>ERZ772835.1-NODE-1-length-472278-cov-9.49697_pt1 | contig 472278 bp, 424 predicted proteins | sample MGYA00511901_ERZ772835 | MGnify/ENA primary metagenome ERZ772835 (study PRJEB29015, sample SAMEA2737729) | human gut metagenome | biome: human gut; feature: human-associated habitat; material: faeces | place: China | collected 2012 ...
CCGAGGGGGTCAAATTAAAGTTCGTTTTGGGGGTACTTTAAGAGTTCGCCCAACATCCTTGGTGAATTCAGACTGAAATTGAGAATTCCAAAGTGGTTTGTATGCTGAGGTTACACACGATAAGCACAGACAACGGGAAATGGCAGATAAAAGGCGATCTTTGTAGTTAATGATTGGAAGACTACTCACTACATCAGACAATAGGTTTGTTTTTCCTAGTTGTCTAACAAATGAGTCCATTGGCAGGCTATTAAACGAGGCAGCAATACTCATCAAACAAGACAACGATTCGGTCGCCAATGAATTTATGCCGTCGATATGGCCAACCTCTGGAGGATAAAGACTTCCTGCAAGACTTCTTTCGCTGTCGGTACCAATCATTCTTCTGTACAACAGCCTCCAATGCTGATCAAACGCCTTGTTATCCCACTTGCACGTCATCTGGCGAGCCGCATACGTCGTGTCATCGCACGCCTGTTCGTACTTGCAACGTGGAATGAAGTCGTCAGGTATCAGCTCAAGGTCAATTGGAACCCAGTCCTGATTGTGCTTGCAGGGATTGCGCGGTGTTTTAAAGAGCGGATTTCCAACGTTGAGATGAGGGCCGTTGAGAATGAGCTTTCCGAACGAATCAGGCGTTTTGGTCTGCAGCTGCGGAAATTCAGCAATCGTGCCATCTTTTCTTGATGTTGTTTCGTTCCACATACTAGAGATGCAGTAGTTGTCGTCTCCCAAATCACGAATGCGGGTTGTGATATGGGCAAACTTCTGCATGACTTTCAGCAGGCTTTCGCTGTGGATGTCGGGCAAAACAGGCGCAGTGAGACTGTCGGCAAAGACGCGTCCAATGTCTTCCAGCACCTTGTCATCAAGCGTAATCAAGCGATCTTTCTGTCCCTTGTGATTCCAGTTGCCGTTTTCGTCCTTTTTGCCCTCTGCAATCGAGTCATCAGTTGATTCAAAACAGTCATCAATAGTTTTGGGATGAAAAAGAGTCATGATGACATGAGCAAAGGGAGTTGGCCTTTTTACACCGTAGATGGATAGCGAAAATTCAGTTTGATCATGTACGTCCTGGAATAATTTTTCTTCGTTGTGAAATTTGAACAAATACCGCAACCGACTATATGAATTCTTTCTCAGCGAGACACCTTTTGTTTCCGTGAAATTGGTGAGCGGGTGCAGGAATCCTTGTACGCCCTGTGTTGAGGCGTTCTGCCAGACAAGCGGTAGGAAAACCTTAAAAAGATCCATTCGATTGCCCGCGAGCATGGGGTAGTTAGCTGTAAAGAAATTCTTGACAGCAGTTGCTTCTTCAAATTCGCTACGCCAAGCTGACGCCATTTCAGGGCGGTTTTCGAAGGGAGTTTTACCGTCAGCATCTTTAGCTAGTAGCCTCGACCGTATCGTTGAGGCGCTCTCTTGTCTGAAAAGCACCCACGGAACGAAGTCGCCAATAACCGCACCTGAGTTCCATGTTGGTACGCGCCATGGAGGATTTCCAAACGTCAGGTCGAACCCGACATGCTCGGGATTGCTCATGAAAATATCCGCAAAAACGAGCGGCCAATGGAAGAAGCGATAGCGCTGGGCGAGTTCCTCCGAGATGGCGATATGCGGGCACAGAAGTTTGAGTTCACTCACCTGCAGACGACCAGAGGCGTCTTCAGCGACGCTTGCGGCGGGTTTCAGTGTCGTAAAAAGATCCACCTGAATGACTTTTTCTTCCTGCGCGGTATCGAGCACTTCACTTGAAAGCAGCATGCCCATGTCGGACAGGAATTCGTCAAGCGTCGGGAATTCGGATGCTTTGTCAATGGGCCAGAACCACAGGGCGCACCAATAGTCCATGGCCATTTTGAGGCGCATGAATTCGCCGCTTTCTTCTCGACCGTCGCCGTTTTGCAGGCTTTCCGTAAGCTGATTTTTCTGCTGGTATGAAAGCGTCAGTTCTCTGGCCTTCGGCGTGTGGCCGTAAATAGCGTACGGATCAGTGGTCTGCGAGCGAAGTTGGCAGAGTTTCTTTGCCCACGACTGCCAGAGTTTTTCTGCTTTTTGCGAAAGCTCGACCATCAAGGCCGCATCAGCGTCCGTGATTTTTCTGAACAAGGCCTTACGACGCTTATTGAGCGTTTCGATTTCAGTTGAAAAAAGCGCCTTGACGTCCTTGTCTTTGTATTCGGCCATGAGCTTGTTGGGGACAAGGAACTGCCAGATCTGTTTGTCTTTGAGTGCATCGCAGCCGATATCCGTGGGCTCAATATCGGTTGCATTGCCGGCATAGAGCTGTTCCGGTGTATAGACCGTGCGGCGGCAGCCGACAAGCGAATTGCCGGTATGCAACTGCAGACCAAACCACGGCACAAACTTGTCATCCGAAAGGGCGTTGAGCCACAACGAAACCTCAGCAAGTTCCACGGCAACCGGATTTAAGTCAACGCCGTAGACGCAGTTGTCGGCCAGATACATCTTGACGCGCTGCAACTCCTTGCCGTAGTCCTCAAGAGAGAGCCTTTCCCCTTGGGCTTTTTGCGCGTGCTCCATGTAGCGCACCGCGAGCTGATTAATGGCTTCGTTTAAGAACGCCGCTGACCCCATGGCCGGTTCACAGATGCGAAGCGACAGAATCTTGTCTGCTTTTTCTTGATCGGTTGCAAGCTTGTCGATGACGGTCTCGAAATATTCCTTGAGCGCGTACTTCACAACACACTGGGTGAGGATTTCCGGTGTGTAGTAGGACGCGGATTTTTCGCGATCTCGTCCGGTCAATCGGTAAATGAAGGTACCCTTTGGGTACCGCTTGAGCGTTTTTTCTCCATCGCTGTTTTTCTCGTAGACTTTTTCGTCGTCGTTGTAATCGGCTAGTTCTGCCGCTGTAACAAAGTAGCCGGTGTCAAACTCATCGGCGTCACTTTTTGCTGGATGAACCTCAAAGAGGTCGGTCTTTGCAAAAAAGCCGCGATAAGAAAGCAAGGCTTCGTAAACGGCTCCCAACTGGTTGATGCCCAAATGCGCATATGAAATTCGACCGGTACGACTGCGCTTGCGGCCTTTACCCTCGGAACCTCGAGAAAGGCTCATGAGCCGAACGACTTGCTGCAATGTCTTGTTGGTGAAGACAACGTTATTGAGGTTGGGCGTGCGACTTGAATCAAAGAGCGCTCCGCGCAACGGGAAAATGGTAAAGCCGGCTGCTCCGAAGTTGCCGAGAGTGCCTGTCGTTTCAGCATTACCCGTGCCTTTTTCAAAGAAACGGAAGAGCTTCGTGATCGAGTCGTGGATATAGCGGCCGTTGACATCCTCGTCTGTCATTAGCGGAATCGTTTCCAGATCACGTAGCGATTCAAATGAGTAGGCGGTGGCATAAGCCGGATTGTCGACAGGTGCGTAATTGAGTTCCTTGCGGGACTCGACAAAGAGCAGGAAGAGAATGCGGTACATGTAGCGCAGACATTCTCGAGTGAGAATGTCGGGCAGGTCTTTTTGCGCCACGCCTTTAGCGATGAGTTGGGCAGCGGCTTCATTACCCAACAATTCAATGGCTTCACGCAGGGAGCGTTTTAAGTCTTCCGAAACGCCATAGGCTTGCTTGTGCGCACTTTCATCAACAGTATCCAGAAGTACGCGGCCGCTCACCCCCACCATGGATTCAGCGCAAAGCAGCGCGGCACAGCCATTGAGAACATCCTGCGTTCTGCGTGTCGCAATTTCCTTCCAATCAAAGCGCAGGCAGCTATTTTTGTTCCACTTGGTACGGTCAATCAGGATCCAGGACGTGGCAGCAACCAGAATTACCCAACGCGGCGGGTTCGCGCAGCCAAAAACGTCCTTGCGAAGGAAATGTAGCCAGTTCTGGCTATCCAGATCATTTTCTGCTGCTGTCGTAAGTTTGGGTAAAGAAGAAAATTGATCACGGGATACCTTCCACTGCAGCGGATCCGTGTCTTCCGAATTGATTTGACCAAGAGAAGACGCTTCCAAAACCCAAAGCACGGGATCCGTGATGTTGCCCTCGGCATACAGAGAACCAACCAAGGCAACGGGCGTCTTGTCGTCTCCGTTAGGAAAGGCCGGATCCAGTATGAGGGTGCCGTCGGAGTACTTAAATGTCGGCAAGCCGAATATGCTGAGTAGTTTGTTGTTGATCTCGCGTTCGGCTTGCAGTCGGGTGAGGTCACTTGTGCGAGAAAGGTCATCAAGAGCGATGGCAAGATCGCGACAAGCCAGACGCAGAGCAGAGGCTGGTGACCGCTTGAAAGTAGTTAATTCTCGGGACTGAGCTTCTTCCTTGGCTTTTGCTTCATCGTCGTTCCACTTCTTAAGCCGCTCGTTGAGCGCACTCATCAAGCCTTCTGAGAAGAAGTAAGCGCTGTAGAACTCATTTTCGTTTTGAATTCCGGTCCATTCCATTGTGCTTTTCCCCAATAGTGTTCGGTTCTTGATGAGCGACTAAAAGAGCATTCCCGTCATGCCGCTTTGGATTGTTTGCTTGTGCTCGGTTCCAGATTGCACGTTTGCGACACCGTCAGTAACCTTGCCGCAGAATACGGCAACCACCTGAATGAAGGGCTCTTTGCCTAATTCATAGACTTCACGCACGTAGTCTTGAGCGTTTTTAAACGTCGCGTTGATGAAATCAATCTGACGCTTTTGGTTGAGCTGGGTTCGCGTGAGGCTCTTTTCGTCGAGATCCAAGGGGAGCTCTTCAAATAAGCCGAGCTGTTTACCGCGAAGCTCTTCAAGCTCAGCCAATTGGCGATCCAATTTGGGCTTGGTCTGCTCCTCATAACTGCGTTTTTTATCGTCAACATGGCTACGGGCCGCCTGAACGCAGATCGGGAGGAGTTTTGTGAGTTTTTCCACAGGAACAACTTCACCGGAATTGATGAGCGGCCGGGCGAAGTTAATTTTGGACATCAACTCACGACGCGAGACGACTTCTGCTGAGCCCTTGTCGACTTTTACCGCCACCCAATCGTGCACAGGGGTATAGCCGCGCCGATTCGGGTAACCGGCTTGCATAAGAACCCATACTTCATCGGTTCCCAGACGGTCAAGCAGACACAAAACCGGGGCTGAGTGCCGCCCAAAAGAACCGATAGCCCAATCTTCCATCCATTGAACAACGGGGTGCAGCTCCCAGAGAAGCTGCAGCTGCGGCCAGGTTGAATTGGGGTTAAGCGACGCATTGCGGATCGATTCCTGCACGCGGTCGTTGTCGTCGGTGAGCTGAAAGTAGCCGTTATCCGGTAGAACTTCTTTCGGCAAATAGGAAAGACGAACCTCAAGATCTGGTGGAGGTGCGAGCTTGATGAGATGTTCAGAGGCAATAGCATGGTTTGTCGTATCGATTCTGCCTTTGCCTTCGGGCAGAGTTTTTCGATATTCAATTGCGCTCGAAACGAAGTCGTAGTCGGACGCGAAAATCAAATTGCGTTCAACGACTTTCTCATTGGTGCCTGTTGCGCCGGACACGCTACCGGCTGCCTCTTCAACATCCGCAAATCCTAGCCCTGCAAGAGGATCGTCAAAGTTAAATTCCTCCAGCGGTTCTTCGTTCTGAACCTTCGCGACCGTGCGTTGTTCCTGTTCTTCCTTCGTGCCGCAGAATTCTCGCGGATCATCAATATTTTTCTGCGCGTTGTTGTCTTTCTCGATCAGAAGCTCAATGATGTGCGCGTCGCCAAACGATTTGAGCGATTGGTTTTGCGGCAGTGTTTGCAGATAGCGAATAAGCGGTTGCTTTGTCTGTCCGTAACGATCGACGCGGCCATTGCGCTGTTGAAACGTCATCAGCGACCAGGGGATGTCGAAGTGAATCAAACGGTGGCAGAGGCGATGCAGATTTAGACCTTCACTGGCAACGTCGGTTGCGAGCATCAGACGCACGGGAGAATCGGCCTTATTAAAGCGCTCGATAGCGTTCATGAGATCCTTGTCGCTGTCGTCACCTTTAAGAACGATGACCTCTTTTTCCTTGAGGGTAAGTGCAGCCGGCAGATGTGCTTCCAGGAAAGAAAGCGTTTGACGGCTTTCGGTGAAGATAACCAGACGATCCTCGGTATCTTTTTTGTTCCAGCCGAAATTCGATCCATCAGTTCCGTTAAGCAGATTGACGAGACGTTGGAATTTGCTGAAATCCTCAACCTTGATCGTTTGAAGTTTGGACTGGAAGTCTTCTAGAGTCGCAATGTCGTTGGCAAGCGTCTTGCTGGGTGCCTTGTCGTTTTGAGCACGCAGCTTTTTGAGTCGGTTTTCGACTGTAGATATACAAGCCTGCGGACTTGAGAAAAGCGCTTTGGTAAGGGTTGTCTTGAAGAGTTCGGTACCGGGCTTGTGCTTCTCGTCGATTTTCTCGAACTTCATTTCATGCAATGCCTGGTAGACAGTTTCCTCGGCATTGCTTGCTGTGATCTCGATGGTATCAATGTCACGAATTTGGAAAGCAGACGCAACCTGATCCTTGATGTCGGCCTTAAAGCGACGGATCACGAGACCTTTGTCTTTAAAGTCATCTACCGTGTAGTGGCTCTTGTCGGGCAGCACGGTGGGATCGAGCATGTCGATGAGGCTTGCAAAGCTCTCGGGTTTGCCGTCGTGCGGCGTAGCTGAAAGCATGATGAGCGTGTCAGATCGCGTTGAGAGGAGCTTTGCAAGGCGTGCTCGTTGACTGCCGGTGCCGCGGTCGGCCACGTTGTGCGCTTCGTCGATGAGGATGATGTCCCAGTAAGCGGAGTTGAGGTAGTCGCGATACTGAACGTCCTGCTTTAAGGTGTCAATCGAAATGATGGCTTTGTCGACGTACAGGAATGGATTGTGGCTGGCGGGAATTTGCTGCTGCAAGCGCGAAATACCGTCGCTATCAAGACGCGTCAACGGAATTGAAAAGCGGTTCCAGAATTCCTTTTGGAATTGTTCAAGCATTGCCTTGACGGTCAAAACCAGAATACGTCGTCCCCGGCCTCGTTCAATAAGTTCAGAAACCAGAATGCCGGCTTCCAGAGTCTTGCCGATACCGACAGCGTCAGCAATCAGGATACGGGGGCGCGTAGCGCTTAAGGCCTGAATGGCAGGCTCAAGCTGGTATTCCAGAACGTCCATGGCCGCGTGCTGAGCGATGTGAACCTTGGCATCTGTCGCAGGTGTCTTTCTTAAAAGCGACTCGATAAAAAGTTTGGATTTGATGTAGCTCCGAGAATCGTCCTGCACAAGTCGAGTTTCCTCGGGGCGCAAGATGGTGATTTCGTCTTCGAAACCTTCAAGAAAGTGCGCTTCTTTGCCGCGAACCAGATTCGAAATGCCAATGCAGGTTAATTCATGCGGGCGATCCTTCGGTGCGTTGGAAGCAAGTTCCACACGTTTGACCAACCACTCGGCATCGCGGATCAAAACGCGCATGCCGGGAGCGTATTTAGCCGATGAGGGTTGAGCTGAGGTAGTAAGCATTGTTGAAACAAAAAATCAATGGTTGATCAATGAGAGGAGCTTTTGATCTTGGCGAGATAGTTATAGAGCGTACTCTTTCCAATCCCCAGATACTGCGCGGCTTTAACGACGGAAGTCCCAGTCTCGCACAAGCGAAGCGCTTCCTTGAGTTTTGCTTCGTCGATGGGAGCTCGACCTTTGTATGCGCCTCGAGCTTTGGCCTTCTCAATGCCCTCACGTTGGCGTTCTTTGATGAGACTGCGTTCAAACTGAGCAACCGCACCGAGCAACTGCAACAAGAGTACGGCCATCGGTGACGACTCTTTGTCCGGGGAAAACGTCAGGTTTTCTTTAACGAAAACTAGCGTCGCTTGGGTGGAAGTGATTTGTTCGACGAGTCGCAGCAGGTCCTGCAGATTGCGCGCAAGTCGATCCATAGAGTGAACGTAGATCACGTCCCCCTTGCGCAAGTGTGTGAGCAAGTTTTGAAGTTCTGGGCGATTTGTGTCTTTTCCGGAAGCGTGATCCACAAAGAGTCGGTCCAGTTTTAGATCGGCAAGTTGTCGTTCTGTGTTCTGGCCGTCAGAGCTGACGCGCACATACCCAAATTTAGCCATGGCTATAAGAAATTCCATTAGGAATCATGATTCTGCCGGAAATTCCATTTGAGATCAATTGGTGATTTTTATATGGAAGAAATTTGTTTAAAGATTCGTTTCCATTTCGGGTGTACAACAAATGGAATTTATTGTTGATGGGGTGCAGTCGAGGCAGTTTGGGGAAGGAGGATCGCCTAGCGATCTTTTTTCTGGGGTTTGTACTAATAATTTTTTTGGATCGAAGGTCGATCGGAGGGGAGTGGTTTCATTTCGAAGGGATTTCGTGGGTTATGTGTTTTGTTTCTCTGGGCAAAGGGCCCAGTCTCTGTGATGCCCTTGAGTGCCCCGCGAGGATCAGGGGGAGATGTGTTGGGGGTGACTGCGACAATCTGCCGTAGCTGCAGCTAGCTTTTCAAACATTTTTAGGAAGTTAAGGAATGCCCATTGTCAAAAGATCGCACAAGCTTTCGCCCGAAGCACGCAGGCAAAAAATTGCCACAGTTGTCGTACCCAAGGATTGGGACGATCCTGACCGGCACATCCTTTTGAGTAAGGAGGTTGTTTTAAAAATTTGTGGGCTGACCGACGCAACTCTTACGGTTTTGCTTCAGTCTCAAGAAGATGCGTTTCCTGCTCCACATCTTTACTTAACGCCGCGTCAGCCCCGTTGGCTCGGCTCTGAAGTCGCAGCCTGGCTGATGCGTCGTCGCGAAGCACGACACATTGACGCACAGAAGGCTGTACCTGTCACAGCTTTCAAGAAAAAGAACGAGGAGGGTGAGAGTGTCTGACGATACCTTTGATTCCATTGCAGTGAGGTTGCTCGGAATTGCTAATTTACCGGCTAAACAGCGCAATCAAGAGTACCAATCTCTCGAAAAAGAAGTCACCACGGAGGAAGGTAAATTTCTACTACAGGTTGGTTTGCGTGCGCTGGAGATTCACGGCAAGGTCGTGACTGTTGAAGAGACGACACCCGTAGACGAAGATGTGCGCCTTAGTGGCGTACTTCGGGACATTTTTGCCTACGTAGGGCGCTATGTGAAATTAGATGTCGCAGTACAGGTGATGGTGTCTTATTTTGTGCTTCTGTCCTGGTTTGTGCCGCGACTGTTCACGGTTCCTTACTTGTACATCAAGTCCCAAGATATGGGCTATGGTAAGAGCAATCTCGGTTTTGTTATCCGTAATCTCACTTACAGGAGTCTTTTTACTGAAAGCATTTCTGAGGCGGCTCTGGCGACGCTTTACGAGCGACATAAGGGCATGACGACAGTTCTGGACGAGATTGATAACTGGAAACGGCAAGATAAGGCGGGCATCTTTGCGCTTTTCAAGGCGAGCGTTAAATCGGGAGCAGGCCGTGTGCTACTGCGGCAGGACCTTCGTGAGAAATCTTTGGTTCCGGTACAACAGGATTGCTTTGGTGCCAAGGTTTTCATTGGTATTAGGTCAGAGGCGAGTCTTGATGATCCACTGAAGTCCCGATGTCTGATTGTGGAAATGAAGGAACATCGGGGAGTAATGCCGCATGTGCCTCATTTCGAGACCGATGAAAAGGCTGCGAATCTTCGGCGTTTGTGCGCGACTGTGGCCATGAAATACGCCTCGGAATCTTTTGATCGGCATCCGGAACTGCGTATGGGACTTGAGAGCCTCTCAGCCAGACAGTTTGACACAATTGAGCCGCTGTTGATCTTGGCTTCCCTGGTCGATGCCGAACGGGGAGTTACTCAAGGCGGCGATCTGGATCTGCTCAAGGACTATGCGTTGGGTAAATTTACTCACGATGTTGACGATTCGTACGAAAAGCAGTTGCTAGCAGAAGTCCGGGTGGCGATGGAAACGTTTGAAACTGAAATTCATGACCTCCGTGCAGATGATCGCCTTTATGGTTATGTTGAACAAGGGGCTTGCCGCATTGTCAGTCGTCCTCCACAGTGGAAGACACCTCAAGGTGAGGGAGATGTGATTACGAGGTTCAGTCTGATCCGGGGGCTGGGAGGCGAGCTTGGGTTACATCAGTTGGAGTTATACGCGCAGTTGCTGCGACAAGAAGACAGCATCTTGTATCGTCCTCCTGAAAGCTTGCGCCTGAAGACGACGGCCCAAGGTGTTCTGAAGCCTAACGCCTTTGCCGAGATCATCAGGAAGTACGTCCGATCGAAGAGCTCGGGTACTGTTCGGTACTTTGCACTAGATGATCTGGATCAGGTTCTTCTCAAGAAAATTGGCGAGGGAATCGGTTGTTTGGCGTCGCTCAAACAGCGGTATCATCGATGAAACTATACGAATAAAACAGCACCGGAGTACGTTGTATCTTCGGTGCTGTTTTGATTAAGTGACTATTGTTCCTCGTGGACAAGGGAGAAGCAGTATTTTGACCATGCTTCCATCATTGGCCTGCGCTCTTCCAGAAAATCGCTTCTCTGATAGGCTGCTTCGACCTGCGAAGGAGGACTGTGATCCAGAGCTTTTTCGACAAACTTCGATGAGTACCCTTGAGCCAGAGCCCAGTCCTCAAAAGTCGATCGTAGCCCGTGTGGGGTCACGACACGTGTCCGATCTTCGGGATCGAAAAACCCTAAGCCGGAATCTTTCAAATCTTTATCGTGGAGTAGAGTCAATAATCGCCGAACAGTCGCAGACTTTTGAGGATGGGAGATATCCTTATACGAAGGTAGGATGAAATCATCGTCACTGAGTTCGATGCCAAGCTGAGCCCAACAGCCCGTGATTCTGGCAAAAATTTCTGCCATCTCATCAGTGATGGGAATGCGCAGTGGAGCTACTAGAGAGTTGCCTTTTTGGGAAACTTTACGGCACTCTGCGGGCACGCTCCACGTCCTTGATTCTAAGTCGACATCCTTCCGCCGCGAGTACCATTCGCGTTTTTCTATTGCTGGGTTGGAATCAAAAGCTAGGAAGTTTCCGACTCGCTGCGCTGTGAGTATCACAAGAAGTAGGCCGAGTGCTGCCAGAGTATCTCGCATGGTCTGTTGGGGTGCCCATGCTAGAGCGACCAAACGCGGAATGTCTGCCGGATCCATGCGAGCATGATGTTCGGCTGGAGGCAGATTTCTAGGTAGCGCCATGCGAATAACCTCCTGCTGGATAGGGAGAGCATTGGCATCCAACAGACCTTTGAGCAGGAACCACTTTGCAAGGCCACTGACAATGGCCAAGCATTTTGTGCGTTCTGCTTTGCGTGAGGCAATGGGGGCCAAACAGGCTATGACAAGCTGATTGTTGAGCTGCCTTGGATGCAATTTTCCAATAAGAGGAGCCAGATGCTTACGGTATCGTGCCTCCATGACCAGTACTGCTTTGTCTGGGTGTTTGTTGGTCTTGGATTCCAAAAGCTCGTCATAACGATAGTGGAGATATTCAGGCAACAGACTGTCAATCGTGTCATCGGTGCTGCCATTGAGGGGGGAGTGAGAGCCAGATTCCTTGTCTGGTTGAATTTTCTCCGGATTGGGTCTTGTACCAGTTTCTACAAAACTCTGCCTGATTCTTAAAGCTTTACTGCGAGCGTCTGCCAGACTGACTTCGGGATAACGACCAAGGGTAGTGCTCAGTCGTTTCCCGTTTACCATGAGGTCCAAGTGCCAACGTCCAGATTGGTGGATGGAGAGTCCGGGGGCGCCGTCAATACGCAAACTCTTTTGCTGCCAGGTACAAGAAAGAAATTTTTTAAGTTGACGATCGTTGCTAAGGCGAGAAATTTTGGTACCAGCTTCGGTGGTAAAAATCGGTTTTCTGTCCGTCATCAGGCACTCCACAAATACGTAATAGCGCCATTTTGTACGTAAATCAGTACGTAAAAAGTGGCTTCGCTACAACTAAAAAATTTTGTGTGGGGCAACCAGGGGCAACTTGAAGAACTTTTAAAATTTTTAACAATTTCAATAAGTTACAGGTCAAGTTGTAGGAATAAAAAAAGCACGCCACAGAGGGCGTGCTTCAGTAACTTGGTGCCCCAAGACTGACTCGAACAGACGACCTACCGCTTACAAGGCGGTTGCTCTACCAACTGAGCTATTGAGGCAAGAAGAGCGCATTATACAGATGAAGGTCAGACTTTCGTAAAGACGGGGAAGTCCGTAGGTTCATCTTTTTTGACTTTCTTTTCAGGCGTCGGCGTCACAGGGAAGTAGGTCACCAGATTGGTGTCTTCCTTCGGATAAACGGCGGCCACTCGATTGAGCGGGATGTAGATGTTGCTGATGCTTTCGCCGAAGCGAGCCTGGAAGGAGACGGCCTCATCGTCAATCACGAAATTGTTCACGGCTTCTTCGGAAATGCAGAAAACCATGGTGTTGTCGGGATTGGCCAGATGGCGCGGCACGTCGCACGCATCATCGACTTCGACGAGCATGTAGGGCGTCTGTCCGCGGTTTTCACACCAATTGACAATGGCCTCAATCAAGTGTGGGCGGAAATCCGGACACTGCAGAGGCATGACGACCGTTTTGTTGTTCAGAGCCATGAGAGTCTCCTTGACGGAAATTAACGGCGCATCACTTTTTCAGAAGGCGTCATCGAGTCGATGAACGAATTGCGGGCAAACACCGTTTCGGCGTACTTCAGCAGCGGAGCGGCGGAGCTCGGCAGATCGATGCCGTACAGCCCAAGGCGCCAGAGCAACGGGGCCAGCGTGATATCGAGCATCGTGAATTCGTCGCCCATCAGGTACTTGTGCTTCGAAAGAATCGGAGAGAGCTGGATGAGCTGTTCGCGGATCTGTGCGCGGGCTATCATTTTGCGCTTTTCGTCGGCGTCGCGCTTTTCAAGCAGGCGTACGAAGCTGAAGAGTTCGCGTTCGAACGTGTAGATGAAAAGACGGGCGCGCGCACGCATAATGGGATCGGCCGGCATCAGCTGCGGATGCGGGAATCGTTCATCGATATACTCATTGATGATTGTGGACTGATATAGCGTCAGATCGCGTTCCATCAGGATGGGCAGTTCGCCGTAGGGATTGAGCTTGGTGATCTCGGCGGGCGGGTTGCTCGGATCAACGTCAATCACTTCAAAGTCGCCGCTTTTTTCATGAAGAACGAAACGGCAGCGGTGCGAAAAGGGGCAGGTGGCACCCGAGTACAAAACCATCATAAGTATCTAAACACCAAAAGAACGAAAAGGGGAAAACTCAGCCTAGCTGAGGAACCGAGCTTTTCGGAAATCAAAGAAGGTTGAATTTTACCGAAATCGCTTGAAAATCGCGAGAAAAATCACGTAACATACTGAATTTAAATAAAAATCAGATCGAAAGAAGGAAGGAATAATGAAAAAGTTTCTGCAGGAATTTCAGACTTTCATTTCGCGGGGTAACGTGCTTGATTTGGCAGTTGCCGTGATCATTGGCGCGGCGTTTTCCGCCATTGTCAACAGTCTGGTCAAAGACCTGATCAATCCGCTTCTGGGCTTTCTGGTGGGCAAGCCCGACTTCACCGGTCTTTTTATCGTGTTATCGGAACCTGCGGGTTACACGGGACCGCGTACCTATGAGGCGCTGACTGCCGCAGGAGCAACGGTTTTTGGCTATGGTGCATTTCTTACGGCCGTTGTGCATTTCCTGCTTCTCGCTTTCGTGATCTTCTGGCTTATCAAAGTGGTTACGGGACTGCGAGTCCGTCTGGAAGCCCTTGCCAAGGCCGACAAGGAAAAGGCAGAGGAGGAAGCGGCGGCCAAACCTCAAGTGACGCCCGAAGACATCGCGCTGCTGCGCGAAATTCGCGATCTATTGAAAGAGGCCTCTGCCAAGAAGCCCTGACAGAGGCTCAGAGAGGTTGTCTGCGTGTTGATCAAACGGGATTATCGATGTCGATGAATGTGACGTCTATGTCCGTTTCAGTGGCGATTCGTTCGCCCAGAGCGCGCACGCCGAAGCGTTCGGTAGCGTGGTGTCCGCAAGCAAAGTAGGTGATGCCGAGTTCCTTGGCCTGGTGGAAAGTGCGCTCGCTCACTTCTCCCGAAATGAAGCAGTCGCAGCCGATGGCGGCAGCCTCTTCGATCAAGTCCTGCGCTGCGCCCGTACACCAACCGATGCGTCGGATTTTGCCCTGTTGCGGTCCCAAGACAAGCGGTTTGCGGTTTAAAAGAGTTTCAAGTCGGTCGGCGAGGTCCGGCACCGTTATCGCGCAGTCGCATGGTGCCGACCAGCCGTAATCGCCGAAGCGCATGTCGCCCGAAAGGCCCAGGGCTTTTCCGAGCAATGCGTTGTTGCCGATTTCTGGATGATCGTCAAGCGGCAGGTGGTAGCCAATGAGGTGCATACCGCTTTCGATCAGACGGGAGATGCGTTGGTACCGAATACCGGTGATCCGCGCTTCTTCGCCCTTCCAGAACCAGCCGTGGTGCACAAGAATGGCGTCGGCGCCTTGAGCGGCGGCCGCTTCGATGAGATCAAGCGAGGCGGTGACGCCGGTCACCAGACGTTTGACGTCGCGGCTGCCCTGCACCTGCAGGCCGTTGGGCGCGTAGTCGCGGTAAGAAGACGGATCGAGAATGCTGTCGAGCAGTTGAATCAGTTCACGAATATGCATGTCGGGACGAACCTTGGCGAGCGCAGCGTGAGATCGCTGAGCGCTTGTGCGGATAGGGTTAAAGTTTGTGGAAGATGCGCTGAGCCGGCCAGCGTGACTTCGGGCGAGCAGCATTGTGGTCGTCGGCAGCGCCGTATCCGAGCGCTACGGCGTACTGGGCGTGCATGCCCTTTTCGCGCAAGCCGGGAATTTCGTCAACCTTGTCGGCGTCCCAACCTTCGATCGGCGTGGAATGAATGCCGAGAGCGGCTGCGGTGTAGAGCAGGAAGCCCTGAGCAATGTAGGCCTGCTTACCGGCCCAACAGGCGATTTCGCCGGCATCGCGATATTTGCCGACGAAGAAGCGACGACGCTGACCATTGTCAACCTTGTAGGCGGGATCCTGGTAGCGGCCGTCGGCTTCTTCCTGATCGTCCAGATCCTGCATGTAGGTTTCATCCAGATCGGTGTGAATGGCGCAGACGATCAAACGATCGGAATCCGTCACGCGGCTATGGTTGAAGTCGGCGATGGCAGGCAGAAGCTTTTCTTTGGCTTCCTTCGTGTCGGCAATGAAGAACTCCCAGGGCTGAGAGTTGACGGAAGAAGGTGCCAGGCGCAGCGACTCCAACAGCAGATCGAAATCGGCGTCGCTGATTTTGCGGGAAGCGTCGTATTTTTTGGTGGTGTGACGCTCTTGGAGCAACTTCAAGATTTCCATTTTCGGTTCGTCCTTTCAAAAGAAGACGGCGTTGCGCGCCGCCAACGCCCGAAAACAGGGTTTTAGAGCGTGGCGCAGCAAAGCCGTGGATTGTCCCCGAGGTCGCGCACCGTACGCACGGACGCAAAGCCCGTCGACCGGAAAATTGCAGCGACCAATTCTCCTTGATTGTAGCCGTGCTCAACAATGATGCTGCCGTGTTCGCGGAGATGTTTGGGCGCATCAGCCGCCAGAATTCGAATGTCGTCCAGTCCGTCGGTGCCGGACGTGAGCGCGCTGATGGGTTCAAAGCGAAGTGCCTTGAGGTGTTCGTCGTTTTCTTCGATGTAAGGAGGGTTGGAGACGATGAGATCGAATTTCTCGTCGGCAAAGGCGCTAAACCAGTTGCTTTCGACAAACGTCACTTTGGCGCCGAATGCTTCGGCGTTGCCTTTGGCGACGTTCAGGGCGTCCTTGCTTTTGTCGCAGGCCCAGACTTGAGCTTTGGGGCAGTCAAGCGCAATCGTCACGGCAATGCAGCCGCTGCCGGTGCCGAGATCAAGAATGCGGGGCGCTTCAAGATTCTGGAGAAATGCCAGAGCCTCTTCGATGAGCGTTTCGGTGTCCGGACGCGGAATGAGCGTGGCGGGCGTGACGTGAAAGGGGCGTCCCCAGAACTCTTGCGTGCCCACAATGTAGGGAATGGGTTCTCCGGCCTGGGCGCGTTGCAGATAGGAGTCAAAAAGCGAGACTTCTTCGTCCGTGAGGGAATATTCCGGATGTGCGATGAGAAATTCTTTGGGTTTGCGGATGGTTGTTGCAAGCAGCAGTCGCGCTTCCGAACGGGAAACGCGTCCTACGGCCTGAAACAAGCCCTGCGCAACCGTCGTCACTCGTTTTCTCCCATCGCGGCGAGCAGTTCGGCGCGATGTTCGTTTTGAAGCGCGGTCAGAATTTCATCAAGGTCGCCGTCCATAATCGCACCGAGCTTGTAGAGCGTCAGATTGATGCGGTGGTCGGTGACGCGGCCCTGCGGGTAGTTGTAGGTGCGAATGCGTTCGCTGCGGTCGCCGCTGCCGATTAGGCTCTTGCGAGTGCTTGCTTCTTCACTGCGGCGCTTCTCAACTTCCATGGCGTAGAGGCGGCTGGCCAGAACGCTCATGGCGCGTTCCTTGTTTTGGCGCTGGCTACGTTCGTCCTGACATTCGACTACAAGCCCCGTGGGCAAGTGCGTGATGCGGACGGCAGAGTCTGTTTTCTGCACGTGCTGGCCGCCGGCGCCGGAAGCGCGGTATACGTCAATGCGCAGATCCTGCGGATTGATCTTGACGGCTTCTACTTCGTCGGCTTCGGGCATGACGGCAACCGTACAGGCCGAAGTGTGCACGCGGCCCTGAGCTTCTGTTTCCGGCACGCGCTGCACGCGGTGGCCGCCGGACTCGAATTTCAGTCGGCTGTATGCACCTTCACCGATGATTCGGCAGATGACTTCACGGTAGCCGCCGAGATCCGAGTCGCTCTTGCTGACGATTTCCACGCGCCAACCGCTGCGTTCCGCGTAGCGCATGTACATGCGCAGCAGGTCGCCCGCAAACAGTGCCGACTCTTCGCCTCCCGTGCCGGCTCGGATTTCAAGGAAAGTGTTCTTATTGTCGTCCGGGTCGCGCGGCAAAAGCAGGATTTGCAGGTCCTGTTCGAGTTCTTCGAGCTTCTTCTTGCCGGCGAGCATTTCTTCGCGGGCAAATTCGGCGACTTCGGGATCCTTGGCCATTTCTTCGGCCGTAGCGATGTCCTCGAGCGTCTGTTCGTATTCCTTGGTCTTGAGAACAACCGGTTCGATTTCGGCGCGTTCGCGCGAAAGTTCCGTGAAGCGCTTCATGTCGTCTGCTGCATCAGGTGCTGCGAGCATGGCATCGAGTTCTTCAAGACGACGGCAAAGACCGAGAAGCTTGGCGCGGATGTTTTCTTTCATGGCACAAAAAAGAACGGCCGGGTATTTCAGACGGCCAGGGAAAATTCGTATGAGGAAATCGCTAAAGAAAGCGGACGCGACTGAAATTGTACGCGTCCGTTGCTTGTCTCTGAAAGAAGAGGAATTTTAGCGAGGTCCGAAGAAGTGGCCCACAATCATCGTCATATGCTCGCGCTCTTCACTGGTCAGACCTTCGGCATTACGCAAAAGCACGGTGGGATCATGCAGAAGCTTATGCATGAAGGCTTTGCCGAAGAGGTCAATCACGACGGCTGGGTCTGCGCCCTTTTCAATCTGCTTGATTGCTTTTTGCGTCAATTCTTCTCGGGCCTTTTCCGCGCGGTTGCGGATGCGGGCGATGGCGGGTACGGCTGCACGCATCTCAAGCCATTTTTCAAAAGCCTGCACGCGCATTGAGATGATCACTTCGGCTTTGACTACAGCGGCCTTGCGGCTTTCTTTGCCGGATTCGACGACGGCGCCGAGTTCATCCATGCTGTAGACGTAGACGTCGTCCAGACGGGAGACTTCAGCTTCCACGTCGCGCGGCACGGCCAAGTCAACGATGCAGATCGGGCGATGGCGACGTTCTTTGACGGCGCGCTCAATCATGCCCAAGCCGATGATGGGAAGGGCGGAAGCCGTACACGACACAATGATGTCGAAGTTGCTGATCACCTGCGGCAGGTCTTGCAGCTTCATGGCTTTGCCGTTGTAACGTGCTGCGAGGTTCTGGCCGCGTTCGAGCGAACGGTTGGCCACGGTAATTGAGCGGGGCTGCTGTGCCGAGAAATGGGCGGCACAGAGTTCGATCATTTCGCCGGCGCCAACAAACAGCACGTTTGAGTCGGACAGGTTGCCGAACAGACGCAATGACAGACGCACGGCAGCTGCGGCAAGACTCACGGAGTTGGAGCCGATGGCCGTACTCGAGCGCACTTCTTTGGCAACGGTAAACGCATCCTGGAAGAGGTGGTTGAGCATCAAGCCCAAACCCTTGACGTCACGGGCTGTCGCCACGGCTTTTTTGAACTGGCCGACGATCTGCGTTTCGCCGAGTACCATCGAGTCGATGCCCGAAACCACACGAAAGACATGACGAGCCGCTTCGCACTGTTCGTAGACGTATACATGCGGTTGAAGATCGGTCGTGCGCACGCCCTTGAGTTCTTCGATGAGCTCAAGAACGGAATCAGCGGCACGCTTGGTGTCGACTGCCGCGCAATAGATTTCCGTGCGGTTGCAGGTCGACAGAATCATGGCTTCCGTGACACCGCCGGCATCCGCGGAAGCCAAGCGGGTTTTGATGAGAGCGACGGTTTCTCCGGTATCTTCAGGACCGAAGGCAACGCGCTCACGCACCGCAAGCGGAGCGGTCTTATGGTTAAGGCCGAGACAAAGCAACTGCATGGGGTCAATAACAACGAATTCGTCTGCCGATTGAGGTTTGTTGTTCTTCTTCCCCAAGGGCGCGGTTCTTCGTATACGTCTACTGGTTGATCTTAAGATAGCGCGGATTATGCTTCAGAAATGTTTTGAAAAACTTAAGGCGGAGAGAAATTTCAGCCGGGCACTTGCAAATTTCCAAATTAGCCTATATAGTTGCGCTTCTCTGTTGGCCAGGTAGCTCAGTTGGTAGAGCAGCGGATTGAAAATCCGCGTGTCGGCGGTTCGATTCCGTCCCTGGCCACCAGTTCTGCTGAAGAACCACCCTCGCGGTGGTTTTTTTGTATCTGCCGTCTTTGAAGTGGTCTCGGATTTTTGGATGCCAATAGGATCCAAAGCATGCAGATACCACAACACATCCGACAACAGGCCTGCGAAGGACTTTTGTTTCTTTGTTCCAAGAAGCGACTGACCAAGTCCACTTTTTTGCCTTTGTGACTAGCTTTCTTACCACAGGTGTTTGTTACCTCAAGACTGAAGAGATCCGAGCGTTAAACTCCTCCCTTGATTTACTGTCGGAGGGTATTTCATGTCCGTTTCTCTTCGCTTCAAAGCAACCGCGATTGCGGTGACTGCTTTTCTTTCATGCTCCGTCGTTGCAGCTCAGCAAAAACCGACAATTTTTGTCTACGGCGACTCCAATACATTCGGCTGGGTCTACGAACCCAAGACGCAGATCGTTTCACGTCTGCCCGTTGATGAAACCTGGCCCTATTTCATGAATCGGGAGCTTGGCAATAAATACCATTTGGAAGTCGACGCACTCGGCGGCCGCACGACGGATGTCGATGAGCCGGAAAGTCCGGGCAGCGGCAAAATTCCTGGCGAGACCTATAACGGACTGACTACGTTACCTGCCGCACTCTCGGCCAATATGCCCGTTGATCTGGTTATCGTTATGCTCGGCTCCAACGATCTGAAAGCAGGGCATCATCGCGGTCCGAAAGAGATCGCGCAGGGACTGGTCAATCTCACGAATTGCATCAAAAGCGGAGAGTGGCAGCGGCGTACCGCCTATAAGCCGCCTCGTGTTCTGATTGTTTTGCCGCCGGAACTCGACGGCGACAACACGCCCTACGGGGACTTCTTTGCCGGAGCACTTGCCAAGACCAAAGCTTGGGGCCCTGTGATTGAAAAGGCAGTACGAGCTGCCGGCGCCGAGTATTTCGACGGCGGGGCTGTTGTGGGCATGCCTGATCAACCCGACAAGGTGCATTTGTCTGCACACGAGCACGAACTTCTCGGCAAAGCGGTGGCGGGCAAGGTCCGCGAAATGATGGCTCGCTGATTCGGCTGACAAAAAAAGAAAACGCACGCTCACATTTTTATGACCGTGCGTTTTTTTGTCTGAGACCAATAGTCTTTAGCTCGCGTCGGCCCAAACCTCACGGGCGATGTCACGCACAAGGCGCACCTTGGCCCATTGCTGCTCCTCGGTCATGATGTTGCCTTCTTCGGTCGACGAGAAGCCGCACTGCGGAGACAGGCACAGGCGTTCGAGCGGTACATATTTGGAAGCTTCCTGAATGCGAGCTTTGATGGCTTCCTTGTCCTCAAGTTCGGGGAATTTGCTCGTGATCAAGCCGAGTACAACCGTCTGATCTTTGATGAAGCGCAACGGTTCAAAACCGCCAGCGCGTTCCGTGTCGTATTCCAGGAAGAAACCGTCGACGCGGCAGTTGCCGAAGAGATTTTCGGCCACCGGCTCATAGCCGCCGGAGCTAAACCACGTGGAGCGGAAGTTGCCGCGGCAGATATGCATCGTCACGGTCATATCTTCAGGTTTGGCTTCAAGAATTTCGTTGATGCAGGCGACATACTTGCGGCCGACGGTGTCGACATCGATGCCGCGTGCGGCGTAGGCGGAGCGTTTTTCCTGCGAGCAAAACTCGCCCCAACTCGTGTCGTCAAACTGCAGATAACGGCAGCCTTTGGCGTAGAGCGCGAGCATGGCGTCCTTCCAGGTCTGGGCGATATCGGCAAAAAGTTTGTCGTCGTTGCCCTTGTAAAGATCAATGGCCTCATAGTTTTCTTCGCGCACGCAGCAAATCAGGTGCAGCATCGAAGGCGAAGGAATTGTGAACTTGATGGGCGCATCGCCGGCCAGAGCCTTCAGACGATCGAATGCCTCCAAAAACGGATGGTTTTCCGGAAAACGGATTCTGTCGGCAATCACGATGGTCTCGGCTTTGGGCTGATGACCTTCGAAATGCACCGACCAGGCCTCGGCTTTGACGTGACGAATACCGCCGAGAGACGCCAGAAAGTCCAAATGCCAGTATGCTCGGCGAAACTCGCCATCGGTGACGGCGCTCAAGCCGTTTTCACGTTCCTTGGCAATGAGCTTCTTGATTTCGGCGTCTTCAATGGCTGTGAGTTCTTCCTTGCTGATCTGACCGCAGGAGAATTTGACGCGAGCCTGCGCCACGGTTTTGGGACGCAGAAAGCTGCCGACGACATCGCAGCGATACGGCGGATTGACGTGAACCATAGTGGGAATCCTTCCAGAGTGAATATTGAACACAGTGCCCACATTCTGCCGAGAAAAAAGAAGGCTTGTCGCGGTAATACGACAAACCTTCTGCAGAAACACACGCTCGATTTAGTCGACCGTGGTACCGGGTGTGACGGCTTTGCGTCCGAGAGCTTCGGCCTTTTGCGCCAGGCGGACAAATGCGTCCAGCGGCAGCGCCTCGGCTCGCGCACCCGGATCTACGTCGCAGGCGGCGATTTCTTCGGCCGAAAGAAGTGCCGAGAGCGCATTGCGAATTGTCTTGCGACGTTGCGAGAAGGCGTTGGCGACGACTGAACTGAAGAGTTCAAAATCGACGGAGGGCACCTCTTCCTTGGCCTTGGGAATCATGCGCACGACCGAGCTCATTACCTTCGGCGGCGGGTTGAATGCGCCCGGCGGCACGTCAAAGAGTTTTTGCATGCGATAGCGCCACTGCAGCATCACAGACAGACGTCCGTAGGTTTTGCTGCCGTGCTGGGCCACCATGCGGTCGACCACTTCCTTTTGCAGCATGAAGTGCTGATCCTTGACGTGATCGGCGGCTTCAAGAAGTTTGAAGAGCAGGGGTGAAGAGATGTTGTATGGAAGATTTCCGACCACGCGCAGGTTGTCGTTTTTGGCCACTTGCGTCCAGTCGAGCGTGAGCGCGTCGGCTTCGATCAGACTCAGAGACTCGGGGAACGTTTCCTTGAGCCATGCGGCGAGATCGCGGTCGATTTCTACGGCACGCACTTTGCCTGCACCCGCAATCAATTCGCGGGTCAATGCTGCCTGCCCCGGGCCGATTTCGACGATGTCGTCGCCTTCAGTGGCGTTGACGGCTTTGGCGATGCGCTCGATCCAATGGCGATCGTGCAGAAAGTTCTGCCCGAAGCGTTTGCGTGCGCGATGTCCCTGAAGTCCTTCACTGGCCATAAATGTGTTCTCTGAAAGTCGTGTTGTAGGTTAACCGAGCAGGCGCTGCAGCTCGCGGATTCTCTCGCGGCGTTCCGCCATATGGTGTGCGATGGAAAGAGCGGCAAGAAGGCTTCCTTCGTGAGCTTCGCCGCTGCCGGCAATGTCCAGTGCCGTGCCGTGATCGACCGATGTGCGTACCCAAGGTAGCCCAAGCGTGATGTTGATGCCGTGCCCGAAGCCCTCGCGCTTGAGAGCGGGCAGTCCCTGGTCATGGTACATGCACACGATGCAGTCGAAATTTTTGGAGTGAGCCGGCACGAAAATCGTGTCTGCCGGCCACGGACCTGAAAATTCGGCGGAATGAACCGTAGCCTTGGCGCGTTCAATCGCAGGCGCAATGCGTTCGATTTCTTCGCGGCCCATGTGGCCGGATTCTCCCGCGTGTGGGTTTAGGCCCGTGACGGCGATGCGCGGACGCTCAATGCCGAAGTCCTGATGCAACGCATGTGCGCAAATCGCAAGCGTCTTGTCGAGCGCTTCGTCGGTGATGGCCGCGGGAATCTGTTGCAGAGGTAAGTGCGTTGTCACCAGCGCCACGCGCAGAGCCTGCTGGCTTGTGCCCGATGTGAGCATCATGACCACGCGGTCAACGCCTGCAAACTGCTGGAAAAATTCGGTGTGTCCCGTAAACGGAATGCCTGCTTCTATGATGATGCTTTTTTGCACCGGAGCCGTTACCACAGCGCTGTAGGTGCCGTCCTGAGCGCCTTGTGCGGCGCGTCGCAGGGTTTCGACGACGTAGGGGGCGTTGGCAACGTCAAGCTGCCCTGGCACGGCAGGATGCGCAAGCGGCACGTGCTCGAACTTCACCCAGTCCGGAAAGATGGAGCCAAAGCCCAGTTTCTCGGACGTCTTGATCAAAAGCTTTTTGTCGCCGATGAGCGTGACGGGTGACTTGACGCGACCGGTAAAGACCGCTTTGACGCTGATTTCCGGACCGATGCCCGCAGGCTCTCCGGTAGTGATCGCAATGCTGGAGGACATTCTCAAACCGAGTACCAAAAGCAAACGCCTGTGGCTTTCTGCTGGCTTGTGTGTCAGCCGGAAGTCCGCAGGCGTTTTGGTTGTCAGGCGCTTGAAAGCGCCGAAAAATTAGTAATCGTTGGTGCGGATTTCGACGTAGGCGCGGTCGCGCAGCTCGCGCTGCCAGTTGTATACAGCTTCGGCAAGCTTCTTTTCACGCAATTGGTTGCGGGCGTTGATGCGGCTACGTTCGGCATTAGCTTCCGCCGTACGGCGTTCAAGCACCTGAATCAGGTGATAGCCGTAGGGCGTACGCACCGGTTCGGAAACTTCGCCGGGCTGCAGACGATTCATCACCGTTTCGAATTCCGGCACTGTATCGCCCGGGCTCACCCAGCCGATGTCGCCGCCGCGGGTGGCGGAGTTGTCAACGGAATTCAGACGAGCGAGTGTGGCAAAGTCTGCTTCACCCGTGGTGATGCGGTGGCGAATGTCGTTCAAGCGCGTGAGCACCTGGTCTTCCGGCGTGAGGTCGGAGACGAACATCAGGATGTGGCGCACGTGGGTCTGCTCGATGGGCGTGCCGGCGAGCTTCGCCTTGACGCCGTCGCGACTGTCTTCGAGGAAAACGATGTGAACGGCACCCGAAGAGCGCACCGTCGTGATGAAGTTGCGCTGCGTGCGGTTGTTTTCAATGGCCTTCCAGAAAATGGTCGGCAGACGAGAGGCATCGCGCCATCCCAGATCACCGCCCGACAGCGCGTCTTCGGCCTTGGAGTTGGCTGCAGCCAGCGAACTGAAGTCCTCTCCGTTGCGGACGCGTTCAACCAGAGCTTCTGCTTCACGTTCAACATCGCGCGCTTCAGAGTCGGAAGCGCCCGGCGGGATCGGCAGCAGAATGTGACGCACGTGGTATTCCTGCGTGTCATTGGTCGTAAAGCCCGTTTGTTCGGCAAGGAACGCATCGACTTCACTTTCCGGAATCGTGATCTTGCTGTCGACTTCTCGTTCGCGCAAACGTTGCGCCGTGATTTCGTCGCGCACCTGCGCGCGGAACGCGCCGAAGCTCACATCGTCGGCGCGAAGACGCTCGCGCAGCTCGTCGACGGTCATCTTGTTGTTGCGCGCGATCTGTTCGATCGAGGCGCTCACCATTTGCTCATCGACGCGAATGCCCAGTTCCTTGGCTCGCTGCTCGGTGGCCTTTTCGGTGATCATGCGCTCAAGCACCTGACGGCGCAGTTCCTGCATCGGGGGCAGATTGATGTTTTGCTGACGCAGGTTGATGGCGGCCTGACGCACACGGTTTTGCAGTTCGTATTCCGTGATGACGTCGTTATTGACGACGGCGGCGATGCGGTCGGCGAACTTGGATGCACCGGTCTGTTGTTCGGTCAGAGCCTGGCCTTCGGCAGCGGCAACCGGCTGCGGCTCTTCGGCCGTCGTTTCGCGAATTTGACTGCTCTGTTGAGCAAAAGCGGGCAGCGCGGCCAGAACGAGGACGGCTGCCGTCAAAGTGATTCTTTTATTGGTAGTAGTCATAGGTACCGATGGAGGTGGGCACGGGGCTGCGGGTTTGATAGCCCGGGATGCTGCGTTGCAGTTCGGAGAGCGGACTCGACCCGACTGCGCCCAGACCGGTCAATTCTAACTGCAAGAAGAAGTTCGTTTCATCATTCTTGTCTTCATCGCGAGTGTAACGTTGTGCAACAGCGCGCAGCGTCCAGCAACCCGCGTGATATTCGACGCCGGCAAGACTTTCAATGAATTTATGGTCGTAGAGCGAATAGTTCTGGCGTAACAAGGCGTAGACCTTGTCGGACAAGGGCCACTGCAAAGCAAGGTCAATTTGATCGATGTAGTCTTTGCTGTTGCGGTCCTCCTGCCAGTTGTAGCGGTAATAGAGGCCGATCACGCTCTGAGGCTTGGGTTGCCAACGAACGCCCGCGACAGCCTTCTTAAAGCTCGAGCGCTCCCAGGACCACTGACCGAAGAGCGAAGCAGAGATGGTGCGTGTCAGGCGCGCGCCGATGCTTGCAAGAAAGTCGCTCTTTTGGTTTTCCATCGAGATGCGTTCGCCTTCGCTATTGACCGTGCGATCGTTGAAGTAGTAGCGCTGACCGATCGAGGCCTGTAGCCATTCCAGACCGCTGTCGGCGTCGATGAAGCGGCTCGTGACGCTTGCCGTCACCTGATTGGTTTCGGCGATGCGATCGTAACCGGCCCAGGTATTTTCGCTGTAGAGCTGAGCAAAGTTCAGATCGGCAACGCTCGAGTCAAAGAGCGGGATCTGGCTTTGGTCGCGATACGGCGTGTAGCTGTAGAAGATGCGCGGCTCTAGCGTCTGGAGTACATCACGGTTGGCCACATTGATGTCGCGCTCAAACGTAAGGCCCGAGTCGATCGAGAACATCGGCACGGTGTAGCCCGGTGACGAGTCCGTATAGCGATCGGAGCTGTCGTGATCAAGGTCGTACTTGGTACTGATCAACTGTGCCTTGGGCGTAACGAACCACCCTGCGCCTCGAATCGGATAAGCGATCTGCTGATGGAAAACGAAGCGATCGCCGTCAATTTCGGTCGGGTGCACGAAGCGCGTGGCTTCCAAGTGCGTGGTGAGTTCAAAACCGGCGGCGTCGGCCACAAACGCATTCCAGGAGAACTGGGGCTCGCGCTCATAGGGCTTGTCGGTATCGTTGATCGTCTGGTTCTTCGTGACGCGAACGGCGGCATTCCAGTAGGTCGACGTGTAGTTCAGCCAGTAGTCCTGCGGCAGGATGTCATCCGTGTTGTCGCGCAGACTCGTCGAAAAGTCGTCGAAGTAGTCGTCGTCGGACACGCGGTTGTAGTTGATGCCGTAGCCGAAGTTGTTCCAGCTGCCGCGAATATTGGCGTGCACGCTGTAGCGCTTGTCACCGTAGTCGCTGTCGTGCGGCATGTATTCGCCGGAAATTTCGCCCTCAAGATGCTTGGTGAGGAAGCGGAATTCGTTGCCGATCATCATGCCGCGTTTGGTGATGATCTGCGGCGTGAGCGTATAGTCGTAATTCGGCGCGATGTTAAAGTAGTAGGGCACCGAAATATCAATGCCGCGCGAAGAGCTCATGCCGAACACAGGCGAGAGAAAGCCCGACTTGCGCTCGGCCGACAACGGGAACGTAAACCAGGGCGAACCCAGGACGGGCATGCCGCCGAGCTTGAGAACGGCGCCAGTGCCGGTGCCCGACTGCTCGTATTCATCGAGCGTCAACTCGTCCATCTCAACCCACCAGGCCGGGTTGTCGCCTTCGCAACTCGTAAGCAGCACGTCCTTGAGTTCGGTTACGTCGGCCGAGGCAAAGCGCATGCAGCGGGCTTTGCCGCGAAGGCCGCGCGGCTTGTATTCGTAGTCGACGTTTTCGGCTTCGCCTGTGCCGTCGTCGAGCTGATAGGTTGCTTCAGGTGCGTTGAGTTCAACGCCTGCGCGCGAAACCTGCGCGTCGCCTTTGACCTGCACTTCCCCGGTCTGTTGCGTATAGACGATCGTCTCACCCTTGATGACGGTTCCGGCGCGGCGCAGCTCGGCGTCGCCTGTCATAGTGAGTTCCGTTTCCGGAGACCCTTCGATCGTGTAGGCGTAGCCAATGGCGGGGGCATCTTCCGGCTTCGCGCCGGGATCGGCGAGCGTTCCGGTCCATTGATCCAGATAAGCGGCTTGCGCATCGTTTTGCGCTGGCGACTGATGGGCGGCCGATTGGGAAGGTGTATGCGGCGGGGTGCGCACTTCGGCGCTGGCAATGTTAAGCCACTCCGTTGCAGGGGCGCGCGCGTGCGCGACCTGCGCACAAAGCGCGGCCGTCACGGCGGCGACCAGAGGGAGCAGTTGCGGCTGTGAGTTCCGGGGCATTTTCAATACAGTTCGCTGTTTGGTGTTCGGATTATAGAGAGAGACGTGTTACAACCGAGGCTCAAATGGCCGAGCAGTGCGAAAAAGGCGCAATTTTTCTCTTCTTTTGACGCCGATTTGACACTTGGAGCCGCTGGGATAGCCAATGTTGCGGTCCGAGCGGCTTCTTTTCAGAGCAGTTCTGCGCCTTTTCGGCCATAATCCGCCTCACAAGTTTTCCGTGACCGCTTTTGTAAGGATAAGAGTGATGCTGACTGCGCAGGACGAACGCCTGGAGGCTCTCAGCCGTTGGCTTGAAGGCCAGACGGCTGTGACCGGACTTGATCTGACAACCGTGACGCCGGCAAGCGCCGATGCGAGTTTCCGTCGCTACTTCCGCGTACAGGGCGAGGGGGCCACTTATATCGTGATGGATGCGCCGCCCGAAAAAGAACCGATCGATTCGTTTCTCAAGGTTGATGCGCTCATGAAGAATGCGGGCTTGAACGTGCCTGAGATTCTCGCAAGCGATGCCGAGCAGGGCTTCATTCTGATGAGCGATTTGGGGCGTCAGACCTATCTTGATGTTCTCAACGAAGATAACGCGGCTCGCTTGATGGATGCGGCTACCGACGCGCTTGTGAAGTGGCAGGCGGCATCCAAGCCCGGCGTGTTGCCCGAGTATGACTATGCCGTGCTGCGTCGCGAAATCGATCTTTTCCCGGAATGGTACGTTGGCCGTCATCGCGGCTACACGCTTACCGAAAAGCAAAGCGAAATCATTGAGGGTGTCTACGAGAAGATCATTGCCTCGTGTCTGGCACAGCCCAAGGTCTTCGTGCATCGCGACTTTATGCCCCGCAACCTGATGGTTTCCGACCCGATGCCGGGCGTGCTCGACTTCCAGGATGCGCTCTACGGTCCCGTCACTTACGACATCGCTAGCCTTATGCGTGACGCTTTCATCAGTTGGGGCGAAAGCTTTGTTCTCGACATCACGATCCGCTATTGGGACAAGGCACGCAAGGCCGGCATTCCCGTGCCGCAGGACTTCGGTGAATTCTGGCGTGAAGTCGAATGGATGGGCATGCAGCGTCACCTCAAGGTGCTCGGCATCTTTGCCCGCATCAACTACCGCGACGGCCGTCCGAAGTACCTTGAGGACACGCCGCGCTTCCTGCACTATGTGCGCGAAACGGCCAACCGCTATAACGAACTCAAGCCCATCAACTGGCTGCTGGATCAGTTCGAAGAGCAAAAGACCAAGGTCGGTTGGACATACTGAAAAAGACGGAGACTCTACCGATGCGCGCGATGGTGCTTGCCGCCGGCCGAGGCTCTCGGCTGCGGCCTTTGACCGATACGACTCCAAAGCCACTGCTGCAGGTGGCCGACGGCGTGCGCCTGTGTGACTGGACGCTTGCCGGACTCAAGCGCGCCGGCATCACGGACATCGTGATGAACACGGCGCATTTGCCCGAGACGTTTGAGGCGTTGCCCCAGGAGCTTGCAGCCCGCGGCCTGCATCTGGAATTGTCTCGCGAGGCCAGGACGCACGATCAGTCGCTTGAAAGTCTCGGAGGCATCGTCCGTGCGCTGCCGCTGCTTACTGACGAAGGGCGAGACATGTCGCCTGTGGTGATCGTGGCCGGAGATGTGGTGCACAACTATGACTTTTCACGTCTTTTTGCGCGCGCTCGAGAAATTGAAGCGGGCGATTACGATGTCTTTCTGGTGGCCGTACCCAATCCAAACTTCAACAGTCAGGGTGACCTGACCGTCTATGCCGATGGCAGCGTTTTGCGTGGAGAACCGCCGCGCGGACACAGTTACGGCTGCATCATGGTGGTCAATCCCAAGATCTTCGATGGGTTGAAGCCCGTGTGGTGCAAACTTTTCCCTTGGATGTGGGACTTTGCCGACAAGGGGCGTATGCGCGCCGAAGTCTTTGAGGGGTTCTGGGACAACATCGGCACGATTGAGCAGCTGCAGGCGCTGCGGCGCAACACCGAGGCTCTGAAGTGGGCTTGTTTCTGATCTTAAGATAATGCCAAATGCAATCGATTGAAAACCAAATTCGCGAGCGCGTCGCCCGATTTTTGGAAGTGACAGGTGTGCGCCTTCCTCTGATGAACGCTCCGATGGCCGAAGTCGCAGGCTCCGCTTTGACCGCGGCAGTGTGCCGCGCGGGCGGCTTGGGGATTCTTGCAGGCGACGAACTTTCGCCTGAGGAGCTCGCCGAATCCATTGACGAAGTGCGTCGCCTTGTCGGAGTCAATGCGCGTTTTGCCGTGAATCTACGTGTTCCGCCTGCGAAATCGCCGACATCCGAAGATCGGGAGTGTCAGCGCAAGATGCTTTCGGCGCTCGAAGATCTGGCCGCTGACCTTGGGCTTGAAGCGGGCACACTCGAACCGTTGCCCGACTTTGACGCGCAGTTTGATGTGCTCTTGCAAAAACGAGTGCCGCTTGTGAGCGTCACCTTCGGCGGTTTGCGCGAAGAGTACGACGATCGTCTCAAGCAAGCCGGCATCGCCTGGATGGGCACGGCAACGACCCTTCGCGAAGCCAAGGTGCTGCGCGCCGCCGGAGCAGATATGGTGGTGGTGCAGGGGGTTGAAGCCGGTGGCCCTCGTCTGAATTTCGAATCTTCGGAGGAGGAAGCAGCCATCGGTATGTCGGTTCTTGCGTCGCATGCAGCCCGCGCCACGCGTCTTCCTGTGATCGCCTCGGGCGGCATTGCCGAACCTCAGCAGGTTTATGCGGCTTTGGCAGCGGGAGCAAGTGCCGTGATGGTGGGCTCGGCTCTGTTGCGTACGCCCGAGAGCGCGGCAAGCGAATCCTTCAAGTCGGTTTTGCCATTGTTGTCGGACGTATCGATGCGTTTGACGAAGTGCTTCAACGGTCGCCTGACGCGTGTGTATCCGAGCGAGCTGGTACAGGCGCTCGACGAGGCTGGGCTTACTTACGCTCCGTATCCGTTGCAGCGTGAGGTTATGCGTCCGATTTTGAGAGCGGCCGTTCGGCAGGGGCGGGACGATTTGGCGTGCCTGCCTGCGGGTCAGTCCGCGATGCTTGCCCGTGAAGAACCTGTCGAAGCCGTTGTGCAACGACTGACAAGCTTTGTTCCGCTCTAAAAAATTTGTGAGAACCTCTTACAAACGGACTGCACAGGCCAAGTGCAAAAGTGCAGTCCTGTACAATGGCGGGGATCGTAAACGCTGGGTTTGCGACGCCGTCGGATGGCGTTGACTTTTTCTTTGTTTTCAGTGGGATGCAGATAGGGCCGTATCAGTTGGCAGGGAATTTGGTGCTCGCGCCCATGGCAGGCGTCACCGATGCGGCCTTCCGAGTGATCTGTCTCAGACATGGGGCGGCTTACGCTGTGGGTGAGATGGCCGCTTCCGGCTCGCACCTGCTTCACACCGAAATGACGCGACGCCGTTACACGTGCGACCCCCGCGAACGTTTTGCCGTGGTACAGATTTTGGGAGCCGATCCTGCTGAAATGGCAAATGCGGCGGCGCTTGCTCAGGAGTGCGGCGCGGCGATGGTTGACGTCAATTTCGGCTGTCCGGCGCGCGTGGTCTGCGGAAAAGCGTGCGGGTCGGCTGTGATGCGCGATCCGAAACTTGCCGGCGACATTCTGCGTGCGGTGGCTTCGGCAGTCACGATCCCTGTGTCGGTGAAAATGCGCACTGGGTGGGATGAGGACATGAAGACGTCCGTCGAGATTGCCAAAATGGCGCAGGATGCGGGATTTTGTCTGGTGACGGTGCACGGCAGAACGCGGGCGCAGCGCTTTACGGGAACGGTGAACCGAATCGACATTGCCGAGGTGGTGCGCGCCGTGCAGATACCGGTGATTGCCAACGGTGATGTGACAACCCCCGGAGAGGCGCTTGAAATGATGCGACAGACGCAGACAGCCGGCGTGATGATCGGACGCGGCGCGTGCGGGAATCCGTGGCTCTTTTCGAGGGCTCAGGCTCTCATTGACGGAAAGCCCGATCCCGGAGCCCCGACGGCGCGGAACGTGCACGAGACGCTTGAGGCGCACCTTGCGGCGCTTTTTGACGGTGAAAATTTGGAAGAACCCGGCCGCGAACGCGCGCTTGTGAGGACATTTCGCAAGCACCTGCGGCATTATTTGGAAGGATTTTGCCTCCACGAGGAAGCATTGAGTGCGAAACTTGGACGGATGCTTCGAATGGAGACGCGTGAGGCGCTTTCTGGCGCCGCGACGGAATTTTTTGAAGAGGTGCCCGAGACGGCACATCGAGTCGACTAGCCATGAAGAACGCAACTGACAACACCAAGACGCAGGACCTTGAGAGCATTCTGCAGCCCGGGGTGACTGCCAACGATGCGTTCAATGAACTCGTGGTGTATCGCGTCGAAAGCTATCTGCGCGACCTTGAGGGAGTGCGCGGACTGCCGCTTTACGAAATGATTACGCAAGCCGCTGAACGTCCGTTGCTCGAATGGGCGATGCAAAGAACGAACGGCAATCAGCGCGCTGCCGCAACGCTTTTGGGAATTAACCGAAATACGCTGAGAAAGAAACTCGTCATGCACGGGTTTCCGGCCTCAGGACTTTGAAATTAGAGGAAAAACTATGCGCAAACAAGCATTGATCAGTGTTTCCGACAAAACGGGTGTCGTGGATTTTGCCAAGGGACTCGTGGCTGCGGGTTACCACATTCTGTCGACGGGCGGTACGGCCAAGCTTTTGGCCGAACAGGGCGTGCCCTGCCAGGAAGTGGCTGACTACACGGGCTTTCCGGAAATGCTCGACGGCCGCGTGAAGACGCTCGATCCGCACATCCACGCCGGCATTCTTGCTCGCCGTCCCGTGCCCGAACACATGAAGGCCATTGCCGATCACGGCATCGACCCGATCGACATCGTCTGCGTGAACCTCTACCCGTTCGAACAGACGATCGCCCGTCCGGACTGCACGTTTGAACTGGCTATCGAAAACATTGACATCGGCGGCCCGACGATGATCCGCGCCGCTGCGAAAAACCACGAATCTGTCGCCGTGATCGTCGATCCGACCGACTATGACCGCGTTCTGGCTGAAATCAACGAAAAGGGCGAAGTTTCCGCCGACACGCGTCTGGCGCTTGCCAAGAAGGTCTTCGCACACACCGCTCGCTACGACGGAGCCATCACCAACTACCTCACGAGCTTGGATGAGAATAAGGAACGCACCAAGGCCTTCCCGGACGTCTTCAACCGTCAGTGGATCAAGGCTCAGGACATGCGTTACGGCGAAAATCCGCACCAGAAGGCCGCCTTCTACCGCGAACACATCGTGGCTCCCGGTCTGCTTGCAGGTTTCCATCAGCATCAGGGCAAGGAGCTGTCCTACAACAACATCGCCGACTCGGACGCTGCCTGGGAAGCCGTTCGAAGCTTCGAAACGCCCGCCTGCGTGATCATCAAGCACGCCAATCCCTGCGGCGCTGCCATCGGCAGCAATGCCCTTGAAGCCTATCAGAAGGCCTTCCGCACCGATCCCAAGAGCGCCTTCGGCGGCATCATCGCCTTCAACCGTCCGGTTGATGAAGCCACGGCTCGCGCCATTACCGGCCAGTTCGCCGAAGTGGTGATCGCTCCCGAATTCACTCGCGAGGCTCTTGCCGTCTTTGAGGCCAAGAAGAACCTGCGCGTGCTTACGGTTGCTGCCGGCGACGCGCACAACGACTTTGAATTCAAGCGCGTGGGCGGCGGCCTTTTGGTCCAGACGCTCGATAATCGCATCTGTCCGGAATCCGCTCTGAAGGTCGTCACCAAGAAGCAGCCCACTTCGGCTCAGATCGCCGATATGATGTTCGCTTGGAACGTCGCTCGATTCGTGAAGTCCAACACAATCGTCTATGCGCACGACGGTATGACGCTCGGCGTGGGCGCCGGCCAGATGAGCCGTGTCGACTCGGCCCGCATCGCCGCCATCAAGGCTGCCGAATCCGGTCTGTCTCTGGCGGGCAGTGCCGCAGCTTCCGACGCGTTCTTCCCGTTCCGCGACGGTCTTGACGTCATCGTCGATCAGGGTGCCACCTGCGTGATCCAGCCGGGCGGCTCGATCCGCGACGACGAAGTGATCGCTGCTGCTGACGAACGCGGCATCGTGATGGTCTTTACCGGCGAACGCCACTTCCGTCACTAAAAAACAGATTGCGGGAAAAGGGAGGCTGTTTCACTTTTTCCCGATCTTCAAAGAAGGCCGGGCTTGCTTGTAAAACAGCCGGCTCGGCCGGACGAAAAAACGAACAATGAACTCTGACGTTTCTTTTTCCAGAAGAAGTCTGATGGCTGCCGCAGTCGCTGCGGGCGGCCTTTCCTCGCTTCCTGCCTGGGCGCAACTGCGCATCGAAATCACGGGCGTGGGTGCTAACCGCATTCCGCTTGCGCTCGAACGCTTCAACGGGTCGGCCGAGACGGGCATAGATCTGATGCAGGTTGTCAGCGCCGATCTGGCACGCACGGGGGCCTTTCAAATCATCACCGATTCGGCTGCTGAGGCCTCGCTTGAAACGAGCCTGCGTCCGCAGTTTGAACGCTGGACGGAGAAAAAGGCCAACATTCTTGCCACGGGGTCTCTTGTGAAGCTCGCTGACGGACGCTGGGATATCCGCTTCCGTCTTTTTGACGTGGTGGCGGGCTCTCAGATCGACGAATGGTACGCTCTTGCAGGAGACCGTCAGCTTCGCATGGTGAGTCACCGCATTGCCGATCGCATATACGATAAGCTCACGGGCCTGGGCGGCTTGTTTGCTTCTCGCCTAGCGTACGTTGTGCAGCACTCCAAGCAGAGCTACGAGCTGATCGTTGCCGACAGCGACGGCGCCAACGCGCTGCCTGCCTTAAAGAGCAAGGAGCCGATCATTTCGCCCGCCTGGTCGCCTGACGGCAAGCAGCTTGCCTACGTGAGCTTTGAGGCGCGCAAACCTGTGGTGTACGTGCATACGGTTGCCACCGGTCAGCGCCGTGTCGTGGCCAATTTCCGCGGCAACAATTCGGCGCCGGCGTTCAGTCACGACGGTAAGAAACTTGCTGTGGCGCTTTCGCGCGACGGTTATACACAGATCTTCTTGATCAACACGGACGGTTCGGGAGTTCAGCGTTTCTCCAAGAGTCTGGCCATCGATACTGAACCCGTGTTCTCTCCCGACGGTCAGTATCTATACTTTACGAGCGACCGAGGGGGCAGTCCGCAGATCTATCGTCAGCCTCTGGCAGGAGGCTCCGCGCAACGCGTGACCTTCAACGGCAACTATGCGGTGAGCCCCGCGCTCAATCCGCAGGGAACGGAAATCAGCTACGTGACCCGCTCCAACGGGCGCTTCCGCATTGCTATCATGGATTTGCAGACCGGTCAGGAACGCATTCTCACCGGAAACGAATTCGACGAAAGTCCGTGCTTCTCGCCAAACGGCCGCATCATCTGTTATGCGAGCGAACGCAACAAGAAGGGAGTGCTTGGCACCGTGAGCACCGACGGAGCCGTTTCGGCCTGGCTTACCGCATCGGCCGGCGACATCCGCGAGCCGACCTGGGGGCCGTTGCTCGACTGATGAATTGTGAAGACGGACATTTTTTAGACACTTTTTTCGGAGACAAACGCATCATGCAGTTCTCTAAGATCGCCATCCGCGGTTGCGCTTTGGGTCTTGTTGCCGCCAGCATGCTTCTGGCAGGCTGTTCGAGTGTGCCTCTTGACGAATCCGCCAAGGCCGGTACCACACAGGACGATACCGCCGCGAAGCATCGCTCGGCTTCCGGCGCCGCTCTCGACAGCAACGCCGTTTATTTTGACTTCGACAGTTACACCGTCAAGCCTGAATTCATGCCGGTGGTCGAAACCCACGCCCGCAACCTGATGGCCAATCCGTCGCGTCACGTGACGGTGGAAGGCAACACCGACAACCGCGGAAGCCGTGAATACAACCTTGCTCTCGGCCAGAAGCGCAGCGAAGCTGTCAAGCAGCGTTTGCAGCTCTTGGGCGTGCCTGCCTCGCGCATTGAAGCCGTGAGCTTCGGCCGTGAAAAGCCGCGCGCCCTGGGTGACACGGAAGAAGCTTGGGCGCAGAACCGTCGTGCCGACATCGTCTATCGTTAATCACCGACGGATCCGTTCATGCTGATGAAGAAAAATTGGTTGGCCTCTCTGGTGATTGCGCCGGTAATGCTCGCGGCCTCTTTGCCTGCGCACGCCTTGTTCGGCGATGATGAAGCCCGCAAGGCTATTCTTGATTTGCGCGAAAAGGTGGAGGCGGCTCAAAACGCGCAGTTGATGTTGCAAAACCAGATCGAAGCGCTGCGCGAACAAAACGCTCGCTTGATCGGCCGCGTCGAAGAGCTCTCCAACCAGCTCACACTGGAGCAGCGCTCCAATCGCGATCTGTACACCGATCTGGACAAGCGTATGGCCGAACTTGAACCCGCTGACGTGGAGCTCGACGGGCGTACCGTGCGCGTTTCGGCTGAGGAACGCCGTCTCTATACGCTTGCCGTATCGTCCTTTTCCCAGGGCAAGTATGAGGAAAGCGAGGCGCTTTTAAGAACGCTCACCGCCAATTATCCGCAGACCGGTTACATGCCCGCCGCGCTTTTCTGGCTTGGTAATTCGCTTTACGCTTCGGGTGAACTCAAGCAGGCGCTTGAAGTCGAAAACAAGCTTCTGAAAGAGTTTCCGAAGGATGCTCGCGTGCCGGATGCGTTGCTGACGAAGGCCGCGGCTGAAGTGGGCCTCGGGCAGCGCACCAACGCTTCCAGGACGCTTCAGAAAATCATCAAGGAGCATAAGGACGCGCCGGCAGCCAAAGTGGCCCAGGAGCGACTTAAGAGCCTTAACGCCAAAAAGAAGAAGTAAGGCAAGCCTCGATAGGAGACTCCGCCGATGGGTGCACGGGAGGAAGGTTCTCGTGCGCCCATTTGCTTTTCGTTGCGTTTCGGGCGCAGTGAGTCGGTATTTTCGCACCATAGCTGAGATACAATCGACAAAGGAGTCGGCAAAAATAGGCTTGAAAGGTTTTGCCGAGCTCTGTTTCTTGCCTGATTGAATTGCCGACTGCACAGGAATGGCGCCCTTCGGGCGCGGCTTTTTCCTGTCCTGAAGACGCCTTCAGATTTAAAACGAAAACCTCGAGCCTGAGAACAAAATGAACTACTGCAGTGATAGCGAAATGCGCGGCGTGAGTCTGTTGCGCAATCCTTGGTTTAACAAGTGCTCAACCTTCAGCGAAGAAGAACGCGACCGCTACGGTCTGCGCGGCCTGCTGCCCCCTCGCGTCTCGAGCGTTCAGGAACAGATCAGCCGCCTGGAGGAAGTGATTGCCTCCCAGCCGACGGCTCTGGGCAAGTACCTGATTTTGGACGGCATCCATTCGTCCGATGAAATCGCCTTCTTCCGTCTGGTGATCAAGAACATCGAAGAATACATGCCGCTCATCTACACGCCCACCGTCGGTGAAGCGTGCCAGAAGTTCAGCCATATCTTCCGCTATGCCCGCGGTCTGTACGTTTCAATCAACGATCGCGGTCGCGTGCGCGAACTCATCAAGAACGTGCCCACGCACAATGTGGAGATGATCGTGGTGACCGACGGCCAGCGCATTCTGGGTCTCGGTGACCTGGGTATCAACGGCATGGGTATTCCCATTGGCAAGCTCGCGCTCTACACCGCTTGCGCCGGCATCAACCCGCAGCACGTGCTGCCTGTGACGCTTGATGTGGGCACCAACAACGAAAACTACCTCAACGACCCGCTCTATCTTGGCTTGCAGCAAAAGCGAGTCGACGGCGAAGAGTATTACGCACTGGTGCAGGAATTCATTGAAGCCACTCGCGAACGCTGGCCCAATGTGGTGATCCAGTTCGAGGACTTCCAGAACACGCACGCCTTTGAACTGCTCGAACGCTGGCAGGACAAGATCCCGTGCTTTAACGACGACATTCAAGGTACGGCCTCGGTGTCTGTTACCGGTCTGTACTCTGCCATGCGCGTCAAGGGCGAAAAGCTCTCCGAACAGCGCGTGCTTTTCCTGGGGGCAGGGTCGGCGGCAACGGGCATTGCTCATCTGATTGCCGACGCTATGGCCGAAGAAGGCCTGCCGCGCGAAGAAGCCTTGAAGCGCATCGCTCTGGTTGACTCCAAGGGCATGGTGAGCTCGCGTCGTTCCGACACGCTTGCAGCCAACAAGTTGCCGTTTGCGCACGATCTGCCGCTCGCGGGCAATCTTCTTGAGGCCGTCAAGGTCTTCAAGCCTACGGCTATCATCGGCGTTTCTGCTCAGCCCAAGACGTTTACAAAGGAAGTGATCGAAGAGATGAGCGCTCTGAACGAACGCCCGATCATCTTTGCACTTTCCAATCCGACCTCCAAGGCCGAATGCACGGCCGCGGAAGCGTATCAGTGGTCGGAAGGCCGCGCGATCTTCGCTTCCGGTTCGCCTTTTGCTCCGGTGAGCTGCGGAGGCAAGACATTTGTGCCGCGTCAGGGTAACAACAGCTACGTGTTCCCGGGCATCGGCCTGGGCTGCGTGATCGCTCAGCCGACAATGATCCCGACGGGCGTGTTCCTTACGGCCGCCAAGCGTTTGGCTGAGCTCGTGAGCCAGTCGGATCTTGACAATGGTTCGATGTATCCGCCGTTGAGCCAGGTGCGCGAACTGTCGGCCGAGATTGCCGCTGCCGTGGCCGCGTACCTCTACAACAAGGGACTCGCACAGGCTGAACGTCCGACCGACATTCTGGCCGCCGTGAAGGCCACGATGTGGTCACCCGAAGACCCACACTTTGTTTGTGGCGAATAATCCTTTAGAGTTACGGGTTAACGCGAAGGGGCCCCGCGCCGAAAAGCACGGGGTTTTTCGTTGAGAGCATCTCCGATCAATCTGACAAACAAAGATTCAACCATGCACATGCAATCGACATTCAAAACGATCCTCTGCAGCCTGCTTTGTGCAGGCTGCGCCTGCGTGTCTGCGCAGACGCTTCGTATTGCCACGTTGCCCGCGGCCGACTCCATCGTGCTCGATGTGGCTGTCAACGAAGGGCTCTTTAAGAAGGAAGGGCTTGACGTACAGACGGTCCCTTTCAAGAGCGCGCTTGAAGTGGGGGCTGCCATGCGTGCCGGGCAGCTTGCCGGTCATTTCGGTGACCTGATGAATGTCTTTACGCAGAACGAAACGGGAGCGGCTCAGGCCGTTGTGATCACCACGACGCACACCACTCCCGCACAGCGCGCCTTCGGCATGGTGGTTTCGCCCAAGCACGTCGACAAGATCAAGTCTCTGAACGATCTGAAGGCTACGCCCACGGCGATGAGCGCTTCGACTATCATCGACTATCTGCTCACCCGAATGCAGGAAACAGCCGGCGTCAAGCCCGAGGCGCTCAAGAACATGGAAGTGCGTCAGATTCCGATCCGCTTGCAGATGCTTTTGAGCGGCCAGATTGAAACGGCGCTCTTGCCCGAACCGCTTGTGACGGTTGTCGAAAAGAAGGGCGGTCGCGTGATTTGGGACGACACGAAACTTGATGAATCGCTTGCCGTGGTGGCGCTGCGCCAGCCCTATCTCGACGACAAGACCGTGACGGCTTTCCGCAAGGCTGTGGCCGAAGCCGCCCGCAAGATCGAAGCCGAACCCGATAAGTACCGTGCGCTCATGGTGCAAAAGCGTCTGATCCCGCAGCCCGTGGCCAAGGACTACAAGATGGTCCGCTTCTCGCTTTTCGGCCGTGAAGATGGTCTGCCGCCGCTTCCGACGGCCGAAGATGTCAAGCGTGTGGGACAATGGATGCTTCAGCGCGGCATGATCAAGAAAGTGCCGTCTTACGAGGAGGTCATCTACGTTGGAAAATAAGCGCGCGTTGTTTGCGCTTCAAGCAAAGGACTTGTCCGTGGGGCGCCGCGGACAGGCCTTGCTATCGGGCGTGAACTTCACATTGCAGCCGGGCAGTTCTCTGGCTGTGATCGGCGAGTCGGGCTGCGGCAAAACCACCCTGCTGCAGACGCTTGCCGGGGTTTTGCCTGCCGTGGCGGGAGACGTGTCGTGCCGAAGCTCGGAGAGTGCAGGCAAGCCCGTCAACGCCATTGTCTGGCAGAATCTGGCGCTTTTCCCGTGGCTCACAGTGGCGGGCAATCTGGCTTTGCCTTTGAAACTCAAGAAGGAATACGGTATAGCCGAGCGCGTGCGCGAAATGCTCGCCGAGCTTGAGCTCGAAGGCCTTGAGCGGCGCTTCCCTGCGGCGCTCTCGGGCGGACAGCGCCAGCGTCTGGCTCTCGGTCGCGCGCTCATTGCCAAGCCCGACGTGCTTTTCATGGACGAGCCGTTTTCGGCGCTCGACGCCGTTTTGCGCGAACATCTTCAGCACTTCTTAAAACAGCTGCGCGAACGTCACCCTTGCACGATGGTCTTTGTGACGCACGACATCGGTGAAGCCGTTTATCTTGGCCAACACATCATGCTTCTGGGGGCACGCCCATCGCGCGTAGCCGCCTTCGGCGCCAATCCGAGCTTTACGGACGACGCCAATGTGGATGTGCGCGGAACGGATGCCTTCTATGCCGTGCAGCGCCGCCTGCACAACGCCGTGGCGGCGGTTCGCGCGGGCCAGGAACTGCATTTAACCGATGGGGCGTGGTGAGATGAGAGAAGGAACTTTTCAAAGAGGCGCTCTTATTTTGCTGCTGCGCTACACGCTGGCTTTTTTTCTCATTGGACTTCTGTGGGAGGTCGCTTCGCGCGCTGCAGGAGAAGCGTTGCTGCCTTCTCCGGTGACGACGGCTCTTCTCTTTTTCCAGTCGTTGGCTGACCCCGTTTATATCGGGCATATGATCGTAAGTCTCAAGCGTTTGATCTGCGGCCTTACGGCCGGTGCCATTCCCGCGCTTTTTCTGGGACTTTTGCTCGGACATCTCAAAAAGGCCGATTGGCTGGGCGCGCCGCTTGTCTATACGACATTTCCGTTGCCCAAAATCGTGTTGTTGCCGGTGTTTTTTCTTTTTCTGGGTCTGGGCGACGCTTCCCGCGTTCTTTTGATTGCGCTCACGACGGGCTATCAGATGATCGTGATTGTTCGTGCGGCGGCGCTTTCGCTTGATCCCGTCTATGAGACGGCCATCACTTGTATGGGGGCGGGACGCTGGGATCGAATCCGTTACGTTTATTTGCCTGCGGCATTGCCGTCGTTTCTGACAAGTCTGAAGGTCGCCTGCGGCACGGCCGTTGCCGTTCTCTTTTTGGCCGAGAGCTTTGCTACGACCACGGGGCTGGGCTTTCTCATCATGGACGCCTGGGGTGTGGGCGATACGCTGGCGATGTTTAACGGCATTCTCGGCATGAGCGTCATCGGGCTGCTTCTCTACGCTGCCGTGTGGCTTTCCGAAGTGGTGCTTACGCCCTGGTGTCGCGCTGTGCAGCTGCATTAATCATGACCTCGAACGCCGCACAGCCCAAGCAACTCAGCCTTGCCGATTTAATGGATACCGGCAACGCGCAGGATACGACGCCGGAAGCAATTGACGGCGTAGCCTTTGCACGTCTGTACGGTGAGCCGCTCTTTAAGGTGCCTGAGGGTTTGTACATTCCGCCCGACGCACTGCGTGTGTTTCTGGAAAGCTTCGAAGGCCCGCTGGATTTGCTCTTGTATCTCATCCGACGGCAAAAGTTCGACATCATGCAGATTCCGATGGCGATCGTTACGGAACAGTACATGAGCTATGTGGAGCTGATCCGCGAAAGCAATCTGGAACTTGCGGCCGAATATCTTGCGATGGCCGCGCATCTCATGCAGATCAAAAGCCAGTTGTTGCTTCCTGTGACGCACGCCGATACCGGCGAAGAGGTTGCCGATCCGCAGGCCGAACTTGCCCGTCGTCTGCTTGAGTATGAAAAGATGAAGATGGCGGCTGTCGAAATGGATCGCGTTCCGCGAAATGGTCGCGACTTCCTGCGAGCTTATGTGCTCATTGAACAAGCACAGATCAAACTTTTGCCCGAAGTGAGCGCCGATGATCTGAGGCTTGCCTGGGACGGCATTCTGCGCGAAGCCAATCTCAAGGGACACCACAAGGTGTCGAAGCAGGAACTTTCCGTGCGCGAATTTATGAGCGCAATTCTCAAACGCCTGTCGACGCAGCGGTTTGTGGAATTTCAGGAGCTTTTTGAGCCCGAGGCCGGTCGTTCCGTTTGCATCGTCAACTATCTCGCGCTTTTGGAGTTGGCTAAGGAAGGACTCATTCGCATCACGCAGGCCGTTCCCTTTGCGCCGATCTACGTATCTGCGGCACCGATGCGGTCTTCTGACGACACTCAGGATCTTTTCAGCTCCAGTGCTCCGACAGCGTCAGAGGCCTAAACGCTCTTCGAAGACCGATTTGGTAAAAGCTGCGGCAGCGGCGGCTGAAACGGTGCCGACCAGTATGCCGACGGCGACGTCACTGGGCCAATGCACGAAGAGGTACATCCGTGACCAGGCAATGAGAACGGCAAGTGTCAGAAGTCCCATGCCCCATTTGGGGTGAAAGATGCCGAAGGCAACCGCGGCTGCAAAGGAGGCGGTGGTGTGGCCGGATGGAAAAGACGGATCGGTGGGACAGACCATGAACAGGTCTTCGGCGTGCAGTTCACAGGGGCGAAGGCGATCGACCATGGGTTTTAGGAGCACGTTGCAAATCAGAAACCCTGAGAAAAGTGCAATGCCGATGGTGCTGCCGATGCGGCGAAACCCCGGAAAGCACAGCAGGAAAAGCCCCAGCGCGATCCAGACGAGTCCCGCGTCGCCCAAGTGCGTCACGGTCTGCCAAAAGACGAGGGCTTCGTCGCCACCGAAGCTCTCGCGGATATTGCGCAAAATCTCAACTTCAAACATAGGAAATCAAAAGGATCCGTCCGGATGCCTCAGATGCTAGGTGCGCCGACATTGCCAGGACTTAGAGTCGGCGGATTTCGATACAATTTGAGCGGTTTTGCAAAGAGAAATAGTTAAGGACTCCGGACGCATGGCGAGCAAATACGCGGCGCAATATATCGAGCGCGCCAAACGGGAAGTGAAAAATTTCGAAGTGGCCTGTCGGGTGCTGCGGTTCGATCCCGAAAAGGAATCCGACTTTGATGCGATCGTCACCTCGATGGTCGGCATCGGCCAATTCGGCACAATTCGCCTCGCGCGCCGTTTCCCGTTCGTCACCAATGAAGAAGAGTTTTTGATGGTGGCGGAAGTGGGTCTTCACTTCTACTGGATGACGCTTGATTTCTGGCAAGAAATTCGACAGAAGCAAGGTGCGGCGCAGATTTTCTAGCCATTGACTGCGCCGCCGGCTGAATACGAACGATTACTCAATGTTTTGCAGTTGCTCGCGCATCTGATCAATGCAAAGCTTGAGCGCAACGGCCGCATCGGTCATTTCGATGGCGGCCGATTTGCTGCCGAGCGTGTTGGCTTCGCGGTTCATTTCCTGAGTGACGAAATCCAGGCGACGGCCGGCCGCACCGCCTTCCTTGAGAATGCGGCGCACTTCAGCAACGTGCGTGCGCAAGCGATTGATTTCTTCGGCCACATCCATTTTGAGCGCATAGAACGTCACTTCCTGACGAATGCGATCCGACACTTCTTCCGGACTGATTGAGCTCGCGTTCGAAAGCGTGGCACCCAGTGCTTCCTGAAGGCGCTGTTCGAGCTTTTCCTTGAGATTGCGGTGAATGTCGGGAATGCGTTCGGCCACCGCTTGTACCACTTCTTCGATGGTGTCGCAGTTTTTCGAGAGAACAGCAGCAAGCGCTGCACCTTCGCGTTCACGCGAAGCGTTGAAAGCCTGCAGAGCGTCGCGCAGGATGGTCGCAACACTTGCGTTCAATTCGTCCTGATCGACCTCGGGCGAATTGAGAATACCCGGCATCTGCAGTATTTCAGATACCGACATGGGGGCGGCGTCAGGATTGACCTTGAGCACTTCCTGCTGCAGCGTGAGCACATTGGCGAGAGCTGCCGCGTTGATGCCCGCGCCTGACGTTTCGGCTTGCTTGAGGCTTGCGCGGCACTCCAGCTTGCCGCGCTTGACGGCCGCAGAGATGACCTCGCGAACAGCGGGTTCGGTCGCTCGCAGTTCCTCGCACAGACGAAGCGTGAGGTCAAGAAAACGCGAGTTGACGCCGCGAAGTTCAACGGTCATGAAGCCGAGCGGGGTTTGGCCTTGCGCGGTCGCAAAGCCGGTCATGGAACGAATGCCGGACATAACAAAAGAGATGACAAGGACGGTTGCAAAAAAGTAAGCCGCAGGATTGGTCTTGCGGAAGCCTAATTGTAGACGCTCACCTTAGAATGCTGAATGCGGCTGCGCCGATGTGGTGCGCAGCAGGAAATTTTGAGCGAAAGAAAGGATTGACATGACACAGCGACACGACGGACGCGCCAACGACGAGATGCGCTCCATTCAGTTTGAACGAGGCTTTACCTGCCACGCCGAAGGCAGCGTTCTGGTATCGGTCGGACGAACGAAAGTGCTGTGTACGGCCAGCGTCTCGCCGACGGTACCGAAATTTCTCAACGAAAAGAACGAAGGCTGGGTGACTGCCGAGTACGGTTTGCTGCCCCGCTCAACCGGTACGCGCACTGATCGTGAAGCCGCCCGCGGTAAGCAAAGCGGCCGCACACAGGAAATCCAGCGCCTCATCGGGCGCAGTCTGCGCGGCATCGTGGACCGCACCAAGCTCGGCCGCCACACGATCACGCTTGACTGCGACGTGCTGCAGGCCGACGGCGGAACCCGCTGCGCTTCGATCACGGGCGCCTATGTGGCTCTGGTTGACGCCGTTAATTTCATGCTTGAAAAGGGCATGATCGAAGAAAATCCGATCAAGGAAGCTGTCTGCGCGATCAGCGTCGGCATGACCGATGCCGGTCCCGTGCTTGACTTGGACTACGTCGAAGACAGTACGAGCGAAACGGACATGAATGTGGTGATGACCTCAAGCGGGCGCTTTATCGAACTGCAGGGCACGGCTGAAGGTTCTCCCTTCAGTCACGAAGACCTGACGGCGATGCTAGCGCTTGCCAAGAAAGGCTGTGAAGAAATTTTGGCGGCTCAGAAGGCTGCGCTTGCTGCATAAAGACGCAACGGAGGAGAAAAGTGAAGTTGGTTCTGGCTTCGGATAATAAGGGAAAGCTACGCGAGTTCGGCGCGCTTTTTGCTGATCATGGCATTGAGGTGGTTTCCCAAGGGGCGCTCGGTGTGACGCCTTGCGAAGAGCCCTTCTGCACGTTCTTGGAAAATGCGCTTGCTAAGGCGCGCAATGCGGCCAAGACAACGGGCCTTCCTGCGATGGCCGACGACTCGGGCATTACGGCTCATGCTCTCGTGACCGAACCCGGTGTGCATTCGGCCCGCTACAGCGGGAAAAAGAGCGACGACGCGGCCAACAACGCCAAGCTGGTCGAGCGCCTATCCAAGTTTGAGGACAAGAGCGCGCACTACACCTGTGTGCTCGTAGCGGTGCGCTCGCACGACGATCCCGATCCAATCGTTTGCGAAGGCTGCTGGTACGGTGAAATTATCGCGTCTCCCAAGGGGGACGGCGGTTTCGGGTACGATCCCCATTTTTACCTGCCCGAGCAGGGGTGCACGGCAGCAGAGTTGTCTGCTGAGGAGAAGAACCGTCTGAGCCATCGCGGCAAGGCCATGCGTCTGCTGCTTACGGAAATGCAGGAGCGCTGGGGTGTCGGACGCTGATGTCAAGCCCATTGCGCTATACGTACATTGGCCGTGGTGTGTGCGCAAGTGCCCCTATTGCGACTTCAATTCGCATGCGATCGGCTCGGGTGCGGATGAAGCCGGGTATATCCGCGCGCTTTTAAAGGACATAGATGCGGCGGTGGCACTGGCCGGTCGCAGGCCCGTTTCGAGCGTCTTTTTCGGTGGCGGTACGCCGAGCCTGATGTCGGTGGCGGGCTTTGAGACGCTTATGAACGGTTTGCGCGAGCGTCTTCCCTTTGCCGAAGACGCTGAGATTACGTTGGAAGCCAACCCGGGCACGCACGAGGCGGCCCGCTTTGCCGGTTACGTCGCAAACGGTGTTAATCGCTTTTCCATCGGTGTGCAGAGCTTTAACGATGAGAGGCTCAAGGCGCTCGGGCGCATCCATGATCGCAGGCAGGCGCTGCAAGCCGTCGAAACGGCGCTCAAACATGTCGACAACATCAATCTGGACGTGATGTATGCCCTGCCAGGGCAGTCGATGGATGGTGCCGTGGAGGATGCCCGCACGGCCGTGGCGAGCGGTGCAACGCACCTGTCCTTTTACGAGCTCACGATTGAAGAGGGAACGGCCTTTTATAAGCGAGAGCCCGCGGGACTGCCCGATAATGATACGGCTGCGGAAATGGGCGAGACGGTGGCTTCAATCCTTGCGCAAGCCGGGTTTGAGCACTACGAAGTTTCGGGCTACGCCAAGCCGGGACACCGTTGCCGTCACAATCTCAACTACTGGACATTTGGCGACTACATCGGGGTGGGAGCCGGCGCGCACGGCAAGATTACGACCAAAGGCGGCATTCTTCGCACCGAACGGCGAGCTAATCCGCAGCTATACATGGACGATGCGGCCAACGGCCGATTTGCCGCTCAGCTCAGTTTCGTGCTTGCCGAGTCTCTTCCCTTTGAATTCATGCTCAACGTTTTGCGTCTCTATGACGGTGTGCCTGTGAGCCTTTGGGAAGAGGCCACGGGGTTGTCCTTTGACGTGATCGGAAAAACGGTTGATGCGCTGCGTGGCGAAGGGCTTCTAGCCAAAGATCCTCAACGGCTTGTGTGTACGCCCCTCGGGCGCAATTGGCTCAGCACGGTGCAGGAGCGGTTCCTCGCCGACAACGAACTCTGAAGGAAGGTTTTCTCATGATCAATTGGCCAATGACGGCGGCTTTGGTCGGCAGCTTGCTTTTGTTTGGGTGCAGCACGGCACCGCAACAGGAAACGCCCCCAGAAAAGGAAACGGTGCCGCCGACGCCCGAGTCGCAAGATTTTGTCGCGGGTGACGTGCGTCTGCGTCCGGCGCAGTTTGCCGATCTGCCCGTCACGCGCGATGAAGACTGGGAACAGGCCCTCAAGGCGTTTCAGGTGTCATGCACAAACATGCAGCATCACTCGCTCTGGCGCGAGGCATGCCGCAATGCGCAAGGAATGCCTCAGGGGCTTGCCCGTGCCTTTTTCGAGGGCAATTTTGAGCTCTGGAAAGTCTCGGCCAGGGATTCGCAAAGCGGCTTTTTTATCGACAAGGGGCTCATGACGGGCTATTTCGAGCCCATTTTGCGCGCTAGCCGCGTGCGTCATGGCATCTATCAGTACCCGATCTACGGCGTGCCCGACGACCTCATCACGGTGGAGCTCGATTCGATTCACCCTCAGTTAAAGGGGCTGCGGCTGCGCGGCAAGTTGCAGGGCCGCAAGCTAGTTCCTTACGACGATCGCAAGGGCATCGCCTCTCGCAAGGATCTGGAGAAAAAGCATGTGATCTGCTGGGCCGACGACCCCGTGGAGGCGTTCTTTCTGCAGATCCAGGGATCCGGGCGCGTGTTGCTTGACAACGGTTCGCTCCTTCGTATCGGCTACGCGGATCAAAATGGGCATCCCTACAGAAGCCTGGGCGCCTGGCTGATTGAAAATGCGGGACTGACGCGTGATGAAATGAGCATGCAACGCATCAAGCAGTGGGTAAGAGACAATCCACAGCGCCGGCAGGAGCTTTTGAACGCCAACCCAAACTTCGTTTTCTTTGCCGAGCGCACGGGCTACTCCGACGATCAGGGACCGGTGGGCGCTCAGGGCGTGCCGCTTACGCCTCTGGCTTCCGTTGCGGTTGATCGGCGCTACTGGAAACTCGGAGTGCCCTTTGTGACGGCCGCAAGCCAGAGCATGCCCGCGATGCAGTTTGTTCGTCCAGTAATTGCTCAGGATACGGGAGGCGCCATCAAGGGCGTGCTGCGCTTTGACTACTTCTGGGGACTCGGAAACGAGGCGGGCAATCGCGCAGGCAGCCAAAAAAGCGACGTGAGCGCCTGGGTGATGGTACCCAAGGGACAGAGCCCTGCGGCGGTTTTCTCGCAGAGGCTTTGAAAACGGCCAAAGCGGCCCCATATATGCACCGAAGCGACCGTTATAATGGCACCACTTTGACACTGAAGCACGGCCAACGAATTGATTTGCCGTGCTTTTTCGGGAGACAGATTGAGATATGACTGAAGAGAACACCCAACTGCAGAATCCTTCCCCGGAAGAAGCGCCCGAACCGCTGGTCTTTACGGACGCCTGCGTGGCGAAGGTGAAGGAGCTGCTTGCTGCCGAAGAAGATCCCAACATGCCTCTGCGCGTTTTTGTGCAGGGCGGCGGTTGCCAGGGCTTCCAGTACGGTTTCCAGTTTGAAGAAAAGGCGGCGGAAGACGACGAAATCATTGAGCGCGACGGCGTGACTTTCCTCGTTGATTCGCTTTCCATGCAGTACCTGGTCGGTGCCGAAATCGACTTCAAGGAAGATCTCGAAGGCTCGCAGTTTGTGATCCGCAATCCCAATGCGGTGACGTCCTGCTCCTGCGGCTCGTCCTTCTCGGTTTAAGGCTCATTGAGGCGTCCGAACGACGCCGCGGCCTAACACGAAAAAGCTCTCCGATGCGGGAGCTTTTTTGTTAACCGCTGAGTTTTAGTCCTATCGGCGCAAAAGTTTTCGTCCAATTTGTTCGTTTCAAAAGGTTGCATCTCCTTTCAAGGCGTTGCCGTCTTAGAATAGGCAGATCAAAACTCGTAGGTGCTGCGTCTTATGAAAAGCAGCCCGGTTAAGGAGAGATATTCATGACACTACTGTCCTGGATTGCCGTTGCAGTGATCTTCGTGACCATTTGGGCATTGATCAAGCGTTGGGAAACGCGACTGGTGCTGATTGCCGCCGGTCTTTTCCTGTGCATCATCAGTCTTGACCCGATGATGGGTTTGAACCAGTTTGCCAAGTCGATGACGAACAATTCGCTCATCATGGCAATCTGCGGTTCGATGGGCTTTGCCTTTACGGCTACTTACACGCAGTGCGACCGCTCGCTCGTGCACTACCTGGCCGCTCCGATTCGCGGCTTGGGCCTTTTCCTGGTCCCTGTCTCGACAGTGATCACGTTCTTCGTGAACATCGCCATTCCGTCGGCCGCGGGCTGCGCCGCCGCCGTGGGCTCCACGCTGATTCCGCTGATGTTGCGCGCGGGCATTAAGCCTGCCGCCGCTGCTGCCGCCGTTTTGGCCGGCACGATCGGCTCTTATCTCTCGCCGGGTACCTCGCACAACCCGTTCGTCGCCAAGATGGCCGGCATGGACGTGATGGAATTCATCGGCACGCACACCTACTACTCGCTGATGTGCGGCGCCATTCTGGTGGTCGGCACGGCCGTGGTCTGTTTCTTGATGGGCGACGGCAAGGGCGATACGAACGCCCAGGTTGACGAAACCAAGATCAAGAACGAAGACTTCACGCCGAATCCTCTCAAGGCTCTCGTGCCGCTCGTTCCGATCACGATTCTGGTCGTCGGCAACATGTGGGTTCCCGCCATCAAGATGGGCGTTGCTCAGGCTATGTTGATCGGTGCGATCTGCGCCCTGCTTGTTTCGCTCAGCAACCCGCAGGAATTCTCCAAGAAGTTCTTTGACGGTATGGGCAAGGGTTATGCTGACGTGCTCGGCATCATCATCGCCGCCGGTGTCTTTGCCGCCGGTCTGCGCGCCACGGGTCTGATCGACGCCTGCGTTGACGCTCTGAAGGACTCCAACGACATCGCTCGCTGGGGCGGTTCCCTCGGTCCCTGGATCATGGGTGTGATCACGGGTTCGGGCGACGCTGCCACGTTGGCCTTTAACGAAACGGTGACGCCGCACGCCAAGGACTTCGGCATGACGATTGAAGGTCTGGGCGGTTTGGCCTTCCTCACCGGCGCTCTTGGCCGTACGATGTCGCCTCTGGCTGGCGTGACGATTCTCGTCTCGGGTATTGCCATGGTCAACCCGATCGACGTGATCAAGCGCACCGCGATCCCCTGCATCATTGCCGTCTTTGCCTGCGCCTTCCTGATGGTTTAAAGGCGACGAAAGCAGCCGCCGCGAGACTGTGTTCAGAGCTCGCGGCTGGCTTGATGGAAAACCGGACCGACAAACGATGGATTTCGATCTTTTGTTTGCGGCCGGTTTTTTGTTGGACTGAAAACGCAAGGAGTGCCCGATTATGGAAAGACAGCCGAAAGCGGTGGTAGCACTTTTCGCGTCACTGCGCGTGGCGGATCTGTCGCATGTCGTCGACAACGCCACGAAGCCGTATCCCGGCGATCCGGCTCCGCGTTTGGAAACGGAGGCTGACATCACGCACGACGACTGCTGCGTGACGCGGATTTCCATGGCGACCCACACGGGGACGCACATTGATGCTGCGGCGCACGTCATGCACGGCGGCAAACGGCTCGGAGACTATCCGCTGACGGCATTTTCGGGGTCGGCCCGCGTGGCGGATCTGCGCGGCTTGGGTGAGGTTGATGCGACGGCGCTTGACGGCATCGAGCCTTGCGATTGGCTTTTGCTCTGTACGGGGCAAAGCGAGAAGTGGGGCAGCGACGCGTATTTCGGGACGGAACCGCGATTTACCGAAACCTTCGTCAAGGCGGCCGCAAAGATCGCGCGCAAAGGCATCGGACTGGACTGCTCGGGGCTTGATCGAGAAGGCGTGGCTTTGCACCGGTTGTGGTTTCTGAGCGGCGGCGGACTGATGGTGGAAAACCTCACGGGTTTGGAAATGTTGCTTACTGAACCTCGAATCCTGTTTGCGGCCTATCCCTTGAAGCTAGCCGCCGGCGACGGCGCTCCGGTGCGTGCCGTTGCGTTGATCGGCTAAAGAAAGGCCCGCGCCTTCAGCAGAAAGACGCGGGCCGAGACAGACCGGTGGGAGCTGCGGATTAACGCAGACGCATACCGGGCTGAGCGCCTTCAAACGGCGTGATCAGATAGACGCCGGCGCCCTTGTCGGACTGATAGCTTGCCGCCAGAACCATGCCTTCGCTCAGGCCGAAGCGCATCTTGCGCGGGGCGAGGTTGGCGATCATCACGACAAGCTTGCCCACGAGTTCTTCTGGCTTGTAGTAGGCCTTGAGACCGGCAAAAACCTGGCGATTGCGGCCGTCGCCGATGTCGAGCTCGAGACGGATGAGCTTGTCGGCGCCTTCGACATGATCGGCCTTGACGACACGCGCTACGCGCAGATCAATCTTGGCAAAATCGTCGATGGTGCAGATGTCGGCCACCGCTTCCACTTCGGGAGCACTGACGGCGGTTGCCTCAATGGGCTTGGCTTCGACGGCAGGCTTTGCTTCAGCCTTCTTCGCAGGTTTCTGTACCTTGGCTTCGGCTTTGTCGGGATCGGGCAGCAGTACGTCGAGTTGCTTTTCGCGATCCACGCGTCCCATCAGATGTTCGAACTTCGAGATCGGACGTTCGCTTGAAAGCGTCTGATTGACACTGTCCCATTGCATGGAGCCGCAGTTGAGGAACTTCTCGACGCGTTCGGCTGTTGCCGGCAGCACGGGCTTGAGGTAGAGCGTAAGCAAGCGGAAGCCTTCGAGCGCAACGGACGCAACGTACTGAAGCTTGTCGGCGGTTTCCGGATTCTTGGCAAGTTCCCAGGGTTTTTCGCGATCGACGTATTCGTTGATGACGTCGGCGAGTTCCATCACACGACGCATGGCGCGAGCGTATTCGCGGTTTTCGTAATCGTTGCGGATGTCCTCGGCCGCAGCGCGAATACCCGTGAGGATTTCGTCATTCATTGCGGCATCGGACACGCGGCCTTCAAAGCGCTTGAAGATGAAGCCGGCGGCGCGGCTGGCGATGTTGACGTACTTGCCGATCAGGTCGGAGTTGACGCGGGCCTGGAAGTCACCCTTAGTGAAGTCGACGTCTTCGACGCGGCTGTTGAGCTTGGCGGCGAGGTAGTAGCGCATCCATTCGGCGTTCATGCCGAGGCCCAGGTAGTCCATCGGGCTGATGCCGGTGCCGCGCGACTTGCTCATCTTCTGACCGTTGACGGTCATAAAGCCGTGCACATTGACGTGATCGGGAACACGGTAGGGGGTGCCTGCAAAGTGCAGCATGGCCGGCCAGAAGAGCGTGTGGAAGTAGATGATGTCCTTGCCGATGAAGTGAATCTGTTCGGTGTCCGGACGCGACAGTTCCTGCACGAAATCGAGTCCCTTCTTGGCGCAATAGGCTTTGAAGCTGGCCAGGTAGCCGATCGGCGCATCAAGCCAAACGTAGAAGTACTTGCCGGGTGCATCCGGAATTTCAATGCCGAAATAGGGGGCATCGCGAGAAATGTCCCAGTCGGCAAGATTGCCGTCGAGCCATTCGTTATCTTTGGCGAGCACTTCAGCTTGTACGCGGGGTTTGCCGTCGGCGCCATTTCCCATCGTCCAGTCTTTGAGGAAGGCCTGAGCACGCGGATCCGACAAGCGGAAGAAGTAGTGCGTGGAGGTCTTCAGAACCGGTACGGAACCCGAGATGGCGCTGTAGGGATTGATCAGGTCGGTCGGCGAATACACCGAGCTGCACTTTTCGCACGAGTCGCCGTACTGATCAGGCGCGCCGCACTTCGGGCAGGTGCCCTTAATGAAGCGGTCGGCGAGGAACATGCCGACTTCTTCGTCGTAGAACTGCTCGATGTCAGTGGTGTAGATGAGACCGGCATCCTTCAGACGGCGATAGATGTCCTGCGAGAGTTCGGTGTTTTCCGGGCTTTCGGTGCAGTGCCAGTGATCAAAGTTGATGTAGAAGTTGTCGAGATACTGCTGGCGACCGGCAGAGATCTTGGCGACAAATTCCTGCGGCGTAACACCCTGTTTGCTCGCCGCAATCATAATCGGGGCACCGTGAGCGTCGTCAGCGCATACAAAATGCACGTTGTTGCCGCACATTCGCTCGTGGCGCACCCAGATGTCGGCCTGGATGTATTCCAGAATATGGCCGAAATGGAAGGCGCCGTTTGCATAAGGCAGAGCGGTGGTCACGAAAATATTGCGCTTGGCGTTGCTCATTGTTTATCAGAAAAATCGGTTAAAAAAAGAAGGCCGCGAACGTAGGGAGTCGCGGTGCAATCCAACATTTTACTGCGCTAGACGGTGCGCCGAAAAGAGAGGACAAAAGCACAGCGAAGAGACATGTGTTCGTCTGCGTCATTTGTTGACGCACCATGCTGTAGGCTGACCTGTGCGGACGACCCAACAAAAGAAAAAAGAGAAGAGAAATGCCAATCAAGCAGATCATTGAATCGTCGCGCGTGCCCGTCAAAATATGGACAAACGACGTCGACGAAGGTTCCGTCAGACAGCTCAAGAACGTGGCTGATCTGCCGTTTGTATTTCATCATGTCGCTGCTATGCCGGACGTTCATGTTGGCATGGGCGCGACCATCGGAAGCGTGATTGCCACCAAAGGAGCCGTGATTCCGGCTGCCGTCGGCGTGGACATCGGATGCGGTATGGCCGCCGTCAAACTCAATCTCGAGCGAAGCGAACTCACAGAAAAACAGCTTGTCGCCGCATTTCAGGCGATTTTGCGTCGCACGCCGGTGGGCCTGACACAGCACAGAGAGAAGAACTGCCGCACGGAAATGTGCCTGCCGTTTTCCGACGAGATGGCAGAAATCGAATCCAAAAATCCCGGCATTCTCGATCCGATGCAAAACATGAACTGGCGGCTTCAGATGGGTACGCTCGGTTCGGGCAACCACTTCATTGAGCTTGAGGTTGACGAAGAAGGCGGCGTGTGGGTGATGCTGCACTCGGGTTCTCGCGGTGCCGGCAACGTTATGGCGTCGCGTTTCATTAAGGAAGCAAAGACGCTGACGGCAGCCAAAGGCATCGAACTTGTTGATGGCGCGCTTTCTTACTTTGAGGAAGGCGAAGAGGCGTTCGACCGATACATGCAGGCGGTGCACTGGGCACAGAACTATGCACGCGCCAACCGCCGCACGATGGTCGACGACGTCATCAAGTCGCTTGAAGACGTATGGCCGCATGTTGAGCCCGTCGGTGAATTGATTGACTGCCACCACAACTACGTCGAAAAGGAAACGCACTTCGGAGAAGAGGTTTACGTCACGCGCAAGGGAGCCATTCGTGCTGGTATCGGCGAACTTGGTCTCGTGCCGGGCAGCATGGGTGACGCGTCTTACTTGGTCGAAGGACTGGGCAATGAGGAGTCCTTTATGAGCTCTGCGCACGGTGCCGGTCGCCGCTACGGAAGACAGGATGCCAAGAGACGCTTTACCGTTGAGGACCTCAAGGCGCAGACCGAAGGCATCGTGTGTCGCAAGGATCCCGGTGTGCTTGATGAAATTCCTGCTGCCTACAAGCGCATCGACTCCGTGATGGAAAACCAAAACGATCTCGTACGCGTGATCCACAAGTTCCGTCAGGTTCTGTGCGTCAAAGGCTGATTCGTTCTCCTCAGAAGAGCTTTGGTCAAATGTCCGACTAGATAGCTCGGACTTTTCCTTGTAAACTCCAACTCCATGCGCGGGTGCGACGCGTGCCTGCGCATTGTTTACGCAACCGGCGACGAACTGTGAAGCGCTTGTCGCCACCATTAAGAAAGAACACTATCCCATGCTGACCAAAGAACAAGTGCAGGAGATTGCAGGTGCAGTGCTTGATCCGGTACTCAACCTGCCGCTTTCGGAATTTAAGGCCATCAAGAATGTCGTCGTCGACGGCGATGCCGTTGCCGTGACCGTGTGTCCCGGTTACCCCGTCAAGAGTGTTGCCGACGAATTGGCTTCCCGTGTCAAGACGGCGCTCACGCAGGCCGGTGCGGCTTCCGCGCTTGTGACGGTTTCGGGCGAAATCATTGCTCACCGTGTGCAGCGCACGCTCAAGACGATGGCGGGTGTCAAGAACATTATTGCCATCAGCTCCGGCAAGGGCGGCGTGGGCAAGTCCACGGTGTCAGCCAACTTTGCTCTGGCGCTTGCTGCCGAAGGCGCTCGCGTGGGCATGCTCGACGCCGATATCTATGGTCCCTCGCAACCCACGATGTTGGGTGCCAAAGGTCAGCCGACGAGCCGCGACGGCGTCAACATGGATCCGATCGAAAGCCTGGGTCTGCAGATCAACTCCGTGGGCTTCATGATTGATCCGGAAGAGCCGATGATCTGGCGCGGTCCGCTGGTCGCGCAGGCGCTCACCCAGCTTCTCAATCAGACTGCTTGGGATAACCTCGACTACCTCGTGATCGACATGCCCCCGGGAACGGGTGATGTGCAGCTTACGCTCTCGCAGTCTGTTCCGGTCACAGGGGCCGTTGTAGTGACGACGCCTCAGGACATCGCGCTTCTGGACGCCAAGAAGGGCCTTCGTATGTTTGAAAAGGTCTCGGTGCCGGTGCTCGGTATCGTGGAAAACATGGCGCTCTTCCGCTGCCCCAAGTGCGGGCACCTCGAACACATCTTTGGCGAAGGCGGTGCCAAGCGCATGAGCGAACAGTACAAGGTTCCTGTTTTGGGCCAGTTGCCGCTTGATTCGCGCATCCGCGAACAGGCCGACTCGGGGCTGCCCACTGTGGCGGCTGATCCCGATGGTGAAATCGCTTCGATTTATCGTCAGATCGCCTTGCGTGCGGCTGCTTACGTGGCGCGTACTGCCAAGGACATGAGTCAGGTGATGCCTTCCGTGAAGGTCGTCAACGACTAAAAACACAATGCCCCGGCATCAAGGTCGGGGCAAAGTTTGAGGAGCGGGAAGGTCGGAGACGATTTTCTCGCTTAATTTTTCTCAAAGGTCTCGTCGGCCCGTTTTGCGCTCTCGATAAGTTCCTGCGCGGCCTTGAGCGTAGCATCGGTGATCTGCAGGCCACCGGCCATACGGGCAATTTCGCGGATGCGCTCTTCCTCCGAAAGGGGTTTCAGAGAACTCGTCGTCACGTCGTTGAGCGTTTCCTTTTGCACAAGCCACTGGTTGTTGGCGCAGGCTGCAACCTGAGGAAGGTGAGTGACGCAAAGCACCTGCCGAGTCTGACCGAGACGGCGCAGCAGACGCCCGACGACCTCGGCTACGGCTCCTCCGATGCCGCTGTCGACCTCATCGAAAATAAGCGTGGGTACCGGCGTGATCTGTGCGGTGATCACGGCAATGGCAAGCGAAATGCGGGCCAGCTCGCCGCCGGAGGCCACTTTGGTGAGCGGTCGCGGCGTGGCTCCGGCGTGCCCTGACACCAGGAATTCACAGCGCTCCAAGCCGCCTGCCCAGGGTTCGCACTTCGGGAGCGTGATCTGCAGACAACCTCCGGTCATGGACAGGTGCTGCATTTCATCAGTCACTGCTTTTGAGAGGTCCTGAGCGGCCTTCATGCGCGCTTGGGTGAGCGCTGCTGCGCGTTTCAGAAAAACTTCTTTGGCGCGCTTTTCGTTTTCTTCCAAAAGCTCGATGTCGGCGTTTTCAGCGAGTTCCTCGAGCCGCGCCTTGACTTCCAGGCGGTACGCAAAAAGATCTTCGGGAGCGCGGTGCAATTTGCGCGAGAGCTTCCAGTACATCGACAGACGTTCGTCGATTTCTGCAAAGCGCGATTCGTCGACGTTGAAACGATCGAGGTGGTGTGAAAGGTCGCGCGAAATGTCTTCGAGAATAGCGCTTGCTTCCGATAGAGACTCTTCGTATTGCGCAAGCTCCGGATCGAATTTGGCTGCGGCGCTCAGATCGGCCTGCGCCTGCATCGTCAATCCGACGGCCGTCACGTCTCCCTGTGAGAGAGCGTCGGCTGCGGCACGAATGTGGCTGACGATTTCTGCGCCGTTTGAAAGCAGGCTGTGTTCCTTGGAGAGTTCCTCCCATTGACCTTCCCGGGGATCGAGTTCGTCAAAGAGTTCGTTGATCCAGCCCAGCCGCTCGGCCTCTGCCTGCTGCTGTTCGACGTTTTGTGTGGCCTGATTGAGAAGTCTCACGCGCTCTTGCCATTCGAGCCAGGCTTCGCGCACTGCTAGCCGTAGCGGTTGAGTGCCGCCGAAGCCGTCGACGAGCTGCAGTTGGTACGAGGTCTTCAGAAGCGATTGGTGCGCGTGCTGCCCATGGATGTCGACCAGGCGTTCGCCCAGTTCACGAATTTGAGAAACGGTCACCGGAGTGGCGTTGATCCAGGCGCGCGACCGCCCTTTGATATCAACCGTGCGACGCAGAATCACGATGTCGGTTTCGTCGAGACCGGCCGAGGAGAGCCACTTTTTCACGCGCGGCGTGACATCGAATTCGGCGCAGACTTCGGTGCGCTGCGCACCTTCGCGAATGAGCCCTGTGTCGCTGCGGGCACCCAAAACGAGTTCCAGCGCGTCGATCAGAATGGATTTGCCCGCACCGGTTTCACCGGTCAGGCACGTTAGCCCCGAGGAGGCTTCCACAACAAGCGAGGGGACGATCACAAAATCTTTAAGGGACAACAACTGAAGCATTCTTAACTCTCGAAAGCAAAGTACAAGTCCGGACGTTTGTCGATGGGATCAAATGGGTTGAAATGTTAGTCTGACGATTTTTCTGAGGTTGTCGGATGAGGAATCTGAACCGGCGTGGTCTGATCCTGCAAGGGTGTGTGAATCGGATGTTCGGATTGCGGCAGGTAGTTCCACTTGAGCTTGCGGCGTAGCAAATCGAAGTGGTTGTAGCCGACCGGGTGAAGCATGGTGAAGCGCTCTTTGCTTACTTTGACGCGCAACACGTCACCAGCCTGTACGTCGATGAGTACTTGAGCGTCGAAACTTGCCACGGCGCTGCGGGTTTCGTTTACCTCAATGTCAATCTTCGTGTGCGAGCCGAGCACGATCGGGCGGTTGGAGAGGGTGTGCGGCGCAATTGGCACCAGGAGCATGCTGGAAACGGACGGATGCATGATGGGACCGCCCGCGGCCATCGCGTAGGCGGTCGATCCGGTTGAGGTGCTCACCAGAACGCCGTCGGCGCGCTGCACTGCCATCTGGAGACCGTCAACGTAGACGGTGTACTCGACCATACCCAGAGCGCGGCCGTGGCTGATACCGATGTCGTTGACGGCCAGTCCCTCAAAGAGCATATTGCCTTCGCGCCAGACGCTGCCTTCGAGCATGCTGCGCTCGTCGGCGACGTATTGACCGAGCAGCATGGCAGGAAGCAGCCGATTCATGTCTTCGAGCACGATGTCGGTGATAAAGCCCAGGCGCCCGGCGTTGATGCCGATCACGGGAACTTTGTAGGCCGCCATGGCGCGTGCGGCGCCGAGCATGGTGCCGTCGCCACCAATGGCAACGGCCACGTCGCATACGCGGGCAATCTCTTCGGCTGATCCCGACTCGAAAGGACAGTCGCTCGGCATGTGGGCCGCGGCGTTTTCGTCCAGATAGGGCGTGCAGCCCGTGCGGGTGATGAGATCCGTCAGCTCTCGAACATAGCGGGAGATGGCGCCCTGAGGCTTGGCGATGACGGCAACGCGCTCAAATTTTTGCATCGATTCAAAGCTCAAAGAATGGTTCGATCGAGAGTGTAGCAATTTGCGCCGGACAGAAAAAACCGGCCGAAGTCGGTTGACCGCGGCCGGCGTCGGATTCTGTCGAAGTAACGTCAGACGAATCAGTCGTCGAAGGTGGGCGTTTCAACGCCGAGCACCTTGTGCAGCTTCGGACTCGTCGTGGTGTACTGCAGGAACACCTTCTTTTCCGGGAAGACGTACTTGGACGCGCCGAAGGCAGCCAGTGCGCATTCATGGAAGCCAGACAGGATGAGCTTCTTCTTGCCCGGATAGGTGTTGATGTCACCCACGGCGAAGATGCCCGGGATGGAGCTTTCGAACTTTTCCGTGTCCACAACGATCTGCTTGCGGTCAAGTTCCAGACCCCATTCGGCGATCGGACCGATCTTGGGCTGAAGGCCGAAGAATACGAGCAGGTGGTCCAGAGGCATGCGGCGCACAACGCCGTCGCCGCCGGTGACGCGGATTTCGGTCATCTTGCCGTCTTTTTCTTCAAAGCCCGTCACCTGACCGACTTCGAACTGCATTTCCCAGTTTTCGCACAGCTCGCGCATACGGGCCACGGACGAGGCAGCAGCGCGGAAGCCGTCGCGGCGGTGCAGCAGCACGACACTTTCGGCCTTGCCCACGAGGTTGAGCGTCCAGTCGAGAGCCGAGTCGCCGCCACCGCAGATCACGACGTTTTTGCCGGCGAAGAGTTCGGGGTCACGCACGCGGTAGTGCAGCTGGGTGCCTTCGAACTTTTCGATGCCGGGCACGCGCAGCGGGCGGGCCTGGAAGGAGCCCACGCCGGCGGCGATGATTACGACCTTGCAGAGGAACTTGGTGCCCTTGTCGGTTTCAACGTCAAAAAGGCCGTCTTCGCGCTTTTTCACCACGCTGACTTCCTCACCGAGGTGGAAGGTGGGGTTGAAGGGGTGAATTTGCTTGAGAAGGTTTTCCGTGAGTTCGTAGGAGGAATACACGGGCACGGCCGGGATGTCATAGATCGGCTTGGTGGGATACAGTTCCATGCACTGGCCGCCGACGTTTTTCAGCGAGTCGACGACGTGAGCCTTTATTTCGAGAAGGCCGAGCTCGAAAACCTGAAAAAGACCCACGGGGCCGGCACCGACGATCACGGCGTCGGTTTCAATGACCTGGTCGGTGGGTTCGGCAACGTTCAGATAATCTTCAATAGCCATAGTTGTCGTTTAAGTCTGTCAAATATTCGTTGAGCATAGGGCGGCGTCAGCTTGACGCGCGCAAAAAACCGGCGCGCAAAAACCCCGTCTTGCACGCAGGCGAATCGTTGGGCGTATTTTCGCACACGATCCCGCTGTTTTGAATAAGGAAAAAAGACGACTTCGCCGGTTCGTAGCGGATAATCAATCCTTTTTCTGGTCGAGCACTTTCTGGCGAAGTTCACGCAGTTTGGCGTCAATTTCGCTCATGATGTAGAAGTCGCCGTCGTTGGCTTTCTGTGCGAGCTCAAACTGATAGACCGCGGCGCGCGGGTTGTCCAAAAGCGCGTACATATCACCTGTGGCGGCAAAGGCCATCGACTTTTTGCCGAGAGCTTCGTAGCTGCGCGCGAGGTACATGTGATAGTCGGGGTTGGTGCGCGAAAGGGCCGACTGCTTGCGCAGGTAGTCGACGAGCTCCTGATGCTTGCCGCTTTGAAAGAGCAGTTCGACGTAGTTGGATGCGGCCAGTCCCGAGTAGGGATACTGCTCGCACGTTCCCTTGGCAACGGCAAGTGCCTGGTCTTTCTGAGCCTGCGTTTTAGCGACCTGGTAGGTGAGTTCCGACAGGTGTTTATCCAGAATGACGCTTTTTTCTTTGCTCGCGGCTTTGGCGGCGCGGATGGCGGCAAGCGCTTTGTCCTTCTGGTTCATCTTCGCGTAGGCAACCGACAGGCCGTATTGCGTTGCCACAAGACTGTAGCCCGTGGGATGGCGCTTGAGTTCGTTTTCAAAGCTCTTCGAGACCTTAAGCCAGCCGTCGTACGTTGTTTCCTGCAGCACGCGTGCGCGCGCCTTCACAAGGAAGAAGTCCATGCTGTCGCGATGTGTGACCGGGGCCATGTTGCGGGTGCGGTTTTGCATGTCGCTCATACGCTCGGTCGTCATCGGGTGGGTGGAGATGTACGCGGTGCTTGTCGTTTCGTACCAGCGGTTGTTCTGCTGCAGCCGCTCGAAGAACGCTTCCATGCCGAGAGGATCGAATCCGGCGTTTTGCAGCGTTGAAAGTCCGAAGCGGTCGGCTTCGCGTTCTGCATCGCGCGAGTAGCCGAGCTGTTTGCTCAGCATTGCCGCTTGGGTGCCCAACATCACGCCCATGGCGGCATCGCCGCCCGAGCTGCCGCCGGCACGTGCCGCAAGCAGCGCGAGCAGAATCGAGCCGATGGTCATCGCAAGCGATCCTTTGCTCGACTCGATCATTCGGGCGATGTGTCGCTGCGTGACGTGGCCGATTTCGTGACCGATGACGCCCGCAAGTTCGCTTTCGGTCTGCGCGGCGACGATCAGGCCCGTATGCACGGCAATAAACCCGCCCGGCAGTGCGAAGGCGTTTAACGATTTGTCACGGATCGGAAAGAAAAAGAAATCGTAGGGCGAGGGGTTGGCGGCCGCCACAAGCCGATAACCCAACCGATTGATGAAGTCGGTGATCTCGGGGTCCGGCATATAGGACCTGTCCGCGCGCACGCGGCGCATGAGCTGTTCGCCGAGATTGCGCTCTTCGAGCACGGTGAGGTCGGCGCCGGCTACATTGCCCAGACTCGGAAGGTTAAATTCGCCCACGCCGCCCGCAAGCTGCGCGTATGCGCCTGCCGGCGGAAGGGCAAGCGAACAACTGACGGCAAGAACGGTAAGCGTTTTAAGAAAGCGCACGGAATTGAAAACCTATAAGTCGGACGGCGGCAAGCCGTCGGCAGGATGTCGATTGAATCGAAGCCGAGAACTTCGGTTGTGTATCATAGCGGCCTGCGGCCGAGGCGTGGTTTCTTCGGACGACTCAAAACGCAATCTATTGCTACGAAAGATGACAGAACTCACTCATTTTGACCAAGCCGGCAACGCGCATATGGTTGACGTCGGCGCCAAGGATCAGACGCATCGCGTGGCGCGTGCGCAAGGCTACATCCGTATGAAGTCCGAAACCTTTGCCATGATCTCTCAGGGAACGGCCAAAAAGGGCGATGTGATCGGCATTGCCCGCGTGGCGGCCATTATGGCGAGCAAAAAGACGTCGGACCTGATCCCGTTGTGTCATCCGATTGCGCTCACGCGCGTGGCCGTTGATTTCGAGTTTGACGAGGCAAAGAGCACCGTGCGATGCGTTGCAACCTGCGAAACGCGAGGGCAGACGGGTGTGGAAATGGAAGCTCTCACCGCCGTGCAGGTTGGGCTTCTCACGATTTACGACATGTGTAAGGCCGTTGATCGCTTCATGGAAATCGGCGGCGTCAAGTTGCTCGAGAAATCCGGTGGCAAATCCGGTCATTGGATTGCTCCGCAGTAACCAATTCTTTATCTGATCGATACACGACGGCAGGCTGATTTGCGTCAGGCCTGTCCGTTTGTTTTTTAAGGAAAATGCATTTCGACTCCGAACTTCGAGACTCGGTGCTGACGGCTTTTCGCGACTCCATTCCTGTGATGATGGGGTATCTGCCGCTGGGCTTTGTCTTTGGTTTCTTGTTTGCTCAGGCAGGTGCCGCCGCTTGGATGGCGCCGGTATGTTCGATCATTGTCTACGGCGGCGCCTCGCAGTACATGATGGTGCCGATGGTCGCGGCCGGCGCTTCGGTGCCGGCGATCGCCTTCGCAACGCTTGTGATCAACCTGCGACACATCTTCTACGGCGTGTCGCTGCTGCAGAAGGTCCCTTCCAAGGGCTGGGCGCGTTGGTACATCGCCTATACACTCACCGACGAGACGTACTCACTGCTCTCGATCATGCCTGTCGGTACGCCTTTGGCGCGCATGCTTTTCGTGTGTTTTTTCAATCACCTGTGGTGGATTCTCGGTGGATTTGTCGGTGCGCTGGCGGGCTCAAGCGTGACGATCGGGCTCACCGGTCTTGACTTTGTGCTCACGAGTCTTTTTGCCATGCTGACGGCTGAACAGTGGCGCAATCGCAAGACGGCGCTATCGCTTTGGGTGGCGCTTTTCGGATACGCCGCTGCTCGACTGCTGATGCCCGAAAACGCTCTTGCCGTCTCGATCGCTTTGTGTGCGGTTGCGGGGCTTGCATGGGGAGCTTCCCGCCGCAAGCGAGATGCGGGCAACTGCGTTTTGAACAAGGAGGCCTAAGGGATGGATTTCGGATACTTGATGCTTGTGTTCATCGCTATGGCGGCGGTGACCTTTGCCGAACGCGCGCTTCCCTTTGCCGCAAGCAAATGGCTGCAAAAACAGCGCTGGGTAAGAGATCTGGGCGACTTTTTGCCTCTTGCCATTATGGTGCTTTTGACCGTGCACGCCGCAACCGACGCGGCCGTGGCGCGTGATGCAGCTCCCACTCCCGAAGTGGTGAGCATCGCTTTTGCCTTTGTGCTGCAGTGGTTCCTGAAAAATCCTCTGGTTTCGATCTTTGCGGGCACAGCCCTGTATGTCGCCTGGGTCAACGGTTACTTGCCCTTTTGACGCTAAAATTCATTTTTTACGCCTGCGCTTGTCAGATAGGCCCAACTCCTTGGGCGCGTAAGGCTTGGACTCTTTGAGATGACTGATAAAGAAACTGCCGACATCGAAGCGGGCGCCACGCGTCCGACCAACTTCATCCGCCAGATCATTGAAAACGATCTGGAGCAGGGCAACAACCTGCCGCGCTACTGGTGCGGTCATCCGGCTCCCTATTCCGAACAACTGCAAAAGGGTGAGCCCGATTGGGCGCGTATTCGCACGCGTTTTCCGCCCGAACCCAACGGCTATCTGCATATCGGTCACGCCAAGAGCATTTGCTTGAATTTCGGACTGGCGGCCGATTACAAGGGCGTCTGCCACATGCGCTTTGACGACACCAACCCGGTTAAGGAAGACCAGGAGTACGTTGACGCGATCAAGGAAAGCGTCCGCTGGATGGGCTTTGACTGGAAGCATGGCACGGAAGACAATCTCTATCACGCGTCCGATTATTTCGATTGGATGTACCAGTTTGCCGAACATCTGATCAAAACCGGTTACGCCTACGTCGACGAACAGAGCGCCGACGAAATGCGCGCCAATCGCGGCACGCTTTTCGAACCGGGCAAGAACTCGCCTTATCGCGACCGCAGCCCAGAGGAAAACCTGCGCATCTTCCGCGAAATGCGCGACGGTAAGCATCCGGAAGGCTCCATGGTGTTGCGCGCCAAGATTGATATGGCTTCGCCCAACATCAACCTGCGCGATCCGGCGATCTATCGCATCCGTTTTGCTGAACACCAGTCCACGGGCAATAAGTGGTGCATCTACCCCATGTACACCTTCGCGCACCCGATCGAAGACTCGCTCGAAAATATCACCCACTCGATCTGCACGCTCGAGTTTGACGACCAGCGCGCGTTCTACGACTGGGCGCTCGAGCGCATTGTGCCGGTACTTCGTACGCCCCAGTACGAAGAAGCCAAGAGAATCATCGCCGACATGGCTGCCGGCAAGGACGATCGCGCGCTGGCGTTTGCCCGCGCTGCGTTCAACGCCGCTGACAAGCTCGGTCAGAGCGAACCAGAAGTGGCCATGCGTGAGATCTTTGGCCGCTGGTCTGCCACGGGTGGTCCGGAGACGCTCGAAGGCACCGAAGGCAAGAGTTTCTTTACGTTGTTGCAGATGAACACCGAAAACTTCACGCCGTTGCTTCAGAGCGCGTTGTCGGTGGTCCGCAACAACTTCTTCCTGCTTTCGCATCAGTACGAATTCAACCGTCTGAGTCTCACCTATGTGGTGCTCTCCAAGCGCAAGCTTATTTCCCTCGTTCAGCAGGGGCTGGTCGACGGCTGGGACGATCCGCGTATGCCTACCCTCGTCGGTCTGCGTCGCCGCGGCTACACCGCCGCAGCATTGCAGAAGTTCGTTGAAAACTGCGGCGTGAGCCGAGTGGCTGGCGGTTGGATTGACTACAGCGTGCTTGAGCAGTCGCTTCGCGAGGACCTGGAAAGCACGGCCGAACGGCGCGCCGGCGTTGTGCATCCGTTAAAGCTCATTCTGGACAACTATCCGGAGGGTAAGAGCGAAGAGCTTGTGTGCCCGAATCACCCGCAAAAACCCGAAATGGGAACGCGTACGGTGACGATGAGCCGGGAACTCTGGATCGAACAGGAAGACTTTGCCGAAGTGCCTCCGAAGGGCTATCGCCGACTGACGATTCCGGCCGACGGTACGCCCGCCAAGCCCGTGCGTCTGCGCAACAGTTACGTGATTGTGCCCACGTCCTTTGAAAAGGACGCCGAAGGCAACGTCGTGTGCGTGCATGCCGACTACCTGCCGGAAACCAAGAGCGGTACGGCCGGCGCCGATTCCGTCAAGACGAAGGCGGCCATTCACTGGCTTGACGCCAAGACCGCCGTCCCCGCGCAGTTCCGTATGTACGATCGTCTCTTTACGGTGCCGCAGCCTGACTCGGCCGAGGATTTCCTCGACGTTTTGAACCGCGACAGCAAGTTCGTGAGCCAGGGCTTCGTTGAACCCAACGTGGCTGCTGCCGCTCCCGAGACGCGCTATCAGTTTGAGCGCGTCGGCTACTTTGTGACCGACATCAAGGATCACAGCGCCGAACATCCGGTGCTTAACCTTGCCGTCGGACTGCGCGACAGTTGGGGCAAGAACGCGAAGTAATAGAATCTTTCCCCAGCGGTACAAGAGCCTGCCCGAATTCTCCCGTTCGTCGTCATTCGACGCTCGGAGGTCGGACAGGCTTTTTTGTTTGTGTAAAGGCCAATTCATGGTTTTGTATTTAGTCAAACAAAAAAGATGTCGGGTAGGGACATCCGAAAGTTTGAACGGGTGCTTTTGACGTTTCTCCATATAATCGCTCAGGTTGAGTGCGGCCTTTTTTGCGCCGGCGGGTGGCTTGCGCGCAAAAAAGTTGAGAAAGCGGTCGTGCTCAGAAAACCACAGATCGATTCAAATAGGAATCGACAATCTTTGTTGGGGAGACAACAAACATGAAAAAGATTCTTATCGCAACCGCAGTCGCTGCCGCCTTCGGCATGGCCAACGCTGCCGAACAGGCTGACATTGTCGTGATCGGTGCAGGCGGTGCCGGTATGGCTGCTGCCGTTCAGGCGCACGACAACGGCGTCAAGAAGGTTGTGATCATCGAAAAGATGCCGATGGTCGGCGGTAACACGATCCGCGCTACCGGCGGTATCAACGCTGCTGAAACGCCGCAGCAGGCAAAGCTCGGCATTAAGGACAGCATCGAACAGATGTACAAGGACACGATGAAGGGCGGCCACAACCGCAACAATCCTGAACTCGTGAAGGTTCTGTGCGAAAACTCCAACGATGCTGTTCAGTGGCTGATCAAGCTCGGCGGTAACTTCAACGACGTCGGCTTTATGGGCGGCGCCACCAACAAGCGTTGCCACCGTCCGACGGGCGGCGCCGCTGTTGGTCCTGAAGTTGTCAAGACGCTCTATAACGCTGTTGAAGCCCGCAAGATTGATCTGCGCACGGACTCTCAGGTTGTCGACCTGATTGTCAAGAACGGTGCTGTGGCTGGCGTCAAGGTTAAGGACGAAGACGGCAAGGTCTACGAAATCAACTCCAAGGCTGTCGTGAACGCAGCTGGCGGCTTTGCCGGCAACAACGCCATGGTTTCCAAGATCATTCCGCGTCTGAAGGGCTTTGCCACGACGAACCATCCGGGTGCCACGGGCGACGGCCTGCTGCTCTCCGAAAAGGTCAAGGCTGCCTTTGTTGACATGGACCAGATCCAGACCCACCCGACCGTTGTTGAAACGACCGGCGTGATGGTGACCGAAGCCGTTCGCGGCAACGGTGCTGTGCTGATCAACAAGGAAGGCAAGCGCTTCTTTGACGAACTCAACACGCGCGACGCTGTGTCGGCTGCCATCCTGAAGCAGACCACCGGCCACGCCTACATGTTCTTTGACGATGACGTTCGCAAGTCTCTGAAGGCTATCGAAGGCTACATCAAGATGCCGGGCATGGTCATTCAGGGTAAGGATCTTGACGAAGTGGCCAAGAACATGGGTGTTCCGGCTGCTAACCTGAAGGCCACGATGGCTCAGTACGCCAAGGATCAGGCTGCCGGTAAGGACAGCTGCTGCGGCCGCACCAAGATGGAACGTCCGCTCACCAAGGCTCCGTATTATGCTATTCTCGTCACCCCGGCCGTGCACCACACCATGGGCGGCGTGAAGATCAATACGAAGGCTGAAGTGATCAACGTCGACGGCAAGGTTATCCCGGGCTACTTCGCTGCTGGTGAAGTGACCGGCGGTGTCCACGGCGGCAACCGCCTCGGCGGCAATGCTCAGGCCGACATCATCGTCTTCGGTCGTATCGCTGGCAACAGCGCTACCGCTTACGTCAAGGCTCACTAATAACGCTGTAAAACTTAGAGGAGTTTTCAACCAATGATCAAGCAATTGATTGTTGCTGCATCTGCCGCTCTGCTTTGTGCAGGTGCTCAGGCCGCTACCTACAAGGACGGCACCTACACCGGTGAAGGCACCGGTAACGCCAGCAAGATTCAGGTGGAAGTTGTTGTTGCCGGTGGCAAGATCACTTCTGTCAAGGTTGTCAAGCATGGCGAAACCGAAATGCTGCTCAACGCCGCTCAGAAGAAGTTGTCCAAGGCAATTATCAAGAAGAACGGTACGGAAGGTGTCGCAGCTGTGACGGGTGCGTCCAATTCCTCCAAGGGCATCATCGAAGCTGTGAACAAGGCTCTCGAATCCGCCAAGTAATCAGCTCAGTTGCATGATGCAAAAAAGGCTCGGAGTGGGGAAATCCCGCACCGGGCCTTTTTCTGTATATAGTGCGCATACTCTTTGCATTTTTGTTCGACTGAAAGGATGTCAGCCTTGCCCAATACGACTTTTCGCATTTTCGCGCGCGCGCCACTCCTTGCGGCTGCCCTGTTTTGCGGTTTGAGTACGCTTGTTTCCGCTGCCGAAGAAGGCAAAACGCTCTATGAAACGCAGTATCAAGGGCTTGCGATGGGAACGCTGATTACGGCGCGTTTGATTTCGCCGGATGCCAAAGCCGCGCAAAAGCTCGAAGAGCTCGTATCAGAACGCGTCGATGACTACGAAACGCTTTTTACGGTGCACCGCGAGGGGCCTCTCTACGAGGTCAATAAACGCTCGGGCGAATGGGTTGAAGTCGACTGCCGCATCACCGAACTGACGGAAAAAGCCAAGGCCATAGCAGAGGCTTCCGACAGGGCGTTCGAGCCCACGATCGGCACTCTTGTCAACGTCTGGAAGATCGGTTTCGGCGGCGATCGGGTTCCGGCGAGAAGCGATATTGATGCGGCGCTCAAAAAGGTTGACTACACTAAGATTGAAACGCAGCGCGAGGACAACGTCTGCCGCATGCGCATCGGCAAAGGTCAGAGCATTGATCTCGGGGCTATCGCTAAGGGGTGGATCGGCACGGCACTCACGCAGGATCTGGAGGCGGCCGGTGCCACCAACGTGATTCTTGACTTGGGCGGTAATGTTGCCTTGCTCGGAAAGTCTCCTGCAGGACGCGCCTGGAACGTCGGCATCCAGCGCCCCGACAAAGAACGAGGTCAAATCTTTGCCGTCGTCAAAGCCTTTGACGAATCGGTGATCACCTCGGGCGCGTACGAGCGCAAAATTGAGAAGGACGGCAAATCTTATGGGCACATTTTGAGCCCTGAGACAGGGATGCCTGTCGCTACCGACATTGCCAGCGTCACGATCGTCGATAAGGACGGGGCGCGCGCCGACGGCTGGTGTACGGCCTTGTTTGCGATGGGCGTAGAAAAGGCGGTCAAGAAAATGGCCGAAAAGAAGGACTTGGGCGTCTTTATTCTTGACTCCGACCTTAAGCGAGCCTGGGTGAGCAAGTGCATTGCCGATCGCGTAAAGATTCTGGATCCGGAGGTTAAACTGACCGTTGTCGAGTAAGGCGGTCGGCCGAATCACTTTTTTCTCAGGCGCGCTCGTGCGACATGGTTGACACAAGCGCGCGACCTAGTTAAATTAATCTAGATTTGCAGGCGCGTAGCGCCGCTGTCTGAGCTTGATGCTGACAGACAACGGGCGCTCGTGCCTTTTCGCTAGGAGAACCCTTCATGTCTTTTGATGAAAACGCGCCGCGAACCGTACGCGAGATGATCGAGCCGGCAATTAAGAAGGCCGGCGGTTGGGTAAACACGCACGCTCACGCAGACCGTGCGTTTACGTTGTCTCCCGAAATTCTGGAGATGCGTCGCACGCACTCTCTGCAGCAGAAGTGGGACGCTCTGGATCGCTTAAAGAGCGAGTCGACCGAGGAAGACTTCTACCGGCGCTTTTCCATGTTCTTTGAACTGATGATCGAGCAAGGCTGCACGGCCTGCGCCACGTTCGTGGACATCGATCCTCAGACCGAAGATCGTGCCATCAAGGCAGGCCTTCGCGCCCGCGAGCACTATGCCGATCAGATCACTGTGAAATTTGCCAATCAGACACTCAAAGGAGTGATTGATCCGGAAGCGCGCAAATGGTTTGACATCGGCGCCGAAATGGTGGACATCATCGGTGGCTTGCCCAAGCGAGACGAACGTGACTTTGGACGCGCTGCCGAAGCTTTCGACATTTTGCTTGGCACGGCCAAAGAGCAGAACAAGATGGTGCACGTGCACGTCGACCAATTCAACCTCTCCAGCGAATACGAAACCGAAATGCTTGCGCACAAGGCGATTGAGCATGACATGCGCGGCCGGGTGGTCGCCATTCACGGCATCTCGATTGGTGCGCATTCCCGCATGTACCGTCAGCGTCTCTACACGCTTCTCAAGGAAGCCGGCGTGATGATGGTCTGCTGTCCGACGGCTTGGATCGACACGGCCCGTACCGAAATGATCGGCCCGATGCACAATTCGATGACGCCTGTTGACGAACTCGTGCCGGCCGGCGTCACGGTGGCGCTCGGTACCGACAACGTGTGCGACGCCATGGTTCCGTGGAGCGCAGGCGACATGTGGCACGAACTGCAGCTGCTTGCCACCGGCTGCCGCTTCGATGATTTCGAACAGCTCGTCAACATCGCTACCGTCAACGGCCGCAAGGTTCTCGGCATTGAGTAAAGGGGAAGAGTCATGAAATTTAAGCCCAGCTACACCAGCAGCATTGCCGAAGACATCATGGCCGAGCGCTTGATTCGCGCACAGGCGGTGGAGTTTCTTGCCGATGCGCCGATGCGCCTGAAGTCCGGTCTGATTTCTCCCGTTTACGTGGATAACCGCAAGCTTTTTTCGCATCCGGAAGCCTGGCGCGACATTGTTGAGACGATGGCTAGCCGCGTTGAAGAATACGATCTGGAGTTTGACATAGTCGCAGGCGTCGAAGCCGCCGGCTCCATGCACGCCGCAGCTCTGGCTTATCGCCTGGGACTGCCCGCCATCATGGTGCGTCAGAAGGCTAAGACCTACGGCAACCACTCCCGTATCGAAGGCGGTGATGTCAAGGGGCTGCGCGTGCTTCTTCTCGAAGACCATATCTCGACCGGTCTGAGCTGTCTGGACGCCATTCGCGCTCTGCGCGAAGAAGGTGCTCAGGTGACGCAGGTAATGTCGATTACGAACTACGCGATTCCCGAAACACAGCGCCTCTTCAAGCAGGAAGGAATCGATACCTACGATGTGATTGCCTTTGAAAAAGTCGTGCATAAGGCGCAGGAAATGGGCGTGATTGACGGCGAGCACGAAAAACTGGTGCTCGAATGGCTGCAGACGCCCTGGACGTGGGCCGCCATGCACGGTGTTGTGGCAAGCGCTATCGAAAACTGATGAGTACCGTCATTTATCCCGGGCCCGTTTTCGGGCCCGTTCGCAGTCGACGTCTGGGCAAGAGTCTGGGCGTCAATTTGTCGCCCGTTGACGGCAAAATCTGCAGTTTCGACTGCATCTATTGCGAATGTGGACTCAATGATGAACGTCGCCCCAAGTCGAAGATGCCCTCGCGCCAAGCTGTGCGCGAAGCTCTGGAAGCGCGTCTGAGCGCCATGCGCGACGCCGACGACTTGCCCGAGGCGATCACTTACTCCGGAAACGGTGAACCCACATCACATCCGGATTTCCTCAACATTGTGCGCGATACGCTCGCGCTGCGTGACAAGTATTGCCCGCAGGCCAAGGTGTGTCTGCTGACCAACGCCACGCACCTCAACCGCGAGGACGTCTTTGAGGCCGTTCGTCTGATCGACCGCCCGTGCCTGAAGCTCGATACGGTGGATGCAGACTACATTCGTCTGGTGGATCGCCCCAACGCGCGCTACGACGTCAAAGAGGTGATTGAGCGCATCAAGGAACTCAACGGTCGCTGCATCGTACAGACGATGTTCATGCAGGGCACCTTTGCCGGACAAAGCGTCGACAATACGACTGAAAAGTACGTGGGCCCCTGGCTTGAAGCGCTGGCGCAGATTCGTCCCGAAGGCGTTGACATCTATACTCTGGCGCGCGAGACGCCTGTGGCGGGGCTTAAAAAGGCGCCTGCGGAGACGCTCGAAAGGATTGCGCAACGGGTCGAGAACCTGGGCATCAGCGCTCACTGGTACGGATAAGGAAAGCCGGCTTGCCGGAGTCGTTTGTCAGAAAAAACGATTCTTTGACGGAGCCGGCTTTTTCATTGTCTCTTTTTGTCGACTCCATAGGCGATAATTGCAGAATCGTTTTTTGAAAAAATTGCGCCGTTCTTTCAAGAAGAACCTTGTTTGAACGAACAAGCGCGCCCAACTTTTAAGGAGTCCAAGGACATGTTTCGCCACTCCAACACCATCGCAGTAGCCGACAGCGAAGTCTGGAAGTTCATTCAGGCTGAGGCGGATCGTCAGGAACAGCACATTGAGCTGATCGCGAGCGAAAACTACACGTCTCCGGCGGTTATGCAGGCTCAAGGGTCGCTTCTGACGAATAAGTACGCCGAAGGTTATCCGGGCAAGCGCTACTACGGCGGCTGCCAGTATGTGGATGAGGTGGAACGCATCGCCATCGAGCGAGCCAAGAAGCTCTTTTGCGAGCCCGCCGGTGTCGAAATGGCTGTCAATGTCCAGCCGCACTCCGGCGCGCAGGCCAACGAAGCCGTTCTGTTCGGCCTTCTGAATCCGGGCGACACCGTGATGGGGATGAGCCTTGCCGACGGCGGCCATCTCACGCACGGCATGCACCTCAATTTTTCCGGCCGTTATTTCAACACCGTGAGCTACGGCGTGCGCGATGACACCGAAGCAATCGACTACGATGAAGTCGAGCGCTTGGCCAAGGAACATCAGCCCAAGCTCATCATCGCGGGTGCTTCGGCCTATTCGCTTCACATCGACTTCAAACGCTTTGCGGACATCGCGCACTCGGTAGGCGCCATTCTGATGACTGACATCGCGCACTACGCAGGTCTGGTGGCCGCCGGTGTCTATCCGAGCCCGTTTGGCTATGCCGACGTAGTGACCACGACGACGCACAAGAGCCTGCGCGGCCCGCGCGGCGGCATCATCTTCTGCCGGCCCGATCTCGAAAAGAAGATCAACTCGGCAGTGTTTCCGGGCACTCAGGGCGGTCCGCTCATGCACGTGATCGCAGGCAAGGCTGTGGCGCTCGGCGAAGCGCTCAAGCCCGAGTTCAAGGAGTACGGCAAGCAGGTGATCAAGAATGCTGAGGTGCTTGCCAAGACGCTGATGGAGCGCGGTTTGCGCATTGTCTCGGGCGGCACGCAAAGCCACGTGATGCTCGTTGACCTGCGTCCGATGAATCTGACGGGCAAGGCCGCTGAAGCGCTTCTGGGAGCAGCACACATCACTGTTAACAAAAACGCGATTCACAACGACCCGCAGACGCCCTTCGTCACGTCAGGCATTCGTCTGGGCACGCCTGCCATGACCACCCGCGGCTTTAAGGAAGAAGAAACGCGCAAGGTGGCCAACCTCATTGCCGATCTGCTCTCGGCTCCCGAGGACGCTCAGGTGCTCGAACGTGTGCGTACCGAAGTCGATCAGCTCACGGCGATGTTCCCCGTTTATCGACCCTAAACCGTTTCCGGGCGTTTTCCAGGAGTTTTCAAGATGCGTTGCCCGTTTTGCAAGTCTAAGGACACAGCGGTGGTGGACTCTCGCGCGAGCGAAGATGGGTTCTCCATTCGACGTCGCCGTCAGTGCAGCCATTGTGGCAAGCGTTTCACGACGTTTGAGCGCGTGGAAATCAATATGCCGGCCATCGTCAAGCGCACCGGCGTGCGCCGCGAGTACGACCGCGACAAGGTGCGCGGCTCCATGCGCCTGGCGCTTCGCAAGCGTCCCGTGAGCGACGAGCAGATCGAGGAAGCCATTACGTTCATTGAGCAACGACTTCGCAGTCTCGGGGAGCGGGAAGTCAAAAGCGAAAAGGTGGGCGAATTTGTGCTCGAGGAACTCAAGCGTCTCGATAAGATCGCCTACGTTCGCTTTGCAAGCGTCTATTTCAACGTGGAAGATCCCGAAGCTTTCAAGCGCTTGATGCGTGATCTGGAAATCGACAAGAACGAAGCGAAATGACGGATACGAGCGATGAGATTTTCATGCGCGCCGCTCTTGAAGAGGCGCGCAAGGGGCGCTATATCGCCCCGCCCAACCCGGCTGTCGGCTGCGTGATCGTCAAGGACGGTCAGATTGTCTCGCGCGGCTATACGCACGCTCCGGGCTCTCAGCACGCCGAAATCGATGCCATTATGAACGCCAAGCAGGCAGGTATCGACATTACCGGCGCCACCTATTACGTGACGCTTGAGCCCTGTTCGCATTACGGCCGCACGCCGCCGTGTGCGGCGCGCCTTATCGAAGAACGTGCCGGGCGCGTCGTGGCCGCCATTGAAGACCCTAACCCGCAGGTCGCCGGCAAGGGGTTGGAAATGCTACGTCAGGCCGGAGTTGCGGTGGTCTGCGGTGTGTGCCGCGACGAGGCCTACGAATCCAACATCGGCTTTTTTACACGCATGACGACGGGCAAGCCCTGGGTGCGACTGAAGACTGCAGTGACGCTTGACGGCCGTACGGCGCTTTACAACGGAGCCAGCCGCTGGATCACGAGCGAGGAAGCTCGCCGCAAAGGACGCCTGTGGCGCGCCCGCGCTCAGGGTATCCTTACCGGTATCGGCACGGTGCTTGCGGACAATCCGCAAATGAGCGTGCGCGAAGAAAAGCTGCCGAGCCCGGTGAAGTATGTGGCCGACAGCCAGGCGCTTACGCCGGTGACTTTCAACATTCTGCAGGGGCAACCCACGACGATTTTCGTAAGCGACACGGCTCCTCAGGCGCGTGTGGACGCACTGGTTGCCGCCGGCGCTACGGTCCGCTGCGTGGGCGGCAGCGAAGGGCTTGATCTCGAGGAAATCATCCGTCAGATCGGCCGTGATGAAATCAATGAGTTGCATGTCGAAGCCGGTGCAACCTTGTCCGGGGCGCTCCTTGATGCGGATCTGGTCGACGAGATCGTCTGCTATCTGGCGCCGGCTGTGATGGGCGAGGGCATGCCCTTTGCCAAGCTCGGACCATTCAAAGAAATGAGCGAAGTCTTGCGCGGACGCTTCGTCAGTTTCGAGAAAGTCGGCGACGACCTTGAGGTCGTGCTGCGAAAGAATTAACTGCAACTGCGGCAAGTCTCGGACAGGAGCGGCCGCCTTTTAGGAAAGATTGAAAAACCATGTTTACCGGAATTATTCAGGCCATCGGCAAGGTTCGTGAACCCGAAAAACTCGGCAACGGCGTTCGTCTGACGATCGTCACGCCCGAAGACTTTCATCTCGAAGAAGTGCGCGTAGGCGACTCCATCGCCGTCAACGGCGCTTGCATGACGGTGGTCAACATCGAAGGGAATTCCTTCCAGATTGACGTGAGTGCCGAGAGCCTTTCCAAGACCTGCGGTCTCGATACGTTCGGTGAAGTCAACCTTGAAAAGGCGATGCGTCTGGGCGATCGCGTTGACGGCCATTTGGTTAGTGGCCACGTTGACGGCGTAGGCCAGGTCGAGTCCATGACCAAGATTGCAGAAAGCTTCAAGCTCGTGATCCGCGCTCCCTTGAAGCTCTCGCCTTATCTCGCCTACAAGGGTTCGGTGGCTGTCAACGGTGTCTCGCTTACCGTCAACGAGGTCGAAGATACGGCGATGGGTGCGCTCATCAGCATCAATCTCATCCCGCATACCGTTGAAGTAACGACCTTGAAGCACCTCAAGGCGCAGGATTGGGTCAACCTCGAAATTGACACGATCGCGCGCTATGTCGAGCGCATGATCAAGCTTCGTGAAGACGACGGCGACGATTTGTTCTGATTGATCGCCGCGCATTAGGAAGGACTTTCGGATGGCATTGCTCTTTACGCCTTTGAAGATGGGGGCACAGACGCTACCCAATCGCATCTGCGTGCCGCCGATGTGTCGTTGCCTTGCTCGAGAGGGCGTGGGCAGCGATGAGCTCATCTCGCACTACGAGACGCTTGCGGCTTCAGGGGCGGGGCTGGTTGTGGTCGAGGCGACGGCGGTTCGCGCCGACGGCCGCATCACCACGCGTTGCCTCGGGCTCTACAACGATGAGCAGGAAGCCTTTTTCAAAAAGCTTGTAAAAGCCTGCCGCGCCGTGGCGAGCACCGATACCAAGTTCTTCCTTCAGCTTTCGCATTGCGGCCGCAAAGGCAGCCGTAAGGATCCCAAAACCGGCCACGGCACTCTGTTGCCCGAAGAGGGAGGCTTTGCACTGATGGCGCCTTCGGCCGTTGCATACACTGCGCAGGCGCCGATGCCGCGCGAAATGACTGAAGCCGATATCGCCGAAGTGCTGCAGGCCTTTGAAGAGGCAGCTCGCCGAGCGGCTCGAGTGGGGTTCGACGGCATTCAGATTCATGCGGCGCATGGCTATCTTGTGCACCAGTTTCTGTCGCCCGTGACCAATCACCGTACCGACGCTTGGGGTGGTACGACTCAAAACCGTCTGCGCTTTGCTCAGGAAGTAGTCAAAGCCGTTCAAAAGGGTGCTCCCGGGCTTGACGTGATGGTGCGTCTGTCGGCCAGCGATTGGATAGAGGGCGGCGCCGACGAAGAGCAGGCTCTGGCCTTGGCCTCGGCGCTTGCCGAGCTTGGCGTCTGTGCCGTTGACGTTTCCTCCGGCGGCATCGATCCCGCGCAGCAACCTCCGGCATCGCTTACCGTTGCGCACACGACGTTTTCACACCACATCAAAGAGAAGGTTGGAATTGTGACCTTCACGAGCGGCGGCATTGTCGAGCCGCTTCAGGCCGAAGAGATTTTGCGCACACAGGACGCCGACGCGGTTTGCATCGGTCGCGAGATGGTCAAGAACCCGAGTTGGGTGTGGGCTGCCGCGCAGAGCCTGGGCAGCCCGGTGCAGACGCCGGTGTTTGTTGCGGCGTTTTAGGCCTCGGCTTCTGTCCAGAGTCCCTTTTCTTTGAGTGTGGCTTCGGTCACGTCCATCGTGCGCAGAATACGATAGCGTGCAACGGCGCCGATGATCATTCCGATGGCGCACAGCAAAAGCGCTTGGGAAAGCGGCATCAGGACGGCGGGGGCGTCAGGCTTGAACTGTGCCACGAGCGTTAGGCCGAAGGCAACGAAGCAGTACAGAACGCGACGGCGGAAATAGGCCTTGCAGGCTTCTTCGGCCGGGCTCAGGTCCTGTGCTCTCAGTAAACGAGCCAGACAGGCTTCAGCAGGGACAGCGCGGGCAATTTCGCTCGGGCTTGTATCTTTTGGGCAAACCGCTAAAATGGCGCGCCCGCGCGCCGCATTCCGATCGAGTGTCCAGAAATAGACGGGAAGAAAGAGACGCACTGCCTGCACGACAGTGTAGAGCGCGGCGAAAATGAGCAGGCCGGTGGTGACCCAAGTGGGAATCGAAGGCATATTGTTTTTTTGTTCAGAGTGTCGTTGGGCCAAAGTATAAGAGTTTGTGCTTTGCTCTGACCAAACGGCAGTCCAAGTCGTTTTGTTAAAAAACGGTGTTTCCGAGGCGAATTTTCCCTGAGAAAGGTAAAATCGCCTGTTATTGAAGAAATTTTGTTTGCACCCGCAAACGAACTACATAGGCTAGCAAGTCAGATATGACCGTGAAGACCTTTAAGGGCGAGCTCGACGGCTCCGAAATCGTCGTTGGTATTGTCGTTTCTCGTTTCAACGAGTACGCCGGCAAAGAAGAACTTGATGCCTGTCTTGAAGAACTCAAGACTCTCGGCGTTCAGGAAGATTGCATCCGCGTAGTGTCGGTTCCCGGCGCCCTGGAAATCCCCTTGGCGCTGCAGATGTTGGCCGAAAGCGACGAGTTTGACGCTCTGATCGCTTTGGGTGCCGTGATTCGCGGTGAAACCTATCACTTCGAAATCGTGGCTGACACGTCGGCAGCTGAAATCGCTCGCGTGAGCCGTGAAAACGACATTCCGATCGCCAACGGCATCCTTACGACCTACGACGATGAACAGTGCAAGGCCCGTACCCACATGAAGGGTAAGGACTGCGCCCGCTGCGCCGTTGAAATGGTCAACCTGCAGACGAGCCTCTACGAAAACTTTTATAGCTCCGATTGGGAAAACCTCGCCGATGAAGACGACGATGTGATCCTTGCGGACGACCTCGAAAAACATGACGGAAAGTGCTAATTTGCGTGCTCGCTTGAGCCTGGGCCCGCGCCGTAAAGCTCGTGAATTCGCGCTTTTGGGCGTGTACGAATCGCTGATCAACGAATCGGCCGACTTTGCGGCGATCGACGCCAATCTTCTGAGCGTGATTACCGATGAAGGCAGTCCCGTTGCCGGGTGCGATCTCACATCAGAAGACTTCGATCAGTGCGACCAGGAGTTTTACCGCGACATCCTTGACGGCGTGATCAAGGGCAAGCAGGAGCTGCTCGATACGCTTTCGCGTCATCTTGACCGCGACCCGCAGCGCCTCTCTGTTGTGGAACGCGCGTGTCTGATGATCGGAACGTGGGAAATGAAGAACTGCCCGCAGATTCCCTATCGAGTCGTCATCAATGAGGCGGTGGAGCTGTGCAAGGTTTTTGGTGCCGATCGCGGTTATAAGCTCGTTAACGGCGTGCTCGACAAGGTCGCCGGAGAGCTGCGTCCGGCCGAACATCAGGCCTAAGGCTGAATCTCGGTAAAGCACACCGCAAAAGGTGCGGTTCGAGAGAGAAAGTTTCTCTTTCGGCCGTGCCTTTTTCGTTTTTTGCGCCAAAATTGACTTTGTTGTCGGACAACAGGAGGTTGAAAGAATCCTATGGCTCAGAACGGCGAATTTCAGATTATTGAGCGCTTCTTTACGCATGAAAACTTTGGCGCTTGGGCAAGTAAGGGCGTCGGCGACGACTGCGCCATCATTGATATGCCCGCAGGCCGCATTGCCGTGACGGCCGACATGATGGCCATCGGCACGCATTTTCTTCCCACGCAGCGTCCGGAAGATATCGGCTACAAAGCCCTTGCCGTGAATCTGTCGGATTTGGCTGCCGCGGGGGCCATTCCGCGCGCCTTCTTTCTGACGATCGGTTTGCCCGTGCGCGACGACGCCTGGCTTGCCGGTTTTACCAAAGGCATGACGGAGCTTTCCCGACAGGCGGGCTGTCCTCTGCTGGGAGGTGACACGACACGTACGGCCAAGGTGGGTGACATACACGCTCCGGTGACGATTTCGATTACGGCCATGGGTGAACTGCCGCAGAGTATGGGACTTACTCGAGCGGGCGCCCGCCCGGGCGACGACATTTGGGTCTCGGGTTGCGTGGGAGGCGCCTGGGCGGCGCTGATGCACCGCTGGGGCAAGCTCACGCTTGACGCGCGTGTCTTTCCATCGGCTGCGCTTGCTATGGATCGCCCCAACCCCCGCAATGCGCTCGGTACAGCCCTTTTGAGTTCGGCGACGGCCTGCGCGGACATTTCCGACGGGCTTGCCCAGGACTTGGGACACATTTTGGAGCGAAGCGGCGTTGACGCTGATGTGCTGTGGGACGCTGTGCCCAAGCATCCGGCCTTGGCGGCACTGTCGCAGGAGCAGCAAGTCGAAGCAGCCATGAGCGGCGGCGACGATTACGAGCTCGTCTTCACGGCGCCGGCTGATAAGCGCGGTTTGATCGAACAGGCTTCGATTTCCGCGCTCACGCCCGTGACTCGCATCGGCCGCATCATCGAAAAGAAGCAAAGCGGTGCGCCGCTGGCGATTCGAGACGCTTCGGGGCGTCCGCTCTTTTTGCCGGTGCAGGGGTTCGATCATTTTGCGCAGGGCGCCGATTAAGAGAAAAACAAAGAGCTTTTGCCCATGTTTTCAGAAAAGTACAGCGCGTCAAATCCCGCCTACAACGTTCGTCCGGGCCTTAAATTTGCGTTTTCGCACCCAGCGCACACGCTGGCGCTTTTCTTCGGAGCGGGCTGCCTCCGACCGGGACCGGGCACGTGGGGTACGCTTGCCGGCGTGCTCGCGTGGATGGTTTTGGTGCAGTTCTTAAGCTGGAAGGCGCTTGCGGTTTGCATCGCGGTGCTTTTTGTGTTGGGCGCGCTCGCGTCCGAAAAAACTTGTCGGGATCTCGGCGTACAGGATGCCGGCTGTGTGGTCGTCGACGAGGTGGCTGCCGTTTGGCTGGTGTGCCTGATGCTGCCGCAAAACGCTATTGCTTGGTGCGCCGCATTTCTTGCGTTTCGACTTTTTGACATCGTGAAGTTGCCGCCCGCAAGTTGGGTGGATCGCAAAATCCACAACGGATGGGGCATCATGCTTGACGATCTGCTCGCCGCCGTTTGGGCGGCGGTGGCCCTAGTGGGAATTGATATGCTCTGCAATCGATTGTTTCCCGGTGCCAGTCTTTTTCTCGGAGTCTTCTGATGGATTCATATGAACTGGCGCTTGAGCTCGGCCGGAGAGCCAAGCGGCGCGGCGTGACCGTGGCAACGGCTGAAAGTTGCACGGCGGGCGGTCTCGGCTTTGAAATCACAGCCGTTCCAGGATCAAGTGAGTGGTACGAGCGCGGCTTTATCACGTATACGAACCGTGCTAAAGAAGAGATGCTTGGAGTGAAGGCAAAAACGCTTGCCGCATTCGGAGCCGTAAGTCGAGAGACGGCCGAAGAGATGGCTTACGGCGCCTTGGAGCATTCCGGCGCGCAGCTCTCTGTGTCTATCACTGGGATTGCGGGGCCGGGCGGCGCTGTGCCGGGCAAACCCGTGGGAACCGTTTGTTTCGGGGTGGCCTTGAAAATCGACGGCAAGACTATGGTGCATACTTCCCGTATGCAGTTTGACGGCAGCCGCGATGACGTACGTCGTCAAAGCATTCGCTATGCGTTGCAATTGCTCTGCCAGGCGCTTGGTGACAAGTGCTAACAACAGATTTGTCTGACGGCTCTCAGGAACAATGACGGTGTGTGCCACAATGCGGGTTCCGATGACTCGTTTCGAGATTTGATGGAATGGAACCTCTGACAAAAACAAACAAAGAATCCTCCGTGGCGCTCGGCGCTTTCGATAGGCTTTTCAACGTGTGCCAGTTTCTGGGACTGAGCGCCATCGCCATTGCGGCCATTGTCGGCTTTGGTGCTGAGCTCTGGCGTATGGTGACGGCCGATACGATCGCTCTGGGCGATCTGCTCTTGCTCTTCCTTTATACCGAAGTGATGGTGATGGCGCGCGCGGCGCTTCACAGTCACCACGAACTTGCTATCGCAATGCCGATTGCCATTGCCATCGTGGCGATGGGGCGCTATATGGTTGTGAGTTCGGATCACAACGCGCTACACCAGATGATGTACGCAGGCGCGATCTTCATTCTGGTGGCTGCGCTCTTTCTTTGGAAGATGCGCGTGCGCCTCACCGGTTGGTCGGCAGGCAAGGACAACGCCGATTAAGAAACACGCACATAAGCCCATTAAAAACGCGCACAAGCCTCAGAGCCGGTGCGCGTTTTTAATGGGTAAGAACTAAACGATCAGAGTTTGATGTCGTGGGCGTTGCCGATCGTAAGGAAATGACCGCCGGCGACGTAGTGAAGCGTCCGGCAGCTGTCGTCACCTTCCGGGAAGTGCCAGTGTCCCTCGGAGAAGACGCGGGAATCAGCCCAGGCCGCCACGGCTTCTCCGATAAAGAGGTCGTGCTTTTTCTCGTTGTATTCGTTTGGAATCACCTTGAAAAGCACCGCACACAACACACCTTCGACGGTGGGGATGTCGCAGCCTTCAAATTTGAAGAGCTTGGCGCCGCTTTTTTCGATCTTGTCGGCTTCGTCGAATTTGCTCACCGAGCCCAGATAAAGCGTTTCGCGAGCAATGGCCAGAGACGGCAAGGACAGCATGAAGTAGCCGGTCTTGTCAATGAGCTTGCGCGTGTAGTGAACCGAGTCAATCACCGCGGTCGACAGGGCGGGCGTGGTGTTGAGCGGGCACACCCAAGTGGCGGGCATGACATCGACATCGTCGCCGTCTGCGGCCGACACCAACGAGGTGGCACCCAAATTAAAGAGACGATAAACATCCTCCAGTTCCACCGGCTTGAAGTTCTGCATTTTTGTTCTCCCAAATGATGGAATTCAGCTCAAGGCTTTTTTCTTGGCTTCGCGGATGGCAATCATCGTAGCTTCAGCAGCCTTGGCAGCGGCTTGCGCGAAGTCTTCGCCGTTACCGGCAAAGATGACGGCGCGGCTCGAATTGATGATCATGCCGCGGCCGTGTGCGTCCAGACCGGCAGCTACGGCAGCGTTGACGTCGCCGCCCTGTGCGCCGATGCCGGGCACAAGCAGAGGCGTTTCAGGCGCAAGTTCACGTACGCGTGCGATTTCAGCGGGCTGCGTGGCGCCCACGACCAGCCCAACTTGACCGTTGACGTTCCAGGGACCCGAAGCCATCTTGGCAACGCGCTCGTAGACCATGTCGCCGTCCTTGGTGACGAGCTCCTCAATGTCGGCGCCACCCGGGTTGGACGTGCGGCACAGCAGAATCACGCCTCGGCCTTCGTATTCGAAATAGGGTTCGACGGTATCAAAACCCATGTAGGGCGAAAGCGTCACCGCATCAGCTTGGTATCGCACGAATGCTTCCTTGGCGTACTGCTTGGCCGTGGAGCCGATGTCGCCGCGCTTGGCATCGAGAATGACGGCAATGTCGGGGTGCTTTTCGTGAATGTATGCAATGACCTGTTCAAGCGTTTTTTCCAGACCTTCGCCCGCGAAGTAAGCGATCTGAGGCTTGAAGGCGCAGACGTACGGTGCTGTGGCGTCCACAATGGCACAGCAGAACTGCAGAACACCTTCGGGGTCTTTGGTCAGATGCGCGGGCAGACGTTTGAGATCGGGATCAAGTCCCACGCAGAGCATGGAGTCAACGGCGTCGATTCGCTTGTTGAGTTTTTCGATGAACATGACGTTGCGTTTTCCTTCACAAAAAGAAAGGCAGAAAATGCCTTCCGTAAAAACCGGTTTTTCTTGAGGCTAAATCTTACCGCGCCCGTTAGAGCGAATGGTTGGCAACAGGCAAAGACGAGACGTTTGGGCAAACACTGACACCATTTGCCTTATAGTTGCACAGGATTTTTGGGAGAAACAAACATGAGAAAAGAGCTCGCGGTCCTTGCTGCGGCAAGCCTTTTGGTCACGACAGCGACAGCCCAGAATTTGATGGGCCAAAGTCCTGAAGCACAGGTCATTGACGTGCCCGTTGTCCAGGGGCGAATCGACGCGATTTCCGGCGTTGTCTACAGCCAGGTTTTTGAAAGAGGCCGAAGTGTGCGTGGGCTCAAGATGACGCTTTTTGTTCCGCGCACGAAAGAAAAGAAACCGGCAGTGCTTTATTTCCCGGGAGGCGGGTTTACTTCGGCCGATCACGAGAAGTTCTTGGAAATGCGCTATGCATTGGCTCGTGCCGGATACGCTGTCGCGGCTTGCGAGTATCGTGCCGTGCCCAATAAATTCCCGGCACTGCTTGAAGACGCCAAGGCAGCGGTGCGATGGATGCGCGCGCATGCCTCAGAATTCGGAGTGGACGCCGATCGCATCGGGCTGCTTGGTGACTCCGCCGGCGGATACGTCGTACAGATGGCTGGTGCCACCAACGGCGAAAAAAACTGGGACGTAGGCGACTTTAAGGAGGTTTCGTCCGATGTGCAGGCGGTGGTATCGATCTACGGCATTTCCGATCTGACGACAATTGGGGAAGGGATCGGCAACGAGAACGTGCATGCGTCTGCTGCTGTGACGGAAGCATTGCTTCTCAACGGGCCGGCCTTTAAGGATTTTGCCGGCGCTTCCGTGAATGCCGATCCCCAAAAGGCGAAGGCGGCAAGCCCCATTGGGCATGTCGATGGAACGGAGCCGCCTTTCTTGCTGATGCACGGTTCGGGTGACAAGGTGGTGAGTCCCTTGCAGAGCAAAAAAATGTTTGAAGCGCTTCAGAACAAGAAGGTAGAGGCCGAATACGTCCTTGTGCGCGGAGCCGGACATGGCGATCTGCCGTGGTATCAACCCGGCGTGATCTCCCGCGTGGTGAACTTCTTTGACCGCCACCTGAAGCGAACGGAATAACGACAGTGATGCGAAACGACAGAAAAGAGTTTGAGATTTTGGCCCCGGCCGGTTCCCGAGAAGCGATGGCGGCTGCCGCAGCAGCAGGTGCCGACGCCGTGTATTTCGGGTTGGGCGCGCTTGATATGCGAAGTCTTGCTACCGGTGCTTTTCGCGAAGCCGACTTGCCTGATATTGCCGCTTTTGCAAAAGATCACAACTTGAAGACACGGCTAACGGTTAATGCCGTGCTCTACGATGAAGATCTGTCCGAGGCTCGTCAAACGATGCTTGCTGCCAAGAAGGCGGGCATTGATGCCGTCATCTGTTCGGATGTGGCGGCGATGATGCTTGCGCACGAAGTTGGTATCCCCGTGCATCTTTCCACGCAGCTCAACATCGCCAACGTTGAAGCGCTGAAGTTTTATGCGCACTTTGCCGATGTCGCTGTTCTTGCTCGTGAATTGACGCTTGAGCAAACCGCAGCAATCACGAGAGCCATCGACGAGCAAAACATCTGCGGGCCGTCGGGCGAATGCATCAAAATCGAAATTTTCTGTCATGGGGCGCTCTGCATCGCACAAAGCGGCCGCTGTTTCATGAGTTTGCACACGAGGGGAAAAAGCGCCAATCGGGGGCAGTGCCTTCAGTCGTGCCGCCGCAAGTATTACATCAAGGACGCCGAGCGCGACATTGAGTTGCAGATTGATCCGCAGTACGTGATGAGTCCGAAGGATCTCAAAACGATCGGCTTTTTCGACAAAATGGTTCAGAGCGGCGCGCGTATTTTCAAAATCGAAGGACGCGCCCGCTCGCCCGAATATGTGCGCACGACCGTGCAGTGCTATAGCCAGGCCCTGCAGGCGGTGCTTGACGGCGACTTTACGGCCGACAAGGTGGCTTGTTGGGATGACAAGCTTGCCGAGGTCTTCAATCGCGGCTATTGGGACGGATGGTACCTGGGAGCTCACACGCCGGAGCTTGCCTCCGGATACGGCTCGCAAGCCACAATCACCAAACGTTTTGCCGGCAAGTGCATCAATTTCTTCAATAAGGCGTCGGTGGCGCAATTTCTGGTGCAGGCTGACGGCTTCGACAGAGGTACTCGACTGCTTGTCACCGGTCCCACAACGGGCGCGGTGGAGTTTGTGGCCGATGAAATTTTCGACGACAACGGACCGGTGAATCACGCGACCAAAGGAACGGCCGTGACGATCAAGGTTCCCGAGAAGGTGCGTGAAAACGACAAGCTTTATGTGCTGCAGCCTCGCGGATAGCGAGCGGAATTACTTTTACGAAGATGCTCGGTACGTGCTTGTGCGCCTGTCGCCTTCTCGTATTAGCCGCCCTTGGTCTGTTAATTTGCGTAATAGTCGATAAGCTGGTTGGGCTTCGAGACCGAGAATTTGCATTACATCGGCTCGTGTGATGCAACCTTTTTCTCGGGCAAGCTGCATGACAAGCTCAGCGTTTCTTACGGAGTCAATACCCGATTGGCGGACTATCTCAATTTCGCGATTCTGAGCCTTATAAAACTTTGGGCTCAAGATGAAATCGCGGTTGGATCCACTTCCTTTGCATTCAAGAAGACCGTCTTCGACAAGTGTTTCGACGTGCCGTTTGAGCCGGTTGGCAGGCAGTTTTGTTGCGGCGACAATGCCTTTGAAGGTGATCCGCTTGGAAAAGAGTACCGCTGTCAGCACCATCAAGCTTTGGATGGAAATCGGCTTGCCGTTTCGCTTTTGATATTCAAGGATGAGCCTGAAGAAATTGACGTCGGCCTCGCATTTCGGGAAAAAGACACGCACGTTTTCTTCAGTGGATTCGGAATAGTCCGGTGACGGGCGGCCGTAGACAAGACTGCCTTCGAAAATCAGATCGATTCCTCGGCCCGTACGCTCGGCAAGACCCAATCGCTTGAAAATGTCTGCCAACAGCGCATTTCGCGGATGCGGTTCAACGGTGAGCAGGTTGTTGAGATCAACTCCGGACACAAAGCCGCCTGGACTGCTGATTTCTAGGCCGTCGTCCGTGAAACGGACGGAGACGCGATTGAGGACGGTGTAGTCACGGTGACAAAAGGCGTTGACCAATGCTTCTCGAAAGGCTCGCTCGGAAAAGGTCGGAATTGCAATGCGAACGAGATCCTGCGTGATTTCGACTTCCGTATTGCGGGCTCGGAACCGATCAAGAAGAGCGTCAAAGCTTCGGAGCAGCGGCAGTTCGATTTCTTCGTTTGCCAGTACTTCTGTTCCGCTGAGGTGCTGAAAGACGGCTCCGGCGCCGGGAACTAGTCGTCGGATACTTGTTTTTTTCCCGATGAGAAGGAGACCTGCGACCGTCGGCAACAAACCGTGCGGCGTTTCGTGTACGAACCCCAGAGCTTTGTCGAGGTCTTCATCCTCAAGTTCGAGCAGAGTGCTGTCTCCTCGGTTGTCGCGAATGAAGCTCCTCAATCGCCGGCGTTCATCGTTGTCCAGGTCGGAGTACGAAGTATTCGGCAGGATCATGGATGAGTAGTCGCAGCGTCCGATTTCTGAGAGACGCGAAATGAACTCCTGTGGAAAGAGTGGGGAGGTTTCAGGCGTCTTATCGATCTTCAGCCGGCGTTTGAGAACTTTGCCGTCGTTGGTCGCAACGATACCCGTGGCTTTCGAAACTTCGATTACTAGTACATCGAGACCTTCGCCAGCCTCGACGAGTTCCGCTACGACTGCTATAGGAGGAATGGTGTGCGAAGCAATGTATGCGGCGGCAAGGCCCGGATCGCGCCACCTGGGTGTTCGTACACCCGACACGATGCCGTCATCATTGATGCCGACGTAAAGTGTTCCTCCTTCAGCGTTTGCCAGTCCAACGACGGTCTCAACCACAACCTTGTCCGGCAGGCCGCTTTTAGGATCACTCTTGAATTCGATCGTTAACGATTCTCTGGAAGGAAATTGCGGGAAAGAGAGATTGTCGGTGTTCATGGCAAAGAATCAACAGACGGAAAAGTGAAGCTAAGATACAGACGGTTAGCATCATGATGCTAAATTATAAAGACATTGATGTTAAATGTATGTATTAACTGATGTTAAAAAGGAATAGTGATACATACATGTCCGTATGTATGATCTTAATTTGTCTTTATCACGACCGACAAACAACTGAAGGTTAGAGATTTTTCGTCAAATCTAAGACGTGAACCTAAAAGAAGAGCCGCCTGCTTTACAGCAAGCGGCTCAATGCCTTAAAGACTTAAGCGGTCAGGCGATGAATTACATCATGCCGTCCATTCCGCCCATGCCGCCCATCGGGGGCACAGCCGGCTTGTCTTCAGGGATGTCGGCGACCATGCAGTCGGTCGTAAGGATCAGACCGGCCACGCTGGCAGCGTTCTGCAGAGCGGTACGGGTGACCTTGGTCGGGTCGAGAACGCCCATGGCAACCATGTCGCCGTATTCGCCCGTCTGAGCGTTGTAGCCGAAGTTGCCTTCACCGCCGGCAACCTTGTTGACGACCACGCTGGGTTCTTCACCGCAGTTGGACACGATCTGGCGCATCGGTTCTTCCATGGCGCGCAGCACGATCTTGATGCCGGCGTTCTGTTCGTCGTTGTCACCCTTGAGGTCCTTGATGGCGAACTTGGTGCGCACGAGAGCCACACCGCCGCCCGGGACGATGCCTTCTTCCACGGCAGCGCGGGTAGCGTGCAGGGCGTCTTCCACGCGAGCCTTCTTTTCCTTCATTTCGACTTCGGTAGCGGCACCGACCTTAACGAGGGCTACACCGCCAGCGAGCTTGGCAACGCGTTCCTGAAGCTTTTCACGATCGTAGTCGCTCGTAGCGGCTTCGATCTGCTGACGGATCTGGGTGACACGGCCTTCGATAGCCTGAGCGTCGCCGGCGCCGTCAATGATCGTCGTGGCTTCCTTGGTGACTTCAACGCGCTTGGCAGAACCCAACTGTTCGAGAGTTGCCTTTTCGAGCGTGAGGCCGAGGTCAGACGAGATGACCGTTGCGCCCGTGAGCACAGCGATGTCTTCGCACATGGCCTTGCGGCGGTCGCCGAAGCCCGGAGCCTTGACAGCCACAACCTTGAGGATGCCGCGGATGGAGTTCACCACGAGGGTGGCGAGAGCTTCACCGTCAACGTCTTCTGCGATGATCAACAGCGGACGAGAGGTCTTGGCAACCTGTTCGAGAACCGGCAGGAGTTCACGGATGTTGCTCACCTTCTTGTCGTGGATCAGGATGAAGGGATTGTCGAGCACGGCAGCCTGACGTTCCGGCGTGTTAATGAAGTAGGGCGACAGATAGCCGCGGTCGAACTGCATGCCTTCAACGACTTCGAGTTCGTTGTTGAGGCTCTTGCCGTCTTCGATCGTGATCACGCCTTCCTTGCCGACTTTGTCCATGGCCTGGGAGATGATGTCGCCGATTTCCTGATCGGAGTTAGCGGAGATGGCGCCGACCTGAGCAACTTCCTTGGAAGTGGTGGTCGGACGGGAGATCTTGCGCAGTTCTTCGATGGCGGCGGCCACGGCCTTGTCGATGCCGCGCTTAAGATCCATCGGGTTCATGCCGGCGGCAACGTACTTCATGCCTTCGCAAACGATGGCCTGAGCGAGAACCGTGGCGGTGGTCGTACCGTCACCGGCGTTGTCGTTGGTCTTGGAGGCCACTTCGCGCACCATCTGGGCGCCCATGTTCTCAAACTTGTCCTTGAGATCGATTTCCTTGGCAACCGTCACGCCGTCCTTGGTCACGAGCGGACCGCCGAAGGCGCGTTCGAGCACCACATTGCGGCCCTTCGGGCCCAGAGTCACCTTCACAGCGTTGGCGAGCGTGTTGATGCCGCGGACCATGCGCACGCGGGCGTCATCACCGAAGAGAACTTGCTTTGCAGCCATTTGTTTTTATCTCCGTTAAAAATTCTTCAATGAAATCAAACCGATACCGATTATTCGAGAACGCCCATGATGTCTTCTTCGCGCATCACGAGGAGTTCTTCACCGTTTACCTTGACGGTCTGACCGGCGTACTTGCCGAACAGAACACGGTCACCGACCTTCACGTCCATCGGGAGGAGCTTGCCGGCTTCGTCGCGCTTGCCGGGACCCACAGCGAGGACTTCGCCCTGATCGGGCTTTTCACCGGCGGTGTCCGGAAGGACAATGCCGCTAGCGGTCGTGCGTTCGGCTTCAAGGCGCTTCACAATCACGCGGTCGTGTAACGGACGGATCTGCATTTTGTTTTCACTCCAAATTTGAATAACCATTGAAAGGCCGCACTAGCGCGGCCTTTCAGCAATGAAATCATTTCTTAGCGGGCTCCAAGCCCGCTGCTAGAACCCCATATGGGGATGGGGCAACAGCATTTCAAGCCCCGAAGCAAAAATTTTTTCTGAAGTTTTTTTGGCAGTTTTGTCATCGAGCTGAAACGAAGGCAAAACAAGATTGCGCTACTTGTTCATACTTCCGACCTGCGATAGATTGAGAGCGGTCCGATCGACACGATAAAAGTATGCTGAACGCAGTCCGAAACATCGGTTCATTTCCCAAGGGCGTGATCTTTACGCTCTGCGCGGCCATTTTCTGGGGCTCGATGGCTGTTGCCGCGCAGGCGGTCATGGCAAACGGCGTGGTCAACGCCGGCGCGCTCGTGATCGTGCGCCTGTGTAGTTCAGGCGGATTGCTTCTTTTGTGGTGCTGCATCACCGCTCGCAATGAGATCGTCAAAATCTTCACTAGCTGGACGAACTTTCGCGACGTACTTTTCGGCGCCGTCTTTATTTATGGCGGGCAGTTTGCCTTCATGCTCGCCATTCACTATTCCAATGCCGGTGCGGCGGCCATTGTGCTGACCACCGTTCCACTGTGGGTGGCGCTTTGGGAAATGATCGTGAACCGATCGAAACCGTCGCCCCGGATGGTGATCTGTTTTCTGCTCGCTGCGGTGGGCGTGACGCTCATTGTTACCAAGGGCGAGTTCGATGTTTCCCAATTCAATCTGACGGGGCTTACCTGGGCCATCATCTGCGCTGTCATGACGGCGGGCTATTCCGTACAGCCTCGGCAGCTCCTCAAGCGCGTGGCGGTGATGCCCGTGATGGGAAGCGCCATGCTTTTCGGCGGATTGATGGCGGTCGTCGCGTCTTTCTTTTTGCCTGCGACCTTCGACTTCTCGCGCTTTGATTGGATGACCGCAGCGTTGCTTTTTCATGTGGTGTTTTTTGGCACCCTGATGGCTTTTTGCCTCTACATGACGGCCCTGCGCCTGATTTCCCCGGTGATTGCCAGCATCCTGAGTCTGGGCGAACCGGTATCGGCTTACCTGCTGTCGGTGCTGGTGATGGGGCTAGATGTTGGGCTCATCGAGGGCATCGGCGTGGTGATGGTGCTTGCAACGGTAGTTTTGCTTGCCAAGACGCCGCGCAAATCAAACGAAGGCGAAAACATTGCTCCGCGCTGGAAAAGTCAAAATTGAACGTTCGTTCATTCCGATAGGCCGCCGTAACCGATACAATTGCTCAATTCCGGCGACAAGGGGCGCAAGCCTTGACATAAAGACAAACTGCAGCCGGAAAGGGAGGGCGTCCGTATCGGGCGCGAATCATGCCGAATTCAGCAGTTCTCAAATTGAGTGCCGCTTTGGGGGCGCTTTTCCTGTCGTTCCCCGGATGGGCGCAGTTGCCGTCGGCGCTTGAAGAAGCGCTGGCGCGTACGTCCGTGTCTCTTGACGAAGTTGCCGTGTGGGTGTCGCCCGCAGGCATCAACGCTCCTGTCGTCGCGCATCGCACCGATCGTCTGATGCAGCCCGCAAGCTCCGTCAAAGTGGTGACAACGCTTGCCGGTCTTGATCTTCTCAAGCCCGATTTCACCTGGAAAACGCAGATTCGAGCGCAGACGTTGCCTGACAAGGCGGGAGCTGTGCGTTCCGTGTCGCTCATCGGTTCGGGGGATCCTCATCTGATGATCGAGCAGGTGTGGCTGCTTGTGGAACAACTGCGTCAGACGGGTGTCAAGCGCATCATCGGCGACATCACGGTCGATCGCTCGGCCTTTGGCGAAAAGCCGGTTGATCAGGGCGCCTTTGACGGCGCAGCCGATCGTTCCTACAACGTGGCGGCCGATGCGGCGCTCGTCAACCTCAAGGCCGTCTCCATCACGCTTGAACCGGAAGAAAACGGCAAGTGGGCGCGCGTCACGTCGTTGCCTGTGCTCGAAGGCTTTTCCGTACCCAAGCGCATTGCTCTGAGTAAAGGTGCCTGTGGCGATTGGAAAAGCAAGGTCAAGGCCTCGTATTCGGACAAAGGCGTGCGCTTTAAGGGCGATTTGCCCGCATCTTGCGGCGTCAAAGCTTTGCATGTGTCGCGTTGGGAGGCAGACGACTATCTCACGCGCCTTTTAAAGCCGATTCTGCGCTCGGTTGGAATTGCTTGGACAGGAGTTGTCAGAGAAGGACGAGCTCTTGCCCAAAGCGGCGTGCGTCTGGCTGAAATTCAGTCACAGCCTTTGCCAACGATTGTTTCCTTGATCAACAAGTATTCCAACAACACAATGGCTCGTCACGTGTTTTTAACGTTGTCTCAGACCGACCCCGTCGGTACGGCAAAGCCTGCCACATTGACGCGCAGCCGGGCCGTGACGGATCGGTGGCTTGTTAAGGCTGCAGGCGAAGTACCTTCAGGCACTTTTATCGACAACGGTTCGGGCCTGTCGCGCAAAACCAGAATCACGGCAGAAACGATGGGGCGAGTGCTCAACTACGGTTTTCGTTCCTACGTGATGCCCGAATTTATGGCTTCGCTTCCTTTGGCGGGCTTTGACGGCACGATGAAAAAGAGAGGTATGGCGGTGGGCAGCGCCCACGTCAAGACGGGCCTCATTCGAGATGTGCGTTCAATTGCGGGGTACGTGACCGACATCAACGCCCGTCGTTGGAGCGTGGTGGTGATGATGAACGGAAAACGACTCGACGGCGATCGGATCTTTTCTCAGGCCGTACTGCAGTGGTGTGCCCAGGGCGGAGCGCAGGCTCTTTGGGATGATCAACGAAAAGGGAGCGCGGCACGATGAAACAGTCTTTATGGGCGATTGCGGCTGCGGCCTGCTTTTCCATCATGGGCGCCTTCGTGAAATTCTGCACGGAGGATCTGGGCTCCTTTGAACTCGTGTTTTACCGTTCGCTTTTCGGCGCCATCTTCATTGCGTTTGTGGTGGCAGGCAGCGGCGGCACGCTCAAGACGGAACACTTCCGGCACCATATCGTTCGATCTTTGTTGGGTGTCACGAGCGTTGCGCTGTGGTTTTATGCCTTGTCGCAGATGCATTTCGGCACCTGCATGACGCTCATTTACACGACGCCGCTATTCATGGCCTTGAACTTCATCATTCTTGCCAAATGCAAGGGTGAAAGAGCGCCTTGGGCGGTGGTGTTGGCTATTGTCACGGGCTTTATCGGCATTTGTCTGGTGATGAAACCGGGACTGGGTACCGATGAATTTATCCCCGCGTTGATTTGCTTGGGCGTGGCGCTCATTGATCTGGCTGCCTACTGGCAGATGAAACAGATGGGGCGCCTGAACGAGCCGAGCTATCGCATCGTGTTTTATTTCTGCATTCTCGGCATGGTGTTTGCCGCGGTGGGCACCGTGGCGACGACTGGCTTTCATGTGCCCAATCTCACTGGCATAGCGGGGCTTCTCGGCATGGGCCTTTTTGCCACGCTCGGGCAGATTTGCACCACGCGCTCCTACGCCTACGGCAATATGCTTCTTTCCTCCTGTCTGGGTTTTTCGGCCGTGCCGTTTTCGGTCATTTTCGGCGTCACACTTTTTGACGAGTCGGTCGATCCGCTGTCGCTTTTCGGTATGACGCTTATTTTGCTTGCCGGCATGTCGGCAGCTGTGGCCACTAAGCGCATGGAAGCAAAGCAGGAAGCCGAAGAGTTCGCCCGTCAGAAAACCTCCTGAATCTGTTCCGCAGAAAAAACGGCAGACGCCGCTAAAACGTCTGCCGTTTGGAAACACCGGAAGTCAGAGTCCTTTTAAGGCGCGTCCTTCTTGGTTTCTTCATTCTTTGCCGGTTTTTCGCCGACGTTTTCCTTCAATGCCGCAATAAAGGACGACTCAGTGAGAAGTTCCGGCAAAACCGTGGCCGTACCGTCTATCTTGTAGAGCAGATAGAGCGGCACGCCCGTACGGCCGAACTTATTGAGCATTTCGGTGATGTTGCTATCGCGGTTCGTCCAGTCGGCTTCGAATCGCGCGTAGTTGAGACGCGTGAGTTCGGTCGTGGCAGCCTCGGTGCGCAGTGCCGTGGCTTTATTGAACTGACAAGTCACGCACCAGGCGGCCGTGAAGTCGACCACAACGGGCTGACCGCGGGCGATGGCCGAATTGACCGCCTCTTCGCTCCAAGGCTGCCATTGATCGGATGCCATCACCGCTTCGGTGTCGATGCGACGATCGAAGTTGCCAAGACACAACAGAACCATGCAGCCGACGGTCACAAGCGCGCAGACACCCTTGAGTACCTGCGAACGGCCGCGGCCGTACTGTTCTCTGCCTACGGCCCACAACAGACCGGTGACCGACCCCATGGCAAAGAGCACGGTGAGAAGCCCGTAGAGCGTGACTTGACGCGAAAGCACCCAGATGAGCCACAAGGCAGCCGCGACCATCGGAATGGCCATGACGCGCTTGAAGGTGAGCATCCAGGCGCCCGGACGCGGCAAGAGCTTCATCCAGGCCGGTACCAAAGTGAGAATCAGCCACGGAAGCGCCATACCGAAACCCAACGCCAGGAAGATGAGCATACTCACGGCGCTGTCCTGCAGCACGGCGTACCCCAGAGCCGCCCCCATGAAGGGTGCAGTGCAGGGGGAGGCCACCACGACGGCGAGAACACCCGTAAAGAAGCTTCCGAGAGGCCCCGTGCTCGGCAATTTGCGCACGGCACGGCTGTCGGCAAGGTGCGAGGCGGCCGTGAACTCGAAGACGCCCAGCAAATTGAGCGTTAGCGCGCTAAAGAGCAGAATCAGGGTCGCCACAACCCAGGGCTGCTGCAGTTGGAAGCCCCATCCGATGGCCCATCCCAGACTTCGAAGCATCACCAAGGCGCCGGCGAGCGCTGCCATGGAGAGCAGCACGCCGCCCGTAAAGGCAAAGCCGTGCAGGGCAAGCGCACCCTTGCGGCGAGAGCCGTCGACCAATTGCAGGATCTTGAGGCTCAACACGGGAAACACGCAGGGCATAAGGTTCAGAATCAAGCCGCCCAGGAACGCAAAGCTCAAGGCGGTCGCCGTGCTCATGCTCGGCGGCGCATCGGGCAGTTGTGCGGTTGGAGTGGCCGGTTCGGCTTGAGCGGAATCCGGTTTTTCTTCCGGCGCCCACGGCAACGGCACCTCGCCCGGCTTGATGTCGAGCGTCGTTTCGATGGCCCAGCCTTCGTTGTCCGGGCCGCCGTCGGCGACGATCACGCCGGTAAACGGCAGAGGATTGCCGGTCTTGAGGCTTTCCAGATATTCAGGAGCGGCCTTAAGATAGAGTGACACCTGGTCTTTGCTGAGCACCGCTCGATCGAGTTCCTTAAAGTCGACAAGTCCTTCGGTAAGAGGAAAGAACTCCACCTTTTTTTCGATTTTGCCCGCAAGCGGGGCAAAGTCGATGCGGATGCGGTCGTCCTCAATCTGAGCCGAAATGTGTTCGGAGACAACCTTTTCGGGGATGGACTTGAGCGTCTTTTCAAACTTGCCGGCAAAGGGGCCGGGTTTGGCCGCCACCTCCACAGGAAGTTTCATCGAAACTTCGGCGGTGCCCGGAATGCAGACTTCCTTGCAAGCGAGGTAGTCGACCTTGGCGCGCAGGGTGTACGTGCCGCCGTAAGGCGTTCCCCAGGGAATGTCCAGATTGAAGGGCAAAAGCACTTCGCCAGAGTACACGAAGTTGGTGATGGGCCCGAGCTTGTGCTTTTGCGGCGTGGGCCAGCCGATTTGTTCGGCGGTCCAGCGGCGCGGCAACTTCCATTCGACACTCGGAGCAAAACCGGAGTCACCCGAGAACTGCCAGTACGTGTGCCAGCCCGGTTCGTGCTTGAGCAAAATGCCGATGTCGTTGGTCGCGCGCGGAATCCCGGCCGTTTGTCGCGACACAAGCTGCACCGTCACCGTCTTGGGTTGGCCGCCGCCTGCAAAGGGAGATCCCGTGCTGGCAGAACCCGTACCCAATCCGGTCGGAGCGGCCAGTGCTACGGAAGCTGCCGTCGTCAAGCCGAGCAGCAGCGTCGTTAAGCTGCGAAAGAGTTTCATTACCGCTTTGAACATTAAAGAGCCGCAAAAGCCTTGCGGGCGGCTGCGATAGTCGCTTCGATGTCTTCGTCGCTGTGAGCCGCCGACACGAAGCCCGCTTCGAAGATCGAAGGAGCAAGGTAAACGCCTTCTTCGAGCATCGTGTGGAAGAACTTCGCAAACACGGCCGGATCGGCCTTCATGACGTCGTTAAAGCCGTTGGGCAGGTTTTCAAGGAAGAAGAGCCCCATCATGCCGCCCTGAGAGCGAGCGCAGAACGAAACGCCGGCTTGCTTGGCCGCAGCGGTAAGTCCTGTCACGAGCTTGGTTGTCTTTTCCGAGAGGCTTTCGTAGAAGCCCGGCTTCTGGATTTCCTTGAGGGTGGCCAGACCGCAGGCAACGGCCACAGGGTTGCCCGAGAGGGTGCCGGCCTGATAGACGGGGCCCAAAGGAGCGATCTTATTCATGACTTCGCGGCGTCCGCCGAAGGCAGCCACCGGCATGCCGCCGCCGATCACCTTGCCCATCATGGTGATGTCGGGCACGATGTTGTAGAGGGACTGTGCGCCGTGCAGCGCTACGCGAAAACCCGTCATCACTTCGTCGACGATCAGAAGCGCGCCGTACTGCGTGCACAGGCGGCGCATTGTGTCCATGAATTCCTGCGTGGCCGGAACCATGTTCATGTTGCCGGCGATTGCCTCGACGATTACGCAGGCGATGTCGTCGCCCCATTGCTTGAATGTGTCTTCGAGCTGCTGAGGATTGTTGTATTCGAGTACGAGCGTGTGTTCGGTCGTACCGGCCGGAACACCAGCCGAAGAGGGGTTGCCAAATGTGAGCATGCCCGAGCCGGCCTTCACGAGCAGGCTGTCGCTGTGGCCGTGGTAGCAACCTTCGAATTTGATGATCTTATTGCGGCCCGTGTAGCCGCGAGCCAGACGAATGGCGCTCATGCCGGCCTCCGTACCGGAACTCACAAAGCGCACGGCTTCGACATTGGGCATGATCTTGATGACTTCTTCGGCAATGAGCGTTTCGCCCTCGGTGACGGCGCCAAACGAAAGGCCCGTGTCGACGGCGGCGTGCACGGCTTCAATCACGGCCGGATGGTTGTGGCCGAGGATCATCGGACCCCAGGAGCCGATGTAATCGATGTAGCGGCGACCTTCGGCATCCCACATGTAGGCGCCTTTGGCGCGACGGATAAAGCGCGGTGCGCCGCCAACGCTCTTGAAAGCGCGTACGGGAGAATTCACGCCGCCGGGGATGCTCTGCTGAGCCCGTTCAAAAAGTTCCTCGTTGATGCCCATTTTCTTTCCAATGCATTGAATCAATAAAAGCAACAGGGCACCGGATACAGCCGATCCCTGTAAATTCAGCGAAGTCTAGCAAGGTCAAGCCTATGTTTCGCTTAACAAGTGTGTGCGGATGCAAACAGTTTTGTGTCTCTGTTGTTCGAAGAGCCAGCAATGGAAATGAATCGGGTGCGGAAAGTTGCAGTACAGAAAAAATCCGCGTAAATTCTCACGCCTCACGTTGGGGTGAGGCGGACGGCCGCAATGAACTTGTTTTCATTGAGGAAAGTCCGGACTCCGAAGGGCACCGTAGCAGGTAACGCCTGTCCGCCGCAAGGCGAGGATTAGAGCAACAGAGACGAGCCGATTCAGTTCGGGTGAAACGGGCAATCTCTACGGGGAGTAACACCAAGTAAGCAGTCTTTGACCCGGCCCGGTGAGACTGCGGGTAGGTGGCTGGAGGCTCTGCGTGAGCAGAGTCCGAGATGAATGGTCGTCACTGCGGTTTTCGAAAGAAAGCCGCGGCACAGAATCCGGCTTATAGCTTCAGCCCGACGTGAACCGAACAAAAAATGGGGAGCTTCCAAAAGGATGTCTCCCCATTTTGTCAAGATGCCTCGTTTGCCTTAGGCAAGCTTGATGCGGCCGTCAACGGCGATGGCTTCGCCCGTGGTGTTGGAAATCATCAGCGGATTGATGTCGAGTTCCTGCACAATCGGGAAGTCGGTCACCAATTGCGACAGACGCAGCAGCGTTTCTTCCACGCGTGCGATGTCGGCAGGCTTGGTGCCGCGGGCGCCTTCGAGAAGCTTGAAGGCTTTGACGGAACGCACCAGATCGTGCGCGTCGGCATCGGTGAGCGGGGCCAGAGCAAAACCAACGTCTTTCATTACTTCCACAAACACGCCGCCCGTGCCGAACATGATCATCGGGCCGTACTGAGGATCGGCGGCGATGCCGCAGACAAGCTCACGGTTGCTCTTGACCATTTCCTGAATGATGACGCCTTCAAGTCCATCAAGAATGCCGCGCTCTTTGAGTTTGGCTACGAGATCGCGGTACTGCGCGCGCAGTTCCTCGTCCGAGCCGATGTTCACGCGCACGCCTCCCACGTCGGTCTTGTGCGACGTGCTTTTGGAGGTCATCTTCATCACGACGGGGTAGCCCACTTCCTGAGCGGCAGCTACGGCTTCGTCTTCACCGACGGCAAAGCGTGCCCGGCAGACCCGCACGCCGTAGGCCTCGAGTACGTCGAGACTTTCGCGCGTGGTGAGCTCCAGGCGCCCTTCGGACTTCACGGCGGCAAAGATGTCGCTCACGGCTGACTTATTGACGTCAAAGACGGGCGTCGTACCGACCGGGCGCTCCATCCACTTACGCTGCATATTGAGTCGTGCCAGACCGTCGACCGCTTCTTCGGCGTACATGAAGAACGGAATCGTCACTTCACCCTTGGAGATTTCGCTAAAGAACTCGTTTTTGGTCATGAACACACCGACGATGGGCTTTTCAGGGTGCTGCGCCTTGATCTCCATGAGCGCCTTAGCCACGTCCGTGTCCTTGAGTCCGAGGAAGGGGAGGTAGATAGAAATCACCATGTCGACGCCTTCATCGGCAAGCACCGTTTCGAGCGTGCGGCGATAGTGTTCAAGCGGCGCCGAAGCGATCATGTCGACCGGATTTTTCACGGAAGCAGCGGCGGGCAGGAAGCTGCGCAGCGTTTCCTTCGTCGTCTCGGAAAGCTGGGCCATCTGCATTCCGTAGTCAATGACGCTGTCGGTAGCCATGATGCCGGGGCCGCCCGAGTTGGTGATGATGCACACGCGGTCGCCCTTGGGAATCGGGCAGTTGGCAAAGACCTTTGCTGTGGCAAAGAGCTGCTTCAAGCTGTACTCGCGGATGACGCCGGACTGACGCAGCAAGGCTTCAGCGGCACGGTCGGAACCGGCAAGCGAGCCGGTGTGAGAGCTCGCAGCCGAGGCGCCCGCAGCAGAACGGCCGGCCTTGAGCGCGAGCACGGGCTTGACCTTGGTCACGCGCGAGGCAAGCTTGCGGAAGTTTGCCGGATCCTTGATGGACTCCATGTAGAGAAGAATCTGACGGACGTCGTCCTGATCCTCCCAGTATTCGATGGCGTCTTCGGCATTGACGTCGGCCTGGTTGCCGATGGAGACGAACTGCGCAAAGCCGATGCCGAGGTCTTGCAAAATGTTGAGAATGCCGCCGCCCAACGCGCCCGATTGCGAGACGAAGCCGATGTCACCGCGCACCGGAAGCGATTCGGCAAAGCAGGCGTCCATGCGCACGTCCGGATGCGTGTTGACCACGCCCAGGCAGTTGGGCCCCACGCAGCGCATGCCGTATTTCTTGACGCGTTCGTAGAGCTGAGCTTCCATTTCGGCGCCTTCTTTGCCGGACTCCTTAAAGCCCGCCGAGATCACGACGAGGCCCTTGACGCCCTTTTCGTGGCACTGATCAATCGTGGAAAGCACAAACTTGGAGTTAACGACGATCACGGCCATGTCTACGGGGCCTTCGATGTCGAGCACGCTCGGATAGGCCTGAAGCCCTTCGATCATGCCGCCCTTGGGATTGACCGGGTAGATGCGGCCCTTAAAACCGAACTCGATTAAGCGCTTCATCAGATCCGAGCCGATGGTGTGGGGCTTGGTGGAAGCGCCGATCACAGCAATGCTGGAGGGTTTCATGATGTGGTCAAGACTGTGCGACATGGTGTGTTCGTCTCCAAAAGTACGGTTGGCGGGCAAATCGGCTGGCGGCTTATTTTTTAGCCGCGCTGTTGGCGAGATTTTCTTCGATCGCTTCGACTGACATCAGGCCCGTGTAACGGGATCCGTCGGGGAAAATCACGGCCGGAATGGAGTTGATGCCGAGCTTTTGACCGAGTTCGAGATTGCGGTCAAGCACGGCGCTGTTGCTGCATTGGCCAACCTCGGGCACCTGGCCGCTTGCCATTGAGTCGAGGAAGGTCTTGACGGGGTCGCTTGCGCAAACGATGCGACGAGCTTCTTCACGCGAACGCAGCACCGGATACATGAAGTTGTAGACGGTGAGGTTGCCGGCCTTGCGCAGGTTCTGCTCAAGCAGACGGCAATAGGGGCAGTTGGCGTCGGTAAAGACGATGAGCTTGCGCTCGCCCTTGCCGTAGACGACCTTGATGGCGTCCTTAAGCGGCAGTTCCGCCCATTTGATGCGGTTGAGCTCTTCAATCCGTTCGGCGGTGAGGTCGCGTTCCGTGGCCGAGTCGAAGATTCGGCCGATGATCAGGTGGCGCGCATCGGCATCGGAATAGAAGATGCGCTTGTCAATGACCACTTCCCAGAGACCATTGACGGGGGACTTCATTACGGAGTCGGGTGCTTTGCCCGTGGCGGCCTGAACCGCTTTGCTGATTTTTTCAATCTGAGGGTCGGTCGCGGCGCTCGCGGTAGCGGAGGCCAGAGCGGCAAGGCAGGTGAGGGAACAGACGAGGGTTTTGATCTGCATGATTCGAAAAGTAAGGTTGCGGCGCCGACAGTCGGGACGATTTAGGGTAAATCGAGGCGGCCGGCGGCGGGAATCCAAGTGGTTCAAAGTGTAGCCGAAAAAGATGACCGCTCGCGCGATACAAATGGTTGCAATTAAGCGCGTGCCGACTGAGAAAACTTTGCGTCCGCTAAGTTTTCTAAGTTCGCCATCTTTGCGCCGCCCGACGGGAAAAGCGATGAACCGAGAGGCGGGAAATAGTCGGTTGGGGCCAGCTATGGGGTGGCTAATCCGGACTTCCTAAACTGCGTGTTACCAAGAGGGGAGAAGAAGTTCCCCGACAGACAGAAAGCATTTGAAAACGGTTTTTCTACAAGGAGTAACACCATGCTCAATCTCAAGACCATTGCCGCTGCCACCGCTCTTGCCTCCGTTATCGCCTTTGCTCCTGCCCAGGCTCAGTTTGTGGGCGGCCCGAGCAACGTGACCACCGTCAAGAACCTGCTCGACAGCGGCAAGGACGATCAGCTCGCTACGCTCGAAGGCTACATCGTGCAGCAGGTCAAGCACGAAAAGTACATGTTCCGCGACAGCACCGGCGAAATGCTCGTTGAAATCGACGACGAAGTCTTCAAGGGCCAGCGCGTTGATCCGAAGACCAAGGTGCGCATTGACGGCGAACTCGAACGCGACTTCATGGAAAAGGACAAGGTTGACGTCTACAACCTCACCATCCTGCGCTAATTCGCTAACCGCAGACGCATCACGGAGAACTGGAGAATGTCGAATCTGAAATCCATGACGCTTGCGGCGGCAGCCCTCGGCATTCTTGCCGCCGCTCCCATCCAAGCGCAATTTGTCAGTGACAAACCCGCCGTTGCGGTGACAACTGTCGCTGAATTGCTTAAAAACGGCAAGCAAGATCAGGAGGCGTTGCTCGAAGGCTTCATCGTTGAGCAGGTCAAGCGCAAGAAGTATGTGTTTGCCGATGAGACGGGCCGCATCATTGCGGAGATTCCCGACAAGGTCTTTCAAGGTCAGCGAGTTGATCCCAAGACCAAGATCCGCATCGAAGGAGAACTGGAGCTTGAATACGCCGAAAAAGAAACGATTGACGTCTATCGTCTGACGGTTCTGCCGGCAGCTCCGTAACGAAAGCAACGCAGCACTTTGTTAAGCCGCTGGCCGACTTGCCGTAGACTACGGCAGGAAAGGAGCGGCGTTTTTTTCATCGGCTGCAGAGTCGATTTGCGCGCCGAAAAGTTATGACCGAAAAGATTCTTCTTGTCGAAGACGACCCGATGATCGGAGAGGCGGTCGTCAATGCTCTGGCCGATGCTGGCAAAGCGGCTGACTGGGCCCGCAGCGGTTGGGAAGCCACAGGGTTTCTCTCGGAAAACAAGTACGATGCCGTGCTGCTGGACCTGGGCTTGCCCGGCAAGGACGGCATGAGCGTGTTGCGTGAGCTGCGCGCCAAGGATTCCGAAACTCCGGTGGTGATTCTGACGGCCCGGGACGGACTGGACGACCGTTTAGCCGGTCTGGACGCGGGGGCTGATGACTACGTGGTCAAGCCTTTTCATATGTCCGAAGTGCTGGCAAGGTTGCGCGCCATCGAACGGCGACGCCAGGGTGCGCAGGCCGCAAGCAAGGTGCTCACCAACGGCACGATGACGCTCAATTGCGAAACGAAGACCGTGCGCTTGCATGCGCCCGAGGGTGACAAGGAAGTGGCGCTCAGTAAGCGCGAATTTGATCTGATGGAGGCGCTCATGACCCGACCGGGCGCCATTTTGTCACGCACCACGCTCGAAGAGCGTCTCTACGGAGACGGCGACATGCCCGAGAGCAATGCTCTGGAATTCATCATCCACGGCTTGCGCAAAAAGCTCGGTGCAAATGCTATCGGAAACGTCCGTGGTCTGGGATGGATGGTGCACAAGGGACGCGCGGCAGGACGATAACTTATGATTTTCAGAAAACATTCGCTTCTAAAGCGAGTGACGCTTTGGTGCGCGGGCACGCTTGCCGTGTTTTCGCTCATCACGGCGGCCGCGAGTTTTGCCATTGGCTACGAAGAGGCCAAAGACCGTCAGGATGACATCCTCAAGGAAGTGGTGGGGATGCTTTCGCGCGACATCGTGCAACAGCGTCAGCGCAACAAAATTCAGGAACTCACTCTCGGGGGTTTTTACGGCCCCGGCTCGGACAAAGGTGAGACGTTGCCGCAGTACGGTGCGCTCACCATGGATGACGATGTTTTTGAGGATCATTTTCAACTTGACGACGACAGCAAGGACGCCGTGGTGCAGGCCGGTGAAACGGTTTTGGTGCGCATGCTGCACAAAAAAGGTCGAGCTCTGACCGTTACCTTTCGGCAAGCCTATTCAAATGGCGCACATACAGCGGAATTTGCCGGTGACAAGTATCGTTTTTATTTGAGAACTCTTTCCGATGGCACCCATGTGGCCGCCGCTCAGAGGTTAAGCGAGCGTAACGAAGAGATTCTGGTGAGAGCTCTTACCGCAGCCGCGCCTATTTTGATACTCACGCCCGTGATGCTGCTGGTTTTGATTTTGGTGCTTTGGCACGGGTTAAAGCCGGTGCAGCGGCTCGTTAAAGAAATTCAGGAGCGCAAGGCCGATGACTTGAGCTCGCTTTCCTACGAAGGAGTGCCCGAAGAACTCGAGCGCATCATGACAGCCGTCAACGATATGTTCGCTCGCGTGGAGGAACTTCGAGGGCGCGAGACACGGTTTGTTGCCGATGCGGCCCATGAACTGCGCAGTCCAGTGACGGCTTTGAGTCTGCAGGTCGATCGTTTGAGCAACATGCCGATGTCCGAACAGGCGCAGCAAACAGTAGCGGATATCCGAGCGGGTATCGCGCGTCTCTCTAACCTCATCAGTCAGCTGCTGACGCTCAAGCGCGTGCAGGCCGGACAAGAAAAAGCCGTCGACGGCCCGCAAACGGCGCAGTGTCTCAAGGTGGTGACTTCGGTCGTTGAAGATATTTATTGGGAGGCCGAAAGCAAGGAGATTGCCGTTGAGGTGGCAGGGTTCGACACCAACGAAGCACAAAGCGCCTGTGCGGCGATGCCCGAAGCTTCGCTTTTCTGTCTCGTGCGAAATCTCGTGCACAACGCCGTGCACTATGTTCCGCAGGGCGGCAGTGTGACGATTGCTTTTCGTCAGACGGGTGATCGCCTCAGTTTGTGTGTGGCCGACAACGGCCCTGGGATTTCTGAGGCCGAGCGAGGCCGTGTCTTTGACCCGTTTTACCGCGTTTTGGGGACGCAGCAGACGGGCACCGGTCTGGGGCTGGCCATTTGCAAGACAATTGCGGATCGCTATGGCTGTACCATTGCGCTTGACTGGACCGATTCTCAGGCACAAAAGGGGTTGAGCGTGACGGTGGATATGCCGAAGGCATAACAAAAAGGCCCTGAAAGCTTCAAGGCCTTTTTGGAGACGGAACGACAAAACGGTCAGACGACGGGTTTGCCGCTCGTTTCCTTGTTTTCGATCTCGACAAGGAGTTCGCGCGCGCGATGCTGAGCAAACTCGATGTTGGGCACGAAGTTGGCTCCGAGGCTTTGCGCAATGCCGGTACGCTGCAGTTGGCGCTGCGGGTGGCCGGAAGCGCCCGCGATGATGAGCTCGTGGTTGCGGCGCTTGAGTGCACGCATGAAGACTTGCAGGATGTCCATAGCCGAGTTGTCAATGTTGAGCAAGTCGGTGCAGTCGAGGATCACGACCTTAGCGGCATCAGGCGACGTGATGCGCTTGGGATCGGTAACGTCTTCGAGCTTGCTGACGGAACCGAAGAAGAGAGCGCCGGTGAGCTTCCAGCATTCCACCGTTTCGGGCATGTCGAAGGGCAGCGTTTGACGCGTGACGCGGGTGAGCGTGTTCATGCGGTAGATAAAGAAAACGCAGGAGACCAACAGACCGACTTCAACGGCGACCGTGAGGTCGAAAATCACCGTCAGGAGGAACGTTGTGATCAGCGTGGCCTTGTAGCTCATCGTCATCTGGCGCAGGCGGGAGAATTCACGCCAGTTGCCCATATTCCACGCAACAAAGAACAGGATTGCTGCCAGTGCCGCCAGGGGGATGTCGCCCGCTAAGGGAGCGGCGGCCAGAATCACGACCAAAAGCGTGAGGGCGTGCACGATGCCCGCAACGGGGCTGGCCGCGCCGCTCTTGATGTTGGTGACGGTTCGCGCAATGGTGCCGGTGGCCGGAATGCCGCCGAAGAAAGGTACGACGAAGTTGGCCACGCCCTGGCCCATCAATTCCTGATTGGGGTTGTGACGGTCATCGGTCATGGCATCCGCCACGCGGGCGCACAACAGGCTTTCAATGGCGCCCAGAAGAGCGATCGTGATCATCGGACCGATCAGGTGCTTGAAGGCTTCCCAGGAAAAATCGGGAAGGGTCAGATCGGGAAGCTTCTGCGGAATCCCGCCGAACTTTGTACCGATGGTTTCAACCGGAAGATTGAAGACGGAGACCACGATGGTGGAGGCTACGAGCACGACCACCGTGCCCGGCAGATGCGCCATCCAACGCTTCCACGGAGCGCCGCCCATGACGTAGCCCTTGGGCCAGAACTTGACGATGAGAAAACTTACGAGCGCCAGACCGAAAGCGTATGGGTTGAAGGTGTCGATATGCGCGTACAGCGTCTGTATCTGATGGAAGAAGTCCGCGGGCATCTTCTCGATCGAAAGCCCCAGAAAGTCCTTGACCTGACTCAGGCCGATCAGCACGGCGATACCGTTGGTAAAGCCGATGACGATGGAAACGGGGATGAAGCGAATGAAGCTGCCGAGCTTAAAGAGCCCCATTAAAAATAGAATGACGCCCGAGCCGATGGTGGCCAGAAGCAGATTGCCCAGGCCGTAGTTGGCGATGATGCCGTAGATGATGACGATGAAGGCGCCGGCGGGGCCGCCGATCTGAACGCGGCAGCCGCCGAGCAAAGAAATCAGAAACCCTGCAATGATGGCCGTGTAGATACCTGCTTCGGGAGGCACGCCTGAGGCGATACCGAAAGCCATGGCAAGCGGCAGCGCCACCATGCCGACCGTCAAACCGGCGCTGATGTCGCGAGTAAGCATCCGTGTGTCGTAGTGGCGGAGCGCATCCAACGTGACGGGATGAAAGCGCTGAATGGGCAGACTGCCCAGAAATGCTTTGGCGGAAGAGACGAACGACATGGCAAAAACAAAGGCGTCGGTTCTCGGTCGCAGGCGGTAGGCCGGCTTGTGCCTTGGTCGAACAAGTCAGTCTGCGTCAGTTGGGCCGGGAGGTTTCAAAAAAGCGGAATTGTAAGCGCGGCGGCGCTGCTCAAATATGCGGATTAACGAGAAGTCTAAAGAGCGTCGTCCCAAAGAACAAACGACCGGAGGAAAAATGTGTTTCCGTCCGGTCGTCGAAGTTCGCTGAGTGAATCGGTTGAGCTATTAGTGCGGGTAGAGCGCGCCGAGCAAACGAGCGCCGGAAGCGTTGGTCACTTCGGGCAGATTGCCGGGCTTCTTCTGCAGGAAGGCCCAGGCAAGCCAGGCAAAGGCCATTGCTTCGACGTGCATCGGATCAACACCCAGAGCCGAAGTCGAGCGCACGTAGATGGCTTCGCCCGCGCATTCGCGGATGCACTGCGCAAGCGCGCCGTTTAAGGCTCCGCCGCCGCACAAATAGATTTCTTCGGTACGTCCGGCAAATTTTTTGATTGCATCCGTAATGGTGCGGGCAGTGAGCATCACGAGCGTTGCCTGTACGTCGGCGGGCTCGAGAGTGCCGAATTCTGTGAGCTGGGATTCAAGCCAGTCGAGATTGAAATGTTCACGGCCGGTGCTCTTGGGGGGCTGACGTTCGAAGTACGGATCCGAGAGGAGCTTGGCAAGAAGTTCCTCGTGCACGCGGCCCGTTGCGCCCCAGGCGCCATTGGTGTCGTACGGGCGGGCGATGTGCTTGCGGCACCATGCGTCCAGAAGGATGTTGCCCGGACCGCAGTCAAAGCCGATGATCTTGCCGTAGCCGCGGCGAGGAGGCAGGAACGTGACGTTGGCAATGCCGCCGATGTTGACGACCGAGCGGGCGACTTCGCCCATGAAGACCTGACGGTGGAAAGCGGGCACAAGCGGAGCGCCCTCACCGCCGGCGGCAATGTCGCGGCTGCGGAAGTCGCTGATGACGTCAAGGCCCGAGAGTTCGGCGACGAGCGCCGGGTTGTTGAGCTGAAGCGTCCAGCCCTGTTCGGGGCGGTGACGAATCGTCTGCCCGTGAATGCCGACGGCTGCCACATCCTTGCGACCGATGTCGGCGACGTCAAGCAGTTCGTTTACGCAATGCACGTAGAACTTGCCGAGTTCCACGGAGGCAACGCCCATGCGATCAATTTCGTTGTCGCCGGGCTGGCACAGCGCAAGGAGTTTTTCCTTGAGCGGTTTGGGAAATTCAATGTGGTGATGGCCGATCAGACGCGGTCCCACTCCGGAAAAATCGACGGCGACGGCGTCTACGCCGTCAAGACTGGTTCCCGACATTAAACCCAGGGTCACTGTCTTGGCCATGGTTGAAAATCTCCGATTTGGTTTGGGGAATGGTAATTTTAGTTCGTTTGAGAAACGGCGTTTTTGCCGCTCAGACTGCTCACCTGCACCTGCTGCAGGCGGGCTAGTTTGGCACGCAGCGGAGCAATGAGCACCTCCATCTGCGCAAACTGATAGGGTGTCAGCTTCTTGGTGTCAGGCAGCCGTACGGTCATCGGGTTGATCTGCACATTGCCGAATTTCAATTCGTAGTGCAGATGCGGACCGGTTGCAAGACCTGTCTGGCCCACGCGGCCGATCACTTCGCCGTACTTGACCTTTGTGCCTTTCTTGACGTGCGGGTCAATGGAGGAAAGGTGCGCGTAAAGCGTCAGAATGCCCGGGCCGTGCGCGATGCGGATGTAGTTGCCGTAGCCCGTGCCGACGCCCGCAAATTCCACAGTGCCGTCGGCTGCGGCGCGTACCACGGCGCCCCAGGGGGCGCGGAAGTCCGTGCCCAGGTGAGGGCGAAGAACGCCCGTCACGGGGTGGCGGCGCATGGGAGAAAACTCACTCGTCACGCTTTGAACATCCAGCGGTACGCGCATGAACGTACGCCGCGAAATATTACCTTCGGCGTCGTAGAAGTTGCCGCCGGCATTGTCGTTGTCAAAGCGAAAGAGTTCAGTGGTCTTGCCGTCGTGATCAAGCTGCATGGCCAGAAGTCTGCCGTGTCTCACGAAACTGCCTTCGGCAAACTTTGTTTCATAAATCAGGCGGAATGCGTCTCCGCGCTGCAGTTGGCTGACGACATCTCGATCGAAGTCAAAGGCCGAATGCATCTGTTCGACGATCTTGGCAGGTACACCCGCGTTGAGGAGACTTGTGTCGGGAGAGCCTGACACCACGCCGTTTGCCATGGTGAGTTCGGTGTCGTACTCGTAGGGGGTCGTACGGGCCTGAAAGCCTCGTGCCGTACGTCGCACTTCTAAAAGAGACCCCTTGCCGGAAATGTCGCTGTCAGTGTACAAACGCAGTTCTTCGAGCTTGCCGTCTTCGCCGGCCACGGCTGTCACAAACTGGCCCTGCTTGGGATAGACGAGAGCCTGTGTTATGGGATTGCGAATGATGAAGTCGCGCGCCTGCGTGTCCTTGATCTGCAGACGAGCCAGAAGCGAGGTGAGCGTTTCGGCCTCGCGCACGAAGATTTCGTGCGAAATCGGATCGGTGACGGCTTCGATGGCCGCCATTTGGCCTCTCAGATCAGGAAGGCGAACCGGTTCGACCGTAAGCGTACGAACGGGGGAAGCCGTGAGCGTTTCGTTCGGAATCGAATAATAAAGGGCGGCCGTTGCGCCGATCGGAAGCACGCAGAACAAACCCAGCGCGACCAGATAGGTGCGCGTGACACCGCCTCCGCCCACTTGCGACAGACGTCGAGAACGAGCGAGGTCGATGACGCCTTTGCCAAGGCGCCGCAATTCTTTACCGACAATAAGCTGAGAGGTCATTTAGAAGCGATGAAACTGGGCCGAAGGCGCTTTTTGACAACCATTTTTCGAGGTTGCGCCAAACCAAGCTGGTATTTTAGTTTGGTGACACAGTGCTGTCTCTATGTGAAAAAAGAATTTGCATTTTGGACAAAGCCGTTTCAGACCAGCGTTGCGAGCTGTTTGAGCTTGATTCTTTGCCGTTCGGTACAATATCGCTCCGTTTGTTGCGAATGTGTCGCAGCCGTTGAATGAAAAAGCTTTTTTGGGAATTCCATACCGATGTCTGTTGAATCCGCCCGTACCGAAGAAAAGAAATACGAAGTGACGCCCGAAATCAAGGAGGCAATGGCCACGATTGCCCGCGGTACCGACACGCTTTTGATCGAAAGCGAATTGGAGCAGAAGCTGGCCCGCGCAAAGGCGACCGGCACCAAGTTGCGTTGCAAGCTCGGTCTGGATCCCACGGCTCCCGACATTCACGTCGGTCATACGGTGGTGCTCAATAAGCTTCGTCAGCTGCAGGATCTCGGCCACACGGTGATCTTCCTGATCGGTGACTTTACGGCCGCCATTGGCGATCCGACCGGCCGCAATACGACCCGTCCGCCGCTGTCGCCTGAACAGATTAAGGTCAACGCCGAAACCTATCTCGAACAGGCTGCTCACGTCATCGACATCGAAAAGGCCGAAGTGCGCTGGAATTCCGAATGGTGCAACCAGTTGGGCGCTACGGGCCTCATTCAGCTTGCCAGCCGCTACACGGTGGCTCGATTGCTCGAACGCGACGACTTTGCCAAGCGTTTTGCCGAACAGCTTCCGATTGCCGTGCACGAACTGATCTACCCCTTGATGCAGGGCTACGACTCGGTCGCTCTTCATGCCGATCTGGAACTCGGCGGTTCCGACCAGCGCTTCAACCTGCTTGTGGGCCGCGAACTGCAGCGCCAGTATGGCCAGGAACCGCAGTGCATCCTCACGATGCCCTTGTTGGTGGGCCTTGATGGCGTCAATAAGATGAGTAAGTCCAAGCACAACTACATCGGCATCACGGAAAGTGCCGATGAGATGTTCGGCAAGGTGATGAGCATTTCCGATACGCTCATGTGGGATTGGTACAACCTGCTGAGCCTCAAGAGCAACGCAGCGATCGCTGAACTCAAGAGCGAATGCGAAAACGGTCGCAATCCGCGTGATGCCAAGGTGTTGCTTGCCAAGGAAATCGTGGCGCGCTTTCATGACGACAAGGCGGCCGATGCGGCCGAAGCCGAATTTAACAACCGCTTCCGTGCTGGTGCCGTGCCTTCGGATATCCCGGAAGTCAACGTTGCCGCTCCCGACGGAGAAATCGGCATTGCCCGTCTCATCAAGGAAGCGGGTCTGTGCCCGAGTACGGGTGAAGCCAACCGCAACATCGATCAGGGCGGCGTGCGCCTGGAAGGCGAACGCATTTCCGATCGCGGTCTCAAGGTAAAGCCGGGCACGTACACGCTGCAGGTCGGCAAGCGCCGTTGGGCCAAGGTGACGGTGGGTTAAATGATCGCGTTGTTGCAGCGCGTCGCGCAGGCCGGCGTGACAGTCGACGGGAAAACCGTGGGTGAAGTCGGTCGCGGCCTGTGCATACTTGTCTGTGCCGTCAAGGGGGACACCGAAGAGAAGGCTCGAGCCTTGGCGCAGAAAGTGTTGCGCTACCGTATTTTTGAGGATGATGCCGGCAAGATGAATCGTTCTGTGTCGGATATCGTCGGCCAGTTGCTTTTGGTGTCGCAATTTACGCTTGCCGCCGACACCAGCCGAGGCAACCGTCCGAGCTTTACGCCGGCGGCCGCCCCCGAGGACGGAAAGCGACTCTTTGACATTTTTGTCGAGGAATGTGCGGCTTCCGGGCTGAAGACTGCGACAGGCATTTTCGGAGCGCACATGGTCGTTAACATCGTCAACGACGGACCGGTGACCATTTGGCTCGAGAACTAAGAGCCGAAAAATCTGCTTTGTACGGAAAGACTTCCGAGTTGCTCGAGGATCGTCGGGCGGTTGACTCGGAGGTCTTTTTGTTTTTGGTGTCGTGTACGGACATCAAAAGTTGGAAGGAGGAAGCTTTTTCTTCTAAGTTTTGGAGGGAAAGTTGGAAGAAAACCTGGAAGGTTGCAGGCTTTTTTTAATGTGCTGATATTAAAGAAATATTTTTTCTTCCAAGTTCGATAGAACTGGACGCATTATTGGAAGAAAGTTGGAAGGAAAGAGAGGGATTGTTGACGCGAGCTCAAATTGAGGAGCAACTTGCCATTCCTCGTATAACCACAAACTATTGGCTGAATAAGCTAAAGGACAAGCAGCAGATCATCCGGGAAGGTTCCGGCAGAAACACTCGCTATGTGGTTTGCCTGCCCGAATCAGAAAAGCCGCCGGTGGAAGATTGACTGAAAGGTCACAATTTCCGGCAGTTTGCTTTGGGCAAAAAATGAGCGGCAGTTCACAAAGTAAATGCCGCTCGGGAGGAAAATGGCACCCGTTTCGCAACGGAAGCGGGTGTTTGTGAGAGTTGGTTAGTCTTCTTCAGCCTTAAGACTGAACTTGGAGGCAAGTTCGGCCTGCTTCTGGGACGGAACGGGTTGATAGCCCGACAGATCCATCGAGAAGGCGCCGGCGCCCTGCGTGAGGGCATGCAGACGCGTAGCGTAATTTTCCAGTTCAGCCAGAGGAACCTGAGCGCGGATTTCCATCATGCCGCCTGGGAGATTATCCGTGCCGACAATCTGGCCGCGACGGCTTGCGAGGTCGCCGGTGATGTCGCCCATGTAGCCGTCGGGAGCCGTGATGATCATTTCCACGATCGGTTCGAGCACCTGGGGCGAGGCCTTGGCAAGCGCATCGAGCATGGCCTTGCGGCCGGCCGAAACGAAGGCCACTTCCTTGGAATCCACTGGGTGGTACTTGCCGTCGTAGACCGTTACCTTGATGTCTTCGATCGGGTAACCGGCAACGAAGCCCGTGGCGAGCACTTCGCGCACGCCCTTTTCCACGGCCGGGATCAGGTTGAACGGAATGGCGCCGCCCTTGACTTCATCGGCAAAGACAAAGCCTTCGCCGCGCGGCAGCGGCTCGACGCGCAGATAGACTTCACCGAACTGACCGGCACCGCCCGTTTGCTTCTTGTGACGAGCATGGCCTTCGGCCGAACCCGAAATCGTTTCGCGGTAGGGTACGGACGGCGTCTTGGTCGTCACTTCAAGCTTGAACTGTTCCTTCATGCGTTCGAGCACCGTACGCACATGCATTTCCGTCAGACCGCGCAGCACCGTTTCGTTCAGAACGACGTCGTGGTCGACCGAAAGCGTCGGATCTTCAGCAAGCATCTTGCCGAGCACTTCGCTCATGCGGCCTTCGTCGCCGCGGCGGGCCGGAGCGATCGCCAAGCCGAGCATGGGCTTGGGGAAGGGCAGAGGCCGCATGCGGATGTCGAGGTTCGGGTCGGAATGCAGGATGCAACCGTAGGTGAGTTCGTCGATCTTGTTGAGAGCGCCGATGTCGCCGGGGTGCAGTTCGTCGGTTTCAAACGTGTTTTTGCCCTGCAGAATCAACGGACGGGCAGCCTTGATGGGCTTCTTGTTGTCGTTGACGTACAGAGTGGAACCGGCAGTGATGCAACCCTGATGTACGCGGAAGACGCCGATCTTGCCGACGAACGGGTCGCTCACGACCTTGAAGACGTGAGCCACAACGGGCAGAGTCTTGTCGGGCTGAGTCTGGTAGGGAGCGCCTTCCTTGTCGATGAACTGAGCATCGTTGGCTTCGCTCGGAGAGGGCAGGTGGCGGATGATCACCTTCATGAAGTCGCGAATGCCGATGAGGTTCTTCGCAGAGGTGAAGCACACCGGAATGACGTGGGCTTCGCGCAGGGCTTTCGTCACGGGGCCGTGAAGAGTGGAGGGATCCACATCGCCTTCTTCGAGATATTTTTCCATCGTTTCGTCGTCGACTTCGACGACGCGTTCGATGAAGGCGCGGTGAACGTCGCTCACCGTCATGATGTCACTTTCGCCCGAATCCTTGTCAAAGCAGTCGATGACACGGGTGCAGCCCTTGGTGGGAAGGTTGATCGGCAGAACGCCGTCGCCGAAGGCTTCCTTGAGTTCGTCAAGAAGTTCATGAAGGTTGATGTCGGGAGCGTCGATCTTGTTGACCACGATCACGCGGCACAGACCGCGTTCTTCAGCCCATTGCATCATGCGGCGCGTCATCAGTTCGATGCCCTTGGTGGCATCGACCACCACGGCAACGGACTTGACGGCATCGAGAGCGGACAGTGCCTGACCGACGTAGTCGGGGCCCCCCGGAGTGTCAATGACGTGAATGCGCACCGGGGTCAGGTCGGGCATAGCGGTGTCGATGTGCGCTACGGCCATACGAAGCGAGTGACCGACCGCCTTTTCCTGCGGATCGTTGTCGCAAACGGTATTGCCGCGTTCGACGGAGCCGGCTTCAGCGATGGCGCCGGTACGAACCAGCATAGCTTCGACAAGACTCGTCTTGCCCGAAGCGCTGTGCCCGACCAAAGCTACAGTACGAAGGTTTTCGGTAAGGTAATTGGACATCGCAGGCCCTCCTTCTTTCGTATGATGATCTCTGCATTTTGCTCCCGAGCGCGAGTAAAACTCAAGCCGATGACCTAAAGGAATGCGTGTCTTGACAAAACTGAAGACTCGGATTGCTGACGCGGCTCAAAACTTTGAGGTTTCTTTGCAATTGCGCGGGACGATGTCAAAACGAAGACAAAAGTGAGCAAAATTCCTTAGGCTAGATGGCTAATTTTGCGTGCAAAACCGCGATTTCCTTGAGTTTTTGGGCTTCGGCGTGGTACTGTCCGACCTAGAGGGCCTCCCGCCGGCCCCTTTTGTCCGTAACGCTTGAACGCAATCGACACGATTCAAAATGATCCTCGCGGCAGTTTTTCAAAGCAACATCAGCGGATACGCTTTTCCGGCGCGTCGCGATGACTGCCGCGTGGCTCGAGCGCGCCAAGTGTAATCGGATAAAGAGACAGCTGCCGCGCAGCATCGGCGGAAAGGAAAATTCCGTCGAGGGCATTGTGAGGACACTGTAGCGGAGGGAGATCGACAAAAGTCTTGCCTCCGCTTGTGTTTTCTGCATGCTTGGCTTCTTAACGGAAGCCTGTGCACGAGGAGCTGCCAACCCCCAGGTACAAACGATTTCGACAGAAAATGCCCGAGATCGGACAACAAGGAAGAACCAAATGGACCTTATTAAAAACTGGAAGCTTCATCTGCTGGCGCTTCTGATCGTGATCGTCGCAGAATCGATCGGCATGAAGCGTTTTGATCTGATCATTTTCCTGCCGCTGTTCTATGCCCTGATCATCGGCGGCATCATCAGCTACCCCAACTTCAAGATTCTGAAGTTGCCCGAAATGGAGCGCGCTTCCCGTGTTCTTTCCGTGGGCATGCTCATTTTGGTGACCAAGCTCGGTCTGGACATTGGTCCGAACCTGGAACAGCTCGCCAATTCTTCTCTGGCATTGCTCGTTCAGGAATTCGGTCACTTCTTCGGCACGCTCGTCTTCGGTCTGCCCGTGGCCTTCCTCGTCGGCATGAAGCGTGAAGCCATCGGCGCGTGCTACTCCATTGACCGCGAACCCAATATCGCCATTATTGCCGAGCGCTACGGGCTTGACTCGCCCGAAGGCCGTGGTGTGATGGGCATGTACATCTGCGGTACTGTCTTCGGTGCACTTTGGGTTTCAATTCTTGCAGGCGTCATTGCTCAGATGGGCATCTTCCATCCGCACGCTCTTGCTATGGGTGCCGGCATCGGCAGTGCTTCCATGATGGCTGCTTCCACCGCATCCATTATTGCTTCTCACCCCGAATGGGCTGAAACGGTGCAGGCCTACGCGGCTGCCGCCAACCTGCTCACCACCGTTCTGGGTATTTACTTTGCGCTCTTCATCTCGCTGCCGGTGACTGTCAAGGTCTACGGCTGGATGGATTCGCTGCGCTCCAAAAAAGCGGCTTGACGAATCGGGAACGTAACAACTAAGACTGCAAAGTTAAAGAGAGAAAGATCATGATGAAAATTTTGAATGAAATGAAGGATATGGTTTTTATCCTTCTGGTGACGGGTGTTTTCAGCTGGGTAGCCAACCTCATCAACATCCATCCGGATCTCGGTGCCAGCGCCATCGGTGTTTTCCTTCTGGTCGTGCTGGCTTCCATCGGCATCTTTATTTCGAAGCTTCCGGGCTTCCACAAGCTTCCGATGGTGTTCTGGGTTTCGATCGTGGCCGTGATGGTGTCCATTCCGGGCTTCCCGGGCGGTGACGTTGTGATCAGTTACACCAAGCAGGTGAGCTTCCTTGCGTTGACCACGCCGCTGCTTGCCTACGCCGGTCTCTCGGTGGGCAAGGACATGGAAGCTTTCAAGGCGCTTTCCTGGCGAATCATTCCCGTGGCATTGGCCGTGGCTGCCGGCAGCTTCATTTGTGCAACGGTTCTGGCTGAAATCATGTTGGGCCTCGAAGGTGTATTCTGACGCCTAGTAATGCGCAGGCGAGCTCCAGCGGCTTGTGCGCCGTCTGAAGGGCTCGCCTTTTTTTGTTGAACTTTTACGCCTAGAAACATCATGAGTAAGGAAGATCTCAAGCGCCGCGTGTGCGAAGCCATTCGTGCGCGTCGTGCCGACATCAAGGCTGTAGCCGAAAGCGTTTTTGCCGAACCCGAATTGGGCTTTAAGGAAACGAAGACATCCGACAAAATCAAGGCAGAGTTTGAAAAGCTTGGCCTGTCGTGCGAAACCGGCTGGGGCATCACGGGTGTTCGCGCCCGCATGAAGGGCAAGAAGAGCAAGAAGACGGTGGCGCTTCTGGGCGAACTTGACGCCATCATCTGCCGCGACCATCCTCATGCCGATCCCAAAACCGGGGCGGCGCACTGCTGCGGTCACCACGTGCAGCTTGCCAATATGCTCGCCGTCGGCATGGCCTTTAAGGACGCCGGCATCATGGACGAACTCGACGGCGACCTGATGCTCTTTGCTGTTCCGGCTGAAGAGTATGTCGAAATTGACTTCCGCAACGGCCTGCGTGAAAAGGGTGACCTGCGTTATCTCGGCGGCAAGCAGCAACTGATTGCCGAAGGCGCTTTCGACGGCATTGATATCGCCATGCAGATGCACGCCAACATCACAAACGATCCGCATGGCTTCTATGATCTGGGCGGCAGCTGCAATGGCTTTGTCGGAAAGCTTATGACCTATCGCGGACGTGCGGCTCACGCTGCGGGCGCGCCCGACAAGGGTATCAATGCGCTCAACGCCGCCATGATGGGCGTGATGGGCGTCAATGCCATCCGCGAACGTTTCCGCGAAGACGACTTCGTGCGCTTTCATCCGATCATCAACTCGGGCGGCGATCTGGTGAACGTAATTCCCGATTACGTCACGATGGAAAGCTACACGCGTGCAGCCAATGTGGATGCACTGCTTCGCTACAACACCGACATCAACCGTGCACTGCGTGCGGGTGCCGATGCCGTGGGGGCGACCTGTGAACTGCAGGACCTGCCGGGTTACCTGCCGTTGCGTCCTGACGAAAATCTGCGCAACGTGTTGCGCGACAATGCCGTGGCGCTTTTCGGTGAAGAACACGTGGCCGTCGGCGCACACAATGCCGGCAGTACCGAAATGGGCGACGTCTCGCATCTGATTCCGGTCGTACATCCGTGGGTGGGTTGCGCCAAGGGTGTTTTGCACGGTGCCAATTTCGTTCTCGACAACGAAGAAGTGGCCTACGAAAAGTCGCCCGAAGTGCTAGCCATGACAATCATTGATCTTTTGTACGACGATGCGAAGAAGGCTGAAGAAATTTGCGCCAACTTCAAACCCGTCTTTACGAAGGAAACGTACTGCGAATTCCAGGACAAGATCGCATCCGGTCAGTGATTTTCGACAGTCCTGAAATCTGAAAAAAAGAACGCGGAAGGAGGCGAATGCTCTTCCGCGTTTTTTTCCAGAACGGGACTTAAGCGTCTGGATTGATTGTGTTGACAAACGGATACGGACCGCTGAAGTCGCTAGGGAACGGGAATTGACCGAAGTGTGTTACCCAACCGTCATCCAGGAAGGTATGCACAGCGTATCCCGGTGTTTCAAAGACAAATTCATCACCACCCTTGGGGGTTAAGTCAAGCAGCATCTGCAAGGAGACGGACGGTGCCGTGACAACGACAACTTTGTTTTTGGCAAGGGTTGCTACGGGGCGATGTAAATGGCCTGTACAGAGACGTACATCCGGCCGTTGCGAGAGAATCTCAATGAAGCGGTCCCCGTTTCCGAATGGTTCATCCATATAGCCCATACCGGGTTTGACCGGCGTATGGTGACAGAAAACCAAGGAAGGCTTGTTGGTATTTTTCATCTCAGCTTCAAGCCAGTCGAGTACACCATCGGGCAAAGCACCCCAGTGAATGCCCGGTTGGAGCGTATCGAGCATGAAAAGCCGGTAGTCACCGAGATCGACCGAAAAACTCAAGTTTTCGGGACTGTAGACATTTGGACAGAAGTGAGAGAGACATTCTAAAAATGGTTTTCTGCGGTCGTGATTGCCCGGAACCATGAAACAAGGTTTGGGAAGAGAACGGAAGATAGCATCAATGAGATGGTAAGAATCAATGTTTCCGTCACAGCTCAAATCGCCTGAAACTGCAATCGCATCGTATTCATCTTTATGCTGGGCCAGCCATTCCGTTAGTTCAATCATGCGGCGGGCGGTGTTGGCACGTGCGTAGGCAAGTTTGCCGACCGGTTCGACGTGAAGGTCGGATAAGTGCAGAATCTTCATCATTTTTCTTCAACCTTACTGCCGGCAAACACCATCAGATCACTGGCAGGGATAATCATTGTTGCTTCACAGCCCGGTTCAATTCCGGCCGGGATTTCGGACATATTGACTTTCACAAGTTTGGTGTGCGATTTCAGCTCTACGGAAATGCGGATGAAGCTGCCCATAAAGTGAAAATCGCGCACGATGACCGGAACACGCAGCACGGGTTCTTTGTAGTGCTGCGCAGTAAGTTCAATACTGGCTGATTCGGGACGGACAAAAGCTCGCACGGTCATTTGATCCAGACCTTTCAAGCGTTCTTGGCTGGAGGGAAAAAGATCGCTGACGGCAATCGTGCCGCCGTCAATATCCAAAATTCCGTTGGAAAGTGTTCCCTTGAGCTTGTTGCTGTTTCCGACGAAACCGGCCACAAAATCGGTGGCAGGATTGTCCCAAACATTTTGAGGCGTGTCGGCCTGATGGATGACGCCGCCTTGCATGACGACAATTTTGTCGCCGAGCACCATAGCTTCGTCCTGATCATGAGTGACGATGACGGCAGTGATCCCCAAACGTTTCAGGATGACTGCGAGCTCTTCTCGCACTTTGTGTCGCAAAAGTGCATCAAGAGCAGTCAACGGTTCATCGAGAAGGAGAACGCGGGGCCGGATGGCCAAAGCACGAGCAAGAGCGACGCGCTGTCTTTGTCCGCCTGAAAGTGCTTGGACAGGACGATCGGCGTATGGCTCAAGATTGACGAGTTCGAGCATTCTCGCGACGGTTTCTTTGATTTTTTGAGGATCTTCTTTGCGTACTGTCAGGCCATATGCCACATTTTCAGCAACAGTCATATTGGGAAAGAGGGCATAGGACTGGAACATGAAACCAATCTGTCTTTTTTCGGCGGGAATGTTGGTTACGTCTTTTCCGCCGATCCAGATTTGAGATCCTTCATCGGGAGTTTCCAGGCCCGCAATCATTCGCAGCAGCGTTGTTTTGCCGCAACCGGAAGGTCCCAGCAGCACGGTACGGCAGCCGGCTTCCATCGTGAGCGAAAAGGGGGTAAGCACCAGTGTCTCGCCATAGTGCTTGCTGACGTTTTTGAGTTCGATCGAGACAGGTTCTTGTCCCGGATTGAGGTTCTGATCCATATTTCTTACCAGTTCTTATTTGTTTTTGAGCGCACGGCGCTTGCTCAAGCGTTCCGGAAGTTTCTGCATGAGCGTGAGAAGCGGCACTAGGATGACAAAGAAGATGAATGTGTAGGCGCTGCCCACTTCCAGTCGCATTGACGCGTAGCTGTCTGCCAAACCGACCGGAAGCGTTTTGGTGTAGGGAGTTTGAAGCATCCAGGAAATGTTGAATTCACCGAGCGAAACCGTGACGACCATCAGGGCGCCCGCCAATATTCCCGGCATTGCAACAGGAACGACGACCCTGCGGAAAGTCGTCCAGGCCGAAGCGCCGAGCGTGGCCGAAGCTTCCTCATACTGCGAAAGCGGTTCGACGCGCAGAACGGCAGTCACCGACCGAACCATGAACGGCAGACAGAACATGACGTGGCCGGCTAAGAGAAAGAAGATGCTTTGTCGGAAATAGGAAAAACCGCCCCAGATGAGCAGAATGCCCAGGCCGACTGCCAGCCCCGGCATTGAAAGCGGCAGAATGAATGCTTCTTCGATAAAAGCGGTCCAGCGCTTGCGTTGTTCACGCACCAAGACCCAAGCGGCAGGCACCCCGACGATGACGCAGACGATGAGTGTCATCAGAGCAAGACCAAGACTTCTGACAATCGTATCGCCGTACAGTTCGAGAACTTTGACGAGCCATTGCGTAGTGAGCCCGGATTTGATGCCGCGAAAAGCGTTGACCGTGAAGGCCGTGATGACCATCTGGATCACGGGCACCATCAAAAACAGGAGCGTAAGTCCGGTTAGAGCTGCTTCAAAACAAACAGCGCCGTTGAAGGATTTTTTTGCTGACATTGTTTGCTCCAGTTCTTAGGCGGCACCGGTAACGGTAGAGGAGCCGGAGAAGTGGCGCGCCGCGACAAGCATGATCCAGGTGATCAGTCCCAACACGACAGAAAGCATTGCTGCAGAGGCGATGTTGGCCGAAAGCGTAAATTCGGTGTAAATCGTGATCGGCAGAACATTGATGTCGGTTGCAAGCGTAAAGGCGGTACCGAAGGCCCCCATGGAGGTAGCAAAACAGAGCGCACCGGTGGAAAAGAGTGCAGGAGCCAGAGCAGGGAGCGTGACGTCTTTGAGAATTCGGAACGACGAGGCTCCTAGCGTTCGCGCCGCTTCCTCGTACATCGGATCTATTTTCTTTGCCGCTGCCATGACAGTAGTGACGACGCGCGGGATTGAAAAGTAGAGATAGCCCAGGAAAAGGCCTGCCATGCCGTACGCAAATACGAGCTTTCCGGCCCCTAATCCCTGAGTAAACATGCCGATCAGGCCATTTCGACCGCCAAGCATGATGATCATGAAGCCAACGACTACGCCGGGGAATGACAGCGGCAACGTGATAAGTCCGACGATTGCATCACGTCCCCAAAAACGGTGACGTTCGAGAAAAAGTCCGCTTAGGCCTCCCACGAAAAGGCTGGCAAGCGTGACAAAGACCGAAAGCACAATGGTCGACAGGACACTTGTGCTGTAGCGGGGATTGGTGATGATTTCAAGATAAAGCCCTAAACCGCTTTCCGACGATACGGATGCAGGAATAAGTCTCACCACCGGCAGCACAAAAAATGCTGCCAGAATGGTGATCGCCGGAAGCAGATAGAGCCACGTAGAACGGGATTTCATAGTGACTCTCAAAGCTTTGATTAGCCCTTGGTGGCCTTCAGGTAGGCTTCGCTGAAACTTTCCTGCACGGCGGCCATGCGGGCGTAGTCAATGCCGATTGCTCGCTTGTATTCCGAATCCGGGAGGAATTTTTCCTTAGCGGAAGCCGGCAGTTCGCCGAGAACCGGACGCAGATAGTTTTCCGCCCAGAACTGCTGCCCTTTTTCGCTGAGAACAAAATCAATCACAGCCTGCCCGTTTTCTCGGTGCGGTGCGTTTTTAACCATGCACATCACGTACGGAACCTGAATCGTGCCTTCCTGGGGGATGACAAACTCAATCGGCGCCTTATCGGTGTATTTGGCTCGATAGGCATCGAAGTCATAGTCAAACAGAATGGGAATCTCACCGGACAAGCAGCGGGCGTAGGCAGTCTGCTTCGGAATGATCGGGTGGTTTTCAAGAAGCTTCTTATAGAACTCAATGCCGGGTTTAAAGTTATCAAGCGAACCGCCTAACGCCTGGTTTGCGGCCACGGCACAGGCATAGCCGACAAATGCAGAAGACGGATCCAGGAAGCCGACCATGCCGTCGTATTTCGGATCCAACAAATCTTTCCAACTCTTCGGAACAGGTACATCGCCCAATGCTTCCTTGTTGACCATGAAGCCGACGGTGCCGGCGTGGATGGAAACCCAATAGCCGTCGGGATCCTTGAGATTATCCGGAACAGACTGCCAGCCTTTGCCCTTGAACGGTTCGATGATGCCGGCTTTTTTTGCATTGATGGCAAAGGAAATGCCGAGGTACATAGCGTCGGCCACAGGGTTTTTGGCTTCGGCGATGACCTGAGAGACCGATTGGCCGGAATTTTTGTTGTCAATGGGCACATTGATGCCGGTTTCTTTGGCAATGAGTTGAAGCATATTGCCCCAGCCGGCCCATTCGGCAGGAACGTTGTAGCAGATGGCGGTTTTGCCGGTTTGTGCAAAAACGTTTGTGAAGCCGAAACCGCTCATCATCAGAGCGGAACCAAAAGCAAATTTGCCGAAGTTGCGGCGACTGATTGTGGTCATTTTTGTAATCCTGAAGTAGGGAATCAGTGTGGTGTTTCTTTGTTTTTTCAAAGACGCCGCAACGATAATCGGGAGGTATGTCGAAACGATGATGGTTTTGTGTAGAGACGATGACAAGAAAAAAACGGCAGACGTACCGGACGTCTGCCGCAAATTTCAATCAGATAATTGATTGTGAAAGAGTCGGATTAGAGCTTGCCAACCAGTTCTGCAGAGGGCTTGAGCGTCTGTGCGCCCGGACGCCAGCGAGCAGGGCAGACTTCGCCGGGGTTGGCAGCTACGTACTGAGCGGCTTCCACCTTGCGCAGCAGTTCGGCTGCATCGCGGCCGATGCCGCCGTCGTGGATTTCACAGGCCACAACCTTGCCTTCGGGGTTGATCACGAAGGTGCCGCGTTCGGCAAGACCGGCTTCTTCGATCATCACGCCGAAGTTGCGGCAGATCACGCCCGTGGGGTCGCCCACCATCGGGAAGCGGACCTTGCCGACAGCCGGGCTCGAGCCGTGCCAGGCCATGTGCGTGAAGTGGGTGTCCGTGGATACGGAGTAGATTTCAACGCCGCGCTTCTGGAACTCTTCGTAGTGTTCGGCGAGGTCTTCAAGTTCGGTCGGGCAGACGAAGGTGAAGTCAGCCGGATAGAAGAACACGACGGACCACTTGCCGCGGAGATCGGCTTCGGAAATATTGATGAAGTCGCCATCCTTGAAAGCGGTGGCCTTGAACGGGAGAACTTCGGTGCGAAGAATGGACATCGGAGTATTCCTTATAAAAACAAGATTTCAAACTGGTGTGATTTGCGGCTTTCTGCCACTCATCGTGTGCGAAAAATCTATCAGAAGCACCCGCTTAAAAGGGATCGACAAAAAAGAAAAAGACAGCCGGGATGTGAGAATTCTTTTCTGTTACTCTCTGGAATCTTCTAATCGACTGAAAGTAAAGCAAAAATTTGAGCGGTCTGTTGATGGGGAGAGGCATCGGAAAAGGGGTGATATCAATGTCACGGATAGGACATATCTATCGGCCACAATGCGGCAATAAATTTCCGTTTTGTCTTGCTTAATACCGCCGCCTCGGCGTTAGGATTTGAAGCAATAGATCGCGATTCTTCTGGGAGTCCCGCTGTGACCGCCAATAGCTACTGCGCGCCGGCAACGCCGGCCGAACTCGAACGTTTTACGCCTTTTCTTTTTGAGCTTCTCGACGCATCCTTTGCTGAGATTTCGGCCCGCTTCCTGCGCGGCATTAAAGTCGACGACAAGGACAACGGCACGCCCGTGACGCAGGCTGACAAACAGGCCGAAGCCATCATGCGCCAGATGATTGATGAGCGGTTCCCTGAGCACGGAATCTTCGGCGAAGAGTTCGGCATCAAGGAAAGCCAGGAAGTTGACGGGGTTCGGTATCGCTGGATTCTGGATCCGATCGACGGTACCCGCAGCTTTATCACGAACAGTTTCCTTTTCGGCACGCTGATTGCGCTCGAGCGCGATGACGGAGCGGGGTTCCGACCGATTCTCTCGTCCGTCAGTCATCCTGCAGCACGCGTGCGTACGGTGGGTTCCCTTTCGGGTACCACGCTCTACTACGACAACGGCACTGCGCCCTTGGTTCGTCCGCTTCACGTGCGCAACTGCACTCAGCTGTCCGAGGCAACGCTTCTTGCAACGAGCCACTGGACGACGGGGGAACAAAAGGGCGACAAGCGGATTCAAAAGCTGATCGACGCCGTCAAGCTTTACCGTACCTTCGGCGACTGCTTTGGTTATTTTGCCGTTGCTTCGGGCGGCGCCGACATCATGATCGATCCTGATTTGAGCTATTGGGACATCGCCGCACTTTTGCCGGTCGTGGAAGGTGCGGGCGGTACGCTCACATCGGTGACGGGCGGCAATCCGCTCAAGGATCTCTCGGCCGTGTGCACGGCGGGCGGCATTCACGGCGAAGTGATCGCGCTTCTCAACAGCGGCGGCGATCAGACAGGCTCTTGATGCCGATTCAGAGGTCGCCAAGCGTCAGGCAAATATTTCAGCCGCAATGTCGCTTATCTCTGACGGAAAAGGCGAGATTTGCGCCTTTTTCCGACCTAAGCGGTTGCTGTGGATGAGGTGACGGCGTTGGGACCGGAAAGCGGGATATCGATGCGCATGCAAAGCCCGTGGGGTTCGACGTTCGTCGCCGTGAGGGTGCCGCCGTGGCGTTGTACCGCACGCTTGGCAATCGCAAGGCCTAGACCGAATCCGCCGCCCGTGGGTTGATTTTTGCCGCGCACGAACGGCTCGAAGATCTTTTCGAGTTCGGAGGGATCCATGCCGGGGCCGCTGTCAGTAACGGTGATCACGACGTGTTCGTTTTCTTCCTTAGCTACCACGGAAACCTGTTGGCCTGGGCCTGAGTAGCGAAGTGCGTTGCGAACCAGATTCTCGACGGCGCGCATGAGCGAATCAACGTGCATGTTCATCAGGATGGAATCGGGGGACTGCAGCGTAACATGCGTACCGGTAGCCGATCCTTCGAAATCGGCATCATCGGTGATGGCTTCCAGTAGCGGCACCAGATCTGTCCGCTCGAAATGAATCACTGCGTTTTCGTCAAGACGGGCATAGGTGAGCAACTCGTCGACCATGGCGTTGAGAACCTGCACGTCGCCTTCGATGCGCTGCAAAAACTCATGCGATTTTTCCGGTGATTTTTCCGCCAGTTCGACGGCAACAGAGATGCGCGCCAGGGGGCTACGCAACTCGTGACTGACGTCATGAAAGAGTCGTTTTTGTCGTTCAAAGAGCCCGTGAATACGTTCGGCCATGGCGTCAAACTGACGAGCGAGCTCACCGATTTCATCGTGTTCGTGCCCGACTTCATTGGCAATGCGGACGTCAAAGACACCTTGAGAGGCTTTTTGCATGGCCCATTGCAGTTTTTTGATCGGACGCGTAGATGTCCACGCGACGCTGCCGGCAACAAACACGGAAATCAAAGCCGCTATCAGAGCCCAGCCCCACCAAGGCATTTTCCACATGATGAGTCGAATGGGGCTCGGCGGAATATCGGTGCGTACGGCAAAGAAACGGTAGCCTTGGAAAGGCCGCATGTGTCGGCCGTGTCCCCGCATCGTATAAACGCCTTCCTGGGGACCGGAATGTGCCAGACTTTCGGCCGCTTTTTGAGGTATGGAGCGCCCTGAAATTTCATGGCCCGAAGGGTCCACAACAAAAACTTCAGGGCGAGTGTTGACTTCGGGATCTTTGAGCCAGGTGATTAGAGCATCTTCCCCGCCCCAGCGGGCAATACCCAGTGCCGTGCCAATTGCGCGCTCAGCGGCCGGGCTGTGCTCAAAGGAGCCGTAATTCGAAGGTGCCTCGGTAAAAAAAGAAGAGGCACCCCAAACCAAAGCTCCCACGAATAGAAGCGTGAGCCAGATACCGGCAAAAAAGCGGATGAAGATGCCGCTGATGGATTTCAAACGCAACAATCCGAAGTCCTTTTGAGATTAGTCCAAGCGAACGAGCTGATAGCCCACGCCGCGCACGCTTTCTATGGCGATGCCTTCAACGCCTTCCTGAGCGAGCTTGTGACGGATGGCACTGATGTGTACGTCGATGGCGCGATCGTAGCGGCCCATGGGACGGCCCAGAATGCGCGGATAGATTTCAGCCTTGGGAACCGGTTGGCCGGCTGAGCGGGCAAGCATTTCGAGAAGGGACAGTTCCGTGCCCGTGAGCGGAATCTGCTTGCCGTCATAGTGTGCGCGGCGCTGAGCCAGGTCGATCTGCAGTTTGCCGACTTGTACCGGTCCGCGGTTGTTTTCGTTGCCGGCCACGCGACGCAAAATGGCGCGGATGCGGGCGACGAGCTCGCGCGGCGAACAGGGCTTCGGCACATAGTCGTCGGCACCGAGTTCCAGACCGAGAATGCGATCGACGGGGTCGCCTCGGGCGGTGAGCATCAAGACGGGGGTACGCCACTTTTCGCGAATGCGCTGCAGGGTCTCGACGCCGGAGATACCGGGCATCATGACGTCGAGAATGATGAGGTCAAACTCTTTGTTCTCGAGGGCTTGCAGACCTTCGGTACCCGAATGCGCGGGCGTGGCCTCAAAGCCTTCGAGCGTAAAGTAGTCGACGAGCAGCGTGACGAGCTCGACGTCGTCGTCGATGATGAGGATTTTCGAAGGACGTGCGTACATAAATAAAGCTCCCGAAAACTGAAACAAGCGATCGCAGCCGAAATGATTTGCGGAAAAACTTCCTCAGCGCTTACTCAAGGCCGAGGTCCTGTGTCAAGATAATTGCACAAGCTGAACCGTTTGTGCGGATTCGGCATTGTACTGAAGTCGAAATTTGCGTAGCTTTACAAAAGTCTCACGCTTCTTTGTAAAGACTCTCTTTAGATTACTGTTTAGGAAGCCAAACGGCACTGAACGAGGATTCAGATTTTTGGGTTTGGGATTAATGAAACGAACGCATCTCACTTTGACTGCCGCGCTCTGCGCCTTGCTTGCGGGGTGCGCGAGCAACACGGAGTTTCTGCAGGAGCAGGCCAAACTTGAGCCCGCCGAGTGGACGGCGACGCTGCCCGAGCTGCAGCCGCCGTCGCTGTTGGGCGACAAGACCTGGTGGCAAGCCTGGAACAATCCGGAGTTAACGGCACTACTGCAGGCAGCCGCGCAGCACAACACCGACATTCTGACAGCGCTTGCAAATCTGCGCTCGGCAGCGGCCTTGGCCGACGATGCAACGGCAGCTCTGTTTCCGACTTTTACGGCAAACGGACAGGGCTCAGGTAATCGAGCTCAGAACAATTGGTCGGAAGGCTGGCAGGCGGGAGCTTCAGGGGCGTGGGCGATTTCGCTTGCCGGTGGCAATATCGCCGCCAAGCGAGCGGCTGATTTCGAAGCGATGGCGAGCGCCATGACTTTGGAAGACACACGCATTGCCGTGGCCGCGGAAGTTGCACAAACTTATGTGAGTCTGCGGTTGGCCTACGTGCAAAAGCTTATTGCTGAGATGACGCTTTCGAACTACAAGCAGGCGGCCGACATTGCCCGCTGGAACTATGAAGCGGGTATGTCGGATAAAACGGAAGTCGATCAGGCCGTTTCCAATGAAGAAAATGCTCGTGCTCAGATTCCGCTGCTTGAACAAAGCATCGACAGTTATCGCAACGCCTTAGCTCGCCTTACCGGTCAGTCCGTGGCAACGCTTGACGTGAAGCCTGCCGAAACGGTGCCGGCTGCGCCGATGGCTCTGGCCGTTTCGCTTCCCGCGCAGACGTTAAAGCAGCGGCCCGATATGCGTGCGGCAACGTATTCTCTGCAGGCCGCTTCTGATCGCGTCTATGAGGCGCGCAGTCAGTGGTTCCCGACGCTCAATCTTTCGGGCAACATCGGAACGAAGGCTGCGACCATCACGACGCTGGGAGCTTCCGGTACGGGAGTGGCAGGCATTCTGGCCGCGCTTGCCTTCCCTCTTCTGGACTGGGGCGCACAGGTGACGGCAACAGAACAGCAGCTTGCTGCTTTGGATCAGGCGAGAGCCAATTACACCAAGACCCTTTTGGCGGCGCTGGAACAAACGGAAAATGCGATCACGGGCATCACTACGTCGCAGAGTCGAGCCGATGCGTTGCAGCGCGCTTTGACCGCAGCCGAATCGGCGGCCGATCTCGCCATGCAACAGTATTCGGCGGGTCTCACCGATTACCAGACGGTACTCAACACGCAGCGAACGCTCTATTCCGTTCGCGAAAATGAACAGAGCAACAAGGCCGATTTAGCTACACAGCTCATAGCGCTTTATCGCGCGATGGGAGGGGGCTGGAAGCCCACAACAGAAAATGGAGCGGCTGAAACAGAGCCGCAGACGACCGACAACGGCACGGCAGGATAAAGGACATGACAGAAAAGAAACTGACCATCAACGAATTGCGCGCCGGCACCAAAAGCTCTCGGGCGCTACGCATCGGCGGAGCAGCCGTGTTGATTGCGGCGGTGGCAGCCGGTGTCTGGTACTTCGGCTTTGCCGATACGGCCAAGGTCCCCGTGTACCGTACCGTTGAAATCACACGCGGTCCTTTGGAAGTGACCGTGGTGGCCAACGGCACCGTCAACCCGGTGCGTACGGTTTCAATCGGCTCCGAACTTTCGGGCATCGTTCGTAAAGTCAATGTTGACGTCAACAGCATTGTCAAGGCTGGCGACGTGCTGATCGAACTCGACGACTCCAACCTCAAGGCCAATGTCAATCAGGCAAAGGCTTCGCTTGCCAGCGCCAAGGCTTCTTTAGCCGAAGCCCAGGCTACGCTTGTGGAAGCCGAAGCCAAGATGCGCCGCTACGAAGAGCTCAACAAGAGCTCGGGCGGAAGGCTGCCCTCGCGTACGGAATTGGACGTTCAGCGCGCCACCGTTTTAAAGGCTAAGGCGGGCGTGCAGTCGGCTCGGGCGGCGATTGACGACGCGCAGGCAACTCTCGATACGCGTCTCACCGATCTTTCCAAATCCCAGATCAAGAGCCCGGTTGACGGAGTGGTGCTCACTCGCTCGGTTGAACCCGGTTACGCGGTGGCGGCGAGTTTGCAGGCTGTTGAACTTCTGACGGTGGCAACCGACTTGCGCGAACTCGAACTTGAGGTGGACGTGGACGAGGCCGACGTCGGTCAGGTGAAGGAGGGGCAGGACGCGACCTTTACGGTGGCAAGCTACCCCAATAAGCGGTTCCCCGCCAAACTCACAAAAGTCGCCTACGGTTCGACAACTTCCACCGACAACGTGATCACATACACGGCCTACCTTGACGTCCAAAATCCTCAGCTCGAACTGCGCCCCGGCATGACCGCGACAGCAACGATCAATACGGCCAAAAGCGAAAATGCGCTTCTGGTTCCGAGTACGGCGTTGCGCTTCAAACCTGTTGTGAATAACAGTTCACAAAAATCGAGCGTAGGCATCATGATGCCGCCGCATCGTACGCGCGGGACCAAGACTGCCAAGGAAGTGTCGCTTGCTCAGTACCAGCGCACTCAGACCGTTTACGTGGTAGATGAAAAGGGCGGGGCCAAGCCCGTGGAAATCGTGACTGGCCTTACCAACGGGCGCATGACGGAAGTAATTTCCGGGCCGCTGCAGGCAGGTGACAAGGTTATTACCGATCAGCTCAAGAGCATGCCCTAAGGTCGATGGGAGCGAACGATGAGTGAACACCTCATTGAACTGCGTCGTATCGTCAAGCGCTATGGCACGGGGGAGGCGGCATTTAACGCCCTCGGCGGTATTGATCTGACGATCGATCAGGGGGAATTTGTGGCGATCATGGGCCCCTCGGGCTCGGGCAAGTCGACGACCATGAACATCATTGGGGCGCTCGACAGTCCCACAAGCGGCGAGTACCTCTTTCAGGGGCTGCATGTTGAGACGCTTACCAACGACGAGCGTGCACTTTTGCGTCGTCGGTTCATGGGGTTCGTTTTTCAGGGATTTAATCTCCTGGCGCGAACGACGGCTTTGGAAAACGTGGAACTGCCTCTTTTGTACCGAGGTGTGCCGGCTGCCGAACGCCATGAACTTGCACGCGCTGCGCTTGATCGCGTGGGCCTTCTGCAGTGGGAGGACCATACTCCGGCAGAACTCTCGGGCGGTCAGCAACAGCGCGTGGCCATTGCACGAGCCATCGTCACCAAACCGCTTCTGCTGATGGCCGATGAACCGACCGGAAGTTTGGACAGCCGCAAAAGTGTGGAGATTATGGAGCTTCTAGCCGATCTCAACAAGTCCGACAAGATCACCATCGTGCTCGTTACGCACGAGCCGGATATGGCGGCCTATGCGCGGCGCTGCGTGCATTGCATCGACGGCATGATCGCAAGCGATACGCCGCAGGAGGGTAAATAAATGCTTGGCAACGCGTTTTTGCTGGCGTTTAGGCAGATTCGCCGCAATCCACTGCGCTCGCTGCTGACGGTTTTGGGCATCGTGATCGGCGTTGCGGCCGTCATCACGATGGTGACGGTCGGCAACGGTGCCACGGAAGCCGTCAAGGAACAAATCGAAAGTTTCGGCAGCAACCAACTGATGCTTCGCAAGGGGCAGCGCATGGGGCCCGGCGGTGCAGCCGGGGCGCCGAGCTTCAAGCTCGAAGACGTTGAAGCGCTCGAAGATCAGATTGCGGGCGTTTTGTCGGCGGCACCTCAGTCGCAGCGCAGCACCATCGTGGTAGCCAACGGTAAAAACTGGACGACAACCATCATCGGTTCAAGTTCGGACTATTTCACCACCGACAACAGGACGCTTGCCGAGGGGCGGTTCTTTGAGCCCGCGGAAGAAATGTCGGGTGCGGCTGTGTGCGTGATCGGCACAACCATTCAAAAGGAATTGTTTGGCCCGGGAGCGCCCGTGATCGGCGAGATGCTGCGCGTCAATGCTTTTTCCTGCCGTATCGTGGGGCTGCTGAATGAAAAGGGAACAGCCGCGATGGGCGGAGACCAGGACGATCTTGTTGTGATTCCGTTTAATACGGCTGCGCGACGCTTGATCGGCAACAATCGCGTCAACACGATTCTCATCAGCATTGATCCGCAGAGCGATCGCGTGCATCTTAAGGGACTCGTACGCGACCTGATGCGCGAACGTCGTTCGCTTTCCGAAGGTGATGACGATAACTTCTCGATTCTCGACACGGCCGAAGTGGCTGAAAAAGTGGCCTCCACCACTCAGATCATGACGGCCTTGCTCGGTGCCGTGGCTGCTGTCAGCCTTCTGGTGGGCGGCATCGGCATCATGAACATTATGCTTGTGTCAGTGACCGAGCGCACTCGCGAAATTGGGGTGCGACTGGCTATCGGCGCCACCGCCCGAGAAGTGCTCATGCAGTTTTTGATCGAAGCCGTGGTACTCGGTTGCATGGGGGGTGTCATCGGCATTTTGCTTGCCACCGGTTCTTCCTACCTGATCACCGGCTGGATGGACGTGCCCTACACTTTTGACCCGATGATCAATATCGTGAGCTTTGCTTTTGCTGCACTCACGGGCGTTATTTTCGGGTACTTCCCGGCACGCAGAGCCGCCCGACTCGATCCGATTGAAGCGGTTCGTCACGAATAAAGAAAACCGGTCTCCGAGCGCATCGGAGACCGGTTCTCAAAACACTAACTGGACGTTTTCTCAGCGATTAGAACGGAATGTCATCATCGCTGAAGCTGTCGGCTGCAACGGCCGGCTGAGCGGGCTGTGCAGGCTGAGAGGCCGGTCGCGCAGCGGGAGCGGCACGGCGCGGCGACTCAAAAGCTTCGTCGCTCTGATGCACCGGAGCGGATGAGGAGTTGCGGCTACCGAGCAGCTGCATCGTTTCACAGATGATTTCGGTGTAATAGCGTTCAACGCCTTCCTTGTCGGTGTAACGGCGGGTACGCAGGCGGCCTTCGATGTAGACCGGATTGCCTTTGCGCAAGTAGGTTTGTGCGACTTCAGCCTGACGACCGAAGAACACAACGCGGTGCCATTCGGTTTCTTCCTGCACCTGACCTTGACTGTCTTTATAGCGACGCGAAGTGGCCATCAAGATGTTGCAGATGGCAGTACTGCCGTCTGCGGTGTAGCGCGTTTCCGGATCTCTGCCGAGATTGCCGATCAGGATGACCTTGTTAATAGAAGCCATGACGGTTAAATCCTAATAAAACTATTGAACCAAATATGTCGTTAGATACCAACGTTAAGCTCTCGAGTAAGTCAAGAGTCTGCTTCAACGTTTCCGCGGGCCGGAGCCGTCATACCCTGTGCCGCGATGATCCAGAGAACCATCAGTGCGGCGCAAAAGCCGTACACGCCGTGCGTGCCGAAGACCGAATACAGCCAGCCCCCGGCGGCTCCGCCGATGAAGACACCGACGGACTGCGTGGTGTTGTACACACCAAGCGCCAATCCTTTGCATTCCTGCGGCGCCGTTTTTGACACGAGCGAGGGCAGGGACGCTTCGAGGACGTTAAAGCCGGAGAAGAATACTAACAGCAAAACTGAAATGAGAAGAACTGAATTGTCAAAAATCTCAAATCCGGCAAATGCGGCCAACACCAGGCAAATGGCACCCACGAACAATTCTTTGGTTCGACCCGTTTTTTCGGCGTGCCGCAGAACGGGCATCAGAAACGCCAGACTCACGAGCACGGCGGGAAGGTAGACGGTCCAGTGCTGGGCCACGACGAGATCAAGTTCTGTCAGACGCAGCGGGATTACCACAAAGAGAGCCATCTGAGCCATGTGCAGCGAAAAGATGCCTAAATTGAGTCGCATCAGCTGGCTGTGCAGAAACACATCGCGAAGTTTGGCGCGGGCGCGGAAGTTTTCAAATCTTTTTACTGGAGCCGTCGGCAACATCAAAACGGCACCAATGGCAAGCATGCACAAAAGAGCGGTGAGCAGAAAAATGCCCGGTACGCCAATGGAGTCGGCCAGAATGGGGGAGATGACTAGCGAAAACGTAAAGCTAACGCCGATTGAGGCGCCGACGAAGGCCATGGCGCGAGTGAGGAGCTGTTCCCGAACGCTGTCGGAAATCATGGCGGTGACGGCAGCCGATACGGCGCCCGCTCCCTGAATGGCGCGCGCGATCAGGAGCGTCGTGATGTTGTCGGCAGAGTATGCAAGCAGACTACCGGCGATGAAAATCAAGAGACCTGTCACAATCACCGGCTTTCGTCCGAATCGGTCGCTCGCTGCCCCGAATGGAATCTGAAGCACGGCCTGGGTCAGGCCATAGATGCCGAGCGCCATGCCGACCATGAAGGCGTCCGTGCCGCCTTCAAGCGTTTGCGCCCAGACGGAAAACACGGGAAGAATCAGAAAGATGCCCAGCAGTCGCAACGCAAACACGGCGCCGAGTGTCATGGAGGCGGTGCGTTCCTGTCGTGTGAGGCGCAAAGGGGCGGGTGACGTGCCGGTCATGGGAAGCTGAGGTCAAAAGAAGAAAAAACACTGCTTTAGAGCGCAATGCGTTGTATAGTAGTCGATTCGCCTAAGCCAAAACTTAAGCTTTGTGCTTAAACCGATTTTAGGAAGGACCGTTCATGCCCGATACCATCCGCATCCGCGGAGCTCGCACACATAACCTAAAAAACGTCGACGTAGAGATTCCGCGCGGCAAGCTCACGGTTGTCACCGGACCGTCGGGTTCGGGCAAGAGTTCAGTTGCGTTTGACACGCTCTATGCCGAAGGTCAGCGTCGCTACGCTGAAAGTGTCTCGAGCTACGCTCGCCGCTTCATGGATGTGATGGATAAGCCCGATGTGGATGCCATCGAAGGGCTTTCTCCCTGCATTGCCATCGGGCAGGCAACGACCACTACGGGATCGCGCTCGACGGTGGGCACGATGACCGAGATCAACGACTACCTGCGCGTTCTCTTTGCGCGAGCCGGTGTGCCGTACTGTGCCGAGCACGATGTGCCGCTGCAAAAAAGCGGCGTGCACGATATGGTCGATGCCGTGTTGGGTTTTGAGGAGGGAACGCGCGTTCTGATTTTGGCGCCCCTAAAGATTCCCGGAGCTGTCACGTTTGCCGAAGTGGGCAAGCAGCTCACCAAGCGCGGCTTTCTGCGTCTTTTGCTCGACGGCGAAACGTACACGCTCGACGATATGCCGCAGCAGATACTCACTGAGCCTGTGGCGGGACACACGATCGACATCGTGATCGATCGACTCAAAAGTTCCGATGCGCAACGTTCGCGCTTGGCCGAAAGCTTTGAAGCGGCCGTCAAGGCGGGCGATGGTCGCTCGGCCTATCTCAGAATGGACACCGGCGAGCGCCGTGTGTTTCACACGCGCTATTGCTGCCCGGTGTGCGAAGCTACTGCACCCGATCTGAGCCCTGCGATGTTTTCCTTTAACAACGCGCTCGGGGCGTGTCCGGTATGTGAAGGTTCGGGTGAAGTAGAACGATTTGATCCTGCGTTGGTGGTAAGCGACGCACGATTGACGCTGCGCCAGGGGGCCGTGTGTGGCTGTACGCCGCAAAATCGAGCCAACTTTGCGGATCTGTTGACGGCCTCGCGCTTGCTGGGGTTCTCTCTGGACGTTGCGTTTGACGATCTTTCACAGGACGTTAAGGACTATGTGCTTTACGGCCCGAACAAGACGCAGCGTGAGGTGCTCGGCATGCCAGACTTTGAAGGTGTGATCACGCAGCTTGAAAAGAAGTGGAAGCGCACGACGAGCGAAGCGGTCAAAAACGGTATGCGCGTGCTGCGTCGCACTACCGTGTGCCCGGCCTGCGACGGGACGCGTCATCGAGCAGAAGTCAAAAATGTTTACGTGGGTGTACCCGACAATCGCATCAATCTGATTGAGATGCAGCGGCTACCGCTTCTGGAACTTGTAGAGCGTGTTGAAGGACTGGAGCTTGCGCCGGCCGCTGCTTGCGTGGCCAAACCCTTGTTTGATGAAGTTTTAAAGCGCGTGCGCTTTCTGATTGACGTCGGTCTGGGATATCTGACGCTTTCGCGCGAAACATCGAGCCTTTCGGGCGGCGAGGTGCAGCGCATTCGTCTGGCGGGTCAGCTCGGCGCCGGTTTGACGGGCGTGACCTACGTGCTCGACGAGCCGACCGTGGGGCTGCATCAGCGCGACACGGGGCGCGTCATCGACATGCTCAAGAAGCTCACGAAGGCCGGCAACACGGTTGTCGTGGTCGAACATGACCCCGAAATGATTCGCGCGGCTGACTGGGTGGTGGATATGGGGCCGGGAGCCGGTACACAGGGCGGCACGGTCGTTTGCCAGGGTGACGTCAAGGACATATGCGCGTGCGAGTCTTCCAAAACTGGCGCGTATCTGAGCGGACGACTCAAGATGCCGCAGGCGCCTCACAAGGTGTTTACCGCTGACTCCGAAGCTCTCGTCATCAGGGGCGCGTCGGGGCGCAACCTCAAGCACATCACGTGTCGATTTCCTGTGGGGGCCCTGGTGGCGGTCACGGGCGTATCGGGTTCGGGCAAGTCAACACTTGTCAACGAAACGCTCGGCCGCTTTATGAAAAAGCGTCTGCATCGCGCCAAGCTTCAGCCGCTTGATTTCGAGGAAATCGAAGGCGCTGATTATTTCGACAAGATCATTGAGGTCGACCAGAGCGCAATTGGTAAGACGCCGCGATCCAATCCGGCAACCTATACGGGGCTCATGTTGCCGTTGCGAGAAGTGTTTGCGGCAACACCTGCGGCTCTCGAGCGCGGGTACGGGCCGGGTCGCTTTAGTTTCAATACTGAGGGCGGCGCGTGCGAAGCCTGCGAGGGAGAAGGCCGTATCAAGTTCGAAATGGGCTTTTTGCCGCCGGTATATGTTGACTGTCCGGTTTGCCACGGACGGCGCTACAACCGCGAGACGCTAGAAGTGAAGTACAAGGGCAAATCGATTGCTGACGTGTTGGACATGACGGTAAGCGATGCGTTGCCGTTCTTTGACGTTCACACGCAGATCGTGCGCAAGCTCGAAATGCTAGAAGAAGTGGGCCTTGGATACATCGGTCTGGGCCAAAGCGCCGTGACTTTTTCGGGCGGCGAAGCGCAGCGCATCAAATTGGCCCAGGAATTGGCACGCCGCGACACGGGACGTACTCTCTATATATTGGACGAACCTACGACCGGGCTTCATTTCGAGGACGTGGCCGTGCTTATGCGCGTGCTGCGCCGTTTGACCGCGCTTGGCAATACAGTCATCGTGATTGAGCACAACACCGACGTGATTGCCGGAGCCGATTGGGTGGTGGACATCGGGCCTGAAGGCGGCAACGCTGGAGGTCAGCTTGTTTTTGAAGGCACTCCCGAAGATCTGATGAAGTGCTCCGAGAGCATCACCGGACAATGGCTGCACGCAACGGCCGACGGAAAGGCACCGAAAAAGCGCAGATGAGACCAGAAGTCAAATTTTTCGAGAAAGCAAGGGTTAACCCTTGTATAAGGAAAGTGTCAAACATCGAATCTTGGCTTTTTATGCGGGATAACCCGCAAATTGACGGTAAAAGGGTACAGTAAATTGACTCCTAAGCGATGAAAGTTTGATTTATATCAATATTAAAAACGTCTGAAAGGAGCATTATTCGCACATCAAAATCAAGGGTCAGGGTAGTAGTCTCTGCCCTCGATCCCATTCCATTAAAAAACTAAGGAAATCGATCATGACTCCCGACAACATCAAGTACGGTCATACCCCCACCGGCCCCGAAGTCATCGCCGGCGTGACCCTCAAGGATGCTAAGCGTGCCAGCAAGTGGCCTGCATACGTTGACGTGGCTCAGTCCGTCACCGGTGCCATCCTCGGCATCTTCCTGTTCTGCCACATGGCATTCACCAGCTCTATTCAGGTCGGCAAGGATCTCTTCTGGAACCTGATCCAGGTTTCCGGCGGTACCCCGATCTTCGGCCATGAACAGATCTGGCTGCACTTTTTGTTCGTCGGCATCATCACGCTCTGCGTCATCATCCACGCTCTGTGCGCTCTGCGTCGCTTCCCGACTTCCTACAAGCAGTTCCGTGATATCCGCGCTCACGTGAAGGTTGTGCACCACACGGATTCTTCTCTGTGGTTCATCCAGTTCGTGACCGCCATCATCCTCACCGGCATGGTGTTCCCGCACGTCATGGGCATGCTTACGGCTCCGTCCGAAATCGATCCCAACCTGTCGTCGGTTCACACCTATCACAATGGCCTGATCTGGACGCTCATCTTCCTGGTTGCCACCGAACTGCACGGCATGATCGGTCTGTATCGTCTGGCTGTGAAGTGGGACGTCATCAAGGGTCGCGCTCACGGTCTGCGCAAGGCCATGGTTGTGATCGCCTTCCTGATGATCTGCTGCGGCTCCCTGACGGCCTACACCTACTGGGGTTATGGCAAGGAACTCGTGGAATCCGGCAACGCCGCCACCCGTTACGTTCCTACCGTCAACTGGTTCGCCGACAAGTAATCCGAAGCTGTTTGCAGCAGCTCATCTCCCCGGGCTCCAGTCTCCTTACCCGGGGAGGCAACTTTAAAAGCCGAATTTCCTTTTTCCGGAAGTTCGGCTTTTTTATGCGTATGTGTCTGAGCTGAACACTGTAGATGCAGGCATGGGGGTTGATAGTGCAATTTTTATAAAGGTCCTGAATATTTTTGTTTTATTAGGGTTTATACTAAGAACAAAGGGTTTTAGTGCACTTTTCTGTTGACTAATATCAAAACTCGATGATCTCTTAACAAAAAAAGAGATAACTTGAGTACGAACAACCCCGAGCAACAGTCGATACGGCCTTCTCGCCGATCTTTTCTCAGACAGTTGCCCTTCTTATTAGGAGGCAAACATGCACGAATCCAGTATTGAGATCGGCGCACTGGACAACAAGTCCAAGGTCATCCCTCTCATCCTGGGCCCCTTGCTTGCCCTGGCTCTTTATTTCATCCTGCCGGAATCTTATGTGAGCGCCAAAGGCGATCCGGTTGAACTGACGCACGCCGCTCGCGCTTGCGTGAGTATGGTGCTCTGGATGGCTATTTGGTGGTTCACCGAAGCTGTTCCGATTGCCGTTACGGCCCTTTTGCCGATCGTGTGCTTCCCGCTACTTGGCGTGGCGACCCCCGCTCAGACGCTCAAGGAATATTCCAACAGCACGATCTATCTCTTCTTGGGCGGCTTTTTGATTGCTGCCGGCATCGCCCGCTGGGGCCTCGACCGTCGCATCGCTCTTTACACGATACGTATCGTGGGCACCAAGCCCAAGCAGATCGTTCTTGGCATCATGCTCGCTACGAGCTTCCTGTCGGCCTGGGTGTCAAACACCGCTACCGCCGCCATGATGCTTCCGATCGCTCTTGCACTTATGGCCGTCGTTCGCTCCACGCGCATCGACAAGCCCATCGATAAGGCGGAACGCAACTTCGGTGTGTGCCTGCTTCTGAGCGTGGCCTACGGCGCCTCTCTGGGTGGTGTCTACACCCTGATCGGTACGCCTCCCAACGGCATTTTGGCTCGCTTCGTGGAACAAACATATGGCTCGCCCGTAAGCTTCCTTGACTGGCTCAAGATCTCGTTTCCGACGATGACGATTCTGATCATCGCGACCTATCTGTTGCTCGTGCACGTGCTCTTCCGCGACCAGCCCGGCGAACTGCCCGGAGGCAAGGATTGGGTCAACAGCGAAATCAAGCATCTCGGTCCGCTTACCCGCGGCGAATGGACAGTTCTGATCGTGTTCGTGGTTGCGGCACTGCTGTGGACGTTCGGTCCCGTGTTGCGCGGCCTTGAAATCGCCGGCACCAAGCCCTTGAAGCCGCTGAGTGACACCGTGATCGCCATGGGCGCCGGTATCATCCTCTTCATCATCCCCGTGGACGCCAAGAAGGGCATCCATGCTCTGGACTGGTCGAGTGCCGCCAAGGGCGTGAGTTGGGACGTGCTGCTGCTGTTCGGTGGTGGTCTCGCGATGGCTGCGGCTATCCAACGCACCGGAGCGGCTGATGCGGTGGGCGCTGCTGCGGTGGCTCTGGGCGGTCTGCCCGAGTGGGCGATCGTGGGCGGCGTGTCAACTCTGGCTTGCTTTGCCTCGGAATTCACCTCCAACACAGCTCTTGCTGCGACCTTGATGCCGCTTGTGGCCGCTGTGGCCGACTCCATCAACGCCAATCCGCAGTCTCTGCTGATTGCCGCCACGATGGCAACGAGCTGCGCCTTCATGATGCCGGTGGGTACGCCTCCCAACGCCATGGTGTTCGGTACCGGCCGCCTGAAGATAGGCGACATGCTGCGCGCAGGCTTCTGGCTCAATGTGGTCTCGATTATTGTGATCTCGATTGCAGTGCTGATCATTGATCCGGGTATCATTCCCGTGACCTAAACAAAACTGATTCAACCATCTGCTTCGCACCGCCGCACTCGGGGAAAAATTCTCTGGGTGCGGCGGTGTGTCGTTCCTGCAACGGCTCTTAACAAAAACCGACGTTTAAACGGTTCGTTTAGCTCTATAATTAAAATGCTATGAAAAGCATGTTAATTCCGTTCCTATCGTCTTTTCATTTTTTGCGGTAATGACCTATGACGCTGCGCTCTGTTGTTTTGGCTATTTTGAGTCTGTTGGCGCTGATTTTCTTGATCCTCAATTGGCAGGGAATCACGGCCTCCGTGCCTGTCAATCTGATCGTTGAAGAAATTCAGGCTCCGCTGGGACTGATCCTGTTGGTGATTCTCGGCGGGCTGTGGCTCTTCGGCATCGCTTGGGCTTTGATGCAGCAAGCTTCTACGCTAGTTGAGATTCGCAAGGCATACAAGGAAGCAAATGCCAACAAGTCGCTTGCCGACCATGCGGAACAGTCTCGCTTGGAGCAGACCAAAGAAAGCTTGCGTCAGGAAATGGTCAAGAACCGCGAAGAGCTTCTTGCTGGCATTAAGGCGGCTGTTGAGGTTCCGACGACCAGTGCCGTCAATGCTCAAAAGCGGCTGGAAGCCGTAGAAAAAGCGCTTGAAAAGCTATCGCTTCGAATCGAGCAGATTGCGGACAAAGCGCAAATCGGACCGGCGCCTGAACTGCCCGCGCCGGAACCTAAGAAGTCCGGCTTTTTCGGTTTTTTAGGGGGTAGTAAACCGAATAAGGAAGAGAAGTCGCTGAAGCCGACCGAGCCGGACGCAAATTCGGTCGTTGAAGCGCCGAGCACGGCGCCGGCGCCGACGGCTGAGTCCGCACCGGCGCCTGTATCCGCACCTGCCGCAACCGACAATATCAAGGAGGAGGTTGCTCAGCCGGTTGTGCCGGCAGCTAAATCCAAAGACGGGTTTTTCAAAAAAATGTTCCATTCGTAAGGCGAGGTTTTTATGTCCGGTAATGTTTACCGCTACCTGGATACGCTGATCACTGCCGGGTCGTTTTCCAAAGCGGCGCGGGTGTTGCAAATCTCTCAGCCATCCATTTCACAATTTGTGCATCGTCTGGAAACGGAAGTCGGCACTGAGCTTGTGGATCGCACCGCAAAGCCTCTGCGACTCACCTATGCCGGCGAGTGCTTCATGCGAACCGAACGCGAAATTGAGCAGTTGCGTTCGATGCGCTCCCGACTGATTGCTGATATTGACGAAGGTGTTCGAGGTCATGTCACCATCGGCTCATCGCACTACCGTTCTACGTTTTTCCTAGCCGAAGTGTTGCCGATTTTCCGCCGAGAATATCCCGGCGTGACGGTGTCGCTTGCCGAAGGTACGACCAAGGAGCTTGAGGACTTTGCTTTCGATGGTGTCACCGATCTCAGTTTGGTGATCGCGCCTTTGTATCGCGACGAGCTCGAATATGCCGAGCTGTTCCGTGAACGCTATCTGTTGGCGATGAGCCCCGAGGCGCGTGTGGCAAAGACTGTGCCGCAGCCTGCCTCCGGCGGCTACGCATCGATGCCGTTCAATCGTCTCAACGGTGAGCCCTTCATCACGATCAAGCAGGGCCAGAAATTCCGCAATCTTTACGAAGACCTGTGCCGTACAACACGCACAACGCCCCGCGTGATGCTTGAAAGCGAATCACCCGTTGCCGCGCTTCATTTGGCTAGCGCTGGTCTCGGCGCAACGTTTGTCACACAGACGCTTGCCAAACGTTGCCGTCCGGCTCAGCCTGTGCGCTACTTCACGATTGAGCCCGCTCGCCCTGATCGCATGGTTGTGGCGGCGTACCGCAAAAACGGCTATCTCACCAAGGCCGCGCGCAGCCTCATCGAAGTCATGCGCCGTGTAGCTGAAACCGAATTTGCCGACGGTTAGCCAACAAAAAAGCCGTCCAGCGAGCTAAAGCGAGACGGCTTGACATTCAAGTAAAACGGGCGTTTCTCGAAGCTTCGGAGACGCCCGTTTCTTCATCAATCGATGTATTCGGTCTTTTTGATCACTTCTTCAACGATCGGAGCCTTACGCTCGTTAAAGACTTTCTTGTTCTGTTCGAACAGATTGCCGCCGTGGGTGTCAATCGAGACGATCAACGGGCCGAATTCCTTCACTCGCATGACCCAAAGCGACTCGGGCATACCCAGTTCCGGCCACTGCACGTCTTCGACTTCTTCGACGCACTGAGCGGCCAGTACCGCGCAGCCGCCCGGAAAGACGCAGTGCAGCGCCTTAAAGCGGGTGCAGCCTTCGACCGTGTTGGGCCCCATGCCGCCTTTGCCGACGATGAGCTTGACGCCGGTTTGCTCAATGAATTCCTTCTCGAACTTTTCCATGCGCATGGAGGTGGTCGGACCGATGGAAACGACCTTGAAGCCGCTGCCGGAAGTCTGATCGGGCACCATGATGGGGCCGGCGTGGAAAATCGCCTTGCCTGCCAGATCGACGGGGATCTTGCGGCCGTGCTTAACCAGGCGCGTGTGAGCGCAGTCGCGGGCCGTGATGAGATAACCGTTGAGATAGATAATGTCGCCGATGCGGATGTCTTCGAGGTCCTCACTGCGAATCGGCGTCGTCAGAATTTTCTTGCTCACAGCGTGACTCCTTTATGCGAGATCATTTCATAAGACATATCGGCGTTAAATCGAATGGTTGCGCGGCGATGGCCCCAGCAACCTACCGACAGGCCGACGGCAAGGCACGAGGGGTGACGCGCAGCCTGCTCGACGTGAACCCCCATCACGGAGAGCGCACCGTTGAGCCCGCCCGGGCCAATGTTGATGTCGTTGAGACCCTTTTCGATGATCTGTTCGAATTCCGCACCGCGCGGATTGCTGTTGCGTGAGCCGATCGGACGCATCAGCGCTTTCTTGGAGAGGTTGGCAGCCACTTCGACGGAACCTGCAATGCCGATGCCCACGAGAAGCGGCGGGCAGGCGTTGATGCCGCGATCGCAGATGTTGTCAAAGACGAAACGCACGACGCCTTCGTAGCCTTCAACCGGCATCAGGACCTTGGCAGTGCCAGGAAGCGAGCAGCCGCCGCCGGCCATGTAGCCGTGGATGGTGCACTGATCCGATCCCGGAATGATTTCCCAGTCAATCCAGGGAATGCGTACGCCCGTGTTGTTGCCGGTGTTCTTCTCGTCGAAGATCTGAACTGCGTTGTGGCGAAGCGGGGCTTCCTTGGTGGCGCGGATTGTGGCTTCACGCAAGCATTCCTGCATCTGACCGATGAGCGGGAATTCGGAGCCGCATTCGATCCAATACTGAATCACGCCGGTATCCTGGCAGAAGGGAACGTTGAACTTGTCGGCGAGTTCGAGGTCCGTAAACATGGAGTCGTACATCACCTTGGCAAGCGGCGTGTCTTGCTTCGTGCGCATTTCCTTGAGCTTGGCAAGCACGTCGTCGGGCAAATGCTTGCCGAAGTACGCCGTGAACTTCGCCATGGTGTCAGTGAAACGGGTACTCAATTCCGTTTTGTCCATTGCGTTTGTCTCCTCGCGCGGGCCAGCGGGATGTGACTGCTGCGCAGCGCGTCTGGTGGGGTGAAATCAAGGGAGGCGGGCCTTCCTACTTTTGGTGGAATTCTTACGCCTTTTGATTGATAAATCAAATGCTTCACAATCTATAAATATAATAATCAAGTATTTATCGAAATATGTAATTCGTTGATTTGAAAGGATAAAATGCTAGAGTTGAAAATGGAGCGGAAAGAAACAGAAGACATGAAATACCACTAATTGGGTAAATAACGGACGAAAAAAAAGCGCCTCGTCCGGGAGACGAAGCGCTTGAAAGCAGACGCGTGAAGACGATCAGCAGGCGTGATAGGACGTTACGCGTTCAACTTCTTCTTTGGCGCCGAGGAATACAGCCACACGCTGGTGCAGCTTTTCAGGCTTGATTGAAAGGATACGTTCATAGCCGTTGGTGGCGCGGCCTCCCGCCTGTTCCATCAGCCAGGACATGGGGTTGGCTTCATACATCAGGCGAAGCTTGCCGGGCTTGGAGGGATCGCGGTTGTCTTTGGGATACATGAAGATGCCGCCGCGGCACAGGATGCGATGCACTTCGGCGACCATGGCAGCGACCCAGCGCATGTTGTAGTCTTTGCCGCGAACGCCGGTCTTGCCGGCGAGTAGCTCATCAATGTAGCGGGCCACTGGGGGCTCCCAGTGACGCTTGTTCGAGCAGTTGATGGCAAATTCTTTGGCTTGCTCGGACACCTGCACATTGTCGTTGGTGAGGATGTAAGTGTTGGTGCGGGGATCAAGCGTGAACATCACTACGCCGCGGCCGAGCGTGAGCGCCATCTGCGTCTGCGGACCGTACATGATGTAGCCCGCAGCAAGCTGACGGTCGCCGGGCTGCAGGAAGTCGGCGTCTTCGGGCGCGGAGGCGTCCTCATGCGGATTGGGCAGAATCGAGAAGATCGTGCCGATCGAGACGTTGATGTCGATGTTGCTTGAGCCGTCGAGCGGGTCATAGCAAATGAGATAGGGACGGCGATCTTCGCAACCCGCGGCCACACAATGATCCATTTCTTCGGAGGCGCAGGCAGCGACGACGCCCGAGTCAAGGACAGCTTTGGTAACGATGTCGTTGCTGATGACATCAAGCTTCTTTTGCTCTTCACCCTGAACGTTTTCACTGCCGGCCATGCCGAGCACCCCCATGAGGGCTCCGCAGGAGACTTCTGAGCTGATTTCCACGCCGCAGGCAGCGACGGTTTCAATCAGTCGGGCGAGTTTTTCATCAAGACCGTTGGTCTTGACTTCGTTGGCGAGCATCTGGCTCAAAGTAATCTGTTGCATAACGCTTCTCTTTTTTCGAGCAGGGACTGATTAGTATGTATTGAGTGCTTTTTCGACCACTTCGCTTACGCCAGCCGACAGGTTTTCCGAACGGGCAACCTTGGTGAGAGCGGCGTGCATAAGGCGAGCGAGTTCCGGCGTATAACGGCGCCAGTTGTCCAGGGCGCGTGCCAGACGAGCCGCTACGTGGCTGTTGATGGCGTCGAGCTGCAGCACCGTGTCGGCCCAGAATTCGTAGCCGGCACCGTCGGGACGGTGGAATTCGGGTTCATTCGCAACAAAGAACGTGTTCACGAGGGCGTAGACGTTGTTGGGGTTCTTCATCGAGAACACCGGGCACTGCATGAGCGACTTGATGCGGTCAAGCACCGGGCATTCGTTGGGATAGACGCGAGCCGTTGCCTGGACAGAGAACCACTTGTTGATCAGAAGCGGTTCGTGGCCCCAAAGCTTGCCGGCAGCATTGAGCACGTCAATCTTGGCCGGGCTCTGACTGTTGACGATCATGCGCAGTGCGGCCAGACGATCCGTGAGGTTGTCCGAAAGCTCGAACTGATCTCGTGCGTCAAGTAGTGCTTTGGCGTTGCCGCCCGCAAGCAGGTACTCGAGCGTGAGATTGCTCAGAGCGCGCTTTCCGGCTTCCTTAGGATCGAAGCGGTATTCAAGCGTCATGTTGCGCATGTTTTCGGTGCGCAGCGGTTGGCCGAGCTTATGCGAGAGCTTGCGACCGATCGTCTCCATCACGAAGATGCGAGCCTGACGGATTGCCTGCGGATTGATCATGGCGCGGTGGGCGGCGATGGTTTTTTCCGAGGGAAGCGTGAGCACCGTGGCGCGGTATTCAGGCGAAAGATTCGTGTTGGTGAGGATGCCTTCGAATGCCGAAATGAGTGTGCCGTGCACGTCGGGCTCAACGCCGTTTTCAATCATGTCGACGACTTCGTTCAGAACGGTAAGCATCAGACGCTCGAAGGCGTCCGCGCGGTTAAAACCGTCGGAGTCGTGTAGCGCGAGGAACTGCAGTTCCTGCAGCGTGTATGCGTAGTCGAAGATCACGGGGGCCGAGAAGTCGCGCCCCAGAGAGAGCACCGGATTTTCGGTGATGCCTTCAAACGTCCATTCATCATCGGCCGATTCCAAAACAAGCTTGGCGGTGGTGACGGGTTCGTCGTCGGAGCCGAGGAGCTTCAAGGGAAGGTCCTTGCCGTCCTGACCGATCAGGCCCACGAGAATCGGAATGACAAGGGGATATTTGTCGGGCTGTCCCGGAGTGGGCGGCGTCGATTGCGAAGCACGGATCGTGAAGGTGCAGTCGTCCTGATTCCAGTTCGTTTCCACGGAAACACGCGGCGTGCCCGCCTGCGACCACCAGAGGCTGAAGTTGGAGAGATCAACGCCGTTGGCGTCTGCCATTGCTCGGATGAAATCGTTGCAGGTGACGGCCGATTCGTTAAAGAGCTGAACGTAACGTTCCATGCCCTTCTTGAAGCCTTCTTTGCCGAGCAGAGTCTGCAGCATGCGGATCACTTCGGCGCCTTTTTCGTACACGGTCATCGTGTAGAAATTGTCGATTTCACGGTAGCTTTCCGGACGAATCGGATGCGCCATGGGGCCGGCGTCTTCCGGGAACTGACCGGTACGCAGGGCGCGCACATCGCGGATGCGCGCCACGGCCCGGCTCGATTCGTCGGGTTGCATGTCAGCCGTGAATTCCTGCTCGCGGAACACCGTAAGGCCTTCCTTGAGCGTCAACTGGAACCAGTCGCGCAGCGTGATGCGGTCGCCCGTCCAATTGTGGAAATACTCGTGTCCGACGATCGACTCGATGTTTTGGTAGTCGGTGTCGGTGGCGATGTCGGGCGAAGCCATCACATAGCGGGAATTGAAGATGTTGAGGCCCTTGTTTTCCATGGCACCGAAATTGAAGTCGTCGGTGGCCACGATCATGAAGCGGTCGAGGTCGAGCTCAAGTCCCCAGCGTTCTTCGTCCCAGGTGATCGCCTTCTTGAGGCTTTCGAGCGCGTGCTCGGAGTTGGGATAGTTCTTTTCTTCCGTCCACACTTGCAGCAGCACTTCTCGGCCGCTCTTAGTGCGGATTTTTGCTTCGCGCGCAACGAACTGACCGGCTACCAGAGCAAAGAGATAGCAGGGTTTCTTGAAGGGGTCTTCCCAGCGTACCCAGTGGCGGTTGTCGGCTTCTTCTCCTTCGGCGACCAGGTTTCCGTTGGAAAGCAGCACTGGGTAGAGCGTCTTGTCGGCGTGGATCGTGACGGTAAAGCGGCTCATCACGTCGGGGCGGTCCGGCCAGTAGGTGATGTTTCGGAAGCCCTGGGCTTCGCACTGACTCATGAACGCGCCGCGGCTCATGTAGATACCTGAAAGCGACGTGTTGTTGACGGGGACGATGCGGTTAACGATCGTGATGGTCGACTGCTTGGAAATGCCCTTGATGGTGAGCTGGCCCGGGCTCATTTGATAGCGTTCGTTTGCCTGCTGGCCGTCAATGAGGACTTTTTCGATGAAGAGATCGTGTCCGCCGTCGAGCACGAGGTCTCGGGTGGCAGCGCCGCGCAGCGGCGTCACAACCATGGTAGAGGTGACCGTCGTGGACTCGGGATTCAAGACGAAATCAAGTTCGACCGAGTCGATGCTGTGAGAATAGGGACGATAGTCCTTGCGGTAAACGGTGGTGTGTTCCTGAGACTGCATGGAGACTTTCCGAAGGCTGACAAAAGCCGGCCGTGACAAATACTAAGCGCTCGACTTTTGCGAGCCGAGACAAATCAACACACGATTGTACCGCGCCTGCGCCCAGCGCAAAACAAAGAAAAACGCCTGCACGCGGCAAAGGCGAGCAGGCGTTGTAAGCCGAAATGTCGATCGTACGATTATTCGTACTTGTGGCCGGCCGTGCTGTGGCAAGCCACGCAGTCGGTCTTGGGCTGATCGGCAAAGGCCTTGTGCATCGGAGCAACCATCGGCTTGGCCGGGTTGACCTTCATGTTGCCGATGTCATGGCAGCCGCGGCAGGTGACGTAATCCACCGAGACCATCCACTTCTGAACGGCTTCGGCCATTTCTTCACGCTTTTCGATCTGCTTTTCGGGCGTGCTGAGTGTGCCGCGGATTTCACCCCACAGAGAGTTGGAACCGGAAACGGCCTTGTGCCAGAGCAGGCCCACAACCTGAGCCTGGCTGATGGAGTGCACGGATTCATACTTCAGGTGGCAGTCCACGCATTCGGCTTTGGCGCCCGAGAAGGTCTGGGCGTGCTGTCCCTTCTTGTAGGAAGCGTAGGCCGCGTCCATCGAGTGGCAGAAAGTGCCGCAGAATTCGGTGGAGCCGGACCAGTGAACCACGGACGTACCGGCGCTTACGAGTGCCACACCGATGACAGCGCCGACCAACACGAGGCCGGCACCATACCATTTGCCGTTCTTATTGAAAGCCATCAGAAAATCCTCCTTATTGGTTTGTTCTTGCTCTTTGCTGCCGGCGGGTTTTTGTGAATAGGGGGGTTATTTCCGCATGTTTGGCAGTCAAAGTCTCTGCGGTGTTCCAGGAATGTCGTCCGCAGAAAGCAAGTAAGGACAGGGACATTCGACCGCGAGGTTAGGCCGCAATCATAAACCGCGCTTAAGCAAACCTGAAGCGAGAAAACAGTCTTTGCTTTGACTTATGTCAAAAGGCGTTTGGGCACGGCCAAGTGGCCTAATTCCTTTCTAGGACTTCCTACTTAACGCAGATCCCGCTTGTGAGGGAGTTAGCCGCAAGCGGCCTGCCCGAACGAATGAATTGGCCTAGGCGATTTGCGCAACGACCACGGCCTGTGCGGTGACGAGAGCTTCAGCGTGATCGCCTAATTTCAAACCGTGACCGGCTCGTGCAAAACCCACGAGCGACGTACCGCCGGCAAGACGCAGCGTGATTTCGCCGCCCTTGTCCTGACGGGCACTGCGAATAACCGTTCCCGAGATAACGCTTGAACCTTTCACGGGCTCAACGCGGTGCGCGATTTCGACGCTGGTGGCTTTGAATAAGGCCAGAGCCCTTTCACCCTGGTTCAGACCAAGCAGCTGGGCGCTTTCCTGCGTGAGCGTAGCCTTGAGCGTGTTGACGTCGTCGATGCGCATGTGAACGCGAACCAGAGCGGGGCCGCGGGCGATGTGCATGACTGTGACTGGGAATTGGTTGCGCATAGAGGTGCGCAGAGTGGCCGAACTCAAGGGGACAAGTTCGGGGGTGACGCGGGAGGCGAATTCCATCAGGACGGCTTCGCGTGCTCGCGTGAGCTTTTCGGAGAGTTCGAGAACGGTCAGACCGGAAGCGGTGAGTTTCGTTCCGCCGCCCTTGCTGCCGCCTACTTCTTTTTCGACTAACGGAACGCCCGCAAGGTTGGTGAGCGTTTCGAGCGCCTGCCAGGCAGCTTTGTAAGAGACGTTGGAGAGGCGAGCCGCTTCGGAAATCGAGCCCGTTTCGTGGATGCGACGCAAAATGTTGATGCGCTTGTCGACGAGCTGCTCGAGCTGGCGCGTAAGCGCAATCGGAGCGGCAACGAGCTGCGAAGTCGATTCATCTTGGTGTTCAGTGTCGGCGGATGTCATAAACATTCTTCCCTAGTAGGCATTTTCGCTAGTTTACGGCAAGAGTGCCGTTGGTGTTTCTTACGGTATTCACAAATGTGATAACGTTGCGCTATTCAAATTTTGAATGGCCACAGATGTCTTCTGATGCCTGCGGTTGAATCTTGGACAGACACTTCATCTCTAGGAGAGAAAACATGAAACTCGTCAAGACCGCCGTTGCCGCCGCACTTCTCGGCACTGTTTTCTGCGTGAGCGCTGCCGAAGTGCATGTGGCTGTGGCCGCCAACTTTACGGCTCCGGCCAAGGAACTGGCACCGATTTTTGAAAAGCAGACCGGACACAAGCTGGTTCTGAGCTTCGGCGCCACTGGTATGTTCTACGGCCAGATCAAGAACGGCGCGACCTATGACGTGTTGCTCGCCGCTGATGCCAAGACGCCCAAGAAAGCAATTGACGAAGGCTACGGCGTCAAGGATACGAGCTTTACGTATGCCGTCGGCAAGCTTGTGTTGTGGAGTGCTGACGCCAACAAGGTCAAGGACGGCAAGGCTCTGCTTGCTTCCGGCGACTTCAATAAGTGCGCCGTGGCCAATCCTAAGCTGGCTCCCTACGGTCTGGCGGCTCATGAAACCCTCAAGTCTCTGAATCTCTTTGACAAGGTGAGCCCGAAGTTCGTGGAAGGAGACAATATCGGCAAGACCTTCAACTTTGTGAGGACCGCCAACGCCGACATCGGCTTTGTGGCTCTGAGCCAGGTATACAAGAACGGCAAGATCACCTCGGGTTCCGGCTGGATCGTTCCGGCTGAACTCTACGGCAAAATCGCTCAGGACGCCGTGCTCCTGAAGCAGGGTAAGAATCAGGACGCAGCCAAGGAATTCCTGAAGTTCCTGCAGGGGCCGGAAGCTGCCAAGGTGAAGCTTGACTACGGCTACGGCGACAAGTAATTTCGCTGACAGCACCTTCAAACCCGGTACGAAAGAGGACAAATGGAAGCCATTTCACTTGAACCCGTCTGGTTGAGCCTGAAGCTGGCGGCGGTTACTACGGCATTTCTGTTGGTACTCGCTACGCCGCTTGCCTGGTGGCTTGCCCGCACCAAGAGTGCTTGGCGCGCGCCGATCAGTGCCATCGTCACGCTACCTCTGGTGCTCCCGCCTTCCGTACTGGGCTTTTACATTCTGGTCGCAATGGGGCCTCACGGCCCCATCGGCCAACTCACGCAGTCGCTCGGATTGGGTCTGATGACCTTTAATTTCTCCGGCCTGGTCGTGGGTTCCATCATTTACTCGCTGCCCTTTGCCGTGCAGCCGCTGCAGGGTGTTTTCGAGTCCATCGGCAACCGACCGATGGAAGTCGCGGCAACCTTGGGCGCCAAGCCCCTGGACGCCTTCTTTTCCGTTGTGATTCCGCTGGCTCGGCCGGGCTTTCTGACCGCCATGGTTTTGACGTTCGCTCACACCATCGGTGAATTCGGCGTGGTGCTGATGATCGGCGGCAATATCCCGGGCAAGACGCAGGTGGTCTCTACCGAGATTTACACTTTCGTGGAAGCCATGGAGTACGACAATGCGCATGTGCTTGCGGGCGGCATGCTCGTCTTTTCCTTCCTTGTGCTGCTCTTCGTGACGCTCTTTAATCGCCGTGCCAAGGCTGGCAATATTTCGGCGACGCCGGTGTAGCGTCTATTCCGTAGGACTTTCAACTCTGAAACCGTTTTGAGTTTAGACATGGCCGACAACAGTGACGATCGCATTCGTCTGACGCTTTCACGCAGCACGGGTTTTACGTTGGACGTTGATTTGAGGCTTCCGAGCGGAGGCGTGACGGTGCTTTTCGGCGTGTCGGGCTGCGGCAAGACGACGGTATTGCGGAGTGCAGCAGGTCTGGAAAAGGCTCAGGGCTACGTGCGTATCGCCGGTCAGGTCTGGCAGGATGACGAAAAGCATCTTTTTGTTCCGACCTACAAACGCCGCATCGGGTACGTTTTTCAGGAAGCCAGTCTGTTCGATCATCTCAATGTGCGGGAGAATCTGCGCTTCGGCTTGAAGCGAATTTCCGATAAGGACGGCGAAAAGCGTCTGGACGACGCGGTTGAGCTTCTGGGCATCGAACATCTTCTCGAGCGTCGTACCTCGGAACTCTCAGGCGGCGAGCGACAGCGCTGCGCCATTGCCCGTTCTCTCGCCATCAAGCCCACGGCGCTATTCATGGACGAACCGCTGGCGGCTTTGGATCACGCTCGTAGACTGGAGATCATGCCCTGGATTGACCGGCTCAAGAAAGAACTTAATCTGCCGATTCTTTACGTGACCCATTCCGAAGAGGAAGTGATGCGTCTGGCCGACCGTCTTGCCGTGATTGACAACGGCAAGCTTATTGACAACGGTCCGGTTGCGGAAACTTGGTTGCACCTGATGCAGAAAAAGGGCCGCAAGGCGAGTCGTTTGCTTCTGGTGATGGGAACGGTCGAGGAACGCGACTCCGCTTGGAGTCTGATGAAGGTTGTAAGCGGCGCCATGCACTTCTGGGTGCGCGATACGGGAGCTGTGATAGGCAGCCTTGTACGCCTGATGGTCAATGCCGATGACGTATCGCTCTCGGTCACCAAACCTTCTCAGACTAGTATCCAGAATGTGTTTCCCTGCACGGTCGCAGCCATTGACGATGGCAGCGACCCCAGTCGCAAGGTGGTGCAGGTGCAGGCGGCAGGAACGGTCATCATGTCTGAATTGACGGCTCGTGCAGCGCACGAACTGCAGTTGCGTCCTGGCATGGCAGTGTGGGCGCAGGTCAAAACGATTGCAGTGCACTAAGCGCCGACAATTTGTTTGAAACCATTCCTATGATCTCCGCTCGGAGATCCTGAGATCGGCAAGCGGAGAACAGTTCGCAAAAGCGGCGATCAGTATTTGTCGAAGTATTCCTGAATCTTCTTCGGATCCTGAGTCTTTGTCAGGGCCAGCTGAAGAAGCATACGAGCTTTTTGTGGATTGAGAGCCTGCGAGAACAGGATGCCTTCTTCCTGCCAGCGAGCCACGGAAGCCGTCGTCGGACCGTTTTGGACACGAGCGGAGCGAACGACCGTTACTCCTTTTTTCATAGCATCAACAAGCCCAGCTTCTTCGCGTTCGGAAATCGATCCATTGCCGGTTCCGGCCGCGACGATGCCCTTGGCGCCAGCTGCTACTGCTGCGTCAACCAGAACTCGGTCGGCATTGACATGCGAATAGATGATGTCGACGCGCGGAAGCTTGTTGATCTTTTCGATGTCAAAGTCGCTTTTGTAAGTGTGCGGGCGAGTTGATTCCTTGTAGAAATAATTTTTGCCGCCGGCAATGTAGCCGAGAGCGCCCAGTTCGCCACCGCGGAAAGTTGCTACATTGGTGGTGTTGGTTTTGGTGACGTCACGAGCGTTGTTAATCACGTCGTTCATCGTGATGAGGACGCCTTTGCCGACAGACTGAGGATCCGCCGCAACGCGCACGGCGTTAAGAAGATTCATCGGGCCGTCAGCCGAAATGGCTGTTGCCGGACGCATGGCGCCGACAAGCACCACAGGCTTCTTGCTCTTGACGGTAAGATTCAGGAAGTAGGCGGTCTCTTCCAGAGTGTCCGTACCGTGCGTAATCACGATGCCGGAAACTTTGGGATCCTTAAGGAGTTCGTTGCAACGTTTGGCGAGCTTCAAGAGGCCTTCGTCCGTCATGTTGTTGGAGCTTATCTTGAAGATCTGTTCTCCGGAAACATCGGCAAATTCCTTCATTTGCGGAACGGCCTCAATCAGAACTTGGATGCCTAAGTCGCCAGCCTTGTAGCCTGTCGTCTGCGTTGCGCTTGCGGCAGTACCGGCAATTGTGCCGCCAGTAGCCAAAATCTTGATCTGCGGAAGCGTCTGGGCTGAAACCGCGAGAGAGGCGCTCAAAGCAGCGCCGAGCAACGTTTTGATAAAAAGTCGCATAGAGGCTCCTCCTTTTCAACAAGGGTTAGCAGGACACGCTCCCAACGAAGCATCCTGAAATGCCACTTCCAACGACAAATCATAAGGCAAAAGGGTGAGCGAGCGCGGTTGTGCGGAACCAAAAGTGCGCGCAGGGCAAAAAGAATTCGGGGATTTCCTAGAATCCGGGTCAAAATTTGTTAATGCGTTGATTTTAAGCGGAAAATATTCCCGGTAAGATAAGAAAAAACCTCCAGCAGAATCCTGCTGGAGGTTTCTAAGTGGTGCCCGAGGAGAGACTCGAACTCTCACGCTTATTAGGCGGAGGATTTTGAATCCTCTGCGTCTACCATTCCGCCACCCGGGCAAAATCCAAATTTTTTACAAGAAACCTCCAGCCCGAAGGCTAGAGGTTTGAAATTCTGGGGTGGGAGATGGGACTCGAACCCACGACAACCGGAATCACAATCCGGGACTCTACCAACTGAGCTACACCCACCATTAAATTTTTACTTCCCGTTTCGCTTGGCCTGCCCGGCAGGATTCGAACCAGCGACCCTCGGCTTAGAAGGCCGATGCTCTATCCAACTGAGCTACGGGCAGATGCTGCTGTCAAGCAAGTGGTCGGGGTGAAGAGATTCGAACTCCCGACATCCTGCTCCCAAAGCAGGCGCGCTACCGGGCTGCGCTACACCCCGCGGGAGTCACGCATTATAAGAAAACTTTCGACTCTTGCAAATTTTTTCGTGAAAAAAATTGGATTTCAGTCCGAGAGCTTTTGAGACAACGTTTGTCAGTGTCTGAAACGGGCAAAAACCTTGGTGAAAGTGCGGACGTAGTACGTCTTCCCGATACAATTTTCCCGCACTGAGGAAAGATCTTTGTTGCGTGTGCAGTGTTAAATAATCGCAGACAGTTATGACCGATATTCTGGAAAAAATTCTTGCCGTTAAAGCTCGGGAAGTCGAGTTGGCCAAGTCAAAGGTAGGGCTGCAGACATTGAAGAAGCAAGCGATTGCGCAAACGCCTGCCTGCGGTTTTGCCCGGGCGCTTCGAGTCAAAATGGAAGCCGGTTTGCCCGCCGTGATTGCTGAAGTGAAGAAGGCTAGTCCGAGCAAGGGGGTGATTTGCGAAAACTTCCGCCCGGTTGAGACAGGACTTGACTATGAAGCCCACGGCGCGGCGTGTCTGTCGGTGCTGACGGATCGGGAGTTCTTCATGGGGGCGAACGAGACCTTCGAGGCTGCGCGGAAGCGAGTCCAGATTCCAATGCTGCGCAAGGACTTTCTTATTGATCCCTATCAGGTTTATGAATCGAGAGCGATGGGGGCCGATGCTGTGTTGGTGATCATGCGGGCACTCAGCGATCAGAAAGCATCGGAGTTGACGGCTTGCGCTGTAGAACTTGGAATGGATGTGCTCGTTGAGACGCACGACGAAGAGGAAATTGCTCGTGCGCTCAAATTGCCTGGTACACCTATGATCGGCATCAATAACCGTAATCTTCGAACGTTTGAAACGAGCATTCGTCAGACGTTGGAACTCAAGCGGCTGATTCCGCAGGATCGATTGTTTGTGACTGAAAGCGGAATTCTTTCTCGGCAAGACGTTCACTGTTTGCGAGAAGCTGGGGTCGGAGCCTTTTTAGTGGGAGAGGCCTTTATGCGTGAGTCGTCGCCCGGGGCCGCACTGCAGCATTTATTCGGAGATTTTTGATGCATCGATTTGCAACTGACGGCATTGAAGCATCCTGGAAGACCGAGTTTGATGCGTTCTTTGGGGCGGAAGAAGGGAAAAATTTATTGGATTTTCTGCAAGACAGGCTGCAAGCCGGTGCTGTGATTTATCCGCCGGATCCGTACCGCGTGTTTCGACTCACGCAACCTCAGGATGTTCGTGTGGTGATTTTGGGACAGGACCCGTATCACGGCCCGGGGCAGGCGATGGGAATGGCCTTCTCCGTTCCCGCCGAACTTAAGAAGTTGCCGCCGAGTCTGAAAAACATTTTCAAGGAACTTGCCTTGGAGGGGGAAGGTGAACATTCAGCCGTAGGGGACTTGAGCTCATGGGTGCAGCAGGGGGTGTTGCTGATGAACGCGACGCTCACCGTTGAAGCGGGTGCGCCGCAGTCTCATGCCGGCAAAGGCTGGGAAACGCTGACGGATCGTCTGATTGATCGCGTGCTAGAAGAGGCTCGCCCTGTTGTTTTCATGTTATGGGGGGCATCGGCTCAGAAAAAGAAGGATCGCATCGAAACCGGTGCCAAAACCGATGTTTTGGTGCTTTCGAGCAATCATCCTTCTCCTCTGTCGGCACGTCGCCCGCCGGTGCCCTTTATCGGTTGCGGCCACTTTAAGGCTGCCAACGACTGGTTGGAAGAGCACGGACGCGGGCGTATTGAGTGGGTACCTCGAGCGTTTTCGCTGGTCTGACTCAATTTTGCGTTTTGCAACGTTCAAGCTCAAAAAAGGTGCACTTTTCCGGTGCAAAATCGGCGATAATTAGCGGATTCGTGGAAAAGCGGCCACAGAACGTCTCCAGTTTGTCAGGTGAGACGTTTATGACCCAAATTGGGCGGCAGCGTCTGTGCGTGTTTAAGGATTACAAGGAAATAGCGAATGTCCTTTGATTTTGCTCCGGAAATTGGTGAACCCACTACTTTCAACGCCTGCATCAAGGTGATCGGTGTGGGTGGCGGCGGCGGCAATGCCGTCGAGCACATGATTGACAAAAAGGCTCAGGGCATCACGTTTATTGCGGCCAACACGGACCAGCAGGCGCTCAATCGTTCCCGCGCCGACATCGTGATTCCGCTCGGCAAGACCGGCCTGGGTGCCGGTGCCAAGCCCGAAGTGGGCGCTGCAGCTGCCATGGACGCAACCGACCAGATTCGTGAATCGCTCGAAGGCACGCATCTTCTGTTTATCACGGCCGGCATGGGCGGCGGCACGGGTACCGGTGCAGCTCCCGTAATTGCCAAGATTGCCAAGGAACTCGGCATTTTGACCGTTGCAGTGGTCACGAAGCCCTTTGAATTCGAAGGTTCCCGCCGCATGCGCCAGGCCCAGGCCGGTATCGAAAACCTCAAGGAGCAGGTCGACAGCCTGATCGTGATTCTCAACGACAAGCTCGAAGAGGAAGTGGGTGACAACGCGACGATGGTGGAATGCTTTGCCGCTGCCGATGACGTGCTCTACAAGGCGTGTAACGGTATTGCTGAAATTATCCACACGCCGGGTCTGATCAACGTTGACTTTGAAGACTTGCGTACGGTGATGAGCGAGCGCGGTACTGCCATGATGGGTACGGCAACGGCTGCCGGTCCTGATCGTGCACGCGAAGCTGCTCAGCGCGCCATTGCCTGCCCGCTGCTCGAAGGCGCCAACCTTCAGGGTGCTCGCGGTCTGTTGGTTTACGTAACGGCTTCGGCCGATACGATGACGCAGGCCGAAGTGCGTCAGGTTATGACGGTCATGAAAAATTTCGTGAGCAAGGACGCTATTCAGCTTATCGGTACGGCCTTCGACAACGAAATGGGCGAAGAGTTGCGCGTTACCGTGGTGGCAACCGGCCTCGACCGTCCGGCTTCCGACATGCAGTCGCAGCCGTCGGTGAACGATCGTCCGCCCGAGGTGATTCTCTCCAATTCGACTTCAGTTCCGCAGCCTGCCGGTATGCCGCAGCAGACGGTTGTGACGGCTCCTCCGATGCACGCTGCTGCTCCACAGCCGGCTTATGAACCGGCTCCGCAGCCGATGCGTCCGGCGACAGCCCCGTCCGAACCCGATGTGTGGGGCGGCTCCTCGAGCAGTAGCGATCCTTTCTCGATGGCAAACGTGCCTTCCATTCTGCGCAACAAGTGATTAGTCGTCGGGCATGATCAAGCAGCGAACGATCAAACAGACGGCCTCTGCTGTCGGCATCGGTCTTCACTCCGGCCGTAAAGTCAAACTCGTGATGCGGCCGGCGCCGCCCGATACGGGCATCGTGTTTCGCCGCGTCGACATCACGCCCGCGGTGGATCTTCCCAGCCGAGCCGAATCCGTCAATGACACGCGTCTGGCGACAACGCTTAACGAAGGCAAGGTTATCGTTTCGACGATCGAGCATCTGATGAGTGCTCTCAACGGTCTGGCAATTGACAACCTGATTGTTGAGATTGATGCGCCGGAAATCCCGATCATGGACGGTTCAGGCGCCACTTTCGTGTACCTCATCCGCAATGCAGGCATTTTGGAACAGCCTGTTCCGCGCCGCTTTGTTCGCGTCAAGAAAACAGTGGAAGTTCGCGACGGCGATAAGTGGGCTCGTCTAGAACCGCACAACGGCATGATTCTCGATTTTGCAATCGCTTTCGGTCATCCGGCGATTGATTCGACCGTACAGCATGCCGTGGTGGATTTGGGGCTCGAAACGTACGAGCAGGCGGTGAGTCGCGCACGCACCTTCGGCTTTGTCTCCGAAGTGGAACTGCTTCGCTCCATGGGGCTTGCTAAGGGCGGCACGCTTGAAAACGCCATCGTGATGGACGAATATCGCGTGCTCAATGTAGGTGGTCTTCGTTCCGACGACGAGTTTGTCAAGCACAAGATTCTGGACGCGATGGGCGACCTGTATGTTCTGGGGCATCCGCTGTTGGCGCGCTACGTTGCTTACAAGTCAGGGCACGCGCTCAACAACCGACTGTTGCGCGCACTACTGGCCGAGACCGACGCCTGGGAAATCGCCGAGGTGAAAGCCGCACAGCGCCCCTTTAAGGAGGATGATGCGGCAGTGGCGCTTTAGGTGTGCCGATCGCTGTTGGCTTTTTCAAGCGCATTGGCAAGCGAAGCTAACGCATCTTTCAAAGCCGAGGGTTTCATGCTCTCGGCTTTTTTGCGAATGAGCTCCACGCTTTGGCCGGAGGCCACGCGCGGCGCTCCGAAGGCGAGGTTCTCCCGTAGTTGAAGCGGGGGCGTCGGAGGTTTGATGCGCAGGCTGATCGGATCGCGAAAGCCCGCATCTTCAAGTGCCATCTTCAGGCGCGGCAACATCTGTCGCAGTTTGGCGTGCTGTGCGGTGTTTTTGACCAGAATCACGACTTCGCCGTTTTCCCGCCGGATGTTGCGGATGTCCGTGAGGTCAAGTCCGACGTTGACCGATTTGGCGGCCGTTCGAAAGATGCGCGCAATGCGGCGCACGTCAAAGAGCTCTTGCCCGAGCGTTTCCGACATGCTGCGGTCAAGGCTGATTTGCGCAAAAGAGCGCGCATTGGCGCGAGTGATGCGAACGTTGTCGGACATATCCAAAGACGGAAAACAGACGAACAAACACGGAAAGTGCCTGTGTAGTCTACAGACGACGCTGAAAAAGCGCTTTGTCGGAAAGAAAATGGCACAAATGTCGAAAATTTCCGAACCGAAAGACGACGGCGCTCTTGCTTATAATTACCGCCATTGTGCGAGCATGACATCGCAGGCGGTGTTGTGCCCATTTTTTGTACTGTCGAAGAGGCTTTTGCCGGCAGTGCACATTTAATCGGTTGATATATGTTTGATTCGTTTCTTACCAAGATTTTCGGCAGTCGCAACGACCGCTTGATTCGTCAATACCGCAAACGCTGCGCTCAGATCAATAAGCTTGAACCGGAAATTCAGGCGCTTACCGACGAGCAGCTTCGCGGCAAGACTGCTGAATTCCGCGAACGCCTGGACAAGGGCGAAACGCTTGACGCGCTGCTGCCCGAAGCATTCGCGGTCGTCCGCGAAGCCAGTCGCCGCGTGCTGGGGATGCGTCATTTCGACGTGCAGCTTATCGGCGGTATGGTTTTGAACGACGGCAAGATCGCCGAAATGCGCACCGGTGAAGGTAAGACGCTGACGGCTACCCTTGCGGTCTACTTGAACGCTCTTCCTGCTAAGGGCGTGCATGTGGTGACGGTCAACGACTATCTGGCAAGCCGCGACGCGGCCTGGATGGGACGACTCTACAACTTCCTCGGCATGACTGTGGGCACCATTCTGTCCCAGCAGGACACCGAATCGAAGAAGGCGGCATACGCGGCTGATATCACCTACGGTACCAACAACGAATTCGGTTTCGACTACCTGCGCGACAATATGGAGTATGAAGTCGGCAACCGTCGTCAGCGTCCTTTGGCCTACGCCATTGTTGACGAAGTGGACTCGATTCTCATTGACGAAGCCCGCACGCCGTTGATCATTTCCGGCGCTGCCGACGACAATACGGATCTATACAAGGCCGTGAACGAAATCCCGCCGCTGCTCACCCGTCAGGCCGACGAAAAGGGTGAGGGCGACTACTGGGTCGACGAAAAGGCTCATCAGGTGTATCTCTCCGAAAAGGGCCACGAAAAGGTCGAAAAGATCCTCACGGAACGCGGTCTGATCGCCAATGGCTCAAGCCTGTACTCGCCGCAGAACATTATCCTGATGCATCACCTGAATGCATCGTTGCGCGCTCACACACTCTTTTTCCGTGATCAGCAGTACGTCGTTCAGAACGGCGAAGTGATCATCGTCGACGAGTTTACGGGCCGTCTGATGCCCGGCCGTCGCTGGTCCGACGGTTTGCACCAGGCTGTGGAAGCCAAGGAAGGCGTGGAAATCCGTCAGGAAAACCAGACGATGGCTTCCATCACGTTCCAGAACTACTTCCGTATGTACAAGAAGCTTGCGGGCATGACCGGTACGGCCGATACCGAAGCTTATGAATTCCAGGACATCTACGGTCTGGAAACGGTGGTGATCCCCACCAACCGCCAGATGATCCGAATCGATCAGCAGGACAAGGTATTCCGGACTGAAAACGAGAAGTACGCGGCTATCATCGAAGATATTAAGGATTGTCAGAAGCGCGGCCAGCCCGTGCTCGTTGGCACTACCTCGATTGAAAACTCCGAACGCATCGCTCAGCTCCTCACCAAGGAAGGCATCGCGCACAACGTGCTCAACGCAAAGCAGCACGCACGCGAAGCTCAGGTCGTCCTGGAAGCCGGTCGCCTGGGTATGGTGACGATTGCTACCAATATGGCCGGTCGCGGTACCGACATCGTGTTGGGTGGCGGCATTAACCATCAGGTCGATGCGATTCTTGCCGACGACGCTCTTTCGGCCGAAGAAAAGCAGGCCAAGATTGATGCGCTCAAGGCCGAATGGCAAGTGCAGCACGATCAGGTTGTTGCCGCCGGCGGTTTGCGCATCATCGGTAGCGAACGTCATGAATCCCGCCGTATCGACAATCAGCTGCGCGGACGTTCCGGCCGTCAGGGTGACCCTGGTAGCTCCGTGTTCTATCTGTCGATGGAAGATCAGCTGCTGCGCATCTTCGGCGGCGATCGTATGCGTGCCATCGCCGATCGCCTCAAGCTCGAAGAAGGCGTGGCCATTGAGAGCAAGATGCTCACGCGCATGATCGAGAGCGCCCAGCGTAAGGTCGAAGGCCGCAACTACGATATCCGCAAGCAGTTGCTTGAGTTCGACGACGTTCAGAACGACCAGCGTCGCGAAATCTATCGTTTGCGTAACGAAATTCTTGAGAGCTCCGACGTGAGCGAAATGATCAAGAATCTGCGCGACGGTTACTTCACGGATCTCTTCCGTGCTCGCGTGCCTGCTGAAACGGTGGAAGAACAGTGGGATCTCGACGGCTTGCTCGCTGAGCTCAAAAACAATTGGGGCATTGACATCGACATGAAGGGCATGCTCGAAGCGAGCAACGACACCACCGATGAAGACTTGCTCAACAAGCTTCTCGAAGCCGCTGCCGAGATCGAAAAGGCCAAGGAAGATCTGGTCGGTCACGATGCCTGGGCCGGTTTCTGCCGTCATGTTCTGTTGCAGGTGCTCGATACCACGTGGCGTCAGCACATCACCGCTCTCGACGCGTTGCGCCAGGGTATTTACTTGCGTGGCTACGCCCAGAAGCAGCCCAAGCAGGAATACAAGCGCGAAGCGTTTGCGATGTTTGAAACACTGCTCGATACGGTACGCGAAGGCGTCTGCCGCGTGCTTATGCATGTTCAGATCCAGCTGCCCGAAGAAGCTCAGCAGGCTGCACAGGCAAGTCAAGAGGCCGGTGAATCGCGCCTTGCGGATGCCAACGCTCAGCACGACGAGGCTCAGGGGCTCGACTTCTCGCATGTCGGCCGTAACGATCCCTGCCCGTGTGGTTCCGGCAAGCGCTTTAAGGATTGCCACGGCAAACTGAAGTAATTCGGCATTTGCCTCTGGTCTCCAATCAAACTCCTGCGACGGTTCTTTGTTTTCCGCTGCAGGAGTTTTTTTCTGAGCGAAACTTGCCGAGGAAGCGTGTTTGCAGACGTTGGAGACGGCGGCATAATTCAAAGATGCGCTCGCAAGCGGGGCACCTCGAACCATCGCTTGCTTCAGCGATAAAAAACAACGATACAAGGAGTGTTTTCAATGGCGGTCAATCTTTCGGCTCCGGATCCGAAAACGATTTTTCCTGTGGCAGGTGTAGAGCTCGGCACGACGATGGCTTCTATTCGCAAAGCCAATCGGCGCGACATGATGGTGATGCGATTTACCCCGGGTACGCACGCGGCAGGCGTCTTTACGCAGAATCGCTTTGCGGCGGCTCCTGTGCAGGTGTGCCGCGCTCATCAGGCCGTGACCAAAAACGTGCGCGGTCTTGTGGTGAACACGGGCATTGCAAATGCAGGGACTGGAGAAACGGGGCTGGCCGACGCCAAGGCAACGTGTGAGGCTTTGGCTCAACTTCTTGATTGCAAGCCCGAAGAGACACTTGTGTTTTCCACCGGTGTCATCATGGAGCCTTTGCCGATGGATCGGCTTCTGGCAGGACTTCCCAAGGCGGTCGACAATCTTGCTCCGAACAATTGGATCGAGGCAGCGCAAGCCATCATGACCACCGACACCGTGCAAAAGGCGTTTTCCACGAAGGCGCTCATTGACGGTAAGCTCATCACGGTGACGGGCATCAGCAAGGGGTCGGGCATGATTGAGCCGCGCATGGCCACAATGCTGGGTTTTATTGCCACCGATGCGGGCGTGGCGTCGGACGTATTGGCCAAGGTCGCCAAGCGTGTAGCTGACGCGAGTTTTAACCGCATCACGGTTGACGGCGACACCAGCACAAACGACTCTTTCATCACCATTGCCACGGGGCAAAGTGAACTTTCTATCGAAAGTGAGGACGATCCGCGTCTGGAAGCACTGGTCGGCGCGCTTACGATCGTGGGGCAACATTTGGCGCAATCCATGATTCGTGACGGTGAAGGCGCAAGCAAGTTCATCACGATTCAGGTGCAGGGTGCTCGCACGGAATCCGAAGCGTTGCAGGTCTGCTATGCCGTGGCTCACTCGCCGCTGGTCAAAACAGCGTTCTTTGCTTCCGACCCGAACCTCGGCCGCATTCTGGCGGCCGTCGGCAACGCCCGCGTGGAAGATCTTGATGCCAATAAAGTCAATCTGTGGCTCGATGAGGTGCAGGTGGCCCGCAACGGAGGTCGTGCTGCAGAGTACAAAGAAGAGGATGGCGTGCGCGTGATGGCCAAGCCGGAAATCACGGTGCGCATTGACTTGGGGCGCGGATCGGCGCAAGAAACCGTGTGGACCACGGATCTTTCGCACGACTACGTTTCCATTAACGCCGATTACCGCAGCTAAAGCTATGTCTTCTGAAATTGATCTTGCAAAAGCCTTGGGACAGGGCGGCAACGAGGAGCTAGTGCGTCATCTTTTGATGCGCTTTTCGCAATTGTTGCCTCCTCTTGCCGAGGACTTCGATTGGACGGCGCCGGCATACCGTTGGGTCAAACGCGCGTATTTGGGCACAGAACTCGGACGTCTGGAGCCGGTGCACGCCTTTGCATCCGTCGATATTGACCGGTTGCTGTATGTTGAGCGCCAGAAAAATTTGCTTTTGGCCAACACAGAGGCTTTCGTAAAGGGGCTTCCTGCCAACAACGTCTTGTTGACGGGAGCTCGCGGTACCGGCAAAAGTTCTCTGATTCGCGGGTGCGCATCGCGCTTTTTTGACCAAGGTCTGCGCTTGATTGAAGTCGGCAAAGAAGATTTGCGCGATCTGTTTGAAATTGTGGAGGCGTTAAGAAGCCGCTGCGAGAGATTCATCCTTTATTGCGACGATTTGTCGTTTGAATTGGGCGAAAGCGGCTATAAAGCGCTTAAAGCGGCACTCGACGGTTCGGTTGCGACCGGCGGCAGTCGGATTCTGGTCTATGCGACCAGCAACCGTCGTCATTTGATGCCGGAACCCGCAAGCGACAATCTCACTTCCAAACTGGACGAAAACGGGGATTTGCATCCGGGTGAGGTGCTGGAAGAAAAACTCTCTTTGGCCGAACGTTTCGGATTGTGGTTGTCCTTCTATCCCTTTACGCAAGCCGAGTACTTGCAGGTACTGGATCGGGCCTTTGAAGTCTATCCTGTGCCCGAAGCGGTTCGAACATCTGAAGAATTGCGCCTTGAAGCGTTGCAGTGGGCAATCGAGCGAGGGGGCCGCAGCGGTCGTGTCGCGATGCAGTTTGCCAAGCTTGTCAGTGCTCGCGAAGCGCTCAAAGGATAGAGAATTATGCGAGAAGTGACCGAAGTTGCCGTCGGCGTTTTGATCGATAAAGAGGGACGCTTTTTGATGGCCAGTCGTCCTCAGGGCAAGCCCTATGCAGGATGGTGGGAGTTCCCAGGAGGAAAACTGGAGGCAGGCGAAGCCGTGACCGAGGCTTTGAGTCGCGAATACGCCGAAGAGCTTGGCGTCAAGGTGAAAAAAGCGACTCCTTGGTTTGTGTTCGAGCGTGAATATCCTCACGCCTACGTGCGTCTACATTTCTGCCGCATTGTTGACTGGGAGGGCCAGCCTCAACCCCGTGAAGGCCAGACATTTCAGTGGTTTGAAACCCTCAAACAGGCTCAAACGGAAAAACTGCTACCTATGTGTTCGCTTGTGATCGAACGTCTGATGTTGTCTGATCGTGTCGCATTGGTGAAGACGCCTTTATCGCCCACGGTGGAGACTGACTTTGAAAAAAGCGGCGCAAAGGCTATTCTGGCGTCTTCATTTACGCCGGAAAAAGAGGCTTTAGCCAAACGGCTAGGAGTGCCGCTTATCGTCTGCCGACAGTGGTTTGAACAGCCGGAGGATGTTACTGCGGTCGACTTGCAGGAGTGGTTGGTCGGAGCTTTGCAGCCGACGGCTGACGCCGAGACGATTTTGAAGGCAGCCTCGCAACGGCTTCCTTTATACGTTGCGGCGTGCGAAACGGAAGAACAAAATGAACGATTGATGCAGCTAGGCGCGCAAGGCGTCTACGTTGCGATCTGAGAAAGGATAGAAGTCGAAATGATGGTGAAGTGCCCGACATGTAAGAAAGTGCACGAGTACGACATGAATAGCCCCTGGCGTCCGTTTTGCTCGGAACGCTGCAAGCTTATTGATCTGGGGCAATGGGCGAGTGGCAGCTACGTGATCCATGGCCAGCCGGGATCTGCTGATCCGGATTTGATTGTAGAACAGCTCGAGAGGATGCAGCGCGAAAAGGAAGAGGAAGAGAGAGAAGGCAAGTGCAAGTAACCAGCTCAAAGGCCTTCGGTAAAAATGCAACACCGCCCGAGTCGGTTTGTAACCGAGGGCGGTGTTTTCGTATGCGGTTCGGTTGTGTCAGGCGGTCGGTTCGCCTTCGGCCATCTTCAGATAGAACTGGTGCAGCCCCTTGACCTTTTCTTCAAGGTCTTCAAGCGTGCCGCTGTTGTCGATCAGGTCATCGGCAGCCGCTACACGCTTGTCGCGGGAAATCTGCGTTTCAATGATGGCACGGGCCTGTTCCTCGCCGAGATGACGGTCGTAGACCAGACGGTTGATCTGTTCGTCTTCGCTCACGTCAATCACCAGGACGCGCTTGACGGCATCAGCCCAGCGGCCGCTTTCCAGAAGCAGAGGAACGGAAAGAATCACGTAGGGCGCCTTGATGCCCTTGAGTTGCTCGAACATCTCGCGCTTGATCATGGGATGCAGGATCGATTCGAGCTTTTCCTTTGCACGCGGATCCGAGAACACGATTTCGCGCATCAGGTCGCGTTTCATGCCCTGTGTGCCGATCATGTCGGCGCCGAAGGCCACTGCAATTTCGGGGAGGGCTTTTCCGCCGGGGCCCGTGAGTTCGCGGCTGATTTCATCAGCGTCAATCACCGGTACCCCTAGAGCGCGGAAAACATCCGTCGCCGCCGTCTTGCCGCAGGCAATACCGCCAGTCATTCCAATGATCATTGTCATACCGGGTCCCCTTGTAGTCTCGTCTCTCGGCACGCCGCATTGAGATTGAACTATTAAAAACGATCTCTCCGTGCGGTGTGTTCCTGACTCTATTCTAGGCGGTAGCGTTCTGAAATGGCGATTGTTTGGCGAAAACCAAAAGAAAAAAGGAGACTTCTTGCGAAATCTCCTTTTCAAAATCTGGTCGGGGTGAGAGGATTCGAACCTCCGACTCCTACGTCCCGAACGTAGTACTCTACCAGGCTGAGCTACACCCCGAATTTTCTGACCGTTGGCGCTTTATTTGTTGCGCTGAACTGTCAAGGCGAGGAACTGTACCAGAGATTCTTTGAATTGTCCAGAGGGAAGTGCAGATAATTTTTGTTTTCCTAACTCGACTTCCTGCTGAGCGCGTTCCAAACACTTCGGCAAAGCGCCGCTTTCAATCACGATTCGGCTGATTTCTTCAAAGTCTCCGTCGCCGTGGCGAACGGCTTCTCGGATACGCTCGCGCTTTTCGGGAGTGGTCATCCGCATGGCGTAGAGCAGCGGAAGCGTCACCTTGCCTTCGCGCAGATCTGCGCCCAAGTTCTTGCCGATGGTGGCAGCTTCACCTTTGTAGTCGAGGATATCATCGGCGATCTGGAAGGCGTTGCCCAGGTGTAAGGCGTAGGCTGCGCAGGCTTCTTCCATTTCGGGAGAGGCTTCAGCGATGGCTGCGGCCATGTGTGCGGCGGCTTTGAAAAGGCAAGCCGTCTTACGTTCGATCACGCCGAAGTAATCATCTTCCGTAATGTCGGGGTTGTGCGCATTGTTCATCTGCAGCACTTCGCCTTCGCTCAATCGGTTGGCGGCGTCGGCCAAGGCTTGCATAACCTTGAGGTTGCCCGCGCGCACCATCATCTGGAAGGAGCGGGTATAGAAGAAGTCACCGACCAGTACGGCCGTGCCGTTACCCCAGCGCGCGTTGGCTGTTTCGCGGCCGCGGCGCATTTTTCCCTCGTCAACAACGTCATCGTGCATGAGGGTCGCCGTGTGAAGGATTTCGATCACGGCACCGAGATAGGCGGCTTTTGCGGGGTCGGCCCCCATTGCGCGGGCCATCAGAATGAGCAGGGCGGGGCGCATGCGCTTGCCGCCGGCTGCTGTGATGTAGTGTCCCACTTCGTCGACGCGGGAAACGGCGCTTGAGACTTCGCGCATGATGATGCGCTCGACCTCGAGCATATCTTCGGCGATGGGAGCCAGAGCGCGGCGAGCGGCCGCTTTGATGTCTTCGGATTGGGACATGAGAGTCTTGATTTAAAAAAAGAGTCTGAAACGAGACGAGCAAACCAAAAAACGCGAACATGCGGCGTTAAAGCGTGCCGCGTCCCGCAGTGCGGGAGCCATTTTAGCGAGTCTCAGAGAAGTTTCATTTGCTTCGCGCGGTAGACGGCTTCAGTACGGGAGTGCACGTCAAGTTTGCGATAGATGTTTGCGGCGTGGGTGCTTACGGTTGATTTTGAGATAACCAGAATGTGGCTGATTTGAGAAAACGAAATGCCTTCGGCCAGAAGTCGCAGTGTGTCGAGTTCCCGAGCAGTAAGAGGATGTTTTTCGGGCATCTGTTGGCGCTGATTTTCCCGACTTTGTAGGGATCGCAATACTGTACTGGCGACGGCGGGACTGGCGGGCGAGCCTCCTGCCTGTAACACACGCAGGCAGGAGCACAGGTTCGTTGTTTTGTCGGAAAACAAAACATAGCCGTTGGCGCCACTTGTGATGGTTTGCATAACGATGTTGGCATCTTCGCAGTCGGAGGCCGCCAGAACCAAACAGTCCGGGTTGCGTTTTTGCGCGAAGCGGATGATATCGGCGGGGTTGCCGTCGGGCAGCATGCTGTTGGTGACGATGAAGTCGACCGGAAGGCGAGACAGAAAGGCCACGGCTTGGCGCTTGTTGCGCACGGCACAAAGGACTTCGAACGTTCCGTCACGAGAAACGTCCATACTATGTACCTTGCGCCAGTAAGAGTCCGGTTCGACGATCAGAACGGTGTGAGCCTGTGTTTCGCCGGGCGGGTTGCTGAAGGTGCTCATCATGTTAGACAAGGTGTGCTTGCAGTTTTTCGGTGTCAACGGCAAAGCTACGGATGCCGGCGGCGAGCTTTTCGCTAGCAACGGCACTCATGGCAAGCGCAAGCAGAAAGTCGGGTTCCGAAATTGAGATCGGAGCGCTCTGCTCCAGTTCTTCGGTCGTGAGCGTGGGGAGCACCTGGGCAAAGGATGAGTCGAGTTCGTTCAGAAGCTTGGGCGAAATCGTGAGGAGGTCGCATCCGGCAAGAGCGAGGATTTCGCCTTTGTTTCTGAAGGATGCGCCCATAATTTGCGTCTTGCTGCCGGCTGCCTTCAGTCGCTTGTAGATGGCGGTCACGGATTGCACGCCAGGATCCTTGAGGCCGCTGTTGGCGGCTTCGTCCCAGCAGGCGCCTTCGGCGGCCTTGAACCAGTCGTAAATGCGGCCGACAAAGGGACTGATGAGGGTTGCTGAGGCTTGGGCGGCGGCTTCTGCCTGCGCCGTGCAGAAGATAAGCGTCATGTTGCAGTGAATGCCTTCTGCTTCGAGCACGCGAGCCGCTTCGCATCCTTGCCAAGTGGCGGCGATTTTGATGAGAATGCGTTCGCGGGAGATGCCCATGGCTTCGTACAGGCCGATGATGCGGCGCGCCTTGGCGATCGTGGCATTGGTGTCAAAGCTCAGGCGGGCGTCGACCTCGGTGGAGACGCGCCCGGGAATGTGTTCGAGAATGGCTGCGCCAAAGCCGGTAAGCACTCGGTCGATTCGTGCTTCGGCCGGTTCGTTGACGGAGCGGGCCGCTTCAAGAATATGCGTGTATTTTCCGCCCGTTGCAGCCTTCAGAATGAGCGAAGGGTTGGTGGTGGCTTCCGTGGGCTTGAGTTGCGCAATGGCATCAATGTCGCCCGTATCGGCAACGACCACGGTCATGGATTTGAGCTGCTCGAGTTCGCTTGCTTGCTGCATCGCTTGACCTTCTGAGAAAAAAGTCGAAATCGGCTCGGAGGTCGGCTCGAAAACGTCGGACGATTGCAACGCGCAAAAGCAGCGTTGAAGCATGCTTGAGCCGATGATCTTGCAGGACGATTTCGTCCGATACAGCCTTGCCTCCAAGGTATAATGGATCAATTTTAGCCTGAGCTCCGGGAACTCTAAACCTCAGGCAAAACGTTTTGTCCCGGAAAATTTCCTGCGTTCGCTAACGGACGGGGAAATTGCCGGGACAGGCACAGATCCAATCGAGTCAGTTCAAGAACAAAGATAGGGAGGAACCTTGAGTCTGATTATCACAGATGCTCGTCCGCAAGCAGCCCTCGTGCTTGCCGACGGCGAAGTCTTTCTCGGACGCGGATTCGGTGCTTCGGGAAGCGTGACGGCCGAAGTTGTGTTCAACACGGCCATGACGGGCTATCAGGAAATCGTGACCGATCCGAGCTATACGGGTCAAATTGTCACGCTCACGTACCCGCATATCGGCAATGTCGGCGTCAATGCCCAGGATGAGGAAAGCGCCGCGGTCTGCGCCGCCGGCCTCATTATTCGCAGCGAAAGCCCGGTGGTGAGCAATTTCCGTTCCGAACAGAGTCTTTCAGATTATCTGCGTGCAGCAGGCGTTGTCGGTCTTTGCGACATTGACACCCGCAAGCTCACTCGCATCCTGCGAACCAAGGGTGCTCAGGCCGGCACGATCGTGGTGGCTGCAAACGGGACGCTCACGCCCGAGGAAATTGAGTCGGCCGCACGATCCGCCGCTCAGTGGGGCTCTATGGTAGGGCGAGATCTTGCAAGCGAAGTCACTTGCAAGGCTCCGTACGAATTCAAGGAAGGCACCTGGACGCTTACCGCCAACGACGGCACGCCCGGCTTTAAGAAGCTTCAGAATCCGACCTACAAGGTTGTGGCCTATGACTTCGGTGTCAAGCGCAATATTCTGCGCCTGATGGTTGACCGCGGCATTGAACTTACCGTTGTGCCTGCTCGCACGCCCGTAGAGGAAGTGCTCGCCATGAATCCCGATGGCGTGTTCCTGTCGAACGGCCCCGGCGATCCCGAGCCCTGCACTTACGCCATTGAAGTGGCCCGCGAATGCCTCAAGCGTCGCATTCCGCTTTTTGGCATCTGCCTTGGTCACCAGATCATGGGCTTGGCTTCCGGTGGCAAGACGCTCAAGATGAAGTTTGGTCACCACGGTGCCAACCATCCTGTGCTCGACAAACAGACCGGCCGCGTGAACATCACGAGCCAGAACCACGGCTTTGCGGTTGATGCCGATACGCTTCCGGACAATGTCGAAGTCACGCACGTCAGTCTGTTCGACGGGTCTCTGCAGGGCATGCGATTTATCGATGCCCCCGCCATGAGCTTCCAGGGACATCCGGAAGCCTCTCCCGGTCCGCATGACATAGAGACGCTCTTTGACAAGTTTGTCGAGCTGATGAAAAGCGCTCGAGCGTAAAGTCGCATCAAAGCTCTAGAGAAAGAAGCAGCATTATGAATGCAGTTGATCACGTCAAGTCCGCTCTTACAGAGGCGCAAAGTGCGCTCGCCGCTTTGATTGAAAATGAGGCGACGCTTGAGTCCATCGCTCAGGCCGCGCACGCTATTGCCGAAAGCCAGCGTCAGGGAGGCGCCGTCTATTCCTGCGGCAACGGCGGCAGTCTGTGCGACGCCATGCACTTTGCCGAAGAGATGACGGGACGTTATCGCCAAAACCGCAAACCTTATCGGGCGGCGGCCATTTCCGACGTCTCGCACATGGCCTGCGTCGGCAACGACTACGGTTACGAGCACGTGTTCTCGCGCTGGATCGAAGCAATGGGAACTGAAAAGGACGTGCTCGTTGCTATCACCACTTCGGGAACGAGCAAGAACATCGTGGCGGCTGCCAAGGCGGCGAAGGCCAAAGGTATGACCGTGGTGGCTTTGACCGGCAAAGCCGGTTCTCCGATCACCGACGAGGCCGACATCGCTGTGGTGACGCCGGCGGGGCGTTGGGCCGACCGCGTTCAGGAGCTGCACATCAAAGTGATCCACATTCTGATCGAACTCATCGAGCGTGAGCTCGATGCTCAGAACTACAACGAAGGCGCGTAAGACATGCCTAAACGTACAGACATCAAAACAATCATGATCCTCGGGGCCGGTCCGATCATCATCGGGCAGGCCTGCGAGTTTGACTACTCGGGTGCTCAGGCCTGCAAGGCCCTCAAGGAAGAGGGCTATCGCGTGGTTCTCGTCAACTCCAATCCGGCCACCATCATGACTGATCCGGTGATGGCCGACGCTACCTACATCGAACCCCTGAACTGGAAGGTGCTCGAGCGCATCATCGCCAAGGAAAAGCCTGATGCGATTCTGCCGACCATGGGCGGCCAGACGGCTTTGAACCTCGCGATGGACTTAAACCGCGAGGGCATTCTGGAGAAGTACGGCGTGGAGCTGATCGGCGCCAAGCCCGACGTGATCGATAAGGCCGAAGACCGCCAGCGCTTCAAGGAGGCAATGGAAAAGATCGGTCTGGAATCGGCTCGTTCCGGCATTGCCTATTCCATGGCCGAAGCTCTGGAAGTGCAGCAGCGTGTGGGATTCCCTGCCGTGATTCGTCCGTCCTTTACTCTGGGCGGCTCCGGCGGCGGCATTGCCTACAACATGCAGGAATTCGTGGAAATCTGCGAGCGCGGTTTGGCGCTTTCGCCCACGCACGAACTGCTCATTGAAGAGTCGCTTCTAGGCTGGAAAGAGTACGAGATGGAAGTCGTGCGCGATAAGGCCGATAACTGCATCATCATCTGCTCGATCGAAAACCTTGACCCGATGGGCATTCACACGGGTGACTCAATCACGGTTGCACCGGCTCAGACGCTCACCGATCGCGAATATCAGCTGCTGCGCGACGCTTCCATTGCCGTGCTGAGAGAAATTGGCGTGGACACCGGCGGCTCTAATGTTCAGTTTGCCGTCAATCCGAAGAACGGACGTCTGATCGTCATCGAAATGAATCCGCGCGTGTCGCGTTCCTCGGCCCTTGCTTCCAAGGCCACGGGCTTTCCGATTGCCAAGATCGCTGCCAAGCTTGCCGTGGGCTATACGCTTGACGAACTCAAAAACGACATCACGGGCGGTGCGACGCCTGCGTCCTTCGAACCCACGATTGACTACGTGGTCACCAAGGTGCCGCGTTTTGCCTTCGAGAAGTTTCCCCAGGCAAACGATCGTCTGACTACCCAGATGAAGTCCGTGGGCGAAGTGATGGCTATCGGCTCGACCTTCCAGGAATCCTTCCAGAAGGCTCTGCGCGGTCTGGAAACAGGCAAGGATGGCTTTACGCCGATTTCGAGCGATCGCGAAGAGATCGTGCATGAAATCAGCGAAGCCGGTCCCGAACGCATCTTCTACGTGGCCGATGCCTTCCGCATCGGCATGACGCTCGACGAAGTGCATCAAATGACCGACATCGACATGTGGTTCCTGGTGCAGATCAAGGAACTTGTCGATATCGAAAAGCGCGTGGCTCAGGTCAAGCTCGAAGACTTAACCAAGGAAGAAATGCTCTTCTTGAAGAAGAAAGGCTTCTCGGACAAGCGCTTGGCAAATGTGCTCGGCGTCAAGGAAGCCAACGTTCGCCGTCGTCGCCATGAACTCAACGTACATCCGGTCTACAAGCGCGTCGATACGTGCGCGGCCGAATTCGAAACCCGCACGGCTTACATGTATTCGACCTATCAGGACGAATGCGAAGCCATGCCTACCGACCGCAGAAAGATCATGGTTCTTGGCGGTGGTCCGAACCGTATCGGTCAGGGCATCGAATTTGACTACTGCTGCGTGCACGCAGCCATGGCGCTGCGCGAAGACGGCTACGAAACGATCATGGTCAACTGCAACCCCGAGACCGTTTCGACCGACTATGACACGTCCGATCGTCTGTATTTCGAACCGGTGACGCTCGAAGACGTTCTGGAAATCTGCCGCATCGAGAAACCTGAAGGCGTGATCGTGCAGTACGGCGGTCAGACGCCGCTCAAGATCTGCCGCGCGCTCGAAGCAGAAGGCGTCAAGATCATCGGCACCAGTACGGACGCCATCGACTGCGCTGAAGACCGCGAACGCTTCCAGAAGCTCATCAATGAGCTGGGGCTGCGCCAGCCTCCCAACGCCACCTGCCACACACAGGAAGCGGCTCTTGAAGCCGCCGAACGCATCGGCTATCCGATCGTCGTTCGCCCGAGCTACGTGCTCGGCGGCCGCGCCATGGACATCGTGCACAATGCCAAGGAATTGACGCGCTACATGCACGAAGCCATTGTGGTGAGCGAAGACAGCCCCGTGTTGCTCGATCACTTCCTGGACGATGCCGTGGAAATGGACGTTGATGCCGTGTGCGATGGCAAAGAAGTGCGCATCGGAGGCCTGATGCAGCACGTCGAAGCCGCGGGCGTGCATTCGGGTGACTCGGCTTGCTCGCTGCCTCCCTACAGCCTGCGACAGGATATTCTGGACGAAGTGCGCCGCGAAACGACGCTGATGGCCAAGGCCTTGGGCGTAGTGGGTCTGATGAACGTGCAGTTCGCCATCAAAGGAGCTGTGACGGAAAACCCGCTCGTGTACGTGCTCGAAGTCAATCCGCGTGCCTCCCGCACGGTTCCGTTCGTGTCCAAGGCTACGGGCGAGCCGCTTGCGAAGATCGCAGCTCGCTGCATGGTCGGCAAGAGTTTTGCCGAACAGGGTGCCAAGGTGGAAGTGACGCCGTCTCGCATCTGCGTGAAGGAGGCTGTGTTTCCGTTTGCCAAGTTCCTGGGCGTTGATCCGGTGTTGGGACCGGAAATGCGTTCCACGGGCGAGGTGATGGGCGTGGGCAAGACTTTCGGCGAAGCGCTCTTTAAGAGCCAGCTCGGTTCGGGTTCGGTTCTGCCTCCGGCGGGCACCGTCTTTATCTCCGTGCGTGATGAAGACAAGCCGCGCGCCATTGTGGTGGCTTCCGAACTTCTCGACAAGGGCTACAGCCTGGTGGCAACCCGCGGCACTGCCGCCGCGCTTGTGAAGGCCGGCATCCCTTGCAAGGTGGTCAACAAGGTATCTGAAGGCCGTCCGAGCGTGATTGACAAGATCAAGAACCACGAGATTCAGTTGGTGATCACTACGAGTAACGAATCCCGCGGTGAAATCAGTGACGCTCGTGACATCCGCATGGCGGCTTTGGCCAATCGCGTGACCTACTACACGACGATTGCCGGCGGCCGCGCCGCTGTCGAGGGCATCAAACACTTGTCGGATGCGCAGGTCTGCTCACTTCAGGAAATGTACGCTGAAGCGACCAAGGCCTAACGCTCCTCGTAAAACGTAACAAAGCCTGTCCATGGTGCCGGACTCTTCACCGAAGACTCCGGCACCATGTAAAATTGCGCCCTTCTGAGAAGGGCAAAATTCTTTTTTCAAGTCAAAACAAAGATATGCAACAGCGAATTCCGATTACCGCCGCCGGGGCCGAGAAGTTGAAGGCAGAACTCGACGAACTCAAGCGCGTCAAGCGTCCGGCCGTTGTTCAGGCGATTGCCGAAGCGCGTGAAAAGGGTGACCTTTCCGAAAACGCCGAGTACGATGCCGCCAAGGAAATGCAGGGCCATATTGAAGGTCGCATTGCCGAGCTCGAAGGCAAGATCCCCGCGTTGCAGATCATTGATCCGAAGACGCTGCAGGCGGGCGACCGTATTGTGTTTGGCGCAACGGTCGAACTTGAAGACGAAGACGGCAAGGTCAACGTCTACCAGATCGTTGGCGACGACGAAGCCGATATCAAGGAAAACCGCATTTCGATTTCCAGCCCTGTGGCCCGCAGCCTGATCGGCAAGTACGAGGGCGACGAGGTGACGTGTCCGGCGCCGAAGGGATTGATTCACTACGCGATCGTGTCGGTGAAGTACATCTGATTGAAGACGGAAGATTTGACGGCAAAACGAGCGCTGAGGAAGAGATTCCAAGGCGCTCTTGTTGTTTGGTAGGCGGCAATTTTGTGCTTAACTCACTTTCTTTCGGTCAGTAACCGATACAGATAGCGTTGCCGCAAGAACCTTTTCACGAAAGGCTCTGTCAAATCTGATACGTGACGGCTGGCTAAACTACTTCGGAGCTGCCTTGTTGTCGTACCGTGGGCTTGGTAGCGGAATCTGGCGAGTGTGCAAAGAGTGGCCAAAAACAGAATGCGTAGATGACCGAGTCGACAATTTGTTCAAGGTGGTTGTGCGAAGACCGGTGATTGTCATCTGGTGCGGCGCTCTCTTTCACTAACGTCAGGATTTTGCTATCCTCAGAAAATATGTCTACTAAATAACCGGCGCAAAGCCAATTGCTGCCGGCTTGTATGCAAGATCAACCGCAAACAGAAGAAACAACCGCATCCGAAGAACCAGGTTTTTTTGACAAACTGCGTTCCTTTTTCAAGAAAGAACCCACGACGGCCGAGGAATTTTCCAAGACCTTGAAGCGCGCGCACGGGCAAAAGATCATTGATACCGAAGCGTTCACCATGATGGAAGGCGCCCTTAAAGTGGGGCATCTTTGCGCTTCCGATCTGATGGTTCCCCGCGCTCAGATCGAAGCGGTGGATTTAGAAGAACCCAGAGAGGTCTGGCTTCCCAAGGTCATCAGCCGCGGACACTCCCGCTTTCCCGTCATCGAAGGCGATCTGGACGAGGTCAAGGGCGTATTGCACGCAAAGGACTTGCTGCGTCTGTTTGTGGATCCTTCGTACGACATTCGAGCCCATCTTCGTCCGGCCCGATTTATTCCCGAAACCCAACCCTTGAACGTCGTCCTGCGTGACTTCCGCATCACGCGTAACCACATGGCTTTGGTGATTGACGAGTTTGGTTCTGTCTCCGGTCTGATCACGATTGAGGACGTTATCGAGCAAATCGTTGGGGAAATCGCCGACGAATTCGACAATATCAATCTCGGCAAAGACAACATTACGCCGGTCGATAACGAGCGCTGGCGCGTGAAGGCTGAGACGTATCTCGATCAGTTCAATGATTTCTTCGGCGTGCACCTGGAAGATGACTATTGCGAGACGGTGGGTGGCCTGGTGAGCGATCGACTCGAACATGTTCCTCACCGCGGTGAAAGCGTTGAAATTGACGGTTTCCGCTTCAAGGTGCTTACCGCCGACGAACGTCAGGCCCATCTCTTTCTTGTCGAGCGTTTGGTTTCTGCGGCACGCACGGACGAGACGAAAAGCATCGAGTCGGCTGCATGACGTTTTTAAACACTCTCACCTCGGGGCGTACGGGTACTGTGCTTCGCTATGTTGCCGTGGCGCTTGCGGGCGCCTTGGGCAGCATCGCTTTTTCCGTGCCGGCGGCCAATTGGTTCCTGTTGGTATCTCTGGCCGTGTTGTTTTTAGTGACGGTGCAGCCAGGTAGCAAGAAAGAAGGCTTTTTGTTCGGCTGGCTATGGGGCATCGTCTTTTTCTCCGTGGGACTGCGCTGGTGCTACGGCTCGCTTCATGATCACGGACAGCTCAGCATGATGCTGTCGGTCACGGCCATTGTTCTTTTGGGGGCTGTGCTCGCCTGCTTTATCGGCTGTGTGACTGGAATCACGCGTGTGCTGCCGGTGTCGAGGCGACTCAAGCTCATCGTCCTGCTGCCGGTGCTGTGGTCGATATTTGAACTGCTGCGGGGTGTGGAGCCTGCAGGTTTCGGCTGGCTTTCCGTCGGTTACGCTTACTCATCGGATTTTTTCGGGGCCTGGGCGCCGATTGCGGGTGTCTACGGTGTGGGCTTCGCAGTTGTTCTGACGGTTGGCTTTGCCGTTGAATTGCTTTTTCCGCATGAAGACAAGAAACCGTGGCTCAAGACGGTCGACGCAATCGTTCTGGGCGCTCTGGCAATGGTAACGCTTGTGCTCAACGACGTGACCTACAGCGAACCAGGCTCAAGACTTGAAGTGCGTCTGGTGCAGCCCGATCTGCCGGTTGCGATGAGTTACACGCAGTCGACGGCAGTCAAGCGCATCGATCGCGCAGTAGCTATGAGCAGCCGCTCTGCCATGGGAAAACAGCTTGATCTGATCGTGTGGCCCGAAAGTACGATCGCGACGCCTTTGCGCAACGGACTGGATGTCCCGGCGCTTGCCGCCGTAGATGTGGCTGCAAAGACCGGCGCTTCCGTGGTATTCAATGCTTTTTATCGGGAAGGCCCTGGCCGCTACTACAACGGTATGTGGATGGCCGCCGATAAAAACAAGCCCGCGCAGCTCTTCTATCGCAAGCATCATCTCGTGCCATTCGGAGAATTCGTGCCCGCCGGATTTCGATGGTTTGTGGATGCACTGGGCATTCCGATGGCCGATCAGCTCAGAGGGCCTGTTGGAGGCGAGCCGTTTGAAGTTTCCGGTGTGAGCGGCGCGGCGGGCATCTGCTACGAAAACATGTTCGGCGAGGAGCTGCGCCATGCCTGGGATCAAGCCAATCCGAGCTTCATTCTCAATACAGCCAATCTCGGGTGGTTTAGTGAGGCCGTGCTGCCTCAGTTCACGGGCATGAGCGCCATGAGAGCCCGCGAGACCGCGCGCCCATTAATTCAGGCCGTTCAGAACGCTCACTCTGCGTTGATCGGCCCCGACGGAAAAATCGAACGGTTGGCTTCGGCAGGCGCCCAGAATATGGATCTGACGCTTGTAACGGCGACGGGGAAGCCCACGCCCTTTGTACGCTTCGGTCTTTGGCCGTTGATTGGCCTTCTGGTACTTTTGATGGCTGGGGTCTTGGCGCTTGCACGGCGTGAAAACCGTTCGCATCAAGCGTAATTAACGGTGTTCCTTGTCCGATGACGAGGCGTCGCGTCAGCAACGCGGCTCGTGGCTGTTTTTCTTTTCGGTCTCCTTTTCGGGCTGCCCGTCGTAGCGCACGATTCTCCATCCCTTGTACCAACAGAGCATACGAACAAGCACGATGAAGAGCGTGGCCGTCATCAACGCGGCAAATTCCGAAGTGCCGGCCGCGTGCAGTCCGATATAGAGCCAGCCGCCCACAAAGGCGGCGGAGGCGTATGGCAACTGATCGGACATCACCATCGGCAGCCTGTTGAGAAATACGTCGCGAAGAAGCCCTCCGAATACACCCGTGCATACGCCCATCAGGACGGCGGGAAGATAGGGAAGATCGTAGGTCAGAGAAAGCGAGGTGCCGCCTGCGGTGAAAAATCCCAGCCCGACGGCATCAAGCCATACGAGAAGCCTTTGATGCAGTTTGTCCTCAAAGTGCCGTAGGACGGATGGCGCAAAGACCGACAGGGCCAACGTCGCCCAGATGTACTCTTGGTTGGCGATCCAATACATGGGACGGTTGCCGATGATGAGATCGCGCACGATTCCGCCGCCGAACGCGGTGACAAAGGTGACGACGAAGACGCCGACAGGGTCGATTTTCTTTTCTTTGGCGGCCAAAAGTCCCGAGAGGGCGAAGGAGACAATGCCGACGGAGTCGGTGAAGACCAGAAGACTGGATTGCATAGGCGAAATCGGGGCGGTTCGAACCAGGACCGGTTTGTCCGACGAAATCAGAGACTCGCTTTGATTCTATACGGAACAGGGCGGTCTAAGCGCTGACACGATTTGTTTTTTCGCCGTTAATCGGGGAGGCTTTTTGGGCGAGCGGACTGCTTGCGTCAAAAGGCAGACAGTCCGTCGTCCTGAAAGTCCCGCGTCAAGCCTGAGGCCCGTTTTGAGAGGAGGCGTTGAGCGAAGCCGGAATTTCCACGGTGAAGGTCGAGCCTTCGCCGAGCCGGCTTTCGATGTGCATTGTGGCGTTGAGATGAATGAGCACGTGTTTGACGATAGCTAACCCCAGACCGGTGCCGCCTGTATCGCGTGAACGTGATTTGTCAACGCGGTAGAAGCGTTCTGTCAGTCTCGGAATGTCTTTTTCGGCAATGCCGATGCCGTTGTCGGTGACGCTTATAGCAATGGCGCCGTTTTCCTTGATTCTACCCGTCAGCTTGATGGTGCCGCCTGAAGGTGAATAACGCACGGCGTTGGTCATGAGGTTGACGACGGCGCTGCGAAGTTCATCGGGCCAGCCGTGTACGGATATGCCGGCGTCAATGTCGGTTTCCACCGTGTGCGTCTTGACGGCCATGACGCGAATCTCTTCGGCAATTGTGCTGAGCATGGCCGAGAGGTTGATGATTTCGGACGGCTTGGTCTGTTCTTCGTTTTCAAGGCGCGAAAGCGTGAGCAGATCGTTGATGAGTCGCTGCATGCGGCCGGCCTGCTCGCGCATGAGCTGCAGGTGAGATGCCTGAAGCTCGAGTTTGGTCGGGACCTTTTCGTCAATGCCGTGCAGGGCCATGTCGAGAAAACCCGAGAGCACCGTAAGCGGTGTTCTCAGTTCGTGCGAGACGTTGGCAACGAAGTCGCGCCGCATCGCGTCGAGTCGTTCCTGTTCGGTCACGTCGCGGGCAATCAGGATGCGCGTTTTGCGATCGACATCAACGAGGCGGATTTCGTGGGCCGTATTTGGTGTTTTGGTTCGCAGGATGTAAGAAGAGGCAAAGTTGCCGGACTTGATGTAGTTCTGTAGCCCTTCGTCGGAAATGAAGGCAAGAAGGTGGCGACCGACGTCGTCTTCACCCTGTATGCCGAAGATTTTTTCGGCGACATCGTTGCACCACGTCACCGACCAGTCGGATTTCACAAGTACGATGCCTTCGGGCAATGCGGCAAGCGTCTTGCGGTAGCGTGCTTCACGTTCGGTCAAGCGCCGCGTGTTCTTTTCGAGCTGTCTGCGGCTCTTGGAAATGCGGTAGAAGATTTCACTCCAGATCCCCGAACGTACTGACGGCGTATCGGGAAGTCCCGGCTCTTCGAGCCATTGCGCGAGCAGCACGATGTAGTTGAGATGCATGAAGATCTCAAGAAAAAGCCCGAGAATCAACAGGCCGAAGCCCCAGATGGGATCGGCAAGTCCCGCAATGCCCAGACAGAGGCAGCAGAGCAGGATGAGCCGGAATATGACCGGCGCCATTAGTTTCAGACGCTTAACCATGGCGAAATCACTTTCAGACGGCGTCGTTGGCGCGGTAACCCAGACCGCGGACGGTTTCGACCAGAGAGGCCGCAGCTGTGCCTGCTAGTTGCTTGCGCAGGCGAAGAATATGAACGTCGACGGTGCGCTCGTCGAGCTCGGTTGAGTCGTCCCATACTCGCGACAGGAGCTGAGCCCGCGAATAGACGCGACCAGGCGACGAGGCGAGCACCAGCAACATCTTGAATTCGATCACGCCGAGCTTGATTGGTTCTCCTTCGACCTTGGCCGAGAAGCGGGCTTCGTTGATAGTAAGCGGCCCGCAGGTGACTGTTTTTTCGGCTTCCGTTCCGCCGCGACGCAAAACGGCGCGCATGCGAGCGATGAGTTCGCGCGGCGAGAAGGGCTTGACGACGTAGTCGTCGGCGCCGGCATCAAGTCCCGCGACCTTGTCGCTTTCGGTGCCGCGGGCTGTGAGCATGATCACAGGTACGGCGGCGTAGCGCTCGTCGCGCTTGAGTTTATCGAGCCACTGCAGGCCCGAAAGATCGGGAAGCATCCAGTCCAGAAGGATCAGGTGGACGCGGTTTTGGGAAAGAAGGTCACTAGCTTCCTTAACGCTGCCGGCGCGCAGCACGGCGTAGCCGGATGATTCGCAGGCAAAGCCGATCAGTTCTCGGATTGCCGGTTCGTCTTCAACAACAAGAATGGTCTCAGCCATGGTCAATTGGTTCCTAAGGCGCGCTCGCGCGCGCATGTGCGTATGTTTGTTTATGTGTGCGTATGTCGACGGATGTTTTCTTCAGAAGAAAATTATGTCGGATTCGTGACAAAGCCGTGACAAGAACGAAAAATTCGCGAAATCGGCATAAAACAAAAGAGATTCGCGCTGTATCAAGTGCTGTAAGTACGTATCAGAGTTGCGCTAACGCAAAAGAAAGGCTATTTGATTTCTCCTATGGCAAAAAAATCCGTTTTTTGTGAAATTCGGAAATTTCTCTGTAAAAACAAAGGGTTGCACTTTTGTATAGTAGTTTCTAGGCATTGACTTGAGACAAAAGTAAGGGTTTGTACCGAACTCGCGATCGCCTTCTTCGGTCTAAATTAAGCACTGAGACGTTGAAACAGTTTGTTTCAACGCTGCAGTGCGTGACGTGTGGACTTTGGACGCAACCAGGGGCTGCCCGTTCTCAGCGAAGAAAAATTTCAAATGGAGAGCTGTTATGGCAGATAAGAAATCCTCCGTATGGACCAGCTTGCCGATGCAGATGATGTTCGGTCTTGTGCTGGGTGTGGTTGTCGGTGCGTTTACCAACCCCGAATTCGCGCAGACCTGGTTCCGTCCGCTGGGCGACTTGTTCATTCGTTTGATCCGCATGGTGGTCGTTCCCCTGGTGTTCGCCACCCTGGTTGCCGGTGCCGCCGGCATTAGTGACGTTTCGAAGCTCGGCCGCGTTGCCGTTCGTACGTTGGTGCTCTTCATGGTCACGTCGGCCATCTCTGTGGTGTTCGGTCTCGTGATCGCCAACCTGATTGACCCGGGCGTGGGTGTGACGCTTTCGACCGAAGGCCTGAAGGCCGCTCAGGTCAATGCTCCGAGCTTTGTGAAGACGTTGCTTGAAATCGTCCCGATCAATCCGATGGAAGCCTTTGCCAAGGGCTCGATCCTTCAGATCATCTTCTTTGCCATCATGTTCGGTTTCTGCCTGAACGCGATGGGAGAGAAGGGGCGTGCGATGTACGAGTTCTTTGACGTCATGGGCCACATCATGATCCGCATGACCAACATCGTGATGCGCTACGCTCCGATCGGTGTGTTCGGTTTGATGGCCGCCGTCGTCGCTCAGCACGGTATCGCCGTTCTTCTGCCGTTGGGCAAGCTCATCCTCGCGAGCTTCATCGCTACGGCTCTGTTGGTCATCATCATCTACATCCCGTGGGTTAAGTTCTGGATCCGTATCCCGCTTGGCCAGTACTTCAAGGGTATTTTCGAACCCTGGCTTATCGCATTCACGACCTGCTCGTCGGCCGCCGCTATGGCTGCTAACCTCGTTGCTTCCCGTCGTCTGGGTGCTACCAACGCCATTGCTTCGTTTGCTGTGCCGCTGGGCAACACGATCAACATGAACGGTACCGCCGTCTACATGGGTGTGACTGCAGTGTTCGCCGCTCAGATCTACGGTCTGCCGCTTACCTTCTCGGATCAGGTGATTGTGGTTCTGACGGGTGTTCTCGCCGCTATCGGTACCGCCGGTGTTCCGGGCGCTGGCCTGATCATGTCGACTCTGGTCTTCACGCAGATTGGCATCCCGCTGGAAGTCGTTGCTCTGATTGCCGGCGTGGACCGTGTCCTTGACATGATCCGTACGTCCATCAACGTGGTCGGCGACTCGACGACCGCTCTGGCAGTCTCTCGTATGGAAGGTGAACTCGGCTCCGAACCCTTCGACGAAGAAGAAGTGAAGTAATCGCGTTCGGTCAGCCGCTCGGGCTCCCAAAGTCGGGAGCCCGGCAATCTCAAGGTCCGTGGGTTCATTGCGACTCGCGGCCTTTTTTCTTGTCCGGAGAGATTTGGACAATCAGGCAAAAACTTGAGCTTTTCAGGTGGTTGACTGAATTTGGGGTGCGCTATTCTCACCGTGCAACTAGGCCGGAATGACGGCGTTATGAATTTTCTGTGAGGTGTTGACCATGCATTCCTTTGAACTTTATATGCCCACGCGTCTTGTCTACGGTGCCGACAGCATCGAGAAGCTGGCAGCAGCGGCCGCTCCCTACGGCAAACGAGCGCTGATCACCTACGGCGGCGGCAGTGTGGTTCGTAGCGGCCTGCTTGACCGTGTCAAGAAGGCGCTGACCGGTTTTGAAGTGGTGGAGTTCTCCGGCATCGAACCCAATCCTCGCGTGACCTCTGTCAACGCCGCAGCCAAACTGGCCCGTGAACAGAAGGCCGACTTTATTGTGGCCGTGGGCGGCGGCTCTGTGATTGACGCTTCCAAGGCAATTGCCGCGGCCGTCAAGTACGATGGCGACGCCTGGGATCTCGTCAAGGACGGCAGCCTAATCAAGGACGCTCTGCCGCTCTTTTCGGTGCTCACGCTCGCGGCAACCGGTAGCGAATACGATGCGCCGGGTGTGATCAGCAATATGGACACCAACGAAAAGCAGGCGATATCTTCTCCGTTGCTTTTTCCGAAGGCTTCTTTCTGCGATCCGTCTGTCAGCGCAAGCGTTCCGGCATGGCACACCGCTGCGGGTGCCGCCGACATCATGTCACACACGTTTGAGCAGTATCTGGTAATCGAAGGTAACGATGTCAGCGACGGTTTCTGCGAAACGATTCTCAAGACCGTGGTCAAGAACGCACCGATTTGCATCAAGGACCCGACCAATCTCGAGGCACGCTCCGCAATGATGCTCGCGAGCTCCTTCGGCTGTTGCGGTCTGCTTGCGATCGGAAATATGCCTTCACCGTGGCCGTGCCACGCTATTGAACACGAAATTTCGGCCTGGCATGACATCACGCACGGCGTGGGTTTGGCAATCATTACGCCGCACTGGATGCGCTACAGCCTGAACGAAAAGACGGCGCCCCGCTTTGCGCAGTATGCCGTTAACGTTTGGGGCATGGATCCCAAGGGCGATGTGATGGAGTTAGCTAATGCTGCCATTGATAAAACCGCTGAGTTCTTTGCGTCCATCGGTATTCCGCAGCGACTGAGCGAAGTGGGTGTGGATGATTCGCATTTTGAAGCGATGGCTGATCACATTCCGACGTGCTGGTGGCCGTTGTCCGGTGCTTTGCGTCCGATCGACAAGTCCGGCGTGATCGAGATTCTGCGAGCTTCGCTCTGATCTGAGCCAATCCAAACAAAGCGGCCCGGGAGGAAAGTTATCTCTCGGGCCGTTTGTCTGCGAGGTGCCGGACAGACACCTCGCGGGATGACGATGCGCAATTAGCGACGGATCAGCAGGATGGGAACGTCGCCCTGAGCTGCGATACGAGTAGCGGTCGAGCCCATCACTGCGCTCTTAAAGCGTCCGTAGCCGTGGCTGCCCATCACCACCAGGTCGAGCTTCTTTTTCTTCGCAAATGCAGCGATTTCGTCGCCCGGGTTGCCCACGAGGCAAACTTCCTTGGGCGTGAGACCGGCCTTGGCCAGAATCGGACGGATCGGGTCGACAGCTTCGCCAAACTCCTTCTTCTGCAGTTCGAGCACTTCGCTTTCGGACAGTGCCGGAAGTGCCATGCCTGCCATGTCGGGCATCACAGCGCCGGCGTAGTCACTGGCGACGTTGATCAGATAGAACGAGGCGCCTTCACCGAAGAGTTCCTTGTGACGCACGAGGTACTTGACTGCAGCCACGCCGAACTTGGAACCGTCAACGGCGATGCCTACGCGCATGGCGTCCGTTTCGGGAACGGCCTTGTTGCGCACGATCAAAATCGGGTTCTTGGTACGGGCGAGAACACCGTTGGTCACAGAACCAAGGAAGAGACCTGCAAGAGCGGTGCGGCCGCGAGAGCCCATGATCACCAGATCGGCATCAAGGCGCACAGCCTCTTCTGCGATCTTTTCGGACGGATCGCCTACCATGAAAGCTTCGGTCACCGTGATGTGCTTGTCGGCCAGGAACTTGCGAGCCGGTTCAAAAATCTTTTCCGCTTCTTCTTCGTAGTAGCGTGTGAGCGAATCCTTACCGACCAGGCGTGCGGCACGGGCGGGCAGAGGATCAAGCACGACCAGAAGTTCAATTTCGGGGGTCTGACCCAGAAGAGACGTGCGGGAGGCTACAAAGGACAGAGAGTTTTCGCTGTAGCTGCTGCCGTCGATAGGAACGAGAATTTTCATACGTCTATTTCCTTTGTTCTTTCTTGAGTGCGGCGCCCGAAAAGCGTCGAGCTCACTCACTAAATGAAGAAAAAACCGAAACGGTTTGGCGCGGACTGTGGTTGCTCGCTCACCAAAATACCTTCTTCGATCATAGCGCAGTTATAAACGGATGCGGCGGCGAATATGGTGTTTTTTCCGGCTGCCGCGGTTATAACTGCGCGATTTACGGGTTACTACTTGCGAATGAGCATCACCGGTACTTCGCCCTTGGCCAGAAGTCTCATGGCCGTTGACCCGAGAACGGCACTCTTGAAGCGTCCGTAGCCGTGGGTGCCCATCACCATCAGATTGAGCTTCTTTTTCTTGGCGACTTTGGCAAGTACGTCACCCGGCGTGCCTTCGACGCAAACCTTCTCATATTCGATGCCGGCCTTGTCAAGCATCGGTACGATATCTTCGGTGGCTTCGCGGTATGTCTCTTCCTTAATGGCCTCCAGATCCGTGCCTTTGAGCGGCTGCGGCGCACCGGTGGAGACGCCTGCAAGAAGCGTGAGACTGATGTCGCTTGTGACGTGAATCAGATAAAACTTGGAGTCCTTTCCGAAGAAGTCGAGATTGTTGAGTATGTATCGCACGACGGCTTTGCTATGCGGCGAGCCGTCAACGGCGATGCCCACACGCATGCCGTCCTTTTTCGGAATCAGGTCGGAGCGAACGATCAACATCGGCACCTTGGTGCGGGCGAGCACGCCGCGCGTGACGGAGCCGAGGAAAAGCCCCTTGAGGCTCGAGCGGCCGCGCGACCCCATGACCACGAGGTCAGGTTTGGTGCGATCGACTTCGTCGGCGATACCCTCGGACGGATCGCCGACGACGTAGACTTCCTCAACAGGAAGGTCTTTGCCTTTGAGGAACTTGCGGATGGGCTTGAAGATCTTTTCAGAACAATCCTTGTAATAGCCCTCAAGTGTTTCACGCTCGATAAAGCGCAGGGCACCGGCCGGAATCTGCGGCACGACGGAGAGCATTTCGATTTCGGGCGAGCCAGCAAGGAAGCCTTCACGCGAAGCAAGGAATTCAAGTGCGTGGTCGGTATAGATGCTACCGTCAACGGCAATCAGGATTTTCATAAGCACCCCTTCTCAAGCGTCGGGGCTTATTGGCTGCAGCTCGTTTTGAGAAACAAACTCGAAACAGTGATAGCCGCGCCGGATAGCCTCATCGTGACGCCTTCTGTCGAGTTGATAAGCGAAAAGTTTTTTCTTTTTCTACTTCGATATTAGCGCATCACGCGGGTTTTGCAAGCAAAGAGAAAAGAATTTGAAGACGGGCCGAATCTGCGCAACAAATGAAGTTTGATATGGAACTCGGCCTCCTCCTGGAAAGCCCGACAGAGAGCGGATTGGTCGGGAGGGAAAAAAGACGGCGGGCAGCGCCGAAACGACAACGCTGCCCGCATGAAAGGACGGTTAGTTTCTGAGACTGTGAATCGGAGCCGGGATGCGACCGCCGAAGTCAATGAACTTCTGCGAGTCACCGCCCGGAACACGAATGATGGAAGCTTCGCCGAGAAGGCCGCCGAACACCGCAACGTCACCCACTGTTTTGCCCGGCACCGGGATGATGCGCACGGCTGTGGTCTTGCTGTTGATCATGCCGATGGCGGCTTCGTCGGCAATCATGGCCGAGATGGTTTCGGCAGGCGTATCGCCCGGGATGGCGATCATGTCAAGCCCCACCGAGCACACGCAGGTCATGGCTTCGAGTTTTTCCATCGTGAGAGCGCCGGAGCGGGCAGCCGCTTCAATGGCACTGTCTTCGCTTACCGGAATGAAGGCACCCGACAGGCCGCCGACGTGGCTTGATGCAAACACGCCGCCTTTTTTCACGGCGTCGTTGAGCATGGCGAGGATGGCCGTTGACCCCGGAGCGCCGATCGAAGACAGTCCCAGCGTCTGGAAGATTTCACCGACGCTGTCGCCGACGGCAGGCGTCGGAGCCAACGAGAGATCGGCAACTCCGAAGGGAATGTCCATGGCCTTGGCAACGCCGCGGCCGATCAGTTCGCCCACACGCGTCACTTTGTAGGCGGTGTGCTTGATGACTTCGGCGATTTCTGAAAGGGTGAGCTTGCGTCCCGACTCTTCAATGGCGCGCTGCAGGGCTTTGTTGACAACACCGGGGCCCGAGACGCCGACGTCGATCACCACATCGGGTTCGCCTACACCGAGATAGGCGCCCGCCATAAACGGCACGTCCTGAGGAATGTTGCAGAACACCACAAGCTTGGCGCAGCCGATGCCGTCTCGGTCGGCCGTTGCATTGGCCGTTTCCACGATTTTTTGGCCCATGAGGCTTACGGCATCCATGTTGATGCCGCTCTTGGTCGAGCCCACATTGATCGAAGAGCAGATGCGATCGGTTGTGGCCAAGGCTTCAGGCAGTGCATTGATGAGATTGCGCTCGCCCGGCGTCATGCCTTTTTCCACCAGTGCGCCGAAGCCTCCGACGAAGTCCACGCCGACTTCTTTGGCGCATTCGTCGAGGATGCGGCAGACGCGCACCATCTGATCGGTCGAAAAGCCTGCGCAAACCGTGCCGATGGCCGAGACGGCGATGCGCTTGTTGACGACGGGAATACCGTAGCGGTCGCCCACGCCGTTGCAGGTTTCCACCAGACGTTTGGCGTACTTGAGGATCTTGCTGCGCACTTTAAGTTCGAAGACGTCGAAATCGTGGCTCGCGCAGTCGAAGAGATTGATGCCGAGCGTCACCGTGCGCACATCGAGATGCTCGCTGCGAAGCATATTGATAGTCGAAAGGACCTCGCGTTCAGTCAGCATGTTTGTTTGGCTCCGTTTTGAAATTCGAAAAAAATGCGATCGCCTCAGATGACGGTGACGCGATGGACGGCTTCAAAGATGTCTCGGTGTTGCATGGTAAGCGACAGGCCGAGCGACTTGGCGCGCTCCAGAAGCACGCGATGCAGGCTGCGCGTATCGAGATCCGTGGGGATGGAGACTTCAAAGACCTGCATGGAGCTTCCTTCGCCGATCGGGAAGGCTCGCATCGAGGAAATGTTGATCTGTTGCGCGCCGAAGATATGAGAGAAGGTCGCGACGATGTCGTTTCGGTCCGGCCCGTAGACAGAGATCACGAAAGGTTCACTCGGCACCGGTTCGCCCGAAGGCTCTTCGTAGTCGCGCGTGACGATGGTCAAGCGCATCTTTTTGAGGGCGACGGCCTTTTCGATTTCCGCGTTGAGCGTTTCGTTGGAGAGTTCCTGCGGCTTATCCACAAGGTAGATACCGGCAAATTGTTCGTGCAGGGTCGATTGGGTCATTTCGCGGATGTTGCAGCCCAGACGAGTGATCACTGAAGAGATGCACGCAATGACGCCGGGTTGATCCAGGCCGATGACGGCCACTACAACCTCATGGTTAGACATGAAAGATGCTCCTAAAAAGAGATGAGGAGAGCGAAAGCCTTCCGTGCGGGAAGACTCTGGCAGGGTGATGCAGTCAGAATACCACAGGCTGGCAAAGGCAAACGCCGCACCTCGGTGCAGTGCGAGGAAATCAGGAGGTTTGCAAACGAGCAAAAACAGCCAAAGCGTTGTGTGTGCTCAGGGTGGCGGCCTCGTCAAGGGGGAGGCTGCGGATTTGCGCGGCGGCTTCAAGCACTTCGATAAGATCGACGGCGCGGGCAATTTGAGCACCTTGCGCGCGGCGGTTTGCCGTGAGCATAAAGGGCGCATCGGTTTCCAACACGAAGGCGTCTTCGGGGAGTCTGGCAAACACTTCGCGAATGCGTTTGGAGCCTGGATAAGTCAAAGAAGGGCCGAAACCGAGCTTAAAACCCTTGGCGAGAGCCTGTCGCGCCTGTTCGTAGGAGCCCGCAAACGCGTGAAGTACGCCAGTAACCGCCGAATGTTTCAAAAGCGGTAAAACATGCTGTAGCGCTTTGCGGCTGTGTACGCTCACGGGCAGCCCGGCCTTTGCAGCAATCGCGAGCATGTGCTCGAAAAGTTCCAATTGTGAGTCAAGCGGCAGAGCGCAGGCTTGCGGATAGAGGTCAATGCCGATTTCTCCCACGGCACACAAAAAGGGATCTTTTTGCGCCTCAGAAATCGCTACTTCAAGGGATCGAACTTCTTGCGCGACCTGTTCGGGGGTTTGTAGAAGCAAAGGATGAATGCCCAACGCATAGCCGAACTGCAGTTTGCAGGCTGTGCGTTGCACATCCTCAAAGTCGCCCGAGTGCGTGGCGCAGACTAGCGCTTGAACCAGTCCCCGCTTTCGTGCCTGCAAAATGTCGTCACTCGCCAAGGACGATTCGGCGAAGTGACAGTGCGTGTCGATAAGCGGGAACATGTCGGATTGCCTGCAAAATTAAACGCCGGAGACTTCTTCGATGACGCCGGCGGCCAGACGCAGCACCCGATCGCAACGCGAGGCAATTTGCAGATCGTGCGTGACGATGACAACGGCCGTGCCTTTTGCTTTGGCGGTCTTGACCAGACAGTCGAATACTTCAAGAGCGGTGTCTTGATCGAGATTGCCGGTGGGTTCATCGGCAAGGATACAGGAGGGGTCGGCAACCATTGCGCGCGCAATGGCGGTGCGCTGGCGTTCGCCGCCCGAGAGTTGGCTCGGAAGATGTGTAAGGCGCTCCGAAAGCCCCAGCACTTCGAGTGCGGCTTTAGCTTTGGCAAGCGCTTGCTCTTTGGGCGTGCGCCGAATCAAGAGCGGCATGGCTGCGTTTTCAAGCGCTGAGAATTCCGGCAGAAGGTGATGGAATTGATACACGAAGCCCAGCGAGTGGTTACGCATGTCGCCGAGTGCCTTGTCCGAAAGTGTTCCGATGTCCTGCCCGCATATGAGAACGCGCCCGCTGTCGGGCACATCCAGGCCTCCCAGAATGTGCAGCAGGGTCGACTTGCCCGAACCGGATGCGCCGACGATGGCGAGTACCTCGCCGGGGGCCGCCGCAAACGTTACGCCGGAAAGAACGTCAATGGAGTGTCCCGTACCGTCGGAAAAGCGTTTGCAGACGGCTTGAGCTTCAATAGCGTACTTATTCATAACGAAGCGCCTCGGCAGGACGCGTGCGGGCGGCACGCCAAGAGGGATAGAGCGTTGCAATCAGACTCATGGCAAAACTCAGAACGGCAATGGGAACAATGTCGCTTGCGCGCGGGTCAGATGGCATGGAACTGATGAAGTAAATTTCCTTGGGCAGGAATTCGACGCCGAGGATGCCTTCGATAAATGGCACGATGACGTCCAGATTGCAGGCGATCAAGAGCCCCAGACTGACGCCGACGGCAACACCCGTAAAGCCCACGATGCTGCCCTGAATCATGAAAATGCGCATGATTGAGCCGGGACTTGCTCCGAGTGTGCGCAAAATGGCAATGTCGGACTGCTTTTCCGTCACTGTCATCACCAGCGTTGATACCAGTCCGAAAGCACCCACCAACACGATCAAAAAGAGAATGATCGACATCATGGTCTTTTCCACCTGAACGGCGGCAAACCAGGTGCGGTTTTGCATTGTCCAATCGGTGGCGTACCACCCCGAGGGCAAATGTTGACGGATGGAGCGCACGACGGCCGGAGCTTCGTTCATGTCGGAAAGTTTCAGACGTATGCCGGTGGCTCCGCCCGTACGAAAGAGCGTAGCGGCGTCTGTGACATTCATAACGCACAAAGTGCTGTCGAATTCGTAGTGCCCCGAATCAACGAGCCCCATCACCGTCATCTGCTTCATGCGCGGCACGAAACCCGCGGGAGTGACATTGCCTTTGGAGACGATGAGCGTTACCTTGTCGCCGGGACCGACGCGAAGCTGTCGTGCGAGATCTCGCCCGAGAATGATGCCGAAACTGCCGGCCTTGAGGTTGTCGACCGAGCCCATGCGCACGGCCGACGGAATCTCGCTCACCGAAGGTTCGGCAGCCGGATCTATGCCGCGAACCATGGCACCTTGGACGCCCGCTCCTGCTGAAAGCAAAGCCTGGCCGGAGACAAAGGGGGCTCCGGCTACGATGCGGCTTTCGGCGACTTTAAGCGTGCCGAGTGTATCCTGCCAGTTGCCGACACTGCCCGCGAGGTTATAGACCTCGGCATGGGACAGTACGGAGAGCATACGGTCGCGCACTTCTTTCTGAAAGCCGTTCATCACCGAAAGCACGATGATGAGCGCCATAACTCCCAGAGCAATGGAGGCGACAGAAATGCCCGAAATAAAGCTCATGAAACCGTCTTTGCGACGGCCGCGTCGGCCGGCTCTCGTGTAGCGCAGGCCAACGGCAAGTTCAAACGGAAGAGCCAAGATGTTTTCTCGCGAAATGGTTATTGTTCAAGCGCAACGTCTACGGGAACGGCGCCCAGTTTTTCAGTAAGGACCGATGACGGAATACCGACGATATAACCGCGACGGCCGCCGTTGATAAAGATTTCCGGTAGCTCAAGAATTGTTTTTTGAATGTAAACGGGCATTTTCTTGCGGGTGCCGAAGGGACTCGTGCCGCCGACCATGTAGCCGGAATTGCGCTGAGCCTGTTCAGGCTTGCAGGGCGTGACGCTCTTGCAGCCGATCTGCCGCGCGAGATTTTTCGTCGACACTTCACAATCGCCGTGCATGAGAATTACCAAAGGTTTTGCCGACTCATTTTCCATAATGAGCGTCTTGATTGTGGCGTGCTCGTTAAGTCCCAGGGACTCACTCGCCTTGTGCGTACCGCCGTGCTCGACATAGTCGTAAGAGAATTCTCGAAACGTCACCCCGTGGGCTTTGAGCCATTCGGTTGCAGGGGTGGCACTTTCGTGTTTGGCATGCTTGGCCATCGGTTACCTTTCTTGTCAGAGTGAAAAGTCCGCAAGACGCAGCCATTGTGCGACGGCAGCGAGCTCCGGCGCGCCCAAATAGGCCTGCGGACGAAATGTTTCGGGTTTAAGGATATCGAATCGAGCCAGTTGAGCGGAAGCACACACTCGGTGACAGCCGATCAGAATCGGAAAGGGGTTGTTTGCGAGCGCTTGTCCTACGGCACGGGCGGCAGCCGGATTGCCTGTTGCTTGCGCCACCTGCGAATAGCTCATCCATTGTCCTGGTTCAATGCGGCTGACAATGTCGAGAACACGGCGCGTAAAGTCCGGCAGTTTTCGGAAGACTTGTGTGGCAAAGAGCGTCTCGCGCAGTTCCTCAGAAGTGGCTTGCGGCACAGTGAGTACAGCTTCGAGTTGTTGCATTGCGTCTGCAATGGCAAGCGGGGCTGGTGACGGCGCTTGTATGGAGGCAATCGTCGGACAAATGCTTGCGAGTTCACCGTTTTCTTCCCGAAGGACGATTCCGCCCCAGGGGGCTGGCATTGAATAGAAGTTGCGGTTATCCATGGCGGTGCTCCTTTTGGGCTCGTGCAGCTTCAAGGTCACTGTCCCAAAGGCCTCGGGGCATCGGGAAAGCCACGTTTTCTTCGTCGCCGTCCTGCGTGGTGACGGTAAGCGACGGGTATGCCGAGCGAAGTCGCTCGATGACCTGTTGCACCAGAAATTCGGGAGCGGAGGCGCCGGCTGTGATGCCTACAGTGCCGATGCCTTCGAACCAGTCCTCCTGCATGTCCGCGGCCGTATCGATCAATTTCGCCGTGCAGCCGTGTCGTTCGGCCACTTCACGGAGTCGGTTGGAGTTGGAGCTGGTAACAGAGCCAACGACCAGTACGAGGTCGCAGGCGTCAGCTAGACGTTTTACGGCGTCCTGGCGATTTTGTGTGGCGTAGCAGACGTCGTTTTTCTTCGGCTCGGTGATGGACGGGAATTTGGATTTAAGCGCCGAGATCACTTCGGCGGCGTCGTCAACGGAAATCGTGGTTTGTGTTACGTAACTCAAATCGTCGGACGTGCTTTCGAGCTCAAGCGCATTGACGCCGTCGACGGACTCGACCAGATAGATACCTTCGTCAATTTGCCCCATTGTGCCTTCGACTTCCGGATGGCCGGCGTGGCCGATCATGATGATTTTCTTGCCGTTGTTGTGAAGCTTGACGACCTGACGGTGCACTTTGGTGACCAAGGGACACGTGGCGTCGAAAATGCGCAGAGGGCGGGCATGCGCTTCGTCCGAGACGCTGCGGGGAACGCCGTGGGCTGAAAAAATAAGCGTCGCACCGTCGGGAACCTGCGAGATGTCGTCAACGAAGATGGCGCCCTTGGCCTTGAGTTCTTCGACAACGGTGCGGTTGTGGACAATCTCATGGCGAACGTAGAGCGGCGCGCCGTAAACCTCAATGGCGCGGGAGACGATTTTGATGGCGCGCTTGACGCCGGCGCAAAAACCACGAGGTTGAGCGAGGATGACTTGCATAAACACGATGAGATAAAAGTTACGAAGGTGCGGGCATCATTATCGCAAACCGTTGGTCGGCTACGTGGGCAACACACGGAGTTGTACGATTTGTAGCAATGTCGAAACATTGGTTGCCATGTCCTGCGTGCTCGAACCTCCTGCACTTTCGTACGGTTGGGGGACTTGCTTGGACGGACACCGACACTTTGGCTACAAACGTCTACCCATGAAGCGGTTTGACATGCAAACGGGAATCCCGCGCTAAATGAGCCGTGAAAAAGGAAGCTCGTTTCTGTTCTTGTTTGGAAATTCTCTTCAAATTCAGTAGAATGCCGCTCCGCGACAAAAGTAGACGTCTTCCTTTGTGAGGAGGTCGAATCTCAAAAGATCTTTGCCAGATGCTTGGCAAGGATTCTTTTTTGTCGTATAATCACGTTCTTTCGATTTTCGCGCTCACGCTTTTGATATGAAACGGCGAAGCGTGAAGCGTTTTTAACTTTTTTCTTATTACGGGAGTTAGCGATGGCACGAGTGTGTCAAGTCACCGGCAAGTCGCCGATGGTCGGCCATCAAGTCTCGCACGCGAACAACAAGACCAAGCGTCGTTTCATGCCGAACCTGCAGTATCGTCGCTTCTGGGTCGAGAGTGAAAACCGTTGGGTCCGCCTGCGTTTGACGACGGCTGGCCTGCGCACTGTCGATAAAGTTGGTATCGATGCGGTTCTCGCGGATCTTCGCGCCCGCGGCGAAATCTAATATTGGAGATTGAACCATGGCAAAGGGTGCACGCGAAATTATCAAGATGGAATCGACTGCCGGTACCGGCTACTTCGTCACCACGACGAAGAACAAGAAGAATTCCACGGGCAAGCTCGAACGTAACATGTACGATCCGGTTGCTCGCAAGCACGTCAACTTCAAGGAAGTCAAGCTCCGTTAATTCGTTGCTGAGTCTTCCTGTCGGAGAGGAATCTCCGGCGGTGACGTCTAAAGCCGTTGTGTCTGATGAGGATGCAGCGGCTTTTTTGCGCTTGTTTTTCAGTGCATCCGAAACGGCGAATCCAAACTCTGAAATAAAAAACTCTGCCGTCTCGCAAGGAAACGACAGAGTTCGGATTCAAAGAATTATTTGCCGAGTTAAGGCATCTGGATCTTGCCGGAAGAAGGCGGTACCCCGAAACCGGGAGAGCCGGGGGTGACGATCTTGCTGGCTGCTTCACGGCGCATTTCTTGCAGACGTTCGAGCGTCTGACGCACGCCTTCCTTAGCGGCTTCGCCGTACTTAGAAACAGCTTCGGCGACGCTGGCGGCAGGGATGTCAAAAGAGATCGGAAGCGGGCCCATCTGAGTCATGATCTGCACTTCGCCGGTAAAGATCGGGGCGCGCGTCGGGTCCTTCGCGCCTTCGGGCGTGATCGGCGTGAGCACATGGATGGTGCCCATCTTGCGGTCGGTCACGATTTCTTCGGTGTACAGGTTGGCCGCGTCCATGTCGGCGCTGAGGTTGTCAAGATCAGCCATTGTTGAAAAGCAATCCACAAAAGAAGTTGATCGAAATACGGATGCAAGGGATGCCCTTTCCATCCGTCTTCCCGCCTATATGGGGATGGAGCGAGACAATATCAAGTACTGCGCAAAGCAAAACCGCAGCACGGACGGCTGCGGCTTGTTTGTGTGAGGAACCGAAGGATTAGCGGTAAACCATCACGGGAATCTTGGAGTGGGTGAGAACCTTTTGCGTTTCACTGCCAAGAAGCACAGCTGCCAGGCCCTTGCGACCGTGGCTGGCCATGAAGACGCAGTCGCAGTTTTGCTGTTGACTCGTTTCGATCAGCGCTTCAGCCGGCGAGAAGGATTTGACGGCAACGGTTTCCACGGGCACACCCTCCTTGTCGAAGATGGCGCGTGCATCCGCGAGGCGCTCTTCGGCCACGGCACGCATTCTTTCGTCATAGTCGTCGATCGATTCGGGACGGTATTCGGAAAGGGAGGTGTAGCTGTAGGGTTCGATTACGGTGATCAAAACAACGGAGGCACCCAGAGGCTTGGCAAAACGGGCAGCGCCGCGCACGGCCTCAATCGAAAGGGGGGATCCGTCAGTGGGAACGAGAATGCGTTTGTACATTTTTTGATTGACTCCGTTGGTCTGGTGCTTGCATTGTACTATTCGGCGGCGCGTTTGCTTGATGCTGCTTCGGAGAGAATGCGCAGAACTTCGGCGGCAAGCCGTAGTCCGACGGCAGCCGTTACCGGCATGGCCGTACCGAAGTTGGCAAATTCGGGGCCTCGATCGGCAACCGCACTTTTAATGGCCTGTTGAGTGCTGAAGACCGCCGTGATACCGAATTTTCGGATCTTTTTGGGATCTGATGCGCCGGCAGGAAAGCCGTAATCCTTGCGCAAAACGGTGCGCAATTTGGATAAAAGCGCGTCGCCCTGAGTGCGCGAAAGGTCAGCCGCCGTCACGGCACCCGGATCGGTTTTTCCGCCGGCGCCGCCGCTTACCACGATCAGCCGATTGTTTTGGCGAGCCCAGGCCGACAGAGCGGCTTTGGCGGCCAGCGAATCAATGGCGTCGACGATGATTGCCTCAGGAGGAATCACAATACTCAGATTGTCGGCGTCAATGAAGTGCTGAATGGGGCGGAAATTGCCTTCAGGATTGATTGCGGCAAAGCGCTGGGCAAGTACGGCGGCTTTGGCTTGTCCCAGCGTGTTTTCCAGAGCCGGCAGTTGTCGGTTGATGTTGCTTTCGGCCACCGTATCGCCGTCAACCAACGTCAAAGTACCGACACCGCTGCGCGCCAACGCCTCGGCGCACCAGCTGCCGACGCCGCCCAAACCCACTACGCAGACGTGAGCTGTGGTGATGGCCTCAAACGCAGCTTGCCCGTAGAGTCTCTCAATGCCGCCGAATCGACGGCTGTCTTTCGGGTTCATCAGGCGTCCTTTTTGTCGGAAGTCGCACTGGCTTCCGGGGCAGTTTCCGTGCCTTGCTTGGTGTTGTCGATCAGCACCTGAGGTTCCGCCGCTCGTCCGCTCTTATTTTTGCGGACGAACCAGGTGAAGAACACCGGCACAAAGATGGTGGCGATGAAGGTTGCTGCGAGCATGCCGCCGAAGACGCCCGTACCCATGGAATGGCGGGCGGCAGCACCCGGACCCGTGGCAAACACGAGCGGCATCACGCCCAGGACGAATGCCAGAGAGGTCATCAGAATCGGGCGCAGACGCAGGTGGGCGGCTTCAATGGCGGCGTCAAAGACGCTCAGGCCTTCCTCCATCTTCAATACGGCAAATTCCACGATCAGAATGGCGTTCTTGGCCGTCAAGCCGATCAGCACCAACAAACCGATCTGGAAGTAGATGTCGTTGGCCGCGCCCCTGAACCAAAGCGAAACGAAGGCGCCCAATACGGCGTAGGGAATCGCCAGCACCACGGCAATCGGAAGCGACCAGCGCTCGTAAAGAGCAGCCAGAATCAGGAAGATGATGATCAGACCGAAAAAGATAGCCGTCGACGAGGAAGCTCCGATTCGTTTTTCGTGCCACGCCTGACCGGTCCATTCAATGCCGTAGCCCTCGGGGAGAATTTCTTCGGCAATTTCTTCCACGATGCGGATGGCTTCGCCCGAACTGACGCCTTCAACCGCCGCTCCCATGAATTGTGCAGCCAGATAGCCGTTCATGCGGCGAAGCGAATCGGAGCCGGAGATGCGGCTTACTTTTAGAAGCGAACCTAGCGGCACCATCTCGCCCGAAGAGGCTTTGACCCAGGCACGCCCGAAGTCTTCAGGAGTTTGGCGAGACTCAGCATTACCCTGGATGATGACGCGATAGGTGCGGCCGTTACGCGTGAAGTCATTGACGTAGTTGCCGGCAAAAAGCGTTGAGAGCGTATCGTAGACCTGGCTTGTCGAGATGCCCAGACGCATGGCCTTGTCTTCATCGAGCTCAACTCGCAGCATCGGAGTATTGGCGCGCAACAACGTGCGCAGACTGGTCAATTCCGGTCTTGCAGCCAAAGCGGCCATGAAGTCGTCCGTGACTTGCTTTAAGGCGGCAGGATCATCATTGCCGCGCGCTTGCAAAAAGCCCGTAAAGCCGTTGGTGGAGCCGAGACCGCGAATGGATGCGGGTAACGTGGTCACCGAGACGGAATCGGCACTTTTATCCGCAATGGCCTGCATTTCTCGGCGCAGTTGCGCAGAGTCTTTCTCGCGCAAATCCCAATCGACAAGGCGAACGATGTATGTGGCGGTATTGGGACGGATGTCGCTTGCTTGCGTGTCGAAGCCGGTCATCACCAGAATGCTCTGAACATTGTCCAGATTTTCAGTAATGTCTTTGCGAACTTTTTCGGTTTCCTGAACAGTTCGGTTAAAGGACGTACCGTCGGGCAGCTGCATGCTCATGCGGATAATGCCCTGGTCTTCGTTTGGCACGAAGCTCGTGGGCGTTGATTTGACGAACTGCCAGCAGCCGGCAATCACGGCAACCAACAAAACGGCCGTCAGAAACCTAAACCGCAGAGCAAGCTTTACGAACTGCAGATAACCGAACGTAAAACGTGACAAGCCGTGGTTAAAGCCCTGAAAGAATCGATTGGTACTGGGCTTTTCGTTTTTCAGAAGCACGGCGCACAAGGCGGGTGTCAAAGTCAGAGCCACAAAGCCCGACAAACAGACGCTCACAGCAATCGTGATGGCAAATTGTCGGTACAGTTCGCCCGCAATGCCGCCCAAGAATGCCACAGGCGTGAACACGGCCGACAGCACGAGCACAATGGCGATCAAGGCGCCGGCTACTTCCTTCATGGCCTTTTTGGCAGCCTCAACCGGGCTTAACCCTTCGTAGCGCATCAAACGCTCAATGTTTTCCAACACCACAATGGCGTCGTCAACCACGATGCCGATGGCGAGCGTCATGGCAAAGAGCGTTAGCGTATTGAGTGAGAAGCCCATGACCCAAAGGCCGGCCATGGTACCCACCAGGGAGACCGGGACAGCGAGCATCGGGATGAGTGTCGTTCGCAGGTTTTGCAGAAACAGAAACACCACGATTAACACCAAAAGACCGGCTTCGCCCAGAGTCTTAAGCACTTCGTGCAAGGAAGCTTTCACGAACACCGTCGTGTCGTCGGTGATTTCATGCGCGATTTTGCCTTCGGGGTAATCTTTGGCAACGCGATCCAGTTCGGTTTTGACAGCCTCGGCGGCAGCCATGGAGTTGGCGCCGGTCTGCAGATAGATACCGATCGTAATGGACGGTTTACCGTTAAAAACGTTCACGGTTTCATAACTGCGCTTGCCGACTTCCACATCGGCGATGTCGCGGATTCGGATGGGCGAACCGTTGGCGTCGTTTTTAATGATGGCGTCGCCGAATTCGGCTGTTGTCAAACGACGGCCGGGACTTTGCGTGGTGTAGTAGAGCTGTTGCGTGGAAGTTGTCGGCATGCCGCCGATGGTACCCGCACCGCGTTCCATATTTTTGTCGTCTACAGTGTCTTCGACGTCCTGAACCGTTACGCCCATACGAGCCATTCGCTGGGGGTCAAGCCAGATACGCATGGCGCTTTCGGTATTGCCGAAAATGTTCACGTCACCGATGCCGGGCAAACGTTTCAGATAGTCGACAACATTCAAAAGGGCGTAGTCAGCCACTTCCGTCGGCGTCAGAGAGCCGTCGGGAGAGTACATCGCCACCATCATCAACACTTCATCGGAGCGCTTGCGGACGTTAACGCCGTTTTGGCGAACTTGCTCGGGTAGGCGACGCTCGGCCGTACGCACGCGGTTGTTGATTTCGAGCATGGCGTAGTTCGGGTCGGTGCCGACATCGAACACACACTGAATGCGCACTTCGCCGTTTGCACGAATGGAGGTGGTGTAATAGATGAGGCCTTCAATGCCCGAGAGCTGATCTTCAATCGGTGCGGCCACTGTACGGGCCAGCGTCTGGGCGTTGGCGCCTTCGTACTGAGTTGAGATGGTGACGGTTGGAGGGGTGATATTGGGGTACTGCGACATAGGCAGTACGCGCATGGCAACAATACCGGCCAGAACGATCAGAATGGACAGAACGGTGGCAAAAATTGGGCGTCGAATACAAAGGTCACTGAGCATTTTGTTTCGCAACCTCCGCCGTTACTTCTTTTCAACAAGCGTGACAGGCTGCTTGTCGCGCACACGTTGAATCTGATCAGTCACGACTTTGTCTCCGGCTTCGAGCCCCGAAAGAATGATCCAGTCCGTGTCTTTCCAGAGGCCGACTGTTACGGGAACCGCGCGAGCAACGTCGCCGCGAATGACGTATACCTGATAAGTCCCGTCTGGCTTTTGAATGACGGAGCGCTGCGGTACGCGTATCGCGTGTTTTTCAACGCGCGTTTGGAGTTGAACGTGCACAAACTGACCGGGAACAACGCCCGGCGTTCCGGCCGGTACTTTGGCGCGCATCATCAGCGATGCGCTTGTGGGGTCAATCTGGCGAGCAACATAATCAAGCTTGGCGTCCACTGTCTTTCCGTTGTCCAGACGCAAGCGCACTTTGTTGTCGAGAGAGATGGTCGCGCCATCAAGGTCGCGTTCGCTCACGGCAAACACAATGCGCATTTCTTCGGGCTGCGTGATCGTAGCCAGAAGCGTATCGGTGGCGCTCACGAGCGTGCCGGTATTGACAAGCGAGCGACTCACGATGCCGTCGCTGGTGGCTTTGACGGCGGTACGCTCCAAATTGATGCGGGCGCTCTCTTCATTGGCCCTGGCCATGCGAAGGTTCGCAACGCGAATGTCTACGGCGCTTTGCGCATCGTCCCAGGTTTTTTTGCTGGTGGCCTTGGATTCGTAGAGCCGCTTGTATCGCTCGGCTTCACGCCGTTCCTGCACAAGTTGCGCTTCAACTTGCTTGCGTTCGGCGACGGCAGCGTTGTAGGCGGCACGATACGTATCTTGATCAATCAAAAAGAGCGTATCGCCTTCTTTGACGCGATCGCCTTCCTTGTAGGCAATTTTTTCGAGGATGCCGGAAACTTGTGCGCGTACCTCGGCTTGCTTAACACCTTCGGTTTCGCCCAGCGCTTCGACCCAGATGTTTTCATCGGCGATCGTGGCAGTGACGTAAGTGACGGGAATCGGCGGACGTTGCACCTGGACAGCCTTTTTTTCCTGGCATCCCGTAAGCAACAGAGCGGAACACATCAGTCCGGCGCAAGCGGCAAAACCCGCACGAGCGAAAAAGCGAGGCAATAAAGTCATGTTGTTTTTGAGAACAACGCCGCCGAGCCCGCGTGCACAGCGCACCCGAGCCGTTGACAACGCCGTTTGAGCATATGAATTTGTAAGACTTAACTGACTAGTCGGGGTGAATCCTATATTGTGCCGAGCTTTGCGGGCAAAATGGGACGCCCAAAGCAGTAGTAACCCTTGATTTTAGAGACTTGATTGAGATCAGTGTAGTCGGAAGCTGCCAAAAATAGGTCAATTGACATCCTCCCACCGACTCACGACGGGGGATTCCTGCTGGCTGGCATTGCCTGCTGCAAGTTGGTTTCTGTTGCTGATCCCCAACGGGATTCACTTCACAGACGATCCGAGCCTGCCCGGCTCTTCCTTAGGATATTCCCTGCGGCTACAACGTCTGCATTGGACGTGTGGCCGCATTTCACACAACAAAACAATGCTTGCGTAGGCCGGTTTTCACTTGCTATATGCCCGCAGTGCGGACATGTTTGACTTGTGTACTGCGGTGCCACAGCATCCACATACCCTCCCGCTTTGAAAACCTGCCACTCAAGAATGCGCCGGAAAGCTCCGGGGGCAACGCGCTGCAAAGAACGGTTCAAGCCGCTTTTTGCCTTGACGTTGCTTCCCGGCTCCTCAATCGTTCCCCGGGCGCTTTTCGTCATATTCCGAACTTGCAGATCCTCAATTGCCACCCAGCCATACTTCTGCGCTATGGCTCTGGCAGTCTTGAACATGAAGTCCTTGCGGATATTGCGAATGCGCCGGTGCAAGTTGGCAATCTTTTCTTTCAGTCTCCTGCGCTTACGGCTCGGGACTTTCTTGTCAAAGTCAGCCGCCTTGCCCAGTTTTGCCAGTTTCTGCCTTGAGGTTTTATTACTCTCAAGCTGCTTCTGGTAAACCGCGATTCTGTCTTCGAGCTTTTTTATCTCGTTTACGTCCAGCCGATAGACCGTGCCGTCACTTAACTGGACGGTACGGACAATGCCAAGGTCAATGCCGACTTCACCGTTTCGCGTTGCCTGTGGCTGAAAATTCTCAATCTCCGTACAGACGGACACGTACCAGCGCCTGGCTTCAATGGAAATTGTGAGATTTTTGACTTTTCCCTGAATGTCGCGTGATTTACGGTACCGTACAAACCCGATTTTGGGAATGCGGATGCGGGCGTTGGCTTCGTCAAAGTCGCCTTTTAGAAGCTGAGGCAGACGAAACGAGTCACCGTCACCACGGGCCTTAAACTGGACCATGCCGCCTTTGTGCTGTTTAAAGCGCATCAGTCCGCGGTCAAGATCCTTGAGTGCCTGCTGCAAAGTCTGGGCCGGTGATTCAGACAACCAAAGACTGGAATCGTCTTTTTTCCAGCCAACCAGCTGAGAGGCTAGTTCCTTGTAGGAGACAAACGGCTGTTTGGTTTCAAGCTGCCGAAGCTGAATTTCAACTGCCTTGTTATAGACGTATCGGCAATTACCTACAAACTGAGCACACTTAGCCCGCTGTTCGGGCTTCAGAATGAGTTCGAATTTGTAGGCGCAGTTGACTTTCATGCGTGAGATCTTACTAAAGAATATGATTTTTGTATACTTTTACCAAATCTCAACGCCATTCATCCACCAGCTCACGCAGGCGGTCTTCTGGCGTTAGTTAGATAATTTCAGTAGCTCGCTCAAGCCACTTGCGAGCGCGAGGGCTCAAAAGAGGCATGAGTTCTTCGCGTACTCGATTGTGATAGTCGTTGACCCAGTTGATTTCCACCGGTGTCATCATGGCGGTTTTGATGAGCCGCGTCTCGATCGGTGCCAGAGAAAGCGTTTGCATGCGTAGCATCGGTTGCATGGCTGAAAGCATGGTTTCGTCAACCACGGGGGTCACCAGGTTTTCCGTGCGGATACCGTATTGCCCCGCACGATAAAGTCCGGGTTCGTTGGAAAGCACAAGTCCCGGGACGACGCGGGAGTTTTCTTTGACAGGAGCTCGGGGGGAAATGCTCACGGGGCCTTCATGTACAGAAAGGAAAAAACCCACGCCGTGACCTGTACCGTGCCCGAAATCGGCTCCGATCTCCCACAGGGGAGCGCGCACGAGCGTATCGAGCTGACTGCCGAACACGCCCTTCGGAAAAACGGTGGTGGCAAGAGCAATGTGTCCTCTCAGAACGGCTGTGAAATCTGACTTCATGGCGTCCGTGGCGCGACCGATCAGAATCGTACGGGTGATGTCGGTGGTGCCGCCTTCGTATTGGCCGCCCGAGTCGATCAAAAGCAGAGTGTCGGCGTCCGACTGCAGGTTGGCATTGTTGCCCGTGAGCGGGTTGTAGTGCGGTAGAGCCGCATTGGCGCCGAACGCGACGATAGCGGGGAAGCTGTCACAGACAAAGCCTTTGCGCTTGGCGCGTTCCGCGTGCAGCATCTCGGCAAGTTCCTGCTCTGTGGGCGTTTCGCCATCCCAGAGCATTTCATCGAGTCGGGCGAAAAACTCGCATAAAGCGGCTCCGTCTTGTCGCATTGTTTCCTTTAAAAGCTCAAGCTCAGCCTTGTTTTTGCGGCTTTTTAACAGTGCCGTAGGACGCTCTCCGGCTACGACATAAGCGGAACTTTCCTGCTCCAAAAGGGCGTAGACGGCGTGGTTGACGGCGTCGGCGTCAAGAAGCACGCTGTGCCCGTTGAGGTGCTGTGCGATGTGTGCGCGACGGTCGGAGTAGGCGATAACGGAAATGCCGCTCGCCTTGAGATGTTTCTTCACGTCGTTCGTTTGGATTTTCTTCGGATCTACGTAAAGCGTGACATCGTCGTCCGTGACGAGGAGATAAGCCGTGAAAACAGGAGTGCAGGCGATGTCGCTGCCGCGCAGATTGGTGAGCCAGGCAACGTCTTCAAGCGTGCCGAGTAAAAGCGAGTCGGCGCCTGCCGCATGCACGGCTTTGCGAACCTTTTCGAGCTTACGGGCGACAGACTCCTGAGCGTTCGTAAAGACCGAGATAGGAGCGGAGTCCGGATGGGGACGGTCTTTCCATACGTGATCGGTCACGGAAATGTAGCCCGTCAAAATCATTCTGCGTTCGGCAAAAGCGATTTCAAAGCGACGGAAGTCGTTTTCGGAAATGGTAAGCGGATCGCAGCCGACCTGTGCATTTTCCGGAAGGTTCTCACAGAGCCATTGACGAGCGTTGGGGACGCCTTCCGCACCGAAACGCATGAGCTCGATTCCGGAGTCTTCAAGTTGTCGTGCAGCTTGCTCCCAATAGCGACTGTCGGTCCAAAGAAGGGCTCGATTGGCCGTTATGACCATGCAGCCGTATGATCCCGTAAAGCCCGAAAGATAACGCAGAAACATCCAGTGTTCGGGCAGGTGTTCGCTCAGATGGGGATCAGCGGATGTAACGAGCCAGGCGTTTAGCCCAAGGAATTGAATTTCGTCGCGCAGCGCTTGCAAGCGTTCGGTAACAGAGGTAGACATAAGAAATCGGTTCTCCAAAAAAGACCTTGTGGTCTTGGCACATCCATTCTAGGAAGTTGAACGCGGAAAAGCGGCCGAAGAAATGAAAAACGCCGTCGAAACGGATCGGCGGCGCATCGTTGTAGTGGGTTGCTGCGTCAGAAAAGCTTAATGATCTGGATCGTGAGCGGCATTTCCACAACGCCGTCGTGAGAGGTTTCGCTGCCCACATCAACGCTCACCAGACGCCAGCCTGCATCGCGCATCTCGATTAAAGTCGCCTGCACATCGAACTCAGGGCAGGAAAACACGATTTCATTGAGCGCGCGTTGCGCTGACAGAGGTTGCATCGAGGTGCAGGTGAGTTGTTTGCGGTCGTCCGCTTCCATGAGTACCGACAGGTTTTTGGTCTCAGGGCGAGACTCGGTATCGATGGCTTGGCCTTCGATACCGGACTGCCCGGCGCAGCCCGCAATAAGCGCGGCGACCGCGGCAAGAGCCGCGGTGCCGAAGCGAAATGAAAAAGTAGATTGGCAAGCGATCATAGTGCTGATTTTAGCGGCGGCGCATGCGCAGAATCATGCCGGGCGGCAAATTTGAACTCACCGACTCAAATCGCGAGTCCGAATAGGCCGTTTTCGGCGCGCGCTGCACTGTTGACTTGATATTCGAGGCATTGCCGCGACGGCGTTCCTGACCGAATCGGTTGTTTTCAGGATCACGACGGTTGTCCGTGCGAAGAGTTTTGTTGCGCTGGTGTGAACGGAAGTTGCCGGGCATCGTTTGGGGCAGGAAAATTGCCTGATTTTCCGGAGCAAAGGGATCGGCCGGCTCCCACGAGGCGCGCGAAGAACGACGATCATTGCCCGGAGTGCCCCGACGTGCGGGACGAGCCTTACTGACGACGTTGCGCTCGTTGGTGCGTTGGGTATTCTGTGCGGCCTGACCGTTGTTTCCACGGACGTCAGGATTCGGTTCGCGACGCGTACGACGACTCTTGGTGACTTGCGGTTGCTGCACTTCAGTCGCCTTTTGCCGCGGTTTGCGGCGAATTTTCTTTTCGAAGCGTTCGTCGGGATTGTCAGATAGTCCGGCGGCCTGTGCTTCGAGCTTGACGGCTTCGTGCACTTCCTTGGCAACTTCGGTTTTGGCGGGTTTTTCTTTGCGCTGCTTGCGGCGGGAGTCTCGCAATTTTTCAAGTTCGCGCTTGCGTGCGGCATCGCGTTCCTTTTCGTCGGCGACGATGTCTGCGGGCGGTTCGCCTTCGTAACCTTCGGCCTTTTTGAGATCAATGCGCTTTTTCAAGAGCTTTTCAATGGCCGACAGCAGATCCTTTTCATCGTCGCTCACGAGACTTACGGCGTGCCCGGGAACGCCCGCGCGCCCCGTGCGGCCGATACGGTGCACATAGTCTTCGGCGACATTGGGCAATTCGTAGTTGATGACGTGCGGGAGCCCTTCAATGTCAAGGCCACGAGCAGCAATGTCGGTTGCCACCAGCACACGAATGGACTTGTCTTTGAAGCCGGCAAGCGCTTTGGTGCGTGCCGATTGACTCTTGTTGCCGTGAATGGCGGCAGCGACGATGCCGTCTTTTTCAAGCTGGGAAGCCAGACGATTGGCCGTGTGTTTCATGCGGGTAAAGACAAGTACCTGATCCCACTGATTGTCCACGATCAGGTCGCGCAACAACTCGCGTTTGCGTTTCTTGGCGATGCTCCAGGCTTCCTGAGAAATCAGCGTGCTTTCCTTGTTCTTGGCAATTTCGACCGAGACGGGATTGTTGAGGTAGGAGTCGGCGAGCTCACGAATTTCAGCGCTGAACGTTGCCGAGAACATCAGAGTCTGACGCTTGGCGGAAAGCAGCTTGACGATACGGCGAATATCGTGGATGAAGCCCATGTCGAGCATGCGGTCGGCTTCGTCGAGAATAAGAAATTCCACTTCGGAAAGGTCAACATTGAGTTGGCCGGCATGATCGAGCAGGCGGCCGGGGGTGGCGATGAGAAAGTCGCAACCTTTGAGCAGCGCTTCCGTTTGCGGACGAATGTTGACGCCGCCGAAAATCAAAACGGTGTTGAGCTCGGTTTGAGCGCAATATGCTCGAATGTTTTCGTCGATTTGTGCGGCCAGTTCTCTCGTCGGCGCGAGAACCAGCGCACGCACTTTTTTTGCAGCTCGTGCTTTAGGTGCGGCGAGCATCTTCGAGATGACAGGCAGTGCAAAGGCAGCCGTTTTGCCGGTGCCGGTCTGAGCGGCCGCCAGGACATCGCGGCCGGATAAAAGGGCGGGAATGGCTTGTTGCTGAACCGGGGTGGGGGTGATGTAGCCGAGATCGGTTACAGCATCAACGACGGCCTTGGGCAGACCGAGTTCGGAAAAAAGATTGGTCACGGTTTTACTTATTTTTGGTAGAGACCGAATTTGTCGTCTATGGGTACAACAAAAGTGCGTACTTAGCTCGCCATCTAAAACAAAGTCGGGCTGAAAATTGGATCACGCGCGGCTCAAGCCTTCAGCGCCGGATAGGTCGGGCGCCCAATAGCCGCAATACTCACAGAGGCAGTTTCAAGCTCAAGGCTTCGGAGCACAGCAAAACCAGCATTTGAACAATGCAGGAAAAGGCGCAGATTTTAACGGGAAGACGAGTCTTTGTGCGTCAAACGGACAAATTTCTTTACGTCATAAAAACGGGATGCGGCAAGTTGAGCGGAAATGTGAGTATCCTTTTCGCCATGAGCACTTCCGAACCTACCTTTGTCAACGTCACCAACCGCAAGATCATCCATGTTGATATGGATGCGTTTTACGCGTCCGTGGAGCAGCGTGATCATCCGGAGTTGCGCGGCAAACCCGTGGCGGTGGGGCACGCCGATTCGCGGGGCGTAGTGGCGACGGCAAGTTACGAAGCCAGAAAATTCGGCGTGCACAGTGCCATGCCGAGCTCGCGAGCCAAAATGCTTTGTCCGCAATTGGTCTTTATCGAAGGTCGGATGAGTCACTACAAAGAAGTCGGCATGCAGATCCGCGAGATTTTTCACCGGTACACGGATTTGGTTGAGCCGATTTCGATCGACGAAGCGTATCTCGATGTCACAAATAACAAGATGGGCATCGTTCTTGGCGTAGATGTGGCCAAGCGGATCAAGGCGGATATTCGCAACGAGTTGCACCTGGTCGCAAGCGCCGGCGTTTCCTACAACAAATTCTTGGCAAAGGTTGCCTCTGACTGGCGTAAGCCCGATGGGCTGTGCACGATTCATCCTTCGCGGGCTCAGCACTTCATTGAACAGCTCCCCATCAAGGCGTTTTGGGGCGTGGGTCCCGTGACGGAGGAAAAATTTCTCAAGATGGGAGTCAAGACCGGAGCGGATCTTTTGAAAATGCCCCTGGCCGAGCTCGTGTCGCATTTCGGGCAAGCGGGCGTAACGTACTACAAGTTTGCGCGCGGCATTGACGATCGTCCGGTGCAGTCGGAGCGCGTCCGCAAGAGCGTGGGTTGCGAGGTGACATACGAAGTGGACATCCCGGATCGGGCTTTCGTTCTGGAAGAAATAGGAGTTCTTGCTGACGATCTGCTCAAGCGGCTCAACCGCAGTCGGTTTGTCGGCACAACATTGACGCTAAAGGTGCGGTTTTTTGATTTCCGCACCGTGACGAGAAGTCTGACGGCCGATACCCCGTTGGTGGACAAAGACTCGATTGTTCGGGCTGCAACGGCTTTGCTCACGGACGTTGATATTCCGTCGCGTGGCGTTCGATTGCTGGGGCTATCGGTGAGTTCTCCTGTTGAAGAGCAAAACGAACGCCAGGGCGTGCTTTTCTGATCGTTTCCTTGGTCGAGAGTGCCGGAAGTGTCGCACTAACGTGGACAAATAGAAAAAATCTTCAACGCACTGAAGAAATTTTCAGTTTTGCGCTGTTTGACCTTGCCTGAAATTGGTTGACGGCTTTTGGCTATGTCCTGATTTGGTTGACACAAAATGCCTCTGATTACCTCCGCGCATACGGCTGCAGCGAATGCACATTTGTCAACATGTGACTGAGCGGTCACATGTTGGTTTTTGCGTCTACAGGGATGTGCTTGAAAGAAACCGCATCAAAGAGTCCTTTGTCCGTTATGCGCAATTCCGGAATGACAGCGAGTGCCAGAAAGCTCAGCGCCATGATCGGGTCCACATTGTCGGCAATGCCGAACTCTTTGTGCGCCGTCTCTACGAGGTCAATTTTTTGATGAGCCACTTCTTTCCAATTTGCGGTTGTCATGAGTCCGGCAATTTCCAACTTCAATGATCGAACGACCTGACCGTTTCTCACCAAGACGATGCCGCCGCCGAACTGTTCCAGTGCGTTGACGGCAGCGAGCATATCGGCGTCGTTGTCGCCAGCGACGATAATATTGTGTGAGTCATGCGAGATTGTGGTGGCCAATGCGCCATTGAGTCGTTGGCCGGAAGCCAGAAGGCCTTTTACGAGCGATAAGCCGACGTTGCCGGTGGCGCGGTGTCGCTCAATGACCGCCACTTTGACGAGATTTCGGCAGGCTGCTACATCAACGAACCCGGCCTGGTCAACGACAACGGATTCGATCAACGACCTGGTGTTGAGGTCTCCGCCGGTAACGCCGATGGTGCGGGCTTGTCCCGAAGGACAGGCAATCGCAAACGAGGTTTCCTGCAACGGGCGAATGCGGACGCGTCCGGTGACGGATGCGGGCAGTGATCCGGACGGTTGCGAAACAGTTTCCTCGTGTCGACGCCCGTTTTTGAAAACGGCGCGAACTGAAAAATCCGTCAGGTTTTCCAGTACGACCAGATCTGCGGCGTAGCCCGGAGCAACGGCGCCTTTGTGCTTGAAGCCGAAATGGCGCGCGCTGTTGATGGTGGCCATGCAGAGAGCTTCTTCCACCGCAACGCCGTGAGCGACGGCGCACCGAACGGCATTGTTGATGTGTCCCTTGGTACTCACGTCGTCGGGGGACGCGTCGTCCGTACACAAGCAGAACATGGAACTGTTTTGCGGTGTGACGACAGATGCCAGGGCGCCAACGTTTTGTCCTGCAGAGCCTTCGCGCATGAAAACCGTCATGCCGCGGCTGATGCGCTCCAGCGCTTCTTTGGCGGTGCTGCATTCGTGGTCGCTGGAGACTCCGGCGGCAACGTAGGCTGAAAGTCCGTCGCCCTCGAGCATCGGAGCATGACCGTCGATGTGCTTATTTGCAACATGCGCCATCGTCAACTTTTCCAGCATTTCGCTGTCGCCGGACAGCACGGCAGGCACGTTCATGACTTCGGCTAAACCCATGACATCCGGGTTGTCAATCAAAGTGCGAAGTTCGTCGGCTGTCAGCGAGGCGCCCGAGGTTTCAAATGGTGTGGCCGGCACACACGACGGCAACATGAAGCGGATGTCGACAGCGGCATCTTTAGCGTCTTGCAGCATGAATCGAATGCCCTCGAGTCCGCATACATTGGCAATTTCGTGCGGATCGGCCACGATGGTCGTCGTGCCTTTGGAGAGGATCAAACGAGCAAATTCGGTCGGACGCAGCATCGAGGATTCGATATGCACGTGCGCATCGATAAAGCCCGGAACGAGTATGGCGTTTTCAAGATCAATTTCTGATTTTCCGTGAACTGCCAATTGCGGGCCGACATTGACGATGATGCCGTCAGCAATGGCGACATCACAATGGTCGACAAATGCTTTGGTGAAGACATTGAAGATGCGGGCATTTCGCAGCACCAGATCACATCCGGATTGTCCGAGTGCCCAAGCAATGCGGCGTTGCAGGGCGGCAGGAGAGAAAGAGGACTGGCGCATGGCAAAGAACCCCAAAATTGGTTTTATTCGGTGCGTTCGACGCGGATCAGAAATTTAGAAAGATAACCTTCGTGAGTGTCCACGCGGGAGTAACTCATCAAGTCGTGAATGTACAAATCTCCGACGGGCTTAAGGTGACGAGCTTTAAGAAGTTGCAAGAAGTTTTCCGCGTGTTCAATTTGCGACTCCAGAGAACTGCGCACGACATAGCGGGCATACAGGCCGGCCGGGATGACAGCACGTCGAGACTTTGGTGTCGCACCGGTGGCCGTGCTGAAAGCCGCACTTTCTACGATGCGGCCTGCGAGCAGGTCAGCAAGCGATACGGTCACGCCGTATGGTGCGCGAGGTTGAGTGCGCTGCTTGGAAAAGAACTCAAAGTATTCCACAAACTGACAGACGCTGCGCTCAATGGTCGCTGCTGTAGGTCGACAGGAAATTATGGGCGCCCTGAAGGCGCCCGTGAACTTCAAGCGAGCAGTCGCCCGCAGGTCGCTTCTTTCATTTGTCGGGTGAAAGAAGCAAGCTGGGATTTGAGTGCTCGGTCATCATTGAGATTTTCATTGATGATGCGCACGTAGGCCGAGCCGACGATCACGCCGTCAACACCGTGAGCCATTGCTTCGGCGACATGTTCGGGCTTGCTGATGCCGAAACCGAGTAAGGCAGGCGGGGCGCCGGCGTCTTTCATGAGTTCGACGACATGATGCGTGGGCATGCCGGCGGCGCGATCTGTACCGGTGACGCCGCTTCTCGACATCAGATAGATATAGCCCTCGCTGTGCTGAGAAATGCGGCGTATCTTGTCAGCGTCGGCGTTTGGAGGAACCAAACTGATCAGCTGTACGTCGTGCGCACGTGCAGCTGTATCCCATTCCGATTCTCTGGCGCGCATCGAACTTGGAATGTCGGGAATCAGCACTGCGTCAACGCCGGCTTCATGACACTGAGCGAAGAAATGATCAAGCCCCGGTGCGTAGGCGAGGTTGATGTAGATCATGAGGCTGATCGGCATATCGGGATGTTTGGCTCGGTACTGTTGTACGACCTGCAGACATTTTTGCGTGTCAGAACCATTGGCAAGTGCACGTTTGGAGCTGAGGCAAATCACCGGACCGTCGGCGCTGGGGTCGGAGAACGGAATGCCGAGTTCAAAAGCGTCGGCGCCGGCTTCAGTCAAGGTCTCCAAAATTTCGAGACTTTTTTCTGGTGTCGGATCACATAGGTTGACGAACGGAACCAAAGCACCGTCCTTTCGGGCTTTCAACGCGTTAAAGAGGTTTGCAAAACGATCGGTCATGATGGTTGTCCTTCACTAAATCACTTGGGGTCAAAGCGTTGTGGCGTTGATGTAAGCCTCGCGGTTCATGTGACCGTCCTTAAAGAGTCCGATGCGCTCAAAACGATCAAGCACCTGATTGACGTCTTTGTCGCCGCGGCCGGAAAGGTTGCACAGAATGATCTGTTCCTTGTCGGGATTTTCTCGAATCATTCGCAGGGCATGCGCGAGCGCGTGACTGCTTTCGAGTGCCGGAATGATTCCTTCATGCAGACACAAGTCACGGAAGGCAAGCAGCGCTTCTTCATCGGTGGCGTTGACATACTGTGCGCGGCCGATGCTTTGCAGGTATGCGTGTTCCGGACCTACCGACGGGAAGTCAAGGCCTGCGGAAATGGAATACGATTCTTTGATCTGTCCGTCGGGCGTTTGCATATTGAAGGATCTTGCCCCGAAGAAAATGCCTTCCTGGCCGTGACCGAGCGGTGCGCCGTGCTCACCCGTTTCAATGCCTAAGCCGCCGGGTTCCACACCGATCAGTCGGACGTCTTTTTCCTTGATGAAGTCCGTGAAAATTCCGATGGCATTGGAGCCGCCTCCCACGCATGCCACAACGGCGTCGGGAAGACGATGCTCGACTTCCATGAGCTGGCGTTTGGCTTCTTCACCGATAATTTTTTGGTATTGCTTCACAATCGTGGGGTAGGGATGGGGACCGGCTGCCGTACCGAGCATATAGTGTGTGTTCTCGAAGCTACCGGCCCAGTCACGCAAAGCTGCGTTGCATGCTTCCTTGAGCGTGGCAGCTCCCTCGGTGACGGGATAAACCTCGGCGCCCATCAATTCCATGCGAAGCACGTTGGGCTTTTGACGAGCTACGTCTTTGGCGCCCATATAGATGCGGCATTCAAAGCCCATCAGAGCGCAGACAATGGCGGTGGCTACGCCGTGCTGGCCTGCGCCTGTTTCCGCAATGATGCGCGTTTTGCCCATCCGTTTTGCCAAAAGTGCTTGACCGAGCACTTGATTCGTTTTGTGTGCGCCACCGTGCACAAGGTCTTCTCGCTTGAGATAGAGCTTGGCTTTGGTGCCCTTGGTGAGATTGCGGCACAGCGTAATCGGCGTGGGGCGACCGGCGTAGGTGGTCAATAGACCGTTGAGCTCGGCTTGAAAGCTCGGATCATCCTTTGTTTCGACAAAAGCCTTTTCAAGCTGATCCAAGGCCGGAATCAACAGCTCGGGAACGAATTGACCGCCGAACTTGCCAAAAAACGGATTCAACAGCATTTTGATGTGTCCTCTCTTGTAGCGAATGTGGTTTAAGCGGCTTGCGCGAGCGTGCCGTTCCGGGCAAAGTCGCGGTGTGCTTCGACGATTCCAAGGGCGCGTCCGGTTGCAAGGGTCTGGCGCGCGAGCTCTACGCCTTCGGCTATCGATTGAACTCGGTTGCCGGCCAAAAGCAGAAGCGCCATGTTGGCGCAAACCATGTCGTTGTGTGCGGGTTTACCGCGGCCGCTCAAAACGGTTTGCGCGATGCGTGCGTTTTCTTCCGGCAGGCCGCCTTTGACGTCTTCTTCGTTGTACTTTGCCGTGATGCCGAAATCGGCCGGCGTAAAACGACCGGTCTGAATGTCGCCGTTTTCATACAGTCGGGCATATTCCGAAGGACCAGAAACGGAAACTTCGTCGTAACCGCTGCCGTGTACGACAAAACCGCGTTTCATGCCGAGTTCTTTGAGCGTTTGTGCGACCGGTTTGATCAGAGCCGTGTCGTAAACGCCGATGACGGCATAGTCGGGATGCGAAGGATTGGTCAGCGGGCCGAGGATGTTGAAGATGGTGCGGGTAGCGAGAGCGGAACGTACCGGCATCACGTTTTTCATGGAAGTGTGGTAGAGCTGAGCAAAACAGAATGCAAACCCTGTTCGGACAAGGAGTTCGGCCGCTTGTTCGGGGTCAGGGGCGATATTAAATCCCAAGGCGGTCAGCAGATCCGAGGCGCCGGTTTTCGACGAAACGGAACGATTGCCGTGTTTGGCGATGAATAGACCGTTGGACGCGGCACCGAGTGCGGCAATGGTTGAAACGTTGATTGATTGTTTGCCGTCGCCGCCCGTACCGACGATTTCGCCGATTTCGATGCCTTCGGGACGAGGGAAGTGCCGTGCGGCGCGAACCATGGCACGAGCTGCGCCTGCAATTTCAGAAGGAGCCTCCCCCTTCATTTTGAGGGCTGTCAGAATGGATGCAAAGACGGCCGGGTCGGTTTCGCCGTTAAAGATTTTGGTAAAGAGTTCTTCGGTTTGTTCGCTCGAAAGGTCCTGAGAAGCGTAGAGAAGTTCAAGAGCCGGTGTCATTTTGGATTTCCTTTTTCGTCGTGTTGTTTGTCATGCAGATGCCAAGCTGAGAGAAACATCAGAGGCGCCAACACGGAGCAGGCGGCAGGACGAAGGAAAGATCCTTGTGTGTTACGGCAGACTTCATTTTGCAGATCCTTTTTTTGTTGATCCGCGGACCTTGTCTGGTGGTTTTTTGAGGATAAGAAAAAACCCGCTGACCTTGTTGTCCGCGGGTTCTTCTTTTCAAACTTCACTCGTTGTTGTGACGTGACAAAGCGCACCCGCCCTATGGGAGGTGCCACCACCAAAACTGGTTGAAAAGCTTTGTCGAGTACATCATCTGTTATCCGAGAAAAGAGAACTTTCGGTAGAACGTACCGATTGTTGCGCTTACTTTACCTAGACTTTCGGTAAGCCGCAATAAGGTAACTTGCCTAGAAACAGTATTTGAGAGCCAAAGATTTGCTCCAACGAGGAAATCTCGGCAAGATACGGGCCAAGTTCAACCATTTGGCCGCAAACCGACGGCCTCAACAACGGAAACCAAAATATGACCGAACCTCTACAGATTACCGACATCGTGGTCGGCGACGGCGCCGAAGCCAAAAAAGGCGCTCGCATCACCGTGCATTACACGGGCAAACTCACCGACGGCACGGTGTTCGATTCGAGTATTCCGCGCGGCCAGCCGTTTGACTTTACGCTTGGTGCCGGTCAGGTGATCCGCGGTTGGGACGAAGGTTTTGCCGGCATGAAGGTGGGCGGCAAGCGCAAGCTTGTGATTGCTCCTGAATACGGCTACGGCGAATACGGCGCCGGCGGCGTGATTCCTCCCAATGCAACGCTCGAATTTGAAGTTGAGCTTCTCGAGGTGGAGGAAGTGCCCGAACCCGGTGAGCTCGAAATTGATGAAGTGCAGATCGGTACCGGAGAAGAAGCCAAGCCCGGTATGGTGGTGAGCGTGCACTATACGGGCAAACTCACCGACGGCACGGTGTTTGATTCGAGCATCCCGCGCGGTGAGCCGATCGAATTCCCGCTTGGACAGGGTATGGTGATTGCCGGCTGGGAGCAGGGCATTGAAGGCATGAAGGTGGGAGGTAAGCGCAAGCTTACGATTCCCTACAATCTCGCCTACGGCGCACAGGGTTACCCCGGTGTGATCCCTCCCTACGCTACGCTGATTTTTGACGTTGAGCTCACCAAAGTCGCCAAAATGTAACGGCTGATTCTCGGAGTCGACGATAGGCACCGGTGCGAATGTTTCTCGCCCGGTGCTTTTGTTTGCGCTGGGTTCAAAGCGGTTCGATCGGCACCACGTTGATAAAACCCGGTTCGGTCAGGCCCACATGAGTGCTCACACGATACACGGCTTCGAGCATATCGGGCTTTAATACTTCTTTTGGAGTGCCGCAGGCTCGCACGCGACCGTGGTCAAGCATGATGAGACGATCGGAAAAGCGGGCGGCGACCATCAGGTCATGCACGACGTACACGGTTGCGGCACCCGTGCGCTCGGTGTATCGGCGTGCCGCTTGCATCACGATGAGCTGATGACGCAGGTCCAGAGCGCTTGTGGGTTCGTCAAGCAGCAACACGCGCGGAGAGGAAACAAAAGCCTGCGCCATGAAAACGAGTTGCTTTTGGCCGCCCGACAGAGACAGGACCGGTTCGGAGGCTAGTTCATTAATGTGCATGGCGTGAAGTACTGCATCAACGCGGTCAAACGTTTTGCCGTCGACCGTAAGCGAAAGATCATTCACGAGTCCGAGCAACACCATTTCAAACACCGTGAGGCGACTCTGGACGGCGGTGAGCTGAGGAACATACGCCACGGCGCTGTTGGAGAGGGTTTTGCTGTTTTCGGTGGCGAGCACTCGCCCGGTTGCTTTCACGAGCCCTGCCACGGCTTTGAGCAATGTGGTTTTGCCGCAACCATTCTGACCGATGACGCTTACCAGTTCGCCGCCTGCGATGTCAGCCGAAACGTCGGAGAGAACGGTTTTGCTGCCGAACGACACAGAAAGGTTCTCGATGCTTAGTTTCAGGTCGGTGTGAACCGGTCGGTCGAGCCCGCTCAATAGGCTTTCGTGATGATGGTCATGGTCGTGCGGATGAGTGTGCCCCATAGCTCAGTCCTTGTGAGATTTCTCTTTTGAAAGGTGACTTTTGCTGTTATCTTTCGTCTTCGTCGTTTATTTTGTATTGATTTGTGCGTTGGCGATGAAGGCTCAGATACCACTGTACCGTTTGTTTGATGCCGGTTTCAAATGACATTTCGGGGTTCCAGCCGAGCTCACGGCGGATTTTGCTTGCGTCAATGGCATAGCGGAAATCGTGACCGGGGCGATCGGTGACGTTTTTGATGAGCTCTTCGTAGCTGTGTCCGTTCCAGGGTTCGAGTCGATCCAACAGACGGCAGACGATGCGCATCATGTCCAGATTCGAGTGTTCCTCGTGACTGCCCACGTTATAGCTTTCGCCGGCTTGACCGTCGTGAAAGATTTTGTCAACGGCGCGACAGTGGTCCATCACCCAAATCCAATCGCGCACGTTGCTGCCGTTGCCGTAAAGCGGTATCGCTTCGTGCGCAAGAGCCTTGCGGATGATGGTGGGAATGAGTTTTTCGCTGTGCTGCCAGGGGCCGTAGTTGTTGGAGCAGTTAGAAATCGTCGCGTTCAAGCCGTACGTGCGGCAATAGGCGCGAACGAGCAGGTCCGAAGCGGCTTTGCTTGCCGAATAGGGGCCGTTGGGCGCATAGGGCGTTTTTTCTGTGAAAAAGCCCTCCTCGCCGAGGCTTCCGTAGACTTCATCGGTGGAAATGTGATGAAAGCGGGCTTGAGCCAGACAGCTCTTGCGTTTCCAGTAGCGAAGGGATTCGTTTAACAGCGCCACGGTTCCGTTGACATTGGTGTCGACAAAAAGCAGAGGATCGACGATGGAATTGTCAACGTGGCTTTCAGCGGCAAAATGGATGACACCCGTGATGTCGTATTTTTCGAGGAGATCGCGAATGAGCTCGGCATTGCGGATGTCACCTTCGACAGGCACGACGTTTGGCATTTGCGCTTGTGCGTCAAAGGCGTAGCGAGAACCCGCGTAGGTGAGCGCATCCAGGTCGATCAGACGATAGTTCGGGTAGGTGTGCGCAAAGTACGCCACGAAATTGGTTCCGATAAAGCCGGCGCCGCCGGTGACGAGAATGCTTTTTTCAAACATGGGAAGAATCTTCCGTCAAGGCCGTCAGCCAATGCCGCGGCTCAATTGCGTAAGGTTGCAGCGAGTCGAGCGACAACACGCTGTAGGACGGTCGTTTTGCTTTTGTCGGATAGTCGCTCGTAGCAATGGGCTCGATGCAGCAGGACAAATCGAGATGCCGCACGATGGCACAGGCAAAGTCATACCACGAGCCGCTTCCTGCGTTGGTAAAGTGTAAAAGCCGCATTGGTTTCAGGTGTGCCTTTTGCTCGTAGAGCGAAACTAATGCTTTTGCCAGATCATCGACAAGCGTGGGCGCGCCGATCTGGTCGTTGACGACGCGCAGATTGTTTTGTTTTGATGCGAGTTGCCGTATGGTTTGATAGAAATTGCGGCTGCCCGCTTTCTTACTGTAAAGCCATGCCGTGCGCACGATCAGGCCCGAAAAGCCGCCTGAGAGAAGCGCGGTTTCTCCGGCGCGCTTGCTGCGGCCGTAAACCGAGAGCGGATTGACGGGGGCATCGGTGCCGTATGGCAAAGAACTTTTTCCGTCAAAGACATAATCAGTTGACACGTGAATAACCGGTACGCCGCTTTTGGCAAGAATCCGGGGCCCCTCGGCATTGACGGCAAAAGCGGTTTGCGGATCATTTTCGGCGGCGTCAACGGCGGTGTAGGCCGCGCAATTGATTACGCAGTCGAAGGACTCGAGGTCAAAACAAGCTTTTACGCGGGCTTGATTGCAGATGTCCAGTTGCTGACGAGAATACGCACGGCAAGCGATGCCTCGTCTTTGACAGAGCGCGGTAAGCGCTTGTCCCAATTGACCGCTGGCGCCAGTGATCAAGATCATTTGCGAGCTCCTTCATAGTGGAAGGCGGGCGCTTGGCAATAATGCTGCCAGGAAGAGGCCGCTCTGTCCTTGCCGGACTGCAGGCAAACGGTGCCGCCCAGTTGCCAATCAATGGCAAGATCCGGATCTGTGGCATTGATCGCACCCTCGCTTTCGGGGGCGTAGTAGGCGTCGGTTTTATAAGCCACATGCGCGATCTCAGAGAGAACAGCAAAGCCGTGAGCGAACCCTTTGGGAATGTACATCTGCAGATTGTTTTCGTCGGAGAGTTCGGCTGCAACATACTGTCCGAAGGTGGGGGAACCCGCTCGAATATCCAGCGCCACATCCAGAATGCGACCGCATACCGCACGCACGAGTTTGGTTTGAGCGTGCTCGCCCTTCTGAAAATGCAGTCCTCTTAGTGTGCCTCGCCGAGAAAACGAGGCGCTGTCCTGCGAAAAGTCAATTTGGATGCCGAGCGAAGCAAGCGTACGGCGGTTGTATGACTCCAGGAAATAGCCGCGATCGTCTCGGTAGACGGCGGGCGCAAGCAGCACAATGTCGGCGATGGCGGTTGAAAGAATCTGCATGAGCGAACTTCTCGATAGTTTCGAGGTCTCAGAAACAAAGCAATGACGCGGCTTAGGCGTAACGGGCGTGAGTGCTGCGCAAAAGTAAAACAAGCAAGAACGGCACACCCACAAGACTTGTGACGATGCCGACCGGTAGGACGGCGCCGGCCGAGAGCAGTTTAGCGGCCACGGAACTTGCGAGCATCAGCATGGCGCCGGTCAAAAGACTTCCCGGCAAAAGATAGCGCTGATCTTCACCGAGCGTCAATTTGGCCAGATGCGGTGCAACCAATCCGACGAAGCTGACGGTTCCGATAAAGGAAACAGAGCAGGCGATCAACAGCGCACTAATGCCAAAAGCGACAACGCGAAGACGACGCACGGGAACGCCCAGGCTCAAGGCTCTTTCTTCACCGATGGTGAGCGTCGTTAACTCCCACGAGCGCCCGATCAAATATGCCGCTGCGGCGATCACGGCGCCAGCGGCTGCTGCCGTGCTGGTCCATGTGCTGCGCTCCAGATTTCCGAAGGTCCAGCCGCTGATGAGTTGCGCGACTTCAGGGCTTGCATGGTACTGCAGGAATTGCTGCAGAGCCATGAAAAAGAAGTTCATGACGATGCCCGCAAGGATCACGGTCGAAGGCGACATGCCGCGCCGGCCGCCGAGCCAGTAGATGGCCGCAGACACGATGATGGCCATGGAAAAAGCGGCAAGCGCCGTGCCGAGCCAAAGCATACCGAAAATCGTAAATCCGGCGGTGATGGCGCCGGCTGCGCCGAATCCGGCGGCTGAGGAAATCCCCAGTGTTGATGGACTTGCCAATGCATTGCCGGTGATGTTTTGAATTTGCAGACCAGCCAACGATAAGGCGGCCCCCACGAAGAAAGCCGTCAGCGTCATCGGCAGACGAATGGACCAGACGATGACGGCTTCAGCTGTGCCGGCTTCTGGCCCTTGCAGCAGAGCCTGAAGCACCGCGGCAAGTTTCATGCCGGAAGAGCCCGTCATCAGGTCTGCTAAGGCAAGCAAAACGACTCCGACAACACCGGCAGCGAGAATCCGCAGGCGTTTTCGGCTTTGAAGTCGGTATTGCAGGTCGCAGCTCACGGTACGATTTCCTTTGCGATCGGTTTAGCGTTCGAGCTTGATGAAGAATGTTCCCGAGCCGTCAACTTCAGGCAGATATGTTTTCCAGAAACGGTTGTATTCGGCAAGCGGATCAAAATCGGCAAATGTTTCAGGGTAGATGATTTTGGCGAGATCCATCAGATACGTGTAGTCAACCATGGAGCGGAGAGAGCCGTGGTCAACGCCGTAGATCTCTCCGGTTTTGACGGCTTCAAGGGTTTTCCATTCGGGACGAGAGGCAAAGCCTCGCAGCCGCGATTGTGCTTCTTTGGGGGAGACGGAAAGCCCCATGCGCATTTGATCGGTGTCATGAGCACCTTGCCAGATGCTGCCGGTGATGACAACAATTTGCGGATTGTGTGCTATCACGTATTCGCGGGAAAGTGCTGCGTAGGGCTGCTTCATGTCCGCAGCAATATTGTTTGCCTGCAGTTGATTGAGAATGCCGCCCCAGAGCACGCCCTTGTTGTATGTGTTGCCATATTCGCCCGGGCCTTTGCTTCCGGTTTCGACGTAGACGCGGCGGGCTTTGGCTGATTCGGGGAGTTTGGAGACGCGCTCGCGAACGATGTCGGCAATTTCAAGATAGCGTCGATTCAGACTTTCGGCCGTGGATTTCTGATTGAGCAGTTCGCCTAGGATTTTCGTACTTTGAGTGTGATTGGCAGCGGTAAGCGCGTGGTAGTCGAGCACCACGGTCGGAATGCCGGCTTTCTGAAGAACTTCGACGCGTTTGTTGTTGTCGGCGTACTGGCTCTTGTTGATCAGCAGGAGATCGGGCTTGAGCGAAATGATCTTTTCCGTGTTGAGAATGTTGTCGTGGTAGCCGCCGATGCTCGGGATTTTCTTGATCTCAGGAAAAGACTTCATCAGCGCAGTGTATTCGCCAAAACGCGTGGCCTGCCAGCCGTCCTGAGGCAGGGCGACGACTTTTTTCAAACTCTCGGTTCCGCCCACCATCAGAAAGTTAAGGATGTAGTTTCCCACGACGATGCGCTGCGGCGTCTCTTTGAGCGTGATCGTGCGATTCTCGAGATCGGTGACGGTTATGGGGGCGGCAGCGGCACTCAGCGACAACATGCCGAAAAGCAAAACAAGGGTAGCGGATTGAAAAAGACGACCGAGCATATCCGAAATCTCAAAGAGGACGGCGCGCGACTGCCGCCAGTATGATGTTTTTGCTTTTCGTATGATACCCGTGCTTTTTCAGGATGCCATAGCTCGAAAGACGTACGACAACAGTGAACAAGAATTTGGCAGAAACGGGCAATCCGGAGGAACAAAAAAAGGAAGCGCCTCAAGTTAGAAGCGCTTCCTGTCCGATCGGATACAACCCGCTGTTAGGCGAAGAAGCCTCGCAGGCCGTACGCGAAGATCGCAATGATCACAACCGGAATAACATAACGCACCCAGACAAACCAAAGGCCGGTGGTTTTATGCGGCAGCGTACCGCAGTTGTCGATTTCGTCCTTGGCGTTGTTTTTCATAATCCAACCCACGAAAATGGTGGCGCCGAGTGCTGTGATCACAAAGCAGATGTTGCCGCTCACAAAGTCGAACGCATCGAAAATGTTGCGATCGAGAATGCGTACGTCGCGCCACGGACCATAGGCAAGAATGCAAGGCAGATTGCCGAACAGGAAGATGCCGCCAAGCGTCAGATTGATGGCGCGGCCCAGGCTGATGCGCAGACGTTCAACAAGCACGCTGATGATCACTTGATAGATGGTCAGCGACGTCGTCAGAGCAGCAATCACCAGCAACAGGAAGAAGACGATCGCAAAGAAGTTGCCGAGGAACATTTCGGAGAATGCGATCGGAAGAGACTTGAAGACCAGAGACGGGCCGGAATCGGGAGCCAAATTAGCGCTAAAGAGCGACGGAAAGATCATGAAGCCCGCCATTACGGCCACCAGCGTATTGATGATGCCTGTAATAACAGCTGTCTTGACCATGTCTTCCTTCTGGTTCAGGTGCGAAGAAAGCGTGATCATCACACCGAAACCAAGTGACAGGGCAAAGAACACCTGGCCGAGCACGTCAAGGAAAAGTCGGGGTGTGATTTTGGAGAAGTCAGGCGTCAGGTAGAAGCTCACGCCGGCTGCTGCATCGTCGAGCGTGAGGTTGCGAATCACCATGATCAGCAGGCACAGCAGCAACAGAGGCATCAGGTACTTCACCGAGCGTTCGATGCCCTGAATGACGCCTTTGCGCAGGATCACCCAGTTGATGAGAACGAAGACGAGCGTGTAGCAGGTGATTGCAAAGGGCGAATGTTCAATTGTGTCGGAATAGAAACTTTCGGTGAGTTCTTTCGTGATAGGACTCGAAAGGTCCAGGCCTCCGGCAACGCCTGCGGCGCCGAGGAAAATATGCCAGATGTATGAGATCACCCAGCCGCCGATTACCATGTAGTAGGCGAGAATGCCGAAGGCGCCCAAAAGCCCCGTGTAGCCGAAGAGTTTCCATAAGGGACTCGGAGAATAGCCGGGAGCACGGCCAGCCAAAGCAAAGGCGTCGACGCTGTTGGCCTGTGCGCGGCGGCCGATGACGTTTTCAACGAGAATGATGGGAATGCCGACGAGCATCATGACGGCAATGAAGGTGAGCACGTATGCACCACCGCCGTTTTCACCGACGAGATAAGGAAAGCGCCAAGTTGCGCCGAATCCGATCGTCGCGCCGGCAACGGTCAGGATATAGGTCAAGCGGCTTGACCAGGTTTGTCGTGTACTCACCCGTTTTCTCCCGAAAATTTGTTTTTCTTCTATTGCAAAAAGAGTCCCGGCAAACAAACTCGGGATCTCAGATTTCTTGCAACTATTAACCCATTTTCGACTATACCATATAACCTAATATGACAATGCGTCTGTTCGAGTATTTCCTGGCGGTTGAGGGCCTTGTTGCAAACAAAAAATCCGCTGATGCGAGCGGACATCGGCGGACTTTTGAGTGGTGGAGATGAGGGGGATCGAACCCCTGACCTCTGCATTGCGAACGCAGCGCTCTCCCAGCTGAGCTACACCCCCACTGATCAAATTTTTCAACCGCAAGCATACGCCTGCGAAGGAGGCATTATGCCCGAGGCGGACATTGAAAGCAAGAGCCTAAGGCGCCTCGAACGGAGGTTCAAAGCGCCATTTCTCAACGTTAGGCAACTGCTTTTTCAACAAATTCCTTGAACGGAGCAATGCTCTTGGGCTCAATGAGCGTGTCGACCGGTTGGCCGTCTTTGAGAACGACAAACACAGGGATGTGACGCACATCGAACTTTTCCTTGATGCCGGGGTTGTTGTCGAAATCGCAACTGGCAAAAACCAGTTTGTCGCTGTAGTCCTTGGCGAATTGCATGAACAGCGGTTGGAGCCGGCGGCAGTCAGGACACCACTGTGCGCCGATGGCAAGAAGTACGGGCTTTTGGTTTTCTGCGACAACCGAGTCAAAGTTGGTGTCAGTTACCATCGTGATGTTGGGCATGGTCTGCATAGCGGTACGTTCCTCGAAAAGACATGAGATGGTGGCAGTATATCCGACAAGTGGACTCAGGTATTTATGAGTAATCTGATTTTGTTTTGCCAAATGTACGCAACCTTCCAAGCTGTTGAAAACTCCGCAAAATCTCGCTGTGGGAACAAGTCCAAAACGGCGAGAAAAGCGCGGAAATCTTTATAATCCATCGGCTATGCGTAAAACCAAGAAACCCGCTATCGCCAGCGAATGGCGAGAAAACAAAGAGGCGCAGCAACGTGCCGATCAGAAAGCAGCTCGGGAGCAGGCCAGGGTCGCTCGTGCCGAGGCGTTTGCTCGCTTTTCCGGAGCGGCCGGCTACCTCATGATTGCCGGTGGTTGGGTCGTGTGCATCGCGTTGGCCGTATTGTTCGGTCTTTCGCTCGCCACATATTCGCCGGCAGATCCCGGATTTTCCGTAACCGGCACTCAAAAGGCTGCCAACCTGTGTGGCATCGTTGGGGCCTGGGCGGCGGATTTTTCCTACTGGCTGGTTGGTCGATCGGCCTGGTGGGTTGTGGCGGTGCTCGCTTTTTCCGGTGTGCAGATGGTGCGGGCGTTGTGGGCTCGCGCCAATACTGTGCAGTACAGCCTTCGTCCTTGGTCCGCAAGCGTCGGTTTTGTCATCCTTATGAGCGCCTCTGTCGGATTGGAGACGCTGCAGTTCGGTTACGCGGGCATGACGCTTCCGCTCGGTGCCGGTGGTCTTTACGGTCAATTTGTGGCGAGCCAAGTGACGCCATTTTTCGGAATCTGGGGCTCGACCTTCCTCTTTATGCTGCTAACGGCCGTCGGTCTGTCATTTGTTTTTGGCTTTTCTTGGTTTGATCTGGCCGAAAAACTCGGACTGATTTTCGAAACGATCGTGAAATTCATCACTACGCCGCGTCGTAAGGAAAAGCCGCAGACTGTCTCTGAACAAGACGAAGCTACCGAAGAAACGACGGAAGAAAAAGTCGAGGCTGATCTTTCTGCTCCTGCCGAAGTAAAGGATGTTGTCAAGCGCCCCTCTGCGGTTACAGCACGAAGCAAGCGTGCCAAGGCTGCCGCCGCGACTTCGTCTGAAGGCGTCAAGGGGCCTGATCTGGAGATCCTGATCGATCCGCCTTCTGATCAACGCGGTATTAGCGAAGAGACGGTAGAAAAGATCAGCCGCCTCATCGAAACCAAACTCAAGACATATCGCATTGACGCAACCGTCGTGGGGGCGCAGGCCGGTCCTGTCATCACGCAGTATTGGCTTGAACTTGCGCCCGGCGTCAAGGGCAGTCGAGTTGATGACATCCGCCGCGACCTCACGCGTTCGCTGTCAGTGGACTCGGTGCGCGTGGTGCCCGTGATTCCCGGCAAGCCCTATATGGGCCTGGAAATTCCCAACGGCAGCAAACAGCGCCTGGCGGTGTACCTCAAGGAAATCATCGGTAGCCCCGACTTCACTGAGAGCAAATCGTCGCTGTCTCTGGCCCTGGGCAAGGACATTGCGGGCAAGCCCGTGGTAGTCGACTTGGCCAAGATGCCGCATCTTCTGGTGGGCGGTACCACCGGCTCGGGCAAGTCGGTTTGCATCAATACGATGATTCTGTCGCTACTCTACAAGAGCTCGCCGGATCGTCTGCGCTTGGTGCTGATTGATCCCAAGACCGTTGAATTTTCGCTTTATCAGGATATTCCGCATCTGCTCTGCCCGGTGGTGACGGATATGAACAAGGCCTCCAATGCGCTCAATTGGCTAGTCAACGAAATGGATCGCCGTTATAACCTGATGAGTAAGCTGGGCGTGAGAAGCTTCGATAGCTTCAACGACAAGGTCAGCGCAGCCATTGCTGCCGGTAATCCGATAATGGATCCGTTCGATGTTTCGCCCGAGGCGCCCGAACCGCATACTCCACTCAAGCCTTTTGCTTACATCGTCTGCTTCATTGACGAGCTTGCCGATTTGATTCTCATCAACCGCAAGCAAGTTGAAACTCAGATCATGCGTCTGGCTCAGAAGGCGCGTGCTGCCGGCATTCACTTGGTGCTTGCCACGCAGCGCCCGAGTGTGGATATCGTGACGCCGCTTATCAAAGCCAATATCGTGGCGCGCGTCTGCTTCCAGGTGGCAAGCCGCTTTGACAGTCAGGTGGTGCTTGACGACACCGGAGCGCAGGACCTTCTCGGCAAGGGCGACATGCTCTTTAAGCGTCCGGGGCAGGGGGTGCAGCGCGTTCAGGGCTGTATGGTGGCCGAAAGTGAAGTGCTGCGCGTGGTGGAAGAACTCAAGGCGCAGGGTGCGCCTGAATATGTTGACGCGGTTACCGAGCCGGAAACGGGCTCTGCTGCGGGTGAAAGCGGTGGTCCCGGAGCTCGGCGCAGTGGCGAAAACGACCCGCTTTACGATGAAGCCGTGCAGATGGTGATTCAGCACAAGCGTGCGGCCACAAGCTTCGTGCAGCGCCGCTTCAATATCGGTTACAACCGCGCGGCCAATCTGCTTGAAAGCATGGAGGCGGCCGGTATCGTCAGTAAGCCCAATCCTGCGGGCAAGCGAGAAGTGCTCGTCAAGGACAATACGGAGGCTCTGTAATGACTCGACGAATGGTTAATGCGCTGATCTTCACTATTGCCGCATGTTCGAGTGCATCGGTTTGGGCTGCTTCCGGCAGGGAGGCGTTGTTGGCCTTTGCTGATAAGACGACAACGGCGCAGGGTGAGTTTGTTCAAAAGGTGACCGACAAGAAGGGGGAATCGGCCGGAAGTGACAGCGCAGGGACGTTTGTTTTTGAACGTCCCGGCAAGTTCGTCTGGGAAACGAAGACTCCTTATCCGCAAACGATTGTTTCGGATGCCAAAACCGTTTATGTGTGGGATCCTGATCTTAATCAAGTGACGGTGCGAAAACTCACCGAAGCGATGAGTGCCACGCCGGCGGCCATTTTGTTTGGCAAAGGTGACATTGAGAAAAGTTTTCGCTTGAAAGATATGGAAAGCGACGGCGGTCTGGATTGGGTGGCGGCCGAGCCGCTCGTCGAGGACTTCACGTATCGTCGCTTTGAAATCGGCTTTGATGCCAAGGGCGTGATGGCGAGCATGCGTCTGTTTGACCATTTCGGTCAGACAGTGACGCTTACGTTCCGAGATGTGAAAACCAATGGCAAGATTGAGGCCGGCGCATTCGACTTCAAGATTCCCTCGGGCGCTGATGTGCTGCAGGATACGCACTGAGGCGATGTTCGGCAGACAAGGACAAAACGATGTCTCAGGACTTATTTGAAGGGCTTGAGCCCGAACAGCCGATTCGGTCGTCGGTCGCCAGCGAGGCGGCGTCAAGAGCGGCGCTTTTGCTCAATAAGCTCGCGCCGTTGGCCGAACGCATGCGCCCGAAGACGATAGATGAAGTGATCGGTCAGAAAAAGCTGCTGGGGCCGGGGCAGCCTTTGCGGGTGGCTTTTGAAACGCACCGACCGCATTCGATGATTCTCTGGGGGCCGCCCGGAGTGGGAAAGACGACACTTGCTCGTCTCATGGCCGATGCTTTCGGACTTCCCTTTGTTGCGATTTCGGCAGTCCTCAGCGGTGTCAAAGAAATCCGCGAAGCCGTTGAAGAAGCACGTGTGACGATGGCGCAGAGGCATATCCCAACTCTGGTGTTTGTTGACGAAGTGCATCGTTTCAACAAAAGCCAGCAGGATGCGTTTTTGCCGCATGTTGAGTCCGGGCTTTTCATTTTCGTCGGTGCTACAACGGAAAATCCCTCTTTTGAGGTTAATTCGGCATTGCTGAGTCGCTCAGCGGTGTACGTCCTTGAACCTTTGTCTGCCGAAGAGGTCTCGGAACTCATCGACCGAGCGTTTGAGCGCGAGTTTCCCGGATTGGAACTCACCGATGATGCGCGCAAGATTGTGATAGGAACGGCCGACGGCGACGCACGCCGATGTCTCAATGCGCTTGAAGTGACCTGCGGCATGGCGCGCGACCGAAAGCTGACTGTGATTGATGGAGATTTCCTGCGAAGCGCGCTGCCTTCGAGTCTGCGGCGTTTCGATAAAGGAGGAGAGAACTTCTACGATCAGATCAGCGCACTGCACAAAAGTGTACGAGGTTCGGATCCGGATGCGGCGCTTTACTGGATGTGCCGCATGCTCGACGGCGGCTGCGACCCGCGTTACATCGCCCGTCGTCTGATTCGGATGGCGGTGGAAGATATTTCGCTGGCCGATCCGCGAGCCTTGCAGGTGGCGTTGGATGCAGCTGACATATATGAGCGGTTGGGCTCTCCGGAAGGCGAGCTGGCGCTCGCTCAGGCTGTTGTGTACCTGGCTGTTGCCGCTAAGAGTAACGCCGTCTACAAAGCGTTTAACTCGGTGCGCGCTTTTATTCGTGAAGACGGTACGCGGCCTGTGCCGATGTACCTTCGCAATGCTCCCACCAAACTCATGGATGAACTTGGCTATGGCGACGGCTATCGCTACGCTCACGATGAGGCGGGAGCCTTTGCCGCGGGGGAGGTGTATTTGCCCGAAGGGCTCGAAGGCATGCGTTGGTACGAACCAACCGACCGCGGACTTGAAATTAAGATCGGCGAAAAACTCGCGCGCTTGCGTGAACTCAACGAACAGGCGGCCAAGCAGGGAAAGGCACGGAAGCGTTAAGCCGCACGGTGCTAAAATTTTTGTTTATGTGTGATTCAGACCCTTTGGGGCTGGATTGCTATGGGATTCTCTTATAGATCGGCCTGCAAACGCAACAGTGAATGTTGCTGTCATAACTGCAGTGCGACAAATCAAATCATCGAAGGTTAGAAATGCTCGATATCAATATGCTGCGTAAGCAGCTCCCCGAAGTGATCGCCCGCTTGAAGACGCGTCCCTTCGACTTCCCCGAAAAGGAATTCAACGCACTCGAAAACGAGCGCAAGGAAGTGCAGACCAAGACGGAAGAACTGCAGGCGTTGCGCAACCAGCTCTCCAAGCAGATCGGCATTGCAAAGAGCAAGGGCGAAGATGCCGCTCAGTTCATGGCCGAAGCCGCTGCCATCCCTGAAAAGCTAAACGCTCTGTCCGCTCAGCTCGACAGCGTGCGTGAACGCCTGAACGAACTTCTGATGAGCATTCCCAACTTGCCGCACGAATCTGTGCCCGTGGGGCGCGATGAACACGACAACGTTGAGCAGTACCGCTGGGGCACGCCTCGTACGTTTGACTTCCCCGTGAAGGATCACGTTGACGTCGGTGCTCCGTTGGGCTTGGACTTTGATACGGCCGCCAAGCTTTCCGGCTCGCGTTTTTGCTACATGAAAGGGCAAGTTGCAAAGTTGCATCGTGCGCTTGCTCAGTTCATGCTTGATATGCACACGACCGAACACGGCTACACCGAGTGCTACACGCCCTATATCGTGACGGCCGAAACGCTTCGTGGCACCGGCCAGCTGCCGAAGTTCGAGGAGGACCTCTTTGCAGCCAAGAAGGGTGGTCAGGAAGGCAAGGGCGAAACCCTTTACCTGATTCCGACGGCTGAGGTGACGCTTACCAACTGCGTCTCGGGCAAGATGCTCAAGGCAAGCGATCTGCCCATCAAGATCACCGCTCACACGCCTTGCTTCCGTTCGGAAGCAGGTGCCTATGGACGTGACACTCGCGGCATGATTCGTCAACATCAGTTCGATAAGGTTGAAATGGTTCGCATCGTGCGCGACGATGACAGCTACGAGCACCTCGAAGAACTTACGGCATGCGCCGAAAACATCCTCAAGAAGCTCGGACTGCCGTATCGCAAAGTGTTGCTGTGCACCGGCGACATGGGCTTTGGCTCGGCCAAGACTTATGACCTTGAAGTGTGGCTGCCCGCTCAGAACACTTATCGCGAAATCAGTTCCTGCTCCAACTGCGAAGCCTTCCAAGCTCGCCGCATGGGCGCTCGCTACAAGGACGCCGACGGTCGTACGCATTTTGTCCATACGCTCAACGGTTCGGGCCTTGCTGTGGGCCGTACGCTTGTGGCTGTGCTTGAAAACTACCAGAATGCCGACGGTTCCGTGACGGTGCCCGAAGCTTTGCGTCCCTACATGGGCGGCGTTGAAAAGCTGGTTCCTGAAGCGTAATTGCGCACAAGACTAAAGCTGGCAGGGCGTCTTTTCCTTCAAACGAAAAGGCGCCCGTTTTGTCTGGTCATCAAATGCCATAACGTTGTGCTTTTGAATGCCATGTTGACATAGGCAATATGCCTTATTGTGCGGAGTTGTCCGGATCAGTAAGATGAGCGGTACATTTCGAAGCAGAAACCAAAAGTCTGCGCCAACCTGCTCCGTCCGGGCAAGGTGGAAACGCTTCTCTCAGAGACAGCGGATGTGGCCTTGATTAGGCAACCAAACGGATAGAACGGCCGTCTGATCGAAATGGATTGGATGGCTTTTTTTGTATGTGAAAACAGGGTGGATTTAATCCGACTTGCCGAACCCGTCCGATGGGGACAAATCGGCTAAACAGGAGTGAAAAAAATGAGCCAGCGCTTAACGATCAAGGGGCAAGTGACCGTGCCGAAGAACATCCGCGATTTTCTGGGGCTGACTTCGGGAAGTTCCGCCGTGGAGTTCATCATTGACGAAGACGGTTCGGTACGCGTGCAAAAGGCGCAAGTTCGCAAAGCTCGTCGCCCCGGAGCGCAGGCTGCAGATGTCCCGACGTCATCGGTTACGAATCGCTGCGACCGAATTCTGGGACTGCTTGCCGGCTGCTACGTTTGATGTTGCTTGGGTTTACGCCGCGACCATCAGAGGCAAAACGAATAACGTACAAAAAGGGACAGAGAAAAAATGGACATGCTTGCCGAACTGCGCGCCATTGTTGGCGAAAACAATGTGCTTACTGAGGAGGCCGACACCGCCGGGTATTTGGTCGACTGGAGCAACCGATTCTTCGGCAAGACACCTGCCGTGGTTCGCCCGGGCAATACCGAAGAAGTTGCCCAAGTGCTTGCCTGGGCCAATCGCACGGGCACGCCTGTGGTGCCTCAGTCGGGCAACACGAGTCTGGTGGGAGGAGGAACTCCTTCGCCAAAGGGCGACGCGATTTTGTTGTCGCTTTCGCGCATGAACAAAATTGAGGAGATTGATGCGGTCAACGACACCATGACGGTTCAGGCCGGTGTGGTTCTTGAAAAAGCACAACAAGCGGCAAAAGAAGCCGGCCGCCTCTTTCCTTTGAGCTTTGCGGCCGAAGGAACAGCATGTCTGGGCGGCTGCATTGCAACGAACGCGGGCGGTACGGCTGTTCTTCGCTACGGCAACACGCGCGATCTGGTGCTTGGCCTGGAAGTGGTGCTTGCCGACGGTCGTGTCGTCAACATGATGCGAGGGCTTCGCAAAGACAACACGGGCTACGATCTGAAGCAGCTTTTTATTTCCAGCGAAGGAACATTGGGCGTCATCACGCGAGCTGTCGTCAAACTCTTTAATCTTCCGCAGATCACTTGCACGGCTTTGGTGGGTGTGGAAGATCCGCATAAAGCCTGCGAACTGTTGGCTTCTGTGAAAACTGCTGCCGGTCCGGCGCTGACCGGCTTTGAGCTGATGCAGGCCAAGTGCATTGAGCGCGTGGGCGAGCAGATCGAGTCGGTGACGTTGCCCGGCGATGTTTCATCGGCACCGTGGTGGTGCCTGGTGGAATTGAGTTATGCTCGAGATCCCGGTTGCAATCCGCTGGAATCTATCCTCGAAAAACAGTTCGAGGAAGGTAATGTGATAGACGCCTTTTTGTCTAATTCGGTCAAGGACAGCCAGACTTTTTGGGCGATTCGCGAGTCGATTCCGAGTGCAGACGCACACGTGGGCGGCAATCTGCACAATGACGTGAGCATTGAAATCAGCGACATCGCTGCTTTTGTCGACGAGGCGCTTGCCGCGCTCAACGCCCGTTTCGACTGGATTGATCCATCCGTGTTCGGTCACCTCGGCGACGGCAACCTGCACTTTAATATCGGCTCCATCCCGCCTAATCTGGCCTTTGAAAATGAAGAGGGCATTCGTGAGACGGTCTACGAGGTTGTGAGCCGCCACAACGGTTCGATTTCTGCCGAACACGGCATCGGACAACTCAAGCGTGCGCACTTTCTCAAGCTTAAAGATCCGCTCGAATTGGAACTGATGGGCGCCATCAAACGCGCCCTTGACCCCAAGGGCATATTGAACCCCGGAAAGCTTTTGGCCGACTGAGATTAACCACCTAGTTATTTGGAGGTATCGCTCTGCGTCGTTTGATCTAGAGTGCAGCGAAAAGGTTACTTCGAAGTGTTGTGCCTTCGGGCTCCTGCTAATATCTACCGATGTATCCGATTGATTCGGATTGAAAAATTTCTGGGAGACCCATATGAATTCCGACTTTTCTCGCATCAAACGGCTGCCGCCGTATGTCTTCAACATTACGGGCGCTCTCAAGATGGCAGCGCGTCGTCGAGGAGAAGACATCATTGACTTTTCGATGGGTAACCCCGACGGTCCGACTCCCAAACATATCGTCGATAAGATGATTGAAGTCGCGTCGCGCGACAATACGCACGGCTACTCAGTTTCCAAAGGCATTCCGCGTCTGCGCAAGGCAATCAGCAATTGGTACAAGCGTAAGTTCGACGTCGATATCGATCCCGATGAGGAAGCCATCGTGACGATCGGCTCCAAAGAAGGTATTGCACATCTGATGCTTGCTTGTACGGATCGTGGCGACACGGTGCTCGTACCTAACCCTTCTTATCCCATTCATATCTACGGTGCGATTATTGCGGGCGCAGACATCCGTTCGGTCAAAATGATTCCGGGCGTCGACTTTCTGGCAGAGCTTGAGCGCGCCATTGTGGAAACCGTGCCTCGCCCCAAGATGATGATTCTGGGTTTCCCGTCCAACCCGACGGCGCAGTGCGTGGAACTCGATTTTCTTGCCAAGGTTGTTGAACTCGGTAAGCGTTATGGCATTTGGGTTGTGCACGATCTCGCCTACGCCGATATTTGCTTTGACGGTTATAAAGCTCCTTCCATTATGCAGGTGCCGGGCGCCAAGGACATTGCCGTCGAATTCTTCACGATGTCTAAGTCGTACAACATGGCAGGCTGGCGACTGGGCTACATGGTCGGCAACAAAGAGCTGGTGCATGCATTGGCTCGTATTAAGAGCTACCACGACTACGGAACGTTCACGCCGCTGCAGGTTGCAGCCATTGAGGCGCTTGAGGGCGATCAAAGTTGTGTCGAGGAGGTTCGGCTGAAGTATCAGAAGCGCCGCGATATTCTCTGGAAGGGACTCAACGAAATCGGCTGGCCGGTCGAGTGCCCGAAGGCGTCCATGTATATCTGGGCCAAGATTCCCGAGCCGTATCGCAAGCTCGGTTCCGTGGAGTTCAGTAAGCGCCTTCTTGAAGACGCCAAGGTGGCTGTGAGTCCAGGTATCGGTTTTGGGGAATATGGCGACGATCATGTGCGCATTGCGTTGATTGAAAACGAATTCCGAATTCGTCAGGCACTGCACGGTATCAAACACATGTTCAGAAAAGACGGTCTTATCGACCCGGATGCTCCTCGTCCCGAACCCGTGAAAGGCTGATAGGTCAAAGCAAACAAAAGCGGCGTCTTTGTTACTGGAAGGCGCCGCATAATTTTTCTCGGCTACGCAATAGCGCCGAGGTGCGCGGAGCAACAGATCAATACAATCACAGAAAGCGCATTCATTTTTGTCTTCGGCCAAACGAAAGCGCCCGAACAATTGCAAAACAAAAGGAAAGAAACAATGGAAGCAGTCAAAATCGGCATCGCCGGACTCGGAACCGTAGGGGGCGGCACGTATGCCGTTCTTAAGCGTAACGCACAGGAACTTTCGCGCCGGTCCGGTGCTCCCATTGAAGTCAAGACCGTGGTTTGCCGCAATATTGATCGCGCTCGCGGCATCGTTGACGAACGAGTGACGCTCTCTAAAGACTGGCACGATCTGGTCAATGATCCGGAAATCGACATCGTCGTGGAAGTAATGGGCGGCATTGAGCCAGCCAAGAGTCTGGTGCTTGAAGCCATTGCCGCCGGCAAGCATGTCGTAACGGCCAATAAGGCGCTTCTTGCGTTGCATGGCAATGAAATTTTCACGGCGGCAGCCGAAAAGGGAGTGGCCGTATCGTATGAAGCTGCCGTGGCAGGGGGCATTCCGATCATCAAGAGTTTGCGCGAAGGCCTTGCCGCCAACCGCATCGAATGGATCGCCGGCATCATCAACGGCACCTGCAATTTTATTTTGTCGACCATGCGTGACAAGGGGCTTTCCTTCGAAGAGGCGCTCGCGCAGGCCAAGGCCTTGGGCTACGCGGAAGCCGACCCCACGTTTGACATCGAAGGGATTGACGCCGCTCACAAGATTACGCTCTTGAGCGCGCTCGCTTTTGGCACGCCCGTTAACTTTGATGCCGTGACAGTTGAAGGCATCACAAAACTGACGGCGACCGACATCCGTTACGCGGAAAACATGGGCTACCGCATTAAATTGCTTGGCATTACCAAGCGTACGGAACGCGGCATTGAGCTGCGCGTGCATCCTGCACTCGTGCCGATGCGCCGCCTGCTTGCCAATGTCGAAGGTGTGATGAATGCGGTGGTTGTCAAGGGCGACGCTGTCGGCAGCACGCTTTTTTATGGCCGCGGTGCCGGTGCCGAACCCACTGCCTCGGCCGTGGTAGCCGATTTGGTAGACATCGTGCGTATGACGGCAGCGGGCGACGCTCAGGCGCTTAAGCCCGCAGAACACAATCAGGAAACGACGCAACTCGGTTGGTTGCCGATGAGCCAAACTGTGAGCTCTTACTATCTGCGCATTCCTGTGGCCGATGAACCGGGCGTGCTCGCACAGGTCGCTCGCATTTTTGCCGAACAGTCAATCTCGATCGAGTCGGTGCTGCAGCCCGAGGCGGTGATCGGCGAAAAAGACACGGAGATCGTGGCGATGACGCACAGCGCTCTGGAAGGATCTGTGACGGCAGCCATTGAAGCCATTGAGGCGCTGCCGAGCACGCGGGGCAAAGTGGTGATGATCCGCAAGGAAGAACTCAATTAATCCGGAGCCGAGAAATGGCAATCAAATACGCAATGACCTATCAGTCCACGCGCGGCGAAGACGAGGGCGCGGGCTACAGTGACATCGTGCTCAAGGGACTTGCGGCCGACGGCGGTCTTTTCATGCCCCGCATTTATCCGCAGGTCACCAAGACCGATCTTGAGGATTGGCGTCATTTGTCCTACGCAGAACTTGCGTTTGAGATCCTGCGTTTGTTTGCAACCGATATTGAGGAAGATACGCTCAAGACCATGCTTGCGGGCGTGTACCGCGAGGATGTCTACAACAACGGCCGTACAGGGGAGGACTTTTCCAAGATCACGCCGACGCGGTCCATTGACGGCGGCAAGATTCGCATTTTGGAACTTTCCAATGGCCCGACGCTTGCCTTCAAAGACATGGCGATGCAGTACCTTGGAGCGCTCTTTGAATACATCCTCGAAAAGCGCAACACGGAACTCAATATTTTGGGGGCCACATCGGGGGATACCGGGTCGGCTGCCGAATACGCCATGCGCGGGCGCAAAGGCGTGCGCGTCTTCATGCTCTCTCCTGAGGGACGCATGAGCGCGTTTCAGCGAGCCCAGATGTACAGCCTCAAGGACCCCAACATCTTCAATATCGCGGTCAAAGGTTCGTTTGACGACGCGCAGGACATTGTCAAGGCCTGCAGTCAGGATGCGGGATTTAAAGCGACGTACAACATCGGCACGGTCAATTCCATCAACTGGGCCCGCGTTTCGGCGCAGGTCGTCTATTACTTCAAGGGCTGGCTGGAAGTCACAGAAAAGCCCGGTGAAGTGATTGACGTCACGGTTCCGTCTGGTAACTTCGGAAATATCCTGGCCGGCTGGATTGCCAAGCAGATGGGACTGCCGATCGGACGACTTGTGGTGGCGACAAACGAAAATGACGTTCTCGACGAGTTCTTCAAGACCGGTGTCTACCGTGTGCGCGACAGCGAACATACGTTCGTGACGAGCTCTCCTTCGATGGATATTTCCAAGGCGAGCAATTTCGAGCGCTATATCTACGATATCGTCGGGCGCAACGCCGGGCGCATCAGGGAACTTTGGACACAGCTTGCTCTTAAGGGAGGCTTTGCCCTTACTGAGAGCGAAATGGCGCAAGTGCGCGAAAGCGGCTTCGTGTCGGCCAAGAGCACTCATGCCGATCGCATCAATACGATTCGTGAAGTCTTTGAAAAAGAAGGCCTCATCGTGGATCCGCACACGGCCGACGGTATTTTTGCCGCACGGCAATACGTGCGCGCAGGCGTCAAGATGCTTTCTTTGGAAACAGCGCTTCCGGCGAAGTTCGCCGCAACAATTCAGGAAGCGATCGGCGCGGCTCCCGAAGTGCCTTCAAGCTATGTCGGTATCGAAAATCGCGAACAACACGTCACGGTGATGCCGGCCGATGTCGGAGCGGTGAAGAAGTTCATCTCCGAAACACTTAAGGCGTAGTCGTTTTCAGCAAACTTCGCAAAAAAGAGCCGGAATTCGATTGAAAACCGGCTCTTTTTCCGAGAACAGTGCTTATTTGCAGAGAATTTCTCTCATGTTAAGCGTCTGGGCCTGTTGCTTTTGGTCGGCCGAAAGCATCTCGTCGAGCATCATCATGCCGTGCTTGGCGCGGGTGTCTCCTGAGAGGTTGTAGAGCGCATAAGCGTAGCTCGGATTTTGTTTGACGCCTTTGCCTTCGGAATAGACAAGGGCCAGGTTGTTGGCGTGCATGGGTTCTGGCGCTTTGCAGAAGGCCGACTGATAGAGCGAAGCGGCTTTCCCGAAATCTTGTTTCACGCCTTTGCCTGTGAAGTACAGGTTGGCAAGATTGGTGTCGCTGCCCGCCGACGCTTTGTCCTTGAGTAATCCGTACCAGTGCTGTGCCGAAGCGTAGTTTTCTTTGCCCTCAAAATAAAGACCCACGGTGTAGGCCGCATCGGCGGCAATCACGTCGCTCGTACCGAACTTGATCGTGACGGCACGGTTGGCCCAGTCCAAGGCTTCTTTTTCGTTTCCTGTTTCCAGACAACTGTCGGTGAGCAGACTCGCAATTTCCTGCAGGCGAGCCGGGTGCGGCATTTCACCGCGGTAGACCGGAAAGTCTCCCTTTTCAACGAGAGAATAGGCTTTCTTCAATGCTTCGCGAGCCTTGATGGGATCGCGCTTGAGCGCATCGCCATCGGGAGCCCACAGGTAGCAGCGTCCCATGTCCTGATAGACGGCTGCCAAGTCCTTGGGATCGGTTGTTTCAAGAATGCCTGATAGTGTGCGTTGGTACCACTTCACGGCTTCCGAACAGTTGATGCCAAAGAGCGACGCGTCGATGAACCCGTTGGCAATGCTTTGTGCGGCGCTCGGCTTTTTACGGGGATCATCGCCATTGGCGGCAATAAAGCGGATGCCGGAGATTTCTTGGTAGGCCTTTTCAAGTTGGGCGGCGAGATCTCCCTGTGAAACCGTACCGCTTTGAGCCTGATGTTTGGCGATGCGATAAGCGATCTCCATGCTTTCCTTGGCGCTGGAAGCATGATCGAACTTGTCTTGATAGTACTCGACGATACGATTTTCCTGGCCTGTGGCTTTGGCAAATTTTTTGAGCTGATAGAGCTCAAAGCTCATGCCCAGATCACCGATCGGATAAAAGAAGTTCTTGGCAAGGAACCGGTAGGCGTCAAGCGTGTCTTGAGCCGAGACATTGCCCTTGGCGTCGTGAAAGAGACTGTCGGCGAGCTTAAAGAGCAGGTTTTCTCCCGTATAACCCAATTGGCTTGCCTTTTGAAAGGCTTCGATGGCTTTGTGATAGTCGTCCGTGGAGAGATAAACGGAGGCCATGGCCGCTTCGGCCCAGCCGTCTTTGTTGAATTCGTTTTTGACGACGCTCTCAAGCACTGCCTCATCCATGGCACCAGCGATCTTCGCAGGATCAATGCGGTAGGCGAGCATTTTCTCAAAAAGCGTTTTTTGCACGGACTTGTCGTTGACTTCCAGGGCAATTTTGCAAAGCGTGGTGTAGTCCGAGTCGAGTGTGCGTTCATCGGCCGATTCCACGGCAGACTTCACAATGGCGGCAAACTGTTCGGGCGTGAGCTTGAGTTTGTCTTGCGTGAGCGCTCGTGCAATGTCGAGCGACGAATGCGTGGGCTTTCCGTTGAGTTTCTTTTCAACAGCAGCAAAGTTGCCTTCGCCCAGGCGTGAGTAGAAGAGTTTTAAGGAGTCAAAGTCCTTCTTTTGCAGGCAATTGTCGACAATTTTGTCGATTTCTGCGTCAGAAAGGCTGCTTTTGCCGTTTTTCTCGGTTTTAAGAAAAACATAGAGGCCCGCAAAACCGGGGTGCCCGGCTTTGTAGTTTTCAGTGACCCAGTTCTGGTAGAGCTTGGTGCTTTCGGCTTCGCTCAAATTGGCCACGCGTTTCTTTTCGCCGTAGAGCCAAGAGGCAAAGAGATAGTTGATCTTGTTGACAGGGTAGATGCCGGCGTCGGTGAGGTTCTTAAAGACCGGTCCGATCAATTCGTGGGGCAGGTGCATTGACCATTCCATAAACCAGCGGTAGACCTGCGGATCAGAAGCGATGTTTTGCGCATACAGGCGGCAGGCTTGTGCGTGCTTGTCGCGATCAATGAGGCGCACTTTGAGCTGCGGCAGGTTGCCTTGGCGGCAGACGTAGGTGGCCGCGGCTTTGTCTCCTTTGACGGCAAGCTCGTATTTAGCCTGCATCTCAGCGACTTTGTCGGTGTAGGCAGTGGCGTTGGCAAGCGGAACAAAAAGACTCAGAGAGAATGCGGCAAGGCAGGTTTTCTTCAACATGGCAGAGAATGGGGAACCGAATCAAGAAGCGCCGATTATGGCAACCCAAAAACTTCGCGAAGCTTAACGAGGTCTTTGCATTGGACAAATGTCGCAAGAGTTGACAAGGCTGACTATGGAAATTTCCGATCATCGACTATCGGATTTTTCCATAGTCAATGAAAGAATTTTTCCGAAAAGAATAGGCTCAGGAGGGGCGCCATGTATTTGCCCAGAACGGCCGAGAAAGAAATCGTGCAGCTCTCGGAAAACTTCAAGCCTCTGGTTGTCTGAATTTCCGGCCTAGACTTTGCAGCAGGCACTCAAGGATCTTGACCGCGGACTGACGCGCTTTAAACAGCACAAAGGCGGCATGGTCCGGTTTAAGGCCCGTGGTGACGGCGCGTTGATTTGTATGACGCCACAACAACGGTTTTTGTCTGACGATGTTGTGGCCCACAGTCTCCGGCAGATTTAGCGGAAACGAGAAAGCGGCTCTGAAAGGCCGCCTTCTGTGAGATGACAAATAATCAACGATCAAACGTTGCTTTGAGTTGTGTGAATTCCATCAAACCATAGCGGCCGCCTTCGCGTCCGATGCCGCTTTGTTTGTAGCCTCCGAAGGGAGCAGTTACATCGCGCGGACCTCCGTTGACGTAGACATTGCCGGCCTTGATGCGTTTGGCCACGGACAGAGCGAGCTCGCGTTCGCCGAAAACAGCGGCATTTAGGCCATAGGGGGTATCGTTGGCAATGTCAACGGCCTCATCGACCGTCTTGTACGTGATCACGCAAAGTACGGGACCGAAGATTTCTTCACGCGCAATGCGCATGGAATTGGTGACGTTGACAAAGACCGTCGGCTTGATGAAGTAGCCTTTGCCGGCTTCAGGAGCTGGACCGCCGCAGAGCAATTCGGCGCCCTCCGATTGGCCGAGTTCAATGTACGAGAGCACCTTGTCGTATTGCGCTTTGGAAGCCATCGGTCCGATGTTTGTCTTGGGATCCATCGGATCGCCCACGACGAGTTGCGGAATGCGACGCAGCAACAGCGCTTTGACCCTCTCGAGATCTGATTCAGGAACCAGCAGGCGGGTCAGTGCTGTGCAAGTTTGACCTGAGTTGTAGAAAACGGAACCAAAGAGCTGATTGATGGCAGGCTCATAGTCTTCGTTCGGAAGCCAGATAAAAGGCGATTTTCCACCGAGCTCCAAAGAAATGCGTTTGACACCTTCCAGAGCCTTTTGGCTGAGCTTGATGCCAACAGCCGTTGATCCGGTAAAGGAGATCATGTCGACGAGCGGGTGTGTGGCAAGCGTGTCGCCCAGTTTTGATCCGCGTCCCGTGATCAGATTGACGGTTCCGGCCGGGGATCCGGCGCGATCAAGGGAATCCACGAGCAGATAGGCTGTCAGAGGTGTGTGCTGGCTGGGTTTAAGCACGACCGTATTGCCCATCAAAAGCGCCGGGATGATTTTCTGCACGACTTGTCCGAGCGGATAGTTCCATGGCGTGATGCAGGCGATGACGCCGACGGGCTCGCGAACGACGGTGCTTTGTTCGAACTGTTCTTCGAGAATGACCTTCTGGCTTTCGCGAATGTAGGACTCGATGCGGGTGAACTGATAGTCGCAGTGTGCGTTTGCCGAATAGCTGACGGGCGCTCCCAATTCCAGAGCTTCAAGCCGAATGATTTCGTCTCGGTAGGTTTTGAAGATTTCCAAGGCCTTTTGCATCAGCTCAACGCGTTTGGCAAGCGGCGTGGCAGACCAAGCGGGTAGCGCTGAGGCCGCTGCTTCAATGGCGGCAACGGCATCGGCAGGCGTGGCATCAGGGACGGTGGCAAAGGGAGCGCGTGTGGCGGGATTTTCGAGAGTGAGAACATCGGTGGTGCTTGGCTTGACCCAAGCGCCGCCGATATAAAAGCTGTCAAAACGGTAGGCCATAACAATCTTGCCGTTTGTGTTTTTGGCACGAAACGGCGCATTACAGGTATATGTCTAGACTAGCACCGTTCTCGTTTTTTAGGAGGTTTGGCATTTTTGCAACGACAAGAGATTTGGCTTTGCAATAGTCTGTTCTATGCCAATACCTGTTATCAGCAGTACCCAGCGAATGCCCGATCAACGCGAATTTTTCCCAAGCGTCATGTTGAACGCATAGCGTCTTCCCGGGTGGTAGGAAACAGAAATTTCGAGGACTTGTTCTTTGGCGTCAAGATAGTGGCGAAGGATGCGCAAGGCCGGTTCGCCGGCGGTTGCGCCGAGAATTTTGGCAATGTCGGCGGGTAGCGCAACAGCCTGAATGGACTGCTTGACTTGCACGCAGTGCTTGTGAAAAAGCTCTTCGATGAAGGTGATGATGAGCGTTTCGGGGTGCTGCCGAGCTTGTGTCACGATTTCGCCGTAGGCGGCGTTGATGAAGACTTTCGTGCAGACAACGGCAGGATCTTCAGGATCGTTGCTTGTGCGCGTGTTGACAAAGCGTAGAAAGGTGGCACCGACGGCGCAATTGATGGCTTCGGCCAAACGCCGATCAGCTGTGACGAAATCAATGTCTGTGACGCGACGTCCGTAGTTATGACCGAAATCGTCGAGATCTCGAAGCGACGACAGTTTCTGATGGAAATTACGAGCACCGCCCGTTGAAATGACACGAGTACCGTTGTGCGCCTGTCGCTCAATGAGTCCTCGAGCTTTGAGTTCCTGTAGTGCCGCCCGCACGGTGTTGCGCGAAACTTTTTCTGTTTCCACAAGCATGAGTTCCGTGGGTAACTGAGAACCCAGCGGATAGCGTCCGGTTGCAATGCGATGCGCCAGTTTGTTGGCGAGTTTCTGCCACAGGAGTTCTTTTCGCATTTTGGTGTAGGCCGCTTGGCGTAGAAACGATACGGATTTCGGACAAGGTATTTGTACCACTAAATCCTGTTAAGACGTTTTTCCAAAATCAAAGAAAGCCTTGATTGATGGGGTATTTTTGCATTTGTTCCAAAGACCTATTGACAGAAATAAAGAAGGAACAAATATTAATCCTTTGATTTTTAACGATTTTTATCTTCGGACCCCCTCGACCTCTTGATATTGATCAAATCATTTGACGCGTTTCTTCGATCTCCGAAAGTTCTTTTTTGAAAATTCTTCGCAAGGGTGCAAGCGAAGCCGTAGTCGGTTTGAGGCTTGTTCTCATTGGATTTTTTCAAACAGCTACAGGAGAGAAAAATGGCTTCCAGCGCAGTTGACAGCGTCATTCACGGCTTTTTGTTCAGCACGGACGAAATGCGTGAAATTTTCAGCGACAAGTCCTGGGCACAGAAATGGCTTGACACCGAGGCGGCTCTGGCCAAGGCGCAGGGCGAACTCGGCGTGATTCCGAAGGAAAAGGCCGACATTATTAACAAGTACGCCGATGCCAATCTGCTAGATTTGGCCTCGATCGGCGAGTTCTACAAGAGCTCCATCACGATTGTCCCGCTTCTGAAGGCTTTCAAGAAGGTGCTTCCGGATAACGCGGGCGAATTCGTACACTGGGGTGCGACGAGCCAGGACATCGTAGACACGGGTTTGGTGCTGCTCGAACGCGACGCTTATCAGGTGATCTTGCGCGACATGAAGGAGTGCCTTAAGCACTGCCTGACGCTGGCCAAGAAGTATCGCAATACCGCTCAGGCCGGCCGTACGCACGTCGTGCATGCCATTCCGATCACGTTCGGCTACAAGGCTGCCGTTTGGGCTGATGAACTCGGACGCGACATCGAACGTCTCGAAGCGATGAAGGATCGCGTGTTCGTCGGTGAAATGGCCGGTGCCGTCGGTACGCTTGCTTCTCAGCCTGAAAAGGGGCTCGAAACGCAAAAGCGCATGATGGAAATCCTGGGCTTGAACGTCCCGACGATTGCTTGGCACGTTGCTCGCGACAACCAGGCTGAGTTCGTGAGCACACTTGCAATTTGCGCCGGTACGATCGGCCGTATCAACCACGAAATCTTCTCTCTGCAGCACACCGAGATTCTTGAATTGGAAGAACCCTTCTTCATGGGTAAGGTCGGTTCCTCCACCATGCCGCACAAGCGCAATCCGGCGGTGCTGGAAAACGTGCTGGCTTTGTGCCGCAATGTGCGCAGCATTGCACCCTCCATCGTCGAATCGATGGTGAGTGAAAACGAACGCGACTGGGGCTGCTTCCTGTCCGAATGGGAAGCCATTCCGCGTGCCTGCCATATGTTCGGCGCTGCATTGCAGAAGTCCAAGTACATCCTTGAAAACCTCATCGTGTACGAAAAGCATATGGAACGCAATCTCAATGCCCAGAAGGGGCTGATGATGAGCGAATGCGTGATGATGCATCTGGCTCGCAAGCTCGGTCGTCTGACGGCTCACGAGATCGTCTACAAGAGCTGCATGAAGGCCTATGAACAGGAAGTTCCCTTAAAGCAGATCCTCATGCAGACCCCGGAAGTGACGCAAGCCTTCACGGAAGAGGAAGTTGACCTCATGCTCAACCCGCACAGCTACATCGGTCTTGCACCCGAATTCGTGGACCGCGTGGTCGCCAAGTGGGAAAACATCTGACGGAGTGATTAAAGGGAAGGTGCTTGCCGCACCTTCCTGTCACTGTTTTCGGGCTGGGCGACATGAGAAATCGTTCAGCCTGTCTTGCATCAAATCAAAGGAAAATTGTCATGGCTGAAAAACAAGTAAAGTGGTGGCAGTGGGCGATTCCGATTGTTTTGCTGTTGGGCATCTGGGTCAGTCCCGTTCCCGAAGGACTGACTGTTCAGGCCTGGCACATGTTTGCCATTTTCGTTGCCACGATTATCGGTATTCTGTGTGCTCCTATTGCTTCAGGCGCTTTGATGTTCATAGCGCTTGCCGTTACGATCTTTACCAATACGTTGAGTTTCAGTGCCGCACTGTCGGGCTTGGCTTCCGGTACGGTCTGGATGATTTTCTCGGCTTACGTACTGTCTCTGGGCTTTGTTGAATCCGGTTTGGGACGCCGCATTGCCTACAAAATGCTTTCTCTGTTCGGCGGATCTTCGCTTGGGATTGCTTTCAGTCTGGGTGTTGCTGATCTCATCCTCGCGCCGGCTATGCCGAGTGTGACGGCTCGCTCGGGCGGCATTGTGTTGCCGGTGGCCAAGTCCATCAACATGGTGTTGGATTCTCAACCCGGTCCCAAGCAGGGTCGCATTGGCGAATTCCTCGTGATGACGTGCTTCCAGTTCACGCCGATTACGGGCGCCATGTTCATGACCGGTATGGCAGCCAATCCGTTGTGCGCCCAGTTGGCACAAAGCGGCTTGGGTCTGGAAATCAGCTGGGTCGGTTGGTTCTGGGCGGCTGTCGTGCCGGCAATGGTGTGCTTCTTCGTGATGCCGTTGTTGTCCTACAAGATCTTCAATCCGGAATTGAAGAAGACCCCTCAGGCCAAGCAAATGGGATGCGATGAGCTTCAGAAGATGGGCCCCCTGACGACACGTGAAAAGTGGGTTGCCGTCGGTTTCGTGCTGGCTCTGATCGGTTGGGGCACAACGATGCTTACCGGCTTGAACGCCAACGCCATTGGTATCGCGCTGGCGGCTTTCCTCTTTGTGACGGGCGCCGTGAAGTGGAAGGAAGTGCTGAGCGATAAGGCGGCATGGGATACGGTCATTTGGTTTGGCGTGATCATTTCGCTGGCTACGGGCCTCACCAAGCTCGGCTTCGTGAAGTGGATGTCGGCGGGCTTTACCTCAATGCTTGTCGGTTTCGACTGGATGACGGCGTTCCTGATTCTGGGCTTTGCCTACATCTATTTGCACTACATCTTTGCGACGGCTTCCGGTCATGTGGCTGCGATGTACGTGCCCTTTGCCGCGGTGGCCATCGGTGCCGGCGCGCCTCCGATGATGGTGGCGATCTGCTTTGCCATCTTCTCGAACACGATGTGGGGCATCACGGAATACGCAGGCGGTCCTGGTCCGATTTACTTCGGTCAGGGGTACTTTGAACGCCCGCGTTTCTACAAGATCAACTTCATTCTGGTCACGACGAGCGTGCTTATTACGTTTGCCGTGGGTATGGGTTGGTGGAAGATCATCGGTCTGTACTGATTGCCGACATTTCGATCGGGCAAGCGAATTTGCCTGACCGATGAAAAAAATCCCGCCGAAGGCACGAACGCTTGAGGCGGGATTTTTTTATGTCGAATGACTGGCAAGTGCGAACCGTGACATACCGCGAATGAAGGCGACAACAGCGTCGCTTGGTGCGGTGGAATAGACGATGCCGTAAGGTACCGTATAGGACCAATCGCAGGGAATGGTGACCAGGGATGGATGCAGTTCACCCCAAGATTCAATTGTCAGCATCGGGCAATGTTGCCTCTCGCATAAATTGAATGTTTCTGCGTCATAGGCCGGAACGTCTTGGATATGGATCTGCGGATGATTGGCTTCGATGTCGTCACGGAAACGGTCAATGTAACTTGTGTCTCCGCGTTCGACGACTAACAGTGTCTGCCCATATAAATCTTCAAGGCGAAGCACAGCTTTGGAGGCCAGAGAATGACCTCTGGGTACGGCACAGGCCAAAGGCACGTCTGCAAGCTTGAGCGCTTGGCAGGGTCTGTGCCACAACGTTGACGGGTAGATGCCGGCCATCACATCAATTTCTGTGCCGAGCGTTTCAAGTCGCCGCAACCAATGAGAATACACATCGTCAACCGGCACGATCTGCAGGTGAATATCTGGATATTCGTTGCTGATGTTTGACCATAGATCAACGATTGATTTGGATGGCCGCAGCAAAGACGTGGCAATGCGTACGGTGCGGAATCTGGCTTTTTCAATCTCCTGTGCGCGCACTTTGGCTTCTTGCATGAGGCGAAGGATTTTCTTGGCGTCGCGTTGAAAACTTTCGCCCGCCTCCGTGAGTGTTACGCCTTGATTCGTACGCCGAAAAAGTTTGGCGCCCACTCGGTCTTCGAGCAGATTCATTTGCTGGATGAGAGCGTTAGGAGAAATGTAGGCCAAACGAGCAGCCTTTGAAAAACTTCTTGAGTCGGCCACGATCAAAAATTGTTTCAGATGTCGATCCAACATATGTCGATATTTCTTGTGCGCATGAAGTTTTTCCTTCAAGCCATTATACGAAATTGCGACTTCCGACTTTGACTGGTTCTTTTCATAATTTCCGTCGTTCAATCAACTGGAGAAGGAGAGCATGATGAAACGCTCCGAAGAAATTCATATCGTTTGCAGTCTGCGCACGACGCCGCAGCATCGAAAAGACTTTTCAGAATTATTGGCCGCACTCGTGGAGCCGGCTCGAGCCGAAGAGGGGTGCCTTTACTACGACGTGTACCAGGATCGAAATGATCCGGATGCTTTTTTCATTTTGGATGGTTGGAAAAACCAAGAAGCGGTGGACGCGCATATCAAACATCCGAATGTGCAAAAACTGAATCCCCGAATTCGTGCCTTGCAGGCAAGAGAGAACGTTTTGACGTTTGGTCGACCGATTCGGGCGGAGCAATAAATTAAGTACCGGGAAGCAAGGAGAAGAAAAATGCAATATCGACGTTTGGGACAAAGAGGCCCGATGGTGTCTTCGATCGGTTATGGCTGCATGGGCTTATCTCATGGATACGGCAAAGTACCCGAGCGCGAAGAATCGGTTCGCCTGATCGCCAGGGCTTTCGAACTGGGATGCACATTCTTTGATACAGCCGAAGTCTATGGTGCCGGGCACAATGAAGCGCTTGTGGGAGAGGCGGTTGCGTCGTTCCGAGACAAAATCGTGCTGGCAACCAAGTTTTTCTATCACTCGAGCGAGGGGGACGCCAAGTCGTGCATTCGTCGGCATCTGGAGGCTTCTTTGCAGCGACTTGGAACCGACCATGTGGATCTGTACTATCAACACCGCGTGGAAGAGAATGAAAAGGTTGAAGAAATTGCCGAGGTCATGGGCGAACTGATTGAGGAAGGCCTCATCGGCGGATGGGGACAATCACAGTCGACGGCAGACCAGATTCGACGTGCCCATCACGTCACGCCGCTTACTGCGATTCAGAGCGAATATTCCATGATGGAACGTCAATGCGAAGAAAGCGTTATTCCGACGTGCGAAGAGCTTGGAATAGGCTTTGTGGCGTTTTCTCCTCTGGCCAGTGGCTTTTTGTCAGGCAAGTACAACGAATCGACTCAGTATGCTGGAGACGATGTTCGGCGAGTCATTACCCGTTTTGACAGGGATAATGTCCGAGCCAATCAGCCGCTTTTGGATTTGCTCGGACATTTTGCTCAAAGCAAAAATGTAACGTTGGCTCAGATTTCGCTTGCGTGGATGTTGAAGAAAAAGGACTTCATTGTTCCGATTCCAGGGATGCGCCGAGATGAGCGCATCATTGAAAATCTCGCGGCAGCCGATGTCGAGCTTACGGATACCGAGTTTGCAGCCATTGAAGCGGAACTCGCGAAGATCAAAATCTATGGTAATCGCACGGATGCGGACATTGCCAAACTACGCGACATGCAATAAGTTGTGTTGAGCATAAAAAATCCCGCCGAAGGCATCAATGCTTTCAGCGGGATTTTTTCGTAGCGGAGTCTAGCGATTATTCAAAGTCGCTTTCTTTGCAGACTTCAACAACCCAGCCTTCCGGAGCTTCGATTTCGCACGCCTGGATGCCGGTGAGCGTTTCACGCAACTTGCCGGAGATTTCGCCCATCTTGTCCATACCGGAGGGCAGTGCGATGACGCCGTCCTTGGTGTGAATTTCGCCGATCGGTGCGAGAACGGCAGCCGTACCGCACAAGGCGGCTTCCTTGAAGTCTTTGACTTCTTCCAGCGCAACCTTGCGTTCGATCACATTGAGACCGAGGTAGTGTTCGCCGACATATACGAGCGAACGGCGGGTGATCGAAGGCAGAATCGAATCGGACTTCGGAACAATCAGGTTGTTGTTTTTATCGACAAAGATGACATTGGCGCCGCCCGCTTCTTCCACATAAGTGCGGGATGCCGGATCCAGATAAATATTTTCAGCAAAGCCGTGACGATGAGCTTCCATCGTGGGATACAAACTCATAGCATAGTTAAGACCGGCTTTGACGTGACCGGTACCGCGGGGAGCGGCGCGATCGTAGTCGGACACGCGCACCTTCAAGGGCTTGACGGCGCCCTGAAAATATGCGCCCACAGGCATAACCGTGATGCGGAAGAGAAATTCATGAGCAGGAGCAACGCCGATCTGCGGGCCGGAGCCGATCATGAACGGGCGAATATACAAAGAGGCACCCGTGCCGAAAGGAGGTACCCATGCGGCGTTGGCTCGTACGGTATCCACAACGGCCTGCACGAACTTGTCTTCCGGAAATGCGGGCATTTCCAGACGGCGCGCCGTGTTAGCCATACGCTCGGCATTCATGTCGGGACGGAACGTGACGATGCGACCGTCTTTTGTGGTGTAGGCCTTTAAGCCCTCAAAGCAGCTCTGAGCATAGTGAAACACGCAGGCTGCCTCCGAGAGGACGATGTTGGGGTCAGTTACCAGACCGCCTTCATCCCAAGATCCATCTTTCCAGTTCGCTTGATAACGAAAGTCCGTCGGACGATAGGCGAATCCGAGTTTGGACCAATCAAGAGGTTTCTTTTGCATTTGCAATTGTCTCCGCGAGTTTGTTTTTTATCGGAATCCTTTCCGGCTGTCTGCGCGACGAGGTAGGCGCAGGCGGCGTAACGAAAAAATAATACTCCCGTTTTAGTCCAAAGCGTCTAGGCAAAATTCCCTGCAAAACAAGCGCGGCCGGTGGAAAGACACCACCGACCGCGATTGAATTTTTCGCCAGATTGTGTTTAACCCGCTCGAACTTCGGCTTCAACCTTGTCAAAGGTTTCGCAGATTTCGTTGTCGGGAGCTTCCGTGAGAAGACTCACAACATAGATGGCGATGGCGGCAAAGAGAAAGCCCGGAACGATTTCGTAGAGACCGAACCAGTTGAATTGGTGCCAAATCAGGACTGTGGCTGCGCCCGTAAACATACCGGCCATGGCGCCGTATTTGTTCATGCGTTTCCACCAGAGGCTGATGAGGATCACCGGGCCGAAGGCCGCACCGAATCCTGCCCAGGCGTAGCTAACAAGCGAGAGCACCAGGCTTTGCGGATCCATGGCGATGAAGATGGCCACAAACGAAATCAGCAGCACCATCATTCGACCGAACCACAACAGTTCCCATTGGTTGGCCTTGGGGCGAATGAAGCCGCGGTAGAAATCCTGAGTCAGGGTCGATGAGCAAACCAGCAACTGGCAGGAGAGCGTGCTCATGACAGCTGCCAGAATCGCAGCCATCAGAATGCCGCCGATCCAGGGATTGAAGAGCACCTGCGAGAGCACGATGAAGACGCGCTCGTGGTTTTCCGTAACGAGCGTGGCCTGATCCGGATGCGCAGCAAAGTAGGCCGAACCAAAGAAGCCCACCGAGACGGCGCCACCAAGGCAAAAGATCATCCAGATCAGAGAAATGCGGCATGCGCGAGGAATCACCTTGATTGAGCGCGTAGCCATGAAGCGCACCAGAATATGCGGCTGTCCGAAGTAGCCTAAACCCCAGGCGATGAGACTGAGTACGCCGATAAAGGTCTGATGCGAGAGCATGTTGACCATGTTGACGTCGATGGCTTTGACTTGTTCAACGGCACTCGAAAAGCCGCCGAGATCGGTCATCACGACGATGGGCGTTACGACGAGCGCCACGCACATGAGCGAAGCCTGGAAAGTGTCCGTCCAGCTTACTGCCAAGAATCCGCCGATGAACACATAAATGATGGTTGCAGCCGCGCCGATCCAGACAGCGCGTTCATAGCTCATGTCGAAGGTGTTTTCAAAAAGGCGGGCACCGGCCACAACGCCGCTCGCACAATAGATCGTGAAAAACACCAAAATGACGACGGCCGCGAGAATGCGCAGCATGCGCGTATCGTCCTTAAAGCGATGCGTGAAAAAGTCGGGAAGCGTCAGGGCATTATGAGAAACTTCGGTGTATACGCGCAGGCGGGCTGCGACGAATTTCCAATTCAGATAGGTACCGAGCGTGAGGCCGATTGCAATCCAGCTTTCCGTGATGCCCGAAAGAAACACGGCGCCGGGCAAGCCCATCAGCAGCCAGCCGCTCATGTCGGAAGCGCCGACGGAAAGAGCCGTCACAACGCCACCGAGACTACGGCCGCCCAAAATGTAGTCGTTGAAGTTGCGGGTGTATCGCCAGGCGACAAAGCCCAGGATCACCATCAAAATCATGTAGCCGGTAAAAGTAATGGCGGTCGGATTAGAAAACATCTCTTTGGTTCTTTTTGTGATTGGCGGCGCACAGTCACATCAGCGGATTCGACTTTACGCCGTATTTTCTTTTGAGAGATTGCTGCGGCTTCGGGGCAGGCCGCATGGCAGAAAAAAGAGACGGGAGCCGCGAGGCAACTCCCGCACTGCATTTGGAATTGTACCCGCCTTGAGCCTGCGCCTTTTCCTTAGAAGGCTAGACGCAGGTCAAGGAGACGGCACTAAATGTCTCCGTAGAGATCTTTATGTACCAAAACGGCTACGTTGGAGTCACTCCAGACGTTGAGAGTTGTTTCGATAGCGTCAATCACAGCGTAGAAGGGCAGGATAACGCCCATAAGCAGAATGGGGACATTCATGCTGGCCAGCAGGCTAGCCGAAAGGAAGAAGCATCCCATCGGAACGCCTGCGTTGCCCACCGCAGCGATCGTGGCAATGAAGATCCAGACGGCGAGTGTTGACCAGGTAATGTCAACACCTGCGTTTTGCATGAGGTAGACGACCGTAATCAAAATAAAGGCGGCGCATCCGTTCATGTTGATGGTTGTGCACATCGGCAGCACAAAGCGCGAAACGCTTTCTTTAACACCGAGATTGACTTCCGAGCAGCGCATGGTTACGGGCAACGTTCCTGCCGACGACTTCGAGAAGAAAGCGACGGTCAAAGCCGGCAACATGCCCTTAAAGACCCGAATCGGGTTGATGCCGCGCAGCAAAAGAAGCGCAGGCAGCACGATGAGCATCTGGATGAAGTTGGCTGTGAGCACCGTTGCGAAATAGGTGCCAAGACCGCCCACGGCAACACCGGCGTTGATTTCTTTGGCCAGTACCGTGAAAAAGCCGAAGATACCCAACGGAAGAATCATGATGATCCAGCCCACCAGCGTGAAGAGCACAGCCTGAAGGCCCGAGAAGAAGGCCATCAGCACTCGCTGTTCGCGGCTGTCATGCGGCAGTTTGGCAATGGCGATACCGACGGCGGCGGCAATCAGCAAAACCGAAAGAACGTTGGCCGACAAGAACGGCGCAATCGCGTTGTCGGGGACAACGGATGTGATGTAGTCAAAGTAGCTCTTGCCTTTGATGCCTGCGATGGCGGCTGACGCTTCGGTCGTGTCGCTTAGGGTTACGTTGGCGGGCGAAAAGACTTCAAAAAGAATTGCTGCCAGCGAGGCGGCCAAAATTGTGGTCAGAAGCGTGTAGAAAACGCTGTGACGGAAAATGCGTCCGGATTCCGTAGAACGCGAAATCTGCGAGAGCGTGGCAATGATCGATACGGCGATGATCGGAACCGCGATGAAACGGAACAGACGAATGAAGATCGTCGAGATGAATTCACCCGTCTGAATCCAAAATTCGGAACCGTAAAAGCCGTTGATGAGGCCCAAAATGATGGCGATGACATAGAGGACGGCTTGAATCGTCTGCATCCGTTTTTCGTGCGGATTCATCACCGGGCGCTGCATCTGTGTGGAGTCTGCAGTCATTTTTTTCTCCCCGAGGTCCAACTTTTTGAAAAGTCGACTTTTTTATGGTGTGAGTTCGCCGAACTCAATCAAATCCAAGTTATCAGCTGAGTTCGACGAAAGGGTATGCACGGGCGCGTACCTGCCCAGAAGTCTCATTAAGGGCAGGGACTACGGTGTGACGTAGGTTGCCGTGATTTTTGCGGTTGCCAGAGCCATGGCGTTGAGCATGAAGCCTGCGTTGGCGGCGGTGGCGCCGTCGGGCAGGTCAAGTTTTTCCACCGGCAGTGCCCAAACCGTAAATACGTAACGATGCATGCCGTGTCCCGAGGGAGGACAGGCGCCGCCAAAGCCTTTGGTGCCGTAATCTGTTGTCAATTCACGTGCCGGAGCGGCAAGTTTTGCGCCTTCGGTCAGCGTCGTGACATTGGCCGGGATGTCGAGTGCAACCCAGTGCCACCAGCCGGAGCCGGTCGGAGCGTCCGGATCGTAGCAGGTGACCGCAAAACTCTTTGTTTCCGCAGGAAAGTCGCCCCAGGAAAGTTCGGGGGACAGATTGCCTCCATTCAGGGAGTGCTTGGCGGGCATGCGGGAGCCTTCTTCAAGGCTCGGGGACTTCAGATACATAATCAATCCTTTCGAAAGTTGTCGATGCCGTGAAGGCTAGCCGACACATATCTGCCGATTCTATCCGACCGCTCTTATAAAAACCTTGAGAAACTTCCGTCAAAAGACGTAGTCCGACAGAAAGAGGCAAAAAAGGCGAAACCTGTAACGGCTTCGCCCTTTTGTCGGGACATCAAGTCAAAACGTTGACCGGATTATTCCCATTCGATCGTGGCAGGCGGCTTGCCCGAGACGTCGTAGACGACGCGATTGATGCCCTTCACTTCGTTGATGATTCGGTTGGAGACGGTGGCCAAAAGCGAGTACGGCAGCTCGGACCACTTGGCGGTCATGAAGTCGCTCGTTTCAACCGAACGCAGGCTCACAACCCAGTCGTAGGTGCGGCCATCGCCCATGACGCCCACACTCTTGACGGGCAGGAATACAACGAAAGCCTGGCTTACCTTGTCGTACCAGCCGGCGCGGCGCAGTTCTTCGATGAAGATGGCGTCGGCTTCGCGCAGCAGATCGGCATATTCACGCTTGACCTCACCCAGGATACGAACGCCCAGACCCGGTCCCGGGAACGGGTGGCGGTAGACCATTTCGTAGGGAAGGCCCAGCTCGACACCGAGTTCGCGCACTTCATCCTTAAAGAGCGAACGCAGCGGTTCGAGTAGCTTCAGGTGAAGCGTTTCGGGCAGACCGCCCACATTGTGGTGGCTCTTGATGGTCTTGGCCTTCTTGGTCTTGGCCCCGGCCGATTCGATGACGTCCGGATAGATCGTGCCTTGAGCAAGCCACTTGGCGTTGGAGAGCTTTTCGGCCTCTTCCTGGAAGACATTTACGAATTCGCGACCGATGATCTTGCGCTTCTGTTCAGGATCGGTGACGCCGGCGAGTTCTCCCATGAAGCGATCGACGGCGTCGACCACAATGAGCTTCAGCCCCATGTTCTTTTCGAAGGTTTCGCGAACCTGTTCGCGTTCACCCTTGCGCAGCAGACCGTTGTCGACGAACACGCAGGTAAGCTTGTCGCCAATGGCGCGGTGAATGAGTGCGGCGGCAACCGAGCTGTCCACGCCGCCCGAAAGGCCGAGAATGACTTCTTCGCCGTTGGTCTGCTTGCGGATCATTTCGACGGCTTCGGCGATATAGTCGCCCATCACCCAGTCGGGCTTGCAGTGGCAGATATCCGTGACAAAGCGCTTGAGCATGAGGCTGCCCTGCACGGTGTGCGTGACTTCCGGATGGAATTGCACGGCGTAGAAACCGCGGGTTTCATCGGCCATGCCGGCGATCGGGCAGGACGGAGTCGAGCACATCAGCTTGAAGCCTTCGGGCATGACGGTGACTTTGTCGCCGTGGCTCATCCAAACCTTGAGCATGCCTTCGCCTTCGGGACCTTTGAAGTCTTCGATGCCCTCAAGAAGCTTGGTGTGGTTGTGGGCGCGTACTTCGGCGTAGCCGAATTCGCGCTTGGAGCCGCTTTCTACGCGACCGCCAAGCTGCTGGGCCATCGTCTGCATGCCGTAGCAGATGCCGAGCACGGGAACTCCGGCACTGAACACGGCCGGACTCACCTGATCGTTGGACTCTTCGTAGGCGCTCATGTGAGAGCCTGACAGAATGATGCCCTTGGGATTGAATTCGCGGATGAAGTCAGCGGAAACGTCGTTGGGGTGCACTTCGCAGTACACATGAGCTTCACGCACACGGCGTGCGATGAGCTGCGTCACCTGGCTTCCGAAATCGAGAATAAGAATGCGATCGTGTAGCATGTCTGGAAATTTGAGCGGTGCGGGGCCGCCGTCAGCGGGCAAGCTGACAAAAATTTTGCTTGAGAGGCGGCGGTAAAAAGAAACGGCGCGGGGTAAAACCCGCGCCGCGTTATTTTAACCTACCTAGGCAGGATTAGTTTTCCTGACGGTAGTTCGGGGCTTCCTTCGTGATCTTCACGTCGTGGACGTGGCTTTCACGCCAGCCGGCGGCCGTGATTTCGACGAATTCGGCGCGAGAGCGCATTTCGTCGATCGTGCGGCAGCCGCAGTAGCCCATCGAGGAGCGCAGACCACCGGCCATCTGGTAGAGGATCGTCACCACGGAGCCCTTGAACGGCACCATGCCTTCGATGCCTTCCGGCACGAGCTTGTCGAGATTGCCCGAGTTGTTGTCCTGGAAGTAGCGGTCGGCGGAACCCTTGAACATGGCGCCCAAAGAGCCCATGCCGCGGTAACTCTTGTAGGAGCGGCCCTGGTAGAGGATCACTTCGCCGGGGGCTTCTTCGGTACCGGCGAGCATGCCACCCATCATGACGCAGTTGGCGCCGGCAGCGATGGCCTTGGCGATGTCGCCCGAGAAGCGGATACCGCCGTCAGCGATCAGGGGAACGCCGGTGCCTTCAAGCGCTTCAGCAACGTTGCTGATGGCGGAAATCTGAGGAACGCCCACGCCGGCCACGATACGGGTCGTGCAGATGGAGCCCGGACCGATACCGACCTTGACGGCGTCGGCGCCGTGGTCAACCAGAGCGCGGGCAGCGGCGCCGGTAGCGATGTTGCCGCCGATCACCTGCAGGTTGGGGTAGTTCTTCTTGACCCATGCCACACGGTCGAGCACGCCTTTGCTGTGGCCGTGAGCCGTGTCGACGACGACCACGTCCACGCCGGCTTCAACGAGCAATTCAAGACGTTCTTCGGTACCGGCACCCACGCCGATCGAGGCGCCTGCCAGCAACTTGCCTTCGCTGTCCTTGGCGGCATAAGGATGCTCGGTAGCCTTGATGATGTCCTTGACAGTAATGAGGCCGCAGAGGTTGAAGTCCTTATCGACCACGAGCACGCGTTCAAGACGGTTCTCGTGCATCAAACGCTTGGCTTCGTCGAGGCTGGAGCCTTCCTGGACAGTCACGAGACGATCGCGCGGGGTCATCACCTCGCGTACGGGAGCTTCCATACGGGATTCGAAGCGAAGGTCACGGTTGGTGACCATGCCCAGAACATGACGGCCTTCGACGACCGGCACGCCGCTGATGCGGTGTTCCTGACACATGCGGATCACGTCGCCCACGAGCATGTCAGGGCCGACCGTGATCGGATCGCTCACAACGCCCGATTCGTGGCGCTTGACCTTGGCGACTTCAGCAGCCTGTTGCTGAGCGGTGAGATTCTTGTGAATGATGCCGATGCCGCCTTCCTGAGCCATAGCGATGGCCAGGTTGGCTTCGGAAACCGTGTCCATAGCGGCGGACACCATCGGAAGATTCAGGGTAATTTCGCGAGTCAGACGCGTGCGCAGTTGCACATCGCGGGGGAGAACTTCAGAGTAGGCGGGGACGAGCAGAACGTCGTCGAAGGTGAGTGCCTTCTGCAGGAGACGCATTTTCGGTAACCTCAAAGCAAAAAAAAAACGGGTCGCAGTGCCGGACGTTCGCCCAAGAGGCCCCGGATGCTTTTGGTTAACCTCACATTATAGGCACAAAATATGTCCTATTGAAAGAGGTTTTCGGATTTAAGACGAAAAATTTTCAGGCCTCTGTTTCGTCCAAAGGCTTGATGAGCTGATGAATGCCGCCGTGACGCGGGCGCGGGACGGCCGTGCGCTCCTTGTTCTGTGCGCGCAGGCGGCGCACTTCCATGGGCGAAAGCGCAAGCGCTACGGCAATATCGATGCGATCGTCCGGCTTCAGAACGGTCTCGGGCATGCATTTTTCGCAGAAGATGCCGCAGGTAGTTTCGCGGGGAAAGCCGGCCGATTCGAGTGCATCGGCAACCACAGCTCCTTCGGAAACGTCGAGTTCATGCAGCTCGGCACCCCCTTTTCGTCGGGGACAACAAATGTAAACGCGCATGGAGTTCACGGGTATGAAAAAGCGCGGGTCAAGACCGAGGCCTTTTGCCGCGCTTGGTTGTTTCAAACAGTCTGAAGCCGCTTAGATGACCACGCAGGGAGCTTCGCCGGCGGGCAGTTCGCGAATCTCGCCGATCGTGTAGACCGTTTCGCCTTCGGCTTCAAAGAGCGCCTTGGCGCGTTCGGCGTCGGCCGCATCGACCACGATGGCCATGCCGATGCCGTTATTGAAGACGCGGTGCATTTCGTGGGCGTCAATGTTGCCCTTTTCCTGCAGCCAGTCGAAGATGGCCGGACGCTTCCAGCTGTCAGCGTGCACCACGCACTGGGTGCCTTCGGGCAGAACGCGCGGAATGTTTTCCACCAGACCGCCGCCCGTGATGTGAGCCATGCCCTTGATCTTCACGGACTTCATCACGTTGAGGACCTGCTTGACGTAGATTCGGGTGGGTTCCATTGCGCGGTCAGCGAGCGTGGCGCCGTCAAAGGGCATGTTCCAGTCGGCGCCGGAGACTTCCACCACTTTGCGGATGAGGGAGAAGCCATTGGAGTGCGGGCCGGAGCTAGCCAGACCGATCACAACGTCGCCCGGTTTGATGCTCTTGCCGTCAATAATTTCGTCTTTTTCAACGATGCCCACGGCAAAGCCCGCGAGGTCGTATTCGCCATCGGGGTACATACCCGGCATTTCAGCCGTTTCGCCGCCGATCAGCGCGCAGCCGGCGAGTTCGCAACCGTGAGCGATGCCCTTGACAACGCGTTCGGCCGTGTCAACGTCGAGCTTTCCGCAGCCGAAGTAGTCAAGGAAGAAGAGGCTCTTGGCACCCTGCACGAGGATGTCGTTGACGCTCATGGCGACCAGATCCTGACCCACCGTATCATGACGGTTAAGCTGGAAGGCGAGCATGAGCTTTGTTCCCACGCCGTCGGTACCTGAGACGAGTACCGGGTTTTTGTATTCTTTGCTGATTTCAAAGAGAGCACCGAATCCGCCGATGGAGCCGAGAACACCGGGGATCATGGTGCGCTTGGCGGCGGGTTTGATGCGATCAACGAGTTCATCGCCGTTGTCGATGGAGACGCCGGCGGCGGCATAGGAAAGCTGAGTCATTGTTTTGATGAGGCAATCAAGAGAATTTAGAACGCCGAAGCCGGCTTCGCGCTAAACTTAAGCGCCGTGCCGACGTTTGCATTAAATATGGCATTTTAGCCCACTCGGACGCAAGCTGTCTTGTGTTGTGCAGTATTCGCAGACGCAATTTCGGTCGTGTCCGGTTACCGTTTAACTTTTCGAGCACTGCTTAACTCAATTGAACGCGCAGCCTACCGAACAACTTTTGCTCAATCTTGTTGAGCCCGAAGCACCGACGCTGGACAATTTCCGTGTCGGCAGCAACGCTGAGCTTTTGGCTGCGCTGCGTGACTGCAAGAAGGGACAGGGGCCGCAGTTCATTTATATATGGGGGCCACCCGGCAGCGGCCGTTCGCACTTGTTGCGGGCCATTACGCCGACTCAGCGCATGCGCGTTCCCGAATACGATGAGCAGACGCTCTTTTATACGGTTGACAATGTCGAGCGACTTGACGATGAAGATCTCGAACGATTGTTCTTTCTGATGAACGATGTACGTTCGCACCCGCAGGCGCGCATTGTTTGTGCGGGCACCATCCGACCTGCTGATCTCGAAATCCGCGACGACGTGAAGACTCGTCTGATGTGGGGGCTGACGTACCAGTTGCGATATTTGTCTGCTGACGAAGCGGGTGAAGAGTTCTTGCGTCTGGCTCGTGAGCGCGGCATTGAGTTCGACTCGGCCCAGAGACGTTGGATCGAAGCTCGCTGCCCTCGAGACATGCGCGGATTACGGCGTTTTTTAGATGCGGTTGATGAAAAGGCCGTCCGCGAACACCGGCGCATCACCACGGTCCTGTTGGATGCGACGCTCAAAGATGTTCTTTCAAAGAACTGAGGAAGGATTTGTGAAGCTTGTAGTTTACGACCTTGATCACACGTTGATGCCCATTGATACGGGGGATATCTGGTGCAAGTGGCTCCTTAGGGCCTGCGAAAAGGCTGTGCGTGTGACTGCAGAAGAAACGCTTGATCGTTTTACGCGCGAATATATCGAGCAGACATTGAACATTGATGAGTACGAAATGTGGCAGATGCAGTTTCTGGCTCAGTTCAATCGTGCGGATTTGGATGCGGCTCGCAAAGCTTATCGCGCGGAGGTGCTCGAAAAAATTCTTCCCGCAAGTTCCGTCAGAATTGTCAATGAAGCCAAACAAGCGGGCGCCGTCACGGCGATCTGTTCGGCTACTTACAGTTATGCCACGCAGCCTTCCGCCGAACTGTTCGGCGTGGATTACCTGCTGTCGGTCAGACCTCAGGAAGACCAATCGGGCAATTTCACCGGTCGCTGGATTGAGCCGATCACGTATCAGCAGGGCAAAGTGACGGCCGTTGAAAAACTCGTTGATGAGTTGAAGCGACAGGGCACGACGATCGACGAATACGAATTCTGGTCGGACAGCGAAGCCGATCTTGCCCTTTTTGAGTATGTTGACAAAAAGGGAGGGCGATGCTGCGTTGTGAATGCAAGGGAGACGTTGCTGCGCATTGCGAGCGAACGCGGCTGGCATGTGACGGACAGTTACACTCAGGCAGAGTATGACTTTGCGGCGCAACTTGTTGCCAAAGCGCTGGCAAATCGAGAAAATGCGCCTCGTCTTTTGAGAAAAAGCAAGTAGAAAAACGAAAAGAGCCGCATGCAAATCAATAGAAGAGCGGACGAACGGAGTAAAGAATAAGTGTTTGATTACGTCAAGCGCATGATCGCCTCCATCGTGGGGCGCAACAATCACGAGGTCAATAAGGAGCCTCGCATTATTAGGGCAAGCGAACACGGCATTGATCCGAAAATGGTGAGCTTTGCCGCGGTGCGTACGTGCTCAATTTTGCAGCAGCGCGGCTACAAAGCCTACGTTGTGGGCGGCGCTGTGCGTGATTTGTTGCTCGGGGTCAAGCCCAAAGACTTCGATGTGGCCACTGATGCCACTCCCGAACAGGTCAAGCGTGCTCAGCGCCGCGCCTTCATCATCGGACGTCGTTTCCGTCTGGTGCATGTGGTGTTCGGCAACGAAATCGTTGAATGTTCGACATTCAGAGCACTGGATGCTTCGGGCGTTCGCAAGGATGCTTCCGGCCGCGTCATTTCCGACAACATTTTCGGGGAGATGTGGGAGGACGCTGCGCGTCGCGACTTTACGATCAATGCGCTTTACTACGATCCGTCGACGGGGGACATTTACGATTATCACGGGGGCTACGAGGACATTCGACGCAAGACGTTGCGCATGATCGGTTATCCGCAGGCGCGCTATCGAGAGGACCCGGTGCGCATGATGCGTGCCGTGCGTATTTCTGCCAAGTTGGGTTTCAAGATTGAAAAAAGTGCGGATCGAGCCATTGCGGAAATGGCGCCGTTGCTCGGCAATGTGCCTGCAGCTCGACTTTTCGACGAAATGATCAAGCTCTTTACGTGCGGCCGCGCTGAAGAGTGTCTGCTCAAACTGCGTGCTGCGGGCCTGCATCGTTCGCTTTTGCCGATGCTCGATGTCATTCTTGATGAGCCCGACGGCGAGAAGTTTCTGATGCTCGCGCTCAAGCGCACTGACGAGCGTATCGCCGTGGGTAAAAAGATTTCGCCCGCGTTCCTGTTTGCCACGCTTTTGTGGCCGCAAGTGAAAAAGCGCTGGGACGCCTATCAGAAGTCTTCGACAAGCAATAAGGGTTCGGCAAGAGCGATGGCGCTTTACTCGGCTGCCGAAGAAGTGATCGCCACGCAATCGGCCAAGCTTGCCATTCAGTACCGCTTTGTTGCCGACATGAAGCTTATTTGGATGCTGCAGCTTCGATTTGAACGGCGCACCGGCAAGAATCCGTACACCCTTGTCGAACATCCTAAGTATCGAGCTGGGTATGACTTCATGCTTTTGCGCAGTGCTTTAGGGCATGTTCCCGAGAGTCTCGTACACTGGTGGGAAGATTTTGTCGACGCAGATGAACAAAAGCGCGCCGACATGGTGGCTCAGGCCGAGGTCGAAGCGCGCCGCACGGCGGCCCAAGCACGAGCCGGCTCTAAGAGTCGTCAAAAAGAGCAGCGCGACGAAGAGCGCTTCACGGAAGAGGCCACGCGTTACGAGCCCCGCAGTAAGACCTCCCGACGTCGCCGATCTTCGGCGGAAAAGGCTGGAATCGAGGGGCAGGCAAGTGAAGCGAAGTTTGCAGAAAAACCTGACAATGCCGCTTCTGTTGTTTCGGCCAAGCCCAAACGCCGCCGTCGCCGTCCCAAGAGCGACAAGGCTGAATCCAAGTCTGAACAATCATGACCGAAGCTGTAATCGCGTTGGGTGCCAATCTGGGTGAGCCCAAAAAGGCGCTTGAACAAGCGCTCAAAAGGATCAGTAAGATTGAGCAGACGATCTTGCTCAAGGTAAGCTCTTTTTATCGCACGGCACCAGTTGATTCTTCCGGACCGGACTATGTCAATGCTGTTGTGACGGTGGAAACGGAACTGGAACCGGAAGCGTTGTTGCGCGCACTTTTTGTCATTGAAAACGAAGCGCATCGCGTTCGTCCGGAGGGGGTGCACAATGCACCGCGCACGTTGGATTTGGATCTGCTTTTATACGGTGACGTGGTTCAGCAGACGCCTTTTCTGACTCTGCCGCACCCGCGTATGCACGAACGTGCCTTTGTGCTGGTTCCGCTTTTGGAAATTGAACCGGACTGCCGGATTCCCGGTAAGGGGCCTGCCGGCGACTTTCTAGAAAGTGTTAAGGATCAGGCGATTAGCCGTCTGCCTTGAAAAAAGCTTAGCGTCCAATACGAAATACCTAGCAACACAAGTGATATTTCGTGCGAAAATAATCCGCAATTTTCAAATGCCCGCGTTTATGCCTCAGATGACGCGGTTGCGATAACAAGAACGAAGTGCCCAATGGGCAAAAACGGAGGAACACAAAGTGAAAAGTAAGATTTTTGCCACGCTTGCCGCCGGTGTCATGGCGTTAGCTTCCTTTGCCGCGAGCGCTGCCGATACGCTTCGCGTCGGTACGCATCCGACCTTTGCTCCCTTTGAGTTCCTCGACAGCTCCAGTCGTGAATACGTCGGTTTCGATATGGATATGATCCGCGAAATCGGCAAGCGCATGAAAGTTGAGGTGGAATTCGTCAACATGGGGTTTGACGGCCTGATTCCCGCATTGATGACCAACAACATTGACATCGTGGTGAGCGGTGTGACGATCACGGAAGAACGTAAAAAGCGCGTTGATTTCTGTGAACCCTATTACCAGGCCGGTCAGGGTCTGATGATTCGTGTCGGCGATGAAGCCAAGTATCAGAAGATCGAAGATCTGCACAACAAGACGATTGCCGTGCAGATCGGCACGACCGGCGCCGAAGTGGCCAAGGGTATCCCCGGTACCAAGATCAAGGCTTTCAACACAAGTGCAGAAGCCTTCATGGACCTGAAGATGAACGGTAGTGATGTGGTGATTACCGACCGTCCGGTGATCGGCTACTTTTTGGTGACCAATGCGCGTGCCGCCAAAGGACTCAAGCGCCAGCCCATGCAGTTTGACAGCGAATATTTCGGGTTTGCGGTCAAGAAGGGCAATACGGAATTGCGCGACAAGGTCAATGCCGCCATGAAGAGCATGAAAGATGACGGAACCTACGACAAGATCTACGCCAAGTGGTTTGGCGAGTCTTAAGTGCTCCTAAAATTGTTAATATCAAGCGGCCGCCTGAATAAGTTTCAAGCGGCCGTTTCCTTTCCTTCGCTTCCTATCTGACTTTTCGCTTTCGTCTTTTTCGATGGAAAACACCACAAAAATTTTGGCCGGTGCCACGTGCGCTCTGGCTGTCGCGGCTGTCGGCGGCTGTTGGTTTTATGGAATCTATTCGGCCGGAAAAGCGTTCGATGAGACGGCTATCAGTAATTTTTCGTCCGTGCTTCCTGCCGAGCTGGCCGCGCGTGTGACCAAGTACGAGGGCGGCTTCTTCAAAAAGACCTTCCAGGTGACGTTCGAAGCCGTGGGCGGCATTCAACTCGGAACGTTCAATGGCCGGGCCTATCCCGGGCTTACGACGAAAGTGGAACTTACCCGCGCGGCTGATACCAATTTCGAGCAGGGGCTTTTGAGAGCGGGCGTGCAGAACTTCGATGATCGCATCGAAGTGTCCTACACGGCCTGGGATGCTCTGACGTCCGGCAGCCAGGCGCTGCCCAGCGCGAGACTGACGTACAAGATCAAACCGTTTACGGTAGTGGCCGGAGGCCAGTGCTCGTTTGAAGCTTTTGAGTTCGATATCGAAACCGGCAAGACATTGGAAGTGCGAGCACAGACTCCGGGATTGTCATGCCGACCGGTTGGTCAGCCCGAATTGAAGCTCGGCAAGTTCGAGTTCTCCTTTGTGTCGGACGCCGCTCCTATTGCCAAGGCGCTCAATGGCGAAAATTCGGGATTGTCGGAAACATCGCTCACGATGAAGATAGATTCGATGGTGAGCGCAGCCGCCCGCTTTGACGGATTTGATTTCAAACTTGATCTGAAGCCGGAAGAAGGGACAAAAACGTGGGCTGAGACCATGAGCTTCAGCCTCAAGAAACCGGCTTCTCCGGCTCTTTATCTGGAACTCGGGCAGATCGGCGCGGTGGATGATGTCAGCGGTTCGGTACGTGTCACAGGTATTACTGAGGAGCTCTGTGAGCAGTTTGCGCAGATTCTGCTCGGCCCATCGTATTTGCACGATGATTTGTTAACGCTGACTCTGATGAGAGGTATTCAAAATGACGGAGTGGTCGTCGAATTTGATCCGCTCTCGGTGTCGATCGAAGGCAATCGTGCGACCTTGTCGGGTGTCTTGCGATCTGAATCTACCGGGCAGGGAACTCAGCCTGTCGGTCGTTTCCAATTTGAGTCGGACGAATCCATTTTGCCGCCGGAGTTGGTTGACGACGCGCTCATGCAGGGTTATGTCAAGCAGGAAAAGAGCAAGATCAAGAGCGAAATCGTGCTCACGCCTGAGTACGGAACGGCCAATGGACTGCAGCTGTATTGACGTCATACGAAGGTCCGAGGTTCGGGGCCTCTCGTCGGAATCGGCTTCACAAAGACTGAGTCAGAGGATGATCTAAAAAATTTGATCGCACTCTTGCATTTTTCGAAAAGCTCTGTAGAATGCGCATCTCTTCGAGAGACAAACGCCTCGAAGGAAAAACAAGTGTGCCGGTGTAGCTCAGCTGGTAGAGCAGCGCATTCGTAATGCGAAGGTCGGATGTTCGAATCCTCTCACCGGCACCATATATCCCCTCTCAAGAGGATGCAAATAACCTCAATAGCCCACAAAACGCGGCTTTGAGGTTTTTTTGTACCCACAGCAACCCACACGGAACCCCACACTGCGGGCGTTTCGGGTATGGAAAAAGTATGGAAAGGGCTACAATGATCCACAAATTTCCATACTTCCCCACAGGGATCTCTCGAATTTTTCCATACCGATACCGTCAAAAATGGGCGCCATCAACAAACTCCGAGCTTCAGACATCAAGAAACTGCCGGACGGTCGACACTCCGACGGCCAAGGCCTTTACCTTTTCGTAAAGGGCAGCGCGCGCAGCTGGGTCTATCGATACAAGATCGGAGGAAAGCTCAAAGACGTAGGCCTTGGATCTGCCTATTCCATACCGCTATCAGCTGCTCGCGGACTTGCTGCTGACTTGCGCCAGAAGGTGCGCAGCGGCGAGGACATCGTGACTCCCAAGCGAGCGACCATGCAAAAGGTTCGAGAACGTCTCGCCATTTTTTCCGAGGTCGTTCCTCAGTGCATCGAAAACCAGCGGCGTGTACGGCAGTGGCGCACCGAAAGCCAGGCTCTTCGATGGACGCGAACCATCCGCAAGTACGCGATGGCGTCACTAGGCGACAAGCCGATTTCTTCCATTACCAGAGATGACATCCTGGCCATTCTCCAGCCAATATGGCTCGACAGAACCGAGACTGCCGCCAATCTCCAGCGTTACTTGAGCGCCGTTTTTGTCTACGCGCTTTCCCAAGGCATGATGCAGGGAGAGAATCCGGCTAAGTGGCAGGGCAACCTTGACCAGTTCTTGCCGGCACCGTCAAAGATCATGCTAGTCGACCATCACGCTGCTCTTAACTGGGAAGAGGTCCCTGATCTTTTTGAGAACCTCAACGGCCGTCTGAGCGTTGTGTCCAAGGCCATCATGTTCTGTGTCTTGACTGCAGCTCGAGCAAATGAGTTTTGCCTTGCACAATGGTCGGAAATCGATTTCAAAAACGGCGTGTGGATCTGCCCTCGACGCAAGGACGGTCGCCCTGAGCCCCATCGCGTCCCCTTGAGCCCGCAGGTCCTCAAGTGGCTCAAGACTTTCCCGCATGTGAACGAGTACATTTTCTTCGGCTACCGCATGCGGGGGCATATTGCTCTCGACTCCCCGATCAAGATGCTACATATGCTCAAGCCCGGGTTCACCATTCATGGCATGCGCTCGACCTTTCGCGACTGGGCCGCAGAGCACGGCTATGATCGCGTGCTTGCCGAGAAGGCGTTGCAGCACCAGACCGGCAACGAGGTTGAGCAGGCCTACCAACGCTCAGACCTGCTTGAACAGCGCCGTCCGATGATGGCCGCATGGGCAGAATTCTGTTTTTCCAAAATAAAAAAATCCCCGACCAAGCGCAGTGCTTGATCGGGGTTTGTCAGGCCGTTTGGCGCTTAAGCTTGAGAGCCGGGTTTCGAGCAGTTCGGACTCGCCAAAGCTTGGAATGTCCGAGAACCGGTCCGTCCGGGCGCGGAAACTTTCCGATGTTTTGCCATCTTCGGAGTGTCTCCGTAGAAATGCGATAAAAGGCGCAGACGTCCGCAGCGGTACAAAGATCCGAGTCTCGGACTTCAGGATCCGCCAGTCGAGGCCCATTGCTGCGTCCCGGCACGCGAAGGTGGTCCGGAGCGATGCCGGTCGCCAGCCAGTTTCGCATCTCGTCTTCTGTGATCCGAAAAAAGGCGGCCAGCGCAGAATACTTGATGAATCCATCAGACATCTTTTTCCTCGTCTTTTGACTGGTTTTGTTGATCTTTCTCCCACGGCGGCACGTAGCGCGGCGGGACAGGCGCCGGCACAAAAGCCAGCACCCTTTCCCACTTTGTCGAGTCCCACCTGCGGCCATCCCACGAGAGCAGTTTGACCTCGTAGAACCGGTTCAGGTTGTTCACGACCGTCGTAATGTACGTGGCGACCTCGTGCGGCTTGCACATGGGGTAAGGGAGCCAGTGCATATCAAGCCCCCATTGCGTCGGCCTCTTTTGCTACGTCACTCAGGCCCTTCGGGTAAAGTGCTCGAACCTGCTGCTTTTGCTCCTTCGTGAGGCTCTGCCAGAATGCCTTGTAGCTTTCGCTCCCCTCATTAGCAGCTGCGAAAGCCAGCTGCGCGAGCTCGCGCTCTTCAGGCGATTGGATCTGGCTCTCATCGACGATGTCCGGCGCGTCCGGATCGATGTCGTGGCCTTCGGCTTCTTCAGCAGTGCGATCAGGGCAGATGTCCGGGAACGCTTTGCGAAGCGCCTGGCTTTCGGCACACTTGGCCAGCATCCCACGGGGGCGCTTTCGCCACATCGGCGTCGGGATGCCCTCTTTGGACACAGCGCACGATTCCGTGAAGTATTCGACCGCTGTGAACTCGGCCACGTATCCGGTCTTGAGCAGACGCTTGACGGTGACGCGACACCACTCAGGCGCGGTCATGTCATTGCCGCCGTAGGTGAAGGTGACGGGGTCGCCGAACTCAGGTTCAGAGATGCCTGCCAGACGCCCGCTCTCGGCCGCCTGCGTTCGGTAGAGGTTCAGCCCGGGGATGATGACGTCACGCATGCAATTGTTTTTGTAGTCCTTCATCGGAACGATGTGGACAGGGTGCAGGAAAGGATCCAGGTGACGGGCCCGGCAGTAGTCCAGAACCATTTGCACCGATGCGTCAGCCGCGCCAGGGTACAAAGAGTTTTTCAGCGTCTGGATCAGCTGCTTGTCGTCGATCTCAGCGATTTCAGTCGATGCCATAAGTACCTCAAAGAAGTGAAGTGATCTTCCAGTAAGCGAAATAGGTGACGAGCGGAACGGCTATGGTGCAGGCCGCCAGAAGAACGCCGTACTTGGACACGAAGGCGCGCATCTTCTTGATGCGATCCTGGGGGCCGTAGACGTGCCGCTGCATCCTGGCGCAGTGCGCCTCCCATGCGGTGTCGTGTGTGGTGGTTGTCATGTCGGTATCCATGAAAAAGCCCTCACGCGGAGGGCTTAGATTCAAGCTTGTCGATGGCGGCGTTCAGCTCCAGTATGAGCAGATTCACGTCGCACCGATAGATAACCATTGGGAATAAAAGATCTGGAAACGTGACAGGACGATAGTCTCTGCCGAGAAGAATGTCGCGAAGCATTTGGCATCTTCCGAGCACTCCACAGGCCGTCGCTATGGCTTCGAAGCGTGTCACGCCATCGCAGAGCGTTTTGCAAAATTCAGTCTGATCGTTACCTGAACCCTGCGGATGGCTCTGCCAGAATCCGTCAGTGTTCTTGAACTCGCGTAACCAGAAGCGAGCCTTTTTCAGGTCTTCGATCTCATTGCCCTTAAAAGGCGCTCTCAGGATGTACTCAATTGCGCTCGCCAGTGGGTGCGGCAAGTACTTTGTCAAATCCTTTGGCTCGCACTCGAAGCGGTAGCGAGCGTAGTGGTCGGGGTGATTTACTGCGTCTGTCATGGTTGTGTCAAAGATGTAGCCTCAGGCGACAAATCTGAGGGCTGAGTAGGGCCCGCCTCTGATAGTTAAAATTTGTTTGTCACAACAAAGTCCTATCAGAGACGGGAGAAAGCAAAATGTCTGGTGTCGATAGCAATGCCTTCGGCCGGTATTTGGAAAAGAAAACAGGTTCGAATAAATGCCCGTTTTGTCATAAATCAAATTGGCAGATTCAGGTTGAGAGCCGAATATTGGGTGATTCTTTTATTGAAGAACTCCAGGAAGCTCTTGTAAGCGGAGGAGTGAAAAACGAAAGAGATCCAAGTGATTCGGTATTCGAGAACATCTTGGCGATGAAGTGCGGCCACTGTGGGTATCTCGCTCTGTTTGACATTCGCGACGTTCTCGAAGGCATCAAAACCGATGAATAAGCGTCTGGAACCAAACTGGCTGTCGGAGGCAATCGATAAGGGCATTCGATCTCGAACGACCGATTTGCTAAAAATGGATTTATCGAATATGACTGCCGATGCAAAAGAGCAATTTATCCGTTCTGTAAAGGACTCCATCCTCGATTCAGAATCGTTCAGAAACGAGGTTGCAGAATCGATAGCAGAACTGGTTCTGAAGAAGCAACGCAGAAAACTCTGGCAAGTCGTCAAGCTTTGCGGAACAGTGTTCGGATGGGCTGTTAGCGTTTTTGTCGCGATCGCCGCTTTTGCAGATCCGGTGAAAAAGATCTTGTTGTACTTACTCGGCTTGGAATGAATTTGTGGCCACCGCCCGCGCAGTACCCTTCGCAGTTGCAGTCTCTCGACGCTTTGCACACATCACGGGCGGCGGCCTAAGAGGGTTGGCCGCAGTCGGCTGGAAAAGCCTGCGGGAGGAACCGACTGGCGACCGAAGGTGGTTACTCGGGCTTGTACGGTTCTGGCAGCTCTGCCCAGGCGAGCACTCTGAACTCGCTTTTATAGGCGGAGAAGTCCTTCCATGCGTACACAGTACGGACATACGGCTTTGAGTACTCCGCAACTGCGGTAACGAGGTAGCACTCTGCGAACTCTGTCTCGGGCAGGGGCACCTCGGGGTAGGGGTGCCACACGGTTTTGGTCTCGCTCATTGCTCACTCCCACGGGCGGTAGCGCTTGACGCTGATATGCGACGGATACGCCTCTCCAGTCGAGTTTCGCCACGCGCCATTCTGGAAGACCGCGCCAACCTTACGGAGGATGCCCGGAGGGTCTATCTCATCGCGGTGCTCTGTTCTCATCCAGACGCCTTCCGGAGGCGTGACGTCCGGATATATGTTCCAGTCATCAGGGTTGTATTCCCCAAAAAGCTCAATGTCCTGGTCCGTCAACATGATGCTCATCGCAGGCCCGCCATTACGCGCCTGAAATACGAGACAGCTTGGCTTTTTGACGCTCATAAGGGCTTCTGTAAAACCACCACCTGAAATCTCGTCGAGCTTCTGCTGGAGCTTGCGGTCTCGAAGTCTGTAGGTTGTCATACGTTCTCCTATTTCAGGCTCGCGCGCCGCAGTGTGCGCTCGATCTTGAACTCGGTTTGGTGGTCAAAGAGCTTCTCAAGGTGCGGATCCTGACGCACGAGAAAGACGAGCTGATCGATCATGATCTTCACGTCAGCAAGCTCTTCGATGAAGGGCTTGTAGTCGCGTCCGTGGGGTGTCTGGAGGTGTTTGATTTCAACTATTAGCTCGGCCATCTCCTCGATGGCCTTGTCGGCTTGAATGTCGAATCTGTAGTAGTTTGCGATGGTCTTTAGTCGTGGATCGATGTCTTTCATGATTACCTCACGATGGCGGTGACCAGATCGATCCAGAAGCAGATGCCTGCGCCGACGATGCCGATCGTGAGCATCAGCAGCACGGCGATTAGGAGAAGCGAAGCTGTGATTCCAAACATGTTTTTCATGTCAACCTGCAAAAAAAATGCCCCGCGGTTGCGAGGCTTGATGTGGGTACAAAAAAAGCCGCCCTGAGGCGGCTCATAGAATTTGGTGCATAAGGCAAAGCCCCGAAGGCTTGCGCCTACGGGGCCGAAAACAAGCGCAGGAGATCCAACGCTGTGCCGAGTGGAATTTACCACAGGCGAAATTAATCATCGATTGGAGATGGCAGGATTTCAACCGAGTTGATGAGGTTCCGCTTCTTCCCTAAAGTGATTTCAAGTGATACTAGGGTGTCAGAGGAAAACGCGCTTAACAAATTCGAGGCGGCTTCCTCTCCGTCTCCGTCGACAGCATCCTTCGCGAATCTGGCGCTTAGTTCCTCATTACTGAATTGATCCCTCAGTTTTATTGACCATGGTTCGTTTCCTTTGTCAATCGCAAGAATCTGGAAAAGCCCAGAAAATGTGTCTGCTGATTCAGAATCGCCTCTGACTCTTGCTTTCATTCGGTCTATGTCTTCGCCGTTGTAAGACAGGCCTGCGACTTCAAGAGAGGACATCCCGTGCCCGCGCTTTGCGATCTTTTCGGCAGCGGAAACCAGAGACTCTCCAGTTTTTTCAAGGCACGTTGTAGCCTTTGGATTTTCTTTTGCCGTAAACGCTTCCACTACTTTGACAAGACTTTCTGTCTGTGCCATTTGAGTGTCCTCTTTTGCCACTATCTCTAGCCTTCGGTTATACCGGCTCCAGGCCAAGTACCCGCAGATCAACAGGGCACACCCGCCAATTGTCAATCCAATTTCGGTACCGGTCATTTTCCCCACCGTGTTAACAAAGAATGCGTTCCAAAAATCAGAGGTCACTATCTCTGACAGCCAGCTCCCTTTTTCTACCTTTACTTTGAGTTCGAACTGGTGTCTTTGTTCCTGCGTCAGGACTCTGATGTCTGTTGACCCGTGGATAGCGAACGCTGCGAGTCTATATAGATCGGCTTGCAGTTCCCATAAAGTCCGCAGTTGCTCACCTGGGATGCATGCTCCGTAGCCTTCCCCGCAAACCCGAACTTTTATTGTCGACAGCTCCTCGGAAATCTTTATAGATGTTACATCCTCTGGTATCCCATTCGTTGCTATGGATAGTAGATCGTCCAGAGTGGAAACTGTCAGGCAAGAACCAGTATCTCCCATCTGCTTGCTCCTTCAGCATTTCTAGCGCCACCGTTGGCGCAATCAGAGGATTCGATTCTATTTGCTTCGCGAAGAAACTTCAAAATTCCCCTTTCTGTCCGGTTCCCACGTCAACCCGCTTTCAAACGGGTTCACGTGGACCTTCTCTTTCGAAAAGGTCGGTTGGCCTTCTGGGGCGGCGATACCCCCGCTAACGGTATCCATCCGGATCCGTGCCGCGCTCGCACTCAGCCTGCCCACCTCGGCAGGGTCACAGCGGTCCGGAGCCTCTCACTCCTTCGGGCCCGCTATCCATTTTCACGGGGCCTATTGACGGCTTTAACGTCGCTTCCGACGATCCTCCTTTAGGGCGGAGAACCCTTGGCGATGTACCCGCGGATCGACCATCTTTAACTGCGGGGTCGGGGAATGAGCCCTCCCGCAGCCGGGTACATCTTCAAGCGCTCTCTCAAGCCCTTTTTCCTGCCACCGACGCGAGAGATTGCGCATACGATGGGTTGATGGGAAAAATTGCCGGTGACAGGAAAAAAGACTCGGTCTTGTGGCTGGCGCCGCTACCGCTCAAAGAGGCCAAAAAAGCGGTGGAAGATCAGCAGCGCCAGCCAGAAGGCGTCTCAGAAGGTCGGCAGGCCACAGATCCACAGGAGGCTTGCAAGGCCCGTCGCCACAGAAGCCGCGAGCCAGATTGGCGAGTCGCCATGCTTGTCTTCGGTCATGAGCCACTGGATCAGTCGTGTCATTTCTTGGCCTCCTTGCGGCCCGGGTTGTAAATCTTGTAGGTAAAGAGTTCCGACTCGAGATCGATCAGAGCAGCGCGCTTCCTGCACACAACGAAATAAAGATCATTTAAGAAGACTTTTGCCGACTCCTTGTCGCCTCGAAGGATGTCGCTTCGGATGTACTGCAGGAGCATCCTTTCGTAAGAAGACCACTCGACTTTGGCCATTTCGGCTGCGGCGATGGCGGTGAGCTGTTCCTGAGTGGTTTGCATTGCTGCTTCCTTTGTTCTGCTCCTCGTGGGATGATTAGAGGGTCGGGGAGTTTGCGATTTCCGACTGTCTCTAACCATCCTTTGGAGGAACTGAAATGACCGAAAAAGCATTCACAGACGAACAATCCGTTCAAATCATTTGTGCGCTCATTAAATCCACACCTCTGGCTAAAACGTTCCCAAGCTATGGAGCGATTAGTCGAGAGGAAAATATGTGGCGCGATGTCTTTAGTTCTGAATTCGCCCAGCAGTTACGAGAATTGCACGCTTCTCTGACAGCTCGTGCCGACATCGCTGTGCCATCTCGTTCTGACGACGAGTGAATTCAGCTTTGAGTTTCCTAGATGTCGTTATTCGCATCGATGTCTCTCTTGTCCGGGGCTCCGTGGGATGATTAGAGGGTCGGGAGTGCATAAACCGACTTTCTCAACCAACCCACGGAGGTGTGTATGAAACTGAGTAAAGATCAGGCTTTTCAGGTCCTTATCGAGTTGATTCGTTCCAATCGAGCTACGCTGCTTCAGCCAGAACTCAAAGCTGATCACAAGGACAGGTTCCCGGAAGCCGAAGGCGCAGCCGCGAAAGCTGCTAGGGTTCATGCGATCTACATCAATCGTCTGCTGAATGACTTGACTGATGGATATTCAGACCCCAGCAAACGCTGGCCTCAGGATTCTTCGGAATCTTGAATTTGTATTCGTCGCAGTCTGGGTCAGACTCCTTTTCCGAGGTTGGAGCATCGATCAGGAATTGCCCAAGCGGTAAGGTCATGTCTTGACCGGTAAGCATTGACAGGTCGCGTAGAAGGTCGATGAGGCATTCTTTGTTCCTGTAGCTCTCGTCTCCAGACTGCGCGCAATGCTTCAGTTGCGACTGCCAGATGCCCCGGGCGGCTTCTTTCGTGATCCCGATTCGATCAATCGCGGGAACGAAGACCAGCTTCGGGGCTTTCCACTCTTCGCCCTTGCCAGTGCGAGAGCGAAGATCTTCTACGCTGTCCAGAATGCTGTTGATTCGGTTCCCAAGTGAGCGGGCAATGAGTTCGACGTCTTTTTCGGTAACTGGACGGCCCTTGCTGTCGGCTTTGCCTTCTGCAAAGTTCTGGAGCCACGCATACGGAAAGGTCTTCATGGCTTCCACGTCACGCTCGATGCTTTCCTGCAGTTCCAATTCATCGTGTTGGGTTGTCATGGTGCGATTACGTCTATGATTCAGAGGTGCTTGAGCCGATGAAATAAATCTAAAATTTACGTCATCAACAAGAAGCATACATCAGAAATTTACAGACGTAAATCTTGCATTTATAGTAATTTCCCTAGGTCGTATATTTTTTGGCAACAAAAAAGCCGCCCAATGGCGGCTTGGTGGTTGGTTTGCGATTCGTTAAATGGCTTTGATGTTGCAGATAGTTACTACTCTGCCAATGATTTTGAAACCGTACTCCATTTCTTCCGGGGTAAGCGTTATGGTCTTGTAGCGGGGGTTGTCGCTCATGATTACAAGATTCCGACCTGAACGCTGAACTCGTTTGACAAAAAGATCATCGTCAAGCATGTACGCGAAGATGGCATCTGTGTAGGCCCGCTTGGCACTGATGTCGACAATCACAAAATCGCCATCCCTGAAGGTAGGCTCCATCGAATCACCATTTATGGAAATGATGTTCAGTGCTTGCTTGTTAGCGGAGCCGCAGAACCTAGAAATCCATTGAAGGTTAACCTCTATTAAGCGAACTTCTGTTGCTGTTTCGATTCGCGTCCCATTACCGCAAGAGGCAGTGACGTTCTCGAAAAGCGGGATACAAATGGTGTCTTCTTTGATGATGGTTTGATGATTGGGATCGTCCATTTTCCCAGTAAATAGCCAGGAAGGAGAAACCATCAAAACCTCACACATTTTGGCAATCGAGTCGACACCGGGGGTGTTTCGGTTCATCAGCCATGCCGAAAGAGTTTGAGGGCTTGCCCCGATTTTCCTTGCAAATTCGGCTTGACTGATGTCCTTTTCCTTTAGCAAGGTTTTCACGCGATTCATGATCGCATTGGATAGGTCACTCATTGAATCCTCCTAGAGCTGTCTATCCTGAATCATAAACGTGCAGTTTACTTTATCAGAAAAGTTGCATATACTCGCGGTGTACTCAAATAATGGAGGTTGTAGTGAAAAACCTGAAGGGCATGATCATTTCGTATGGCGGCTTGGCAAAGCTAAGTAAGGCCATGGGAGTGACCAAGCAATGCATCAATGGGTGGATTCGCCGCGACTGCGTCCCTGAGGGGAAGATCTGGTCTTTTTGTGAAGCAACTGGGTTCATGCCTTGGGAGGTACGCCCCGATCTTTTTTCGCGCCCTGAAGACTATTGGGCTCGCACATTGGGTATCCAGTCTGCTCACGAATCTAAAACGGTGGAAGAGCCAGAAGCTACTCAATCCGAATCGTAAGGATTGGGAGGTTATTTTTATGGCTCACGGATACAAGGCAACAGAAATCGCTTGGAGTGCTGATGTCGGATCGTCGGCAGAACGGCTCACACTTCTTGCGCTCGCAAAGTGGGCCAATGACGACCTGACCTGTTTCCCGTCAATTGCGACGCTGTCTGCCGAAACAAAGCTCAACGCCAAAACCGTTCGAGAGTCGCTGAAACGTCTTGGTGACGCTGGAATCGTGACGATCAATCGTCAGGCAGGACGAAACAGCATTTATGCGATCACTACTACCGAAATTGGTACTACCAAAAACGGTAGTACCGAAATTGTCACCACTTCCGAAATTGGTAGTACACCCCCTCCAAAAACGGACGGAGTACCACTACCAAAAACGGTACCCGAACAGATAACTGAACAGATAACTGAACAGATAAATCTGTCAGTAGCCGACTCGTCATTCTCGCTTGAGCCAAACGAAGCCCCCGCCGAAAACCCCACCTCAAACACTTCGGACACCGCGCCAGGCAAGGAAAAGCACCCTGCCGACGCAAAGACCAAAAGGCCAGCCAAACGCAAGGCCATCACACACCTGTTTGATGTGGCGAAGCTTCCAGACGACTGGCGGGAGCTGTGCGAGCAGATAAGACCCGACCTCGACCCCCAGAGGGTCTTCGTCGAGTTCCGCTTCTACTGGACGCAAGGCAAAGGTCAGGGAACGCGGCGCAGCGGCAAAGGCTGGACATCAACCTGGATGAATTGGGTCAAGCGCCAGAAGGAGCAGCGAGTGGCGCAGTCCTACACCAAGCCGGCTTTTACTCAAACCCCATTTGACGAAATCGATTACAGCGAGGGGATCAACGATGACAACAGTTTTTAAGTCGATCAACGGCTTTACTTACGCCGTGCTGGAGATGGGCGAGTGTCCGCGGCACGGACGGTACCCTAAGGCGGTTTGTCAATGGCTCGGAAAAGGGAATCGAGGCACAAATGTGTACGACCTCGAGTGCCCAATGTGCAGACGCGAGGAGGCAGATCGAAAACTTTTTGGAGCCATCTCGATACCGCGCCGTTTCATCGGAAAGACCTTCGAGAACTACCACCCGGACGAAAACTCCCGGCGCGTCTACGACTTTTTCCGTGACTACGCTGATCACCTGCAGGATCGCATCGATGCCGGCACCAGCGTCATCATGACGGGACGGCCCGGCACGGGCAAGACGCATCTGGCGTGCGCTTTGCTCTTTGAGGCGAAGAAGAAGGGCTACAGCGCCTTCTTCATCAACATCCGCAAACTCTTCCGAGCCGTGCGCGACACGTGGCGTGAAGGTGCCGCCGAGTCCGAGTCTCAGGTGATTGACCGCTACGTCGATCTCGATCTTTTGGTGATCGATGAGGTTGGTGTGCAGGCGAAGAGCGAAAACGAACAGCACATCCTCTACGACATCCTCAACGGGCGCTACGAGAACGCCAAGCCCACGATCATTCTCAGCAACGAGAACTTGATGGGCATCAAGCAGATCATCGGAGAGCGCGCCTACGACCGCCTGCGCGAAGGTGGAGGCAAGGCTTTTGATTGTCAGTGGGAAAGCTACCGTGGAAAGGCTGAACTGGCTGAAGACAAGCCCGTGACGATCCAGAACATCTTCGAGTTCTATGAGGTTGATGACAGTGATGAAGCGGATGAGACATCCAGCGCCGGCAATCTCGAGGATGAAGTCTTTGGAGAAGCGGCATGAACCGTCAGCGACCGGAATCTAGCCCTCCCAAGAAGACAGGACCGAAAGGCATCACGATCGCGATCGAAAAGGCCATGGCGCTGCTTCGACGCATCGATGGCTTTGATCTTTCGGAAGAAGACCGCCAGCAGCAGGCAGAGGCTGTCAGTTTCTTGCGCGAGGCAGTGGTCCGGCACTTGAAAAGGAATCGGGTGAAGGAGAAGTCAAAGTGAGCGAAACGATCAGGACATTGGGGATGCTGTCACTTTGCGGCATCAGCATCGTTCAGTCGATTTGGTTAGGACGTCTCAGCAGACGCCTCCAAGACCAAGAGAGCGAATGCCATTTCATCCGGACACGGAGCTGTGAGCTTTGCGGCGGTTGCGGCTGCCCGTTTAACGGGAAGCAGTCGAACGTGAAGTCCTTCTCACAACCGCGTATCCCTGATTCCAGTCTGACAGAAACCACAGACGGGTCGTCCGTTGTGAAGATGAACGACGAATCTCTTGGGCGAAGCCTGTAACCGGGTAGCGAAACCGACAGGACTTCTACGCTGGGGATTGTCGTCCGGAATGAGAAGTTCAGCACGTAGCAAGGGTGAAGGTATAGGTCTTTCCCAAATGACCAACTGCGAAGCTTGATTGAAGGAAATTTGATGGTGGAAAGCATGAGCATAAGAGTCGCAATGGCGGCGCAATAGCCGGCTGGCTCAAGGATGTCAATGAAGGTCACTTTTACCTCCGTGGGTTGGTTTTGGGATGTGTTGGCGCACACACCGAAATCATCTCACGGAGGCCTCAGAAAGGGTTGGGATAGGAATGACAGACAAGGTAGATAAAGCGATGTTTTGCGCGCTGGAAACATGCATCTTGATCATAGGTGGGGTCTTGACTGGATGCATGTCAGTCATTCTCATGGCTTTCGTGATGGAGATTCCTATGCCGGGAAAGGTTCTGTCTTTTTGTTTGGTTGAGATGATCTACGGATTTGTTTGTGCATTTCGTTGGATGGGAAGCAAATGAGTAGTCGTTTTTACAAGGCGTTGGCATTGGCCATCGGTTTCGAAGCGATGCTTGTGGGCTCTCTTTTATGTATTGGAAGCCACGCTTCGACAATTCTTAAGGCTGTCGAAGCGGTGATGTACCTCATCGGATCCATAGCTGGACTGACATGGTGCTTCTACGAATGGGGCGCTGACGAAAGGAAGAACAAATGAAGGAAAAGAAGCGAAAGGTTTACGTCCGGGTACCAATTGAAGACGCGAGACGTATCGATCAGATGCTGGAGCGAGTGGGACTGAGGAACTTCTATGAACAAATTTCATACAGCCGTTTCGCCCGCTCGCTTGGCAATGCTGAGAGGCGCGAAGCTCGCCAGTACGACATGAAGGTGGCGCGATGAAAACTCTGTTATGGGTGCTCCAGGCGCCGATCATGCAGCTCTTGCGCGTGATCTGGGAAGAGCAAGGACGGCCGACCGCCCGGACGAGATTTTGGTTCTGCTTTTACGGCTTCATCGGCTGGCTGTCCTTCGGTGTCATCTCTTACGCCGTGTTTCGGATTCTTTACTACGTCTTTGGGGTGATCGGATGAGATACAAGATCGAGATCGATGGTGAAGTGCTGCTGGACGTCTTGCACTGGCTCGAGAACTGCGGGCGGTACAAGGACGCGGTGGCAATTCGGGATCAGTACGTGGCGCAGCAGAAGCAGGCGCTGAAGCGTCTTGATGACCTCGGCAAGGGTGTCGCACCACGGAAGGGCGCATCCGCTGAAGAGGCCTTGAAGGTCTTCGGCGACTTCTTTGGAGCCAAGTGATGTCCATCAAGCAAATCAAGCTTGACTTTGAGACCGTCCTGAACCTTCTCTCCCTTGCCAGAAGGGCAGATCTGGACAAGGCAGGTATGGGCGAGCTCGCTGCGCTTGCGATTGCCGAAGCGAAGGTGACAGACGTGATGAGACAGCAAGAGGAGAAAAGACAACGTGAAGAAGAGCGAAAGGATCGAGTCGGCCTATAGAGCTGGATGGCAAGCCGCACAGCGCGGCGAGAACTTGTCACGTCAATCCAACCTGATCCACGACCATGAAGAGCGTGCCGCGTTCATCAAGGGCTACTACTACGGCGGCCAGGCGAAGACAAAGGAGAAAGACTCCCATGCAGTTATCACAAAGCGATCTTGAGGCGCTCGATGATCGCCTTCGCAACTGGGGACGATGGGCGGCAGATCGTCCGGCTATCGGATCCAGTTACCTGTGGCGAGCCATGAAGAAGTACGGCAAGGATGACGAAGCCGAAGGAGATGATGAGCAGGATGCCAAGCCGCCGAAGATCGATGTACTTGATGCACTTCTGGTCGAGCGTGCGTGGGTGTCTTTGGCCGAGAGTCCGTTCATGTACCATCAGGCCAAATGGGTGCTGAGAGCGCACTACTGTCTGCCTCAGCAGTCAATCGCAAAGACGGCTAAGAAGCTGAAGTTCAGGGAACGTCACTACGACAAGATTCTGAACCTTGGACGCAAGCAAATCGAAAACGTGCTAATTCGGTTTGAAAAAATTTTGGAAGCACAGCACAATGTCTACAAAATTTGAAAGCCAGTGTTTCTGTGATGTTTGAAGGCAGCCGGATGGCTGCTTTGTCATGCCTGGAAGAAACAGAGGAAAGTAAGGAAAGGGAAAAGCCTCGCTGATGAAGCGGGGCTTTTTTTCGGGGTTTTCGGAGGGACTTATGAAATGGTATGAGCTACTTGAGCTCACGGCAGTCGCATTTGTGGGGTCTCTTCTTGGATCGTTACTTGTGAAAGTGATCACCCTAGCATCGAAGTAAGAATGGCACCAAGAACAATGCCAAAGAGGCCAACAACGGAGCTGCTAATGAAATGACGTCTGGTTTCCGCAGCAGTTTCCTTTGCGATACGGTCAAGAGCTTCAAGATTTTGTTTATTTATCTTTTTGAGCTCTTCGGCTAAAAGGTGAGAATTTATGGATATCGACCTTTCTATAGCGGATGATATCGTAAATGAGATTGATTCCGACATCCCTATAGGGAATGGATTGGATTTCATCATCTCTTGTCCAAATTGTTTGGCCGCATAGTCGATCAGCTCTTTTTCTTGGTCTGTCATGAAAGTGTCCCTCTAAGCTGGCGTTTTGATGGGGATGATATGCCGCTCTTTACCTCAAAAACTGGATGAAATGTCGATACATGAACTCAATACTGTCGCTCTATGGTTCATCGGTCTCCTGGTGACCTTTGCGAAGCCGCATAGCGGACGACTGGATGATGGTATTAGGGTCGTTCTTTGGCGAACGATCATCATTGGGTGGTTGTTTGCCGTCGTTGGTGTCTGTTTTTTGGGGCGCGCAACTGAGGCAATGGCATGGTTTGATCTGTGGATCAAGATTGCCCTTTGCTTCGGTCTCTATAGAGATTTCATCGAAAAGTTCCGGTAAGGTTGGCAAACCAAAGATCTGCTGGAACACGGAGTACACGACAAGTAGCTTGAAGATGATTTCCGACAACCTCTTGGCTTGGTTGGCGGTCATGTCAGCCAGAAGGTCGTGGCTTGGCTCCTGCTCTGCATCAATTTCATCGAAAGATTCGCGCAGCTTCTGTTCGTAATCTTGTTTCTCGACGCCGGAAAGCACGTCCACCAGCTTAGATTCGTTTGGAACATTGAGCCGTTGAAGAAAGGTCGACAATGCTTCGAGGTTGTTGTGGATCGTGGCAATGTTCGAGAGTTGGTCTAGCTGCGAGGCGACGTTTTGGAACAGATTGCCTAGTTCGTTTATACGCAGTGATTGAGCTTGAAGGGCGGCAAATTGGCTTTCAAGTGATCTGAAGGCGTTTGCTTGTTCAAGACGTGCAGGTAATGCAGCCAGTTGATCAATCAGTTTTGACGCTGTCGATACTTGCGAGCAGAGTTGTGAAGCTGAAGAAATTTGGGCAAGGGGCTTTAAGGCAGTTTCCATGTGATTAAAAAGCTTTGATGCTTGTTCGAGCTGCCTTAAAGCATCAAGGTCTTGCAGTGCCTTCACGAAAGGCGTTAAATCAGTCAATTGGAGCCTCCTGGTGGAGTTGGTGAGTTGAGATGCCCAACGATACACCAGGAGGCTTTTTGTTCAAGTGGCCAAGTTTCTATGCCATTGCTGACTATCTGTTCTTATCCTGGGTGCCACAGCCCCGTGCCTCGTGGCGACCGCTACTGTGAACGCCACAAGGAACAGGGCGAGAAACGGGACGCGGCAATCGTGGCGCAAGCCAAGAAGCGCAGAGACGCCCGGCGCCGCGAGCTGAAAGGAACGACTGCTCAGCGCGGCTACGGTGCACGATGGCAGGCGCTTCGAAAGCGCTTCATTCTTCAGCACCCATACTGCGAGCGATGTCTCAAAGAAGGGCGCATTACACCGGCGACCGATGTCGATCACATCAAGCCGCACCGTGGGTGCCCAAGGTTGCTCTTTGACGAGAACAACCTCCAGGCGTTGTGCCATGAGTGTCACAGCCGTAAGACGGCAACGGAAGATGGTGGCTTTGGAAACGTCAAGGTTTCTTAGCGGCTGCAAGTATTTTTTGTGCTTGGATTCTTGGAGAGATCAAAAACGAAACGATGAGATTGATGAATCCAGACAAGGTGAAAGCAAGCTCTTTCCCTTCGGGTTCTTCAAAGTCGATGATGCCGGGATGAGCAGCCTGATTACCGACGATCCGGCAAGCCTTGAATACTTCATAAAGATCTGGAGGAAGGTTCAGACTTTCGATTCGGTCGTGAAGATTTTTCCCTTTTCCGCCGAGGTGATCGACGAGGTGCTCAAGGCACAGACGTAGCAGTGCGCAGGCAGCTCGTGAGGATTTTCCAACGACACCCTGCGCTTCTGTGAAAAGTTTTTTCGCTTCCTCCGGCATGTCCTCGTGAGGCTCGATGCCGTGAATCGATGGATAAACCATTTGCTGGCCGATCCAAACAGAAAGTTCTTCGCAATCTCGGCATTGCGCGACAGAAATTGTTTTTGGCGAGAACACGGTGACGCGAGTTGAACCTTCCCAGTGTGGCGTTGAATTTACTGTTGTCCAGAACATTTCGGCAGAGACGCCGCAGTGAGGACAAGTGAAAGAGCTTGCTTTGAAGGATGGCGGTTTGATTTTCATAGGTGGACAAATGAACGTGAAAACTAAAACGATCTGTATGGCGAAAGTTTATTCCGCCATAGACGAAGCCCGCACGATCCTTAATGCCCTTGAGGAGAAGGCTTCGAAATTCGCCTCTGGTGAAGATGTTCGCATGATGGATGTTGTGGATCAGAGCCTAAAAATGAAAGAAGCGAGAGAACAAATCCTTATCAGCTTCATTGAGGCAGGACTAGATGGTGACTTTAAAAGATGCCCATGAAAAAAAGGACAGAGAGGGGTAGGGCGGAAACATTCTGAAATTGGGATTCCCTCCTGACCGTGGGCAGCAGCTAATTTTTTACACGTGCAAAACGGGGAGTTTTGACTTTGGCAAGACCACGAAAGGATGAGTCCGTGAAGGCGGCGCAGGGAACTCTGCAGCCGTGCCGGCGACACCGCCAGATCGACATGACGGCGGCCACGTTGACGAGCGAGCCTCCTGTCGGTCTGAACAAGGACGCCCGGGCGGCGTGGCAGTTGGCAGTCGAATGTGCTCCGGAAGGCGTTCTGACTGCGCTCGATGCCGGCGTGCTCGAAAGATGGGCTCGCAATTACGCGCTGTATCGCAAGCTCGCAAAGCTTGTCGACAAAGGCGGAGTCGTTTTTATGGTCGATGGAGAACCGACGGAAAAGCTGAGCCCGACATTCAATGCTCTCATCAAGGTGCAACAGATTTTGGCCAAGTGTGAAACTGAGCTTGGTTTCACGCCTGGATCGCGCGCGCGTGTGAGTGTCCGGAAGAAAGACGATGATCAAGGAAACGAGTTTGGTGACTTCTAAAGACTTCTGCAAAGTAGCGGCAAAGTACGAGGCCGATGTCCTAAGCGGCAAGGTTCTTGCCTGTGAGTTCGTCAAGAAGGCGGTCCGGCGCAATCAGGAAGATCGCCGACGCTACAAGGAGCATGGTTTGTACGCCTTCTCGGAAAGCGAAGGCAGCCGAGTCTGTAAGTTCATCGAGCTCTTGACTCACACCAAGGGTGCCTTGGCCGGACAGAAGATCAAGCTTGAGCCGTGGCAGGTCTGGATTTTGACGACCATCTTTGGATGGCGACGTCGATCTGATGGAGGCCGTCGATTTCGGCGTGTCTACATCGAGGTGCCGCGTGGCAACGGCAAATCTTGTCTGAGTTCCGGTGTGGCGCTCTACTGCCTCCTGGCGGATCGAGAACCGGGTGCCGAGGTCTACTCTTTTGCGACGACTCGAGATCAGGCCAAGATCGTCTTCGGCGATGCCAAGCAGATGTGCGTGGCCAATCAAGCGCTGAGGCAGAACTTCGGACTGGAGGTCTTGGCCAATGCTCTATATGTGCCGAGGACAAACTCGACCTTTCAGGCAAAGAGCGCGGAAGGTTCAACCCTTGACGGCTTGAACACTCACTTTGCGTGCGTCGATGAGCTTCACGCCCACAAGACCCGAGCGGTCTATGACGTGGTCGAAACGTCTATGGGCAAGCGCTTGAACTCCCTTTTATGGGTGATTACGACTGCCGGCTTTGATACGTCTGGAATTTGCTACGAGGTGCGGACGATGGTCCGAGGTGTGCTCGATGGAACGATCGACGACGAGACGCAGTTCGGCGTGATCTACACGATCGACGAAGACGACGACTGGACGACCGAGGAAGCTCTCATAAAAGCCAACCCCAACTGGGGCGTGAGCGTGATGCCGGAAGTCATCATTCCGCTCCAAAAGAAAGCGATGGCCATCGCCAGTGCGACCAACAATTTCAAGACAAAACACTTGGATGTGTGGTGTGCTGCAGGAACGGCCTGGATGGATTTGGTGGCGTGGAAGCGCTGCGGACACGTGCGTGACCTTGATGACATGCTCGGCAAGCCTTGCGTGATCGGTCTTGACCTTGGCGCGAAGAACGACGTGACGGCCAAGGTGATTGTCTTCAAGGAGCAGGACGAGAGCGGAAAGCCTCGCTTCTATGTGTCGACCAAGCTTTATTTGCCTGAGGTAGCGATCGAAAAGAGCACGAATTCGCAGTACCAAGGTTGGGCCGATACCGGCGCGATCACGGTGACCGGCGGCGCGATGACAGACCTCTCGCGTATCGAAGAAGAGATCCGTGAAGATCTGTCACGCTATGACGTCCAGGCGATCGCTTATGACCCGTGGCAAGCGACTCAGCTTGCCGTGAACCTTTCAGAGGACGGTGCTCCGATGGTTGAGTATCGGAACACGGTCCAAAACGTATCTGAGCCGATGAAGTGGCTCGAAGCGCTCGTTCAGGACGGCAAGCTTACGCACGACGAGAACCCTGCCATGGATTGGATGATGGGCAACGTCGTTGCGAAGCTTGACGCCAAGGACAACATTTATCCGCGTAAGGAGCGCTACGAGCAGAAGATCGATGGCCCCGTGGCTCTCATCTACGGACTGGCAATGTGCTTGTCCGAGCGAGACGAAGGCGGGAGCTTTGCAGACTTCATCGACGACATCATCGTGGTGTAAAAAATGCCGAACATTCGACGCTTCTTCAGTCGCTTCGGGTGGGGCGGCGTCATGTCCGACCAGTCTGGGCAGCAGCTCGAGACGCCCTCCAGTCTGGTCGCGGCACCGATGTCCCCCGACATCGCGCTGCAGATCTCTACGGTCTACGCGTGCGCCCGCTTGCTCGCAGGGACTGTGAGCTCTTTGCCGCTGATGGTCTTCAAAGAGGACTCGCGCGGCAATCGCAAGGTGGATCGCGGATCGCAACTCTGGACGATCCTGCACGACCAACCGAATGCCGTGATGACCGCTAGCGACTTCTGGCAGGCAATGATCCTGCAGTGGGCATTGCGAGGCAATGCTTATGCGCAGATCATGCGTGACTCGGTCGGTGATGTCATCAGTCTGTGGCCTCTTTCGTCCGATCAGATGACGGTTTTCTCGGACAAAGAAACGGGAAGATTGGTCTATCAGTACGTGCGTGACAGCCAGACCTACGACCTCACTCCGGATCAGGTACTGCATATCAAAGATATCGGGACTGGGATCCTTGGCTTCAGCAAGCTGGAGTTCATGGGGACAAGCGTCCAGGAAGCGATGGCTACGCAAAAGTACACGATGCAAAACGCCCAGAACTTCGGGCGCCCGAGTGGCATCCTGACAGTCGACCATGTCCTTGACCGAAAGAAGGGGCAACATGATTTGATTGGCCGTGCGCTCGGCAATTTCAAGTCCGAGGCCGGGAAGATGATCGTGCTTGAGGCCGACATGAAGTTCCAGCAGGTCGCTTTGACGCCTGAGCAGTCACAGCTTCTAGAGAGCCGCAAGTACGGTGTCGAAGAGATCTGCAGATGGTTCGGTGTGCCGCCGGTGCTGATCGGAGCATCAGGGGCCACAACCTGGGGGAGCGGCATCGCAGAGATCGTGAGCGGGTTCCACAAGTTCACTTTGAACCCTCTGCTCAAGAGCATCGAGCAGGCGCTCGAAAGCCGCATCTTGCGATCAGAAGATCGCGGATCCGTGTTGATCGAGTTCAACTTGGATGCCTTCTTCCGAGGCGATTTGCAAAGCCGTTATGCCGCTTATGCAACAGCCGTACAGAACGGCTTCAAGACACGAAACGAAGTCCGAGCATTGGAAAACGACCCGCCGATTGAAGGTGGCGATACGCCGACGGCACAGACCAACTTAGCGCCGCTCGACAAGCTCGGAGAGGTGGCATCGAGCAATGCACCTCAAACTCCTGTCGGAGACGTAAAGCAATGAAAAAGCAACTTGTAAATCTGGCGTTAAAAGACGTCGAGTTGAGCCTTGACGACTCGCACGAGTGGCGAGTGAAGGGCTATGCGACGCGCTTCAACAACGTCAACTGCTACGGCTTCAAGATTTTGCACGGCGCGTATTCGGACATCGTCGCGTCCGGAGCAAAGCCGAAGATGTTCTTCAATCACGACTCGTACTCTGTGCCGATCGGGGTATGGGACAAGCTTGAAGAGAACGCGCTGGGACTCAAGGTCGAAGGCGTGCTCACGCAGGGCGTAGCACAGGCCAAGGACGTCTATGCCGCGCTGAAAGCCGGCACGGTCGACGGCCTGTCGGTGTCGATCTACTTCGATGCCGCTGATACGGAGACGGACGATAAGGGGATCATGTCGCTTTCGAAGATCCGAAAGCTCGATGAGATCTCGATCGTCACAGCACCGGCAGACTCCAAAGCACGGATCACACAAACCCTTTCGGCAGACGAAATTGACAGCCGCATCGAAAGCCTCGAAACCGTTCGCGATCTCGAGGCTTTTTTGAAGGATGTGGCGAACCTTTCACATCGGCAGTCGGGATGGCTGCTTTCCAAGGCAAAGGCCTGCTTTGCCGCAGATACGCGACGGGATGTCGCGCTGAAAGCTCAGAGCGAGCTGCAGGCGATCTTTGAACGTATCCAAAACATTTGAGGTGACTTATGGATCCCATGGAAAAATTGATTGAGCAGGCCGAGAACATCGAGAAGAAGCTTGGTGAGCTGGCCGATCAGCGCGCCGAAGACGAAAAGCAGACGGCGGACCTTGCAGACCAGATCAAGGAACTCGCCGCAGAACAGCTCAAGCTCGGCAAGAAAATGCTGGAACTCCAGCAGAATTCCCAGACCGTCGCCGCAGGCAAGGAAGTCCCTTTGACCCTTGGCGCGCAGTTTGTGCAGAGCGCCGGCTATGCCGACCTGATTGCAGGCAAGGTGACGAAGGCGACTCTCGCTGCTGCCTCCCCGGTGGTGACACCTGCAGGTTCTGTGCCGGCTGACTACCGCGGCATCAAGGCTGAGCCCGAACTGCCGAACGCCGTGAAGGACGCCTTCCCTGGTGTTCCGACCTCTTCGAACTCGATCTCCTATCTCAAGGAATCGGCGTTCACCAATTCCGCAGCAGAAACAGCTGAAGGCGGTGACAAGCCCGAATCCAAGATGGAGTTCACGGAAGCCGATGCACCGGTTCGCACCATCGCACACTTCATCCGAGTCACGAAGCAGCTCGCGGAAGACGCTCCGGCTCTGGCTGCCTACATCAACCATCGCATGATGTACGGTCTCAACCGCCGTATTGAAAAGCAGTTGATTGGCGGTGACGGAACCGGCCAGAACTTGTCGGGCATCTTCACGACCGGTAACTACACGGTCCACGGGTTCACCGAAGACAACATGCCGGCAGACTCCAACGTCCTCGACCTGATTCGTCGATGCGGCGCCACCATGCGCAAGGTCGGCTACACGCCGTCCGTCGTCTTCCTCAATCCTATGGACTTTGACACCATCCGAGGCATGAAGGACAAGAACGGCAACTACTTGATGGGCAGCCCGCTGCAGGCAGGTACCGACATCCGTCCTTGGGGGCTGCGAGTGGTCGAATCTCCGGAAGTGACCGAAGGAAAGTTCATGGTCGCGGATCCCATCATGGGTGCAACGATCTACGAACGTTCCGCACCTGTCATCGAAATGTTCGAGCAGGACGCCAACAACGTGACCAAGAACCTCTACACGATCCGTTGCGAAACCCGTATGGCATTCGCTGTTGAAAGCGCCAACTGCTTCGTCGGCGGCGATCTGGCGATCGGTGCCGGTTCCGCTGGGTAGGAAAGCGGTTCCTAACTTTTGACGGAAGTCCCCGGGTAACCGGGGACTGACACTCATGACGACACCTTGCGTAAAACTCGATGAGGCCAAGCTCTATCTTCGAGTCGACGGATCCGATGACGACAGCGTGATCTCGGCGCTCATTGAAGCCGCGACAGGGCTGGCGGAGACTCGTCTACGCCGACCGATCGTGGGAGATGTCGAAAAAGAGAACGCTGTGGCGTCCTCCGTCGATGAGGTGCCGGCAGACCTTCGCATGGCCGTCTGCGTAATCATCGCCTTTTGGTACGAGAACCGCACGGCCACGGATGTCGAGCTGCGCGATCGCGTTATGCGACAGATGGCATTCGATCGGTACATCGATTGGAGTACGGAAGATGCTGACTGATCCGGGAGTTCTGAACCGTAGAGCCACCATCCTGTCTTGGACATCCGTTCAGGACGGGGTCACGCTCAAGGAGGTCTACGAGCCGATTACCACGGTTTGGGCGAAGCTCGAGCCGGTCGGCGCTCTGACTTATTGGTTCGGTCAGCAACAGCTCGAGACCGGCGTGACGCATCGAATCACGATTCGTCGCACCAGTGCGATCAGACCTGAGACGCTAACCGGTCGAGTGTGCATCGAGATCGAAGGCGTGCGCTATCAGATCCTGAGAACTTCGGATCTGGAAGGCGCAAAACGCTTTACGGTCATAGATGCTTGTCGCGTCGAGGAGGTTGAGTGAAGATCGAGACCAAAGAGGTTCGCTTCTCACTTGAGGAGCTCCAGATCAAACGCGCGGATATCGACAAGAAGGTCTTTCGCCCATATCTTCGCCAAATCGCAAACAGCATTAGAAAGAGCGCCAGGAAGAAAGCAAGCCAGAAAAAAGTCTCAGCTCGAGGCGAATACCCAGGCAAGCGATCAGGCGCACTGGCAAAAGCGATCAGAGTTCGATACTTCAAGTCCGGTTATGGCTTCAAGGTTTTGCAGGAAGTTCCCAACACGGGCGGGCGCATTAAGAATGACCGTTGGCAGTTCTACCCAGCTTTCTTGCGCTTTGGTGTGAAGCGTCGAAAAAAGGGTCAGAAGCTCGATTCCTGGAGAATCGAAAAGCGCAGGGACTACATCAATGACGCCGCGCTCGAGCATGAGCAAGGCGCGATGGATGTGGTGATGCAAGGTCTTGACGCCGCGCTCAAAGGAATGTTTTCGAAATGAAGATTTCTCCCATCATCGCTCAGATTCAGGCTGAGTGTACGAGCTTCACGCAAGTGGCAGGCGCGCTGACCGATGATCTTGAGAAGGTGATCGCTCAGGCCAAACTGCCTGCGGCATACGTGGTCCGTCTGGATGAGGATGGCGAAATCCTCGAGGACATGGGCAATGAGTGCTACCAGGAGATCACGGAGTACTTCGCGGTTCTGGTGATCCTCAACAACAACGACTCCAGAGCTCAGATGGCGGCCGATCAGCTTGACGATCTCAGAGCAGAGCTTTTCAAGGCTTTGCTCCGGTGGTGTCCGGATGCGGCTCACGACAAGATCGAGTACACAGGTGGATCATTGGTGACGCTGACACGCGACCGTTTGATCTACAGCTTTCAGTTCAAGACCTTCACGACTGTCCAAAAAGAGGACACCTGGCAGCAGGTGGCCTATGAGCGGATGGGGCCGTTCAAAGGTGTCGACATCGACGTCGACGAGATCGGGCCTCGCGAGCACAAGCCGGACGGCACACCGGAGGCAAAGATCAAAATCGAAACCCAAGGCGCTTGAGAGCGCCTTTTTTTATAGCCGGAGATACTCATGGCGATTTCTTTCAACACGATCCCGCAGAAGATCTACACGCCTCTCTTCTATGCGGAAGTGGACAACTCGGCCGCGAACACGACGACCGATGACATGCAGGCGCTGATCATGGGGCCGATGCTGACGACTGGCAAGGCTACCGCAGGCGAGCTGACTTACGTCTCGTCTGCAGAACAGGCCGCCGAACTTTTCGGCCGCGGCTCGATCCTGCATCGAATGGTGACGGCTTACCGCGATCAGGATTCGACCGGCATGCTGTACGTGATGCCGCTAGCGGATCCGGCAAGCGGTGTTGCTGCGACCAAGACCGTGACGGTTACCGGCACGGCTACTGCCGCCGGCACAATCAGCCTTTATGTAGGCTATGAGCTCGTTCAGGTCGGCGTCGAGGCAAGCGAAGCCGAGTCTGACATCGCTGGTCACATCGCGGCCGCGATCAATGCGGACGTCGATTTGCCCGTGACTGCTCAAGCTGCGCTTGGTGTGGTGACGGTAACGTCTAAGCACAAGGGTGTGATCGGTAACGACCTGACGATCAATGTCAATCTTCTGGGCGCAGCCAATGGGCAGGAATTGCCGGCAGGCGTGAGCGTGGCAGTTGCAGACGGTACTGCCGGAACCGGTGTTCCGGACATCGAAGAAGCTTTTGCGGCGCTCAAGGAAGAACCCTTCGAGTTCATCGCGCTTCCCTACTCCGATAAGACCAGTCTGGATGCCGCCAAGGCCGCCATGACTGAGCGCTGGGCGTACAACGTGCAGCTCTACGGCCATGTCTACAGCGCATCGCGTGGCGCGGTCGAAGATCTGCTCGAAATCGGCGAGGCCCAGAACGACCCGCACTTGACGGTGTTCGCAGTCTCTGAGACGGATCCGAATTTCGGATTTGATCGCTTGGGTGCTGCAGTTGGCCAAATCGCAGTTTCGGTGAAGGCCGATCCTGCTCGTCCCTTCCAGACGCTTGTGCTGACGGGCATCTCTGCGCCCCGAGTCGGTGATCGCTTCTCGCGCACGGAACGCGAAAACCTTTTGGCATCGGGCGTGGCCACTTTCTGCGATACCACAAGCAACACGCAGATCGAGCGCGCAGTGACGACCTACATCCAGAACGCTTACGGTGCGACGGACAACTCGTACCAGGATGCAGAAACCCTGCACACACTGGGCTACATCATCCGCTTTTTGCGCACGCGCATCACGTCCAAGTATGGCCGCCACAAGCTCGCAGACGATGGCACGACGTTCGGCGAAGGCCAGGCGATCGTGACGCCGTCGATCATCAAGTCCGAGCTCATCGCGGCTTACTCCGATCTGATGGAAGCGGGTTTGGTCGAGAACATGGATGCGTTCAAGCAGTACATCGTCGTGGAGCGCAACGCCACGGATCCGAACCGCTTGGATGTGCTTTTCCCGCCCGATCTTGTGAACCAGTTGCGCATCTTTGCGATGCTGGTCCAGTTCCGTCTTCAGTACTAAGGAGATACAAACATGACTTTTCGACGTCAGTCTGGCACCGCCTACGTGACGGTCGACGGGACGACGATCCCTGCCAAGGGATCCTTCACGATCCCGCTTTCCACCAAGAACCGCACCGACATCGTGGTCGGCGACGAAGTCGTCGGATACGACGAGCAGACCATCGCGCCGTACATGCAATGCACGGTGCAGATCACGGACGAAACCGACTTCGAGCGGATCTGTAACTCCACGGCAATGACGATCCGCGTCGAGCTCGCTAACGGCCGAGTTTTCACGCTTTCCAACGCCTTTGTCCGCGGCACACCTACGGTGTCCGAAGCGGGTGAAGCATCCTTTGATTTTGCCGGCAAGTCCGGTCAGTGGAGCTAAGACATGGCTTTGACGATCAAACTTGCCAAGGAAGTCGACGGCACTTCGGAAGTGACTCTTCGCGACATCGAGACGGGTGACTACATCCGCCTGGGGCCTGTGATGGCCCCGATGATCGATGCGGAAGGTCGCCGTCGCATGCTTGAAGAAACGAAGGTCCTTAGCGCGTACATCACGCGCGTGAGCGGCCTGACCGACTCTCAGATCGGCAAGCTGTCTTTGCAGGACTTCATGCAGATGCGCGACTTCGTGATCACTCAGCTTGCTTTTGGAGCGGGCTCGGAAGAGTCGACGGTGAATCCGAGCTCCTAACGTTCCGTCATGTCGCTCTGCGGACGGCCTACTTTTGGCGAATGTCGCCCGCAGAGCTGATGAAAACGTCCCTGCCGCTTCTGGCCGTTTTGGTCGAAGAGATGGCGGAGATGAAAGAAGAGATACGGGAAAGCTATGGCAACCCATGAAACCAACTTAAAAGCGGTCTTCACGCTTGTCGACCGGATGAGCCCCGCACTCAAGCAGATGCAGCGCGAGATGCGAGTGGCCGGTCGCAACATGAGAAGCGGCTTCGAGACTTTGGCGAAAGGTGCAGGCATTGCGATGACCGGTCTCACCGCTCTCGCCGGTGCAGGTGCCGGCGTGTGGGCGGCCACTTTGTCGGCATCCGAGACGGCTGTCGAGCTCAAGAAGATGAGCGATCAGACGGGTGTCGCTGTCGAGCAATTGCAGGCTTGGCAGACTGTCGCCGAGTCCGCAGGCATGGACTCCCAGGAGTTCGCAGAAAGCCTGCGCGACATGAACATCGAGTTGTCTGACGCCGCCACTGGCGGCAAGGACGAGCTTGCTCAACTTCTGAAGCGCGTCGGCATCGAGGCGCGAGATGCGTCCGGACACATCAAGACGGCCGATCAGGTCTTCTTGGACTTTGCCGACGCTGTGGCCCGGCAAAAGGATGAAGCCATCCAGCTGCGAATGGCCATTTCAGCCTTTGGTGAAGATACCGGCGCCAAGCTTCTGCCAATCCTGCGGCAGGGGTCTGAAGCCTTCAAGGACGCTGAGGCGGCTATGAAGGCGGCAGGCAATGCCTTGTCGGACTCCGACATCGCACGCATGCAGGCCTTCCGAGCGCAGTGGTCGAGCCTGACGAAGGCTTTCGACAGAGTTCGGATCTCCACGATGGGAGAACTCGCTCCTGCTTTCGGCCTTTTGACTGAGAAGCTCCAGATGGTCTTTGAGAAGCTCCAGCCGATCATCTCGGCCAAGATGGACGAGTGGGCAAAGCGTCTGACCGCATGGCTCGAAAGCGTCGATTGGGACGCTTTTGTGAGCGGCATCGATGCGCTTCTGGCTGGAGGCGAGCGGCTTGAGAAAGAGTTCGGGATGGTCGGAACGGCCATCAACTTTGTGACCGACAACTTGGGGACGATGTTCAAGGTTGTTGTGGGGCTTCATGCCGCTTTCGGTGCATGGAAGCTCGGCTCCGCTTTCTGGAGCATTACGAAGGGTGTGACCGGTGTGATCAAGGCCTTGGATCCGAAACTCGTTTTAGCGCAGTTGGCCAAGTGGGGCACAGGGTTTGTGAAGTTCGCGCAGGTCGCCTGGGGAGCTCTGGCGTTTTTGGGTAAGGCCTTCTTGAAGGCAGGTCCGATTGGATGGGCGCTTACGGCTTTGAGTCTCTTCCGCCTCGCTTGGGAAAAGTGGGGCGACGACATCATGGCCGTCGCGAATTCGATCTGGGAAGGGATCCAGGAGACGTTCGGAGCGATGGGCGACTGGATCACTGAGAAAGTCGACGGGTTGGTGTCGACTTTTTCGAGCCTCACCGACTCCCTTGCCGGCGTCGTGCCGAAGTGGCTGATGAATCTTTTCACGGACGACTCGCCGCAAAAGACCATCACGCTTGACGTCAAAGAAGACGTGAAGCGAGCAATGGGGTCGACAGACTTCTACCGCACGTCGGGGAACTTCAGCGACCCACGTGTGGTGCAGGTCGTGACACAGCCGCAGTTCGGCGAGATGCGAGGGCGACTGGACGTGAACTTCGCAAACGCCCAGCCCGGCACTCGGATCTCCCGCAGCACGTCTGAAGGCATGGCTTTGAATACGTCGATCAGATACGCAGAAGGAAGCGGGCGCGGAGTGAACGCGCCGCGCTGGTAACCATGGCTCAGAGACTTACGGCCTCTTTTCGAGGCGTGCAATTTTTCGTTGAGTCCAGCGACATCAGCACCGGGCGCCGAACGGTGACGCATCAGTACCCTCAGCGAGACGAACCTTTTACGGAAGACCTCGGACGCGCCGCGCGCGAGTACGAGATCTCAGCCTTTGTGCTCGGCGAAGACTGCGTCGATCAGGCCTACGCCGTGCGAGACGCGATCGAACAGCCTGGCCCCGGCACTCTAGTCCATCCGGAGTTCGGCGAGGTGCAGGTGATCGCGCGCCCGGGCGGATCGATGTCTTTCAGCCAGACGCGCCGCATTGTGCGCTTCACGCTGACCTTCGTCGAGGCAGGGCTCAACGCCTTTCTGGAAATGGGGCAAGCGACGCAGTCGCAGTCCAGAGCCGCTGCCGACGGCTTGATGAGCTCGGCCTGTGATGCTTTTGCAGAGGCGATCAACCTCGAGGCGGTGGAAGACTTTGTCAAGGATGCGCTCAACGGCGATTTGCTCGACAGTCTGGGAATCATCTCGAACTCAGAGATCGCGGAGGTGCTTGGCTTTGCTGACCGCGTCAGCGACTTGGCCAACTCGGCCATCGATCTTGTGTCGACGGATCCGAGAGCTTTTGCGACTCAGCTCATGGGGGCATGCGGTCTTTCAGGGCTGGCGACCACGGTCGCGGGATGGCAGCGAGTCGGCACGGCTTTGTGCTCGCTCGTGGATGACCTTCATGGAGCGGATTACGAGCCGATCTACAGCCAAGTGAAGCCGCACTCGGCCGAGGTGATCGAGACAAACCGTGAGGCAGTCTACGCCTTGGCGCGTAGCGCGATCTTGGTGCAGGCTGTCGGCGTCTCGACTCTGATCGGAACCGACATCGACAGCACGGTGTCGACGTCGTCGATCCTTCCGGGCGATGATGAGGCGGCGATTGCTGAGATCGATTACGAAGACGACAGTTCCAGCTCTGAGCCGACAGTCTCTTACGACGAGATGCAAGCCTCTCAGGCTCGAATCGTCGGCACGCTCGACGAAGAGATGCTCGATACCACAAGCGACAGCGTCTTTACGGCGCTTCGCAATGCGGCGACTGCAGTGTCGCGAGATCTGTCAGATCGATCTCGCACGGCGGCTCGCCTTTCAGAGTACGACGCTGGAGCGGTTCTTCCGGCTTGCGTGACGGCGATGGAGCTTTATGGCGATGCCGCGCGCGCAAAGGAGATCGTGGTCAGAAACGCGATCAAGCATCCGCTCTTTTGTCCAAACGTTTTGAAGGTTATCAATGAGTGATCGAGTCATTCTTCGGACTGCCGGAAAAGAGCTGACAGGATGGACGGACGTATCGATCACGGCCGGCATCACGATGGCGGCCCGATCCTTTACGGTCGGCATCACCTATCAGTGGCCACAGTCCAAGGATGTCATCTCGGCCGTCAAACTTGGGGATCCGGTGGAGGTTTGGATCGGGGACGATCCTGTTGTGTCCGGATACATCTTTGCCACACCGATGTCCTACGCGGCGGACAGCCTTCAGGTCTCGGTGTCCGGTCGCAGCCGGACGGCCGACATTGTCGACTGTTCGCCTGCGGCGTGGCTCGGTAAGAGCGTCGCGTCGACGCAGACGGGGCAATGGTCAGCGGCACGACTGGTGCCACCTTCCGGAACCATCATTGCGCCGGCAAATCCGCAGGCCTCTCAGTGGAAGGGCCAAACAATCGAGCAGATCGCTGCGGACTTATGCGGTCCCTACGGCATCGATGTCGTGCGACAGGTGTCGACGGGGGATCCGATCTCGCAACACGCAATCGATCCGGGCGAGACAGTTTTCGATTCGATCAATCGGTTGCTGGCAAATGGCCAACTTTTTGCCACGGACGATGCGGCAGGACGTTTGGTGCTGACTTCCCCAGGTGCAGGCGGCAGTGCTGCCGGCGGCTTGGAGATGGGCGTCAACGTCCTGCAAGGCTCGATCCAGCGGGATGCGACGGAGATCTTCTCGGATTACGTCGTGATCGGACAGAGATCCGGAACTGATCAGGCTTTTGGCTCGGCTTCAAACCAGATCATGGCCAGCATGACGGATCCACAGACTGAAAGGTTCCGTCTTCTTGCACTGGATCAGAGCGGTGAGATGACGCAGGACACTTGTCGACAAATTGCGTCCTTTGAGCAGCGACGTCGACGCGCTTTGCTTCAAGGTGTTTCGTACACGGTGGTTGGATGGCGCGATGCGCTTGGAAAGCTCTGGACGCCGAACACGATGGTTCATGTGCGAGACAGCTTTTTCGGCATCGATGACGATCTTCTGCTTGCAGAAGTGCAGTACCAACTTTCGGATCAGGGGAGCACCGCGACCTTGAACCTTGCTCCGCTCGCAGCTTTTGAAGCGGCGCCGACTCTTTCCGAGTCTCAGACGCAGACATCGTCGTGGCTTGATGAGGTGCAATGATGAGTTTTTGCATCATCAAAAGATTGAAGTCACTGCTTGGGCGCGGGACTTTGGTGATGTCAGATGACAAGCCAAAGATGCGCACGCTCCAGTGCGAATTTTTGAAAGGAGAGATCCGTGAAGGGCTCGAGCACTTCGAGCCATACGGATGGACTTCAAAGGCTAAGGCCGGGGCGGAATGCCTCGGTCTTTTTTTTAACGGCGACCGCAGTCACGGCGTAGTGGCGGTGACGGCCGATCGTCGGTACCGACTCCAGGTCCAGGAAGGCGAAGTGGCCATCTTTGATGACCAAGGGCAGCGTGTCTATCTGAAGCGAGACGGCATCGATGTCACCACACCGAAAAACCTCACGGCGACGGTGGGCGGATCTATGTCGGCCGAGGTGACCGGAAGCGTGTCGCTCAAGGCCCCGCAAACCATGATCGAGTCGAACGTCTCGATCACGGGGACGCTGAGCGTCACAGGCCAGATCTCCGGCACTGGCGGCATGACCGTCAGCGGCGGATCCGGTGCTTCGGTGACGGGGTCCCTGGCGGTAACGGGCGGCGATGTGACTGCCGATGGCATCAGCCTGAAGGGACACACGCACGATTGCCCGCAGGGCGGCTCGACTGGCCCTGCAAAGTGAGGTGACTCATGCAGCAAATTCTGATCGTCAACGGCGTTCCGAGCGAGATGTCTCAGTACGCCGCCAACGAGTTGGTGCGCTCCGTGATCATTTCTCTTTTTTCTTGGGCTCGGTCTCGCGACGACGATGAAGTCGAAGGCGGCCGCCGAAACGGCTTCTGGGGAGACACATACGAAGACGATGCCTCGGCCGTGACGGGGTCGCGCCTTTGGCTACTGAGCCGAGAAAAGATCACGGCCGAGACCTTGCAGAAGTGCAAGGACTACACAGAGCAAGCTCTCGCTTGGCTTGTCAAAGAGAGCGTCGCGGACAAGGTGGAGGTCGCTGTCGAGCGTAATGGTCTCGATAGGGTGGATCTTTCGGTACAGATCTCTCGCGACAACGAAAACATCCACTTGCAGTTTGCTGACGTTTGGAAGGGTTTGAAAAATGGCATTTGACCGACCCACATTGCGTGAACTGATCACGCAGATGACAACGGACGCCGAGCGTGAAGCCGGCGCCAAACAGCTGCGACAGTCGAACCTGCGCGTGCTGCCGAAGGTTTTCGCGTATGCCTGTCACGGCTTGTACGGCTTCATCACATGGATCCTGAAGCAGCTCTTTGCCGATACCGCTGAGGCGCAGTACCTCGAGCGACAGGCATCGATCCAAGGCATGTACCGCCGGGCGGCTAGCAAGGCCACGGGAACCTTGACGGTGAGCTACACCGAAGGGGCCACTTTGCCGGTCGGCACGATCTTCATGGCAGACGACCAGACGCGCTACGAGACCACGGCAGAGCCAGAAGTCGGTAGCTACGCGGTTCCTGTGCAATGCCTTGAGGTCGGCACGATTGGCAACCGCGAAGAAGGACAGACCTACACGCTTGTCAGTCCTGTGACCGGCGTTGATGCGGAAGCCGTCGGCAGTGAAATGGCGGGCGGCGCCGAGGCCGAATCTGACGAAAGCCTCCGTGAACGCCTTCTTTATCGACTTCGCAATCCTCCTCGCGGAGGGACGGCCACCGACTACGTCGCGTGGGCCAAAGAAGTGCCGGGCGTCACTCGAGCTTGGTGCTTTCCGAAGGAACAGGGCATCGGGACGGTTGTCGTGCGCTTTGCGACTGACGAGCTGACGGACGACGGCGTTCCGACATCAGGCATGGTGCAGATCGTCGCGGACCACATCGCAGAGAGCGCGCCAGTGACGGCGGCCACGACCGTTGTGGCGCCTGTGGCCAAGGCCGTGAACTTCCGGATCAAAGACCTGATCCCTGACTCCGAAAGCGTCCGAGCTCAGGTCGAGGCTGAGCTGAAGAGCCTCTTTGTCCGAGAGGCGACCCCTGGCGAGGCTCTTTTGATCTCTCACATCCGACAGGCGATTTCGTCTGCCGCAGGTGAAGAGGACTTTGAGCTTCTGGAGCCGACTGCGGATGTACCGGCGGACTCGACTCAGCTCTTAGTCGTCGGTGAGGTGACTTATGAGTGATCGTGACTATGACCAGGCGCTGACGAATCTTTTGCCGCCAGGTCCAGCCTGGACGCGGCAGCAGGGATCTCCGGGGAGCGCAGTCCTCACATCAGGCGCAAACGTCTTGTCACGCATCGATGCGATCGCGATGCGCCTGATCGAAGAGGCGGATCCGAGAACCTGCACGGAGACCTTTGAGGACTGGCTGCGCGTTTACGGAATTCCGGACGAGTGCATGCAGACCGTCGACGATCTGACCGAAGCGCAGATGCGACAGGCACTTTTGCTTTTGGTTCGGCGCAGTGGTCTGACTCACCAGTTTTACAAGGAGCTCGGCGCGATCTTCGACATCGACATCGAGACCGGATCTTCTGATCCTTTCTCAGTCGATTCACGCGTGGACGCGCGCCTCTACGGTGCTGACTGGTCGCATGCCTATGTGATCGTGGTCCGCACATCTTTGACCACCAATCGCGCCTATTTCACGGCCATCTCCAGAGTGGATGAAAGGCTGTCGACGTGGGGCATCTCCTTCATCGAGTGCTTGATCCGGAAGAACGCTCCGGCTCACGCGGAAGTTATCTTTGAATACGAAAGTTGAGGTTTCTATGGCAACTAATGTCGAACTCGGTCAGCTCGTAGACCACTGGCAGGATGGCGCAACTCAGACGCTTCCGACTTACTCCGAGCTCACCTCTCTTGGTTTTGCTCAAGCCGGCGATCCCGTTTCCGGCGTGATGGCTACGCGCCCTGGCGCCGCCTGGTTCAACTTAGTCGCGGCTATGCGCGTGTCGGTGATCCGCGCCGCCGGGATGACTCCGTCTTCGACTCCGGATCCGCTGCAGTTCTTGACGGCTCTGCAGTCTCTGGCGTGGATCAAGGACAAGACCATTACCGCGGCCATGATGGCAGACGCCATCATCACGGCGGCCAAGTTGGCCAACTCAGCCGTTGAGACCACCAAGATCAAAGACGCGGCTGTGACTGCGGTCAAGCTTGCCGCGGCTGCGGTTGAAGCCGGAAAGATTGCGACTGGTGCAGTGACAGGCGACAAGATCGCAAATGCCGTGATTACCTTTGATAAGTTGGCATCCGGCGCGATTGCGACCGAAGAGCAGGCCATCGCCGGCACGCTCAACAACGTGTTGATGACTCCTTTGCTTGTGGCTAAAGCCATTGCCCAGCAACTTCCGCCGGCGATCCCAACCGGGGCCATTATTCCCTTCGATCGAACCGACTGCCCGCCTGACTTCCTGATCTGCGATGAATCTGCCGTGAGCCGAACTACCTATGCAAATCTTTTCGCGGTTATCGGTACGCGCCACGGCGCAGGCGATGGTTCGACGACGTTCAACTTGCCGCCCTCCGATGCGCTTTTCATCGAGGGCACGACGGACACTTCTAAGGTCGGCCAGAGAGTCGAGCCTGGATTACCGAACATCACGGGGGCTATCTCTGGTAAATATGGCGGCCTAATTGATTCTTCCACTGTCTCGTCTGGCGCCTTGTTGCACGAAAATGTGGCGAATGCTCAGATCGAAGCTTCAGGACAAAAACGCATGAACTTCAGCTTTGATGCTTCTCGTTCGTCTGCTTTATACGGGACATCGGGAACCATTCAGCCACCGGCCTTACTGGGTCTTGCCTGCATCAAGACCTAAATCTTGATACATGGAAGAGCTCGCAAAGATGATGGTTGCACTGTTGAGGATTCGCCGTAGATGGGACTCGATCGTTGAGCCTGGAATGACACTTTAGCAATGCTGTAGTTTTCACCTACGCTTGTCCCGAAGTGATTGCTATCAGTTACAAAGGCTCCATAGACCCATTTCCCGCTGCCTTTTTCATAATCAAAACCTGTTATGCCACCGCTTATGTTCGGTTCGAAGTCCGAACATCACTGGTGGTATAGGGAATAACAACCTCATTGCTTGGTGGGTATCAGGAACGACGTCTGGGGCTTTATCCGTCCAGACTCAATCAGCCAGATATGTAAATGGTAATGAAGGGCAAACCACGGTTTCGGGAATCTCTTTTGATGCATCAAAGGCCTCCGAAATGTACGGTAGAACCTCGACTGTGCAACCAGCCTCATTGCGGTCACTTGCGTGTATCAAAACTTAATACATGCCAAAGCCCGCAAAGCGCTCGGTTGAACGGTTTCGCTGGCGCCGTATCTAGGATCTGATCGGTTCGCAGAAAAGGTCCATTTGATGCCTGTGACTCGACTTCCTCCGGTATATCCGCTACCGTCAGAAGCAATGGAGAAAGCTCCTGAAGCAAACTGGTATACGTCAGAGTCGTCTCTCATGTACCCAAGTTCCCCCGTGATGTTCGGTCTTCCGAATGGCGGTTGACGTGTCGAAAATTGAGGAGCTTTCGGCATGTGCCAGCCCCCATTCGAAAGATCGAGCGGTAAACGCATTACGCGCTGTCAGCCTTGAAGATGTCAGGCAAGAAGCCGACTTCTCGGGCACAGTCTGAAACGTACTGGCACCATGAGGCCATGAGAGACCGTCTTTGCGTGAGGTAGTCAGACCGCTGATAGGCACGCGAAACGCTTGACCCGGACACGTGTGACAGACACGCTTCGGCGACCTCGAAAGGTGCATCGTTGTCGGCCATCCAGCTGCGGCCGATGGAGCGGATGCCGTGGGCTACAAGACGACCTTTCAGATCGGTGCCGTGGAAAAACTTTGCAAGCGTCTGCTCGCTTAAGTGACGCCCGGACACGCGACCGGCCCAGATAAAAGGCGACTTCGGATGTGGCGACTCGGTCTTGGCAGCCTGGAGGACATCGAGCATGATCGGAAGCATGGGCAGGCGATGCTCGCGGGACTTCTTCATCTCAGTCGCAGGGATGATCAAGACGTCTCCATCGATCCAGTCCCAGCGGACTTTGACGGTCTCGATGGGGCGCAAGAGTGACAAGCAAGCCCAAGCAAAAAGGAGCTGAGTGCGCTTCGTAGCTGACTTGACGATCTCCATCACGTGAGGCAGTTCGCGCCAGTGAACCGACGGCATCGGCTTGACGATCGGGGCCGCAAAGACCCTTGAGACTCGATCTATGGGGTTGTGGTGGATGTAGCCAGCGCAGACGGCCAAGTCCATGACTTCACGGGTGCGCATGAGCACGCGCTTCAAGGTCGCTTGATGCCCGGCCCGTTCGATGCTTTTGACTGTCTGGATGACGAGCGGAGCGGTGATCTCATCGATCTGTCGGCCTCCGAGTGGACCGATGATATAGCGCTCCATGCGGCGGCGCTCATCTTGGTAGCTGACGATGCGACCGCGCTTGAGGTTTTTCCACAGTGCCCAAGCGTCGCGCAGTGTGTAGCCACGTGGCGGCTCTTGGCCGAGCTCTTTGCGTTTGCGTCTGGCGATCTGTCTGGCCTGCATAAGACTCACCTCTGGCCAGTGGCCAAGTGCAAGGTCCGTGACGCGGCCGCCATGTGAAATGCGCAAGACCCATGACTTAGTGCCGGACGGCTGGACTTTGAGAGTCAGACCATGGCCGTCTGATACTGAATAACGGTTTTCCCGCGGCTTCAATGCCGCGATTTTTTTTGAAGAAAGAGAGGACTTCATGAATTTCGAAGTTATCTACAAGTACGACGATGCGGGGTATCTGATCGGTGCCACACATCATCAGGTTCGTGAAGGTGTTGGCCTTCCTCCGAAGGCCACGAAGGTGGCGCTTCCGGAAGGCGCAGACCTTGAGACTAACTTCTACAAATGGGACGGCGCAGCTTGGCAGGCCGAAAAGAAGCCGACATCGGCCGAAGAGCTCGTCGGCATCGTGGTCTCGCACAAGTCACAGGCGCCTCACGATCAGGAGATGCGAGCGCTTGTACAGAAGTACGGAACGACCGAGGGCTATCGCATCAAGCGCGGCGACGAGCTCGAGTGGATCGTGGAAAAGATCCCGCAGGAAGAGCTCGACGCCCAGGCCATCGATGCCGAGCTGGCGGACTTCGATCGCCAGGTGGCAAGCCTGAAAGACCGCATGGCTACGGCCATGCTGATGGATGACACTGAGACTGCGGCCGAGCTCAAGACGCAGTTCAAAACTTTGACAGGAGTGTGAGATGACTGAAAAGCGCTATTGCCCTGCATGCGGCTCTGAACTCGATGCCGATGGCATCTGCACACGTGAAGGATGCGCACGACGTGCCATCCAGCTGCGGCAGAAGGCTGCAAAAGACAAGGCAGAAAAGATCAAGGCGAAGTGATGTGAGCCCCTCCGATTGAGGGGCTTTTCTTTTGGGAGAAGGATATGACGATCGACAAGACGAAGCTTGAAGAGCTGATCGAAAAGATGAAAAAGGAGGCCCAGGAGCTGGGTCTCGACATTGAGGAAAAGCTCGATGAGGCAAAGGACAAGTGGGCCGAGACCGCGACCACGGATCCGGATACGGCACGTCGTCAGTTGCGATCCTTCTGGGGCATCGTCGGCACGGCCGCGGGTGTGCTCATCGGCCTTGGCGTCGGCTATCTGATGTGGGGGTTCTGATGGTCTACCTGAAGTGGCTCGCATACCTTCTGATCAGCGTGCCTTTTGAGCTTTTCGCAAAGCTCATCTCGCCGATCCTTGCCTTCTTCGTCAAAGACGACGGATGGCTTCCGGACTGGCTCTGGCCTTTCCAGACGCCAGACAATAGCTGTGACGGAGACGAGGGACATAGAAAGCGTTGGCCGAAGGATGGAGCGTTCTGGACATGGGCGCGCCGCGCCGCATGGCTTTTCCGCAATTCCGCATATGGTTTTAACTACTACGTCACGGGCGTGCGGTACGAAGAAGGAGATCTCCACTGGCATGAGGGGGATCCGTCTGTCGGCGACACGTCCGGAATCAGCGGCCTGTGCCGTTGGTACCTTGAGCGTGACGGTGAGCTGATCGGCTTTCAGATCTACTACGTGAAGCACTACCGCATCTTTAGCACGTGGAAGTGCGTCCGCTTCGGTATGGGATGGAAGCTGTGGGGCGACATCGAGGGCGACCCCGATTGCCCGCATTGGCTTTACTTCCACCCCATGAAAGGCTCTGGATTAGAGGGAAAGTGACATGTGCGAGGAGGAAAGCGTGCTGAAAAGGATCTTGACTCCGATCTTTTCGGGGTCTGCCAGTGGAACTGCCAAAGCCGCACCAGCAATCGGCGTATCAGCTCTGAGCATCGCGGGAGTGCCGCTTGAGTCTTGGGTCACGATCCTGACTTTTGTGTACATCCTGATCATGATCATCGGCGCGCTTCCAAAGATCGTCGAGACGATCCGGTACTTCTGGGGTATGGCGCACCCAAAACAGCCCGAGACCATCGTGCGACAAGTGGCTGACAGCTCTGTGGCCGAAAAGATCAAGAAGGTCAAAGGAGGAGACGATGCTTAAGAGGATTGTTGTCGGCGGCTTGTCCCTGACGGCCGCAGGCTTGATCAGCATCGCGACTTGGGAGGGCTTCAAAGAGGAGGCTTACATCCCTGTTCCGGGCGACGTGCCGACGATCGGCTTCGGATCGACTGAAGGCGTCAAGCTAGGGGACACGATTAGCGTCCCGGATGCGCTCAACCGCCTTGAAAAAGACGTGCGAGTGGCCGAGGACGCTGTGAGGTCTTGCGTGACCGTGCCTTTGCTGCCTCACGAGTTCGATGCTTACGTGAGCTTGGCCTACAACATCGGTAAAGCAAGCTTCTGTGGTTCGACTTTGGTCAAGAAGCTCAACGCTGGGGACTACCTAGGCGCATGCGAAGAGATCAAGCGCTGGCACTTTGCCGGCGGCAAGAGCCTCAAAGGACTCGTGGATCGACGGGCGGCTGAGTATCGACGCTGCATCGGTGAGGTGCAGTGATGAGCACTTGGATCAAGATCGGGGCGGTTGTCCTTGTGGCAGCCGCCGTTTTTTGGGGTGGATACCGCTTTGCGGCGGCCTTGTATCAGGCCGACATCGATGAGCTGAAGGCCGCTCATGCGCTGGCCTTGGCAGACAAAGAAAAGGAGGCGCGTGCAAATGAGCGCAAGCAAACTGAGGCACTTTCTGCGGCGTGGGAAGAGGTCGAGCGGCAGAAGGCTGATCTGGCTCAAATCCGCGCCGATTCTGGGAATCTTCGCATCGAGCTTGAGCGGGTGCGCCAGCTCGCCGACCGTTATCGCAAGCGATTGCCCGCAGCCGGTGCAAGCACCTGCAAACATTTTGCAGTCCGACTCGACCGCTGTGTCGGACTACTCTCTGAGGGTTCGGGACTGGCTTCTGAGGGTGCAGAGCTTTCTCAAAGACTCTCAGGAAAGCACGACGCCTTAGCCAGGATCTACAAATGAAAAGGGGACGGCTCTGCGCCGTCCCGATCCATTTTTTTATGCCTGCTCGGCTTCTTCCTTAAGTAGCGCTTCGACTTCTTCTTTGCAGGCTTCCCAGTACTGACGGCCCCAGTCCTTGATGTCGGTGCCAGTCACTTCGATCTCGACGTTTCCACTGTACCAAGGCATGCACCACGGGCATTCGACTCCGGCTTCAAGGTCTCCGACGTAACCGCCGGCATGCTTCCAGCCTTCGATGAAAATGTCTTGTTCTTTTTCCGTGAACTTGGTGGTGTCGATCGTGGTTGTCATGGCTTTTTCCTCAATTTGTTTGATGTGATCTTGAATCCACTTTGATCCGCCCATCAGGGCGATCATCCTGTACTCGGCTTCTGAAAGTCGAATCTTGTAGTACTTCCGACCTTCAGATCGGCGCCCTGCGCCTTCTCTTGCTCCGCCTCTCATGCGAGCCTCCTTGTCTTTTGTTGTTTGAATTATATCCCCATAGTTTTCTATTTGAAAGGTATGGGGATATAAATCATTGACATAGATCAACATACAACAAAAAAAGCCCGGACACGCATTCACGCGCCCGGGCTTCGTTTTTAGGCCATGAAAATTACAGACGTAATCGGAAAGAAAATCCTGCGCGAGTTTGCTCGCGGAGTGAGTGTCGAAGATCTTTGCCGCCGGCACGGTGTGAGCCGAGAGGCCTTCTACCGCTGGCGACGTCTTTACTTCCAGCGCATCAAGACGATGGAATCGATGAGCCGCGAGGCGCTTCATACTTCGCAAGAGTCGAAGTAGAATGGCTGTACCTGAAGTGATTATTTTGTTTCCAAATGTTGCTTGACAAGGAAGGCACTGTCAGGAATAATGCGCCGAGCTCGGAGTTGAAGAGGAAAATTTCGAGTATGGAAAAAAGGATGGAAATTTTTAAACATCCTTTCCAAAACCGCGCTGAGTAAGGATGTCCAAATCCTCTCACCGCACCACTTACTCCCTTAAACGGGGAAACAAAATGCCTCAACAGCCGAATTGTCGTGCTTTGAGGCTTTTTTGTTGGTTTCTTTCCTTAGGATATTGATTTTTAAGGAAAAACCGAATAACATTACGCGCTTTCACATCCTTGCCACACCGATACGACGCTCGGGTGGCTTATTTCCGTAAGGAGGAATCAATGCGTCATTACGAACTGTGCGTCATCGTGCACCCGGATCAGTCCGAACAGGTTCCCGCGATGATCGAACGTTACAAGAATCTCGTCCTCGAACAGGGTGGTCAGGTCCACCGTGTTGAAGACTGGGGCCGTCGTCAACTCGCCTATCCGATCCAGAAGCTCGTCAAGGCTCACTATGTTCTCATGAACATCGAATGCACGGACGCTACGCTTGCTGAAATCGAAAACGGATTCCGTTTCAACGACGCCATTCTGCGTCACCTCGTCGTCAAGACCAAGAAGGCCGAAACCGCTCCTTCCGTCATGATGAAGAGCGTTGAAAAGGAAGAAGCCAAGAAGGTTGCAGCCGAACCCGCCGCTGAACAGGCTCCGGCTGAAGTTGAAACCGCCGAACAGGCTTAATCCAAACAGATTTTTAGATCGTCGCGAGAGTGGATTCTGACAACAGCATCGTCATCAGCGCGGTTCTGGTCGAAAAAAAAGAACTGTGTTACACGCCGGCAGGAATTGCGGTTTTCGAAGCTAGGTGTCACTACGCCGGGCAGCAGTTCGAAGCCGGAGCGATGCGGAAAATAGAGTTTGACTTCACGGTTATGTCGTTTGCCGATACGGCTGCGAGACTCGATAAGGTCGAACTAGGTAAGACGCTCGACATGAAAGGTTTCATTGCACAGCGTTCGCTCAGAAGCTCAAAGCTGACGGTCCACATCACGGAATTCAAAATTAGGAGTTGAAAAATGGCTTTTGGTGCAAAAGGTAAGGGCAAGCCCCGCCGTGCCAACCAACAGAATGCGCTCTTCAAGCGCAAGAAGTTCTGCCGTTTCACGGTTGAACACGTCGAACAGATCGACTACAAGGATATCGATACCCTGCGCGACTTCATTCAGGAAAACGGCAAGATCATGCCGGCTCGCCTGACCGGTACGAAGGCGCACTATCAGCGTCAGCTCGACACGGCGATCAAGCGCGCTCGCTTCCTCGCTTTGTTGCCCTACACCGACAACCAGGGGACCCGTTAATCATGCAAGTCATTCTTCTCGAAAAGATCAATCACCTCGGTGATCTCGGTGCCATCGTTAAGGTTAAGGATGGCTACGCCCGTAACTTCCTGATCCCCCAGGGTCACGCCAAGCGTGCTACCAAGGCTGCGATCGAAGAATTCGAAGCTCGTCGCGCTGAACTCGAACGCCTGCAGGCTGAACGTATCGCTCAGGCTCAGGAAACGGCTGAAAAGCTCAACGGCCAGGTGATCGAAATCACGAGCAAGGCCGGTGTTGACGGCCGCCTGTTCGGTTCTGTGACCAACGCCGACATCGCTGAAGCTGTTGACAAGCTCGGCTTCCAGATCAAGAAGAGCCAGGTTCGTACGCCGCTCGGCGCCATCAAGAGCGTGGGCGAATTCACGATCACGATCGGCCTTCTCACCGACATCACCGCCGACATCGTCGTGCGCGTGGTTGCCGAAGCCGCCTAATTTTTTCGGTTGATGCTCCGTCAGGAGCGTGCCCTGAAAAATTGGGACGAAACCGGATCTTTCCCCTGGGAGAGGTTCGGTTTTTTTTATGTTCGGAATGTGTGAACGAGCACCGGACCGTGTAACCGCACGTTGCCGATATCGCGCGCAGTAGTTGAGCATCCGTTAAGATTAAGCACTTTCAAAATTGCAGATTCAAGGTGTGATATGGCTGGATTTGACGACGAGATTCCCGCTGGCGACATTGACACGATGACGTCTGTGCCTGCCGAGGACATGTTGCCCGACGTTCCGTTGTCGGCGCAGACGCCAGTGATGTCGAGTGCTTCTCACGATCCGGAAGTGGCTTCCGTTCGTCTGCCGCCGCAGTCGGTGGAAAGCGAACAGAGTGTGCTCGGCGGCTTGATGCTCGACAACAACGCGTTCGATCAGGTAGCCGATGTTCTCACGCCCGATGATTTTTACCGCCGCGAACACCGCGTGATCTACGAAAAGATCCAGCAGATGTGTTCCGAAGGGCGCCCGGCCGACATCGTAACGGTCTACGGGGAACTCGAAGCCGAAGACAAGGCGCGCGAAATCGGAGGCCTGGCCTATCTCAACAGCCTCGTCAACAGCACGCCTGCCGCAGCTAACATCCGCCGCTACGCTGAAATTGTGCGCGACCGCTCGATTCTGCGCCAGCTTATTACCGCGGGTGAAGAGATCGCCACCAGCGCACTTTCTCCGGAATCCGCCGACGTTCCCACGCTTCTCGATCAGGCTCAGGCCAAAGTCTTTGCCATCGATGAAAAATCCAACAAGGGCAAGCGCGGTTTTCGCGTTCTTGAGGAACTTGCGGGCGAAGTTACGCAGGAAGTGCAGCAGCTCTACCAGATGCGCAATTCCGACGATGTCACCGGGCTGCCGACGAGCTTCAAGATTCTTGATCGGATGACCTCAGGCCTTCAGAAGGGGGATTTGATCATCGTGGCCGGACGCCCCTCGATGGGTAAGACCTCCTTTGCCATGAACATCGCTGAGTATGCTGGGTTGACCCTCAAGATGCCGGTGGCCATCTTCTCGATGGAAATGAGCTCCGTACAGCTTTGCAAGCGTTTGATCAGCTCGGTGGGCCGCATCGACGCGCAGAAGATGCGTCGCGGGCGCTTTGACGACGCCGACTGGGCGCGCTACACGGAAACCGTGAGCCTCATGAGCCAGGCGCCGTTTTACATTGACGACACGGGCAACCTGTCGGTAAACGAACTGCGTAGCCGTGCGCGCCGTCTGGCACGCAAAACGGGCGGTCTATCTCTGATCGTCGTGGACTACCTGCAGCTGATGCGCGGCTCGAGCAAGAGTTCGATGGAAAATCGTGCTACGGAAATTTCTGAAATTTCGCGTGGTCTCAAAGGTTTGGCCCGCGAAATGGAGGTGCCGATCATCGCGCTTTCTCAGCTCAACCGCGGAGTGGACGCACGTGCCGACAAACGACCGATGATGAGCGACTTGCGCGAATCGGGGGCTATCGAACAGGACGCCGACATCATCATGTTCATTTATCGCGACTGGGTGTACAACAAGGAAACGGGAGACCCGAATCTCGCTGAAATCATCATCGGCAAGCAGCGTAACGGCCCGACGGGGGTGATCAACATGCGCTTTGACGGTCAGTTCACGCGCTTTGATAACCTTGCTGAAGAGGGCGACATTCCGCCTGAATACCAATAACGTCTTTTCTCGGAGCGGCAAATCCGATCCCGGACTGTGCGGGAAAAGGGTGCTGAAAACAAAAATGATCGACACATTGCTTGCAGTGGACTGGACCGGAATTATTTTGTGGATCTGCGTGGTAGCGCTGATCCTGTGCGGAGTGGCCGGAACTGTGGTGCCGGCTTTGCCGGGTATCCCCATGATTTTTCTGGGTGCACTTCTGGCCGCTTGGATCGGAGACTTTCAGCACATCACCTGGGTGCCGTTGGTGGTGCTCGGCGTACTCACCGTCATAGGACTTGCTGTTGACTGGGTGGCGCAGACCATGGGTGCGCAAAGAGCGGGTGCTTCGAAGTGGGGCATTCTGGGCTCTCTGATCGGAACCATCGCAGGTCTCTTCATGGGGATCGTAGGCATTCTCTTTATGCCGCTCGTGGGCGCCTTCATCGGAGAATACATCGCGCAGCGCGATCTGCGCGTAGCAGGCAACGTTGGCTGGGCAACCTGGGTCGGCATGATGGTTGGTACCGTCGTCAAGCTTGGTTTGTCCTTCGTTATGATCGGCATCATGTGCTTTGCGCTTTGGTTCTGATTCGAACGACTTAAAAAAATCGGGAGATCGAAACGCTCGACCTCCCGATTTTTTTTTTGCGGATGCAGTTAGAGAACTTCGCTTGCGTAATCGGCAAGGCGACTGCGTTCACCGCGCTGTAGCGTAATGTGACCCGCGTGCGACCAACCGCGGAATTTCTCGACAACGTAGGTGAGGCCGGAAGAGCCTTCAGTGAGATAGGGCGTGTCAATCTGCGCGATGTTGCCCATGCACACGATTTTGGTGCCGGGACCCGCACGAGTGATGAGCGTTTTCATCTGCTTGGGCGAGAGGTTCTGCGCTTCGTCGATGATGACGAACTTGTTGAGGAACGTTCTGCCGCGCATAAAGCTCATCGACTTGATGCGGATGCGGCTGCGGATGATGTCTGCCGCAGCACTGCGGCCCCAGCTGCCGGCACCGCGGTCGGCCTTGTTGAGAACTTCCAGATTGTCTTCCAGCGCGCCCATCCAGGGAGTCATCTTTTCTTCTTCCGTGCCGGGTAAGAAACCGATTTCCTCGCCGACGCTCACGGTCGCACGGGTAAAGATGATTTCGGAAAAACGCCGATCTTCAAGCGTTTGCGCAAGAGCTGCCGCAAGCGTGATGAGAGTCTTACCGGTGCCGGCTTGTCCCAGCAGAGTCACGAAATCGATGTCCGGATTCATGAGCAGATTGAGCGCGAGCGACTGTTCCAGATTGCGGGCGTGTACGCCCCAGACGGCGTTGCGCGGCTGCAGGTAGTCTTTAATCGTGCACAGCGTGGCTACGCCTTGGGCAACGCTTTTGACCTGACCCACGAAAGAGCCGTCGGTGGTAGCGACAAATTGGTTGACCGAAAGACTCATGGCCAACGGACCTTCGAAGCTGTACCAGACGCTGCCATCGCTCTGCCAACTCTTGAGGTTATGTGTCTGCTTTTCCCAGAAGTCGGGAGTTACCGAAGCGCAGCCGGTAAAGATCAGATCGGCGTCGTCAATGGTCTTGTCGTTGAAGTAGTCCTCGGCCGTGAGCCCCATTGCCGTCGCTTTGATACGGATGTTGATGTCTTTGCTGACGAGCACGACGTGCTTGTCGGGAAAAAGCTCAGGCAGCGCACGCACTACAGCCAGAATCATGTTGTCGGCCTTGTCGTGAGGGAGACCGGCGGGCAGTTCGCGGGGATTGAATCCGAAGTCCTGAAAATACAGCTTGCCGCGAGCTTCTTTGTTACCGAGTACGGCGAGCTCCACGCCGTCTTGAATGGGGCCGGTGCCCGACTCGATCAATCGGTCGATCGTGCGGCTCACCTGACGCGCGTTGCGAGCTATGTCGGTCGTGCCCGTCTTGTGGTTATCAAGTTCTTCGAGCGTGACCATCGGCAAGTAGACGTCGTGCTCTTGAAACCGGAAAAGGCAGGTCGGATCGTGCAGCAACACGTTGGTGTCAAGCACAAAGATGCGGGCCATTTGTCCGGTGGAGCTTGAACGCGGACTGCGAAGACGCGCGGTGTTGGTAGCTTTTTCGTGCGCGGTGGTGCCTTCAGGCGTGACGGCAATTGTCGCTTCGGCGGTTTTCTTGACGGTTTTGCTTGGTTTGACAGCTTTTTTGGCTGTGGTTTTCGGGGCGGTTTTTACAGCGGCGCGAGTCGTTTCTTTTACCTCAGTCGCAGATGTCTTGGTCTTGGCAGCGGTCTTGAGGGCAGCTGTCTTGGTTGCCGGTTTGGTGCTGACATCGGCTGTTTTCTTGCCGTAGGCACTCGCATCGAGAATGGTGCCGCGTTTGCGGGGAGCTTCGGGAAGAGGCATATCGTGTCTGTCGTTTAGTGCTAAAAAAGCAGCCGGATCGTAAGAACCGGCTGCAGGTGTTCTTATGTTTGCTTGAGAATGGAGGGGTCCTTGCGCACGGCGGTTCGAATGCCCGTGAAAATGGCGTTGGCAAGGCGCGCTTGATGGCGCGAGTCGCGCAGGCGATTTTCTTCCTTGGGATTGCTCAAAAATGCTGTTTCAACGAGAATCGACGGCACACCCTGGGCTTTCAAAACGGCAAATTCTGCGTATTCCACGGACGACTTGTGCAAGGGGCCGAGTTTGGCCAGTTCCGAGAGCACTTCGTCCCCCAACTGAATGCCGTAGCGCAATTTTGTTTCAGCGAGCATATCGACGACGGTGCTGCGTGCCTGCGAAGCAACATCTTTGAAGACCGTCCCGCCGATTTCGTCGGCTCGGTTTTGCGTTTGAGCAAGCCAGCGTGCCTGCAGGGAGGAGGCGCCACCCACGCTCAGCGTAAAGACCGAGGAGCCGTTGGCCTCCGGCTTGATCCACGCATCGGCGTGAATGCTCACGAAGATGTGCGCCTTTTGCTTGACTGCCACCGCCGCGCGTTTGTGCAGCGGCAGGAACACGTCCTTGGTGCGGGTCATCACGGCACGCATGCCGCGTGTGCGGTTGATCTGCGCTTCAAGTTTCTTGGCGATGGCCAGCACCACCGTTTTTTCGTATGTTTTGCGTCGCTTGCCGATGGCGCCCGGATCCTCGCCGCCGTGGCCGGCATCGATGACGACCACAAGTGTTTCGGTTTTGCCGGACTTCTTGGGTGGTTTTTTCTTTGTGACGCGCTGGGTTTCCGAAACGGTGTTTGGTTTGCTCTGCTCGCGCTTGACTTCTTTGGCGGGTTCCTCATTGGCGCCCGTTCTTGCAATGACTTCACGCATCGTGTCGGCGTTAGTGGCTTCCAGATCGATGATGATGCGGTGTCCGAACTGAGCGATGGGCTTAGAGTAGTTTACGTCAGCGCGCACGTCGTCCTTGAGATCGAAGACGATACGCAGGATGTTGGGTTTGAACTGTCCGGGACGGATGCCCGCGATGAACTTGTCGGAGCTGTTGAAGTTCTTGAGCGTCTTTTCGATGTTAGCGTTCAGGCGCAGGCCTTCGAGGTCAAGCACCAGTCGATAGGGCTTTTTGCCGCGCAGCACCATATAACTGTACTTGAGCTTGCGGTCAGATTCGACCGAAATACGCGTGCTTTCATCGCCCGGCCAGATGCGCACCTGTAGCCGAGGGGCGGCAAGTGCCTGAAGCGGCTGCGCGGCAACGGCGCCGACGGCGCCCAGAATGAGTTCTCGACGGGTGGTGCTCATGCGCAAACCTCCGCTAGGATCGTACGTCCCAGAGGCGTAAAGGCTTTAAGAGTGGCTTCGCGCGAGAGGTTTTGCACGCGAAGCGAAATTTCTAAATCGGCTTGAGGCAGATAGGGTGCGGCTTTTTCGCTCCATTCGCAAGCCGTGACCATGCCCGGGCCGAAAAGTTCGCGGAAGCCCGCTTCGTCGAACTCTTCGGCTGACTCGAATCGGTAGAAGTCAAAATGATGAAAGGCGAGCGTAGCGCCGATCTCGTAGTCCTCCACAAGCTCGAACGTGGGGCTGCGCACGCGGCCTGAGACGCCGCAGGCGCGCAACAACGCACGGGTCAGTGTCGTTTTGCCCGCGCCCAGTCCGCCGTTCAAGCGAAAGTTGAATCCGTTTTGTTCAATATCGGATTCATGAGCCATAAGCGCGTTGGCAATGCGTCGGGCAAAGGCTTCCGTGTCTGCCTGTGTTTCGAAAAAAACTGTTTTGATGTCGGCCGTTTTCTGCATGAGTGCAAGTGTAGTGCATGCCTGAGGCAATCGTCTTGAAAAAAGTCGACGGATAGGCAAGAAAAAGGACGAAAATGCGAAATCCCGAGCAAGCGGCTCAGCGCATTGTTTCGGGAACGCCCGCGCGTTTGAGCGCTTCGGGGCGCAGACGCATGGAGACGAGCCAAAGAGCCAGCACCAGGAAGGCGCAGAAGGCGGAGGCCAGTGCGTATTTCCAGGCCGATCCCATCACGATCGGCACCCAGACGGCAGCCGAAAAGCAAAACGAGGCGGTGACGAAGAACTGCTGAATGGCTGCCGCCATACCGCGGTTTTTGGGAAAATAGTCGAGATTCATCGCCATCATGACCGGACGCAGCAGCGCCATGCCGAGCGAATAGAGCACCGGAGCGATCAGCAAAAGAAGAAACCCCGGCTCGGCAATGTAGTCAAAGAGTGCGGCCAGCACGGATCCTGCCAGCGTCAGAACTGACACGATGATGATCATGCGTTTGGGGCGAAGACGCTTGGCAAGACGAATTGAACCCCAGGCGCCGGCAAAGGACGCAAAAATGAGCGGGATGGAAAGCCATCCGAATTCGTCGACATCAAGTCCCATGACCTTGATCACGAAGTCGGCCGATCCGGCGGAATAGAGAATACCGCCCATGAACAAAATGCCGTGGGCGATCACGCCCGTCATGAAGGCCCCGTGCGTGAGCCCCTTGGCATAGTTGCCGCAAACTGCCGACAGGTTAAAGGGCGAGCGATCGGTAGCGTGCAGCGTCTCAGGAATCCGATAGTAGATGAAGGCCGCAATCGAAAGCGAATAGACCAGCAGGAAGAGAAACACGGCGTGCCAACCGAACAGCATGACGATTTGACCGCCTACGACGGGAGCCAGCGCGGGGCCCGCGGCAAAGAAAAACGCGATCATTCCGTTGACGTTGGCCGCTTCTGGGCCGCTCCAGTTGTCACGCACGATGGCTTGCGTGACGACTTGGCCGACGGCTGCGCCGATGCCTTGCAACAGTCGCCAGCCGTAGAGCGCCCACAGCGACTGACTGAAGGCTGCTCCGATGCTGGCCGCGGCAAAGAGGAGCATGCCGCCGATAAAGGTCGGACGTCGGCCGTAGCTGTCGGAGAAGCTGCCGGCGACGAGACTGAAAAAGGCGTATGTGAAGAGATAAATCGTGAGCGACTGCTGCACGGCAACGAAACTCACGCCGAAGTCTTCTGCCATCGCGTGAAAGCCAGGCATGATGCCGTTGGCCGCAAACGGCCCCAGGCTCGAGGTGAACCCGAGCGCGGCGGCGTCGCGGATGCGCGGATGGCTGGAAAAAGACTGTCGGGGCGTCATTGATTCTGAAAAAAAGATCGATTGCCGAAGAATACACCTCGAAGCTATCAAACAAACGAGAAAAAGCCTGCGGCAGGCGCAATTTGAGAGAAGATTCGGCGAGTAGAATCAATGACATTCCAAAAAAAGGATTTGCTGAACCTCCTACTGCGGCACATTGACGATGTGTCGCTCGAAACGAACGATGCAGCGAGTGACGATTTCGATTGACGACAAAATTGCCGAAGCGTTTGACGCATTGATTGCCAAACGAGGCTACAAAAACCGATCCGAAGCGTTTCGAGATCTGTTGCGTCGGGAACTGGCGCAGGATCAGCTTCACGACTCGAGCGAGACCGAGTGCATGGCCGTCGTGAGTTTCGGTTTTGATCATCATGCCCGGAGTTTGCCTGCCCGCATGACCGAACAACAGCACGCGCATCACGAGTCGATCATCGCGAGCATGCATGTGCACGCATCCCACGAGCGCTGCGTCGAGGTGGTGGTGATGCGAGGCAAGTACAAGAGCATTTCGCCGCTTGCACAGGAAATGATCGCGGAAACGGGCATTGAAAACGGTGCCGTGCACTACGTGGCCTTGTCGTCCGGCGATCATGATCACCACCACGACCACGAGCATACGCATCAGCACGGGCACGAAACGGTAAAGGACTAGTTATGAGCGAAAGCCTTCCCAAGATTGCGGCCTTCATCTTTTTCATTTGGCTCGGATGGTTTCTGCGCCGCAGAGAAATCTTGAAGGAAAGTGCTTTCCATGCCGTCAGCGGCCTTGTTCTTTACGTCACTATTCCCTGCATCATCATCACGAATCTCAACGGCATCAAGATCGAAGGAATTATGCTGTTGATCGTCTTTCTCGGGTTTCTTGCAAACGTGGCCATGCTCGGTTACGCCTGGTTTTTGACGAGAAAGGAAACCGACGAGAAAAAGCGCGACTTCTGGCGCATCAATATGTGCGGATACTCCATCGGCCCGTTGGCGGTGCCGTATATCCAAGCCTTTTATCCGACCACCGGTTTGATGACGGCGTTCATGTTTGACGTCGGTAACGTCATCATGAGCGGAGGCGGGACGTTTGCGATTCTGGCCGGTTCACACGAAAAGCAACGCTCGCTTTTGAACGTTCTCAAAGTCATCGGCGGCAAAATGGTGCGTTCGGGCCCTCTGATGACTTTTGCGCTGGTTGTCAGCATGAGCGCCGTGGGACTGCGTTTCCCCGACGAAGTGACCACGATCACCAAAGTGGGGGCTCAGGCCAACACGATGCTTGCCATGATCATGATCGGCGAGACGATCGAACTTTCGATGAATCGGCAAAAGTTTGTGACGATCGTGAAGATCCTGGCCAACCGCTGGTTGCTGTGCATCCTATTTGCGCTGGCTTGCGCTTATTTCATGCCGTTTGAGGGTGAAGTGCGCACGGCGATGGTGTTGATCTGTCTTTCGCCTGTTCCGGCAATGAGCCTGATCTATACTGCCCAGCTCGGTTGTGACGTCGGCATGGGTGCAAATCTTAATTCGCTCTCCGTCGTGATCTCGATTGCCGTGATGTCGACGGCGCTTCTGATTATGCAATCGGCCGGATTCTGACGCTTGCAGAAGCCGACCGACGAAGGAAGCGTTTTTGTATCGGAATCAGGCTTTGTTGGCCTCGGCGTAGTCGCCTTCGGTCACGGCTTCAAGCCAAATGGCCTTGTTGTTAGGAACATTGGTTTCGATGGAAATGTGCGTCATGGGATGCTTGGCGCAGGCGCCGTGCCAGTGCTCGACGTCCGGAGCAATCTGAACGACGTCGCCTTTTTTGATGCGGCGCGCCGGCTTGCTGCGTTCCTGATAAAGGCCTTCGCCGGCGAGAACCAGAAGAATCTGACCGCCAGTGTGTTTGTGCCAGAAAGTGCGGCAGCCGGGCTCAAATGTCACGTTGCCGATCGGACAGTTGAATACCGGCTCGGTGTTGAGCATCGTGAGATAGGACGTGCCCGTGAAGAATTTGCCGTAAGGGTTAACCGGGCCCTGTGGAAAGACCGTATCGAAATCCTTGGGGATAGGAGCGGCGGAAATTGAACCGGCGGCGCCGCCGGCGAGAGCGGCAGCCGAAGCTAAGGCGAAATGTCTGCGAGTCATCATTTGTATTCTCCCGGAAAAGAATGTGGTTGTGTGAAACCCATCATCGGACGATCGGGCGAGTATCAGGAGGCAACTTCTCGATCTTGAGAAAAACAGACAGTATTTTGCTATTTCTGCGAAAGCCGGACGTGATCACTTTTGTCTGTTCAGATAAGAGAGCTTGACTGAAAGAATTCGGTTTCGAAGAAAGTTTGCGGGTGCCGCCAAACATGCCGAGTGCTTTTTGCGGATCTGTCGTCGGCGCCGCTCGTGGGCTTGGTAGAATTGCGCCGCATCCAAAAAGGAAAGTAAAAACAAAGACGAAATGACAAAAAATAAAAACAACGCAACGCCGCTCATTCGCAACAAACGCGCGACTTTCGACTACACCATCGAGGAGCGCTTTGAGGCCGGTCTGCAGTTGCGCGGCTGGGAAGTCAAAAGCGTCAGAGCCGGACGGGCCACGATCAATTTGTCGCATGTGTATGTGCGCGACGGGGAACTGTTTCTCTGCAACGCGAGCTTTACGCCCGCCGATCAAGTGTGCACACATGAAAAAACTGAAATCACCCGTACGCGCAAGCTTCTGATGCATCGCCGCGAGATTGATCGGCTGATCGGCAAGGTCGACCGCTCGGGCTATGCGCTGGTGCCGCTTGATCTGCATTTTGTCAAGGGGCGCGTCAAGCTGGCGCTGGCGCTCGGTCGCGGTAAGCGAGAGTTTGAAAAGCGCGATGACGAAAGCAAGCGCGAATGGAAGCGCGATCAGTCCAGACTGATGAAAAACGACATGCGCAGCGGTAAACCGCGGCAGAACTACAACGACTGAAGGGTCGAGCAATGACAAGGGAACTCGAAACGATTGATAAAAGTCTCGAAGAAACGGTTCTTTCCGAGCGGGAGGAATATTCGGGGAGACTTTTGCACGTCCTGCGTCGTGAAGTGAAATTGCCTGACGGCCGTATTTCCGCACGAGAAATGATTGCGCATCCCGGGGCGGCAGCCATGGTGGTACTCGATGACGAGAATTGCACCGTACTTGAACGGCAATGGCGCAGTCCTTTGGATCGGGCGTTTTGGGAAATTCCGGCCGGAAAGATCGACAAGGGTGAGGATCCTTTTGAAACCGCATGCCGGGAGCTCGAAGAAGAAACGGGACTTGCCGCTGACAAGTGGGTGGAGCTCGGTACGATTCACAATGCCATCGGCTACAGCAACGAACGCATCGTGATTTACCTTGCGCAGGGCGTTCATCCGGCTGAAAGCGGGCAAAAGCTTGATGCCGGTGAGTTCCTTACGTTGCATCGTTTGCCGTTTGAAGAGGCGCTCTCAATGACCCGCAACGGAGAAATCACGGACGTGAAGACCCTGGTGGGGCTTGCCTGGGCAAGGGACTATCTGCAGGGCAACTTGCCGCAGGCGAAACTCAAGCGGTAGGTAAGAAAACGCCCCGCGCAAGCGAGGCGTTGTTAGACAGTGTCCGCAAGCCTTACCAGAGGCTCGGCAGCCAGGAATCGTCCTCTTCTGCCTTAGGCTTGATCTTGTTGAGTTCGATGATGCGACGCGTATCTTTTTCAAGATCGTACATTCCAAGCTCGTGATAACAATCGGCAATCAACACCAATGCGTCATCGCGGGCGGCCGTTGTTTGGAAATCTGAAATGACGACCTTGGCGCGGTTAATGGCGGCTATATATGCCTTGCGGTCGTAGTAGAAGCGAGCCGTTGCGAGTTGGTGGTCAGCCTGAGCGTTGACGAGTTCGTGCATGCGGCGACGGGCTTCGGGCGCGTAGCGGGATTCAGGGAAGCGGGCAACGAGTTCCTTGAAGATGTCGAAGGCGTCGCGAGCGGCCTGAGCATCGCGGTCGGCCAAATCCTGCGTGGTGAGTTCGGCGAGCCATCCGTCGCGCTCATTGAGCGTGGCGAGCGCTTTCAAGTAAAGTGCGTAGTCGCTGTTGGGATGGTTCGGATAGGCGCGCAGGAAGCGATCAAGCTGCAAAATGGCGCCGGCCGCATCATCGTCCTTATAGTTGACGTACGCCAGATCAATTTGAGCCTGCTGGGCATAGGAACCGAAAGGATAGCGAGCTTCGAGCTTGGTATAGTAGTCGCGCGCCACTTCCCAGGTGCCTTCGCTGACGGCCGCGCGGGCTTCGGAGTAAAGCTGATTGGCGGTCCAATCGCGGGTAGGATCGATTTCAATGGACTGCAGCCATGAGCAGCCGCTCAAAGCGACAGCTGTGCAGAGCAGGGAAATTTTTGTAAGACGCACTAAGTTACTGGAATTCATGACCACGAAAAAGCAACCTGAAAATCAATTGGGCGATTATATCTGCGAAGAGCCCGTCCAAGCGCCTGAATCTGAAGATGATGTGGATAATACAGCAGAGCCCGATGTCTATGAAATTGAAGGTTTTCCTGTAGGGGAACGTCTTGACAAGGTTCTGGCTGTCTTGATTCCCTCGGTGAGCCGCGCCCGTCTTCAAAAATGGATCGAAGCCGGGGCGGTGCTCGTCAACGGCGAACCGGCCTCGGGTGTTCGCATGAAAGTGGCCGACGGCGACGAACTGATCGTCACTCCGCAGCCGGCGCCTGAAGACACGGCGTATGTGGCCGAAGACGGCATCGATTTCGAAGTGCTTTATGAAGACGAAGACATTATCGTCGTCAATAAGCCTGCCGGATTGGTTGTGCATCCGGCCGCAGGCCACTGGAACGGCACGCTGTTGAACGGCCTTCTGTTCCGCTATCCCGAATTGACGCGTGTGAGCCGCGCCGGCATCGTGCATCGTCTGGATAAGGAAACCTCCGGTCTGATGGTGGTTGCACGCAACGAGGCTTCGCGCACTGACCTGGTCCGACAGCTTCAGGCGCGCACCGTTGGCCGCGAATACTGGGCCATCGTGCTGGGGCTCGCGCCCGAAGCCGGCTACGTTGACCGCTCCATCGGCCGGGATCCGCGCTCGCCCATCAAGTTCTGCTGCCGCGGCGGTCAGGGCAGTCGTCCGGCCAAAACCCGCGTGCGTCTGGTTGATTCGACCCGCATTGCCGGTCGCATGGTGAGCTGGGTGGCCTGCCGTCTGGAAACGGGCCGCACGCATCAGATCCGCGTGCATCTGACAAGCGTCGGCTTGCCGCTTTTGGGTGATCCGCTCTATCGAACCAATGCTTCGGCGCTGCCCGAGGAAGCCGGCGTTGCTGCAGCTTTCAACCGACAGGCGCTTCACGCAAGCCGCTTGATTCTCAAGCACCCGGGCACGGGCGAGACCTGTGAATGGTTTGCCGCGCCTCCGCAGGATATGTGCGAACTGATGGAAGCTTTGGATTTCGGACCGATCGATGAGCCGGTTACGGTGTTTGAGGAAAATGCCGCACCCCAGATGCCCGATTTCGGACCGATGGTCTACGAAGGCGAAGCCGACGACTGAGAAGGAACAAAAGGCGGTTCGGAGGGGAAAACGGACTGCAACGGAGAGAAACAAATGATGAATTGGAAAAATGAACTCGGGGTGATTCGTCCCGAACTCGGTGCCCGCGTTAAGGCGTTCTTTACCGAGCGAGTGGGCGGCGTTTCTTCCGGTCCTTGGGGCGGTACCGACGGCATCATGGGCTTGAACGTTGGAAGCCGCGTGGGTGACAACAGCGGCTGCGTTCGTATGAATCGCTCGATCGTGGCCGATTTGTGCCCGGCGGAACCTCGCTGGATGACGCAGGTGCACGGCATTGCCGTGGTAAACGCCGAAGAGGTGACGGACGAATCTGTACAGGCTGACGCGCAGGTCACAACGCAGCCGGGGACGGTTTGTGTGGTGCAGGTGGCCGACTGCTTGCCGGTGTTGCTTGCCGACGCCGAAGGTCGCGTGGTGGGCGCCGTGCATGCCGGCTGGAAGAGTCTGGCCGGCGGAGTAATCGAAGCTGCCGTCGAAGCCATGCGAGCCAAGGTTCCCGACTGCAAGCTCAAAGCTTGGCTCGGGCCGCGCATCGGTTTTGACGACTTTGAAGTCGGCTCTGAAGTGGCCGAGGTGTTCCGCACCAAGTACCCCGATGTTGCCGGCGGCATCAAGGCCAAAGACGCGAAATTTTGTGTGGATCTGGCCGCATACGCCAAGGCTGCCTTAAACAAGGTCGGTGTTGAAGACATTGAGGACTGCGGTCTTTCAACCTTTGCCGATGCCGAACGCTTCTACAGCTATCGCCGCGACGGCGAACAGACCGGACGACACGCTGCAGTCATCTGGATCGAACAGTAAGGAACAACAATGGCAGGAATGCAAAAAGGACGAATCGGCCGCGTTGGCTTTGTTAGCTTGGGTTGCCCGAAGGCGTTGGTGGACACCGAGCGCATCGTCACGGAACTTCGCGCCGAAGGCTACATCATCGCCGCCGATTACAAAGAGGCCGATCTGGTGATCGTCAACACCTGCGCCTTTATTGACGCGGCGGTGGCCGAAAGCTTGGAAGCCATCACGGAAGCTCTGCGGGAAAACGGACGCGTGATCGTGACCGGCTGCTTGGGCGGCAAGAAGAACGCCAACGGCGAAAGCTGGCTTATGGATCGCGTGCCGAAGGTGCTCGGCATCACGGGTCCCGACAGTTTGGAAGAGACGCTTGCGTTGGTGCACGCGCATCTGCCGCGTCCGCATGAACCCTTTGACGATCTTGTGCCGGCAGCCGGTTTGAAGCTAACGCCTGCGCATTACGCCTATCTGAAGATTAGTGAAGGCTGCTCGCACCACTGCACGTTCTGCATCATTCCGGACCTTCGTGGCGATTTGGTGAGCCGTCCAATCGGCGATGTGCTGCGCGAGGCCGAAAACCTGGTCAAGGGCGGCGTCAAGGAACTTTTGGTGATCAGCCAGGATACGGCGGCCTACGGTTTGGACGTGAAGTATCGCACCGGTTTTGCGGGCGGTCGCCCTGTCAAGACACGACTGCTCGAGCTAGCTCGTGAACTCGGCAAGCTCGACGCCTGGGTACGCCTGCATTACGTGTATCCGTATCCTTCAACCGACGCCGTTGTGGAATTGATGGCCGAGGGGTTGATCCTGCCGTACCTGGATGTGCCGTTTCAGCATGCGCATCCCCGCGTGCTAAAGGCGATGAAGCGTCCAGCAAGTGCCGAAAAGAATCTTGAGCGCATTGCAGCTTGGCGTGCGGTGTGCCCCGACATCACAATCCGATCGACCTTCATCACGGGCTTTCCAGGCGAGACGGAAGAAGAGTTCGAGTATCTGCTCGACTTCCTGCGCGAAGCACGCCTCGATCGGGTCGGCTGCTTTGCCTACAGTCCCGTGGAAGGCGCGCAGGCCAATGCATTGCCGGGCCAGCTGCCCGATGAGGTGAGAGAAGAACGCCGCCGTCGTTTTATGGAAGTGCAGGCCGAGATTTCGGCCGAAATCCTTCGACAGAAAGTGGGAACGGTCAAACGCGTCATTATTGACGAGCCGGAAGACGAAGACGGCGTGGCGGTCGGCCGCACGACGGCCGATGCGCCCGACATTGACGGCGTGGTGTATGTCACGACCGACGCGCATCTCAATCCGGGTGATTTCGTCGATGTGCGCATCACCGACAGTCGCGAGCACGATTTGATCGGTCGGCATGTGATTTCGGACTGAGCCAATCTCGCAAAAGAAGTAGGTCATTTTGGTCTGAAGGGGGGTAAAAATTGGCCTGATTGATCTGCGTTAATAAAATTAGAATTAGCGATTACCCTAATGCCCAGGGCCGCAGAGGAACGAAAGTCTTCTGCGGCCTTTTACGTTAATTCTGTCTTAAGGCTTATTTCATGCGGGTTTTAAGGCAAGCATAAGAATTGGGTCCGAAATCCCGACTGAAACAGTAGGCCAATTCGGTAGGCAAGAAGCCGCATTGACAGTGTTTTTTTCTGTGAGAGAATCCGATAGCGACTTTTAAACCAGGGAGCGACACCCCAAGCGCGCCTCCCGATTCCAAACGAAGTATGAGAGGTCGCGATTAGGAGAGACGAGATGACAAAACATAATTTCGTTCAGGCTTGCGTAGCACTTGCAGTGGCAGTGGCTTTTGCCCCGGCCGTTAACGCAGCCCCTGAAAAAGTTGACACCAAGACCTGCGTGGCCTGCCATAGCAACATCGGCGGCTTCCACAAGTCCGGTGCTCACAAGAAGGTTTCCTGCACGAGCTGCCACTCCGGCCTTACCAAGCACGTGAGCGCTCCGAGCAAGGATACGCGCCCGGTGACGAGCATGGATCCCAAGACCTGCGGTTCCTGCCATCCCGCGCAGTTCAATTCCATGTACAAGATCAACGAAGAACGTATTCCGCGCTTCTCCAAGAAGAACAGCGCCAGCGTTGCTCCGAACCCGTTCTTCGATCGCGCCCTGGGTGCCCACGGCTTCACGAAGGAACACGATCTGCCCCGCAGCCACGCGTTTGCCGCACTTGACCAGTATCTCTGCGACCGCGCCTTCGGCGGCCGCTTCGAACCGAAGGAAGGCTGGATGTACCTCGGTCAGGGCGACGGTGCCTTCCGCGTTTGGGACGTCATCAACGACAAGTATCCTGAAGACAATGCGCAGAAGCCGCGTCGTGCCGGTACGGCCGCTGCAGGCAACCCGGTTTGCTGGACCTGCAAGTCGACCGACCTGATGCTCGATTGGGCATACCTCGGCGAAAAGCATCCCGAAGCCAAGTTCTCGCGTCAGTCCAACGTTGTTGACGTGATGCGCAGTATCAACCATGCGGTCAACTGCAACTTCTGCCACGATCCGCACAGCACCCAGCCGCGTATCGTTCGCGACGGTCTGATCCAGGCTCTGACCCGTACGGATATTCCGAGCCTTTACAGCGAAGATCCGAAGGCCACCAAGATCAACGTGATTGACATGGGCGTTCGTGGCTTTACCCGCAAGATCGCCACGATGGAAAAGGCCGACAGCAAGCTGATGTGCGCTCAGTGCCACGTTGAGTACAACTGCAACCCGGGCTTTGATCCGAAGACCGGTAAGGCTATCGGCATGAGCGACGTTCGCACCAACCTCTTCCCGATGGTTGATGTCACGAAGATCGACGAGTTCTACGCCAAGGTCGGCTTCAAGGACTTCAAGCACAACGTAACCGGCGCCGCTCTCACCAAGATGCAGCACCCTGACGTTGAAACGTACTGGAATTCCACGCACGACAAGGCTGGCGTCGGCTGCGCAGACTGCCACATGCCCAAGATGAAGGATAAGAAGACCGGCAAGGTTTACACCAGCCACTGGTCGACGACTCCGCGTCACTACATGAAGCAGACCTGCCTGCAGTGCCATAAGGACAAGACCGAAAAGCAGCTCAACCGCGTTATCGACGGTATGAAGGGCTACTACGACGGTAAGCTCCGCGAAGCTGAAAGCCGCATGACCGACATGTTCAACGCCTTTGACCTTGCTCTGGCAATGGGCGTTAGCGACGAAGTCCTCAACCAGGCTCGTGAACTTCACTCCGTTGCCCACACCAATTGGGAATGGTGGACGGCTGTGAACGGTGCATGGTTCCACAATCCGCAGGCCGCTCAGCTCTCGCTTGCCAAGTCTGCTGACGCAGCCCAGAAGGCTACGAAGATTCTGCGCGACGCTATTGCCGCAAAGAACAAGAAGTAATCCACTTCCGTAGTTAGAACTAAAAGGGGTGCCCCGATTCTTCGAGGCGCCCTTTTTTCAACGTAAAATCGGGCACATGACTTTTGAAACGATTTTCTGGATTGTTGCCGCAATCTTGAGCGCCGTGGCGGTGTTTGCTGTGCTCTGGGCGCTGATGCGCAAGGCGCCGGACGAAGACGGCAGCCTCACGCAGGAGCTTTCTCGAGAAGCGCTTGCAGAACAGTTGCGCGTGCTGGATGAAGAACGTGCGGCAGGACTTGTCACCGATTCGATTTACGAGTCGAGTGTTACTGACGTTCAGCGCCGTGCGCTCGAAGAACTGGCGATTGACGAAAAGCATGTCAAACGCACTCCGCCGTTAGGTAAAGCCTTTGCCGTCGGCTTGGCTGTTGTAGTAGCCGGCAGCGCGTTTGCGCTCTACAAAGTTCTGGGATCGCCTTCACTCATTAACTTTGTCTCCGAACCTCCCAAACAGGGCATCATGCAGGCCGACGGAACACTCGGCAGTACTGAAGGGCTCTACGACGAAGCTTCGCTTGGTGCCTACCTCAAGGACAACGGCAAGGATGAACGCGCGTGGGTGCTCTATGCGCGTCTGAAGGTGCACAAGCAGGCCTGGAAGGAAGCCGCCGACGCTTACAAAAAGGCGGTTGATCTCAATGGATTTGTGGCCAAGGACGCTAACGTTTTGGTTGAGTATGCAGCGGCCCTGATTAGTCAGGAAACAAAAGAGACTTACATTCAGAGTCTGGCGGTGCTTGATCAGGCGCTTGCAATCGACAGCAAGCTCTTGTCCGCACGAGAACTCTATGCCATCAGTTCTCTAGAGTTGGGTTACTGGACACAGGCTCGGGAAAGCATCGAGTTTCTGTTATCTCAGATGTCGATGGACGATCCGGTCTATGAGCGTCTGGCTCAAACCGGTGCTTATGCGGCAGAACAGGAACGGCTCGAAGCACAGGGCAAAAAATTAGAACAGAAACCATGATGCAAAAACGCCCGATTTCGGGCGTTTTGCTTATCTTCGGTGGCTACTTTGCTGTTGGGTGGCGCTGCCGTTTGGTGATGACGCTTGCCGTGCAGCCTGCGGCCAGTATTAAAAGCATGCCGACGAGAGCAACCGGTGGCAGCGCTTCTTTGAAAAAGACCACGCTGATGATTTCGGCGAAGGGAATGACAGCAAACTGAAAGCACGCCGTGAGCATCATGTTGCCGTAGGCGAATGCGCGCGTCATGGCCACTTGCGCGAGCACTGCCGTGATGCCTACGCCGAGCAATCCCTGCCAGACATCCATGCCGTGCATCTTTAGCCCTCCTTCGAGGATATAGCAACCGACCAAGCCCCAGATCGTACCGACAAGCGAGAAGTAGAACACGATTCGAAGCGACGGCTCACGCAGACGTCCGAGCTGAGCGATTTGAAAGAAGATGAAGGGCCCCAGGGCGCCCGCAAAAAGTCCCAACAGGGCGTAAGGAAGCTCGTCGGAAGCAATTGAAGGCTGAAGAATCAAACAGACACCGATAAAACCCACGCAGATGGCTGCGGCTAACGACCAAGGAGCTTTCTGGTGATGCATGAGAGCCGTGACCACAAAGGTGGCGGCAATAAAGAGCGGAGCCGTGTAATTAAGCGTGACGGCGGTACCCAGCGGTAAATGCCCCATCGTAAAGAACCAGATGGTGAAGGCAAGCGTACCCAGAACGGAACGTTTGATGTGGCCGAAGAGATATTTGGTGTGCGGCGTTTGTCCTTGGATGAACATCACCGTCGAGATAAAGGCCAAGCCAATCAGTGAGCGGTAGAACACGATCTCAAACGTACCGACTTCGGCAGCGGAAATCTTGACAAGTGAACTCATGGTCGCAAATAAAAGCGAAGCCACAAGCATCCAGCACGATTGGAGCATGGTCTCGGAAGCGTGTTAACGAGGATTGAGAGGAAAGTCCGAAAAAAGAGACTCTTGTCCGATTATATGCCCGAGATGAGACCGAAATTTTGGCAAAACCCGGATGTACAAAACCCGCCTCAGCGAACTGAAGCGGGTTTGAACTAATCAGTAAATCTCAAGAAGAGATCTGATTAGAAGCGGTGACGCAGGCCGACATACAGAGTGTATGCGGAGGGGTCGGCATCAACACCGGCAGAGTCGCCACTACCGACTTCAACCTGATCTTGCATATAGGAAGCGACGGCATAAACGTCGGTACGCTTGCTAAACGGGTAGTCGTAGCCAACGCTAACGACGTAACGCTTGAAGTCAAAAGTTTCGCCGCCGTGGAAATCTTCGAAACTATCAGCCTGCTCAGCATCAAGGTAACCGACACCAAACATTGCTTTGCCACCAGCCAGAGGAGCGTCGCCAGTCAGGCTGATCGCATAGCCCTTAACCTTGTCGTTAGCTCCAATCGCGTCATTGCCATCGGCCATTTCGATGTTATTGATAACACCACCAAACTTCGTTGCCTTGACTTCGTCAAAGTACTGGGCGCCGAGGTAGACCTTGACAACTTCGAAATCATAGCTACCACCCAACGTAACGGACAGGCTGTCGTCAATGCTATCGGCGTGAGCAACTTCGGGACCAAAGGTTGCATAGTTGATAGAGTCAACAGCTAAGTAGGCAGCAAACGGACCGTTCTTATAGGTTGCGCCGATGGCGTAGTAACGATCACTGGAGGACTCGTTTTCTTCGCTGTCATTGTCCTTGATAGTGTTACCCATACCGTACTGAGCGTAGACCTTGAAACCGGCAAACTCAGGAGTCTGGTAAGCAACCATGTTATCCCACACACCGGCTGTGGCCATGATATTGCCCACTTGTGCAGAGTATCCACCCCAATCGGAAGTGCCAAAGGCGTTAATCATGCCGACCGTAGCCCAGGAAGACTGACCGTTGTTGATAGAACCAATGCGGCCCATGGCGAGCTTACCAAAACCACCTTCGATGAAGAGGCTCGATTCACGATTAAACATGACATCTTCACCTTCACTACCAGTATCGGAGGAGAAGCCATCTTCGAGAATAAAACCAACCGTCAGGCCATTGCCAAGATCCTCGGTACCTTTGAGACCCCAACGGGAACCGGAAGCCTGACCCGACTTCATTTCAAAGGAATCAGTGTCTTCACCAAGACCGTCAGCGTCAACGTGGTTGTAACCGATACCCGTGTCAACGATGCCATAGAGCTGAACGTCAGCAGCGAGAGCGGAACCGGCAAAAGCGCCGAGAACTGCAACAGCAGCCAAAGTCTTTTTCATTTTCAAATCTCCTAGTCTTAAATAAGACTCGCAAGTTTTTGAGTTTTTGCAAAAACCGCCGGACGGAACCAGGATTACGGACTCTTGCAAAGACGTAATCCAATCCGGCGGAGTCCTTGCAGGACGGAGACGATCATGGCACCGAAAAGTTTTTCAGACCAAGAAAACAGTGAAAGAAAGTGGCTTCGGGGGGGGGTTAACCCTAGGAAAAATTACAACACAGGGAGTTGACAGGAGATTTTTGACGAAAGAAAAACCCGCCTCAACAGAAGTTGAAACGGGTTCTGGACTAACCAGAAAATTTCAAGAAGAGGTCAGATTAGAAGCGGTGACGAAGGCCGACGTATACGGTGTAGGCGGAAGGATCCCATTCATCAGTTCCATCGTCTGTATATGTATCAGTCTGATCTTGCATGTAGGAGGCAACTCCGTACACGTCCGTTCGTTTGCTGAACGGATAGGAGTAACCGACACTAACGACATAACGTTTGATGTCAAAGTCTCGGACGCCTTCTTTGTTCTTTGCAAGAAACCCGGCCATGCTGTCTGCCGTTTCTGCGTCAAGATAGCCTATGCCGAACATGGCCTTACCGCCACCGAGCGGTGCGTCACCTGTCAGGCTGATGCCGTAGCCCTTGATCTTGGCGATTTCGTTGATGGGGGTATCGACTCGGGGGTCAAACGGCTCACCGTCTCCAGCTTGATTCAGAACGCCGCTAATTGAAGCTAAACGCACTTCATCGAAGTATTGAGCTCCAAGGTAGATCTTAACGACATCAAAGTCATAACTACCGCCAAGAGTGACAGTCAAGCTATCGTCAATATCGTTGCCATTTCTAGGAAATTCTTTAGCGCCAAACTTAGCCGTCTTATAGTTAATGGAGTCGACGGCAAAGTAACCGGCAAACGGGCCGTTGTTGTAAGTGACGCCAAGGGAATAGAAACGGTCGCTCGAGGATTCGTTTTCGTGATCGTTCGAACCCATGCCGTATTGGGCGAACAACTTGAAACCGGCAAAGTCCGGAGTCTCGTAGGCAATCATGTTGTCCCATTGACCTGCGAGCGAGAAGACGTTTGAAGCTTGAGCGGTAAATTCACCGTATGAAGTTCCGAAGGCGTTGATCATGCCGACTTTGGACCAGGAGGATTGGCCGCTGTTGAGGGCTCCCATGCGACCCAGAGCGATCTTGCCGAAATTGCCCTGCAGGAACAGACTCGACTCACGGTTGAACATGACACCGGTGGAATCTTCCGAACCGGTGTCCGAGTCAAAGCCGTCTTCAAGAATAAAACCTACGGTCAGACCGTTGCCTAGCTCTTCCGTACCTTTGAGGCCCCAGCGGGAACCGGAGCCAACGCCGGACTTCATTTCCAATGAATCAACATCATTTACATCGGGCTTGTCCATATCAATATGACTGTAACCCACACCGGTATCAAGAATGCCGTAGAGCTGAACTTCTGCTGCAAGGGCAGAACCAGCAAAGGCGCCGAGAACGGCGAGAGCAGCCAAAGTTTTTTTCATATGTCCTCCCCGTAAGGTTTGTCCATTCGTCTGCTGCACTCACAGAACCACGCGACAAAAGCGGCCCGGCACGCGCGCAGCGCCGATGTCATCGGCTTAGAAGTGGGCTGATTGAATGAATCAATGATCGCAGTCGAGAAGGATTTGAACAAGAAAAGTGTGCAATAAGCCTGAGCGGTCGGGTTTACCCTAGTTTGATTTGCAACATTCTGATCCGGATTTGAACAATCTCGCTGGTTGAAAGGGCAGGCTTTTGGGGAGACAGAAAGAGAAGTGAGTGGCGGACTAAAGTCGGAGGCGACCTTGGTAGGCCAATGAGAGGAAAAAAAGATGGAAATTGGTCTAAACAAGGAAGCCTTAAGGCAGGCAAGATAGATTGACGAACAACGATACAATTGTTCGCTTGATCAAACTTTGAGAAAGAAACTCATTTATGACGGATGCTCAACAGCAAGAAAACCCGCGCTTGCAAAGAATCAAGTCGGGGCCTTTAAAGCGCGAAGCCGATACGGTGCTGGCCATGGTGCGCATCTATTGTCATGCGCATCACGGCACCAAGGGGGATGAATTGTGTCCCGACTGTCAGGAACTTGCTGACTATGCCTTCAAACGCCTTTCCTGTTGTCCCTTCAAGGAAGAAAAGCCGGTATGCGCCAAATGCAAGGTTCATTGCTACAAGCCTGCGTACCGAGAAAAGATTTCCGAAGTGATGCGCTTTGCCGGACCTCGGGTCATGTTCAAGCACCCGATTCTTTCTCTGGAGCATCTTTGGAAGTCGCTCACGGTGACGCCGCCTGAAAAGCCGCGCGGAAAACCGAAAAAAGTCACTCCGATTCGAGAGGTTCCGACTGCCGACAATGCTGCAACAAAAGGAGATCGGCCGTGATTCGTTTGGCTCTGATTTTCCCGGTGCTGTGTTTTGTTCTTTTCGGCGCGCATCTGCTTTTCCATGGGTGGGGGTTGGAAATTGCGCTTCTGCCTTTGATTCCGGTCGTACTTTTGTTCGTTCGTCACCGCTATTGCGCTGTGATTTGCGGCATGTTGCTCGTTTGTGCGGGCTTTGAGTGGCTCTACACGGCAATTGATCTGGCCTTGACGCGGCAGGCCTACGGGATGCCCTGGGTGCGTGCAACGGTCATTATCGGCACGTGTGCCGCCGTGACTTGGCTTGCGGGAGCCATGCTCTTTTGGCGTAAATTTGACAATTTCTACAACCGAGTGCGATGAACTAGAAAAAGAGAGGTGGCAGAAACAAGAAACGGCGTCTCGGAATAATTTCCTTGACGCCGTTGCCTTAAAGTCGGTCAGATGGTCTTATTTTCTGGAGCCGTCGGTTGCAAAGACATTGTTAAGTGCCTCGAGCACAATGCCGGCCAAAGCATTCTTGCTCTTTTCAACTAAGCTGAACTTGCCGTCCTTGTAAACAAGGTTCGAGAGCGAGATGTCCGAAGAGGCGATTTTCGCCGCCTTCTGAGCGCGTTCGGCCGTGTTTTCATGTCCGGTCAGTGCAGCGATGGCACCGATCAGACCCGCGGCCTTGCTGACGTTCTTGGTAACCTGCTTGGCCGGTTCCTTGACAGTAAGGTTTTTTACGGCGATGTTGACGGGGTCAAGGCTTTGCAGATCCACGCCGGTGGCCTTGGCCTGCGTCCAGGTCATCAGCGTCTTGCCTGCGGCATTCTTGGCTTCCAGATTCGAGACGGCCAAATCGCCGTTCCACTTGAGCGCCAGTTTCTTGTCGGACTTCAGATCAACCTTGCCGTTGACGTCGGCTGTGCCCTTGGTGAGCTGAGCCCCCGCAAGAGCCTTGATCCACGGATTGAAGGTGGCAAAGTGCAGATTCTTCACGTCGGTGGTGGCCTTGACAGCCAGCGGCAGAATCGAGAGCTTGCCCGCAGAGGAGAGCTTCCCTTGCGCAACGTTGGCGCTGGCCGAGTATGTGCCGGTCTTGCCCTTGTCCGAGGAGAATCCCTTGGCGTCGAGATTGATCGCAGAAACGGAAAGCGTGGCCGCAGGTTTGAGGCTGGTATCCGTGACTTGCACCGAGCCGTTGCTGATCTGAGCCGAGCCGACGGACCACTTCCAGGCTGCGCCGGAAGAGGCTTCGGATGTTGAAGAGGCAGAGCCGGAGGTCTTAGCCGGCGTTGACTTTGCCTGCGAAGCGATTGCAAGCTTGATCGAGGGCTGCACGATCTTGACGCTGTTGACTTCGGCCTTTTGCGCCGAAACGTCAACATTCTTGAGGTCAATCGAAGCGGACTTGACGCTTACGAACGGTTTGTTCTTGGCATCGCGAACGTCAAGGTCGCTGGCCGAAGCTGTGCCGCTTACCTTGATGCCGGAGACGCCGGACTTGGGCATGTCGAAGGACACATGCAAGTCGCACGAGGCCGAAGCCTTTTCGACGGCTACGGGCAGAGTGACGGGCGCGGCCTTGAGGAGCTTGGCAACGTTGAGTTTGTCGATCTTCACGGCCATCGTTGCCGTTTCGCCCTTGAGCGTGCCCTCGGCGTTAATCGGCGTACCGTCAACCTTGAGAGAAAGCTTGGGGTTGATGGAAGCCTTGCTCGAAGAGGGCAGCGTCGACAAGATGGGAAGCGCGAAATCAATGTCGGTGATCTTGACGTCGGCGCCATTTTGAGCATTCGTCAGTCTTACGCTGCTGTTGGTGACGCGTACGTTGGCAAGTGAGAAGGCGGGAAGCCCGGAAGAGGTCGAACCGTCGGCGGGCGCTTTTTCGACGGCTTCTTTGGCTTCCTTGTTGTTGGCCTCATTGGCGGTTAGGTGCATGTTGAAACCGTCAACCGTGATGGATTCAACGATCGGAGCCATTTCGGTGAGCGTGCTGCCGCTCAGATCGGCCGACAGATGCTTAAGGGTAAGAAGATTGTTCTTCGGTGCGTGGGCTGACTTGATCGCCAGGTCGTTGATTTCAAGCGACCAGTTCCAGGGGTTAAACGAAACGTCGCCGACGGTGGCGTCCCGACCGCCCAGGGCATCTGGCACAACGTTCGAAACCGCCCAGCGCACGCCCGCGGGTACACCGATATAGCCCGCTGCGGCATAAAGACCTACGAGAATGACAACGCCCGCGACAGGCTTGAGGACTTTTGATCCGGCCATAGCAATTCCTTTCGAGTACGAAAAGGCGGCCGCCGCTTTATGCAGCGGCCCGACCTATAGCACTACTTTATAGGACTGCCGGAATAAAAAAGCGTTAAAACGAAATGAATTTTTGCAAAAAGAAATTAACGCTGAGCCAGCACGATCAGACGGGTGCTTTCGGGAGTGAATTCCGTAAAGCCCTGACCGTAGAAGTCCACGAGCTTGAGGCCTGCAGCCGCCAGCATTGAACGGTATTCGTCACACGTGTAAACGCGGACGCTTGCCGACACCGGACCGCGGAACTGCGTGGCAGGGAAGATGACGGTAGCGCGCTTGGATTCAGCGTCCCAGGTCTCGCAAACCTGTTCGCCGGAAGCGATGATGCGGGTGGCTTCACCGGCCAGAACACGCGAAGGATTAGCCACTTCGATGAGAAGACGTCCGCCTTCGACCAGGCTCTTGGCAAATCGGGCGAGCAAATCGGCGTTGTCTTTGTCCGAGAAGTAGCCGAAGGAGCTTGCCCAATTGATGATGAGATCCATCTGTTCGGGGAACTGTGCCGTGCGCATGTCATCGGTTTTGAATTCGCCGGCAAGCCCAGCTCGGGAGAATTTGTTTTTGGCGGCGCTCACGAAGTGAGAATTGAAATCGATGCCGCTGACGTTGGCGCCAAGGCGCGCCAGCGGAAAGCTCAGATCGGCCTTGCCGCAGGGGCATTCGAACACACGCACGCCGGCTTTGAGCTCGAGCTTTTCCCAAATGGCTTGTGCATCGGCACGGCTGGCGGCGGGATCGCGGAGCCATTTTTCTTCGGGAACGTGACGGAACCATTCGGTAAGCGTATTGGACATCGAAAATTTCCTTTGTAAGCAATTCGGGCGCGAGAAGCCCGCAAAAAATTCTCAACCTTTCGATTGTACCGCCCGCAGGCGACAGTGTCGGAACATTCGACGACCGTATTGCAGTCAAGCGAGTGCGGCATGGGCATAATGCACACGGTGTTTGTCGTTTTTGAAGTGATGTTCTATGGCGCTCGGCTTTCTATACGGTGTCTTGGCCTGCATGATCTGGGGCTTCGTGTACCTGGTGCCGGAAGTTCTGCCCGGATATCCGCCGGAACTGATGGCTGCCGGGCGCTTTGTGAGTTTCGGTCTGGTGGCCGTGCCGCTGGCGTGGATGGAGCGGAGGGAGTTTGCACACTACACCGTCAAAGACTGGATTGATGTCTCAAAGCTCGGCGTGATCGGAAATATCGCTTATTACTGGTGTCTTATTGAGTGCATTCAAAACGCGGGTGTTCCTGTGGCCGGGATGGCGATGTCGGCCGTGCCCGTGCTGGTTGCGGCCGTATCCAACATTCGCGACAAGAAGAAGGGGACGGCTCTGGCATGGTCGCGCCTGGTGCCGGGACTGACGCTGATCGTCTGCGGCTTTGCGCTGGCGAGCATGACGGAGTTTGAAATGGTGGTGCAGGCTTCGGCCGACGGCGGCCTGAAGTTCTGGTACGGCGTCATGATGGCTGTTGCCGCTTTGCTGATATGGACCTGGTATCCGATTCGAAACGCCGACTGGCTGCTGGCCCATCCCGACCGTTCTCCGCGCGCTTGGTCCACAGCTCAGGGACTGACGACGTTTCCCTTTGCCGTCGTGATGTATTTCTTCTTTTGGGGGCTCGAACCCGATGCAACGCCGTTGCTTGGCTATGACCCGGCGTGGTTTGTGTTTGTCATGGTGTTCAGCGGACTGATGGGATCCTGGGTCGGCATTGTCTTCTGGAACGCAATGAGTCAGCGCTTGCCGACGGCCTTGGCAGGTCAAATGATTGTTTTTGAGACGATCTTCGCAGTGACATACGCACATGTGTTGCGCATGCAGTGGCCTGAGTGGAATATGCTTGCCGGCATGGCGCTTTTGTTGAGCGGCGTGATGCTTTCGCTGAAGGTTTTTCAGACAGCCAAGGCTCAGCGTCGGTCAGAATCGGTCTGACAGCGGGAAAACCACCACAACAAATTAACTTTTGCGTTAGTGCTTCTTTGCTCATAATTGCAGGAAGCTAAAACAACTGCGCACGATTGGAAAATTCATGTTCACCACTTCTGACAATGGCGACGAACCTGTCCGACTGGCCGTCATCGGCGCGGGTACCTGGGGTTCAGTGCTTGCCCATATTGCGGCGCCCTGCGCTCAGGTTTCGCTTTATTCGGCCACGGGAAAAAATGTTCAGGCGCTGCAGCAGGATCGGCGTCATCCGAAGCTGCCCGGATTCATTCTCGATCCGAGGGTTGAGGTGAAATCGACGATGGGCGAAGAGCTTCGAGAAGCTTCGGCCGTCATTTTGGTGGTGGCATCCCGCTACGTACGCGACATGGCTCGCCAGATCGCTTCGCTGATTCAACCTGATGCTGTCGTGTGCATTGCCGCCAAAGGTCTCGAGCAGGGAAGTGCCAAGACGCTTTCCGAGGTCGTGGCCGAAGAACTTCCTGAAGCGGACATTTGTGTTTTGAGCGGTGGTTCGCATGCCGAGGAAGTCGCGACTAATCTGCCGTTTGGCATCAGTTTGGCCGGCAGTCCTCATGCCCGATCGGTCGTGAAGCGCGTCTTTGCCAAAGCTCGAGCCCGCATTTCCGAACAAGACGACGTGCAGTCGCTTGAACGGTTCGGTGCTGTGAAGAACCTGATTGCTATCGCTGCCGGCATTGCCGAGGGGCTCGCTTTGGGGGACAACTTCCGAGCTTGCTTTTTGACGGACGCCCTAACGGAGGCTCGGCGTTTTGTGGGCGCAAGCCCCGAAGACGTCCTGAGCTATGGAGCGTTGGGTGATCTCCTTGCCACGGCTCTGAGCGTGCACAGTCGCAACTTCCGCTACGGCTGCTGGCTCGGACAGGGGCTTTCACCGGAGAAGGCACTGGCCGAAGTTGATATGGTGGTCGAGGGACTCAATGTCGCAAAGGTGTTCGATCAGTTTCCCCGCAGCGATTGTCCGCTTCTGACGCGAGCAGCCAATATCGCCGTGCATCATGAAAACATCACGCGCGAACGCTTCCTCTCGCGCCTTGGCTATTGATTTTTAATAGCAAATAAGTAGAATTGCGCCTTTCTCACGGTGTAGGCTCGACACCCGCACCGCATGTGTTTAACCGCCTCAATTAAGGTGAAAAATGTCTGAAATCAACAAGGCAGAAGTTATTGCCCAGTATGCCCGCGCCGAAGGCGACACGGGTTCCCCCGAAGTTCAGGTTGCTTTGCTGACCGCTCGTATCAACTCCTTGACCGAACACTTCAAGGAACACAAGAAGGATCACCACTCCCGTCGTGGCCTTCTGAAGATGGTGAGCCGCCGTCGCAAGCTGCTCGACTACCTCAAGGGCAAGGACGTGGCTGCCTACCGCAAGCTGATCGATTCGCTCAAGCTGCGTAAGTAAGAATTGCCGAATCCCACGGCCTGTTTGTCAGCGCACAAACAGGCCGTAAGCTTGTCTAAGGACAGCTTAAAAAACGATTGATTAACCCGCTTTGCTCCGGCAAAGGCTCCTCGGATGACGGTAACGCGCGTTGCGACACAAGCGTCTGAAAGTCCGACACACGACCAACCGGAAATTTGTGCCGCAGCGTGCCCTCAAGCATCGAGCGAACCAAAAGCCATACGGAAAGCAAAGCACCTGAGAACAAAGGAAACTCACATGAGCATGTTCAACAAGGTCTCCAAGAGCTTCATGTTCGGGCAACACGAAGTGACGCTTACCACGGGCGAAATTGCTCGCCAGGCTTCCGGCGCCGTTGTCGTTCAGATGGGCGACACGGTTATTCTGGCTACCGTTGTGGCCAAGAAGGAAACCAAGCCCGGTCAGGACTTCTTCCCGCTTACTGTCGACTACATCGAAAAGGCTTATGCTGCCGGCAAGTTCCCCGGTGGCTTCTTCAAGCGTGAAGGCCGTCCGTCGGAACACGAAACCCTCACGAGCCGTCTGATCGACCGTCCGATTCGTCCGCTTTTCCCGGACGGCTTCTTCAACGAAGTGCAGGTCATCATTCACGTGCTGTCCGTTGATCCGGAAATCAATCCTGATATTCCGTCCATGATCGGTGCTTCGGCTGCATTGACCATTTCCGGCATCCCGTTCAAGGGCCCGATCGGCGCCTGCCGCGTGGGCTACGTCAACGGCGGTTTCGTCTGCAACCCGACGGTTTCCCAGCTCAAGGAATCCCGCCTCGATCTCGTCGTGGCCGGTACCGAACGCGCCGTGCTGATGGTTGAATCCGAAGCCGACTGCCTGCCCGAACAGACCATGCTTGATGCCGTGATGTTCGGTCATCAGCAGATGCAGGTGGCCATCAACGCCATCCACGAACTCACTGCCGAAGCCGGCAAGCCCGCTTGGGATTGGCAGCCCGCTCCGAAGAACGAAGCGCTCATCGCACGTGTGCACGAAATTGCCCAGGCCGACATTGAAGAGGCTTACACGATCCGCTCCAAGCAGAGCCGCACGGAAAAGCTGCGCGCCATTTACGAAAAGGTCGAAGCTCAGCTCACGGCCGACGCCGAAGCAGCCGGTACCGAAGTGGCCGACATGAACGAAGTGCACGGCATCCTTTTTGAAATGGAAGCCCACGTTGTTCGCACCAACATTCTCGAAGGCAAGCCCCGTATCGACGGTCGCGACACGCGCACGGTTCGCCCGATCGAAATCCGGCAGTCGATCCTTCCGCGTACTCACGGTTCCGCCCTCTTTACCCGCGGCGAAACGCAGGCTCTGGTGCTCACCACGCTCGGCACCAAGCAGGATGAACAGATCATCGACAACATCATGGGCGAAAGCCGCGATCGATTCATCATGCACTACAACATGCCTCCGTTTGCCACCGGCGAAACCGGTCGCGTGGGCAGCCCGAAGCGTCGCGAAATCGGCCACGGTCGTCTCGCCAAACGTGCTCTGAAGGCCGTTTTGCCGAGCGCTGAAGAATTCAACTACTCGATTCGCGTGGTTTCCGAAATCTGCGAATCCAACGGTTCGTCCTCGATGGCTTCCGTCTGCGGCGGCTGTTTGTCGATGCTTGATGCCGGCGTTCCGCTCAAGGACTACGTGGCCGGTGTGGCTATGGGCCTCATTAAGGAAGGCAACAAGTTTGCCGTGCTCACCGACATTCTTGGCGACGAAGATCACCTCGGCGACATGGACTTTAAGGTAGCCGGTACCGAAAACGGTGTGACCGCTCTGCAGATGGACATCAAGATCGAAGGCATCACCGCCGAAATCATGCAGGCCGCTCTGGCTCAGGCTCACGAAGGCCGCATGCACATCCTCGGTAAGATGCACGAAATGGCCGGCGACGGCGCCAAGGAACTCTCCGTCTGGGCTCCGCGTCTGCTCACCATCAAGATCAATCCGGAAAAGATCCGCGATGTGATCGGCAAGGGTGGCGCCACGATCCGCGGCCTGTGCGAAGAAACCGGCTGCCAGATCGACATTGAAGACGACGGCACGGTGACGATTGCGTCCAACGATACGGAACGTGCTGAATTCGCCAAGAAGCGCATCGAAGACATCACGGCTGATGTCGAAGTGGGCAAGATCTACGAAGGCCCTGTGGTCAAGTTGCTTGACTTCGGCGCCATTATCGGTCTGCTGCCCGGCAAGGACGGTCTGCTGCATATCAGCCAGATCGCCAACGAACGCGTCAACCAGGTCTCCGACTACCTGCAGGAAGGCCAGACGGTACGCGTCAAGGTGATCGGCTTCGATGACAAGAATCGTCCGCGTCTGTCGATGAAGGCACTTCTGAACGAAGAGTAATTCGACGATGTCTTTCAAGCCGGCGAGAGGTTCGCCGGCTGAAAGCAAAAAAGGACAGAATGCAAAGCGGACCGAGCGGCCCGCTTTCGCCGCCTTAAGAGAAAAGGTTCAATATCGGCTAAAATCCAAAATTCACTTCCAACAGCGGTTTTGGAGAAAAGAAGCATGCGAAACAGACTGGTAGTCGCCAACTGGAAAATGAACGGATCGCTTGAAGCCAATGCCCGGTGGGCTGAGGCCTTCCTTGCGTTGGAAGACGCGGGGTGCGATGCGGCAGTGTGTGCGCCTTCCGTGTATCTGTCGCAGATGGCCTGCCTGCTCAAAGGATCATCCGTAGCGCTTGGTGCTCAGGACGTAAATGAATTTGAGTCTGGCGCCTACACCGGTGAGGTCAGTGCCCGTATGCTGGCCGAAATCGGTTGTTCCTACGTGATCGTGGGACACTCCGAACGTCGTGCGCTATACGGCGACACTGATGATCGTGTGGCTCTCAAGGCCAAGGCGGCCTTGGCCGCCGGTATTCATCCCATCGTTTGCGTGGGTGAAACGCTCGAAGAACGCGAAGCAGGCGAAACCATTGCCGTGGTGTCGCGTCAGCTCGAAGCGGTGATCGGCAAAGTGGGAGCAGAGGATTTTGCCCGTTGCACGGTGGCCTACGAACCTGTTTGGGCTATTGGTACCGGTAAGAGTGCAACGCCCGAGATCGCGCAGGAAGTGCATGCCGCGCTTCGTGCTGAGCTGACCAAACACGCTGCCGAACTCGGCGACAAGGTGCGCATTCTCTATGGCGGCAGTGTCAAGCCCGGCAACGCCGCTTCGCTTTTTGCCATGCCCGACATCGACGGTGGCTTGATCGGCGGTGCGGCGCTTAAGGCACAGGATTTTTACGAGATCTGCACGGCGCACTGAGACGCAGGCAGATTGAAAGCTTTTTAACAACCAAAATCAGAACCATCACGGAAAACACACAACTATGCAGATGTTGATGAGTATCGCGATCGTTGTGCAGATCATTGCTGCGATTGCCGTCATTATTCTGGTGCTCCTGCAGCACGGCAAGGGCGCCGATCTCGGCGCGGCTTTCGGTTCGGGCGCTTCCGGTTCGCTCTTCGGCGCCACCGGCTCGGCCAACTTCCTGTCGCGCTCCACGGCTGTGGCTGCGACGATCTTCTTCTGCGCCACCATTGCTATCACCCTCGGCTCTGGTGCTTTCAACAAGCAGAATCAGCAGCGTCAAGGCGGCGTGCTGGGTACGGTGACGACCGAACAGACGACGCAGGCTCCCGCTGCAGCCGGCCCCGAAGCGCCTGCTGCGAAGGATGACTTGCAATCCAACCAGGTTCCGCGTTAATATTCGCGGCCTTGCAGCCGGTTCCGGTATTTTTTCCCGGCTGTGAAGGAATGACTCGGGGAAGACAATAGTTTTTTTCGAGTGCAAGCGGTCGTGGCGAAATTGGTAGACGCGCAGCCTTGAGGTGGCTGTGGTGAGAGCCATGAGAGTTCGAGTCTCTCCGACCGCACCAAGTGCTGGGGTATCGCCAAGTCCGGTTAAGGCAGCGGATTCTGAATCCGCCATTCGTAGGTTCGAATCCTACTACCCCTGCCAAAACGCTTGAAAACCGGGATCTGAAATTTTTTTCAGAAAAGGCTTGCAAAGTTCGGAAGCCTATGTATAATTCCGAACTCTCAGCAAGACGCAAGTCGAGTTGGGAATTAAAATCTGAAATGCGGTCGTGGCGAAATTGGTAGACGCGCAGCCTTGAGGTGGCTGTGGCGAGAGTCATGAGAGTTCGAGTCTCTCCGACCGCACCAAGTGCTGGGGTATCGCCAAGTCCGGTTAAGGCAGCGGATTCTGAATCCGCCATTCGTAGGTTCGAATCCTACTACCCCTGCCACGCACTTATCAGATTATCGAAGAGGCCGCGCCGAAAGGTGAGCGGCTTTTTTCATGCCCGTTTTCTGCGCTCCACCCAAGCAAAATGGGCGGAAAGCGCATATCCCGCATCTTCCGCCCGCTCGAATGCAACTCCGTTTCGTTAGGCTTTGTCGACAGAGTTGCCCGATTCTTTTTCAGCTACCAGCTCGGCTTGAGCTTGCTTTTCCAATTCACGTCGCACTTCGCAGCCGTTTTCGGAAAGTGCCTTGGGCATACCGGTTGCAGGAGCCGGAGCTTTTGGACGGAAGAAGTAAAGGATGGCAACCACCGGAAAGAGCATGGCACCCGCAGCGGCGAGCGTGACCTGGTTGCTGGCCCAAGTAGCAAGTGCGCCGCCCAGCACCGGGCCGATGACGCTGCCGAACTGCTGCACGGAGTAAGAGTATGCAAACACCTTGCCGCGATCCTGCGGATCGGAAGATTGCGTTAGCACGGCGTTGATGGCCGGGAAAATGCCTGCAAAGGTCAATCCGCCCACAAAACGCCAGATCGTAAACCAGGTGAGATCATGAGGAATAGCCTGAACAATGCCGAAAATGCCGCTCAAAAAGAGTGAGAGGTAAAGCACCGGACGGTAGCCCCAGCCTTGACCGAGCATGCCCCAGGGAGGCGAAGCAATCACACCGGAAATGCCGACGATCGAGAAGACCAGCCCTGAGATGAACACAATGCGATCCATCGAGCCCTGCAACTCGGCAATGTAAAGCGGCAGTACGGGTTGAACCATCAGCACACTCATCTGAACCACGGCTGCCGCAAAAAGCATGCGCAAAATGACGGGGTTGCGCAAGGGCGTGACGCGAGCGGGTTCCTCGGCGCTCTTTTGAGCGGGTTTAGCACGCGGCGGCTCTTTAATCAAAACCGCCAAAGCGATGGTGATGGTGGTAAGCGCCACAGCAGCGATTTGGAACGTCGAGCGCATGCCGAACATTTCGGCAAGAAAGCCACCCACGAGGGGACCCAAAACGCCGCCCGCGGTTAGGCCAGCCTGCATCAGACCCATGCTAAAACCGATCTTCTTGTGCGGAATGACAGAGGTGAGAATGGCAAGCTGCGCAGGCCAGAGCCCCGCGGCTAAGCCTTGCAGCACGCGAACACCGAAAAGCTGCCAGGGCGTCTGTACGATAGAACCCAGAAAATAGGTGATGGCCAGGCAACTTGCGGCTCTCAGCGCCATAAGCTTTCGGGAGCCCTTATCGGACATGGCTCCCCAGATGGGCGCGAAAATGCCGGAAATCAGAAAGCTCACGGCAAAGATGATGCTGCTCCACCAATTGACTTCCGCAGTTTGAACGCCGAGCTCCTGAATAAGGTACATCGGCAGGAACGGAATCAACATGGTGTAGCTTGCCGACATGAGAACAGTGCTGCACGTCAAGACGGCTAAGACCACACGCCAGTTCATAGAAAAAAGCCTCAAGTTTTTTTCGAGATCCCAGATTTTGAGTCTACGCCCAAAAATCGATTTATAGCGAAACAAAAGGCCGAAGATTATTCAGTCGGTTAATGAAGACGAGTTCGCAGTTTGAGACGTTTGGCAACACATGCCGAACCCAAGGCTGAAGTAAAATTTCGGCTCCGATGGTTCGGGGGTGAGGAATGCTTTTCGCCTCGATCCGAAAACCGACTTTCTTCATTGTTTTCTTGCTCTGGTGTTTCTTCCGTGAAAACGCTCAAACACGTTCTTATCGGCTTTTTGATGGCTGCTGCCACGCAAGTCTTTGCCTTTGATCCCGACCTTGCGGCAATCGAGAATCAATCGCTGATGCAAAGGTTCCCCAAGGGATCGATCGTGACGCGTGAAACGGCTGACCAAGCGCTTCGCGAAGTGCGTGCGGCCAAGAGCAAACTCAAGGAACTGGTCGAATACTCCAAGCGTCGTTGCAACGAAAATATTTTCGTCAACAGCTGCGTGGAAGACGTTCGCAAGGCCGAGTTGCGTCAGTCACGCCGCCTGCAAGCCATCGAATCCGAAGCTCGCCGCATCGTGCGCGAAGATGAAACGCGCAAGGAAGCGGCCCGACAGAAGGAGCGAGACGCCAAAGCAGCACAGCCGCCAAAGCAGGTAAAGAAGGTTACCCCTCGCAAGCCCACGCAAGCACAGAAAAATGCCCAGGAAAACAAGGCGGCTCATGCCAAGCGCATGAAGGCGTTGCAGGAGCGTCAGGCCGAGGCCGAGCAGAAAAAAGCTCAGGAAGCCAAGCATCGTGCTGAGTACGACAAGAAGGTCGCCGAGCGTGAGAAGCGCCGCGCTGAACGAGCAAAAGCTCTGGAAAAGCGCGCCAAGCAGAAGGCCAAGAAAGAACAGGAACAGAAAAAAAGCGAGGCTGAAAAGAAGTGAAATCGGGGCTCAAGGGCGGCCGAGCCGATCAGGAGCTCGACGAGATTGCCAAAAGTCTGCTTGCTGACGAGAGCTTTTTAGCCGACGATTTCGAGCAGATGGCGCACATTACGACGCCCATCGAGGCGCCGATGATTCCGTTTGCTGAGTTTGAAAAGGACGGCGACACGGCGAAAAAGTCTCTCGGAGACGAGTCCGCCGTCGGACAGGGCGCTGTTTTCCCGGGAGACTATGAAGAGCGAGTCCGCCGGGCTTTTGCTTCCGACGGTCCGCTTGCGCAGGCAACGACGAGTTTTGTGTCGCGCCCTGCGCAAATCGAGTTTGCACTGGCTGTGGCAAGAGCGTTGCAGAGCAAAGGCAAGCTTTTGGCCGAAGCCGGTACCGGCACCGGCAAGACCTTTGCATATCTCACGCCCGCTCTGATTGCAGGCTGCCGAGTTATCGTCAGTACGGCCGGCAAGTCGCTTCAGGAACAGTTGTGCCGCAAGGATATTCCGGCATTGATGCGAGCCTGTGGATTGCCAGCCAATGTAGCGTTACTTAAGGGCCGCTCCAACTACCTGTGTCGACATCGCATCAACATGTGCGAACGAGGAGAAATCACGCTTGCTTCGCGTGAAGCGGTGGAGGATTTTCGACGGATCCGCATTTTTTTGGACCGCACCAAAACGGGTGACATCAATGACGTCAGCGGTGTGGCCGAAGACAGCGCTGTGTGGCCTTCCGTGACAAGCACCGCAGGCAATTGCCTTGGAAAACACTGTCAGCACGCGCGCGAGTGCTTTGTGACGCGTGCGCGCTTGAGAGCGCAGAAGGCAAATGTCATCGTTGTCAATCATCATCTCTTTCTTTCGGCGGCGGCCATGGAGCTCGAGGGCGGTCAGGACGACGGCATGTTGCCGCGAGTTGATGCCGTGATCTTCGACGAAGCGCACAAGTTGCCTGAAATTGCCACAAACTATTTCGGCAGCGAACTGTCGACTACGGCCATTCGAGAAATTGTCGACAGCATGCGTCCGATTCTGATGGGTAAATTCAGAAGCGGAGCCCCAAAAGGGACGTCTTGGGACGACATTACCCAGACGATCAAAAAGTCGCTCTATGACTTCGTGCTGGGGTTAGAAGCTGCCGGAGTGCTCGAAGGCGACAGCCGCAATATCGAAACCATCAACGGTATGCAGGGCTCGACGCAACATCTGGAAAACGCCGCGCTCGTTCTGGAGGTGTTGCTGGAGGCGGCGGCCCCCTACGTGGAGATGAGTGAAGATCTGGGCGTCTTCGTCGAATCGGGCACTGCCGTCTTGCAGGACATCAAGCAGTGGGTGATCTGGCTTAAGCATGCCGGTATGCCGATGCCGCCGGAACAAAAGCCGTTGGTGCGTTGGATCTCCCGCACACGAAGCGAAGCGCGTCTTACGGTGACTCCGCTTGACATTGCCGAGCCGTTCTCGCAGATGATGAAGCTGCGCAAAGAAACTGCCTGGGTTTTCACATCGGCCACGATGGCGGTGGGCGAGGGAGAGTTCAAGCATTTTACGCAGGCGCTCGGCATCGAAGGCGCCGAAGAGCACGCTTGGAACTCACCTTTTGATCATGAAAATCAGGCCATGCTTTATGTGCCGCCTGATATGCCCAATCTCAAATCTGGCGTGGCGCGCGACGAATTTACCGATGCTTTGATCGAGCAGGTGTGGCCAGTGATTGACATGGTGCAGGGGCGAGCCTTCGTGCTGTGCACCAGTTATCGAGGCATGGAGCGCGCGGCCGAGCAGCTGCGCGAACACATCGCCGCCAATGGGCGCGACTATACGGTTCTGGTGCAGCGCGAGGAATCCAAAGAGAAGCTTCTCGACAAATTCCGCCATGAGCAGCACCCCATTTTGGTGGCGACGATGAGTTTTTGGGAAGGCATTGACATCAAGGGCGACCAGCTTTCGCTTGTGATCATCGACAAGCTGCCGTTTCCCAACCGGGAAGACCCGGTTTTTGACGCGCGTTGCAAGTGGCTCGACAGCCAGGGACAGTCGTCGTTCAACATTTTGTCCGTACCGGCGGCAGCCATTGCACTCAAGCAGGGAACAGGGCGTTTGATTCGCAGCGAAGCCGATCGAGGCATTTTGATCATCGGGGACGTGCGCTTGGTACGAGCAGGCTACGGCAAGAAGATTTGGCAGAGCCTGCCTCCATACACAAAGACGCTCAAGCTTGAGCGTCTGATGCAGTTCTGGAACGAACCGGACTCTTGGCAGTAAGGCCGTCAGCTTTTGACTGAACGAGTCGTTTTTTTCGCCTTGGTGGCTCTTTTAGGGGTGGAATCTTTCTTGCGGCGCACGCTTTTGGCTTGGGCGCGAGGCTCCTTGGCGGCTTCCTGGGAGGCAGTTACCTTCTTGTGGCGCACGCGCTGCGGCAAACGATTGCCGTGGGAAGCCTGCAGAACATCGGCGAGAATATCCTCGCAGCTTTCCAGATTGTCGAGAACATGCAACACGCTCAGGATAGTACCGATTGAAACCGTGGTGTCGCCTCTTTCTATGCGCTTGTAGGTCGAGAGCGAAGTACGGCTTTTTTGCGCCAGTTCCTCTTGCGTCAGCTTGCAGCAGCGGCGTGCGGCGGAAATGCGTTCGCCTAATTCTTCCGTGAAACTTTGCACGGGCAGGATGAAGAAGCGCTTACGGGAAGCGCGGGCGGGGGGTTGTTTGGGCGCTGCAGACATGATTGAAAAGCGTCGAAAAACTCAAACGTTAACAAACTTAGCCTAGCAAACTGAGTCTCTGAGATCAAACAAAAACTCAAAACAGACCTTGGAATACATCATGCTCGTAGAGTACTTTAAGTCCGATGGCAAACAAGACGGCGGCGCCGAAAAGCGAGAGCTTGGCGCTGTGGCGAGCTGCTTTGCTTGAAAGTTTGCTGCCGAGCATAACGGCAATAGCTGTCAGCACAAAGCAGACGGAGCCAATGACGACCGAGGGCCAGAGGATCGGGAATTTAGCCATGGCAAACGAAAAGCCGACGGCCAGTGCGTCAAGGCTTGTGGCAACCGACAGCGTCAGGAGCGTTCCCCAGGGGATGGTACCGCAGACTTGGCACAAGTCAGATTCTTCTTCCTCTTCGGAGAATGCTTCGCGGACCATCGAGACCGAAACCCAGGCAAGCAGTGCAAAAGCAATCCAGTGATCCCAGGAGCTGACCAAATCCGCAACGGTATTTCCGGCAAGTCCGCCTGCGAGCGGCATCAGAAACTGGAAGAAGCCAAACGCGGCGGCAAACTGAAAAATGTGTTTGGTCGTAACGTGTTTGCAGGTAGCGCTCCAGCATAGAGCGACCACCATGGCGTCGATGGAAAGTGCGACGGAGATACCGAGGACTTGTAGTAGAAGCATTGGTCAGGCTGACGAAAAAGATTGGAAGCTCGCAAGTTAATCGAGCAGGCGCAACAATAAAACCGCCTTAATCTGAAATATTTGCAGCGGTCGATGCACTTTTGGAAAAGTTGTGCGGATTTTATCTATTGCGATTCACAAACGTGATAGCCTGAAGAAGGAGCTAACACCGGTTCAGGTTGCCTCAGTGACATCGCAAAGCCGCCGATAGTTACGTACTTGTTTGTCGCGATAGACATTTCTCCAGTAGCTCGCTTAACGGAACCAAGGATCCGTTCATGCTTTCAATCATCGCTTCGACCAACGTAACATGGGAAATCTTTTCAAAAGACAAGGTCCATCCGTGTTTGTCGGCAAAGATCTGGAAGAACAGGCGTGTAGATCGTCCGTTTCCTTCACGAAATGGGTGCAGTGCGTTAACTTCCGACAGGTAGTAGGCCAATCTACAGGCGCACTGCTTAACCTCCATTTCGGAGAAATTCTCTCGCTGCATTTTGCTAAAGATTCCGCGGGCATACGACTCGATCATAGGAGCAAAGCAGAAGACGGATTGCCCCTTGCTGATGAATCCTTGTTTGCGAATCTCTCCAGCCCAATCGTAAAGCTCGCCAAAAAGATACTTATGGACAGCTTGAAGGTGCTTAAGATCGAAGTTCCCAGTCGGAATATCGTCGTCACTTCGCTTCGATTTAACAAACTTAGAGTTTGTGATTTGACTCTCTAATTCGAATAGCAGGTCCTGATGTTTGATCCCGAATTTGTTTCGCAATATCTGGGTGCCAGGATAGACATAAGGATCCTCCAGAGAATCGTATTTGTAATCGTACTCATCAGACACGGTCGCGCGCCTCCTGCTTTGCGAGAGCTTCGGCGACATATTTCTTGATCAGATCTTGTCTGGAAATTTCGCCTCGAACCATTTTCCATAGATCTTCAACTTCATTAGCAGGAACCGTTCGGCCTTCGCATGCCGATGTATGGACAGCGGCCGCAATTGCAGATTCAGCACTGGGAAAAATTCCGTATCGTTGCTTGACCGGCTTAAGTGTCAATTCAATGCTCAATCCGATTGCTTCCGCATACCGCTGGAGAGCAGATAAGGTGACGTCGGCTCCTGTAAGCAGACGTTTTTCGAGACGCGCAACCGCCGATTGAGTCGTGGCCATTGCTCGGGCAACTTCGGTTTGCGACAGGCCACGTTCCTTTCTGTAAAAGACCATGGCGGAGGTGTGAGTAGCAAGGTCCATTGCAGTTAAAACAGAAAGAATTTGCGATATTATAGCAAAAGAGTCATATTTGACGCTTTTTGATAAACGGTTACAGCCACCGATGCTAGTGAATTTTCTTGCCGGCGTCACAAGCTTCTTTGTTGCTGCCGGAGATGACTTTTCTCTTAGTCACACTGGTTCACGGCAAGCGGCAACCGCCTTCTTGGGGGATGTGGTTTTTTGGTGCCGAACAACAGAAAAGAAAAAAGGCCTGAGAACAAATTTTCTCAAGCCCTTTTTCCTTTGCACTTCAAGGTGATTATCACTAATCACTAACGCGCAGTTTTTGTATTTTTTGGCGGAGAAGGAGGGATTCGAACCCTCGAGACCAGTTATTTTTGATCTGCACCCTTAGCAGGGGTGTGCCTTCAGCCACTCGGCCACTTCTCCGACCGCGCAAATTCCACCATACATGGAAAAGCAATTGCGGTGAGCGCTGAATATTACAGAAAAGTTCGGATGATTGCAAAAACGCCATTACAAAAATCGGCATCAAACATTCGCAGCTGCCTGAGGCCAACTAAAATCCGCTCAACGAATTTTGTCCGAGCCAAATGAACCGACTTTTCTTTCTGGGTTTTCTCTTTACCGTCATTGCCTCCGTCTTTTGGGGCGCCATGGGTACGGCCGTGCAGCATCTGTTTCAGATCAAAAGCGGCTTTTTTGCTCTGGGTCTTGTGACGTTGCGTCAGTTGTCAGCCGGGGTGCTGTTTGTGGCTATCGGCACGCTGATCATGCCTCGAAAGATGTGGTCGATTTTCAATGACCGCAAGCTTTTATTGGAAATCCTCACGAGTGGTGCGCTGGTGTTTTTGGCCCACTTCTGCTTTTTTCAATCGATTTCCTACTCCAATGCCGGCACCGCTGCGATTTTTCTGACGCTCAATCCCATGCTGGCCGGTCTGTGGCTGGCGCTGGTAAGAGGTACGAAGATGTCGTCCGTGGAGTGCATTTGTGCCGTATTGGCCGCTGCCGGCGTAGCGCTGATGGTGACCGATGGCGACTTCTCCGGTCTGAAGTTCTCGCCGATGGCCGTCGTTTGGGGACTCTGTTCGGCAGTGTTTGCAACGGCCTTCAGCATTCAACCGCAGAAGCCTTCGGCAAAGGCCGGTGTTACGGTTGTTGTGGCATGGGCATTTCTCTTCGGCGGAGTGATTGCTTCTTTCTTCTGCCCGCCCTGGACGCTTAATGTAAATTGGAACTGGGTGGTGACGGCCGATTTTGCCTTTATCGTGGTTTTTGGCACGGTGGCGGCATTCTGGCTTTATCTTACCGGGTTGAAATACATTTCCCCGGTGGTCTCCGGTTTGGTGGTGTGTCTCGAGCCGCTCTCTGCCATCGTTTTCTCGATGGTGCTTTTGGGGGATGTGCTCGGACTTTGGCAGGCAGTAGGCGTGGTGCTGGTGCTTGCCAATATCTGCCTGCTTGCTTTGGCGCGTCGATAGGTTAAATCGAAGTTTTGTTCGATTGTGCCGAGATGCGTGATGCTATCTCGGCAGCACGCTTTTGGGCGTCGCGATATGAAAATTCGCAGCCGCACCATGTTTGGTTGTAAAAACCGTAGAACTTCAAAAGCGCATTGCGGCGGTCCTGCAGACCGTCTTTTCTCCAGTTCTTGTCCCAGTATTGAACGTCATCGTACTGAGCAGCCGCTTCTTTGCCTGCAGCATTGACCTGGTCAAGATTTTTCCAGCGGCTTGAAGCCAGGGTGGTGGTAAAACGGGCAATGCCACGGTCGTGGGCCAGCTTGGCCGCTGCACGCAGGCGAACTGAGAAACAGACCGTGCATCGGCGGCCGCGTTCGGGTTCATTTTCGAGTCCCTTGACGGCATCAAGCCATGCTTTGTGATCCCAGTCGCCGTCGACGACCTCCACGCCGAGTTTTTGACAGTGTGCCGTGAGTTCGTTTTTTCTCTTCTCGTACTCGGCCTGAGGGAAGATGTTAGGGTTGAAATAGAAGACGACGGGACGGATGTCGTGAGCGAGCATCCACTCGAGCACGGCCGCGGAACACGGCGCGCAGCAACTGTGAAGAATGACTGTTTCCATGGTGGCTAAGTTTAGCCTCGCGGATGTGACAAAAGCCTGAATTCGCAAAAAAATATTGGGTCTCTGTGTTTACTTTATGTCGGTTTTGTGTCAGAATGCGGACTCTCTAATTTTTTTGGCGCACCGGATTTGCGCCCGCGACCGATCGAGATACGACGGCGCCGGCAATCCCGTGCGATGTATCAACAACTAACATCCTAGGATCAGGTGCTTATCAATGCCCACCATTCGCGTTAAGGAAAACGAACCCTTTGAGGTTGCGCTTCGTCGTTTCAAGCGCACCATCGAAAAGTCCGGCCTGCTGACCGAGCTTCGTGCCCGTGAGTTCTACGAAAAGCCCACGGCAGAACGTAAGCGCAAGAAGGCTGCTGCCATCAAGCGTCACTACAAGCGTCTTCGCAGCATGATGCTGCCCAAGAAGCTGTACTAATCGCTCGCGCAGTACAGACTGAAGCCGGCATTGATTAAGACGCCGGAATTAGCTTGATAAGCCAGAGAAAGACGGCCGTCTCGACAGTGAGTTGGCCGTTTTTTCTTGCAGTTGGAGAAAAAGAATGACGATCAAGGAACGCATTACCGAAGACATGAAGAGCGCCATGCGTGCACACGATACGGCACGCCTGTCGGCTCTGCGCTTGCTGCTGGCCGCTATTAAGCAGCGCGAAGTGGATGACCGCGTTGAGGCCACCGACGAACTCGTGACCGGCGTCATTGGCAAGCTTATCAAGCAGCGCCGCGACTCCGTGAAGCAGTATACGGATGCCGGCCGCGCTGACCTCGCGCAGAAGGAACAGGACGAAATCGATACGTTGTCGGTGTACATGCCCGCCCAGATGTCCGACGACGACATCAAGGCAATCGTGGCGGCAGCTATCGAAGAAACCGGCGCCAGCGGCATGGCTGCCATGGGCAAGGTCATGGGCATCGTCAAGGCCAAGTGTGCCGGCAAGGCTGATATGGGTCGCGTGTCAGCGCTTGTGAAGGCAGCTCTGTCGGCCTAACAGGCGTTTCAGGCGCAATGAGCTGCAGTCCGATTCGGGCTGTAGCGCTGAAGGAAGCTGCGGTGAGCACCAGGCCGGCGAGCAATCGTCTCGGTTCGGCGCACCGCAGTTTTTGTTTTTTCACTCTTTTTTCTGGCAGCAAATGATCCCGGAGAGTTTCATTCAAGAGCTTTTGAGCCGCATTGACATTGTTGAAGTGATCAACAAGGTCTCGCCCTTGAAGCGCACCGGGAAGAATTTCATGTGCTGCTGTCCGTTTCACAAGGAAAAGACGCCGTCTTTTTCCGTGAGCCAGCAAAAGCAGTTCTTCAAGTGCTTCGGCTGCGGAGCATCCGGCAATGTCATCGGCTTTCTCATGCGCTATGAGGGGCTCTCGTATCCGGAAGCCATCCGAAAACTTGCCGAATCGATCGGTATGACGGTGCCCGAAGCCCCGCGTGAGCGTGAACAACGCACGCGTGTGCGCTCGCTGACCGACATGATGAAGGCGGCTGCCGACTACTATTGCGCCAGTCTGAGAACCAATACCCGCACGATTGAGTATCTCAAACGTCGCGGCATCACGGGAGAGACGGCCGCTCGCTTTGCGCTGGGCTATTCGCCTGATTCATGGCAACCGCTCAAGGACGTGTTCGGCGAGCAGTACGCCAGCAAGGATCTCGAAGAAGAAGGCGGCTGCGGACTTGTGATTCACAACGGAGACAAACGTTACGATCGTTTCCGTGGGCGTCTGATGTTTCCGATCCGCAATCCACGCGGCCAGGTGATCGCCTTTGGCGCCCGAACTCTCAACGGCGACGAGCACCCGAAGTATCTCAATAGTCCCGAGACGGCGCTTTATCACAAGAGTCGTGAAATCTACGGTCTCTATGAGGCCTCAGCCAGCATCCGAGAAAAGCATCGCGCCATTGTCTGCGAAGGCTACATGGACGTGATACAGCTTTCGCAGGCGGGTTTTACCGAAGCGTGTGCGGCACTCGGTACGGCTGTGACCGCCGAGCATGTGCAAAAACTCTTGCGTTCGGTTGATACGGTTTACTTCAGTTTCGACGGCGACAGCGCCGGTCAGCACGCGCTGCGTCGCGCTCTGGAGGCGGCTCTGCCCGTTGTGGAAGACGATCAGGAAATCCGTTTTGTCGTTCTACCGCCCGAGCATGATCCCGATAGCCTCATCAAGGAAAGGGGAGCTCAGGCCTTTGAAGACGAATTGAAAAAGAGCCTGACGCTTACGCAGTATTTCGTGCGTTCGGTGTCCGAAGGCAAGGATTTGGGCACGGCCGAAGGCCGCAGCCAGTTTGTGGCAGAAAGTAAGCCCCTGATTGTGTCGATGCGCTCGGCGCCCATTTTGCGCAAGCAGTTGGTGGGCGAACTCGCCATGCACGCTCGCATGAGCCCTGATGAAGTTGAGCGCTTATGCGGCATTGCCACAGTAAGAAAGCTCCCTGCAGCCAACCCCGCAACGGGGATGCGCTTTGACGCGCGGCGCAATCGAAGCTACGGAGGCGGTGCGTTACGAAAGCCCTTTTTCGGCACTGGCGCCGAACCCGTGTCGCTAGCTCCCACAGGAGATATTCGCGAGCGCTTGCTGCAAAACATCCTCAACTACCCGGCGCTGGCCGTGGAGTTTTCCTCCCGCATCGAAGAGGAATTCGTCGGCAGCGAGGTGGAAGCCGCCCGCGAAATTCTTGAAGTCTGGCGCACCGTGACCGGAGAAGAGGAGCCGCTGTTGCAGAGTCAATTGATTTTGGAGCGATTGCAGTCAAGTCGGCACTACGCACACTACTGTGATCTGGTGGCGCGTGAGATGGTGCTGCAAACACCGGAAAATGCCGCTCGCGTCGAGGTGGAGCTCACGTTTGACCGGCTTGAGCTTCAGCGTATCGAAGCCAATCTTATGCAGGCTACGCTCGAAGCCAAGCCCGACATCCGGCGCGTCATGGGACTTGACGCCAAGCGCAAAGTTCTCAAGGCCCGCATCGATGAAGTGCAAAAGCAGTTTGCGCTTCACCATGGTGCGGACATCTAGCCGATCGGATTGAGCACGAGCGTGAGCGCGATCGCCCACATCACAAGGGCGATCAGCGTGTCAAGAATGCGCCATGCCTTCGGGTTTTGAAAGATTGGAAGCAGGAGTCGCGCTCCGAAACCGAGGCCGGTGAACCACAGTACGCTTGCCGTTAGGGCCCCCGAGGCAAATGTCCACTTCAAATCCTTTCCGTACTGAGCGGCAATGGAGCCGAGCAGCACGACCGTATCCAGATAAACGTGCGGATTTAGAAATGTGAAGGCCAGACACGATGTGATTGCCTTCATGAGTGAGCCCGCACCGACCTCCGAAATCTCCATTGACCCGTTGCCCGAAGCCGCTCGCCTTGCGGCTGAGATCCCGTAGACCGTCAGAAAAAGCGCGCCGCCCCAGCGGAAAAACTCCAGAAGCCACTCGTTGGTTCGTATCAGCGCACCCATCCCCGCTACGCCAGCGCAAATGCAAAGGATGTCACCTCCGATGCACACGAGAACAACCGGCAGCACGTGCTGACGGAGCAGGCCCTGTCGGAGGACAAAGGCATTTTGCGCTCCGATGGCAATGATGAGACCGGCACCGGTTCCCAGACCGGAAAGAAACGTGGCAAGCATGTGGCAAATCAAGTTCAGTGCGCGAAGGAAATGCACCAGAAACGGTTGAGGCTAAAGCAATGTGCTGATCCGCTTCGGAGCAGTCGATGTTGCACACGAGGGAATCGACGGAGGAGCACTTTAGCCCAAAGTGAGTTGGTTCGTGTGAGAGTTCGTCGTGTTTTTGGGCGAACTCATGCGATTCAACAGTGCTTTCTTGCAATCTGGCACAGCGATTGCTTGTGTGGCATATGGAATTTGTGCAACAAAAAAAGGAGGCCGCGCATGAAATTCGTAGTTGCTGTCATCAAACCTTTCAAGCTTGACGAGGTGCGCGAAGCGCTGTCCGAAGCCGGCATCAACGGGCTTACGGTGACCGAAGCCAAGGGTTTTGGCAGGCAGAAAGGGCACACGGAACTCTACCGAGGTGCCGAATACGTGGTGGATTTTCTGCCCAAGGTAAAGCTCGAAATCGCCGTATCGGACGATATGGCTGAAGTTGCCGTTGAAACGATTCAAAAAACGGCATACACGGGAAAAATCGGAGACGGAAAACTTTTTGTCTTTGATCTGGCTGCAGCCGTGCGCATTCGCACGGGCGAAAGAGACGACGTGGCACTTTAAGTCCTACAGCCACATAAAACCAAAATAAGAAACAAACAGGGAGACCATCGATGAATACTTCAACCAAGGGGGCCGTATTGTCGGCACTTCTGACAATTTCGGGGTGCGCAGCTGCCGACACGGTCGAAAGCGCGATTGACAAGGCTGATGTTGCCTGGATGCTGGTGGCAACGACGCTGGTGCTTTTCATGACAATTCCGGGGATCGCGCTTTTTTACGGCGGAATGAGCCGAAAGAAAAACGTGCTCTCCGTGCTGGCGCAGACAACGGTAATTTGTTGTGCTCTTACTTTGCTGTGGTTTGTCGCGGGCTATTCGCTCGCATTTGCCCCGGGCAACGCTTTCGTCGGCGGCCTGGATCACGCGTTTTTGCGGGGCATTGACATCAAGTCGACGACGGGCAGTATTCCCACGTATCTTTTCGTCATCTTCCAGATGACGTTTGCCGTGCTGACGGCGGCGCTCATGATCGGCTCGTTTGCCGGCCGCATGAAGTTTTCTGCCATGCTGGTCTTTATGCTGTTGTGGTCGGCTTTTGTGTACGCGCCCATTTGCCATTGGGTTTGGGCCGAGGGCGGCATCTTCTTTGAGATGGGAGCGCTTGACTACGCCGGAGGTACCGTTGTTCACATCAATGCGGGCATTGCCGGTTTGGTCGGTTGTCTGGTGATCGGCAAACGTTTGGGGTATGGTCGAGAAGCGATGAGTCCGCACAACTTAACGTTCACCATGATCGGCGCCTGCGTGTTGTGGATCGGTTGGTTCGGATTTAACGGCGGTTCGGGGCTTGCGGCCAATGAGCGGGCGGTGCTGGCGATTCTTGTGAGCCAGATTGCGGCGGCTGCGGCCGGCTGCAGCTGGATGGCCTGCGAATGGATTTTGCGCGGAAAGCCTTCTTTGCTCGGCATGGTCTCCGGTGCCGTGGCCGGACTCGTGGTGATTACGCCGGCCTCGGGTTTTGTCGAGCCGCTTCCGGCTTTGTTGATGGGGCTTCTCGGCGGCGTCGTGTGCTTCTGGGGCGCCACGGGGCTCAAGCGCCGCATGGGTTGGGACGATTCGCTTGACGCTTTCGGCGTGCACGGTGTCGGCGGCATCCTGGGCGCAATTCTCACGGGTGTCTTTGCTTCAAGCGCTGTGACCGGAGCGGCGACACTACCGGTTCTTGAACAGGTTGGCATCCAGGCGGCCAGCGTGGCGGCAACGCTTGTATACGGCGGCTTGGCGAGTTTCGTTCTGTTCAAGCTCGTTGATCTGCTGTTTGGTCTTCGTGTTGACACAGAAGCCGAGCGTCAGGGGCTTGACCTGGCATTGCATGGTGAGCGAGTCGAGTAAGCCGCGCATGATAGGAAATCTTCTGGGCGGAGTTTGCTCCGGGTAAAACAATAGGAAAAAAACTAGAATCTTGACCGTGAAAAGACTAAAATGCGAAACTCGTGTTGGAGTCTTTTGATACCGGTAAAAGACCGCCCAGGAGATGAGAGCAATCCATCGGAGGCGAGCGACACGATTCAGAATAGAGGCGTACCCGCAATCAACTGGCCGATTCGGCAAAGGGGGAATGTACCCGGCCGACGGCGTGCGCGATTCAGCTCGTAGAGAACTCAAGGGACGCATGTTTTGATGCAGGAACGGAAACGCGTTTTTCCGCCTGATCAAACCAGAAAAACAATGGAGCCGGTAAAGGCAAAGCGTGCCTGAGGGGTGTGCTTTGGAGAAAAAATAGTCGACTTGATAAGAAGGTTCTGAGCAGTTTCATCGTTTTCCAGCATTTTCAATTCACCGCCCGCATTCGAACTCGAAGGTGTTGCGGGCTTTGTCGTGTGTGCACGTTTTGGGTGAATGAGGCCGATTCGAGGTTGCCGACAAAGACATTGAAACTGCCGATGCTTTCTTTTTTCTGACTGAGCTGAAGTTTTACTTAGTTATGACAAAAAAAACCGAAAACACTGTCGCTGACATCGTTTTTCCCGATCTTGCCGCCATTGAATGGATTGCGCACGCGCCTGCAATCAAGGTGGGCGGCGATGTGGTCATCGTGAGCGATGATCTGGTTGAAGAGGTGTCTGCTGCGCCTGCCAAGAAGCCTCGTAAGAGCTCCAAGAAGACCGAGGTCGCCGGCGAAGACAAGCCCAAGGCCAAACCTGGTCGTAAGCCCGGCCGCAAGGCAGCTGCAAAGAAAGACGACATGGACGACATCGGTGACGACGAGATGATCGATCTCGATATGGACGCCGATGAAGAGGGCGGTGAAGATCTTTCGGAACTTGAAGAACTCGATCGTGTGTCCGATGGTGTCGACGCATCGAGCGATTCCGAAGACCATGTGCCCAACGGCTACAGCTCTCTGGTTCGCCTCGGCCGCCAGCGCGGTTGGGTGACCGTGGCCGAAATCAACGACCATTTGCCTGACAACGTCGTGCGCAACGAAGAGTCGTTGAGCGAAATCACCGAACAGCTGTTGCGTTTGTCGATTCAGGTGTTTGAAGCGCCGCCGAGCGAAGACGACATCCTGATGAACGAGCCGGTGAGCGACGACGAAGATATCAGCGAAGAAGACGCTGCCGCCATGCTCACGCCGGAAGAAAGCGCGGGCTTGTCCAAGGATCCGCTGCGCGCCTACCTGCGCGGCGTGGGTTCTCACAAGTTGCTCACGCGCGCCGGTGAAATTGAAGTCGCCAAGCAGATCGAAATGTACACAGCCAAGCTCTTGTCGGCCATCATTCAGCATCCGATGGCCGTTGAGAAACTGGTTGAAATCGCCCAAGGCCTCAAGGAAGACAACGCTGATATCGATACGGTGATTGACGGCTTCACCGACAACCAGGCCCTGGCCGAAATGGACGAAAACGAAGAGGTCGGCAGCGACGAAGTGGCTACCGACATCGGCGCGGCAGCCATGACGACCGAACAGCTCGAAGAGATGAAACAGCGCGCCATCGAAATGTTCGAATCCTGCAGTCACTATCTGCAGGCTATTCGCGACAGCTTCGGCGACCCCAAGCGCTTGCAGGCATACAAAGATGCTCGTGCCGCCATCGCTTTCGAACTCGCTCCGGTTCGCTTTGCCGTCAAGGCCGTCACCGTTCTTACTGAACACATCACGCAGCACATGGATGCCGTCAACGAAAACATCCGTCAGCTGCGCGCCCTGATGGTTGATCGCTGCGGCTATCCCCTCAAGGCCTTCCTTGAGGAAGTCAACACGCGCATTACCGATCCGGCCTGGATCGATGAAGCGCAGAAGGCCGGTCAGCCCTACAGCGTTCGCATTGAAGAAAACCGTCCGTTGCTTGCACACCTGCAGGATCAGTTGCGCGTAGCCGAACAGACGGCTCTGCTCTCGATTGCCGATCAGCGCGATCTGGCTCGTCAAGTGCGTCTGGCCCAAACCAATCTGGCCAATGCCAAGGCCAAGATGATCGAAGCCAACCTGCGTCTGGTGATCTCCATTGCCAAGGGGTATGTTAACCGCGGCTTGGCGATGACCGACCTGATTCAGGAAGGCAATCTGGGGCTGATGAAGGCCGTCGACAAGTTCGAATACCGTCGTGGCTACAAGTTCTCGACCTATGCCACCTGGTGGGTGCGCCAGTCCGTTACGCGTGCCGTGGCTGACTACGGCAACACCATCCGTATCCCGGTGCACATGACCGAGTCCTACAACAAGATTCGTCGCGTGCGTCAGCGCATCCTACAGGAACGCGGCCGCAACCCGACCGATGCCGAGCTTTCGGAATTGTCCGGCGTGCCGCTTGCCAAGGTGCAGCTGCTTACGCAGGCCATGCGAGGCGTGGAATCGATCGATGCTCCGATCGGCGACGACGAGGATGCAAGCCGTTTGGACTTTGTGAAGGGTGACGAATCGGACGATCCGCAGCGCAAGTTCCTTCGCATGGCGATGGAAGAAGAAATCAAGCGTTCGCTCAATGAACTGATGCCGCGCGAAGCCCAGGTTCTGCGCCTGCGTTACGGCATCGGCACCAACCATGACCACACTCTTGAAGAAGTGGGACAGGCCATGGGGCTGACGCGTGAACGCGTCCGCCAGATTGAAAGTGCAGCCATTCGCAAGCTGCGCAGTCCTGACTTCCAGGAACGCTTGCGCGACTACCTGCAGGTAGCCAATTCTCTCGACTAATCGCATCGGCCCAAAGCTGATTCGAAGAAGGCGGTTTCCGAATTCGGTGCCGCCTTTTTTTGCGCCTGTGGACAGTCTGACAAATTTGTCTTTAACCGCTCCGATTTTTGCTGAAAAAGCGGCAAAAATTAGTGAAATTTCCACGAATGCGCTCTATTCAGTCGTTAAACTTATTCCTTAGGCTGCAGCGTGACAACAATCTTTTTGTCGCGCATGCCGCACGTTGTTTGAACCCTCTATCTGTCGCACCGCCCAATGGATCACTCCCTTCCGCTTCTTTTTACTTTGGCACTAGCCTTCGTCTTGGCGCTTATCTTCGGCTGCATTGCCGAAAAGCTGAAGTGTCCGGCCTTGGTCGGCTTTTTGTGTGCGGGCATCCTTTGCAGCAGTAATACGCCGGGACCGACGGCCGACATGGAAATCGCCATGCAGCTTTCAGAAGTCGGCGTCATCCTGTTGATGTTCGGAGTGGGGCTTCATTTCTCGATTTCCGATCTCTTAAAAGTCAAGGGCATTGCGGTTCCGGGGGCGGTCTTACAAATGACGATAGCGACCTTGTTGGGGTTGCTGTTTGCCGTTTATGTCTGGGAGTGGAGCCTTGCTTCGGGGCTTATCTTCGGCCTGTGCCTGTCCTGCGCATCGACCGTGGTGCTGCTTAAAGCTCTGGAAATGCACGGGCATCTGAACACGGTTGACGGACAGATTTCCGTCGGCTGGCTGGTTGTGGAAGACATTGCGACGGTACTGATTCTTGTGTTGTTGCCGCCGATAGCCCAGATCATGGGCGTTGCGCCGGGCGGCAGCGAAGCGGCTGAACCGATGACGGCAAGCGGCATTGCATACGTGATTGCCTCGACGTTGCTGCACGTTGTGGCCTTTGTGGCCATCATGATGGTGGTCGGCCGCAAGTTCATCCCCTGGGTGCTTTGGCAGATTGCCAAGACAGGGTCGCGCGAACTTTTCACGCTGTCGATTCTCACCGCTTCGGTGGGAATCGCATACGGCGCGGCGGCGGTCTTTGACGTGAGTTTTGCTCTAGGGGCCTTCTTTGCCGGTATGGTGATGCGTGAAAGTAAGTACGCGCACCGCGCCGCATCCGATTCGCTGCCGCTGCAGGACGCTTTCTCGGTGCTCTTTTTCGTGGGCGTCGGGATGATGCTCGATTGGCGCGTCATCATCGAAGAGCCGTGGTCAATTCTCACGATGCTTGCCATTATCATGATCGGCAAGTCGCTTACTGCCTTCTGCTTGGTGCATTTTTTGCGCTACCCGCTGCATACGTCTCTGAACGTCGGCGCGGCGCTCGCGCAGATCGGCGAATTTTCGTTCATTTTGGCCGCGCAAGGCATTGCGCTTGGCATGACCGATCAGAAGATGCTTTCGATGGTGGTGGCTTCAGCCATTTTGTCGATTGCTCTCAATCCGGTGATGTTTGCGATGATTCCCTATGTGCGCCGCTTCTCGGTGCGCTACTTTGCTTGGGCGCGTGCTGCGGCGATGCTCACCGATCCATACTCGGTGCTGCCCAAGGAGACCTCGCGCCGCATGCTCATGGGGCAGACCATTTTGGTAGGTACCGGCTCGGTGACTCGCGCCGTTGCCAAGCGTCTGTCAGACGATGACGTTCCGTTTGTGTGCATATCCGAGGACAAGTCCTTTGCCGAAGAACTGCGCAGCCAGAAGCACGCAGTGATCAGCGGCGATGCTGCCGATCCGATGGTTCTTGTTCAGGGGCATATCGTGACGGCCGCGCAGCTGATGGTGATTGACATTGATCCGGTAAAGACGCTCAAGATCGTTGAAATGGCCAAGCAGCTCAATCCCGATCTCAATATCATGGCTCGCGCGGGTTCGCACGACGAGGTCGAACATCTCAAGTCCGAGGGTATTGCGAAGGTGTATCTCGATTCCGAGAGCGTTTCGGAAGTGCTCACCGGCAACATTCTCGATTACTATAAGAAAGACGAGGAACAAGGCGAGCAGGGGGCGGTTCAGTCCCAATCTGCTCATTGAGTAAGAGGAAGACAGCGAAATGGAAATTTCTCCGGTTGTTTGCTGGCTTGTGGCCGGACTTCTTCTGGTTGGCGTCGATATGTTGCTCGGCACCTTCTATCTTTTGGTGATGGGGCTTGCGGCCGGATGCGGTGCGCTGGCAGCTTGGGGCGGCTTGTCGGTCGGCTGGCAGTTTTCCGTCTTTGCTGTCGCTACCATCGTGGGCAGTCTGATCGTGCAGCGTTTTCGTAGCGCCAAACCCACCGAGAGCGACGCTTTGCAGCAGCCCGATGTCGGGCAGAACGTCACGGTTAAGAAATGGAACGACGACGGTACGACGCAGGTTTCCTACCGAGGCGCTCTGTGGACCGCATACACCGCGCAACAATCCGAGCTTTCGGTCGGCGTTTGGCGTATTGTGCGAGTCGAGGGCACGCGGTTGCTGATTGAACCGGCTTCGCACTGAACATTCTTGTAGCAGGATCGAATATGGCCATATCCAACTTTTTGATTTTCTCGGTTTTCTTCGTTTTGCTCGCCGTTGTGTTCGTCACGCAATGCATCAAGGTGGTGCCGCAGCAAAACGCATGGGTGGTTGAGCGTCTCGGTAAATTCCACAGCGTGCTCACGCCGGGGCTCAATATCATCATTCCCTTCATCGACCGCGTCGCTTATAAGCACAGCCTCAAGGAAGTGCCTCTGGACACGCCTAGCCAGGTTTGCATCACGAAGGACAATACGCAGCTTACTGTCGACGGCGTGCTCTTTTTCCAGGTGACGGATCCGCAGCGAGCAAGTTACGGTACGAGCAACTACATCATCGCCATCACGCAGCTTGCGCAAACCACGCTTCGCAGCGTCGTGGGCCGTATGGAGCTCGATAAGACCTTCGAGGAACGCGATCTCATCAACAAGTCCGTGGTGACGGCCATTGACGAAGCCGCTCTCAACTGGGGCGTGAAGGTTCTTCGCTACGAGATCAAGGATCTGACGCCGCCCGCGGTCATCTTGCAGGCCATGCAGCAACAGATCACCGCCGAGCGCGAAAAGCGCGCCGTGGTAGCGGCTTCCGAAGGTCGCAAGCTCGAACAGATCAATCTGGCGACCGGCGCTAAGGAAGCGGCCATTGCTCAGTCCGAGGGCGAAAAACAGGCCGAAATCAACAAAGCTCAAGGTCAGGCTGCGGCGACGCTTGCTATTGCGCAGGCAACCGCCGAAGCACTTCGCATGGTGGCTGAAGCAACTAACGCTCCCGGAGGCATGAACGCCGTCAATCTGCAGGTCGCCGAGAAATACGTTGAAGCGTTCTCCAAGCTTGCCAAGGAAGGCAATACGTTGGTGGTCCCTGCCAACCTGGGTGATCTGTCGACACTGATTACCTCCGCGATGACGATGGTCAAGGGCGTCGGCGCCAACGGTGGTGCAACCCAGGTGCTTCCGAAGTCCTAAGCGAAAGGTTGCGCTATGACCGACACGACGCAAGACAAGACGGCAGGCAAGAGAGGCGCCGAGCATCTGGGCTTTGAGCTTGCCGAGGGTGAGGGCTTTAATCGCGACCGCGTAAGCGTGTTTCTACTTTTGAACCTCGTTGTGCAGTCCTATGCAGAGCACCAGATGGCCGGATTCGGGGGAAACGCCGAAAATCTCAGCCTGGCTGCGTTTCTGCGGGAGGTGACGGGGCTCTTTCAGGGGCGTTATCCCGAAGTTCTTCGGGGATACGGCGAAGACGAGGGATGGAGTGGCAAACCTTTTACCTCCTGGCTTCGGGCGCGTATGGTCGAAGATCTCACAGAGCAGGACCGCGACTGCTTTGCCTGGAAGGACGATGCGTATCTCGTGGCGTTTGCGGTGAGCAAAATGGCAGTTGAGCTTCACGGTCTGTTTGCCGAGCAGCTGCAGGAAGACAAAACGATGGACGAAGCGCAGGCCATCGGAGGCAAGATTCTGTCCTTTTGCGCACGCTGGTCTCTGATTCTGAGCGGCGACGAAACGCCGCTTCCCGATTTTGCTGAAGAAACAAAGGATAAGTTCGATGAGTAGTTGCGGATCCTGCCGTTCGGGCCGATGCGGTGATTTTTCTTCCAAGGCGGTCGGTCTGCCGAGTTTGGCCGCCATTGACGTTGTCGAGCGCATTTTGCTTCAGGCCGTCAAAAACACGGCGCAGCGTTCGGTTGACGCTTCTGAGGGAAAGTTGTCTCGCCAGGATTTGGTTGATGCAGATCTGAAGCTTGTGACGTGGCTCACGGACACCTTTGCCGGCCGCAACCGTCATTTTGAAACTGCCGAAGGTTGGAATCCGACGGGGCTGGCTCAGTATCTGCGAGAAGGCATGGGAGAGCGGGTGCGCGACGTTTTGGGCGGAAAGTTGCCCGATGGTGATTACGAGATGATCGAAATCGGTGCGCGTCTCTTTCTGAACAATGCCTATGTGCTTTTGGAGCAAATCGGTCTGATGGGCAACGGCAACCTCTCGGGACTGGAGCAAAACGACAGCGTGCTGTCTTTTGTCAACTATTGGTCATGCCTGCTCACGGGCTGCCCCTTTGCCGATGACTGATCGACATGCCTTTATTTCAGCGAAGCGCCCTTAAGGAGGGCGTGAGTCCCAGAGAAGCTTTCGGTTGGGCTCTTTTTGACGCCGCCAATTCCGGCTATAGCACGGTTGTGCTCACAGCCGTTTTCAACGCCTACTTTGTATCCACGGTTTGCGGCGACGCTTCCTGGGCGACGTTTCTCTGGAGTTGCGCCGTAGGCGCGGCCAATGCCATCTCCATGCTTCTGATGCCTGCGATCGGGCGCGTGGCCGATCTGACGGCCACCAAAAAGAAGTGGCTGATTGCCGCAACGATTCTGTGTGTTTCGGCCACCGCCTTGCTTGCTTTGTCCGGCCCCGGCACGTACATACTTTCAGTGGCGATGCTCATCGTGAGCTACATCGGTTACAACGTGGGCGAATCGCTCAACTCTGCCTTCTTGCCCGAAATATCCCGCCCCGAAGCCGTGGGCAAGGTCTCGGGCTGGGGATGGTCGCTCGGCTACGTCGGAGGCTTGATTACGCTTGGGCTTTGTCTTGCGGTGGTCACTGCGGGGCAATCGCAGGGGCTCGGAATGGATTCTCTGGTGGCGGCAACCAACATCATCACCGCCGCTGTCTTTTTCGTGGTGAGCCTTCCGGTATTCATGTGGCTTAAGGAGCGCGCCGTGCCGCAGGTGCACGGAGTCGCCCAGCTTAAGACCGCCATGGCGCAGGACGTAGACAAGGGTAAGACGGCCGAGACACTCATGAAGTTTGTCGACTTCCGCTATCTCGTCGTCTGCGGCTTTTTCTACCAGTGCGGCGTGGCAACGGTCATTACGTTGGCTGCGGTGTACGCTTCGGCCGTGATGGGTTTCGGTCTGACTGAAACGCTCGTGATGGTGCTTTTGGTGAACATCACGGCTGCCGTCGGCGCTTTTGGCTTTGGCTACATACAGGATAGAATCGGACACAAATTGGCGCTTGCGCTGACCTTGTTGCTATGGATCGCGATGGTGGCTACAGCGGCAAGTGCGCAGACGAGCGCTGTGTTTTGGGTGGCGGCAAATCTGGCCGGTCTTGCGATGGGGTCGAGCCAGTCTGCCGGACGTGCGCTGGTGGCCGTGTTTGCGCCCGAAAAGAAACTTGCCTGTTTTTACGGGATATGGAATATGGCGTTGTGGCTCTCGGCGGTCATCGGGCCCATCACGTACGGTGCTGTGACTTGGATGACGGGGAACAATCAAAGGCTCGCTATTGTGGTGACGGGATTATTCTTTGTGGCCGGGCTCATTGCGCTGATTCCTGTTAAGGTTGCCCGCGGAGCTGCGCTTGCGCAGGCAGAAAATCAACTAGATGGACAATAACAATGCTTGATTTTTCATACTACAACCCGACGCGTCTCATTTTCGGCCGCGGGTCCGAAACGAAAGTGGCGGCCAGCTTCCGGCCGTTTGCAGGCGACTCCGGCCGCGTGCTTTTGGTCTACGGCGGCGGAAGTGCCGTTCGTTCAGGTCTGATTGGTCGCGTGACGGAAAGTTTTGAAAAAGAAGGCATGACCGTGATCGCCAAGGGCGGCGTTCGCCCCAATCCCACCATTGATCTGGTGCGTGAGATGATCGAGGTGATCAAGGCAGAAAACATTGAGGCGGTGCTTGCTGTCGGCGGCGGCAGCGTCATTGATACGGCCAAGGCTGCGGCGGCGGGTGCCGTTTACGACGGCGACGTCTGGGACTTCTTCTGCGGTAAGGCCGTGCCGAAGGCGGCTATGCCGGTGGCGACGGTGCTTACGATTCCGGCAGCGGGCAGCGAACAGTCGATTCGTATGGTGATTTCCAACGGCAACGTCAAGGCCGGCTGCGGCAACGAATTCGTGCGTCCGAAGGTCTCGGCCATCAATCCCGAACTTTTCTTTACCCTGCCTCGGAACCAGATTTCGGCGGGCGTCTTCGACATGATGAGCCATATCATGGAGCGCTACTTTACCAATACGCCAGCTGTCGATTACACGACGGCGCAGGCCGAAGCCGCGCTGCGCGTGATCATGGAGCAAGGCCCCAAGCTGATGGCCGACAGCCAGGATTACGACGCCTGGGCTCAGATCGGTCTGGCCGGAAGCTTTGCGCACAACGGTTACTTCGGGCTCGGTTTTGAGGAAGACTGGGCCTGCCATGGCATCGAGCACGCGATCTCCGGTTGGGACGCCGAAATTACGCACGGCGCAGGCCTTGCCGTTGTGACGCCGGCTTGGCTTAGTTACGTTTGGAGCGCCAATCCGCAGCGCGTTTTGCGCTTTGCCCACGAAGTACTCGGCGTTAACGCTCCGGAAGGTACCGATCCCGAGCAAGTGGTTAAGCTTGCCGTTGCCAAACTCACGTCGTTCCTGATGGTGATGAATCTGCCGACGCGCCTGCATGAGCTCACCGACAAGGAAGTGCCGGTCAAGGAAATTGCCGCGGCAGCTGCTGCCGGCGGTACGCTCGGCCACTTCAAGCCTCTCACGCAGGGCGACATCGAAAAGATTCTGATGCTTGCCGCCTAATCAACTTTGCAAACCGACGATAAGGAGACGTCACGTGTCTCAAAACGATGTTGCACAAGCCGGCCGCTTTACGAACAAAAGCGCAGGACACTACAACCGTCTGAGCCTACGCAACGGCGTCTCTTTAAACGGTCTCACTCGCAATCCGCTGGATCTGGAAATTTTCTTTCAGGCGGCGCTGTTTTTTATCTCGCAAGCCGGCAAGGACGATTTCCTTGACCAGGAAACGTTCCTGGCGAGGTTGGAGTTTTTCCGCAGCCATCACGCAGCCTGGCTTGCCGGTACCACCGAGGAAATCTACGAGTGGATGCAGGGGTGCGGACTTGTGGTGCTGACCGACGACGGCGTGCGCTTTACAGCGCCCGTCTCGGATGAATTTGAGACGACCGATGCGGTGGTCGAGTACTGGCGGGAGCTTGAAGGAGAACGCGTCAGGCGCAGACATCGGGTGCGCGCTCAGCTTCAGGCCAAAAACCGGGAGGTCAATGCACCAAAGCCGATGAGCACCGATCCGGAGTTGGATCGCCGCCTGATGCAGGAGGCGTTGCGCATGGCCAAACTCGCCTATGACAACGATGAAGTGCCGGTCGGTGCCGTCATTGCGATGGATGGCAATATCGTAGCGGCAGCCATGAACGAAGTGGTTACTCGTCACGATCCGACCGCACATGCCGAAGTGCTCGTGATTCGCAAAGCCGCGGCGATGCTTGGCAATGAACGTCTCAACGGCGCGACGCTTTACGTGACGCTGGAACCCTGTCCGATGTGTGCCGCTGCCTGCAGTCTGGCGCGCCTGGCTCGTGTGGTGTGGGGCGCCGATGATCCCGACTGCGGCGGCATGCGCGGCGCCATTGATGTGGCCGCCAAAGCGCATTTGAATCACCGTCCGGAGATGACGCCCGGCGTACGTCGCGCCGAGTGCGAAAAGATTCTTCAGGACTTCTTCAAGGCCAAACGTAAGAAAGCGCAGGCTTGAGGATGGAGGTGCTGCACATGATCTGCGAGACTCCTTCTTCCGAAACCGTCATTGCGCCGGAATTGTGGATTTGCGCGCCTTCGCGTGCTCTCACTGTTGTGCCCGGCGATGAAAGAATTGATCACGAACGTATCGATGCGGCCAGCGGCGCCTTGCGTGCGTTGGGGTGGTCGGTGAAAGAGGCCGCTAATGTCCGACAAGTGGACAAGAGTTTTGCCGGCACCGATGCGCAGCGTGCGGCAGGTTTTGAAGAGGCGATGTGTGCTCCGCAGGCCGATCTGGTTTTGGCATTGCGCGGCGGCAGCGGTACGGCGCGTATTTTGGATCGGATCAATTGGGATCGCGTGGGGGCTTCGCACGCAGTCTTTATGGGATTGTCGGATCTCACGGCAATCAATCTTGCGCTTTATGCCAAGTGCGGCAAGGCGAGCTGGCAGGGGCCGGTTGCGGCAGCCTTTTCCATTCCCGATGAGACGAGGGTTGAATTTTTCATGAGGGCGATGAGTCGTCCGCTGTTTGAGGAAAAGCTTGTAGCGCAAGGCGAAGCGATCGAAGCCGAAGGTGTTTTGTGGGGCGGCAATCTGTCGGTGCTTACGTCACTAATCGGTACGCCGTATTTCCCTCAAATCGACGGCGGAATTCTGTATCTCGAGGACATCAATGAGCCGGCCTGGCGCGTCTCGAGAATGCTTTCTCAGTTGAAACTCTCGGGCGTATTGCAGCGCCAGAAGCTGATTCTCGCGGGAGACTTTACCGGAACCGATCGCAATGCCGGATCAGGAGCGGGGCGCTACACGCTCAGGGATGCGATGTCGGAATGCGGATTGCCTGTGGTGTACGGGTTGCCCTATGGCCACATCAATTCGACGATGTGTCTGCCGTTTGGCGTGTCGGGCCGTGTGACCCTACGCGATGAAACGCTCGTGATCCGAGCCGACAACTGTCCGGTGCCGACCGAATTTCCCGGTGCTCAACAGGCAAATGCCCCGCTGTGGTGGGTCTGACGACAATTTTGAAGAGTAACGAAAGTGAAGTGGCTGCAGTCAATTAAGCGACTTTTTACGGGGATGGACGCTCAGCAGCGCCCCACCGCACGCATTCTTTCCGAGCAGATTCATGTGTCGCTTCGACTGCTTCCCGTGTCGCTTGCCGGGCAGATCATCGGAGCTTTGGGTATTGCGGCGCGTTTTTGGCCGCTTGTCAATCACGTGATGCTGGTCTCCTGGCTTGTTGCTCTGACGATCACCGTCTGGCTGTGGGCGCGTCTGCGTCGGCGCTTTTTGGCCGATACGAGGCGCGAGGCGCACATTCGCGAATGGCTTAGGCAGTGGATGATTCAGTCGGTGGCAACCGGCATCGTCTGGGGCTTTGCGGGCGTTGCTTTTCTCATCACACAGGACACAATGGACATCGTCGTGCTGGTGTCGGTGATGGTGGCCGTCGTTTTTGCGTCATGGCCGGCTTATTCCTGCTGGATTCCCAGCCTCTTTGCCGTGATGCTGCTCTCTCTGGGGCCCCTGACGCTGGGCTTGACGAGTGCCCTGGAGATCGGTCAGACGGCACTTACCGTGATCGTCATCGTACTCATCTGTTTTGTTCTCTACAGCGGCCGACGTTTAAGTGAAGTCGTCGTGATGGCGGTGACGCGCGACGCTCAAAATGAACGCTTGGTGGCTCGACTCAAAAGTGAGAAGTCGCGAGCCGAAAGCGAACGGCGGGCTGTTGCGGCGGCTAGCGAACGACGCGCGAAGTTCTTTGCTGGCGCCAATCACGATTTGCGTCAGCCTTTGCAGGCCATGGGAATCTATCTGCAGATCCTGCAGATGCAATCAACGCCCGAAACCAAGGATGTCATCGCGCAGCTTGGTGCAACCGCGCAAAACATTTCGACGTTGGTTGAGCAGCTTTTGGAAGTCAGCCGCATTGAGACCGGGCACCTGGACGTCAAGATGGAAAATGTGAGCGTTGCGGAGCTTTTTGCCGAGCTTGCCGCCGAATTTGCTCCGGTTGCCGCCTCCAAAGGATTTTTCTTCCTGACTCGTCCGCTGCCGCTTACCGTCCATACGGACCCCTTGTTCGTCAAGCGCATTCTGACGAACCTTATTACCAATGCCATTCGCTACAGCAGGAAGCCCGGCTCCAAGATTGTGCTGGCGGCGCGCCGTCTGCGAAACGGCCGCATTACGATCGGTGTGTACGACCAGGGGCCGGGTATTTCGGAAGAAGACAGACATCGCATTTTCGAGGCCTTCTATCGCGGTGAGGCCGGTAAACACTCCGAAACCGGTTATGGCCTTGGACTCTCGATTGTGAGCGGGCTAGCCAAGCGTCTGGGTATTCCGATTACCGTCGGCAGCCGACTGGGTCGGGGTTCGGTGTTTCGTCTGGAATTTACTAGCGTCAAGAACGCCGCGGCGGATCATGCCGCCGACGGTTTGCCGCTTACCACCGACCTTGACATGCGCGGTGTGGTGGGCATTCTGGAAGACAACGACATTGTGCGAAATGCCGTGAGCGCCATCATCCACAGCTGGGGCGCAACAGTCGTTTCTTCTCGTGAGCCTTCTCAGGAATTCATCAGTCGCATGGTGACCGAAGCCCAGGACGGTAATCTGGCCGCATTATTGTCGGACTACAACTTGGGTGAAGGCGTGATGACGGGGTTGGAGGCGATTTTCGCCGTGCGTATTGGCGCGGCGCGCAACTTCCCCTGCGTGCTGCTTACGGCCGTAAGCGAAGACGTGATTGCACGAGCCTACCGAACGCTTGTTCTCAATCCCGACAACGAAGGACAAGCCATGCCCGTGATTCTGCAAAAGCCGGCAGGCGCTGAAGCGCTTGCCTCCGCCCTGCGCCGAGCGGTGGCGGAAAACCGCAAGACAACGGACTAGAGAACGACGTCAAAGCCCGCACGACGAGCCGCGATGAGCGCTTCCGTGCGGTTGCGGGCACCGAAGGCGCGGTAGATGGCCGAGATGTGCGTTTTTACTGTGCCTTCCGACAAATTCAATTCGCGGCAAATGCGCTTGACGGGAAGACCTCGTGCGAGCGTGTGCAGCACCTCCTGCTGACGCTGCGTAAGGCGGACCTGAGGCGTGGACTGCTGCATCTCGACGGCAGCTTCCGTAAAGAATCCTTCCTTTTGACTCTGACTCAAAAGTTGAGTCGGAATATAGACGCCGCCTTGAAGCACGAAGGTGATGGCATCGCTCAGCATATTTGTATCGAGCGACTTGGGTACGAATCCGGCGGCACCGAGCTGCAGCACGCGCATGATGTTGGCCTGATCGACGATGCCCGAGAGCACCAGAATTTTGAGTGCCGGGTTGGTCTGAACCAACTCTTCGAGAAGACTCGTCGGCGTCTGCACGCCCGGCAGATTCAGGTCAAGAATCAGCAAATCCGTATCTTCGCTGTGTTCGCGCACAAGAGCTCGCGCATCTTCGGCCGTGCTGCCGGTCAAGACTTGAGCTCCTTCAAACTTTGCCTTGAGCAAAACCGAAAGGGCCTGAACAATCAGAGAATGGTCGTCGACGAGAAGAAAGTTCATATGAAAAGGACGTTCATAGGGTGCTACCGAATGTTCAATTCTAAAAGTTTCGTGGCTGAAATTGAGGTCATTTGAAAGGTTACTTCAAAAGCCTCCGTTTTCTGAGCAGAAGTGCTTATGTCGATTTATGACGCTCGTGGCATACTACAAAAATCGGCTCTGTTTCCTTTATCTCAAGGTAATGAGTGCCTATTTCAGAACAAAATCAAAACTTAAAACTCTCGGACATTGCCCCATGTCAAAAACTCTTTACGACAAGCTCTGGGATGAACATGTGGTAACCGCCGAAGGCGACGGTACTGCCACCATCTACATTGACCGCCATTTGATGCACGAAGTCACCAGCCCGCAGGCCTTTGAAGGATTGCGGCTTGCCGGACGCAAGCCCTGGCGCGAATCCTCCATTGTGGCGACGGCCGATCACAATACGCCGACGACGGGTTGGGAGAAGGGACTCGCCGGAATTACCGATCCGATCGCATTGCTGCAGGTCGAAACCCTCGACAAGAACATGAAGAGCATCTGTCCGGCCGCTTATTTCCCGTTTATGGACAAGGGGCAGGGCGTCATCCATGTTATGGGCCCGGAAGAGGGGGCCACGCTGCCCGGCATGACGGTCGTGTGCGGCGACAGCCACACGTCGACGCACGGCGCTTGCGCGGCTCTGGCTTTCGGCATCGGTACCTCTGAAGTGGAGCACGTGCTTGCTACGCAGACGCTCATCACCAAGAAGAACAAGAATATGCTCGTGCGTGTCGAAGGCAAGCTTGGCCCTGGCATCACCGGCAAGGATATCGCTCTGGCAGTCATCGGCAAGATCGGTACGGCCGGCGGAACGGGCTGCACGATTGAATTCGCGGGCTCTGCGATCCGTTCGCTTTCGATGGAAGGCCGCATGACCCTGTGCAACATGGCCATTGAAGCGGGCGCACGCTCCGGCCTTGTTGCCGTCGACGAAAAGACGATCGAATACATGCGTGGCCGACCGCTGGCGCCCAAGGGAGAAAACTGGGACAAGGCGGTTGCCTATTGGAAGACACTCGTGTCTGATCCGGACGCCCATTTTGATGTCGTGGTCGAACTGCGCGCCGAAGAAATTCGTCCGATGGTGACGTGGGGAACGTCGCCCGAAATGGTGACGTCAATCGACGGCGTCGTGCCCGATCCCGAAAAGGAAATGGATCCGGTAAAGCGCGAAGGTCAGATGCGCGCGCTTAAGTACATGGATCTCGTGCCCGGCACCAAGATCACCGACATCAAGCCCGATCACGTCTTCGTCGGTTCCTGCACGAACTCCCGCATCGAGGACATACGTGCGGCGGCATACGTCGTTAAGAAGCTTGGCAAGAAGGTGGCTCCCAATGTCGTGCAGGCTCTGATTGTGCCGGGCTCCGGCCTCGTGAAGATGCAGGCCGAAAAAGAAGGTCTGGACAAGATCTTCATCGAAGCAGGCTTTGAGTGGCGTGAACCTGGCTGCTCGATGTGTCTGGCGATGAACGCTGATCGTCTGAGTCCGGGCGATCGCTGCGCCTCCACCTCCAACCGTAATTTCGAAGGCCGTCAGGGTAAAGGCGGGAGCACGCATCTGGTGAGTCCCGCCATGGCTGCCGCAGCGGCCGTGGAAGGTCACTTCGTCGACGTCTCCAAACTCTTTTAACGCTCACAAGGCAAACGCATAAGGAAAACAAAAATGGAAAAATTCACTGTGCTCAACGGCCTTGTCGCTCCGCTTGACCGCAGCAATGTCGATACCGATGCCATCATTCCGAAGCAGTTTCTGAAGTCAATCTACCGTACCGGCTACGGTCCCAACTGCTTTGACGAATGGCGCTATCTCGACAAGGGAGAGCCGGGGATGGACTGCACCAAGCGTCCTCTCAATCCTGACTTCGTGTTGAACGAACCTCGCTATCAGGGCGCGAGCATTCTGCTTGCCCGCAAGAACTTCGGCTGCGGCTCAAGTCGCGAACATGCGCCCTGGGCTCTGATGCAGTACGGTTTCCGCTGCGTCATCGCGCCGTCCTTTGCCGACATTTTCTATTCCAATTCGCTTAAAAACGGTCTGCTGCCCGTGATGATTCCCGAGCTGGTTCTCGATCGTCTGTTCGAAGACTGCAAGGCGACGCCCGGCTACAAGCTCACGGTCGATCTGGATCAACAGCTGGTGATTGAACCGAGCGGAGCGTCCACGCACTTTGACGTTGCACCTTTCCGCCGCTGGGCCATGATGAACGGCTTTGACGACATCGGCATTACGCTTTCACGCAACAAGCAGGCGATTGAAGAATATGAAGCCAAGCGTTTGGCTGAAAAGCCCTGGCTGGCTCCGACGCTTCAGCAAACCGAAGCCTGAACCTTTTTCACAAGAAACCAAACAACGGCAAAACAAAAATGAGTAAGAAAATTGCAGTGCTTCCCGGCGACGGGATCGGTCCGGAAATCGTCGAACAGGCCGTCAAGGTACTCAAGGCGCTCGGTTGCGACTTTGAAATGGAATACGCCGATGTTGGCGGCGTTGCCTACGCCAATCACGGTCATCCGCTTCCCGAAGCCACGCTGAAGCTTGCCAAGGAGTCCGACGCGATTCTGTTTGGCGCCGTGGGCGACTTCAAGTACGATCATCTCGAACGCCATCTGCGTCCGGAACAGGCGATTTTGGGATTGCGCAAGGCCCTGGGGCTTTTTGCGAACCTTCGTCCGGCCAAGTGCTTCAAGGAACTGACGTCGGCTTCGACCCTTCGCGAAGAAGTGGTCTCCGGTCTTGACCTGGTGATCGTGCGCGAACTCACGGGCGATATCTACTTCGGGACGCCGCGTGGCCGCCGTACGGCTCCGGACGGCAACTTCCCGGGAGCCCCTGAAGCGTTTGACACGATGCGCTACACGGTGCCCGAAGTCGAACGCATTGCACGCGTGGCATTTGAAGCCGCCCGCAAGCGCCGCGGCAAGGTGACGAGCGTGGACAAGGCCAACGTCCTGGAAACGAGTCAGCTCTGGCGTGATACGGTGATTGAAGTCGCCAAGCAATATCCGGACGTGACACTCGAACACATGTACGTCGACAACGCCGCCATGCAGCTTGTGCGTGCCCCCAAGGCGCTTGACGTGGTTCTCACGGGCAATATCTTCGGCGACATTCTCTCGGACGAAGCTTCCATGCTCACGGGCTCCATCGGCATGCTCGCCTCGGCTAGCCTCAATGACAAAAAGCAGGGCCTGTTTGAACCCTCGCACGGTTCGGCTCCCGACATCGCAGGCAAGAACATTGCCAATCCGATCGCTACTGTGCTTTCCGCGGCCATGATGCTGCGCTACAGCTTCGACATGAACGCCGAAGCCGACGCCATCGAAAGGGCGGTGGAAAAGGTGCTTGCCGACGGTGTACGCACTGGGGACATCATGAGCGAAGGTTGCCGCAAGGTGTCGTGCTCCGAAATGGGCGACGCCATCGCCGCAGCCATTCACTAAAACAAAAGGAACGGGCGGCGTACGGGAACGCGCTGCCTGCGTTCCAAAATACCGCGCACAACCCTCGATGTGCGCATCCGGTTCCCGACAACGGCACTGAAACGATAGGGAGACATTGCCATGATTTTAGGTATGGTGGGCTGGCGCGGCATGGTGGGCAGTGTGCTCATGGGCCGTATGCTGGAAGAAAACGATTTTGCGCATGTGGAAAAGACCATTTTCTTTTCTACGTCGGCGGCAGGCGCCAAGGCGCCCAATGTCAAAGGCGCAGCCGAAGACTTGCAGGATGCCAAGGATGTGGCGGCGCTTTCGCAGTGCGATGTGATCATTTCGTGTCAGGGTGGGGACTACACCAAAGAAGTGCACCCGAAATTGCGCGAGTCCGGTTGGGATGGCTACTGGATTGATGCGGCTTCCACGCTGCGCATGCAGGATAACGCCGTCATCGTGCTTGATCCCGTCAATCGCCCGGTGATCGATAAGAGTCTGGCCGCTGGCATCAAGGACTATATCGGCGGCAACTGCACCGTTTCGCTCATGCTGATGGCTCTGGACGGTCTGATTAAGGCCGATCTCGTCGAATGGGTGAGCTCCATGACTTATCAGGCCGCATCAGGTGCCGGCGCACAAAATATGCGCGAGCTGCTCTCTCAGATGGGATATCTTGCCAACAGCGTTCGTGAAGAGCTTGCCGATCCGCGTTCTGCCATTCTCGACATTGACCGCAAGGTGACGCAGGCTTTTTCCGCAGCCGACTTCCCGAAGACGGCTTTCGGCGCTCCGCTTGCGGGCTCCCTGATTCCCTGGATCGACAAGGATCTGGGTAACGGACAGTCCCGTGAAGAATGGAAGGGCGGATCCGAAGCCAACAAGATTCTCGGTCTGCCTGCTCACGGCGAACCCGGTTCGCTCATTGTCGAAGGACTGTGCGTGCGCGTGGGCGCCATGCGCTGCCACAGCCAGGCTCTGACGGTTAAGCTCAAGAAAGACGTTTCTGTTGAAGAGATCGAAAACCTTCTCGACAATGCCAACGAATGGGCCTATGTGGTTCCCAACCGTAAGGAGGAGTCCATTGAGGAACTGTCTCCGGCCAAGATTTCCGGTACGCGCCGTATTCCGATCGGTCGTATTCGCAAGCTTGCCATGGGACCGGAATATATCAGCGCCTTTACGGTCGGCGACCAGTTGCTCTGGGGCGCCGCCGAACCGTTGCGCCGTATGCTTCGCATTCTGTGCGAGTACAAGGCGGCTTAACGATCAATCACTTCGCTGATACCGCGGCTCTTCGCCTCGCAAATGCGAGACAAAGAAGAGCCGCTTTTTCTTGCTGGGAGCAAGAAAAAGCGCATCAGTCCGTTGGAGGCTACTGACGCGCTTACTCACGAGAGTTGAAACCGAAAGGATTCGCTGGTTACTTTTCGAGCCGCCGAAGAAGGCGCCGAAAAAAAAACAGCGCGATGTTCTCGCGCTGTCGAAGTCGGTTAACGTTGCAGAGCCGTGCTCATAAACTGAGCGACGTTCATTAGTTCGTCCGGGCAGATTTCGTGATCGATGTTGTATTCACGCCAGATGAGGGTGTCGAGCGTGTTTTCGAGCAGATCGGCACCGTGTTCTGCAAGCACCGACGGAATCACGCTGTCAAAGGCACCGTGGGCCATGAAGACAGGTGTACCGCGACCGGCCGGCGTGATGTCCTTTTCGATCAGATCGGCAGCAGGAAAGTAGCCTGAAAGCGCGATGCAGCCTGCAAGCGTACGGACTTGTCGTACCGAGCTGTAAAGCGACATGGCCGCCCCCATCGAAAACCCGCCCAGGAAGATGCGTTCGGCACGAAGGCCACTCGTAACGATTTCATTGATGATCTGCGAGATGCGCTGGTGCATCTTTGCCAGTCCCTGTCGATCTTCATTTTGAGAGCCGAAATCATTTGAGAGCAGGTCGTACCATGCGCGCGTCTTGTAGCCCGGACGCACCGTCAGTTCGCGTTCCGGAGCGTTGGGGAAGATGAAACGGGCGGCAGGAGCTCCGAATTCTCTCAATTGTTGCGGCAGGGTGAGGAAATCCTGAGCGTCGGCACCGAGCCCGTGCAGCCAGATGACGGTGCATTCGGGTGTGGAGCCGTCTTCGGGATCGCGCACGATGACTTCGAGTGGTTCAGGCGCGGTGCGGGTGCGGGTGGCAAAGAGGGGAATGCCGTGCTGCACCGACCGGCGGGCGATCATTTCGGGGCTCATCGCGGGTTTGGCGTTGGTATCCGTTGAGTGCGGGCGAAGAATCTTTTGCACGCGGGGTTGCTGGACTTGTTGCGGCTGCTGCTGAGGTTGAGCAAACGCAGCGGCAAAACTGGCGGCATTGTTCGGATTGGCATGCGTTTCGGGCGTGACAATGCGCGTGGGTGCCTGTCGCAGAATGCGCTGCGCGGGCTGAGCCTGCTCCTGTGAGGGGGCAGAAGCCGGTTCCTGCGGTTTGGCAGGCTGTTCGGACACGTGTTTGCGCACGGCGTTTTTAGGACGGAACGCGGCGATGATTTCAGGGTTGGTTTCGATGTACGGACCGCCGATCAGGTCGATGCAGTAGGGGATGGAGGCAAAAATACCGGCATCGATTACTTCGCCGTCGTCGCTTCGAAAGCCGCCGAGCGTCTCCGAGATGGACTTGGGACGACCAGGAAGATTTACGATCAGCGCCGCGTGCGTGGGCGTTTCGCGCAACACGGCCACCTGACGCGACAAAATGGCGGTTGGCACAAAATTGAGCGAAATGCGGCGCATCTGTTCGGCAAAACCGGGAAGTTCGCGGGTGCCCACGGCAAGTGTGGCTTCCGGCGTTACGTCTCGGCGGGACGGACCTGTGCCGCCAGTGGTAAAGACCAGATCGCAACCGACGCGGTCGACGAGCTCGCGGATGGTTTCTTCAATCGTGTAGCGATCGTCGGCGATCAGACGGGTATGAAACTGCACCGGCGTGATGATGGCATCGTGAAGCCAGGCTTCGAGCGCGGGAATGCCTTCATCGACGTACTCGCCGCGGCTAGCGCGGTCTGAGATGGAAATCAGACCGCAGATCAGTTCATTTTCCGAATTGCGTTGTGCCAACATGTAAATCGTTCCTCAAAACAGGTCGTGCAAAAGGAGGACAGGAGAAAGGCCTGAAAGCCGCGTGAGATTATGCGACTTCTTCGTCGTCTGCCTTTTCGAGCGTCAGAGCCGGGAGTTCGGCCGCATGCAGGAAGCGATAGAGTTCGCGGAAATACTTAGGCGGCTTGGCAGCTTCCTTTTCTTTGCGTGCCAGACGAATCAGAGTGCGCAGCTGCTGAACGTCGACTTCCGGGTGCGAAGAGACGTATTCGGTTAGTTTGTCGTTGTCGGAAAGAAGCGCGTCGCGCAGTTTTTCAGCGCGCTGGTGAGCGGCAGCGGCGGCACGACTTGCGCCTGTGGCGCGGTCAATGGCCTCGCGCACGGCATCGTAATCGAGGCGACGCATCAGTTTGCCGATCAGCTGCATTTGACGGCGCAGGGCACCGAAGGACTTTAGGCGACGGTATTCCAAAATCGCGTCGCGGATGTCTTCGGGCAGACCGGTGACGCGCTCAAAGGCGTCGGGAGCGAGCTTGGCGAGTTCGCCGCCAAGTTTCTGCAATGCTTCGGCTTCTCGTTTCTTTTGCGATTTGGACGGGCCTTCGTAGATGTCGTCGGATTCCTCGTCCTGCAGACGGTCGTCAATGTTCATGTGTAAAAAAAGCTAGTTCAGAAGAAAAACGCGGCTGCTTCGGACGCTGCGCTTTTGTCAAAATCTCGAGGATTGTACCGCAAGGCCTCAGATGCTCGGAGAGACTTTCCAAGCTAATGGTAACTACTACCGCGTCAAAAACAATTTGTTAATAAAAACAGCATTTGCAAGCGAAGGAAATTCGCATTCCTTATTACACTTTCGGGGCAAGTAAAGCCGCGACAACATTCGTTGTCCGTGTGAACAATACGTCAAAATTCAAGGTCAACTAGAAAGCATATGAAGCGAATTGCGCTTTTGATTCTCACGAACATCGCCGTGGTGGTGATGCTCGGCATCGTTCTTACCGTCGTGAGCATGCTCACGGGCATCAATTTCGGGCAAATGGCCGGAAAGAGTCTTAATGTGGGCGCACTTTTTGTGTTCGCCCTGGTGGTGGGCTTTGCCGGTTCGATCATTTCGCTTTTCATGAGCAAGTCCATGGCCAAGATGACCATGGGAGTGCAACTGATCAATACGGATAATCCTTCTCCCGGTCTGGAACAGTGGCTCGTCGGTGTGGTTCGCTCTCAGGCCGACAAGCTTGGTCTGCAGATGCCTGAAGTCGGCATCTACGAAGGTGAACCCAACGCTTTTGCGACGGGCGCCTCCAAGAACAGTTCTCTGGTGGCTGTCTCCACCGGGCTTCTGAGCATGATGAATCAGAAGGAAGTGGAAGCCGTTCTGGCCCACGAAATGAGCCACGTTGCCAATGGTGACATGGTCACCATGACATTGGTTCAGGGTGTGACCAATACGTTTGTGGTCTTCCTGTCCCGCCTGATTGGCTGGGTTGTTGACCGTCAGATTCTGCGCAACGAAGACGACGCCCCCGGCATCGGCTACTACGTGACGAGCATCGTGCTCGACATTGCCTTCGGTCTGCTGGCCGGCATCATCGTGGCTGCTTTCAGCCGCTACCGTGAATTCCGTGCCGATGCTGGCGCTGCCCAGGTAATGAACAGCCCCGAACCCATGATCAGCGCTCTGCAGCGACTGGGCACCATGCAGCCTGCAGAACTGCCTGCAGCCGTCAAGGGCTTCGGTATCTCGGGTGGCATCGGCAGCCTCTTTGCCTCGCATCCTTCCATCGAGGATCGCATCGCAGCTCTGCGCAACGGCCGCTAATATCTTTCATCAAGCAGTTCGCTGCGGCGGACCGTTGAACAACAAAAGGCGTCTTGGATTGTCCCCGGACGCCTTTTTTGCGTCCCCAAAAAACAAAGCTGCTATCGCCGATCTGCCAACCTGCCGGCATCTCTCAGCAGACGGTTAGATTGCGGACGGCTGTGATGGTTTGCAGAATATTCCGACTGTGATTGCCGCAAAACAGGCATGGAAGCGAGTTAAATACCTCAGCTGACCGTGTATCCTTTGGGCGGAAAAAATACCCAAGGAGTTTCCGTTCATGCAGTCGAGCCGCCAAGCACACACTCAAACCGGATTAAAGCGAACGCTTTCGATTCGGCACCTCGTCATGCTTTCGCTCGGCGGTTCCATCGGAACGGGACTTTTTCTGGCCTCCGGCGCCCCCGTGTCTCAGGCCGGTCCCTCCGGAGCACTGCTCGCTTATGCTCTGATCGGCGTGATGGTCTACTTCCTGATGACTGCCTTGGCGGAACTATCGGCTTTTGAGCCGGTTTCGGGTTCCTTTGCTGTTTACGGAGAAAAGTACGTCGACAAGGGCTTCGGTCTGGCGATGGGCATCAACTACAGCTACAACTGGGCGATCGCAGTGGCTGTGGATCTGGTGGCCGCGCAGATCATCATGCAGTACTGGTTTGCCGATGTCCCCGGATGGATCTGGAGCGCTTTGTTTCTGGGCGTGATGTTCTGCATCAACTTCTTCTCTGCCAAAAGCTTCGGCGAGGCGGAGTTTTGGTTTGCTTCTGTAAAGGTTTGCGCCGTCATCGCCTTCATTATCACGGGCTTTATGTTGGCTGCCGGCGTTCTGCCCGGCCATGACGCCGTGGGGCTTAAAAACTGGAACCTGAACGGCGAAGGAAGTTTTGTCGGCGGATTTGCCGCATTTCTGGGTGTGGCGATGGTAGTCGGCTATTCCTTTCAGGGTACTGAGCTCGTAGGGGTGGCCGCAGGCGAATCGAAGGATCCGGACCGAACGATTCCGGCCGCCATTCGTACGATCTTCTGGCGCATCATTCTCTTCTACGTGCTGAGCATCGTTGTGATAGGTCTGCTGATTCCGCACAACGATCCGCGTCTGCTCGAAAATGATCTTGCCGACATCGCACTCAGTCCTTTTACGCTTGTTTTTGAAAACGCGGGCTTTCCATGGGCTGCAGCGCTGATGAACGTGGTGGTGCTCACGACGGTGCTTTCCGCAGGAAACTCCGGCATGTACGCCGCTACGCGTCTGGTGCACACGCTTGCTCAGGAAGGACGCCTGCCGAGCACGTTTGCCAAGGTTTCCGCCTCCGGCGTGCCGCGCAATGCGCTCTATGCAGTAACGGCTCTTTCGGCCCTGTGTTTTCTTACGACCTTCCTGCAGACGCAGAGCGTCTACGTGTGGCTGCTCAACACCACGGGCATGGGCGGCTTCATGTGCTGGCTGGGTATCGGCTTGAGTCACTGGCGCTTTCGTCGCGGCATGCAAAAACAAGGCTACGATCTGAGTCTGCTGCCATACCGATCGCCTGTGTTTCCGCTGGGCTCGCTCTATGCATTTGCGGTGTGCTTGGTCGTAGCGCTGGGGCAAAACACCGAAGCCGTATTCAACGGTGATTGGCTCGGAGTTCTTGCCACCTACATCGGAATTCTGATCTTTGTCGGCATCTGGCTCGGCTATCGGCTTACGCATCCCGAAGATCGTTTCGTGCGTTATGAGGACATGGAATTCTCAGCCCGATTTGCCGAATTGAAGACTCGGCGATAGAAAAAATTAACGCTTGAGTTTGGGGCCCGAGACGCCGTCCTGAATCCAGACGCGGTTTTCCAGCGCTTCGAAAATTGCGGCGGCGCGTTCCTTTTGAATGTGCAGGCCGGCGGCCATCAGACGAATGGTTTTGTCGCGATCAAGGTAGAGAAAATCAAGCGCCGACTGCATTAAGGGATCTTGTACGCTCTCGGGCTGCAAGGCGCAGGCTTCGAGCGCCTGGCGCACGCCCTGAACCATGGCGCGCACGCATTTCTCCGTGGTGTTTTTCGATGGCTGCGGCAACGCGAGCATCTGCAACTTCGACCACTTCTGCACGTAGGCGCCCAACCGTTCGGTGGTGATGCGTCGGCCATGATCGAGCGGAGAGCCGCACGCGTCCGAGAGAGCCGCGAGACTCGAGGGCTGGTTGACTGCCTGCCACAGGTAGCAGGAAAGAAAGATCACAAGGCGCGGGCGTCGCTGCAGAATGACATCGCGCAGCGCAAAGACGTGCTCAGCAATGCGGGGGACGGTTTGAGGACCGTGACCGGAAACGGGAACCTCGGGCCATTCGAGCGTAAAGAAACTTCGCTCGAAGGCGCCTTCGGTGCCGCGAACGCGTTTGACATCAATGCCCCACAGTTCAAACCAGTCGCCGAATCGGTTTAAAACAGGGCCTCGATCCACGCTTTTGTCAAACAAAAAAGCCCGGCGCGCGGACGAGTATTCCTCAGGTCCGTACCCGGGCTGAGTGACCACCAGAATCCCGCCCAGGGTGTTTTCCTGGGTTCGGACGACCTCCGGGACGGGAAGACGAGTGGTCACAGTGCGTGTCGGTCTGGCGTTAGGCCGTCGGCAGCTTGGCGAGCTGTTCGCGCAGCTTCGAGGCCAAATCGGTGAAGTTGGCCAGACGCGTGCGTTCCTGTTCCACAACGGCAGCCGGAGCGCGCGCAACGAAGCGTTCGTTGCCGAGCTTGGCGTTGCACTTGGCGATTTCGCCGTCGACGCGTTCGATTTCCTTGGTGAGGCGGACGCGTTCAGCGGCCACATCAATTTCAACCTTGAGCATCAACTTGAAGTCGCGCACGATGGCCACCGGAGCGATCGAGCCTTCGTTGGCCTTGTCGATCGAGGCGACGTGTTCGACACCCGACAGACGACCGAGGAAGGCAATGTAGGGACCGATAGCTTCAATGGTCTGTTCATCGCCTTCGACGAGGAGCGGCACGCGAACGGACGGAGCAAGCTTCATTTCTCCGCGGAGATTGCGCACGGCGTCGATCATCTGCTTGACGAGCGCGGTCTTGGCTCGGGCTTCTTCGTCGAGCTGAGCCGCGTCAAACTGCGGGTACGGGGCGATCATGACGCTCGTTTCTTCGTCTTCGCCGCGCACGCCGGCCGCCACCGACACCTTCTGCCAAAGTTCTTCGGTGATGAACGGAATGATCGGGTGAGCCAGACGCAGAACGCTTTCGAGCACCGTGGCCAGAGTATGACGCGTGGCGCGTGCCGCGGCCTCGTCGCTGCCGTTGATCTGAACCTTGGCAAGTTCCAGATACCAGTCGCAGAACTCGTTCCAGACGAAGCTGTAAATGGCGTTGGCGACGTTGTCGAGACGGTACTCGGCAAAACCCTTGTGCACCGCATCGACCGTGCGGTTGTATTCGTCGAGAATCCAGCGGTCGATGATCGAAAGATTCATCGGCTTGCCGGCGTCGGCACCCAGACCGCAGTCCTTGCCTTCAATGTTCATCAGCACGAAGCGCGTGGCGTTCCAGAGCTTGTTGCAGAAATTGCGGTAGCCTTCGCAGCGTTTGATGTCGAAGTTGACGTTGCGGCCGAGCGTGGCGTAGGCGGCCATCGTAAAGCGCAGTGCGTCGGCGCCGTGCGCGGCGATGCCGTCGGGATAGTTCTTGCGTGTCTTGGCTTCCACCATCGGGGCCTTTTCGGGCTGACGCAGACCGCGAGTGTTCTTTGCCACGAGTGATTCGAGATCAATGCCTTCGATGATGTCGAGCGGATCGAGCGTGTTGCCTTCGCTCTTGCTCATCTTCTTGCCTTCGGCGTCGCGCACCAGACCGTGGATGTATACGTTCTTGAAGGGGACGCGGCCGGTGAAGTGCTTGGTCATCATGACCATGCGGGCGACCCAGAAGAAGATGATGTCGTAGCCGGTCACCAGTACGGAAGAGGGCAGATAAAGGTCAAACGCCGTCTTTTCATCGCCTTGCGGGTTGGGCCAGCCGATCGTGGAGAAGGGCACCATGGCAGACGAGAACCACGTATCGAGCACATCGTCGTCCTGCGTGAGCTTGACGCCTTCGCCTGCCTGCTGTTGAGCTTCCTCTTCGTTGCGGGCGACATAGACGTTGCCCGCTTCGTCGTACCAGGCCGGGATGCGGTGGCCCCACCAGAGCTGACGCGAAATGCACCAATCCTGGATGTTTTCCAGCCACTGACGGTAAACACCCTGCCATTCTTTCGGGAAAATGTTGACTTCGCCCGATTCAACGGCTTCGAGACCGACCTCGGCGATGGACTTGCCCGGATAGCGGGTGCCTTCGCCGGCCGGCTCACTCATGGCCATGTACCACTGTTCCGAGAGCATCGGTTCGACGATTTCGCCCGTGCGGGACACGCGCGGCACCATGTGCTTGTGCGCCTTGATGTTGACCAGAAGGCCGAGCGCTTTGAGGTCTTCCACGGCGGCCTTGCGGCATTCGTAGCGATCCATGCCGCGGTACTTGGCCGGGCAGTTTTCATTCATGTGAGCGGTCTTGTCGAGAACGCTCAGCATTTCGAGGTTGTGACGCTTGCCGACTTCAAAGTCGTTAAAGTCGTGAGCCGGCGTGATCTTCACGCAGCCCGAACCGAAATCCTTGTCGACATACTCGTCGGCGATGACGGGAATTTCGCGGTCGGTGAGCGGCAGCTTGAGCATCTTGCCCACCAGGTGCTTGTAGCGTTCGTCGTCGGGGTGAACAGCAACGGCCTGATCGCCGAAGAGTGTTTCCGGACGGGTAGTGGCAACCACGACGCCTTCGGAACCATCCACGGCCGGGTAGCGGATTTCCCACATGTGGCCGTTTTCTTCTTCGCTTTCGACTTCAAGATCGGAGACAGCCGACTGCAGTTTCGGGTCCCAGTTGACCAGACGAAGGCCCTTGTAGATGAGACCTTCGTTGTAGAGTTGGACGAACGTTTCGCGAACGACGGCCGAAAGCTTGTCGTTCATCGTGAAGTACAGACGCTTCCAGTCGAGACTGTCGCCCAGGCGGCGCATCTGATTGAGAATCGTGCCGCCGGAGAACTTCTGCCACTCCCAGATACGTTCGACGAATGCGTCGCGGCCGATGTCGCGCTTGTCTTTGCCTTCCTTCTGCAACAGACGTTCCACCACGATCTGCGTGGCGATGCCTGCGTGGTCGGTACCGGGCAGCCACATCGTGTTGTAGCCCGACATTCGGTAGTAGCGCGTGAGCGAATCCATGACGGTCTGGTTGAAGGCGTGCCCCATGTGAAGAATGCCCGTGATGTTGGGCGGGGGCAACTGGATGCTGAACGAGGGCTTGGAAGGATCAAGCCCCGCGTCGAAATAACCGCGCTGTTCCCAGACGGGATACCAGCGTTCTTCAATGCCGGCGGGTTCAAAGCTCTTGGCGAGTTCTTTCGTATTGCTCATGACGCGTTTAGAAAAGAAGACTTTGCAAAATTCATTTGCTCGTCGCGCCGCAGGCGAGGGTCCGATCGGTTTTCCACGCACAACAAAACTCGCGCGCAGTCCGTCAGGTGGAACATGCCGCGGCACACAAGCGGTATATCCAATTTTTATTGAGGCCGTATTTTCGCACGTCTGCGGCCGGCTTGCTCAACGCGCGACCGGCCGCGCATAAAATTCGAGAACCGACGGCAGTCGTATTGCCGATTTGCAACAAAAAAGCCGCGGCATCGACTCTTTTTGAGCGTGGTGCCCAAAGGCCCGATTGGTGAGAGCAGTGATCTATCCGTATTTCAGCAATTCTTACGACGTTCTCAGGGCGCTTTTCATGAATGCCCTCATCTTGAGGCGACAGTCGGCAGCAAGTTTGCGTTCGGTCTTTTTCTCTGCCGAAGTGGTGGTGCCGGACGAAGCCGTCAAGGACGAGCTCAATCGTTCTTTGGCCGATGCCCAGGGCATTGCAAGCGGTATTCGCTTTGTGACGACGCAGGCATGGCTCGATCGGATGAACCACGGCTCTCCCGATGTGAGCGGACGTGCGAGAGCGCTCGAGTGGGGAATTTACGCCGTCGTCACCGATCAGGCGTTCCTTGCACGGCCCGAATGCGCGCGCCTTAAAAAATACATTGAGGACAACGCCTCTGCGGCTTTATGGCCGTTGGTAAACCGCATCGCCGGTCTTTTTTCGACTTATTTTTCCTATCGCGCCGATTGGCTCTGGAACTGGGCGGGCAAAAGTCTGACAAACAACAATGTCGAACGGACCACGCGCGAAGCCACCGTTTTGATGCAACACCCGGACTTTGCCTGGCAAAAGGCGCTCTGGCTGGAACTTTGTTCCCGTACCAAGGCCGACGGTACCAAGCTGTGGCCCACGGCCGATACTTTTTTGAAAATTCCCGAGACGTGGCTCGAGCGCATGCGCGAATCCGAAAAAAACATCGATCCGCTTTACGTCTTCATACCGAGGGAATTGCCTCCTCTGGCTCTGCCGCAGTTGTTGGCTGAATCCCGTCGCCGTTGCGTCTATCTTTATGTCCAGAACCCCTCGTCGGCGTTTTGGTTCGATCCGACGGTCAAGGGAGAAGACGGCTTTACCTGGTTTCACCGCAACGCGGCCGTGCGCCGCGCCCTGATCGATCGTCTACGTTGTTTCGTAACTCAGGACACGGGCGAAGATGCCGTCTTTTTGGAGGACGACTTGCCTGAGGTTCCGCGCACCGAGCCGCACAATCAAACGGTGGGTGCGGAGGCGCTCGCCGATATGCTCCAACTCAAAGCTAAAGCCGAGCAGTCCGCTGATATTTACCTGCGTCCTCGCGAAAACAATGTTTTGGGTTCGCTGCAGCAGGCGGTGCTTGAAGACGATCCGAATGCACTACCCCAAACGGTGGCCGATGACGACGATTCTTTCCTGATCGTTCGGGCACCCAACGCTGTTCGCGAAGTGCAGACGCTGTGCGACTGGATCGCTTCCATGATTGAGGCTTCGGCAAAGACGGACGAACCGCTCAAGGCGTCCGACTTTTTGGTGGTGACGCCGGACATCGATGCGATGGCTGGCGTCATTGCGGCGGTGATGGGAGCCAGAAGCGAGGAAGAATACCTGAGTTACCACATAGCCGGTCAGTCGGAGCTTGACGTCAACAGCGCCGCGCGCGCCATGCTTGCCGCCATGCGTTTTGTGGGCGGTGCGGCCACCGCATCGGAATTCATCGAACTGTTGGAGATGCCAGCCTTTGCCGCTGCACGTTCTCAGGGCAACGCCAATGTTTCTTTGATCTCCAACTGGCTTGCGGCAGCCGGATACCGCTGGGGACTCAGCGAGGCGCACGCCAAAAGTGCGATCGCGCGTTCTGCGGCTTGGCCCGAAGGGGGCGATGCGTATGAAGGCACGCTTGAACGTGCGCTCGAGCGTCTGGTCGCGGGTAATCTTGTGGGACAGTCGGACGGACTTGTCGCTCACGATGTGTTTGCCGTGAGCGGCTGTGAGCTCGGGGGATTCGATGGGACTGAAGAAGATGGCGAGACCTTTGAGTTCTTGTTGGCCTTGGCGCGTGCGTTTCTTGACATCGGCCAAATGCCTGAGCGGCAAACGGCTGAGGCGTGGCTTGAAACCACGCGTCGTTTTGCCGACACGCTCTTTGCGGGATACGCCAAGTCGCCCGAGATGATTGCTTTTGTGCTGCGAGCCGCGTCACTGGCGCAAAGCGCAACCGAAGTGCTCGGCGCTCAGGAAATTACGTTTGAGACCTGGTGTTCGGCGCTGGAAAAGACGATGCGTACGAACAAGACGACGGCGCGAGCCACGGGGCGAGTCACGTTTGCACGAACGGGAGACTTCGTCGGCATGCCGTTTAAGTGTGTCGCCGTCATCGGACTCAACGACGGTGAATCTTTCCCGGGCAGTTCGCGACGCGAAGAGTTTGATCTCACGGCCGCCAAGCTTGTTGTCGACGGCAAGGAACTTCACGTGGCGCGTCGCGGCGACAGGGACTCGCGCGAGAGCAACCGCGGCGTCTTTTTGGATTTGCTGCTTGCAGCGCAACGCCATTTCTATGTGTCGTATTCGATCGGTTCGGGTTCGGTGCCTGCCAACCCTTCGGTCGTTTTGCAGGATTTGAAGCAAGCTCTGGCCGAGGGGCTCGACGATCCTACGGAAATCGAACGCAAACTCACCAAGACTGTGCCGGCACTGGCTGCTTCGCCCGAAAGCTTCTTGCCGCAGATGGGAGTGCTCCGTTGCCGCAGCGCTTCGCTTGCCGCAGCCGTCAATAAGGCTATTGAGAGCGGTTATTTGGCTCAAGAGGAGCCTTTTGCCGACGCTCCGATTTCCGTCAGTCGACGAGCAACTTTGTCGGTCGACAGCCTTGTCAAGTTCTTTACTTACGCCGAAAGCAACTCGCTCAAGCTGATCGGTTTGACCTCAGTTTCGTACGAGCAGGCGGAGACGACGCCGATCCGGCGATACGGCGGCAGTGACTTCTTATTCAGGAGCAAAGTTCGTCGCCGTATGGACAGGGCGTTTGCCGAAGGGATGACGGAGGATGAAATCCTGGAGGTTACTTCCTGCGACCCGACAATTGGCGAGCAGAGCGTACGCCGGCTGTTGGTCGAGAAGTTCGTGGATGTGCTCGGTCAGATGCACGAAAAGCTGACCGAAGAGATGCTTTCTGACGCAGGGGTGCCCGTGCGTGTTGAAGGCGGACGGCTTGTGTTTGAGGAAATGCGAAATCGACCGTTCAGTACGCTTGCGGTGCCTGACCACGACGGCTTTAAAAACAACAAGGACGAAATCGTTGTCGGAGTGATCGGCATTTCCGAAAACGATCTGCTGAGGACTTTTCTGCAGTTTGCCGCGGTTAATCTGATGACCTTAAAAAAGGGGTACAAGCCGATCGATTTCGTATTCTTCGGCGGGGATGAGTCGAAGGGGACATTTCATTACCGCTGGCATGTCAGTGACGATGAAGGGGCAAGCAATACGACACGGTTGCTGCAGGATGTGGTGACAAGCATGCTTGCTCTTGTCAACTGTCATGCTGAGGCCCGACCGATTCTGGCAGACGATTCGGCCTGCGATGGAACTTCCCTGATCTGGCGGGGGCTCAAAGACGGCGATCTGGCGGCTGCAAGCTGCAAAAAGCTCAAGGAAGCGGTGGTGGCCATAGCCGGTATGTTCGATATTGCCGAAAAGCCGACAACCTCGAAAAAATCAAAGAAACCGAAGGGAAGTCCCGAAGAAATCTTTAACGCAGCAGTGGCCAGCTTCGAGGACATCGGAATTGAGACGGACGCAAGGAATTGAGAGATGAACGAAACCGAGAGAAAAGAATTGACGTCCGGCTTTGATGTTCAGACGGCTGACCTAAGCGGGCGCTGGCTCGTGGAAGCAAGCGCCGGCACGGGAAAAACGTTTGCCCTTGAGCGCATCGTGTTGCGTTTGGTGATTGAAGAGGCGGTGTCCATTGACAGAATCCTTGTCGTGACCTTTACCAATGCGGCGACGGCCGAGCTGCGCGAGCGCGTGCGTGCGCTTTTCTACAAAGCGTCCGCAGTGCTCAAAAACGGCGACGAGCAATCCGAATTCGAAACTTTTTTCGAGCGCTCCCGTTTGCGTGAGCATGATCCGGCAGCGCTGATCGAAAGTGCTCTCGAACATTTTGACGAGGCGAGCATTCTGACGATTCACGGCTTTTGCCAGAAGATGTTGAGTGAATTCATCTTTACGCGTGCCGGTGCCTACGACGTTGAGTTCGTGAGTGATACCGGTTTTGAAGCCGAAGTCACTCAAGCCTTTTTGCGGCGTGAATTGCCGGCGCTGACGCCCGAGCAAAGAGCCAAAGTGCTTGAGTGGGGATCGTTGCCGCAGTTACTTTCCAAGCTCGGAGAACATGGCAGCAGCGTTAAGCCTCAGGCTCGGATTGACAGTGACGATTTGAGCGATCCGGCGCTTAAGGAGCTTTTCGAGCGCTTTCTGCAGGAAGGTCCGCGGCGCGTACGCGAACTTGAGCGGCTGCACGGCGTCAAGAGTTTTTCCGCGCTTCTGACCGAGATGTATTCGCTTGTTCAAAGCGGCGATTCGGCCCTTGAGCGCATCCGCAATCGTTACGATGCCGTCCTGATCGATGAGTTTCAGGATACCGATCGCATCCAGTACCGAATTTTTAAAGCGTTGTTTTTGGCCGATGTGCCCCAGGCTCCCAAGAGCGTCTTTTTTGTGGGCGATCCCAAGCAGGCGATCTATGCCTTTCGCGGCGCAGAGCTCGATGTCTATCTGCAAGCGAGAAATGACATCGAGCAAATGGGCGGCCAAAGCGAAACGGCGGGGCTTCGTACGCTCGAGACCAACTACCGTTCGGCCCCGGCACTGGTGACGGCCGTCAATGCATTTTTCTCCGCTAACGGTTCCTCAGGCAGTTTTCTGTCTGCAGACATTCGCTATTCGGATCTCAAGACCGGTGCTTCGGCCATGCCCTTGGTGAGGATTCGCGATGGCAAACCGGAATTCGTGCCGGTCATGAGTCTTTGGGTAGACGACGAAACGCTGTCAGGCTCCAAAATCGAGGCCGTAAGACAGGCCGAAGCCAAATACATGGCCGATGACATCGCCTCTTTGCTGGACGGAACGGTTTATATCTATCGACACGGACAATGGCGCGTGCTGCGTCCCGGTGACATCGCGATTCTGGTTAAAAAGCGTTCCGCCTCACAGCACGTTCAGCGCGAACTGCTCGCGCGCGGCGTACGCACGCTGCTTGACGATCAGACGAACGTGTTTACGACGTCTGAAGCCGACGACGTGAGAGCTGTTTTTGAAGCGATGCTTTCGCCGACGGATACAAAAAAGTTTGCGACGGCCCGAGCCACACGGCTGATCGGACGAACGCTCAGTGACATTCGCGAGGATTTGTCGGCGGCGGGTGCCGATCGGCAGCTCCTTCAAAACGCTCTTGAGCGATTCGAGGCGAGTGGCCCTGCAGCGGCTTTGTCTTACATAGCCCGCGAACGTCGCCTGCAGGAACGGCTGCTGCCGATTCAAGGCGGCGTTGCGATGCTGATGAACCACGAACAGCTCGGTGAGCTTCTTCAGGAAATTTATCGGCAAGTGGGTTCGCCCGGAGCCGTTTTGCGCGCCATGACACGCTTGGCGCACCCTAGTCGGCCCAATGAAAACCATTGCGTGAGAAAGCCCAATGATGAAAACGTGGTTCGGGTGGTGACCGTTCACGCCAGCAAAGGGCTCGAATACCCGGTCGTATATCTGGTGCAAACCGAGTCTATGAGGTCACAAAGGCGGGACGCCGAAACTTTCTGGATGTCCGGCGGCGCCGACAGCGATGAGGTTAGTGTCAATCCCAATGAAAGGGAAGACACAAGCGGCAAAGTATTCGAGGGGAGGCAGCTCGAGCTTTTGCGTCAGGCTTACGTGGCCATGACGCGTGCGTCGTCCCGTCTGGTGTTGCCGCTTTTTATCGCAGCCAACAGCAGGCAATACTCCAGGGACAGTGCGAACAACGCCTATGTACAGGCGATGACCGGCGAGGTTTCTCCGGTTGCCCAAACGATGAAGGAGTATGTTGACGTTTTGGGAATTGTGCGTAATGCCGCCGAAGAAACCCGCCGTCGCTATCTTGCATCGATCAAGCAATCAGGACAGTTGCCCGACGTTCGGGCCGTCTGCGAGGCGCTTTGTCGCGATTTGCAGCAAAACCTTGTGCCGTCGGAACCCTGTTCGGGGGAGGATCTTTTTGAAATCCGCTCGAGCGTTCCCCCTGCCGCTCCCGTCATGAGTGTGCAGGCCTTCCGCGTACAGGCTGCCGATCCGGTGAGCGTCCATTCGGCCTGGCATCGATCCAGCTTTACGGCAATCGCCTCCGGTTTGGGCGCAAGTGTTGGTGAAGAGTTCGAAGCCGAGGAATTCGAAGGCGCCGATGCCGTTTTGGAAGCCGATGAAGAAAATCAACGCGCCTTTGCTGCCTCCGCGGGCGAGCAGGATGCGACCGTTGAGATTGAAGAAGGACAGGACGAACACCTACTGCAGGCGCAGTTGTTACTACGCGGTGCGGCGGCCGGCGACTGGATTCACAAGCTACTTGAGCGCGTGATGAACGCCAAACCGGAAAACCGTGAAGCCGTTCTTGAAAACATTCGGCCGTTGCTGGCTGCTTCCGCATTGCTAAGGCGGGCGGACCCGCAGCAGCGTGAGGCCGTGCTCGAGGCCGGCGCTGAACTAATTGCCGGTTACGTTAGAAACACCGTTTCATGTGTGCTTTTTAACGCAAAGACGATCGGTTCGAACGAAGCGACACCCCCCTTTGTGCTCGATCGACTCACGTTCGGCGAGCGTCAGTGCGAAATGCCGTTCCTGCTTTCGGTTCCCAATTCGAAGCTTCGCTCCAAGGATGTAGCCGAGTGCATGGCCTCGCACGGTTTCCCGATGCAAAGCCTCCGGGACAATGTTTTGCAAGGGTATCTGACCGGTGCGATCGACATGGTGTTCGTTGCCGACGGCAAGTATTACATCCTCGACTGGAAGAGCAACTGGTTGGGAGCCTCGCCAGAGGATTATTCGCAAGAGGCGCTGCGCGGGGAAATTGAGCGCAAGCATTACGCGCTGCAGTACGTGATTTATTTGACGGCGCTTAAGCGGCATCTGATGGCAACAGCGGGGTTGACGCAGGAAACGGTATGGAACGCTATCGGTGGCGCCTTTTACGTTTTTGTGCGCGGGGTGAACGCACAGTGCGCATTGGACGAAAAGGGAAGACGAACCGGCGTGTATTTTGATTGTCCGCGAGAGGCGGTGGATGCGCTCGATGCGCTTTTGGGTGACAGCAATGACTAGAAATCGACGCGCACAAAACGACAGCCGACAGCAGAGTCTGGATTTCGGTCCTGTGCTTTATGCCGCGCAGGTACGCGAGCAGCAGACTGTGACGAAAACGCTCCGGCTCCTGGGCTCGAACGCGACAGCCACGGACGCCGATCTGGACGCGGCGCGCATGCGTGCGCGTGCCGCCGTCAGCATGCTGCAGCGGCATGGCGAAAGCGGTATAGGTCCCGATATTGAAGACAAGTTGTCGCTTTTGATGTTCTGCGTTTTCGATGCGCTCAAAAACGGCAGTCTGTGCGTCGGGAAAGAAAAGTTCAAGCGTCACCTGGAACTCTACAACGACACGATGCAGCGGCGCGCTTCTTCGGCCGGAAAGGCATTTGAGCCTCTGGCGCAAACGCTGACGTTTGAAGCGCTGGTCAACGAACTCTGCAATTTCGGTCTGGTGGGACTTCCCGGCATGACGGCCGGCGTAGGCGTCTTTGATGGCGGTCCGGCTTTGCTGGTGAGCGAAACGACCGATGCCGAGATGCTTGTCTATACGCAGAAGTCTTACGCGCAGGAACAGACGCTCGGCGAGTACCTGGCAAGACTTGGCTTTGATTCTGTGGCCGTAGCCAAAGTTGACGCTCTGCATGAAGCGCAACGTGCCGCCACCATTGCTTTGGCCAACCGTCTCACAGTGATCAGCGGAGGTCCCGGAACCGGCAAAACCACCGCCGTGGTCAACATTCTCAAGTGTCTTATCGAGAACGATCCCGAAGCGATAATTCAGCTTGCCGCGCCGACCGGTAAAGCTGCCTCGCGCATGAAGGAGGCTGTGGCAAACAACGTCAGCCGCATTGAGGAAAAAGGCATTCAGGAAAAGCTTATGGGGCTGGAAGCCAAGACGCTGCACCGTTTGCTCTACACGCCCGGAGCCGACGGCAGAACGCCGAGCAAGAACAATCCTCTTCAAGCTGACATCGTTGTGGTTGACGAGTCGTCCATGATCGATATCCGCCTGGCAAGCAATTTGTTCAAGTGCATTGATGCCGACAGAACCAAAGTGATTCTGCTTGGCGATCGCTTCCAGCTTGCCGCCGTCGGTCCCGGTTCGTTTTTTGCGGACGTGAGCGACCTGAAGGGGCCGTTGGCCGATAACATCAGCCATCTCACAAAGAGCTGGCGTTTTGATGCAAGCAAGGCGCTCGGAAAAATTGCAGAGGCAAGCCGCGAAGGTGAGGAACTGATTGTGACGGACGCTTTTGTCGAAAACAGCGACAACGATCCGCGAGTCGACAACCCGCTGCGACTGCACGAGGATGCCTCCAAGGGCGATCTGTCGGCGAGCTTTAAGAAGTGGTTTGAAAATGAATTGTCCTCGCCGCTCAAGGTAATTGCGGAACTGCGGCGCAATCGCACAGAAAAGTCGCTTCACGATGCGGCGCGTGAGCTTGCACGGCTTTACTTTTCCGTTGGCGTACTTGCTTCTAACCGCGAGGGGCCGATGAGTGCGCAGGCCGTCAACTCGTTTGCCGAATCGATTTTTGTCAAAGAGGGTATTCCTTATCCGGCGTTTCGTCCGATGATTGTTCGCCGCAACGACTCGATGCTTGAGGTCTACAACGGCGACATTGGTGTGGTGATGCCGGGGCAGAGCTGGTTTGAAGGAGCTGAATTCGATGCAACGCAGGCCAACGTCTATTTTCCGGACAGCGCACGCCTGGTGCGATTCGGCCTGATCGGTCACATTGAGCCTGCTTTTGCCATTACGATTCATCAATCGCAAGGCTCGGAATACCATCACGTTGCCGTACTCATGCCCCAGGATCCTAACTCGGGGCTGGCTACGCGAGAGCTTTTCTACACCGCCGTCACCCGCGTGCGCGATGAGCGCAACGGTAAGCAGACGACCTATGGATCGCTGGACGTCTTCGGAAATCTTACCGTGGTGAAAAAGGCGCTGCGCACGCCGGTTCAGCGTCAGGGCGGTTTGATTCGACGTATTGTCGAAGCCAAGGACAGAATGCAGAAAACAAGGAGATAACTATGTCGAGAGAACGAGCTCTGGCTCAATTGCAGACCGAAGGGTGGGGCGATCGCGTACGCTTTTTTGAAGCCAATACGGCAACGGTGGCGCTGGCCGCCCAGGCTTTGGGCTGCGAGCCCGCGCACATTGCCAAGACGTTGGCGCTGCGCTCGCCCGACGGCGCCGTTCTGGTGCTGGCTGCGGGCGACGTGAAATTGTCAAACGCCAAGTTTAGGGAGCACTTCGGCTTCAAAGCGCAGATGATCCGCGGTGAAGAGGTGGAAGCGCTCGTGGGACATGCTCCGGGCGGTGTTTGCCCCTTTGGCGTCAACGAAGGCGTGCAGATTTATTGCGATGTAAGCCTACAGCGCTTCGAGACGGTTTACCCGGCCTGCGGAGACGATCAAAGTGCGGTGCGTTTTACGCCGCAGGAACTGTTTGAAGCCTCGCACGCACTCGGTTGGGTTGACGTGACCGTTGTGCGGGAATAACGAAACTCAGAGCGGTTTGCGCCAGCCGTAGCGTGCATCGCGGCGCAGCGAGAAGCTCTCGGCCGCCTCTCGGACCGCAGCTTCAAAGTCGGGAACCTGTTTGCAGCGGAAGATTTTTGAAGCGGCTTTTTTGATGCGCGCTTCGTCGCCGTCTTCGCCGAAAAGACATAGCTGAAAGAACCAATATTCCTTCATGCGCATCATGGCGTTTTTCTGACTTTCGAAGAGCGTCGTGTAGGCCTCAAAGAGCGCCTCGTGAAAGGAAAGGATTTCCGAAAGGCTCGCCGCATTTCCGCCCTTGGATTTGCGAAAGAGGGCGGGATCGGCCATCAGTGCCCGGCCAACCATGATTTCGGCCAGACCGCCAGGAGCGCCCGAGTAGCGCAAGGAGACCTTTTCGATGTCCTCGGGAGTGATCAGGTCGCCGTTGTAGCCCAGCGGCATCGGCAAAGAGGACAGAACCTTGTCGAGAACCTCCAGACGCACGTCTCCGCGGTAGAGATCCGTTTTTAGGCGCGGATGCACAATGAGCCGCGTCATGGGGAAACGCGCGTATATGTCGACGAGGTTTTCAAATTCGTCGGGTGAGCGATAGCCCACTCGCGTCTTGAGTGAAACGGCTATCGGCAAGTCCGCTTCAAAAATGCGGGACAAAAAGGCGTGCAGCTCCGTCGGATACTGCAAAAAGCCCGAGCCTTTGCCTTTGGCGGTAACGGTGCCCGCGGGGCAGCCCAAATTGAGATTGACTTCTTTGTACCCGAGATCCGCTAGAGCTTTGGCCGCCCAGATGAAATCGTCGGCGTTTCTCGTGAGCAGCTGAGGAATGGCGCAGATTCCTTCATTGGCCTGCGGAGCAAGTTCTCGCATCTGCCGATCGGTGAACTTCGGCTCACGCGTGGGCGTGACGAACGGAAGGTAGTAGCGGTCGGCTGCGCCGAAAAACTGCGCGTGCAGACGGCGATAGACAACGGTCGTGAGACCTTCCATGGGCGCAACGGTGAGTTCGGGCAAAGTGGAGAGCGGCATGAATGGGAATCGGCGAAAAAAGCGAGAGCGGCATTGTATCGATACAGTCTTAGACTCTCAAACGAGAAGTTGGTATGCGCCAAAGTTACTGCTTTCAGATTGCTCCGAAGCTTCTGTAAAATAGCGGCCTTTCTTTTCGACAGTAAAAACAAGAAGATACAACGGGGGATCGACAACATTGACTGACGGATTAAATCAATTTGCGCATATCCTTGGAGAACTTGTCGGCACGGTCAACAATTTTCTCTGGACGTACATTCTCATCGCCGCCCTGATTCTGCTGGGGCTGTGGTTTACCTACAAAACGAAGTTCGTTCAGATTCGCTGCATTCCCGAAATGTTTCGCCTTATTGGCGAAGGCGTTGGCAGTCTGCCGCGCGAGGGGCACATCTCGACGTTCCAGGCCTTCTGCGTGTCAACCGCTTCGCGCGTGGGTGTGGGCAACATCGCGGGCATTGCCATCGCGGTGGTTCTCGGTGGTCCGGGCGCCGTGTTCTGGATGTGGGTGATCGCAACGATCGGCGCGGCTTCGGGCTTTGTGGAATCGACGCTTGCTCAGATCTACAAGGTCAAGCGTCCCCAGGGCGGTTTTGCGGGTGGTCCGGCCTACTACATCCGCAACGTGATTGGCTCTCCCTTCTTTGCGGGCCTCTTTGCGGTCTTGATCTCGGTGACCTACGGCCTGATCTTCAATTCGGTTCAGGCAAACACGATGGCCTTGTCCGTGCAGACGAGCTGGGGTGTTTCGACCTTTGCCACGGGGCTTACGGTTGCAGTTCTCACGGCACTCATCATCTTCGGTGGTCTGACTCGCATCGCCCGCGTCGTGGGCGTGATGGTGCCTTTCATGGCTGGCGCCTACCTGATGGTCGCGATCTTCTTTACCTGCATGCACATCGATCAGTACCCGCGCGTGCTCTATGAAATCGTCACGAACGCGTTCGACTTCGACGCCGCCTACGGTGCGACGTTCGGCATGATCGTAATGACCGGCATCAAGCGTGGTCTCTTCTCGAACGAAGCCGGTATGGGTGCCGTTCCGAACGCTGCCGCTGCGGCCGATGCTACACATCCGGTCAAGCAGGGGCTGGTTCAGGCGCTCGGCGTTTACTTCGACACCATGGTTGTCTGTACGGCTTCGGCCATGATCGTTCTGATCGTGCCGGGCTGGAAGGAATCAGGGCTCACCGGCATCGAACTCATCCAGCACATGCTTTCCTCCGAGATCGGCTCCTGGATGAACCATTTCATCACGGTCGTGGTGCTTTTCTTTGCGTTTAGCTCCATCATCGGCAACTACTTCTACGGTGAAATGAACATGGGCTTTATCAGCAAGCATCCGGCGGCGCTGTGGATTTTCCGTGCTCTGGTGGTGCTGATGGCTTTCATCGGCAGCGTGACCGAACTGGGTTTGGTGTGGAATCTCGCCGATCTCTTCATGGCACTGATGGCTTTGGTCAACCTGGCGTCCATTGCGATAATCGGACGCTATGCCTACAGGGCGTTGGACGATTACATCAAGCAGAAGAAAGCCGGCATTGAGAATCCGGAATTCGATCCGAAATGTCTGGGCAATATGCGCGGCGTACAGTGCTGGCCTCGCAATAAAGACGAGGAAATTGTCCAGTAAATCAATTGGTTACAATTGACTTGACGGCAGTCGGAAGCAATTTCGGCTGCCGTTTTTTTCGAGATTTTCCAGACGAAACAAGGCTTTTTGAGTGTTATAGAGAAAAGCTATCAAAAGAGGTCTCAAATAGTATTGGACGCGGACGAAACGGTATCCCATAATGCACTCAACACGGCGAACGAATCGCCGCACAGATTTGATAGGAGAAATGAAAATGACCTGCCCTCATGCTAACAACCAGGCTTGCGAAACCTCTGCCGTCTGCCCCGTCAAGGTTTATCTCGCCAATCTCGCTGTCCTGAACGCCAAGCTGCACAACCTGCACTGGAACGTCGTTGGCCGCGCCTTCATCCAGGTGCATGAATACACCGAGGGTCTCTACGACGAACTGTTCGAACAGTTTGACGCCGTGGCCGAAGCTATGAAGATGCGCGGTGGCTTCCCGCCGGTTCGTCTCAGCGAATTCCTGAAGATCGCCACGGTCGAAGAACTCGACGCCCGCGACTTTTCGGTGTCTGAAGTGCTGCAGATTGTGACCGAAGATGTGCTCAAGATGCAGGCTTTGGCCAAGGAAATCCGCGAAGGCGCCGACAAGATGGGCGACTACCTGCTCACGGCTCAGTTTGACGGCTATCTTGAAAGCTACGCCAAGCGCGTGTGGTTCCTCAAGGCGATGCAAAAGGATTGCTGCTGCGGCGGTGAAGAACAGTCCTGCAATTGCCACCACTAAAAGTTGACGAGACGCGGTAAGCGTCTCCGAAAGATTCGCAAAGCACTGTTGGAGATTTCTCTGGCGGTGCTTTTTTTCAGCCCAGCGTTGTGTCCAGAAGCATCATTACAACAAAGCCAGCCATGACGGACAAGGTGCCCAGATCGCTGTGCTCGGTTAAGTGCGCAGCCGGAATCAGCTCTTCAACAACGACGTACATCATGGCGCCGGCGGCGAAGGCCAACAGCCATGGCAGATAGGGAACGACAAGGCTTAACGCAAGAACGGTTAAAACGCCAAAAAGCGGTTCCATGGCTCCGCTGAAAACGCCCACGGCAAAGGCCTTGGCGCGGCTCATGGTGCCGCAGGCCAAAGGAAGCGATACGGCCGCGCCTTCCGGGATGTTCTGAATGCTCATGCCGAGCGCCAGTGCAAAGGCGCCCGAAAGAGCGGCCGGGTCCTGCGAGAGTGCCGCGATGGAAAAGGCGAGCCCCAGACTCATGCCTTCCGGGATATTGTGTAACGTCACGGCGCTCACCAGCAGCGTCGTGCGGTCAAGCTTAACGCTGGGACCTTCGGGTGTCTCTGAGTCCGGGTGCATGTGCGGCGTGATTTTGTCCAGAAGCGCTACAAAGGCGACCCCCAAAAGGAATCCGCCGGTTGTCGGAAGCCAGCCGCTCACGCCGTTTTCTTGTGCATGCTCCATGGCAGGTATCAAAAGCGACCAGACGCTGGCGGCAATCATGATTCCGGCAGCAAAACCCATGGCAAGCGGCTGAAACGTCCGGGCTTTTTGCTGCGACATCGGCACGAAAACCACGGCAGCGCCCAATGCAGTGGCGGCAAAAGACAAGCCTGTGCCCAAAAGCACGGCGGCAAGCGGACCGGACTGAATCAGATCGGTGAAGAACGAAAAATCAGGCATGCGGCAAAGAGAACAGGTGGAAATTCAAGTCAAAAAACAGAACAATCTTAACGGTCCCGAGTGGTATTTTCGGGCAATTGCCGAGACGAACCTAGCCGAAAAGATGACCATGAGCGCAAAACGCGTGCCGTATAATCGTTCGAATTCGAGATTGGAACAGGAGTTTGTTTTGTTCCAAGGTTTTAGCGTGCGCATTTGATGCCGGTCTCAATGGAGGCACGGGACGTGTGCGTACGTGTCATTTCAGACGATTTATTCAGTAACCATGAGCTGGCTCACCCGCATCCTTCCAAAAATCGCTTCGAAACCCGCCGATGCCGAAAACAAAAAGAAAAGTCCCATCCCTGCGGGCTTGTGGACGAAGTGTCCCAAATGCGATCAGGTGCTCTACAAGGAAGAGCTTGATGATTCTCTGCAGGTCTGCCCGAAATGCGGCCATCATTTGCGCTTGAGCGGTCGCAAGCGTTTGGATGCCTTCCTCGATTGGAAGGGCGTGCACGAAGAAATCGGCGCGGACGTTCGTCCCGTTGATACGCTCGGTTTTGTTGACTCCAAGTCTTATCCGACCCGTTTGGAAGCCTCTCAGGGCGCCACGAAGGAAACAGACGCTCTGGTTGTCATGCGAGGCGAATTGCGCCGTCGCCCTGTTGTGGCGGCCGCTTTCGACTTCGCGTTCATGGGGGGCTCCATGGGCAGCGTGGTCGGCGAACGCTTCGCTTTGGGTGTGGAACGAGCTTTGCGTGAAAACATTCCGTTTGTGACCTTCACGAGTACGGGCGGCGCCCGCATGCAGGAAGGCCTGTTGTCACTCATGCAGATGGCCAAGACCAATGCGGCCGTGACGCTGCTTGAAAAAGCACGCATTCCGTACGTGTCCGTTTTGACCGACCCGACGATGGGCGGCGTGTCGGCCTCGTTTGCTTTCATGGGCGACGTGGTAATTGCAGAACCGCAGGCGCTGATCGGTTTTGCCGGTCCGCGCGTCATCGAGCAGACGGTTCGCGAAAAGCTGCCTGCGGGCTTTCAGCGCTCGCAGATGCTGCTTGAAAAGGGAGCCATCGACATGATTGTCGATCGTCGCGACATGCGTCAGGTGGTTTCCGAACTGATTGCGCTGCTGTCGAACAAGCCGACCCCCTCGGTATAACGGACTGCGTCGGGCGCAACGGTAAAGTTCAACAATGAAAACAGGGAGCAGATGATGTTGATTCAGGGTTCTTTGGTGGCTTTGGTCACCCCGATGACGCCCGAAGGCGCCGTGGATTGGGATGCGTACGAACGCTTGATTGAATGGCATATCGCCAGCGGTACGGACGGTATCGTCACGATGGGTACGACGGGCGAGTCGCCCACGCTCGATATTGCCGAGCACAACGAAGTTGTGGCCTTTACGGTGAAGAAGGTCGCCGGCCGCGTGCCTGTTATCGCCGGTACCGGCGGCAACTCCACGGCCGAAGCAATCGAACTGACGCAGCATGCCCGAGACGTCGGAGCTGACGTTTCGCTGCAGGTGGTTCCCTACTACAACAAACCCACGCAGGAAGGCCTCTATCAGCACTTCAAGGCGATTGCCGAAGCGGTCAATATGCCGATGTGGCTCTACAATGTTCCCGGTCGGACGGTTGCGGATCTCAAGAACGAAACCGTGCTGCGACTGGCTCAGATTCCCAATATCGTTGGTCTGAAGGACGCTACCGGCGACATCGCCCGTGCGATTGATCTGCTGCGTCGCCTGCCGGAGGTTGTGGGCGACAAGGAGTTTGCCGTCTATTCCGGCAACGATGATTCGGCTTTGGCCTTGATGCTCGTGGGCGGCACGGGCGTGATCTCGGTGACGGCCAACCTCATGCCGCGCGAAATGCATGAAATGGCTTCGGCCGCCGTGGCAGGCAACGTTGCCGTGGCTCGAGCCATCAACAACCGACTCATGCCTTTGCACCAGAAGCTTTTCTGCGAACCCAATCCTGTGGCGCCGAAGTGGGCGCTTTACCGCATGGGACGCATTGGTTCGGGGATTCGTCTGCCGCTCACGCCGCTATCTGAAGCCAATCGACCGGTGGTCGAAAAGGCGATGCGCGAAGCCGGCGTCGAGTTCTGAATCGTGAATTTTTAACTCAATCAAGCCCGTGACCCTCTCCGGTTGCGGGCTTGGATCCGACTGTAACTCGTATCGAGTTGTGTTCGGCGGCTGTCGCAAAAGCCATCCTTTGCTAAACTTCGCAAAATTCAGTTTCTTCGCCCGCAATCAGGTCAGGCTGCTTGAGCGGGCGTTATTCAAGGAAAGAACACTTTTATGGTGAATCGTGCTTTGAGGGCTGCGGCTGTTGTTTCTGCAATTGCAGCTTTGACCGGATGTAATGCGCTCGGGGTTAACTTCGGTGACGAAAAGGTTCAGTATGAAACCTCTACGTCGCGTGCTCCGCTGGAAGTGCCGCCGGATCTCAACACCGTGACGAACAACGATCGTTTTGCGGTTCCTTCCCGCCCCCAGATTGTGAGTGCCAATGCCGAAGCGGCCAAGGCTCGCATGGATGCGGAAGCTCGCGGCGATCAACCCTCCCAGGTTCTGCCTGAAACCGATTACGCCAAGGTTGTGCGCGACGGTCAGTTCCGTTATGTTCACGTGGCGGTCTCGCCTGATCGAGTCTGGCCCTTGCTGCAGGACTTCTGGGCAAGCGTCGGCCTCGCTGTGAAGTACCAGGATGCCAAGACCGGCATCATCCAGACGGAATGGGCCGAAAACAAGGCCAATCTCCCGAAGGACATCATTCGTGCCACCATCGGTAAAGCGCTGGACGTCGTTTACGACACCGGCACGCGTGATCAGTACCGCGCCCGCATGGAACGCGCTGAAGACGGCACGACGAACATCTTCATCACGCACCGCCAGATGGTGGAAGTGCTCAAGGGCCGTCAGGAAGAGAGCACGATTTGGCAGCCCGGTCCGAGCGATCCCGAGCTCGAAGCCGTGATGCTTACGCGCCTGGCTCAGATGCTTGAGACCGAGTTCAATCCGAAGGCCAAACCTGAAGAACAGAAGGCTCTCGAACAACTTGCTGCCGTGAAGTACTCACCGATGAGCCATATCGAAGAAGGCGCAGACGGCAAGCCCGTTGCCGTTGTGATCGACGAGCCGTTCGATCGTGCGTGGCGTCGCGTGGGTGTTGCGCTCGATCGCGGCGGCTTCGAAGTGACCGACCGCGACCGTACGCAGGGTCTCTTCATGATCAACTACCTGGATCCTGACTACGAACAGCAGAAAAAGAGCGAACAGGGCTTCTTTGCAAACCTCTTCTCCAATGCCGAAGCGGTTGACCCGGTTCCCTACCGCATCCGTCTGACGCCGGACGGCGAAACGACACGCGTGACGGTGACCGGTGAAGACGGCCGTGCCGATACCACGGGTGTCGCACCGCGCATCCTCACGCTGATCGGCGAACAAACGCGCTAATCGCAACGTCGGTTCAACGCACATTTTGAATGTGCCTAAAAGCGGGACAGCGTCCAAAGAGCGTGTGTCCCGCTTGTGTTATCAAGGAAAAAAGAAGTGAGTTCTGGTTCGGTGATCGGCGAAGCCTTGAGCGTGCGCTTTTCGGGGCGAGTGCCGCGGCGTGTCTTCTGGGTGTCCGCATTGTTGTGCTCGGTGTTGGGCTGGCTTGTCGGCTGGCTTTACGCGACGCTTTACATGACCACTATGACGGAAATCACCTGGGACTTCGTGACGGTGGCCGTCGGAGCTTTCCAAATCTGGCTTGCACTCATTTCCGTTTCCATTTCCGTACGTCGACTGCACGACGTCGGCCGCAACGGCCTGTGGGTTCTGCCGATCGTTCTCGTTCCCGTACTGGGAGCTATTTTCTGGTTTGTGCTCGGCTGCCTTGTCGGAGAGCAGCACGAAAACCGTTACGGTCCTGATCCATACGCCACCCGAAACAATCTCAACGCTCTCACGACCGCTTCGTAGAAACGAGGCAACCGGAGTAAAGAATGCTTATTGAAAAGGATTGCGTCGTGGGCATCCACGTGCGCATGTTTGATCTGCAAAAAAATCTTCTGGAAGAAACCGAACCGCAGGGAGTGACGTATCTGCACGGCCACGGTGACATTTTTCCTAAACTCGAGCAGGCGCTCGAAGGCAAGAAGGCGGGTGAAACGGTGGTCGTTCAGCTTGAGCCCGACGAGGCTTTTGGCGATTTTGACGATGAGGCCATTCGTCTTGTACCGGTCGAGTCCTTGGGCGACCCGGAACTGATCGTTCCCGGTCTGGTGTTTTCCAGCGTCCCGGGCGAAACGCCCGACGGCAGAAACTGGCGAGTGACGGACGTTGCCGAAGGCATGGCCGTGCTTGACGCCAACCACCCTTTGGCCGGTTGGTCTCTGAAGTTTGAAGTCAAGGTGCTTTCCGTGAGCAAGCCCGAGGGCGAAGTCACCGGCAACGACGAAGTGGTGGTGCCGGGCTTTCTGGGTTTTGCCGAGAAAATCATCGACGACGAGACCGATTAAGCCTGACGTTTATAATTTGCTGATGGGCAACGCAAGGCCAGGCTTTGCGTCCGATACTCAGTGAATTGAAATTTCAACTATTTTCACTTTGTTATTACAAGACGGGGTTACCATCCATGACCATGCGACAAGACGAAACCGACGTTAACTTCCTCGACATTAAACCGGCCGATTTGGAGCATGCGGCGCAGGTGCTGCGCGGAGAGCTCGAAGCAAATCGCCGCGCATGGGAAAAGACGTGCTGGTCGCTGGAATACGTCAAGAAGAACCATGCTGAAGACACGGTGCTCATCGAAGCGCTGGAGACGATTCGTCATCATCTTGAACGCCGCATGTAAGGCGTCGACACCCGATCTAACTCTACGGAGCTTTTATCTTGGAACGCATTTATCCGCATCCGTTCTTTGCTCGTGAAGGCTGGGCCATCATGGGCATCGCTTTTGTGCTTGCCCTGCTCGTGCAGATTTTTGTCGGTGGCTTCGTTGCCGGTATTTTCTGGCTGCTGTTTCTGTTTGTGGCGCAGTTTTTCCGTGATCCGGCTCGTGAAATGACCGATGACGAAAAGGCCGTGGTGGCTCCCGTTGACGGCCGCGTCATCAAGGTTGAGGAGGCTGTTTGCCCCTATACGGGTGAACAGACCAAGCTCGTGTCGATCTTCATGAACGTCTTCAATGTTCACAGCCAGAAGACGCCGGTTGCGGGCAAGATCGAAAAGATCGAATACTTCCACGGTCGCTACCTCAACGCTTCGCTTGACAAGGCAAGCGAACAGAACGAACGTAACGCGATGACGGTCGTGACCGAAGACGGCCAGCGCGTGTGCTTCGTGCAGATCGCCGGTCTCGTCGCACGCCGCATTCTGTGCTATCGCATGGTAGGCGACGTGGTTAAAAAGGGTGAACGCTACGGCTTCATTCGCTTCGGTTCTCGTGTCGACGTCTATCTGCCGATGAGCGCTCAGGTGCTTGTATCAATTGGTGAAAAGACGACCGGTGTGGAAACCGTGATTGCTCGCTTGGGCGAACCCGTGCAGCCGCCTGTTGCACATGAAGAAGAAACGACCGAAACCGTTGGCACGGCCGAAGAACAAGCAGCGCCCGAAGCTGCCGCGCAGTCAAGCGCTGTTGATGCCAAGCCCGAAGACAAGGCTCAGTAAACACTGAAAGCTTCGGTTACCAAAAAGAGGCGAGCCCGCACCGAAAAAGAATTTCCAGTGGAAGAATTCCCTGTAGGTCGCGGGCTCGTTGTTTTTTGAACACTCGCCGATAAAACACTCAGGCAAGAAATCGTATGGCTGTTGAAAGAATTCGCCGTCGCCGTCCGGTACGGCAACGCATCATTGAAGTTGGCCGCAAGAAGGTTGTGAAGGTTCGCTCGCGCGGTCTTTTTGTGTTGCCCAATCTGTTCACCACGGCTTCGCTTTTCTGCGCGTTCATTTCGATCGTGCAGGCAATGGAGCAAAACTTCGGTCTGGCCGCGCTGATGATTATGCTCAGCATGCTCTTTGACGGCATGGACGGACGCGTGGCTCGTCTGACGCACACGCAAAGCGAGTTCGGCGTGCAGTTCGACTCGATTGCCGACATGACGGCTTTCGGTGTGGCTCCCGCCCTTGTGATGTACAAGTTCTGCCTGTATACGCTCGGCGGCTTGGGCTGGGCTGCGGCTTTCGTGTACTGTCTGTGCGCGGGTGTGCGCTTGGCGCGGTTTAACTGCAACGTCGGCGTTGTTGACAAACGCTTCTTCCAGGGGCTGCCGAGTCCGGCCGCCGCAGCGCTTCTGGCCGGTTTCGTGTGGCTTGCCGTTGAAAACAAGATGCCGACCTTCCTGGGTGAATCGTTGCCCTGGTTAGCTTTCGTGCTGACGATCTACGCGGGTCTCACCATGGTCTGCAACGCGCCGTTTTATTCCGGCAAGTCGGGCGTTTCACTCAAAAACGCTCCCTTTATCGTCATGGTGGCGGGCGCTTTGGCCTTTATCCTGATTTCAAGCAATCCGCCGCTGGCAATCTTCACGATCTTCTGCGTGTATGCCTTGAGCGGCTACGCCTATCAGCTGTGGCTTTTCATCAGCGACAAGCCCAATCCCGTGCTGCCTGGCGAATACACGGTTGATTTTGGCTCGTCTGAGCCCGAGTCTGTTGCTGAAGCGGGCCCTGACTTCCCCGAAGAAGAACCGGCTGAAACGAAGACTGACCCGAGTGCTCGACAGAGCGAGTCCAGTCCCTCAGTGAAGCCTTGATACCATTTACAAAGTCCCGCTTCAAGACGGTGTTTTTGGGGCGGGAAAATTTTTGTTTCATCAAAGAGAGTTTTCATGTTTGTGTTTGCACCCGCGCCGCAGGCCGTTGTGCCCGTTTCCGGCGAAAAGAATGTGTTCTTCCCAGTCAACCGTGTCTACTGCGTCGGCCGCAATTACGCTGATCACGACAAGGAAATGGGCGGTACTGGCAAGACGACGCCGTGCTTTTTTGCTAAGCCCGCCGATGCGATATTCCCGATTGATGCAGGCAAAACGGCTCAGGTGCCGTTTCCTCAGCACACCGAAAACCTGCAGCATGAAGTCGAACTCGTGGTTGCCGTCGGCAAGTCCGGCAAGGATCTAACGGTCGAGCAGGCAGCCGAATGCATCTGGGGTTGGGCCGTGGGCGTGGACTTGACTCGCCGCGACCTGCAGGCCGAAGCCAAAGCCAAGGGCCGTCCCTGGACCACTGCCAAGAGCTTTGACTATTCGGGGCCTGTTTCGCATATTGTGCGCAAGGAAAACGTGCTTGATCCGAGCGACACTGAACTGTGGCTTTATGTCAATAACGAGTGCAAGCAGAAGGGGAGCACCCGCGACATGATCTGGTCGGTTGCCGAAGTGCTCGCCGAAATCTCCTCGTATTGGGAACTCAAGGCCGGCGATCTGGTCTTTACCGGCAGTCCCTCAGGCGTTTCTACACTGCATCGCGGTGATATTGTGCGCGCGGGCTGCAACGGCATCGGCATGATCGAATTCGAGCTTGTGTAAGCACCGAAAAGCCCAAAATTAGGCAAAAAGAAGGCGGTTCTTTTAAAACCGTCTTTTTTTTATGCGTTAGCTAGGGTAAGTACCTAATCAAAGGTTTTTATTTCACATGTTGTCTGCATAAACTGTTTCAAAATCTTGCCATAGTTTCCAAGGCAGATTTTTTTGCGGCCTCTCTCGGGGACCGTTGATAACAAAAAAGACATTTTTCAAGAGAAAGGAGCTCTCATGTCGTCGTTCGACGGAGTCAATGCCGTAACGATCATCTTTGCAGCGCTCTGCGTTTTTGCAATTGGATATCGTTTCTACGGCCTGTTTATTGCAGCCAAGGTGCTCAACGTGGATGCCAACCGCGTGACCCCCGCTGTCAAGTACGCTGACGGTCAGGACTATGTCAAGACCGATAAGTTCGTGCTGTTCGGGCATCACTTTGCCGCCATTGCCGCTGCCGGTCCGCTGCTCGGTCCTGTGCTTGCCGCACAGTTCGGTTATTTGCCCGGTTTGTTGTGGATTTTGATCGGCTGTGTGCTCGCCGGCGGCGTGCATGACATGGTCGTGCTGTTTTGCTCGGTGCGTCACAAGGGCCGTTCGCTGGCTTATATTGCCACGCGCGAAATCGATCCCACCACGGGTTTTGTGGCATCTTGGGCCGTGCTCGCAATTTTGATCCTGACGCTTGCCGGTCTGTCGATTGCTTGCGTGAACGCCATGCATGACTCGCTGTGGTCGACCTACACGGTTGTCGCAACAATTCCGATCGCCATCATCATGGGTCTGTACCTGCAGATTTGGCGTAAGGGCGACGTTCTCGGCGCAACGCTTCTGGGCGTGGTGCTGCTGTTCCTGTGCATCCTTTCCGGCCCGTGGGTTGCTTCGCACCCCGAATACTTCGGATTCCTTGACATTGACCGCAAGACGATGTCGGTGTTGATCCCGGTCTACGGCTTCTTTGCTTCGGTGCTTCCGGTCTGGCTGCTGCTGTTGCCGCGTGACTATCTGTCGACCTTCCTGAAGGTTGGGACGATTCTGGCTCTTGCTCTTGGCATTCTTTTTGTGATGCCCGAGTTCAAGATGCCCGCCATCACCGAATTCATCCACGGCGGCGGCCCGATTGTGGGCGGTCCTGTGATTCCGTTCATCTTCATTACCATCGCCTGCGGTGCTTTGTCCGGTTTCCACGCCACGATCGGTACGGGTACGACGCCCAAGATGATCGGCAACGAAAAGGACGTGCTTTTCGTTGGTTACGGTGCGATGCTTACTGAAGGCTTCGTGGCTGTGATGGCTCTGGTGGCGGCTTGCGTGCTCGTGCCTGCCGACTACTTCGCCATCAATGCGCCGGCTGCCAAGTTTGCCGAACTCGGCATGCAGGTTCAGAACCTGCCGATGCTTGAAGCTGAAGTGCAGGAAACTCTGGCTGCTCGTCCGGGCGGCTCTGTGTCGCTCGCCGTCGGCATGGCCTACATCTTCTCCCGTATTCCCTGGATGGAAGATCTGATGGCCTATTGGTACCACTTCGCGATCATGTTTGAAGCAGTCTTCATTCTGACCGCCGTTGACGCCGGCACCCGCGTCGGCCGTTTCTTCCTGCAGGAAATGATCGGCCGCTACATCTCGCCGAAGTTCAATCAGAAGGATTGGGTGCCGGGCATCATCATTACCAGCGTGCTCTTTACCGGTTCCTGGGGCTACCTTGTGTATTCGGGGGATATTTCCAGCATTTGGCCGCTCTTCGGTATCTGCAACCAGTTGCTGGCCTCTGTGACGCTTTTGATCGGCACGACCGTGTTGCTGCGCATGAACAAGGGCAAGTATGCTTGGATGACCGGCGTGCCCGGCTTGCTGATGACCGTTATCACGATCTGGGCCGGCATCTGGTTGGTTGTCAACCAATATCTGCCCAATGGCCAGCATCTGCTCGCTACCCTCTCCTGCGTTGTGATGCTGCTGATGGCGTTCGTGATCTTCGGCACGCTGCGTCGTTGGATGGTTCTCATCAACATGAAGACCATCACGCGCGATCAGTACGGCGTTGAAGTGAAGGAAGTCGTTGAAGAATAAGTCTTCGCTTCCCTAGCTTTGAAGAAACTGCAAAACCTCGCTTCGGCGAGGTTTTGCGTTTCGGGCGTCCGCAAATTTCGGCAAAATTCGAACCTACTGCAACCGACGGTGTTTTTTTGAGATGACCCGCTTCCAAAGATTTCTGACGGCCTTAAGCTGCGCTTTTTTTTGTGTGACAGTCCGAGCCGAGACTGTTGTGTCGGCGCAGGACGGCATTGTTCTCAATTTGGTTTCGCGGCTGGATGATTTCGGCGCATATGCCACCTCGGTGCAATTGCCGCGACCGATCAATTTCGGCATCGTTGCATACACGCGGCCGTCTCCCAACGAAGCGGTGGTAAACGCCACGATTCACTCCCTTCGTCGATCGTTCGGCGAAGAGAACGTGCGCGTGCGCGAATATACGATGACGGAGCTCGCGCAAGCCATTCGTGATGAAGAGGTCGATATTTTTCTTTCAAGCGCGGGTTTCTACTGGCGCTTGATGCAAAGCGGAGCGGTGGCGGTTGCTTCTCTGGCAAGCAAAGCTTATCCGGATCCCAATCATGGGGAAGGTTCTGCTTTTGTGGTCCGTTCGGATTCGACAATTCAAAGCTTTGTCGACATGAAGGGGAAAATGGCGGCAGCATCAAGTGCAGGCGGCTTTACAGGTTATTTGATTCCGATGGGAGAGGTCGTCCGCCGCGGTTATCCGTTTGAAAAGTTTTTCAGTTCAGTGGCTTTCGTCGGTCCCGACGACCGGCTCAAAGCGGGTTTTGATCTGATGCGAGAAGGTAAGGTTGACGTGGCAATTCTGCGTCAATGCTGGCTTGAACATTACCTGCAAAAGCACCCGCAGGAAAGGGGTTCGTATCGCGTCATTGAGCCGCGTGACAGAACGCCCGCGCAGGTGAAAAACGGCGTGTGTCAACGCTCGACTGAACTGTATCCGAGTTGGGTGCTCGCATCGGCTCCCGCCGCTCCTCCCGAAATTACTAAAGCCGTGGTGTACGCAGCTTTTTCAATGGCGCCCACCGGCGACGGCCACTACTGGACGGTCGGCACCGACTACCGTGCCGTCGACGAGCTATACCGCTCACTGCGTTTGGGACCTTATGAGTGGATGCGCAATTGGACCTTTAGCCGCATATGGGACGAGTACGGCAACCTTATCATCGCGTTTTTTGTTTTTCTGCTGGCATGGATTGCTCACTCGGTACGCGTCACAAGGCTCGTGGCTATCCGTACCAAGGAACTTCGTGACGCTTTGGAGCGCGAAAAGGAACTCAAAGCCCAGGCCAACGAAACGCACGAGCGCATCGAGCGTCTGCAAAAAAGCGGTATTGTCGGTCAGCTCTCGTCGATGATTGCGCACGAGCTGCGGCAACCGATGAGCGCTGCATTGCTCTTTAGCAAGAGCGCCAGAAAGATTCTCTCTCTCGAGGAGCCCAACACGCGGCTTCTTACCGAGGTGCTCGGCAATATTGAGTCTCAGATTGAAAGAGCCAACAGCATCATCGACAATGTGCGCTCGTATGCCAAGGGCATTCGCAAATCACGACAAAAAGTCGACTTGAAAGTCATTATTGATCAATCGATTGCCGCCTTTCGAAGCACAGGGCGTTACCCGAAGGTCGACATTTTTGTGGAAACCGATCCGGGCGTCATTTTTGAAGCCAATCCGCTGGAGTGGGAACTGGTGACGCACAATCTTGTGAAAAATGCCTGCGAGGCCTGTCAAAATACGGAACGCCCGACAGTGCGCGTGGGGCTCGAACATCTTGCCATCGACAAGGTGCGTCTGACTGTTTCGGACAACGGCGAGACGCTCAGCGAGGCGGACTTTGAGCGCCTGACGCAACCTCTGATGAGCGTCAAGGAAGAGGGGCTCGGACTTGGGCTGCAGATTGTGCGCGGCATTGCCGAGTCGCATGGCGCTCGGCTACATTTTGTGCGCAACAGAACGCGCGGTTTGACGGCTGTCATTGATATCAATCTGCGCGGATCCAAGAAGCAGAAAGCCGACAAACAACAAACCGAAAACGACCGAACGGCTTAGGAATCAAGCATGGAACCCGATTACATCAAGCAAAAGGCCCTGATTCGAATTCTTGATGACGACGAAGCGCTCGGCGCGGCTTTAAAGCTCTATCTTGAGCTTGACGGCTGGCAGGTAGCGGCTTACACCTCGGCTCGCCGCTTTTTTGCCGAAGATCGTCCGTCTGTGCCCGGCTGCCTCGTGCTTGACGTGCGTATGCCCGAACTGACGGGCCTGGAGTGCCAACGCCTACTCAACGAGCGGCAATCAAATATCCCGATCGTGTTTATTTCCGGACACGGCGACATTGACATGGCCGTACGGGCGATTCTGGACGGTGCCTACGACTTCCTGCAAAAGCCGGTTGATGAGGAGCGCCTCGTGCGTTCGGTGATGCGGGCCGCCGGCGACAGCGTCATGAAGGCCGAAGGCAAGGTGAGCGACGAGGCTGCGGCCGCGTTGGTTGAAAGGCTCACGGAGCGCGAGCTCGAGGTGGCCAAGCTGGTGGCGCAGGGGCTTGTGAGCCGTATCGTCGGTGAGCGACTCGGCATTTCGCCGCGTACGGCTGAACTGCATCGCTCACACGCAATGAAGAAGCTTTCGGCAGCCAGTCCGGAACATCTTAAAAATATTCTCAAAAGCGCCGGCGCAATTTGAATTTTTTGGCCCCTGCGCCGGCGGCGCCAATGTCAAAATCCAGAAAACTTTTTTACCGGCAAGAGAATTTTTGCCGAACTTTTTCGATCATTACCACCATGAACAAAACAATCACTCTAGCGGTCGCCGCAACATGCGCCCTGTGCGCCGGCAGCACTTTCGCTGCGGAATACGCGCTCGGTGCGGGTATCCACATGAACGCCAGCGAATACAAAGGCGTGGATATCGAAGTTGTTCCGGCTCCGATCATGAACGCCGAGACGGAATACTTCTATCTGCACGGCCTGGAAGCGGGCGGCTATCTTTTGAAGAGTCCCAAGCATGCCGTCATGCTCGGCGTGTCGTATATGCCGCTTGAATTTGATGCCGGCGACAGTGACGACCGTCAGATGAAGCAGTTGGACGATCGCGATGCGAGCGCCTTTCTTAATCTGAGCTACCGCTACACCGGTGATTGGGCCAGTTTCGGCGCCAAGATTTCCGGCGACATTCTGGGCGAGAGCAACGGCATTCTCGTTGACGTGAATGCCGCCAAGCGCTTTCAGATCCAGCGCTTGGGGATCACGCCGATGATCGGTGTGACCTGGTCGAGCGCCAACTTCAACGACTACTACTACGGTATTTCCGCAGCCGAATCCGCCAGAAGCGGTCTGGAAGAATACGAAGCCGACAGCTCCGTGACACCCTACGCCCGCATGGTGTTTGACTACAGCTTCAACGATCACCTCTCGATCTGGCTGGAAGGCTCCGTACGTCACCTCGGCAGCGAAGTCAAGGACAGCCCGATGGTTGAAGACAGCGTGCGTCTGGGCTTTGGCGGCGGCGTCAATTGGCGCTTCTAAACAAGTCTGACACAAAGAAAACGAGCAGCGCTTGTCGGGCGATCTGCTCGTTTTTTTTCCAAAAACGAGAGATTAGCGTCAGACGCAGGCTTCGATTTGTTCGGAAACCTCGAGCCACTGAGCTTCAAGCTCTTCGAGAACGCCGGCTGCTTCACCGCGCCGGCGCGTGACGTCGGCCACGGTTTCAGCAGGCGTCTTTTCGTACCATGCGGTGTCAGCAAGCTGTGCGTCTAGCGAGGCAAGCTCTTCGCTGACCTTGCCCATTTCCTTTTCCACCTTGGCGAGCTTCGCGAGAAGCGGCTTTTTGAGTGCCGCAATGCGGTTGCGCTCAAGAGCTTCGAGTTTGCGTTGCTCTTTGCGATTGATTCCTGCAGAAGCTTGCTGCGGAGTCACGGGCTTGTCGGCTGTCTGCGACAGCTTTCGGTGCTGCAGAACAAAAGCCGCGTAGTCGTCGAGGTCACCGTCGTATTCGGTCACGGCGCCGTCGTGCACCAAAATGAGCTTGTCGCAGACGCTGCGCAGAAGATGGCGGTCGTGTGAGACGAGCAGCAAGGTGCCTTCAAAGGAAGAAAGCGCCACGGTGAGCGCTTCGCGGGTGGCCATGTCCAAATGGTTGGTCGGTTCGTCCAAGACGATCAGATTGGGCTTGTCCCAGACAATCAGAGCAAGAGCCAGGCGAGCTTTTTCGCCGCCCGAAAGAACGCCGATCAAGGTGTCGACCTTGTCGCCCGAAAAGCGGAATTTTCCGAGATGGTCTCTTAGCTGCTGTTCACGAACCAAGGGGGCTTTTCGCTTCATGACGTCAAGAGGCGTTTCGTCGGGATCGAGTGCTTCGAGCTGATGCTGAGCAAAGTAGCCGATCTGAAGTCCCTGGCCGTCGCGCACCGTGCCGTGCAGAGGTTCGAGCTTTCCGACGAGCGTCTTGATGAGCGTGGACTTGCCCGCGCCGTTGACGCCGAGCACACCGATGCGTTCGCCCGAGCGGATACAGAGATTGACGCCGCTTAGAACGCGGTTCTCACCATAGCCGGCCGCAACATCTTCAAGGGTTACCAGCTGCGTGGGCATGCGTTCGGGCTGTTCGAACGCAAAGCGCCAGCTGGTGGCGCTGCGCACGGGTTCGACGACTTCGAGACGCTCGAGCATCTTGATGCGCGACTGTGCCTGACGCGCCTTCGTGGCCTTGTAGCGGAAGCGCTCGATGTAGCTTTTGAGGTGAGCGGCCGTACGCTCATAGGCTTTGCGGTTGGCTTCCTGCAGGCGCAGGTTCTGGACGCGCTGCATTTCGTAGAACGAATAGTTGCCGCCGTAGCGCGTGATGGTACCGTCTTCAACAGCCCAAGTCGTCTGCACGGCACGATCGAGAAACTCTCGGTCGTGGCTGATGATGATGACAGTGCAGGTCAGACGCTTGAGCCAGGCTTCAAGCCAGATGAGACTGTCGATGTCCAGGTGGTTGGTGGGTTCGTCCAAAAGCAGCAGCTGTGCCGGGTTAATGAGACAACGAGCCAAAGCCAGGCGATTGCGCCAGCCGCCCGAGAATTCACGCACGGTACGGTTTTCATCCCCTGGCAGAAAGCCCAGACCGTTCATGATCGTGAGCGCCTGGGCCTTTACAGCGCCTTCGTTGATTTCCGCCAGATGTGCGGCGGCCGCAGCAATGCGCATGTCGTCGCCGCTTTCGTGTGCGGCGACTTGCTCAGCTTGGGCCGCCGCGAGCGGAGCGTGGCCTTCAAGCACGTACTGCAACGCTTCGCGATCGGTCTCTTCCACGCTCTGCGCGACTTCGGAAACCAGTTCCGGTACGTCGATGGTGCCCGATTCAGGACTCAGTTCGCCCAGAATGGCGGCAAAAAGCGACGATTTGCCGCTTCCGTTCTCACCGACGAGCGCAATGCGCTCGCCGTCGGAGGCGACCAGATTGACGTTGTCGTACAGCGTACGCGTGCCGCGCACAATCGAAAGGTGTTGGAGTCTGAGCATGGAAACAATTTCAGGGCGCGAGAAAGCCGCGCCCTGACAAACATTGGCAAAAGTGTCGGCTTACAGGTGCTGAAGGTCTTCGGCGCGCACGGCAAAGACCATGTCTTCTTCTTCTTCGGTCGAAAGCCACGTGACGGGCAGTTCGGGCCAGATGGCCTCGAACGCTTCGCGGCCGTCTCCGATTTCAACGATGGCTACGCCGTTTTCCGTCAGGTGTTCTTTGAGCGCGGGCATGAAGCGGCGCATGAAGTCCATTCCGTCGTCTCCGGCTTCCAGAGCCAGCGCCGGTTCGTGACGGTATTCGGCAGGGAGCTCTTCCATGGCTTGTTGCGTCACGTATGGAGGATTGGAGATGATGAGGTCGAACTTGCGCTTGCCCAGATGCGAGAAGATGTCGGTCTGGACAAGTTCCAGCGTGTCGTCAAGGCCGTACTTCGAGCGGTTGATTTTGGCGACTTCGAGTGCATCGGCACTGATGTCGGCGCCCGTGACCTGCGCTTTGGGAAATGCCATCTGCGCGAGGATCGCAAGGCAACCGCTGCCGGTGCACATGTCCAACACCGTGTGTACGTTTTCAGGCTCAACCCAAGGCTCGAGCCCTTCTTCAAGAAGTTCGGCAATGTAGCTGCGCGGAATCAGCACGCGCTCGTCCACATAGAAGGGGTGTTCGGTGAGCCAGGCCTCGTGCACGAGATACGGCGCGGGGACCTTGTTGTGCACGCGAGACTCGATGTTTTTCAGAACTTCCCAGAGCTCGTCCTGCGTGAGGTGCGCATTCCAGAAGGCTTCGAGGCGGTCAAACGGAAGCTTGAGGGTGCGCAGCACAAGAAAAGTGGCTTCTTCCCAGTAGTCGGCCGTGCCGTGCCCGAGACTCACGTCAAAGCGCTCCATCTCGCTCATGGCCCAGCGAACCACGTCGCAGACGGTGTGCAGTTCGGTCGGATATTGATGATGAGACATCAGAAGTTCTCCAAATACGCTTTAGCGGTGCGGTAGTAGATTTCGGCGAGCGCTTCGAGTTCGTCGATGCCCGCACATTCGTTGACGCTGTGAATCGTTGCGTTGATAGGCCCGAATTCTACGGTTTCGCGGCTGATGCTGCTGATAAAGCGTGCGTCAGAGGTACCGCCGCCGGTTGAAAGTTCGGGCCTCACCCCCGTGACGTCGGCAATGGCCTGTGTCAGCTTTTGCGTCATGCTGCCCGGATTCGTTACAAACGGTTCGGCGCTGCGCTTCCATTCAAAGCGCGCGTCAAGTGTGTATTGGGCGGTAAGATCCTCGATGGTCTTGATGAGGCGCTCAGCCGTCCACTCGGTGTTGAATCGAATGTTAAAGAGCGCCGTGAGTTCTCCGGGGACCACATTGACGGCGCCAACGCCGGCCTGAATGTTGGAAATCTGGAAGGTGGTCGGACCGAAGTAGTCGTTGCCCTGATCCCATTGCTTAACAGCGAGTTCGGCAAAAAACGGTGCAGCTTCGTGAATGGGGTTGCGCGCCAGATGCGGGTAGGCGACGTGTCCGGCCTTGCCCCGAATCGTGATTTTTCCGTTTAGAGAACCCCGACGACCGTTTTTGATCGTGTCACCGAAAAACCTCGAGCAAGAGGGTTCGCCAACGATGCAGGCGTCAATCGTCACACCTTCATCTTTGAGCTTTTGTACCACACGTTTGGTACCTTCATATCCGTCGCCTTCTTCGTCAGAAGTGATCAGAAAAGCAAGCGTTCCCGGATGATCCGGTTTTTCCTGAACCAGACGCGCAAAGGCAACGGCGGCTGCCGCAACAGATCCTTTCATGTCGGCTGCGCCGCGGGCGTAGAGCTTGCCATCTCGCACGGTCGGCTCAAAAGGAGGCGTTGTCCATAGGGCAGGATCGCCTGCCGGAACCACATCAACGTGTCCGGCAAAGACGAATAGGGGCGCGCCGTTGCCGTGCGTGATCCAGGCGTTGGTGGTGCCGTTGGGCGTGCGTTCGATTTCAAACGCAAAACCCGAGGGCTCAAGCGCTGCTTGCAAAACGGCCATACATCCTGCTTCATCGGGCGTGACCGAGGGGCGGGCAAGCAGCTTTTGGGCTAGATCAATGACGGGCATGACCGATTAGTCGCGCAGCAGATCGTTGATGGAGGTCTTGGAGCGGGTCTTGGCATCGACGCGCTTGACGATGACGGCGCAGTTGAGGTTGTAAGTGCCGTCCTTGCTCGGCAACGAGCCCGGGACGACCACGGAACCGGCCGGCACACGGCCGCGCAGGATTTCGCCCGTTGTGCGGTCGTAGATCTTGGTTGACTGACCGATGAAAACGCCCATGGAAATCACGGAGTTTTCTTCGACGACCACGCCTTCGACGATTTCGCTGCGTGCGCCGATGAAGCAGTTGTCCTCAATGATCGTGGGGCCGGCCTGCACGGGTTCGAGAACGCCGCCGATGCCAACGCCGCCCGAGAGGTGGCAGTTCTTGCCGACCTGAGCGCAGGAGCCCACGGTGGCCCACGTATCGACCATCGTGCCAGAGCCCACGCGTGCGCCGACGTTTACGAAGGAGGGCATCAGCACGGCGCCCGGTTCAATGAAGGAGCCGTAGCGGGCGATGGCGCCGGGGATAGCGCGGATGCCGGACTCGGAAATCTTCTGGCCGTCGTTGTCGTGGAACTTCACGGGCAGCTTGTCGTACCAGGTAAAGGGACCGGCCTTCATCACTTCGTTGGGCATCAGACGGAAACTCAGAAGAACTGCCTTCTTGATCCACTGGTGCGTGAGCCACCCTTCGGCGGTCTTTTCTGCCACGCGCATCGAGCCGTTGTTCAGGCCCGCGAGCACGCTCATGATGGCTTCGCGCTGATCGGCAGCGATCGTTTCGGCATTCCACTGATCGCGGCTGTCCCATGCGGATTCGATGATGGAGGTAAGTTCCTGAGTCATTTCTTGTGTTCCTTTCAAAGGTTGGCGCACTTGCTCGCGTACCGAGCCTCCCTGCGCGCCGTTTGTTAAAAAATCGGTTTTACGGATGATAGGTCACTTGCGCGATAGAGCAAAGTTGCGGATGCGCTCGGCCGCTTCGCCGATGCGCTCGGGCTCGGCAACCAGTGCGATGCGCACGTAGCCTGCGCCCGGGTTCATGGTTGAGCCGTCGGCAAGTGTCACGTTACGCGACAGGTAGGAGCCCGGCAGCACCGTGACACCCGTCTGACGATAGAGTTCGCGAGCAAAGACTTCATCGTCTTCACCGACGTTGGCCCAGAGGTAGAAGCTAGCCTGCGGCATGGGCGCGTCAATCACAGAGTTCAGAATGGGTTGCGCGACGGCAAATTTTTCACGATACAGACGGCGGTTTTCCACGACGTGCGCCTCGTCGTTCCAGGCAGCAATTGAAGCGGCCTGAATCATCGGGTTCATGGCCGAGCCGTGATAGGTGCGGTAAAGAAGGTAAGAGGCGATGAGCGAGCGGTCACCGGCCACAAAGCCGCTGCGCAGACCCGGCGCATTGCTGCGCTTGGAAAGGCTGTTTAATACGATGATGTTTTTCAGATCGGTTCGGCCGCAGGCTTTGGCCGCCGTCATGGCGCCGATCGGAGCGTTGCCTTCTTCGAAATAAATTTCGCTGTAGCACTCGTCGCTTGCGATGACAAAACCGTATCGATCCGAAAGAGCAAAGAGTTTTTTCCAGTCGTCCAAATCAAAGACGGATCCCGTCGGGTTGCCCGGAGAGCATATGTAGACAAGCTGAGTTTGAGAAAGTGTTTCGGGACTCAATACGGACAAATCGAGTTTGTAGCCGTTTTCGCGCGTCAGCGGCAAGTACACGGGATCGGCTCCGGCCAGAAACGTTGCGCCTTCGTAAATCTGATAGAAGGGAACGGGCATCACGACTTTGGCGCCGCCTTTGACGGTCGGGTCGACAAGGCATTGGACCAGACTGAAAAGGGCTTCGCGGGTGCCGAGCACCGGCAGGATTTCGGTCGCGGGATCCGGGGCCAGCCCGTAGCGGCGTTCGCACCAGGCGCTGATGGCTTCACGCAGGGCAGGGTTGCCTGCCGTGCCCGGGTAGGAGCTCATGAGCGAAATGTTCTGAGCAATCGCTTCGCCAATGCACTGAGGAATCGGATGACAGGGTTCGCCGATGCCGAGCGAAATCGGCTTGAGTTTGCCTTCGGCCGGAACAATTCCCTCGAAGAGTTTGCGCAGTCGGGCAAAAGGGTAGGGGCGGGTGCGAGAAAGTCCGGGATTGGGCACGGGAGAATCCTTTGTAAAGAAAGCGGTCTAAGTGAAAAACGGCGCGGGCACATCCAAAAAATTATAAGGTGGCTTTTGCCTTGAAAATGCGCGGTGACGGTACAATCCGAACACAAGCGCCGCATGTTTCTTTTTCAGGCGCTTTCTTTTTTGTTGGCATCCTTTTTCACTTAACAAACCGTGCGTCTAAAACAGCTTCGCATTTCCGGCTTCAAGAGCTTTGCCGATACCACCGTCATCGAATTTCCGGGGGCGGTGGCCGGTATTGTCGGCCCCAATGGCTGCGGCAAATCCAATGTGATTGACGCCATCCGCTGGGTGCTGGGCGAAGCGCGCGTCTCCGAATTGCGCGGCTCGACGTCCATGAGCGAACTCATTTTTTCGGGTTCGGTGAATCGTCCGGCATCTTCCCGCGCTTCGGTCGAACTGGTGCTCGACAACTCCGACGGCACGATCAAGGGGGCCTGGGGGCGCTATACGGAGCTTTCCGTCAAGCGCGTCGTCACGCGCGACGGCAGCAATGCGTACCTCATCAACAATCAGCAGGTGCGCCGCCGCGACGTGCAGGACATCTTCATGGGCACCGGCCTGGGGCCCCGCTCCTACGCGATCATCAGCCAGGGCATGATCAGCAACTTCATCAAGGCCAAGCCTGAGGAGCTGCGCGTGTATCTGGAAGAAGCCGCCGGCGTGAGCAAGTACAAGGATCGTCGCCGTGAAACCGAAACGGCGCTGGCCGGTACGCGCAACAATCTTGAGAAGGTCAGCTACCTGCAGGAGACGAAGCGTACCGAAATCGAGCGCCTGACGGCCGAAGCCGAAGTGGCCGCTCGATGGAAGGAACTCACCGGCCAAAGGGATACGGCGGAACTCTTGTGGTACTTCCTGCAGGAGCAAGATGCGGGAGCGGCGGTCAATAAGGTCAACGCGCAGATTGCGGCGCGTGAAGCCGATTTGCTGCAGGGAAGAGGCGAACTGCAAAAACTTACAACGCAGATTGATGCTTTAAAGGAAGAGGCCCGCGTTAGGCGCGAAGCGGCTGACAAGGCCCGCGAAGCGGCTTGGCAGGCCAATGCCCGCGTCACTGAACTCGAAGGGGCGATTGCACGCATCATTACGGAAAAGGATTCGCTTGCCCGCGAAATCGCCAATGCGGCAGAGAGCATTGCACGACGCCGCAACGAACGGGATACCGCTTTGAGTCGGTTGGCCGAACTCGCCGCCAAGGAGCAGGAACTGCGCGAAAACGCTGAGGCCATGACCGAAGAGTGTGCGGCCGCTCAGGAAAGCGCTCTGGAACTTCAGCAGGAATGCGAGGAGAAAAAAGAGGCTTACGAAAAGGCCCGACAGGATGCTGCCGCACATGAAAAGCGAATGGAAGTTCTAAACGTCCAGATGCAGGCTTTGACGCGTGAATTAAACGACGTTGAAGCGCGGCTGGAAGCGATCGAAGCCGAGCGCCGATCGGGGCAGGCGCCCGATGAAGAGCGCTTTGCCGAGCTTTCGGCGCTGATTGAAGAGACGCAGGCGCAGTTTGAAGAACTGACGGCAACGGTTGAGGAAAAAAAGACCGAGCTTGAGTTGTCTCGCAACGCCAACGATGAGACCCGTGCTCAAAAGGAACGCCTGAGTGCGATTCACGCCCGTACCGTAGCTCGACTGCAGGCGCTTGAAGCGCTGCAGCAAAAGTCTCAGGCCGAAGGCAAGCTTCCGGCATGGCTCGGCAAAATGGGACTCTCCCAAGCCGCGCGTCTTTTCGAAAAGATTACGGTTGAAGACGGTTGGGCCGTGGCGCTCGAAGCGGTGTTAAGCGCCAAAGCAGGGGCGCTCAACATGAGCGTTCTCGAACGAGCGGCCGGTTTTGAATACGATCCGCCTCCCGCGCGCCTCGTGTTTTACGGTGAGCCCAAGGGGCAGACGGCATCTCTGCCTAAGCTTGCCAAACCGCTTGCCGAAAAAGTCGCCTCGGACGACCCTAAGGTAAAAGGGGCGCTCGAGGAATGGCTTGCCGGCGTTTATGTCACCGATACGCTCGATGAGGCGGTGGCTCGACGCTCGGAACTTGCCCGTGGCGAGCGTTTTGTCACGCCAAAGGGCCATATTGTTGACGCGATTTCGATCAGCTTCTGGGCTGAGGAGAGCGAAAGTGCCGGCGTCATGTCTCGGGCGGCCGAAATTCGCACGCTTTCGGAACAGTCCACACGCGAGCGCGATGAGCTCGATGCGATTGACGAAAAACTGGTGGCTCAGCAGGGGGCCCTGAAAGTGGCTCAAGCGCAGGCTGCCGAAACGAGCCGCGCGGCTGATGCAAGCCGCAACGAGTTGCACATGCTGCAGGTCGAATATTCGGCACTGTCCGCCGCCATTGATGCCTGGCGTGAAAAGAGCCGTCGAACGGCCGATCAGGAAGCCGAACTGAAAATGCGTCACGAAGAACTCATGGCGCAGCAGGAAGAGACGGATGCGGCGTTCGAGCAGGCCGATCAGACGCTTGCAGAGGTTCAACAAAAGACGCTTGACGCCAAGGTGGCGCTTGAAGAGGCTGAACACGCTTCGTCGGCTCTGACGGAAAAAGTCAGAAGTCTGGAAAGTCAGATCGAACTCATGCGCGTGCAGTTGCAGACCAATCAGGAACGTGTGCGCGATGCGAAGGAGCGACAGAGCGGAGCCGACGAGGAAATTGAAAATCTGACGGCGCATATGGAAGAACTGGCCGCTCGCCGCGAAAGCCTGGACGAAACTGCCCAACGCGAGGGGCTGTCGCGCGTGCTTGAGGAACTCAACGGCAAAAACGAAGCGCACAAGGCGGCCGAGGCTGAGTGCGCCCGAGCCGAAGAGGAACTTGAAGCCGCACGCACCCGCAATGCGGATTTGAATGCCGCCCAGACGCCGTTGCTGCAGGAAATCGCGGACCTCAAGGTGCGCAGAGAAAGCTGGATTACGCAAAGCGCGGTCTTTACCGAGCACTTGGATGCCGCTCAGGCCGATCGTCAGGCGCTGGCGCTGCAGGTGCAGGAAGAGGGGTTGCGTGCGTCCACGCTCAAGAGCCGCGTTTCGCGCCTAAACGAAGCCATTGCCGCGCTGGGAGCGGTCAATCATGCCGCGCTTGAGAACCTTCAGGAAAGCCGCCGCGCGATGGAAGAAACCGAACGACAGGTGGCGGACTTGGAAGAAGCCATCGCCAACCTGGAAGCAACGATTCGCAAGATCGATGCCGAAACCCGAGAGCTGTTGCGCACCACATTTACGGAGGTCAACAAGAACTTCCGAGAGATGTTTACGGGGCTTTTCGGCGGCGGTAGTGCCGAACTGCGGATGAGCGGCGAAGAGATTCTGGAAGCGGGCGTAGAGGTGTCGGCTCAGCCGCCGGGCAAGAAAAACGCCAGCGTCAAGCTTCTTTCGGGCGGCGAGCAGGCGATGACAGCAACGGCTCTGGTGTTTGCCATCTTCAAACTCAACCCGGCTCCCTTCTGTTTGCTTGACGAAGTCGACGCACCGCTCGACGAAGCCAATCAGGATCGACTGGCCCGTCGCATCCTGCAGATGAGCAGCAACACGCAGTTCATGATGATTACGCATCACCGAGTCACGATGGAGCATTTGCGAACCCTGGTCGGCGTTACCATGAAAGAGCCCGGCGTTTCTCGTGTCGTATCAGTGGATGTGGAGCAGGCCTCCGAGATGGCAGCCCAATAAAAGGGTCTCTTGCACTACAATTTCCGATTGTTCAAACGTTAACGGAGTCAGGCGCATGCCTAATATTGAACCCCTGTACATAGCTATTTTCATTGCGATTGTCATTGGTGTCGTCTGGTACTTCCAGCATAAGAAAGACAAGCACGCACAGGAAGTTGGCGACAATCTTCTCAAGAAAGCCGCGGGCGACAAACGCAATGCAGGCGCTCTTTCCGACAATGCATCCGTTGACGAGGAGTCGGTGCCGGTACTTACGGCTGCCGATGAAGACCCTGAGGCTGCGGCAGGAGCTGCTGCCGCGGTTTCCACTCAGCCGCTCGAAGAAACCGTTTCGGTGCCGGTTCAGCAGCCGGCTGAACCCGTTGCGCAACCGGTTGTGTCCCAGGATGCCCTGCGCGCGCCGACCGTTCAGCGCCGCAAGCCGGAAGTGGATCCGGCGGTAGAAGCCGTGATCAACATCACGCCGCTTGACGGTTCTTTTGATATTCGCTTGCTCAAGCAGCGCATTGCCGACATTGAAGCCGAACCGCTTCTGAAGGATCTCGTGCGCGTTCAGTGCTTCGACAAGGTCAGCGGCCTGTGGTACGACGGCGCCGATCGCGTGACCGAGTGCACGCAGATTTATCTTTCGATGCTGCTTGCCAATCGTTCGCGCTGCGTCGATCAGCCGACGGCTTCGAAATTCATGATTCATGCCGAGCAGTTCGCAATCGAGCTCAAGGGCGAATCCGAAACGCCCGACTCCAACGAAATGATTCAGGGCGCCGAGCGCATCCAGCGCATCATTCAGGCCTTTGACAAGCGCCTGTGCGTTAAGCTCGTGGCCGCCAAGGACATCGGAGAGGAAGAGCTCGACGCTGCGGCCAAGGCTTGCGGCTTCGTGAAGGAAAGCGATCGATATCAGAGGTACGTGCCCGGTATTTCGACGGCCGTCTTCCATATCCTGCCCCCGCAGGCACTCGGCAACGAAATCGAGCTTTCGTTCGAAGTGCCGCTGATGGCGCCCGCTTCCGATCCCCTGAGCCAGTTCTTTGCGATTGCCAACGATCTTTGCTGCCGAATCGACGCCGTGATGACGGATGCTTCGGGCAATCCGATTGGCTCGCGCGCTGCAAGCCGCATCGAGTCGGCTCTCAAGGGCATGCACAACACCATGGCCGAGCATGGCGTTCCCGCCGGTTCCCGCCGTGCCTGCCTGATTTTCTCGGCTGACTGACGGCCGAGGATTTTGCGGTACAAAGAGCCTCCGGCGCCGCTTGCTCCGGAGGCTTTTTCAAGTTGAAAAAAGGAAACAAGACCGTGACGGACGACCGTTTTGATGGGCCCGACGCAGAAGTGCGCACACGCATGCAACAGTACGCCGAGCTGTTGGATCGGTGGAATTACGAGTATTACGTATTGGACAACCCGTCCGTGCCGGACGCCGAGTACGACCGAATTTTCCGGGCTTTGAGCGAGCTCGAAGAACGCTATCCGCAGTTGAAGTCGGCTACGTCCCCGACCTTGCGTGTGGGCGGAGAGGTCCGCAGCGATCTCACCAAGGTGCGTCACGCAGTGCCCATGCTTTCCATCCGAACCGAAACGGATTTCACCGATGAGGGTGCTCTGGCCTTTGACGAGCGTGTGCGCAAGGAATTGGGGCTCGACGAAACGGACGCGGCGATTGTCTACGACGCGGAACTCAAGTTTGACGGGCTTGCCGTTAATCTTCGATACGAAAACGGCGTTCTCGTGGGCGCGCAGACGCGTGGTGACGGAACCTTTGGCGAAGATGTGACGGCCAATGCCCGCACGATTCGTTCCATTCCGCTGCGAATCGATCCGAAGCTTGCGCCCGCAGTGCTCGAGGTGCGAGGCGAAGTCATCATGCACAAAGATGACTTTGAAAAGCTCAACGAAAAGCAAAAGGAACTTGGAGAAAAAACGTTCGTCAATCCCCGCAATGCCGCAGCCGGTGCCTTGCGTCAGCTCGACAGCCGCATCACGGCGCAGCGTCCGCTTCATTTCTACGCCTACGGTACGGGGGAGGTGAGCGACGCAGAATTCGCTCAGTCCATGACCGAACTTTTCGCAAAGCTCACAGAGCTGGGCTTTCCGGTAGCCGAACAGCGCCGCACGGTTCGCGGCGCGCAGGCGCTTGCCGAGTTTCATCGCGACGTGTTGGCGCACCGCGCTGAACTGCCGTTTGAAATCGATGGCGTCGTCTACAAGGTCGACTCGTACAGCCAGCAGCGAGCACTCGGATTCGTGGCCCGTGAACCGCGTTGGGCCTGCGCGCACAAATATCCTCCTGAAGAAGCGTTGTCGGTTGTGCAGGCCATTGATGTTCAGGTCGGACGCACGGGACGCGTGACGCCGGTGGCGCGTCTTGTACCCGTCTTTGTAGGCGGCGTGACCGTGAGTAACGCCACGTTGCACAATGAAGACCACATCAAGGAATTGGGGCTTTTGATCGGGGATACGGTTGTGGTGCGCCGCGCCGGAGATGTGATTCCGGAAATTGTGCGTGTGGTGACCGACAAGCGCCCTGAAAACGCACAGCCCTTCGTCATGCCGTCCGTCTGCCCAATCTGCGGCTCTGCCGTGGTGCGTGACGAGGAGGAGAAGGATTCGAGGTGCACGGGCGGACTGGTTTGTCCCGCGCAGCGAAAGCTCTCTTTGGTGCACTTTGCGCAGCGCCGTGCCATGGGTATCGATGGGCTGGGCGAAAAGATGGTCGACATGCTCGTTGAAAAAGAGCTCCTCAAGACGCCGGCCGATATTTATCGATTGACGGTGGAGCAGCTGACGGAACTCGAACGCATGGGGCAAAAGAGTGCCGCCAATCTCATCGAAGCAATCGAAAAGAGCAAGGAAACGACGCTTGCGCGCTTTGTGTTTGCGCTTGGCATTCGTCACGTGGGCGAAGCAAGCGCCCGCGATTTGGCGCTTTTTTTCAGAACGCTCGACGCTTTGCGCAGCGCTACGGTCGAAGACCTCATGCAGGTGCATGATGTGGGCGAGGTTCTCGCGGAGTCGATTCGCGCGTTTTTCGACGAACCGCACAACAACGCCGTGGTGGACGAACTCATTGCCGAGGGGGTTCACTGGAAACAGGAGGAAGTGCAGGTCAATCCCGAGGTCGCCGGAAAAACGTTCGTGCTCACCGGAACGCTTCCGACGCTTTCGCGAGACAAGGCCAAAGACATGATCCTGTCGTTGGGCGGCAAGGTTTCGGGATCCGTTTCCAAGAAAACCGATTACGTTTTGGCCGGAGAGGCTGCCGGAAGCAAGTTGGAAAAAGCGCAGGCGCTCGGAGTGACTGTGATTGACGAAGCGCGCTTCTTGCAGATGATCGGACCGGGTGTCGGGCAATCTGAGCAAGTGTCTGATGCAAAAGAAAAAACGTCTGAAACCGAGACCGCGCGGGAATTGGCGATCGGGGAGACCGGATCTCTCTTCTAAGGCTTGATTTTTTAGGAAATTTGCGCGTAAAATTGCGCCTTTCGCAAAGCGGCTGCGTGCGGCGGTTTTGCGTCCCGTACTTGCCGGTTGGCAAGACGGCAAATTTTGAAAGCGCCTGGTACGGGCGCATTGATTTAAAAGAGGAAAAATACAATGGTTATCATTCGTCTGTCCCGCTCGGGCTCCAAGAAGCGTCCCTTCTACAACATCGTCGTGACCGATTCCCGCAATCGTCGTGACGGCCGCTTCAACGAACGTCTGGGCTTCTACAACCCGATGATCGCCGAAGGCCCGCAGCGCCTGACGTTCAACGAAGAACGCGTGGCTCACTGGGTCAAGAACGGCGCTCAGATGAGCGACACCGTCGCCCGCATCCTCAAGGGTGCCAAGAAGGCTGCCGCCTAATCAGCGACAAGACGACGTAAGACGGAACTTTCAAACGAAGGAAAATTAACCCGACCGTCAGACGGACTGCCTGCGAACCTCGCTGCTTCGGTGCCGTGCCTCTCGTGTCCAAGCACACCCGAATGCGCCGACGGCTATCCTCTTTGAGATGGGTTCGGTATCTAACTCGCAGTACCCGGCGGTTTCCTGATCAAGAATAGTGACGTCTCACCAACGCCGAAGGCGGTCTTTCCGGAAAACGGAGAGGCCGCTTTTTTAATTTCCGATTTTGGTTTTATGTCCGACAACAAAATCCTGACAGTGGGCCGTACCAACGGCGCTTACGGCGTACGCGGCTGGGTTCGCGTGGTGCCTTTTGAAGAACCGGAAATTCTTGCCGCGACCAAGCGCTGGTTTCTGACTGACATCCGCGGCAACACCAAGACGCTCGAAGTCGAAGAACTCAAGGTTCACGGCCAGATGCTCATTGCCCGCATTACCGGCGTTCTCAACAAGGAAGACGCCGATGCTTTGCGCGGCCGCATCGGCGTGCTGCGTGAAGACTTCCCGGAAGCCGGCGAAGGCGAAGTGTGGGCTGCCGACGTGATCGGGCTTCCTGTCGTCAATCAGCAGGGCGTTGAACTCGGACGCGTGACCGAAATCGGTACCAACACCGTGCAGGACATCTTCAAGGTCGAAGGTGGTCCGAAGGTGAACGGCAAGGACGCCGTGTACCTGATTCCCGACGTCGAACAATACGTGCTTGAAGTGGATCTCGATGAAGGCGTCGTGCGTGTCGATTGGGATCCGTCCTGGGTTTAACGAGGAAATTGAATCGTGGCAGCGCGCTTTGACGTCATAACGCTTTTCCCGGAAATCTTCACGGCGGTGAAAGATTTCGGCATCACGTCCCGAGCCATGAAACGGGGACTCTGGAACGTGCATTTCTGGAATCCGCGCGATGTGACGACCGACGTGCATCGCACCGTTGACGATCGTCCTTTCGGGGGCGGTCCCGGCATGGTGATGATGGCCGAACCGCTGTACCAAACGCTGCAGTGCATTCGCTCGTCGGGCAACAACGGCCGTGTGATCGCTTTTGCCCCGTCGGCAGCGCATCTGACGGACGCACGCGTGCGCGAGTTTTCCTCGTGTGACGATTTGCAGCTGGTGCTGATTTGCGGTCGTTACGAGGGTATTGACGAGCGTTTCCTGAGTACGTGTGTGGATGAACTCATCAGTCTGGGCGACTTTGTGCTTTCAGGAGCAGAACTGGCCGCCTGCGCATTGATTGACGCCATCGTGCGTCAGCTGCCTGGCGCAATCAAGGATTTGTCGGCCTCTGACGAGTCGTTTTCAACGGGGCTTCTGGACGCGCCGCACTACACCCGTCCCGAAGAGTGGCACGGTATGCGTGTGCCCGATGTGTTGCTCACGGGACATCACGCCAACATAGAAAAGTGGCGCCGAGAAAAGAGTCTGGAGGCAACTGTTAAAAACCGACCGGAGCTCATTGGAAAAGCTAGGTCGCAAGGACTTTTGACCAAAAGCGACGAACATATTCTCTTGTCGCTGAGGTCAGAAAAATAGCAGGAAAGCCGCTTTTTTGCGTTGCAAAAAAGCATCAGCGACACGGGTGTTTATTTCCAAACAAATCAAAAACTCTTTAAAAATCAGATACTTAATTGAAATTGTCCTGATTGTGGGACGGATACCACAGTTGGCGTTTTCCTGAGAATATCTTGACAAACGGCAAACGGGGGGGGGTAGGCTGTTGCACAACTTTAGTCCAACCTAACCAAGGAGTTATAGATGAATCGGACTTTCAAAGTTGTGTTCAGCAAGGTTCGCGGCACGATGGTTGTTGCCAGCGAAGCAGCTGCAACTCCCCACAAAAAGGCTGCCAAGACTGTGATCGCCGCAGCTGCCGCACTCGCAATGGGTACGGTTATGGCACAGGAATGGGTCGAAGCTCCGACCGCAGATGACGGGGCTTTGATTCTGGAACAAAACCAATCTGTTACGGCTGAAGACCTTCAAAATTATTCCCAGTTTGTTTACACGCGGTATACCGAAACTGAGGATCCCGGTGGCTTCTATGGTGTTTCGGAAGGCGATAGCAACATCTTTGACAAACAAGTTTGGGTTACTGCAGAAGGAGCTGAAACTCAGTCCCATGCACTTCACGCGCAAGGACAGGGGGTCAAGTTAACGAATACCGGCAAGATCTATGTCCAGGCAGGAACAGACGCCAAATCCTGGAAACAGAAGGGCATGATAGCGGGCAACGGAGCCACCGTGATTAATGAGGGCCAGATTGTTGCTCAGAAAGCTTATGGCATGACGGTGGAAAAGAATGGTGAAGCCAGTCATGTTATCAACGATGTCAACGGCACCATTACTGTTCTTGAACAGGGTGCCGGCATTGAACTTGGTGGAGCTTCGGGTTCGACAGCAGTTAACAACGGCACGATCACGGCCAGCAGCGATGGAGACTGGGCCCATGGTGTTTTGATCAAAGCGCCTGAGTTTAACGCAAGTTACACTTTTACCAATAATGGCCGGATCGTAGCTTCCGGAGATGCTACTGCGATTGATATCCAAGAGGATAATGGTAAGGGGCAGACCACAGCCGAGATCAATCTTGTTGAAGGTTCGCAGATTGACGGTATTGTCAAAATTGGTGCAAATACGGATGTCACTCTGAACGCCAAAGGTACGGACGACAGCTTTGATCTGCAAGCCGATGCGTCAGCTAATTTCAATCTCAATGTGACGGACGATGCCAATCTCACTCTTGAGGATGGTAACGGCGCTTCAATTGACAATGTCACAATTGAGAACGGTCAACTCAATGCTTCCATTTGGCAGACTGACAACAAGTTCACCAATGTTCGTGTCAACGAGGGTGGCATTTTCAACATCACGAAGTTGAACTCCGGTGGTGACAAGGATCAGTCTGTTGAAGGCGCAAAACCGCATAATACGTTGCTGTTGGCATACGGTGCCAACTACACGCTAGATGGCGGCAAGCTCTTTGTGGCCGATTCTGAATACCACGGTAACCTCAAGATTGGGTCCCAGAATAACTCTCCCGACAACAAGGGACTTGGCCATCTCACGATCGAAAGCGGCAACTACAGCTTTGACCGCGTTGAACTTGGTCCGAATGTTGGCAATACGTTGACCATCAAAGGCGGTACGCTGACTGCCGACACGTTCAATGCCACTTATGGCACCACCACTGTGTCCGGCGGCGGTGTTCTTGCCTCTGACAACATCGAATACACGGCTGGCGGTAATGGCACGGTTAAGCTGAGCGATGGCGGTACCCTTCGTACTTCTGGCAAGAATATCTTTATTCAGAGCGGCGAAGGTGAAGGCGCTTCTTGGGGACTGTCTGAGTTTGCTCAAGCAAACTTTGAACAAGATGGCGGCGATGACGAAGGTATTCTCGAAATCACTGATGGCTTCACGACTTCTCTGGACAAACTTCGTGAAGCACAGAAATTACTTGACGGCACAACGCTGTACTTCAGCAACGTGACGTTGACAGACGAAGAAATCACTTTCGATGAAAACAACGGACTGACAACTGCCAATAAGGAAGTTTCGTCGAATGTGGCTTCTGTGGATGGTAAGACGACTCTGCAGATCGGCAACACCAAGAATGTGGGCGTTGGCGCAATCAGAGTTGACGCTAAAACGACGGATATTTCCATTGAGGGCAACAACCTCGAAACTGCCGGTGCATTGCTTATCAGCGGAATGCCCAATGGCGGCAATGTGATTACCGGTGTTGACAGCGTTAAGACACTTACGACAACCGGCGATATTCAGTTGGGTCTCAATGCTGGTTCGCAGGGCGTTGTGAATGCCAACTTGGTCAAAGCAGATGATGTTACAGTTCTTGGCAATTTCCGCTTGAATGATTTGGAAATCAGCTCTCTGGATGTTGACCAAGGTGCTTTCCTGACGCTCAATAAATTGACGGGTAACGGACCTGCCAGTATTGAGGGTGGCCTGAGTGCGAACGTCATTGCTACCGAAACAACGGTTGAGAATGGTGGCGTTCTTGTGATTGGTGAACGTCAGGCGAAAGAATCTTCTGTTGAAGAAGGCGGAGAACAAGCTGGTTCCGAAGTAACCCAACAATTAATGTTGGCTAGTGTTCGTACGGGAGATGAACCTGCTGCTCCGACCCAACCTTCCGAGATGGTAGGCCAGATTCAGGACGTGGTTCATGGCGCTGTGGGTTCAGTGACGACTACCAATGCCAACGGAGCGGCAGCTCTGGTTGCCGCCGGATTCGATTCCACCAAACAGGCTGGTCTCTATATTGACGATACGATTGGGGTGGAATCAACCGGTACGTTGCTTGTAGGAACTGCCTCCCCTGTCAGTGGAAACGGCTCCGTAATACTGGCTGAGGATACGTTTGCCGTTATCAATGTTGGCGAGTTGGCTGGAAAAACGGTATTCGCAGCCACAGAACTGAAGAGTGCTGCAACGATCGTTCTGGACAATGTCACAGGACTCGGAACGTTGACTTTGCTTGAGGGGGGAACGGTTAGCAATGAATATGAAAGCGAGATCCGTACTGCCTCGGCGCTATTTGACGCCCAGGTTAACGAGGAAGACAACAAGCTGATTGATATTGCGTACAACAAAGGTGTTGCAGGCGACATCGATAGTGTTGTTGAAGGACTTGTAACCAACGGTACCGATGTGAAGAACATGAACGTTCTGAACGCCCTCGCAAATAAGAACAACGGTTTTGTTGGTTCCGACAACAAGTTCACAGCATCTGGTATCCAGGCTGCCAAGGAATATCTGGCTGCGCCCGTTACAGCCGGTACCTACAACATGGCCTACGACTCGATGGAATTGATTTCCAACGCATTGATCCAGCGTAATCTTGATGCCAAGAAGGGCCTCGGTGTTTGGGCTGACGTCTTCTACGGCTCTAACGAAACCGATTCGCTCTATGGCGACTCCGGCTACAGCTCCGATATCTACGGCGGCATGCTCGGCGTGGACTTCGGCTTCGGTGAAGGCGCTCGCGTCGGTGCTGCTCTCTCGATCGGTAGCGGCGACGGCGACAGCGAAGGCTCTGTTTCCAAGTACTCGACCGATTCCGACTTCTGGGGTCTGTCCGTGTACGCCGGCAAGGACTTTGGCGGTTTGACCTTCACGGGCGATATGTCCTACCTGTGGCTTGACAACGACATCGGCGGTTCTGTTGCAGGTGCTTCTGCTTCCGAGTCGCTCGATTCCACGGTCTTCTCGCTCGGCGTTCGCGCCGACTGGAAGGCGTACGAAGGCAAGGTTCTGCAGGTTGTTCCGCACGCCGGTGTCCGTTGGGCATCCATTGACGTGGATGACTACCGCGGTCTGAGCATGGACAAGATGAACGTGATCGAAATGCCGATCGGTGTGACGGTCAAGGGCGTCTTTGAAACGGCTTCCGGCTGGCAGGTTGCTCCGGAAATCGACTTCACGGCTGCTCCGCAGATCGGCGACACCGAAGTTGAAACGATCATCGGCGATGTGGACGTGATCGACAACGTCTACAACGCGTCGATCGGCGTGAACGCCGGTACGGACGCCGTTCGCTTCGGCCTGAGCTACAAGTATGGCTTTGGCAACGACGGTCGTTCGAACAATACGTTCAACCTGAAGGCTTCCTATCTCTTCTAATCGGAAGAGCATTTTGGCCATCGCAGGGTTCATGCCTCGTGCATGAGCCTTGCGGCAAAGCTTGAAACTTTGGGCGGGAGCATACGCGAGAGACTAGCTTGAGCGTGTGTCCCGCTTTTTTTTCAAAGGAGGTGTCGGTTTTGGCGCAAGTGTCACAGGGACGCAGGATGCCAAAGGGTTACATCTACTACGACAAATCCTCCAAAGGCGGCAAGTACCGTCACAACCGATGGTGTGCGGAGATCTATTTCGCAAACGTTCGTCTGAGAAAAAGAAGTTGTGATCGAACAGAGTTAGAGCGTTGGCTCGAACTGGTGTCGACGACGATTCGCAAAAGCCTGATCTGGCAGATCGACGAGGCCTCTTCGGAGGCTATCCGTGAAGCAATGCTCGAGCTCAAGCACCTCGGTGAGAAGTGAGGCTTTGCTGAGAAATGAATTTTGGCAAGAGTGGAATTTTCCTAATCAATTCAATATAATCACGCGTTCCTTGGTGCTTTCTGCTCACCTTGGAACGCTTTTTTGGTCAATCGTCTCGTTTGAGACATATAAAGGTTCCATCCTCTGGACGGCTGCAGAAACAACTGAAAAGATGCCGCCGCATGATGGTCACGGAGTTAAAAATGAACATCATTCACACCCTGGAACAGGAAGAGATCGCTCGCCTGTCCGCTGGCAAGACCATCCCTGAATTCCGCGCAGGCGACACCGTCAACGTTCTCGTGAACGTGATCGAAGGTTCCCGCAAGCGTACTCAGGCCTACGAAGGCGTGGTTATCGCCAAGCGCAACCGTGGTCTCAACAGCTCCTTCATCGTTCGTAAGATCTCGAGCGGCGAAGGTGTTGAACGTACGTTCCAGCTCTACTCGCCGACGATTGCTTCCATCGAAGTCAAGCGCCGCGGCGACGTGCGTCGTGCCAAGCTCTACTACCTGCGCGAACGTTCCGGCAAGGCTGCTCGCATCCGCGAACTCCTCGTCCGCAAGGAAAACGTGCAGGCTGCTGCTGAATAATTTCAGCCGGACACACGAAATGAAGGCGGCCTCGTCCGCCTTTGGAAAGCCTCGTGAAGTGATTTGCTTTGCGGGGCTTTTTTGCATCTGCAAAAAAACGAAAAATTTCTCATCAGAATCGTCTCGAGAGGCCGTAGATGCGGCTTGCTTCGCTACAATCGCAGTGCATATCAATGGTCGCCTGTTCATAGGCCGGCCGGTAAACATGGGGGAGAATCATGTTGGTTGTCGGATTTACCGGCCATTCAGGGTCGGGCAAAACCACACTGATTGAGAAAGTGCTTGAAGCATTGATCTCGCGCGATCGCAAAGTGTCGGCGATCAAAAGCAGCCATCACGGCACCGATATTGACGTACCGGGCAAAGACAGTTATCGCTTTCGCCAAGCCGGCGCTCAGGAAGTGGTTCTGGTGAGTGATCAACGCTGGGCTCTGATGCGAGAGACCGAAGAGCCGGTGTCGCTCAAGGAAATTCTTTCGCGTTTGTCTCCGGTCGACATCGTTCTCGTCGAGGGCTATAAGAGCGAAGAAAACATTCCGCACATTCTGGTGCACCGCAAGGACGCCGGTTTGCAAGCGCCCGTCTTGACATCAAGCGTTGTGGCGGTTGCTACCGATGATGATTCGCTCGCTCTGCCTGAAGGCATCGCCAAACTTGATGTGAACAACCCCGTTGCCGTTGCCAATTTTGTCGTTTCTCTGAAGGCTAATCGTGATCACCTATAACGAAGCGCTCCAACTCTTTTTAAACCACGCTCGTGTGGCAGTCGGTACGGAAACGGTGCCGACGCTCTACGCCGAAGGCCGTGTTCTTGCCGAAGACGTAGTGAGTTCCATTGATGTTCCCGCCTGGGACAATTCGCAAATGGACGGCTACGCGGTCTTTAGCGACGATCTTGCCAAAGCTTCGTCCGAGACGCCTGCTGATCTGCCCGTCTCGCAGCGTATTCCTGCCGGCACGTCCGGTCAGGCGCTCTGTCGCGGTACGACGGCTCGTATCTTTACCGGTGCGCCGATTCCCGCTCAGGCTGATGCGGTGGTGGCTCAGGAAGACGTGACCGTCAACGAAGACGGCTCCATCCGTTTCACAAAGCCCGTGGTACCCGGCACGTGGGTGCGTCGCCGCGCATGCGACATAGCTTCGGGAAGTGTGGTTGCAGAAGCCGGCCGTGTGCTGGAACCGGCCGTGCTCGGTCTTGTGGCAAGCGTCGGGTGCGGTTACGTCAAGGTTTACCGTCATCTGCGCGTCGGCGTGTTCTTTTCAGGTTCCGAACTGGTGGCGCCGGGTGAACCTCTGCCCGAAGGCGGCATCTACAACTCCAACCGCTATACGATCCGCGCTCTTTTGAAGCGCCTTGACTGCGAGGTCTATGACCTCGGCAGCATTCCCGATACGCTGCAGGCCACGCGCGAAGCGTTTGAGCGCGCCGCCAAGACGGCTGACGTCATCATCAGCTCCGGCGGCATGAGCGTGGGTGAAGAAGATCATATTAAGCCCGCCGTGGAATCGCTCGGTCGCATCGATATGTGGCGAGTGGCATTGAAACCCGGAAAACCCGTTGCCTTGGGTGAAGTGCTGGGCAAGCCTTTCATCGGTCTTCCCGGCAACCCCGTGTCGAGTTTTGTGACGTTCCTGCTCCTGGCGCGTCCGTACCTTCTGAAGCTTCAGGGACGCAAGGACGTGCAGGCGATGCCTGCTCAGATTCGGGCGGATTTCGATTGGACCAAACCCGGCGCCCGCGAAGAGTTCGTTCGTGTACGTCGCAACGACAAGGGCGGCCTCGATCTCTACCACACGCAAAACAGCCAGGTGCTCACGAGCTGCGCCTGGGCCGACGGTCTGGTGGATATTCCCGCCGGCTCGACCGTGAAGAAGGGCGACGTGGTGCTCTATTACCCGTTTGGGGACCTCTTTAAGTAAAGAATAAAAAGTGAAAATTGAAGTGAAATACTTTGCGCTGTTGCGCGAAGCCGTGGCCGTTGACACCGAAACGATCGAACTGGAAGCTGCCACAGCGACCGTCAACGATGTGCGCGAAAAGCTCTGCGAAGATCCTTCTCACCGTACGGCCTTTGAAACCGTCAAACGCATCCGCGCTGCCGTCAACGGTGAAATGGCGCCGATGACGGCGGAAGTCAAGGATGGCGACGTCGTGGCTTTTTTCCCGCCCGTAACCGGAGGCTAACGCCATGGCTCCCATTACGAAGATTCGTGTCAGTCACGATGATTTCGACGTGTCCGAGGAAATCGCCGCCCTCGAGCGAGAGGGACGCAATGCGGGCGCCGTGGTGACTTTTACCGGCGTTGTGCGCAGCGACGACGGTGTGACGGCAATGCACCTTGAGCACTATCCGGAGATGACCGAAAAGAGTCTTGCGCGCATTGTCGAAAAAGCGCGTGTGCGTTGGGACATCGAAGACGCGGTGGTTATTCATCGCGTAGGTGAACTCAAGGCGGGTGACCGCATTGTTCTGACGGTCGTGACATCCGCACACCGCCGCGAAGCATTTGAAGCCAGCGAGTTCATCATGGATTGGCTCAAGACTGAAGCGCCCTTCTGGAAAAAGGAAGTCACCCCGCAAGGCGGCCGTTGGGTGGATGCCCGCGAAAGCGATGAACTCGCTAAGAATCGCTGGGGTGAGTGAGGATGGTGACGCGTGACGGAGCCCTGTGGACCGTGTTGCTTGCCGTTGGTACCGGGGCAGCACTGGGCGCCTGCGGCCGTTGGGCGTTGAGTTACGTCTTCAATAGCCGTATTGCGCTGCTGCCGCTCGGGACATTGCTGTGCAATCTGTTGGGCGGCCTGTTGATCGGAGCGCTCACGGCTTGGTTTTCAACGCATCTGCAGGTTTCTCCCATGTGGAGGCTCTTTCTCGTGACGGGCCTTTTGGGAGGTCTGACGACTTTTTCAACCTTTTCGGCCGAGGGCGTGCAGATGATGATGGCCGGCGACTGGATGCGCGCATTGGCGCACAGCTGCCTGCATTTGTTCGGTTCGTTTGCCGCAACTGCGGTCGGTTTTGCGCTGGTTCGGCAACTGACGGCCTGACGACGGAAGTTTTTGAGGAGAGAGGTATGCGCAAAAGCGTGGCAAGTATGTTGATTCTGGCGACGGCTGCCGTGAGCACATCTGCGGTGGCGGCCGACGCATTGTCTGAATGTTACCGCACGGCTGACAACCGCCTGGAAGTGCAGGCATGCCTGAAGAAGGAACTGGCCGAAACGGAAAAGTTCTATGACGACATCGTCGATCGCGTGCTTGCCAACGCCCGCGATCTGGACCGCATCCAGAAGCGCAAGGGCGCGGCCAAGGCATTTGAGGAATCCAACAAGGCATTTGCCCGTTATCTGGACGCCGAATGCAAGTGGGTGGAGGCAAGCTACGGAGCCGGTACCGGTTCGGGTGACGCTATTCTTGCCTGCCGTATCAATCTGATGAAGATGCGCGCGGGATCGCTTGACGCCCAGTTCCTGAGCCGCTCGAACTGAGGTGATTCGAACAACCCAATGGTGCTTTAGCTGCGCCTGACGGCAAAAAGAGACCGCCGGACTGAAATGGCTTCGTGAGAGAGACCATTTCAATCCGGCGGTTTTTGTTAAGCCGAAAAAAGCGAATTATTTCGCGACGACGTTAACGAGTTTGCCGGGCACCACAATGACTTTGCGGACCGTAGCTTCACCGACGAAGCGAATCGTATCGGGGTGAGCGAGCACGGCTTGCTCGATTTCTTCGCGGCTGGCCTGAGCGGGCACCATGATCTGACCGCGCAGCTTGCCGTTGACCTGGATCATCAGTTTGATTTCGTCTGCGACGAGAGCTTCCTTGCAGACTTCGGGCCACGGTGCATCGATGATTTCGACGCCGAAGTCCTTCACAAAGCCGAGTTCCTGCCAGAGCGCGGTCGTGATGTGCGGTGCGAGCGGATAGAGCACGCGCAGCAGCAGCGACAGAGCGAGCTTGCGGGCGCAGGCCGACACTTCGTCAGTGCCTTCAAAGCCGTCGAGCGCATTCATCATCTTCATGGCAGCCGACACGACTGTGTTGAACTGCATGCGATCGAAGTCGCTTTCGGCCTGCTGCAGAGTCTGATAGACCTCGCGCAGCATGTCCTTGACGTGCTTGGGCGCGGTGGAAATATCAACCTTGCAGGCGCTGGCGTGGATTTCGTCGTGGCGGGCGTAGCACCAGTTCCAAAGACGACGCAGGAAGCGGTAGCAGCCTTCGGCGCCGGAGTTGGACCAGGCGGCGGACTGATCGGGGGGACCGGCAAACATCACGAAGGTACGGGCCGTGTCGGCGCCGAACTGCTTGATGATGTCGCGCGGTTCCACCACGTTGTTCTTGCTCTTGCTCATCTTTTCGATGCCGCCGGAGACAACGGGCAGACCGTCGTCCTTGGCGGTCACACGGCACGGACGACCCTTTTCATCGTATTCGATGTTGATTTCATATGGGTAGTACCAACGCTTGCTGCCGTCGGGCTGTTCGCGGTAGAAGCATTCGGCCGTGAGCATGCCCTGGGTAAAGAGCCGCTTGAAGGGTTCGTCGAACTTCACCAGGCCGAGGTCGCGCATGACCTTAGTCCAGAAGCGGGCGTAGAGCAGATGCAGTACGGCGTGTTCGATGCCGCCGATGTACTGATCCATCGGGCTCCAATAGTCATTGCGCTCGTCAACCATGGCCTTGTCGGAGTCCGGCGAGCAATAGCGCATGTAGTACCAGGAACTGTCGACGAATGTGTCCATCGTGTCCGTTTCACGGCGCGCATCGGCACCGCACTTCGGACACTTGCAGGCGAGGAATTCTTCGCATTTGTTGAGCGGATTGCCGGTGCCGTCCGGAATCAGGTTTTCGGGCAGCAGCACGGGCAGATCCTTTTCCGGAACCGGAACGGGACCGCACTTCGGGCAGTTGATGATCGGAATCGGTGTGCCCCAGTAGCGCTGACGGGAAATACCCCAGTCGCGCAGGCGGAACATCGTCTGACGATCGCCCAGGCCCATTTCCTTGAGATCCTTGGCAACGGCTTCGATCGCCTCGTGAATGTGCAGACCGTCGTACTTGCCGGAGTTGACGCAATAGGGATTGAGCGTCTTGTCGCCGTACCATTCCTGCCAGGCGTCCGTCGAGAAGGTTTTGCCTTCGACGGCCACGGACTGAATGATGTCGATGCCGTACTTCTTGGCAAAGGCAAAGTCGCGTTCGTCGTGAGCGGGCACGGCCATCACGGCGCCTTCGCCGTAGTTCATCAGAACGTAGTTGCCGATCCACACCTGGACCTGACGGCCGTTCAAAGGATGCGTGACGTAAAAGCCCGTAAAGATGCCCTTCTTTTCCATCGTGGCCATGTCAGCTTCGGTAACGGAGCCCTTGGCGCATTCTTCGATGAAGGCCTGCAGTTCGGGCTTGTCCTTAGCCAGACGCTTGGCAAGCGGATGTTCGGCAGCGATTGCCACGAAGGTCACGCCCATGATGGTGTCGGCGCGCGTCGTGTAGACCTTCAGAAGCTTCTTTTCGCCGTCGATTTCATACGGAAAGCCGAAGTTGACGCCGATAGACTTGCCGATCCAGTGTTCCTGCATGCGGCGCACCTGTTCGGGCCAGCCGTCGAGCTTCTTAAGGTCTTCGAGCAGTTCTTCGGCGTACTGCGTGATGCCGAAGTAGTAACCCGGGATTTCGCGCTTTTCAACGAGAGCGCCGGAACGCCAGCCGCGGCCGTCGATGACCTGTTCGTTGGCCAGAACCGTCTTGTCGACCGGGTCCCAATTCACGATCTGGGTCTTGCGGTAGCAGATGCCGCGTTCGAGCATCTTCAAGAACATCCACTGATTCCAGCGGTAGTACTCGGGCTTGCAGGTGGCCACTTCTCGCGACCAGTCGAAAGCCAGGCCGAGCGGGAGCATTTGCTCCTTCATGTCGGCGATGTTGCGGTAGGTCCATTCGGCCGGAGCCACCTTCTTGGTCAAAGCGGCGTTTTCTGCGGGCAGACCGAAGCTGTCCCAGCCCATTGGCGTCATCACGTTGTAGCCCTTCATGCGGCGATAGCGGTAAAGCACGTCGTTGAGGGTGTAGTTGCGGACATGGCCCATGTGCAGCTTGCCGGAGGGGTAGGGCAACATGGAGCACACATAGAACTTGGGCTTTTCCTTGCCGTCAGGGCCGAGGGCGTGTTCGACGGCGCGGTAGACGTCGTTTTGTCGCCACTGTTCCTGGACCTGAGATTCGATTTCCTGAGGATTGTAGGTTTCGCGCATGGGGCGCCTTTTGTTGTTGTGTTTGAAGGAAAAATTCGACCCACAAGTATAAGGCCTTTTGCCCCTTGTTTGAGAGTCGGAAAGTCAATAACGGCGCGCTTTCGGAGCGAATTCCGAGGGCATCGTCGTCTGAGGATCTTCCGTGTGTTAGGGTGGCTTTCAGGCTACAATCGCCGCTCGCTTTTTTTGTTTGCATATGGAGTGCCGGCGTTGCCCGAGGAAAGGGCTACGCGCGGCGTATCGCGATTTTGAGATTTGCCACGAGACCGTACCGATGCTTGATGACTTTCTGAATTCTCTCAATCCCATGCAGCGCAAGGCTGCCGAACTCGGCTGTGAAAACGCGCTGGTGCTTGCCGGCGCAGGTTCCGGCAAGACCAAGGTGCTCACGACGCGCATCGCCCTGCTGCTGTCGCGTGCAATGGCGCGCCCCTCGCAGATTCTTGCCGTGACCTTCACGAACAAGGCCGCGCGCGAAATGCGCGACCGACTGTCGGCCATGGTCTCCTGCGACCTGCGTCATTTGTGGATGGGAACCTTCCACGGTACGGCTCATCGCATCCTTCGCGCGCACGCTCAGGAAGCCAATCTGCCGCCCACGTTCCAAATCATCGATACGTCCGATCAGCTCTCGCTCATCCGCCGCATCATGAAGGAGGCGGGCATTGATCCCAAACTGCGCGATCCCAAGACAGTGCAGTGGGCGATCAACAGCTACAAGGAACAGGGGCTGCGTGCCGGAGCCGTGTCTGCCAGAGAGGAAGACAAGACGCGCGTGACGCTCTATGAGACCTATGAAGCACGCTGTCAGCGCGAAGGGCTTGTGGATTTTGCCGAACTGATGCTGCGCTGCGTCGAGCTTCTTGAGGGCAATCAGCTTGTGCGCGAGCACTACAACGATCGCTTCAAGTATGTTCTCGTCGACGAATTCCAGGATACGGACTCACTGCAGTTTCGCCTGATCAAGGCGCTGTGCCCTCCCAAGCAATCCAACGCCTGCGTGTTCTGCGTGGGCGACGACGACCAGTCAATCTATGCCTTCCGCGGCGCCAAGGTGGGCAATATGTCCGACTTCGTCAAGGACTACAAGGTCGAGAAGATCATCAAGCTCGAACAGAACTACCGTTCGACCTCGCACATTCTCGATGGGGCCAATGCGGTCATTGCCAACAACAAGGATCGCATGGGCAAGAACCTGTGGACGGATGCGGGGGCGGGAGAACCGATTCGTCTTTATCGCGCCGAGGCCGACATGCAGGAAGCTCGAGCGGTCGTACAGGACATTATGGTTGAGAAGCGCCGCGGCAAAAAGTACAGCGACTTTGCGATTCTGTACCGCAACAACAACTTGTCGCGCAATTTCGAACGCATGCTTTCGGCCAACAGCATTCCTTACCGCGTCTACGGCGGCCTGCGCTTTTTCGATCGCCAGGAAGTCAAGGACGTGGTGGCCTATCTGCGCGTGCTTGCCAATGCCGACGACACGAGCCTTCTTCGCATCATCAATCAGCCGCCGCGCGGGATCGGCGCAACGACGGTTGAACGTGCGACGACGATGGCTAGCGACGCCGGAGTTACGATTTGGGAAATTCTGGCTGAAGCGGACTCCGTTCCTGAAATTCGGCGAGCGCATGCATTTGTGACGCTGCTTGAAGAAATCAGCGCCGAAGCCGAAGGCAAGAGTCTGCCCGAACTCATCACGCTGGTGTCGCAGAAGTCGGGGCTGGAAGCGTTCTATCAGAAGCAGCAGGACGCCGATGTGCGCCTTGAAAACCTCGGTGAACTTGTCAATGCCGCCGTGGGCTACTGCGAAGAAAACGGCATCGATGAAGACGCTCCGGCGCTTGAGCCCGTGCCCGGCGGCACCATGTCGCCTCTGGACGGATTCCTGTCGCAGGCCGCGCTTGAACCCGATGACAAGAATGCCGAGGAGGATCCCGACGCCGTGCGCCTGATGACCGTGCACGCCTCCAAGGGCCTTGAGTTTCCGTATGTTTATCTGACGGGCTTGGAGCAGGATCTTTTTCCGCACTACATCCGCGAAGACGAAAATCCGGAATTTCAGTTGTCCGAAGAGCGTCGCCTGATGTACGTGGCCATGACACGCGCCCGCCGCAATCTCTGGATCAGTTGGTCGCGTCAGCGCATGATGTGGGGCGAAACCCGCATGCAGCAGGCTTCGCAGTTCATCGACGAAATTCCCTCCGAGCACGTGCAAAAGCTATACAGCGAAGAGGATGCCGACGATGATTGGGACGATGCCGATCAGCGTTGGGGCTCGCGCAGTTTCGGCGGCGGATATTCTCGCCAGTCGAGCTCGGGCGGATACGGCCGCAACAATGGTTGGGGTTCGCGTAACGTCTCTTCTTATGCAAGCGGCGCGAGATCTTCAGGATCTTCGACGTCGTTTAGCCGCGCGCCGAGCGGCAGCGCAGTTCGCAATCTTCACTCCGACTCCTGGAAGAAGGCCGGTTTGATGAAGGCAAGCGAATTGCTCGCCAAGAAGAAGACGGTGACGGCCGGCGGCTTTTCCGTGGGGGACACGGTAAGCCATCCGACGCTCGGTCAAGGAAAGATCGTGGCCATTCACTATCCGGAAAAGCCTGCCGAAACGAACCTCGAAATTGCTTTCAACGGTTCGGAAAAGACAAAGAGCCTGAAGCTGATGTTTGTGCAGGAAAAGCTCAAGAAGATCGGCTAAAAATCGGGCCTCGCAAAAGGATGCAAAAGCGCTTTGTTTCGGCGACAATCCCCCGAAACGGAGCGCTTTTTGCTATACGGCCAAAATGCGATTGAAGTAGCCCTGCTTGTTGCGTGCCTTGCCGCTCAGTGAATCGATCGTTACTTTCCAGAACACGACATATTTGCCACCGGCGGCGTAATACTTGTCAATGGCTTCTTCTCCTGCCTGAGGTACGTGTCGCAGGCAGAATGCCTTGGCAACGCGCTTTTTCTCTCCTTCATCGGTGACAAGAGAAATGCGCCCCTCGACGATGGCCGAGGCGTAGTTCACCGAAAAGTCTTTCGGCAGTTCATCGGCGGCTGTTTCTCCGCGGCCGATCCAGACAATCGAGACTTTGTCATTTTGCAGTGTGTTCTGGTAGCGCCGACCGGTGACATCACCTGAGCTGTGGAAGTAAACGGCGCCTTCAAAGAGCACAGCCGTGATCGGCGTGGCATAGGGCGTGCCGGATTCGTCGACTGTCGCAATGACGCAGTGCGGCGTGTGCCTGATGACGGTGAGCGTTTCTTCTCGCGAGAGTTCTCGGTCCTTGCGGCGCATGGCGCGTTGCGTGCTCTGAGGCATGGGTGTCTCCGGAAAAAAATCGAAAGATACCGAAAGTGTAGGTCGAAATTTCGACAAAGAAAAAGCGCCGCGGTCCGAAAGACCTTGCGGCGCCTTGTTTCGAGTCCCGAGACCCGAACCGAGTCAAGTACAAATTACTTGATGCGGCTGCGGTATTCGTTCGTACGGGTATCGATTTCGATCTTGTCGCCCGTGTTCACGAAGGCGGGAACGTCGAGGGTGAAGCCGGTGGCCAGACGGGCGGGCTTCATCACCTTGCCGGACGTGTCGCCCTTGACGGCGGGTTCGGTGTAGACGACTTCGCGAACGAGCATGGTCGGCAGTTCGATACCGATCACGCGGCCTTCGTAGAAGACGGCTTCAGCAGTCAGGTCGTCCTGCAGGTACTTCTTGGCGTCTTCCATCGTGTCTTCGTCGACTTCGTACTGGTTGTATTCTTCGTCCATCCAGACGTAGTGCGGGTCAGCGAAGTAGGAGTAGGTCACTTCCTTGCGTTCGAGAATGATGTCTTCGAACTTGTCGTCGGCACGGTAAACCGTTTCGGTCACGGCACCGTTGAGAAGATTCTTCATCTTCATCTTGACGGTGGAGGCACCGCGGCCACCCTTGGAGTATTCGGACTTCAGGACAACCATCGGATCCTTGCCGACCATGAACACGTTGCCGGAACGCAGCTCTTGCGCGGTCTTCATAATGTGTGTTTTCCTTGATAAAAAGTTTTGACGCACGCCCGAAAAGAACGCATAAAAATTCAGCGCGCCGGGCTTTCAAATTTTTGTGAACTCAAAATTTTAGCTTTTTTTCAGCTAATTTGGAAATGCTCTCGGCCAAAGTCGGAAGCGAAAAAAGGGTTTTCTGCCAGACGGTTGCGCCCGCTTGCAGCTCTTCGATGTGGTCGCGCCAGTTTTTCCAGACGTGTTCATGCACGGGGCCGTTGTTGACGTAGTCTTCGATTTCGAGCCACGCCTGCCGGGCCGTCTGCGGCAACGCCTGCGTGTAGAGCGAAGCGAAGGCGGCAAGTTTGGTGAGATGCGTGTCCTCTTGCTGCGGGTAAAGCGTCCAAATCATCGGAATGCCTGCAAGCTGTGCGCGCAGCACGCTGTCTTCACCGCGAATGAGTGCGGCGTCGCAACTCAGAAGCACATCGTCAAAGACGTCCTGCGCCACCATCGAAGCCTGTACGAAACGAATATGCGGCGCGTCTAAGGGTTCCAGCGCGCGCTTCAGGCGTGCGGAGGCCACTCCGGGGGCGGCGAGCACTTGCACGGGGCGCGGGTCTTGCGCGAGACACTGAGCAAACCCTTCGACGGGCATTTCCGGATAGGTGAAGAAATAGAGCGTAAAGGGATGCTCCGGGGCGGCTCCGAATTCTGCAAACAGACGCTTGCGTACGCTTTCTTTGCGTGCGGGGTTGAAGATCTGCTGCAAATTGCGCTCGCGGTTGATGCCGCAGGTTTTCTCCGAAAAGCCCGGGAACAAAAAGGTTTTGTCGTAACCGTAGCGAGGGTGAGGACTCGGTAGACCGTTGCCTTCTTCGGCATATTTTTCCGCCGTGAGGTAGTCGAGCGCGAAGACGGCGCAAGGCGACGTTTCGAAACGTCGGGCAATCGCCGCTTCGTAAGCGTCGGGCAGACGGCAGGAGAAAAGCTCGATCACCACGTCGGCCGCCTGTCCGTCCCATGGTCTGAAAGGAACGTCGGAGCCGTCTTCGATCCAGTCACAGACCGTGACCGATCCTGCTTTGACAGGAGCGACTTCTGCTTTTGCGGTCGGAACGATTGCCGAGAGCACGGCCGCATCGTCTATGATTAGGCGCACCGCCCAGTCGTACTCCTTGGCCAGCATTTGAGCCAGACGCCAGGACACCCCGGCGTCGCCGTAGTTGTCGATGACGCGGCAGAACATGTCGCAGGTGCGCATGTCGAAACTCTCCTTGAACGAGAAAAATTCACAACGGTTGAAAAAGACAGATGATGTCAGCTATCAGCGCCGACAACAATAAGGAAGTTCTTGCCGGCCTGCCAAGTTTGCCCGGCGTGTACCGCTATTTTGATGAAGCCGGTACGTGTTTGTACGTCGGCAAGGCGCGCGACCTCAAGCGCCGCGTTTCAAGCTATTTTCGCAAGACCGGGCAGAGTCCGCGCATCGCCTTGATGGTGCAGAAAATCGCGAGGCTCGAAACAACCGTCGTGCGCACCGAAGCCGAAGCGCTTCTTCTGGAAAACAACCTCATCAAGACGCTCAACCCGAAATACAACATTCTCTTTCGGGACGACAAAAGCTACCCGTATTTGAAAATTTCCGCGGGTCCTTTTGCCCGCGTGAGCTACTACCGAGGAGCGGTCGATCGCAAAAGTCGTTTCTTCGGGCCGTATCCAAACGGCTCGGCCGTACGCGAGGCAATCGGCGTGCTGCAGAAGGTCTTTCATTTGAGGACCTGCGAGGAGGCCGTGTTTCGTTACCGTACCCGTCCCTGCCTGATGGGGCAGATGGGGCGCTGCTCGTCGCCCTGCATCGGCAAAGTGACCGCCGAGGAGTACGCGCGCGATGTGGAGGACGCCTGCGCTTTTTTGCATGGCAAGACCGAAGAAATCATGCAGGGGCTGACTGACGCCATGATGAACGCTGCGGAGGATCGCCGCTACGAAGAGGCGGCTGTCTTGCGCGACCGCATCAGCTTGTTGCGCGACGTCATGCACCAGCAGGCCGTCGAAACGACGGGCGGCGACACCGATGCGGACATCATTGCGGTGCTGACCAAAAACGGTGCCGTCTGTGTCAACCTGGCCGTGGTGCGAGGAGGGCGTCATCTTGGAGATCACGCCTATTTCCCGGATTTTGCGCGCAGTTTGGGTGACGATCTCACCGAAAGTGAAGTGTTTGAAGCTTTCATCTCGCATCACTACTGCAACGTTCCCGTCCCGGATGCGGTGATTTCTCAGGCCGCGGACGATCCGACGGCAACCGGTCAGCTGCTTTCGGCCTTGGCCGGCCGCAAGATTGTCTTCGTGCACGAGCCGCAGCTCACGCGCCGCAAGTGGTACGAAATGGCGGTTACCAATGCCATGATCGCCTTGGATCGGCACATTGCAGAAAGCGCCGGCGAATCCAAGCGCATTGACGATCTCATCAACGTTCTTTCGCTCGAACTCACCGAGCAGGAGCGCTCCGAATTGCGCATCGAGTGCTTTGACATTTCGCACACCGCAGGCGAAGCCACGCAGGCCTCATGCGTGGTCTTTGAGGGAACGCGCATGAATAGCGCGCTCTATCGGCGCTTTAACATCGAAGGCGTCACAGGAGGCGACGACTACGCGGCCATGCGGCAGGTGCTCGAGCGCCGCTATGCGCCCGTGGCCCGCGGCGAAGCCAAGCTTCCGACGCTCGTGCTCGTTGACGGCGGGCGCGGTCAGGTGCATATGGCCAAGGACGTCTTTCACGAACTCGGACTGGATATATCCGTGATCGTCGGCGTGGCCAAAGGCGAGGGACGCAAGACGGGCTTGGAAACGCTCGTCTTTGCCGACGGCCGAGAACCGTTGGTGCTCGGAGCGGCAAGCCCCGCACTGATGCTCATTGCGATGATCCGAGACGAAGCGCACCGCTTTGCCATCACGGGTATGCGCGCCAAGCGCAGCAAGACTCGGCAGACAAGCCGACTCGAGGATATCGAAGGAATCGGACCCGTGAGGCGTCGCAGATTGCTCACGCATTTCGGCGGCATGAAGGCGCTGAAGAATGCGAGCGTGGAAGATATCGCTAAAATTGACGGCATTTCGCGCAAACTTGCCGAACAGATCTATTCACAACTCCATGGGTCAGATTGTGCCTGACAAACGCTTCAACATTCCGATGGCGCTCACGTGGGCGCGCATTGCCTTTATTCCGCTGATCGTCGGCGTCTTTTATGTGCCCGACGTCATACTGAGCCCGCATGTCAAGAATCTTTTGGCGTGCGTGATGTTCGTTGTGGCCGCCATTACCGACGCCCTTGACGGATACATCGCACGTCGCTACAACATGATGACCAATATGGGGGCATTCCTCGACAGCGTGGCCGACAAGCTGGTGGTGTGCTCGGCCATCGTCGTGCTGCTTGCGTTTGACCGCGTAGACATGCTGGTCGCGCTCATCATCGTCGGTCGCGAGATCGCGGTGACGGCATTGCGCGAATGGATGGCAAAGATCGGGGCGGCAGCCAGCGTCAAGGTCAACTGGTTCGGCAAGATCAAGACCATCGCGCAGATGACCGCCATCCCGATGCTTCTTTATTTCGATCCGATCTTCGGTCTGCCGATTGCTTGGATCGGGACCGTTCTCATCTACATTGCGGCGATTCTGACCATCTACTCGATGTGCGTCTATATGTCTGCCGCCTGGCCGCATCTGCAACAGCACGATCAGCGGCGCAATTAATCGGCGACGGTGCGACAGGGCGCCCGCAGCGGCGCTCGCACCAGAGCCGCTTCAATTCTCTTGCGTCGGCTTTTCTTCCGTACCCGATGACACCTTCGTGATGACGGGGTTCTCCCACGGTCCCTTGATGGAATATTCGACCTTAAAGAGGTGACTCAAGGGCGTGCGCAGCAGAAGCTGCGCGAGGAACGAGCCGATGCCCACAGCCGGGTTGACGAATGCCAGAGCAAGACTGGCGTTTCCGGCATTGATTTCCGGCAATACAATGGCGCGACCGTCAACGCTGCCCTCGGCCACATTCACGTTGCCCGATAGCAGAATCGTGCCGTGCGTGCCGACAATCTTCGTGTTGTCGGTTGAAAACACGCCGTTTGTCACAATCGAACTTCCGGAGAAAGTGTCAAATGAGAAGCCGCTCTTGAAGTCGGAGAAGTCAAGCATCAGACGCTTGAAGAGCGACTGCATCGAGACAAAGGACAAAAGCAGACCGCCCGCACCGGTATCGACCTTGGCGATGGTGCCCTTGCGGAAATCGATTGCATAAGTACCCGCAAGCGTATCGAGTTTGGGCGACCAGGGAATACCGTCGAATTTGAAGTGTCCTTCGGCCGTGCCGGTCGAGTTTTCGATCACACCGGGGTATCCCAGATCCGAGAGCGTCTGTCCGAGATCTTTTGTTGAGAATTTCAGCGTGAACTGCGTCTCGCCCGGATGCTGCTGCGTGAGCTTTTTACCCTGTGTCCAGAAGCCGGTTCCGGTCAGAGCCGAAACGTCGGAGAATACGGCGAAGTTGGTGATGCGAAGCGTTTCTTCATCGGCCGTTCCGGAAGCCTCGGCCTGCAGCACCATGCGGCCGATTTTCTTGTCAGCGTATGAGAGTTCGTCGACGACGAGATCCAGGCTCGGCAGGATGGTCGGGCGCGGCGTGAGCACGACATCAACCTGTTCACCTTCGAGGAAGCGGCGAATTGTCGTCACGTCCTTGGCGGCAATCTTCAGGCGATCAAAGCTGCCGGTGACATTGCCTCGGCCGGCCGGCTCGTATCGCAGCTTGCCGCGAATTTCGTCGGAAGACAGATCAATCGAGACATTGTTGGCGTCGTCGAATTCCAGAATCGAATGCGTCTTGTGGATCGGACCGCTGCCGAGCAACAGCTGATCGGCGGTCACTTCTACGCGAGAGAGTCCTGCTCGCGCGGCACCCGACACCGGAAGCGGGTTGTTCTCGGCGTTCTTTTTCGGAATCTGCGCGGAGGCCGTATCGGTCATGGTGCGCACGAAGGGCTGCCAGTCGACGAGGTTCAGTTCTTTGGCCTGAATCGTTACGGCGATGCCGCGGGCGGGAAGACCTGCTCGGTGTCCTACGGCGATGTTGCCCAGAGCCGCAAGTTTGGATCCTTCAGTGGGTAGCTGCAGCAGGACGTCGAAGCGACTGCCGGAGCCCACCTTGATCATGTAGCCCGGTTGACGGTTGATGGTAACGGGTGTGAAGCTGAAGGCAGTATCCCAGGTTTCCGTCGGGGTTTTCTTTAACGGTGCCGGCAGGTCGATAGCTACGCCCTGAAGCGAAGAGCGCGCCGAGACGGTGACCCCTTGGTTTTTTTTCACGACTACCGTGGAAACAAAGGGCAACATGCCGGACATGCGTTTGGCGACCGGATCGAAATAGGGGTTCTGCGCAAACCAGGTCAGGTGTGAAACGTCGGTGGAACCCGAAGCACTGATCACGATCGCACCGTCAGCCGTGGTGTGAACCGACACGGACGCGTCGCCCGATCCGAATGGACGTGCGTGCACGTTGCTTGCCGTTGCTCCTTTTTCAGAGAAGTGCACGGTGCCTTCGACATCGTTGAGCGGCGGCTTGGGCCAGCCCATGGCAATGTCGGCCTTCTGCATGGAGATGGCTCCTTTTACCTTTGTTCCGGAGGGTTCCATGAGCGGAATGTCGAGGTACAAATCCAGATGACCCTGACCTTTTGCCTTGGTGCCTGTGAACGCGCCCGAGACAAACTCCGTGACGGGGCTTGCTTGCACGTAGTCGAAGAACTTTTGAAGTTCGGCGTCGGCGTTGCCGTTGATGATTAGGCGAGTATTGTCTCCGGCGCTCAGATTCGGGATGTCGGCGCGCGTTTTCGTCACCGTGGCGCCGTTGGTCTTGGCCGAATCGGCAAGCACCGTCATGGAGGCGCCTTCAAAGATGAGGCGCCCCTGAATGTCGGTGAGAAGCGGCCACAGGGCGGCTCGCTCAAAATTGCCGTCTTCGAGCACCTTCATGGAAGGAACATAGTCAATGGCGGCATCCTTGAGTTCTGCCGAAACGATAAAGTGCCCTTTGTCCTTGTTCGGTCCGACCCAGGGGTATTTCACGAGGTCGCCGCGCAGCTCGAACGTGCCGTTTTGCGCCTGTCCGGAAACGAGGCCGCCCTGCAGCCAGTTGCGTACGTTTTCGGAGATCGCCAGCGGCATGTATCGCCAGGCGCGGTTGGCTTGCAGGTGCTCGATGCGGCCCGTGAGATTGATGTGACCGGCCGCCGTGTCGTTTTGCTGCCAGGAGCCCTGCGCGGACACAGACAGGTCTTGGTTGGAAACGGCCACGTTGTCAAAGGTTATCGCAACCTTTTCGTTGTCAGTCTCGGAAGCTTGGGAAAGCTGCCAGCTCACGGCGCCCGTGAGTGAATCAAGAGGCAGGCGGGGATTTTCAAAGACGCCGGGAATTGACACGGCGCCTTTTTGGGTGGCGAAAGCCACGCGCCCGCGCTTGGCGGCGACTTCCAGAGAGCCGGAAAGGTTCTCAACGCCGGAGAAGAAAACCTTTTCGTTTTCGGGCGAGTTATGGGCAACCGTCAGGCCGGAGAAATCGGTCTTGATGCGCCAGTCCTGTGTCTTGCCGGGAGAGCCCAGCCAGGAAACCTCGAAGTTGGAGATGGTGCCGGAGGCTTCATGCTGGTGAATCAGATCGGCTGCCGACTTTGGGAAGGGCACGGACGGAAGGAGTTTTTTGAGCGTTTCAACGTCAAGCCGTGCGATGCTGAAGCCGGAGCGATGCGTTTCGGCATCCGGTGTTGCAGCCGTGTGCACGACGGTCTGCAAAAGCAGGTCGTGAGCTTCGGTGCCATCGCTTAATTCGAAATCGAGATTTTCAGCTTTGGCGTGCAGTTCGCCTTCGGTAAAGGTTTCCGTCAGACGCGTCGACAGCGTCTTTACCTGCAGCGGTTCGGAATCGGGCGAGAAAGTGAGCAACACGTCCGACAGGCCGAGGTAACTGGTCAGTTCACTCGGATTTCCTTCCTGGAATTTGAGCCAGGTCCGCGTGCTGCCGCGCCCCGACTTCAAAAGTTTGCGGGCGTCCGGAATGGGACGCGTCAGGCGGGCGACGTCAAGATTGTCGGCGCCGAGATAAAGTTCGCCCGACCATGTCTTCCAGCTGCGGTCACCGAAAAGCGGAGCGGTGAACCGCGTGCGGATGTCGATGCGGTTTTCATGCCGCCCTGCGAGTTCGCCCTGAATGCCCGCTCGATAGTCGCTCACGTTCTTTTCAAACGTAAAGTTGATGTTTTCGATCGTGGTCGTGCGGGCGCGAGGCTTGGCAATCAGATCCTGAAAGCGAAGCTTGCAGGACGTAACGTCAATGCGGCCCTGGCGCAGGAGCCAGTCTGTGACGGCCGAACCGCTTTGCGCGTCGCGTTGGGCCGTATCGTTGAAATTGATGATAAAGCCCGCAATGTCAAAGACGCCGTGATCAACGCGTCGAACGGTGATTTCGGCGTTGGGAACTTCAAGCTTTCTGAAAAGGGGTTGTCCGAAGACGGAGCGCCAGTAAAAACTTGCCTCAACCTGCGGCAAATGCAGGATGTTGGCATCGCGTGAACGTGGGTCGGGACGTTGAATCACGACATCGCGCAGGGAAAGCTGCGGCCAGAACGTATCCCACCGCGGCGAGACACGCCCGATGCTGACTTCGGCGTGCAGCGACTCGCTCAGAAAATGCGCTATGTCGTCCTTGTACTTGTCGACCTGAGGCAGCAGAACCCAGCGCGTTGTGAGCACAAGAGCACAAAAGAGGAAGTAGAAGAGAACGACGCCCCAAAAAAAAGAGATCCACGCCGCGCGTACTTTGGGGTGGCGCAGGTAGGCTCTGAATCTGACCGGGAGTATGGAAAACGTCGAACTCATGCCGCAGGAATTGCGAAGATCACGGACCTAGGAGGAAAAAACGACTCAGCGCGATTGCTCACACAGCTAAAATGAGCCGAACAGGCAAGCGCCGAAAACCGGTCGAGCTGTCACGCAAATGAAACGAAAAATTCACACAAGGCAATATAGCAAAGCTCGTTGCGGACAACTCGGGCGATTTTGTATCTCGCCGCAAATTGGTCTCGATTTGAAACAACTTTTTTACGCAGTTTTTATGTCATGGGCGAACTGAATTCAACCAAGCCGCGTTTGACTCCGCAGGAAGTTCCTCAATTTTCACAATATGCCGCGCGCTCGCTCAATGCCATGGCGCTGCAGAGCGGGACCACCGTTCAGGATTTAATCGAGCGGTTTCAGAAGGAACCTGTGACGCGCGAGGCGATGCGAAGCCGTCTCGAAAAAATCGACGATCCGGAAATGCTCGACATGGTCATGCGTCAGTTGCGCCGGGAAGTGATGACGACGCTGATCGTTCGTGACCTGACCGCTCATGCTGATTTTCATGAAGTCGTGGGCACGGTGACAGCGTTGGCCGAAGAAACCGTTTCGGCGGCCGTGCGGGTGCACTCCCGAAAGCTTGCGCAGCGCTTCGGCGTGCCGGTGGGGGTCTCGGGTGAACCGCAGGATCTGCTTGTCGTCGGCATGGGCAAACTCGGCGGGGAGGAACTTAACGTCAGTTCCGACATTGATCTGGTCTTCGTCTACGACGAAGGCGGCGAAACGCAGGCAATCGGAGAGTTCGCTTCGGCACGCCGTCAGGTGACGAACCACGAGTTCTTTGACCGTCTGGCACGACGTGTGATTGCTTCTATTAACGAAATCGACGGTACCGGTTTTGTGTTTCGCGTCGACATGCGTCTGCGTCCCTTCGGCGACAGCGGTCCTTTGGTGATTTCCTCGGCAATGCTCGAAGAGTATCTCTACAGCGAAGGTCGCGACTGGGAGCGCTTTGCCTGGCTCAAAGGACGCGTTGTCAACCGCAGCGTTTTTGCGGGTGAAGAGAACTTTGCGCAGGCCGTTCGCAACCTCAGTTCTCTGGTGCGGCCGTTCGTGTTTCGCAAGTACGTTGACTTCGGAGCCATCAGTGCTCTTGCGAAGATTCATGAGATGATCCGTGCGGAAACGGCCCGCAAGGAAGCCGTCAAGGACCGCGGCACCAACATTAAGCTCGGAAGCGGCGGCATTCGGGAAATCGAATTCATTTGCCAGACTTTCCAAATCATCCGCGGAGGCCGCGAAGCTGAACTTCGAGGCAAGACCACGGGTCCCATGCTTGCTGCCTGTGCCGCAAGCGGCTGCATTGATGAGCAGACGGCCGAACGGCTCAATCGCAACTATGTGTTCTTGCGCAATCTTGAACATTGCCTGCAGTATGTCGATGACAAGCAGACGCAGGTCTTGCCTAAGGATGATGCAGAGCGCGCACGCGTTGCCAAGATGATGGGAATGACGCTTGCCGAGCTCGATGCCGAAGTCGCCGAGATCAGAGCGTTTGTGACGACGACCTTTGACGGTGTTTTCCATACCAAGGCGCCCACCGATCGCGTGAGCAACTGGCCTGTCGGGTGGTCGACAGGCGATCCGGCTCTTGAAAGTGAACTCACCGATGCGCTTGCCGACATCGGCTTTATTGAGGCCAACAAGCTCGCCGGCCGCATTCTCAAGATGATGCGTTCGCGCTATTTGAACGCGCGTACGCAACAGACGCGCGAACAGTTGGCGCGTTTTGTGCCCAAGGTTGCTCAAAAGGCGGCCGGTTGGGCGCAGCTGCGCGAAAGCTGCATTTCGGCCGATGAGGTGATGGAGCGCTACCTGACCATCTTGGAGATGGTGCTCGGGCGCTCAACCTATATCGCGCTGCTCAACCAGTATCCTGACGCGGCCGAACGTGTCGGACGGATGCTTGCCGTGTCCCGCTGGGCGGCCGACTACATCGCCGCGCATCCTTTGGTACTCGACGAACTGGTCGATGCGCGCAATCGAGTGATCGACGATTACACACCGGTGGATCGCAGCCGGTGGTTGGAAGAATTGCGTGCGCAAATGCGCTCGGCAGACGGCGATCGGGAGCGTCAGCTCAATCATCTGCGCGACGCTCACCACAGTGCGCTGTTTCAGCTGCTCACAGCCGATCTGGAAGGCCGTCTTACGGTGGAGCGCCTCGCAGACCATCTTTCGGCGCTGGCCGATGCCGTGCTTGCGGTGGTGATTGAGCTTGCCTGGGACTCCATTGCGACGCGGCACCGCGAGTATCCCAAGTTTGCCGTGATCGGCTACGGCAAGTTGGGCGGCAAGGAGCTCGGCTACGCGTCCGACCTCGACTTGATTTTCCTATACGACGACGATGCGCCGGAGTCGGAGAGCAACTACGTGAAGCTCGTCAAGCGCATGCTGAGCTGGCTCACGCTGCAGACGAGTTCGGGGATTCTGTTTGATGTTGACATGCGCCTTCGTCCCAACGGACAGGACGGGCTGATTGCTTCCAACATCGAAATGTTCCGCAAGTATCAGCGCAACGCCGACGGACACGGAGCCTGGCCTTGGGAGCATCAGGCGCTCACGCGCGCCCGTTTCTGTGCGGGCGATCCGCAGGTGGGGCAGCAGTTTGAGGACGAACGCCGCTACATCCTCACGCTTGAGCGCGATGCCGCACAGGTGGCAAAGGACGTCATCGAGATGCGCGGCAAAATGCTCGACGGGCATCCGAACCGCACCGATCTCTTTGACGTGAAGCACGACCGCGGAGGCATGGTGGACCTGGAATTCATCGTGCAGTACCTGGTGCTTGCCAAGAGTTCCGTTTTCCCGGAACTCGTCAACAACTTCGGTACGATTCATCTCACGGAAATGGCCGCGCGACTGGGTCTGCTCGATGAAGCAACGGCGGAGCAAGCCGTCAAGGCTTATCGTCACTACCGCAACATCCAACGCGAAATCCGTCTTGCCCACGGCGAAGACGTCCGCTGCCGTGTGGATCCGGAAAGTGTGGCCGATGAACGCCGAGCGGTTCTTAAGCTCTGGCAGGACGTGTTCGGAACCGACGCTCCGCAGCCTTGATCAAGCAAAACAGCGGCATCCCGGGAGGTTGCCGCCGTTTTTTTCGAACGCTCAGACAATGCCGCTGTGACGCAGCAGCGGTTCGATTGACGGATCGCGTCCGCGGAAAGCACGGAAGTTTTCGATTGCGTCGCGCGAAGAGCCGCGGCTTAACACCTCTTCGACCCAGCGCTTGCCGGTGGCCGGATTAAAGAGCCCTTCCTCCTCAAACGCACTGAAGGCGTCGGCTGAGAGCACTTCGGCCCACTTGTAGCTGTAGTAGCCTGCACTGTAGCCGCCCGCAAAGATGTGGGCAAAGCTCTGTGCGAAGCGGGAATATTCGGCAGCCGGCACCACGGCGACTTCCTTGCGCACGTTATCCAAAACGGCTTGGAAGTCATCGGCGTGATCCGTGGAGTCATCATCGTGAATGCGCAGATCAAAGAGAGCAAACTCAAGCTGACGCAGGCAGAACATGCCGCTTTGGAAATTCTTGGCCGCCAGCATCTTGTCAAAAAGTTCCTTTGGCAGCACCTCGCCCGTATCAACGTGCGCGGAAAGCGTCTTTAAGGTGTCGTAGTTCCATGCCCAGTTTTCCATGAACTGGCTCGGCATTTCCACGGCATCCCATTCCACGCCGTTAATGCCTGAAAGTTGCGCCTGCGGTACGCGCGAGAGCATGTGATGCAGACCGTGGCCGAATTCGTGAAAGAGCGTCGTGACGTCGTCGTGCGTGAGAAGCGCCGGCTTGTCGCCGACGGGCTGCGAGAAGTTGCATACGAGGTAAGCAACCGGCGTTCTCACTGTCCCGTCGGGTAGCACGCAATAGGTGGTGTCGCTGTCCATCCAGGCGCCGCCGCGTTTGCTGGCGCGAGCGTAGAGGTCGGTGTAAAAACGCGCGATGAGATTGCCGGAAGCGTCTGAAATCCGCCACAGTTTGACGTCGTCGTGCCAAACCGGAGCCGAGTCTTCGCTGATGCGCACGTCAAAGAGCTTTTCGACCAAGCGGAACATGCCGCTGAAGACGGCCGGCAGCGTGAAATAGCGCTTCACTTCATGATCGCTGTAGGCGTATTTGGCTCGGCGAAGTGACTCGGACACCCAAGCGGCGTCCCACGGATGCACTTCGTTGAGCCCCAGCTTTTCTTTGGCAAACGTTTTGACTTCTTCCCAGTCGGCCTCGCCCTTGGCGCGGGCCTTCTGAGCGAGTTCCGTCAAGAACGCCTCAACTGCGACCGGAGAATCAGCCATCTTGGGAACGAGCGAGACTTCGGCGTAATTCTTGAATCCCAGCAACAGCGCTTCTTCGCGGCGGTTTTTGAGTAGGGATCGGATAAGCGGCGTGTTGTCGCGCTCAGCCGGGCCGAATTCAGAGGCGCGAGTCGAATAGGCGCGGTGAAGCTTTTCACGCAGTGCGGCGTTGTTGGCGTACTGCATGGCGGGCAAATAACTGGGCATATGCAGCGAAATGCGCCACTTGCCTTCAAGTCCCGCGGCTTTGGCTGAGGCGGCGTACATGTCGACGACATCCGACGGAATGCCATCGAGTTCGGAAACATCCTCTATGTCCAGCGCAAAGGCGTTGGTGGCGTCAAGGAGGTTTTCGCTGAACTTCTGGCTGTCGGCCGCGTCCTGTTGGCCGAGGGCTTTGAGGCGAGCCTTAGGTTCGGGGGCAAGTTCCGCACCCGAAAGACGGAAGTCACGGATTTCACGCTTGATGATGCGCTGACATCCTTCACTCAAGGCTGCAAAGCCTGCCGAGCTCTCAATCGCTTTGTATTTGGCAAAGAGAGCTTCGTTTTGAGAGAGCTCGATATAAAACTGCGTCATGCGCGGCAGGTTGGCGTTATATGCCTCGCGCAACGCTTCACTGTCCATGACGCCCGAGAGGTGGCCCACGGCCGACCAGGCGCGCGAGAGCTTTTCAAGCGCCTGTTCGAGCGGATCGACGACGTCGCTCCAGGTGGCGGGCGTCTCGGGCGCCGTGACCTTGGCAACGGCTTCGTTTGCCTTGGCGAGCAGCTCGTCCAAAGCCGGCGTTATGTGTTCGGTTTTGATGGCGGGCCAGTTTAAAAGAGAGCCCTGATCGATCAAGGGATTGGTCATGACAACTGAAAAAAGGCTAAAGGAACATCAAGACAAAGAAATGCCGCGTCGCATCTGAGCGGCGAGCACCGTGTTTTGCATCAGCATGGCAATCGTCATGGGACCGACGCCGCCCGGTACGGGGGTGATGCTGCCGGCGACTTCTTTTACTTCAGCAAAATCCACGTCTCCGCAAAGCTTTCCGTTTTCATCGCGGTTCATGCCGACGTCAATCACGACGGCGCCGGGCTTGACCATATCGGCCTTGATGAGCTTGGCGCGGCCTACGGCGGCTACCAGAATGTCGGCGTTGCGCGTGACGGCGCTCAGATCGGGTGTGCGGCTGTGCGCGACAGTGACGGTGGCGTCGGCAGCCAGAAGCAGCAAGGCCATGGGTTTGCCCACGATGTTGCTGCGCCCGACGATGACGGCGGATTTGCCGCGGGGATTGACGCCCGATTTTTCAATCAAACGCATCACACCGAACGGCGTGCACGGGACAAAGCCCTGTTTGCCGGTGACGAGAGCACCCGCATTGGCTACGTGAAAGCCGTCGACGTCTTTGGCAGGGTCAATTGCCGAGATCACGGCGTCGGCATTGATCTGCTTGGGCAGCGGCAGCTGAACCAGGATGCCGTCGACGCTTTCGTCGGCGTTGAGCTCGGCAATCTTTGCCAGAAGCTGCTGCTGCGTCGTTTCGGCAGGCATTCGAAATTCGAGCGAACGGATGCCCGTATCCGCGCAAGCCTTGATTTTGTTGCGCACATAAACCTGGCTGGCGGAATCGTCGCCGACGAGAATCACGGCCAGCGCCGTGGAAACGCCCTTTTCGGCAAGCGCGGCAACCTGTGTTTTCACTTCGGAGCGGATTTCAGCGGCAAGAGCCTTGCCGTCGAGGATTTGTGCTGACATAGACGAAATTTCCTAAAAAAGCGAGCGGTCTTGCGACCGCCCGATGTTGAGATTCGGTTAGCGTTTGCCGGTAAGCTTGTTCCTCTCATCATGAGCGCGGCGGGAAGCATCGGCTTCGGGCAGTACCTCAGCGATCGCCTGAGCGGCTGCGGCGTTGAATTTCAGGCGGAAGTCGGTGACCGGTTGGTTGTTGCGCACGATGCGAACAGGAACCACCTGCATGCGTGACTGGCCTTTGTTGCCGCGCACGATTTCGGCAAAGCCCACGTCAATGCCGTCGTTGTTGATCGGCTGAATGCCGATGTCGGAACTTGGCACGTCGGCGTCTTCGGTGAGTTCAAGAACACGCGTTCCCTGAATGCGGCTTATCTTCCAGGAGCCGCCCTTTTGTGCGCCGTTGGACAGTCGTTCGCAGAACATATTGCTGCGCTGAACTTGTGAAAGAATGAAGCGTCCTTGAGGAGCCGACGCACGGTTCTTGCCGCGCTCGCGCACGGGACGCTCAAAGGACAGACCGTAGGGCGTTGCTTCCAAATGGCTCACGTAGCTCATGCAGTATGGCGTAGTCTTGGCCGTGTAGCGCGCAATCATGCTTTCGAGATTGCGTGCGCCCGTAAAGGCCGAGCGCGACGGCTGCACGATTTCATCGTCGCCGAGCCAGTAAGTGGCGAGATACGCTACGGAGCCCTGCGGGAACTTGGCGTCGGCCGGCACAAACCAGGCGAGCGAATCAGGCTGGTTGTTGCCGTTGCGAAGGAAGTGACGGATGGGTTTGCCTGAGATGTTGTAGGCGCGAAGTTCAACGGCAAGGTTAAAGACCGCCTGACCGGAATTCTGCAGAAGGATGCGGCCGTCGGGCAGGCGGGAGGCAACCATTGGTCCTTCGTTGTTAAGCACTCTGGAGTTACGGATGAGCTGCACGGCGCCCTGGCCCCAGGTAAAGCAGCGTTCCCCGGCCTGCGTTACGGTTTCACTGACGGTCCAGCTGCCCGTTTGAGCGGGTTGCAGTTGAAAGAAACTGCGGTGCGTGTCGTAGAAGGCGTAGATGCCTTCCTGCAGGGCTGCAACGGAGTCAACGGGAATTTCCGTGCTGCGGAAGGGCGGACGAATGTTCGATTCGGGGCGCCACGTTGCGTCGGTGAATTCCTTGTAGTTGGCTTTGGGCTGGTAGTCAACAGTATGCGTCGCGCAACCGCTCAACAGGACGGCTGCGGCAAATGCAGCGGAAGTGGCTTTCAGAAAAAGGCGAGACGTCTTCATTTTTCTTCGCGCTCCGTAGCAAGATCAGTTTTAGGGCGACACAACGGCGCCCGGATTGAGTCGGTTGTCGGGGTCGAAAATGCGCTTCAATTTGCGCATCAACTGCAGTTCATCTGCCGGTTTTGTTTGCTCAATAAGGTCGCGTTTCATGCGCCCGACGCCGTGCTCGGCGGCAACCGAGCCGTTAAATCGCGCTACATGTTCGTAGACGATGGCGTTGATTTCCTTTTCAAAGGCAAAACAAAGCCGGGGATCCTGCCCCGGAACGACGCCCATATTGTAGTGGAGATTGCCGTCTCCGAAATGACCGAAAACACTCGGTTCGATCCAGGAAAAACGCTTTGCGAGCGCTGCATTGGTTTGTTCGACGAACGCCGCAAGGCGGCTTCGCGGCACGCTGATGTCGTGCTTGACGTTGCCTCCGGTCTTCTTGTGCGCTTCAGGGACTGCTTCGCGCACTGCCCAAAGCGCCTCGCATTGGATCTCGCTTTGCGAGAGAACGGTGTCGGTGATGATTCCTTGTTCGAGAAGTCCTTCAAGCAGCGACTCGAGAAGGTCGGCACTTTGAGTTTCATCTTGGGTGTCGGAATAGGAAAGTTCAACGAGAACCGACCAGGGCGAGTGTGTATCGATTTTTTTGATTTTCTCGGGAAAGACCTGCGCAACACGCTGCAGCGGCGTTTGATGAACGATTTCAAAGGCGCTCAGGGCATGACCTGCCTGTTTTTGAAAGGCGCAGAAAAGCGGTTCGATTTTGCGCAGAGAATCCAGCGACAGCCAAAGCACCTTGCGCGAAGCCGGAAGCGGATGCAGTTTCAGTACTGCCTTTGTGATGATGCCAAGCGTTCCTTCGCTTCCGATGAAAAGCGACTTTAAGTCGTAGCCGGTGTTGTCCTTGCGCAGGCCTCGCATCAGGTCGAGCACGCGTCCATCGCAAAGAACGACTTCAAGTCCCAGACATAGGTCTCTGGCGTTGCCGTATCGCAGAACATGTACGCCGCCAGCGTTGGTCGCAAGAACGCCTCCCACCGTAGCCGTTCCGTCGCTGGCAAGGCTGAGTGCAAAAAGGCGCTTTTGCAGAGCGGCCGTTTCTCTGACGGCTGCGACCGGAACACCTGCTTGTACGACGACCGAGTCGTTGACGGTGTCGATTTTCTCGATGCGGCGCAGACGGGTTGTCGAGAGCAAAACGGTTCGCGAGATATCCGTGTCGTTCACGACGGGGGTAGCCGCCGCGGCGTTGCCCGTGTTGCCGCCTTGAGCAAACACGAGCGCATTGTGTCGGCAGGCGACGCGCATGATTTCCGAGACTTCTTCGGTTGTGGAGGGGAAGACGGCACACAGCGCGCGGCCCTGCCAGCGGCCGCGATTATCAAGCAAAAGCGGAGCTAGGGCCATCGCGTCGGTGAGAACGCGATCGGAGCCGAGACACGCCAGAAGGTCGGACAGAAGCGAAGCCATGTTTTTTCCGAGAAATCGAAACGAGACATAGTTTACGCGGCGACGACCGTACGTTTGTCTTGAGAAATACGTACAAACAAAACAGGCGCTCCTTCGAAGAAAGGAGCGCCTGTGAATCAACGTCAGAAGACGGAGATTAGATCGTCAGCAGCGGCACGATGAGCAGAGCCACGATGTTGATGATCTTGATGAGCGGGTTGACGGCGGGGCCGGCGGTGTCCTTGTAGGGGTCGCCGACGGTGTCGCCCGTCACGGCAGCCTTGTGAGATTCGCTGCCCTTGCCGCCGAAGTGACCGTCTTCGATGTACTTCTTGGCGTTATCCCAAGCGCCGCCGCCCGTGGTCATGGAGATGGCCACGAAGATACCGGTGACGATCGTACCCATCAGCACGCCGCCGAGAGCCTTCGGGCCGAGGATGAGGCCGACGAGGATCGGGACGATGACCGGGAGAACGGACGGGATGATCATTTCCTTAATGGCAGCGCCGGTGAGCATGCCGACGGCCTTGGAATAATCGGGCTTGGCCTTGCCTTCCATGATGCCCTTGATTTCCTTGAACTGGCGACGGACTTCAATCACCACGGAGCCGGCAGCGCGGCCGACGGCTTCCATAGCCATTGCGCCGAAGAGGTAGGGAATCAGACCGCCGATGATCAAACCGGCAATCACGTACGGGTCGGAAAGGTCAAACTGGAAGTCAATGTTGAACTGCTGCTTCAGAGCGTGCGTGTAGTCGGCAAAGAGCACCAGAGCGGCCAGACCGGCCGAACCGATGGCGTAGCCCTTGGTGACGGCCTTGGTCGTGTTGCCGACTGCGTCAAGCGGGTCGGTCACGTTGCGGACCTTTTCATCGAGTTCGGACATTTCGGCAATACCGCCGGCGTTGTCCGTGATCGGGCCATAGGCGTCGAGAGCAACGATGATGCCGGCCATAGTCAGCATCGAGGTTGCGGCGATGGCAACACCGTAAAGACCGGCAAGCGAGAAGCTCACGAGAATGGCGATAACCACTGCGAGAACCGGAAGAGCGGTGGCCTTCATGGAGACGGCCAGACCGGCGATGATGTTGGTGCCGTGACCGGTGGTGGAAGCTTCGGCAACCGTCTGCACGGGCTTGTATTCCGTACCGGTGTAGTACTCGGTGATCACGACCATCAAGGCGGTCAGAACGAGGCCGATCAGAGCGGAACCGAACAGGTGCGTGGTCGTCACGCCTTCGGGCAGCATCTTGGGATCGGAGAAGACGAAGTCGCCGACGAACCAGAAGGCAACGGCGGCGATGACGCCGGCGACGATAAGGCCGCGGTACAGAGCCGTCATGATCTTCTTGCCGGGCAGGTACTTCACGAAGAACGTACCGATGATGGAAGCGACGATCGAGACAGCACCCAAGACGAGCGGGTATTCAACCATGCGCATGGTGTCGCCCGTTGCCGAAAGCGCGCCGATCATCATGGTGGCCACGATGGTCACGGCGTAGGTTTCGAACAAGTCGGCAGCCATACCGGCGCAGTCGCCCACGTTGTCGCCCACGTTGTCGGCGATCACGGCGGGGTTGCGGGGGTCGTCTTCGGGAATGCCGGCTTCAACCTTACCCACAAGGTCGGCACCGACGTCGGCACCCTTGGTGAAGATGCCGCCGCCCAGACGAGCGAAGATGGAAATCAGGCTCGAACCGAAAGCCAGACCGATCAACGGCTTGATCGTGTCGTAGAGGTTGGCGTCGGGAGCAGCCGTGCCGATCAGCACAGCCATGTAGCCGGCCACGCCGAGAAGGCCCAGACCGACCACGAGCATGCCCGTGATGGCGCCGCCCTTGAAGGCGACGTTAAGAGCTTCGGCGATGCCCTGGCTGGCTGCCTGAGCGGTACGAACGTTGGCTTTGACGGAAACGTTCATGCCGATGAAGCCGCAAGCGCCGGAAAGGATGGCGCCGACGGCAAAGCCGCCTGCCGTCTTAAAGCCCAGTGCGGGAACGAAGGCGATGATGAGGAAAAGAACCACGCCGACGATGGCGATGGTCGTGTACTGCTTGGTCAGATAGGCCGTTGCACCCTGCTGAATGGCGTGCGAGATTTCCTGCATGCGGGGATTGCCGGGATCGCGGGCCAGAATCCAGCTACGGGAGACAAGACCGAAAATCACGGCGATGATGCCCGCGGCAATGGCGAGCCACAAAGCTGTAGTCATGATGTTGAAAGCTCCGGGTGTCGACTCAACGTCCGAGGAGGGTCAAGCCGACGCCAAAAGTGTTAAAGAAAAAACAAAAAAAGAAGGGAACACGGTGATTTCACACATCGTGTTCCCTTTTAATTTTTTACTTCAGCGCCTCGAAGATCGCATCGCGGATGTCCGTAATCGAACCGACGCCGTTGACCTTACGGTACTGCGGCACGTTGGGTTCGCCGGACGCTGCGAGCTTGCTGTAGAAGTCGACGAGTGCTTCGGTCTGAGCATGGTAGACAGACAGACGCTTCATCACGACTTCTTCGCGGTCATCGTCACGCTGTACGAGGTCTTCGCCCGTCACATCGTCCTTGCCGGCAACCTTGGGCGGGTTGTACTTGACGTGGTAGCTGCGACCCGAAGCGGGGTGCACGCGGCGGCCGGACATACGTTCGACAATTTCGGAGTCGGGCACGGCGATTTCGAGCACGAAGTCGATCGGCACGCCGGCGTCCTGCAGAGCCTGAGCCTGCGGGATGGTGCGCGGGAAGCCGTCGAAAAGAAAGCCGTTCTTGCAGTCGTCGGCAAGCAGACGTTCCTTGACAAGCCCGATGATGATGTCATCGCTCACGAGGCCGCCCTGATCCATGATCACCTTGGCGGCTTTGCCGAGTTCGGTACCTGCCTTGACGGCGGCGCGAAGCATGTCGCCCGTCGAGATCTGCGGAATGCCGAAGTGTTCTTTGATGTAGTTGGCCTGGGTGCCTTTACCGGCGCCGGGGGGTCCGATCAGGATCAAACGCATGAAAAATCTCCAATTAATTCAACGTAAAACCAGTAAAAGACAGATTTACGTCGGAAACTCTTTCAAGAAAAATTCGGCGAGTCCCGAAGGTCGCGCCGTTTTGCCCGCCGCATCGCGACAAGCTCACAATTTTTCTTGCACTGCGGAAATTGTAATTGAAACATTCTGCAAAACAATAGCGAAACCTTTGTTACATCTTTCGGACGAGGCAAAACGCGGCTTTTCGGAACCAAAAAAACTAGTTTTTGAGAGATTCGGCGTACACTGAACGTACGCGCTCCAGATCTTCGGCGGTGTCCACGCCCGAAGGCAGGTTCTCGTCGAGAATCAGTACGCTGATACGGTACCCGTGCCAGAGGGCTCGCAACTGTTCCAGCGACTCGAACTTTTCGATGGGGGCGGGAGCTAACTTAGGAAACGCCTTCAAAAAGCCTGCTCGGTAGGCATAAAGCCCGATGTGGTGATAGGCGGGCAAACCTTCGGGCAGCACAGACTTGTCGTTACGAAATGCGTCGCGCGGCCAGGGAAGCGGCGCGCGGGAGAAGGTAAGCGCTCGACCCTTGGCGTCGATTTCGACCTTGACTACGTTCGGATTGAAGAAGTGCTCGGCGTCGGATATCGGGTGTGCAGCGGTGGCAATGGCGCAATCGTCGTGCTTTTCAAGGTCTTCGGCAACGGCGCGTATGACATTGATGGGAATCAGAGGTTCATCGCCCTGGACATTGACGACGATCGTGTCGTCGGTTAGGCCCAGAGCCGCGGCGGCTTCGGCGAGACGATCGGTGCCGGTCGGACAGTTCGGATCCGTCAGAAGCGCCTTGATGTCGTGTTCTTCGCAGGCCTTGACGATGGCCGGTGAGTCGCAGGCGACGAAAACCGCATCGGCACCGCACCCGAGAGCGCGCTCGGCGGTACGCACAACCATCGGCTTGCCGCAGATGTCGGCAAGCGGCTTTTCCTTCAGGCGCGAAGACGACATGCGCGCCGGCACGATTACTACAAAGCCCATGGCAAGTCCTTCGTTAGTTGGCGGGTTTGATACGAGCGGCTTCTTGTTCCTCGGGCGTGAGTTCTCGCGCTTCCTTGGTGAGCATCACCGGGATTTCTCCGTCAAGCGGGAAGCCGAGCGCGCACTTGGCGCACTGCATTTCAGACTTCTGCTGATCAAAATGAAGAGGCCCCTTGCAGACGGGGCAGACCAAAACTTCGGTAAGGCGGCTGTCCATAATATTGTCGTTTCAATGTTCGGCTGACGAAGCGTTCGTCAGCGGGAGTTGTATTTGCTCGGAAGAGTGCGTGTGCCGGGAAGCATCTCATTGAGCAGCTGAAAGATCTTATCTTCCGTACTGATGAATTTCGAGATGTTGATTTCGTTTGTCGGCGCATCGTACTTGGCTTCGCTTACAAGCTTGCCGTGCTCCCAGTATTGCAGATGGATGTTGGAGGTGTAGTTGGCGATCTGCCAGCGGGAAATCGACTGACAGGAAAAGACGCGGGAACAGTTTTTCGTTTGTCCCGCGCCGACGCGCTTCACGGAAAAACCCTTGCGCTTGAGACCTTTGATGACGGAGTTGTAGGCGACCTTTCGGTTGCTTGAATCTTGAATGACGCAGACGTTGCCGGGTTTGATGTTGTAGGCGGGTGCCCGGACTGACTGCGTGGAGCAGCCGGCCAGAAGGCAGCAGGCGGCAAGACCGATACTCAAGCAAGCGCGATTCATTTTATTTCAGTGTGTGATTTCTTCCGTGGGCGGTACGATGTCAATGTGTTTGCGTTCGGCCGCATCCGTGAGCTTTTCCACTACAAACTGGATGAGGTAGGGGTCAAGTTGTGTTTGGTACTCGACGACCCAAATGCGGCGGTCGTTCTTGATATCCGGGTTCTGCATGGCTTTGACCGCGTCCTTGCCGGTGATGAAGATGTAGCGTGCGTCGGACTGCGCAAACGGATTCGTATCAAAGGCAAAGTGATCGCCCAATCCCAAGTTCTTGCCGACGATGTCGTGAGCGGCAAGCATATTGAAGAAGCGATCGGGCGCGGCAATGCCGGCCGCAGCAAGTACCTTGGCTTCTTTTTCGGCGATGCGGTGCGAAATGTCCTCGATTGAGCGGCGGCGGCCGTCGCACAGACGCACGACATCCCCGAGCTGGGAAGTGGCGGCAAAGCGAGGCGTACGACTTTCAATAGTATCTTCGGTAGCGCTCAGAACGATGGCATCAACAGAGTCCAGACGCGAGGGGAGTTCGCGCAGGGGGCCTGCGGGAAGCGCCCAGCTGTTGCCCAGCCCTCGAGCACCGACGACGGCAAGTTCAACGTCGCGCGCAAGGCGCCGATGCTGCAGACCGTCGTCGCTGACAATCACATTAACGCTCGGATTGCTCCGGATCAGCAGACGCCCTGCGGCCACGCGGTCGCGTCCCACGGCTACAGGAACCCCGGTGGCGCGGCGAATCAAAAGCGGTTCGTCGCCGACGGTGCTTGCCGGAGAGTCGTCTTCGACAAGGTGTTGCTCTTTGCTGGCGCGCCCGTATCCGCGGCTGATGACTCCGGGCGTAAAGCCCGCGGCCTTCAGTTCGCGGACGAGCTCGATCGTGATGGGAGTCTTGCCCGTGCCGCCGACGTAGATGTTGCCGACAACGACAACGGGCACCGGCAGTTCAACAGGTGTAGTCCTAGCTGCCCGGCGTCGTGCGATGGCAAGGTAGACAAGCGAAAAAGGGTAGAGTAGAGAGGCGGCAATGCCGCGGTGCGACCACACATCGTGCAGCACACGTTCAACAGCGGCGCGCATCAGATGTGCTCCTTGCGGGAAAGAAAAGTTTCCGGTCCAGGATGTGGTTGATCTGACATTCTTGTCTTACAAAAAAGGATAGGACTGACGGCGTGAGCGTGTTACTGACAGGCTCGACCGACAGGCGATTTTCTAATCATAGCGCAGGCGCTCGGATAGCAAAAATTTTCGATGCGGGAATCTGTTTGCGCAACACATCTTTTTTGGTTGTCAGAAATCCGGAAAATCGGCCGGTGCCTTGAAAGTGACCGGTTCGCCGGAAGTCGGATGTATGAAGGTGAGCTCTGCGGCGTGCAGACACAGGCGTGTGGCATCGGTTTCGCCTTCAAGTCCCGGATGACCGTAAAAGGGGTCGCCGTCAATGGGGCAACCGAGCCCTTTGGCGCAATGCACACGCAGCTGGTGCGTGCGGCCCGTGACAGGGCTCAAGCGCACGAGAGTTTTCGGTCCTCCCGCAGTCTGCTGCGTGCCGATCACGACAAATTCTGTGGCCGACGCCTTTCCGCCGCCATCTTCAGTGAGAGTGCATTGCCGCGGACGATCGAGCCAATTGAGTGCCAGAGGGAGTTCGATGCGGCCCTGCTGTTCGCTGATGACTCCTTCGAGGCGTGCCTCGTAGATCTTGTGCGTGTCACGCTCGCGAAACGACTTGTTGAGATGTTCAAGCGATCGCTTGTTACGAGCGAAAACGAGCAGGCCCGAGGTGTCAAGGTCCAGTCGATGCACGACATGCAGTTCGCCGTATTGGCGTTCCAGCATGGTCTTGGCGCAGACTTTCTCGCGGACGCCTGGAACGGAACTCAAACGTGCAGGCTTGTTGATTACCAAAATGTCGTCGTCGCTGTAGAGAACGACGGGACGCGGCGCGGACTCCTCGGTCTGCATGGGGGAGCTTTCGCAGTGCGGACGCCCGATGAGCATCCACTCGAGCAGAAATCGAGCTCCTGAGCGCGGCGCGTAGAACGTTTGATCCCAACGGCATTCAAACGTAGGGCTTTTGCCGCACCACCATTCGTTGAGTTCCGTCAGCCGAGCGTCGCGGTGACGAATGTTGAGTTCTTGGACAATACGCACAACGGGACTCGTGAGAGCATCGGTCAAAACACGGCGCCACAACGCACGACGTTCGGCCTGCTCGCGTCCGCCCCTGAAATAGTCTCGCTGCGGGAAGGGCTCGAAAATTTCGTCAAGCCGAGTCTTGAGAGTCTTTGCTTCGCCCAAACCGTTAATGAGTTCGACGTTCGGAATTTCCTCTTCCTGCATGCCGGGCCACAGACGCTTGGCCGAGAGCTTTGCCGGAGGCGCAAAAAGGAGCGGTGCGGCGGGTTCCAGCACCAGAATGCCCCAGGTGCGACCGTCCTCTTCGAAGATGCCCAGACCAGCTCGGCCTTTGAAGCCCTGTCGAATCAAACCTTCCTGCACCACGAAACGACGGGCGGACGTCATACGCGCGTTGGGCGCCTGCGTAAAAGCGTCGGGTAAAGAACCCTCGGCGGGCGGCAGAGGACAGGTGATTTCAAAGATCTGGAATACAGAAAGAGGCATCGAAGTTGAAAATGAAGATTATTCCGAGCGCCGAAATTGTACCGTGTTGTTCTGAGGGGATTAGGGTGAAAAAAAGAAAGCCGGACAAACCTTGGAAAATCCAATGTTTGTCCGGCTGGTTCAATCGCTAACTGTCATAAATTAACGTTACTTATGATAGTGCAGACAGATCACAGAGCTTTTTTAGAAGGCATATTTGAAGCCAATCTTGCCGCCCACTGCAGAAGAGCCATACTCTCCGGCACCAAGCATGAAATTCACATTGAAGAGCATATTGTCTTTGCCAGCAATCAAGCCAAATTCGGTTTGAACCGGCGAGGTGTCAATGACGTCTTCGGATGTATGAAGAATCGCGATATCCTTTTCTCCAAAGGTCGGTACGTACGCAATTTTGAAGTTCGGAGCCAGTACCCAACCACCCGCAGTAAAGTCTGACGCAGTGATTCGTAATGCAATAGGCATCTGAACGAGAGTCTGGTCTTGATCTTCAATCTTGATTGTTCCGACTTTCATTTCATCTGTTGAAAGCTGAGAAAGTCGCAGTCCAATGCTAGGTTCGAAGCTGAAGAGGCCTGCCTTAACCTGATACATTGCGCGTAAGCCAAAGGAGTACATCTCAGTATCGACACTTTGATTCAATGCCGTCTGATCTGCAGCGATGTCGTTCTCACCCCAGACATAAGCCAGTTCGGCCCCCAATTTCAGGGCCTCTGTGAGCTTATACGTCCCGTAAAGAGAGACTCCGTAGTTGTCAATACTGTTTTTGATACCGTTGACTGAGCTTCTAAGCGTACCGGTACCATATTGGAAGGCACCACCAAATGTGAAATCACCTGTCGCTACGTCACCACCGAATGTTCCGTATCCCATGTCGGCTTTAAAGGAACCACCTCTGTCGAAATGATCGGCTTCATAGGTTTCGCCGACAACGTCAACCCAGAGATTAAGCCCTTCTTTGAGTTTCTGACTGATTGAGGTACGGTCAGCAATTGCTCCAGCTAGCACGGAGTCCGCGCGGCGAGTCATTGCCTGCAGACCAATAGAGGCAATGGATTTCAGACCGTTGTCGGCATCTGTCTTGGTGGTAACAGTTCCGTTAGCCGTATCAATGTGGTCAAAAACGATGAAGGGGTTGTCGGTAACGACACTGAGGCTAGAACCGGTAATCGTGTTAGCAAGTTTGAATGTACCTTCTGCAGAATTTACGAGGCCGAGATAACTGCCTTCATCGAAGGATACTGTTCCTCCAATCAGGGCTGTATCCTCGCTTGTTGCGGCCTGATTGGCAATCAGCATGCCTTGGTGCTTGACCAGAACTGATCCTGCAGCTCCACCTTCTGAAGGAGCAGAGGTTAAAGAACCGTCAATGATGATGCTGCCAGATTGATCAGCAATATCCGACAAAATGATCGGAGCATCAATGTATACGGCGGCAGTGACGTCGTCTTTCCACTTCAAATTGCTGGCAGCGGCAATTTTTTCAAAGGCTGAGACTGCAATATCGGCGGCGGTGCCCATGGAAATGATGGAATTTTGACCTGCAACGATGTCGGCTCCGACGCTTGAGTCGATGCCTATCGATACCTGAGATGCATCTCCAACTTGGGCTACGCCGTCGACCCAGGCCGGATCAACAAAGATCATGCCGGTGAAACCAGCGATGGAGTTAATCGTCAGGTTACCTGCAGAAGTTTCATCACCGACAGTGACCTTACCGGTTCCCACGATTGCATCCACGGTGAAATCAGCGTTGCCGATGACTTGCATTTGCGTACCGGCATCAAGGTCAACTTCTGCGTTGAGAGTACCGCCTTGGGCGTATACACCCCCGAGCGTTAATGTGGCTCCGTTTTTCACTATCAGCGAGGTTTCGGATTCTGATTCGGAGGAGACCAATTCGCTACCGTTCCCGACAAGGGTAAGTTCCTTGCCACCGTCCACGGTGATGGTATCGGCAGTGCCAAGATCAATTGCCGCAACAGACAGACTGTCAGCACGATAGGCAACATCAGCTCCAGGATTTGTTCCACCGATTTGCAGATTTTTGTTTTCCGCATCAACCGTTACCGAGTTCAAAACGGTGTTACCGGAAATATTAGAGATTTCATCCAGCGTAACAGTATTGTTCTCGGTCCCGGCTAAATTCCCCAGCATGATGAGGTCAACGCCTTTTCCAGCAATGGCGTCATTGGCAGACAAGACGTAATCCAATGTGTAATTGGCATCGTTGAGGGCTAATGAGGCTCCATCCGAAAATTCAACCTTATCCATGTTTTCAGTCAAAGAGCCGGAGTCTGTGACTGATTCGCCGGCGGCATTCTGGAATGCCATGGAAGAATTGGTTTCGAGCGTGCCACCACTTGCGACAGAAAGTTTGCCGCCGATGGCATTTCCGCTAGCGTCCTGATTGCCGCTGTGCTGTGAGTCAATAAGTTCGAAGTCGGCAAGGGCTAATGTGGCACCTGAACCGACAGAGACTTCGTTTTTGATCTCCCAGCGTGAATTGACGGTCATGGTACCGCTACGAACATCTACTTCACCGTAGTACTTGTTGAGCGAACTGTTGAGAACAAGGTTCCCAGCGCCATCTTTCGTAATCAAAGCGTGCTTGCCGTTGTTTACCGTAGACCCGGTGTTGGGAATGGAGGATGCAATACTGTCTGTATCATCATCAGTGACAGCACTACCAATGGTCAGAGTTGCATCGCCAGCGACATCAAACGTTGCTTCCGAACCTCGATCAAGGAATAGGAAACCGCCTGCTTGGGTGTGCGGACTATGGTATCCGTAGGTATCCACATTTCTTTCAGAGCTGATGGCAGAAACTTTGTTTCCTGAATAGATCAAATCCTTTGTGGCTTCAAATGTCACTTCCGATGGACGGTCAACATTGGTGTGTTCACCAGTTGAATAGTCAACGAAAAGCGCACCGCCAAAGGCTACACCGTTTGATGTCACGGAATTGTTCTGGAAAGCAACATCTTTAAATAGGGATCCATCACTTCCTTTAAGCATGATGGCGCCGCCGTATGCTTCGCCATTTTCAGCCGTATTCAGCACAGAGTTGTTGATGTACGCTCCACCTTCGTGTTCAATAACACCATAAGAGTAAATGGCACCATCACCTGCATTGGCTCCGGAAACAGTGTTGTTTTCAAAGGTAACGTTTTCTAGTTTTAGGTCTGAATAGGCACCGCCAATAAATACGACATCGTCTCCGCTATCACTGTTTTGATTCGCGATAGACAAGTTTTTCAGGACGATGTGTCCCCCAAGTCCTTCCGTTTCGCTCTTTTCGCCGATAGACAATGATGCATCCAGGGAAATGGGAGAGTCGCCATTCCCGGAAATTTCGATGAGACCGCCCTGTTTGGCGCTGATATTGTTTGCCGTAACAACGGATTCATTGCCAAACGCCAGCCTGATGACACCACCGGACGTGGTATCAGACGCACTAGCCAGAAGGTAGTCAACTTTGATTGACGACCCGGCTGCCCCTTTTATGTTAACTTCACTCTTGTCGGCCGCATTAATGAACTGTCCGATTAGATCAACAGTTGCAGTGTCATTCTCGCCTTGGTTTATGTTGACATGAATTCCTGTCGTGCCGTTTTTTTGCTCGTAAGAATTAAGGCTTTCGATCGCTCCGCGAATAACAACTTTATCCGTTGCGTGGATGTTGATGGAACCCTGGCCGTTGCCGGAGATGGCATTGCCGTACCACCCCTGTGCACCCGACATTGCGTTTTCATCAGTCAGGAGTTCGACATTCTCTGCATAAAGATCGAGGCTGACATTTGCGTCCGCAAACAATTGTCTGTTGTAAAGAACGGAATACAAGTCTGTTGCATTGGCGGTGTTCGCGGTATAAGTTGACTCAAGGCGAATAAGTTTGGAGTATTGATCGCTCGTGCCAAAGCTAACCCGGCCATCTTGAGCTGAAGCTACCGTTGCGCTGGATTTTCCAAGAATCGTATCTGCAACGAGAGTCAGTGAGGGGTAGTTGTTACTAACCTGCTCAGATCGAGCAATGAAAAGTGAACTATCTCCTACAGTGGCTTCGGCACTAATAGTTCCCGTTTCATCGCCGAGTACGGTGACATTACCGTCAAACGGACTAGTGACTTGAATGACACCTTGCGTCAAACCGTTAATGGTTACGAGGCCGGTATTAGGATCTTTGTTGTTTCCCCATGACTGAGCGGACACGTTAGTGGCGGCAAGACCAGCGATGACTGCCGTGGCTAAAACAGTTTTGGCAGGTTTCCGGCGAGAGCGAGAAATCTCGGATGAAACGATGTGAGAGCCGCGCGCGAAACTCCAGAGAATTTTAAAAGTTTGATTCATGGGGTAACTCCAAGCAAGAGAAGTAAAACAGCTGAAAGTTACCCCCCCCCCTCAACTTCGTCAAGCGCTCAGGTTGGTTTTTTATATGAATTGTGAGGGACTGTTGTTACATCCTTGAATTCAAACAAAACTTTGTGGAGAAAAATAGAGTCAAAAAAGCAACATACCAAGCGATTCCTACGAGGTGTCAATCTTCTTTAAATGCGACTTCACGGGTCTTTCTGAAGGCCGGGGCGGCAACCAAAAAGACCATTAGGACAGCAGCGATGAGCAGTCCGCACGAAATCGGACTGGATACAAACACAGAGGGATCTCCGCGAGACAAAAGCATGGCGCGGCGGAGATTTTCTTCCATCATCGGTCCCAAAATAAAGCCCAGAACCAATGGCGCGGTTTCACAGCCGAGCTTACCGAAAACGTAACCCGCGAAACCGAAGAAGATGGCGATCCAAACATCCCATACGTTGTTGTTAATGGAATACACGCCGATGCAGCAGAAGACCAGAATTGCAGGAAAGAGCCAGCGGTAAGGCACACGCAGCAACTGTACCCACACTCCGATCATCGGAAGGTTTAGAACCACGAGGATCAGATTGCCGATCCACATGGAAATGATCAAGCCCCAAAAAAGCCCCGGGTCAGACTGCATAACCTGAGGTCCGGGCACAATGTCGTGAATCATCATGGCGCCGATCATCAGAGCCATTACGGCGTTGGAAGGGATGCCGAGCGTGAGCATGGGGACAAACGACGTTTGTGCACCAGCATTGTTGGCTGATTCGGGACCGGCAACGCCGCGGATGTTGCCGTAGCCGAACGGAGGATCGGCTTTGTCGCCAGCGAGTTTCTTTTCAGCCGTGTAACTTGCAAAAGAGCTCAGAAGAGCGCCGCCTCCCGGCAGTACTCCCAGAATGGACCCCAGAGCGGTACCGCGAACAATGGGACCCACGGATACTTTGATTTCTTGCCAGGACGGAAGGATATTCTTCACTTTGTTCGGTACGAGCGATCTGCTCATATCGCCTTCCAAATTGCGCATGATTTCAGCAAAGCCGAACAAGCCCATGCTCAATGGTACGAAATCAATGCCGTCTTGCAGTTCATCCAGACCGAAGGTGAAACGGAAAGCTCCGGAATTGACGTCTGTGCCAATTAACCCTAAAAGCAAGCCCAGCAACACCATACAGATGGCCTTGAGCAGCGAACCTGTGGCAAGTACCGTAGCACTTACGAGACCGAGAACCATCAGACTGAAGTATTCGGCCGGTCCGAACTGAAAGGCGAGCTCGGTCAGAGGGGGCGCAAAAGCGGCAATCAGAAGCGTGGCCACGCACCCGGCAAAGAAGCTGCCGAGTGCAGCGATGCCAAGCGCAGAACCTGCGCGTCCCCGTTTGGCCATCATATGTCCGTCCAGGCAGGTGACGACGGCAGATGCTTCGCCGGGAATGTTGACCAGAATAGCGGTGGTTGACCCGCCATAGGAAGCACCGTAATAAATGCCGGCGAGCATGATCAATGCTGAAGTTGGCGGGAGAGCGTACGTTGCGGGAAGCAGCATGGCTACCGTTGCAACCGGTCCCATGCCGGGCAGCACTCCGATCAACGTGCCGATGGTCACGCCGATCGTGCAGTAGAGGATGTTCTGAAGTGAAAGGGCGGTGTCAAAGCCCAACATCAGATTCGAGATGAGTCCCAGATCCATTTCCGGCTCCTACTTACATGAAGACGGGCCAGACGGGCACAAGCATCCCGACGCCGTAGACGAAAATAAGCCATGCCAACAGATCCATTACAAGGATGATGGCGAGTGTTTCTTTGAAACGAAAGTCGGGTGATGCAAGTCCGGCGATCAAAATCATGGCCGCCAATGAGAGCATCAGTCCGAAAGTATTCAAAGCTAGCCCAAAGACCAGAATGGAGCCCAGAATCAAAAACAGAACATTCCAACGAAACGGCATGATCTCGCCGGTGTCTTCGCCGGTTTCCGTGATGGGGGCTTTACGAAAATAACCGAGAAGAGCGACGATAAGTCCGATAGCTGCCAGCAGAATGCCCAAAACCGTCGGAAAGTAGGCGGGCCCCATGCGGGATGCTTGACCGAGTTCGTGCTCTTGAGCAAATACGATGAAAAAGACGCCGAGTAGAGCAAAAAGGATGCCCGACCAGAAGTCTTTGCGATTCCCTACAACCATAAAAGTGCTTGAAGTGACCGAGGAAAGGCGCCGTTTTGTTTTTCTATGACGTACGGCGCCCGCGCACATATGCCCGGCCGACGACAATCAAACGCCGGCCGGGATGCTCCGTGAACTTTTGATCAGTCGACGCGAGCTCCGGAGGCTTTGACGATTTCGGCGTATTTCGCCAATTCCGTCTTGATCAAAGCGGCAAACTCTTCGGGTTTGCACGGTGCAGATTCGCCCCCCAGACGTGCCAGACGTTTCTTCATGTCGTCGCTCGCAAGCGCCTTGGTAATTACGCTATTGAGGTGCATGACAATGTCGCGAGGCGTCTTGGCTGGCACGAACAAACCGTACCAAGTCGAGATGTCAAATCCTGCCACGCCGGCTTCGACCATAGTGGGCACATCGGGAAGTGCTTCTGCGCGTTTGGTGGTGGTGACGGCAAGCGGAACCAGTTTGCCGGCTTGAATGTTGGCGGAGGCCGACGAGAGGTTGTCGAAAATGAGGTCGGTTTGGCCGGCAAGAACGGAAAGTTGAGCGGCCGAGGCACCGGCATAGGGCACGTGCACCATCTTGATGCCGGCCTTGGCTTTGAGAAGTTCGCCTGCCATGTGACCGGCCGAACCGTTTCCGCCGGAGGCGTAGTTGAGCTTGTCGGGATTTGCCTTGCAGTAGGCAATCAAATCTTTGACGGATTTGATGCCGGTACGTTGCTGAAATTCCGGTGTGACGACAAGCACATTGGGAACGTGAGCGATGAGCGTAACCGGCTCAAAGTCTTTGATCGGGTCGTAGGGAAGCTTCTTGAACAAGTTCGGGTTGACGGCGTGTGTGGCAACGGCTCCGACGCACAACGTCATGCCGTCGGGCTTTTGCTGCGCGAGATAGGTCACGCCGCGGTTGCCGCCGGCGCCCGGGCGGTTGTCGACGATGACGTTGCCCAGGTCAGCGTGCACTGCTTCGGCAATGGCGCGTGCCGAAACGTCCAGAGGGCCTCCGGGCGGGTAGGGAACGACGATCTTGATGGGATTGGAGCGGGTTCCGGTCTGGGCCGAGGAAATCAGCGGAACACCGAAAACGGAGATGGCACAGACGGTGCCGATCAAAGTACGACGATTGACAGTCACTTCATCTTCCTTTCGTAATGAGCGAACAGCCCCTCGCAGTGACGCGCGATTGGCCGATCTTTTTATACAAATTGGAAAAACTGCCATCCATTGTAGCCCCGCCAAAGGCCTGTGCACAGTATTAGGGTAAGAAACCGAGAAAAATTCAGAAACTTTTTCGGAATTGCATTCCTTGAAATGAGGAAAAACCAACCCCACATAGCCATTAACGTCGAGGTGATGAAGTCTCGACAGAAGTAAGGAATTGGATTAGATGAGACAAGACAAACTGACAACGAAATTTCAGCAGGCCCTGGGTGAAGCTCAGTCCTTGGCGCTTGCTCACGACAACCAGTACATCGAGCCGGTGCATTTGCTGCTGGCCGTGATGAACGATCAGGAAGGCAGTGCCTCGAGCTTGATCGAGCGCTCGGGCGGCAACGCCAAGCGTGTGCGCGATGAGGCCCAAGCTGCGGTGGAGCGCCTTCCGAAGGTGACGGGCACGTCGGGCGACGTACAGGTCAGCCGCGACTTGATCCGCGCCTTGAATCTCACGGAAAAGGAGGCGATGCAGCGCGGCGACCAGTTCATTTCGACGGAAATGTTCCTGCTTGCTTTGGCCGGTGCCGATATGGAAGCTTCTCGCATTCTGGCTTCGGCCGGTGTCACCAAAAAGCTTCTCGAAGCAGCCATTGAAGCCGTGCGCGGCGGCGAGAGCGTCACGGACGCCGAAGGTGAAACCGGGCGCGATGCCATCAAGAAGTATACGGTTGACCTCACTGAGCGCGCTCGTTTGGGCAAGCTCGATCCCGTTATCGGACGCGACGACGAGATCCGCCGCACGATGCAGATTCTTCAGCGCCGCACGAAAAATAACCCGGTGCTGATCGGCGAGCCCGGCGTCGGCAAGACGGCTGTGGTTGAAGGTTTGGCGCAGCGTATCGTCAACGGCGAAGTGCCCGATGGTCTGAAGGGTAAGGCTGTGCTCTCGCTTGACATGGCGGGCCTTATTGCCGGCGCCAAGTACCGCGGCGAGTTCGAAGAGCGCCTAAAGAAGCTTCTGAAGGAAATCACAGCTGCCGAAGGCCGCATCATTCTCTTCATCGACGAGTTGCACACAATGGTGGGTGCGGGCAAGACTGAAGGCTCCATGGACGCAGGCAATATGCTCAAGCCCGCTCTGGCGCGCGGCGAACTGCACGTGATCGGAGCGACGACGCTCGACGAGTACCGTAAGTACGTCGAAAAGGACGCGGCTCTAGAACGCCGTTTCCAGAAAGTGCTCGTCGACGAGCCGAGCGTGGAAGATACGATTGCCATTTTGCGCGGCCTGCAGGAAAAGTACGAAGCGCACCACGGCGTTGAAATCACCGACCCGGCCATTGTGGCGGCCGCCGAGCTCTCGCACCGCTATATCACGGATCGCTACCTGCCCGATAAGGCCATCGACTTGATTGACGAGGCTGCCAGCCGTGTCAAGATGGAAATCGACTCCAAGCCCGAAGCGCTTGATAAGCTCGAACGCCGCTTGATACAGCTCAAGATCGAACGCGAGGCGATGAAAAAGGAAACCGACGACGCGAGCCGTCAGCGCCTGAGCGCCATTGAAAAGGAAATCGAAGAGCTTTCGCGCAAGTATTCCGATCTCGAAGAAATCTGGAAGGCTGAAAAGAGTCAGGCTCTCGGCGAAAAGGACGTGCGCGACGAGATTGACCGCGTGCGCCGTGAAATGGACGCCTGCCGCCGCGAGGCCCGTTACGAACGTCTGGCCGAACTGCAGTACGCCGTTCTGCCCAAGCTCGAGGAAAAACTCAAGAAAGCCGAAAGCACCGAGAAAAAGACGCTTGAGACGCAGCCCAAGCTGTTGCGCACGAGCGTGGGCGCCGAAGAGATTGCCGAAGTCGTGAGTCGCGCCACCGGCATTCCGGTGAGCAAGATGATGCAGGGCGAACGTCAGAAGCTTTTGCACATGGACGAGGCTCTCTCCAAGCGTGTCGTGGGACAGTCCCAGGCCGTGCGTTGCGTGACCGATACGATTCTCAGGAGTCGTGCCGGACTTTCGGATCCCAACCGTCCCTACGGTTCGTTCCTGTTCCTCGGCCCTACGGGCGTGGGCAAGACAGAACTCACGAAGGCGCTAGCCAACTTCCTCTTTGATAGCGATGAGGCGATGGTGCGAATTGACATGAGCGAATTCATGGAAAAGCACTCGGTGGCTCGTCTGATCGGTGCGCCTCCCGGATATGTGGGTTATGAAGAGGGCGGCTACCTGACGGAAGCCGTGCGCCGCAAGCCCTACAGCGTGATTTTGCTCGACGAGGTCGAAAAGGCGCATCCCGACGTGTTCAACGTCTTGTTGCAGGTTCTTGACGATGGCCGCATGACCGACGGACAGGGCCGCACGGTGGACTTCAAGAACACGGTCATCGTGATGACATCCAACCTCGGCTCGGGCGAAATCCAGCAGATGCAGGCGAACGCTCAGCCGGAAGCGATCAAGGATGCCGTGATGGAACAAGTCAAGGCGCATTTCCGTCCCGAATTCATCAACCGTATTGATGAAATCGTGGTCTTCAATGCTCTTGACGACGAAGCCATCAAGTCGATTGCCAAAATTCAGGTGGCAAAGCTTGCCGAACGGATCGCCGCGCAGGACATCACCTTCGAAGTGACGCCCGCGGCGCTCGAGGCGATCGCCCAGGCCGGTTTTGATCCGGTCTACGGTGCTCGACCGCTCAAGCGCGCCGTACAGGACAAGCTTGAAAACCCGGTGGCTCGACTTCTTCTCGAGGGCCGCGCGGCACCTAAGGACAAGGTGGTGTGCGACTACGGCGAGAACGGATTCGAGTTCAAGGTCGAAAAGGCCTAAATCGCTGCAACGACGGCCGACGAGACTGTCGGCCGATCACAAAAGCCTGAATGCGGGACAAACCTCGCCTTCAGGCTTTTTTCTGTCGGTTGAAGTTGTTTTAGTTGAGCGTGGGCGCAAACTCGGAAACGGCGTCTGCTCCGGACAATTCCACATGCACCACCAGACCGTCGGGGGTGGCGTAAAGAGGGGAGCCGCAGTCTTCGCACCACTCAAGCGAGAAACTTTGTTCATGCTCGACGATGTACTTCAGACCTTTGCTCTCGAGGATGTCGCGCGCCGTACCTGAAAATGCATCGACTTCTTCAGGAATCACGGGCCAGGCGACGCCGCAGATGACGTGATCGCGCTCGTTTTTGGGGGTAAGGCCGATGCGCAGTTCGCTCATCTTGTCCTGTTCGCGCGAATTGGGAACGAATAGGCCGAGCGTAGCGATCAGCTGGTTGGGTTCGTAACCCATGCTGCCCGCAAAGTCAACGAGCGACTTCAGGCCCCAGGAACGCATCGTGGTTTCAGATTCGCGCCAGCTCTGATAAAAACCGCCGACGGGCTGCACTTCGAAGACAGAACCGATCATGGTGAGCTCGAGCAGTTCGTGCACCTGCAGGCAAAAATCCATCATGCCGCGGGCTACCTCAACGAGGCCGTCGTCGGTGCTGCGGAACAGGTCGGTTGTGTTCTGAGCTGAGACGGAGCAAAGGATGTAGCGGCTGTCGGCAAAGTCGGGCGGCGGCACTTCGCGCACCAAAGAACTGATGTCGTATACGTCGCCGTGGTTGAGGCGGCGCATCCGTTCGAGAAGGCCGCGCACATCGCGAAACGCTTCCGGGAGATGATCGGCCGAGAGCATGTGCGAACCCATCACGACGTTTGCCTTAGGTGAGGAAAAGCTCTTGCGCACACAATCGGCGATTTTTTCGAGCACATCTTCGTCGAGCACGCCGTGATAGTTGCGGTAGCGGCTCCAGGCCATGATCGGAATCAGCAAAAGCAGGGCGCTACCGCGCTCGTCGACAACGGCTTCCGCGCAGTCTTCCGCAATGGTAAGAAGCTTCTCATAGCCGTATCCGCCGGGCTCTTCGGCCTTGAAGTGAGCGAGCGCTGCCTCAATGTCGCCGTCTTCGCCTTCAGTGAGAACGGCATCGCACAGTTCTCTGAGGCGAGCCTCATGGGGTTGCGCCTGCATATGCGAGGTGCACTGCACCAACACGCTCATCACACGGATGAGTTCGTTGCGGACATTGTCGAGACGGATTTCTGAGCTCACGGTCAAAAAATTAGAAGCGGAAATGAAAAGGAAACTGAGTCTAGCGCAATAGCCCCCAAAAACAAAGATGCCGGTGCTCGAAAATCTTTTTCAGAAACAAACCGAAAGCTTCTCGTAACAAGCGTTTCGGACGTTGGTTTTGCGTCTTTTTCGTATGAAGCCGCATGATAAAATGCGCCAACATTTCCCAAAAGGTCGGTCGCGAGGCTTGGTGTGACGGTGCGCCTTTGGCTTTGCGCGCGAAAGGATCGTCTCACGAGTCCTTGGAAATGCTCGATCGATCGGCCTGTATCCCACGATAAACCCAACGTAATTTTCAATGGACAATATCCGTAATTTTTCCATCATTGCCCATATCGATCATGGCAAGTCGACGCTGGCTGACCGTTTGATTCAGCGTTGCGGTGGTCTGAGCGATCGAGAGATGAGCGAACAGGTGCTCGACAGCATGGATCTCGAGCGCGAACGCGGCATCACGATTAAGGCTCAGACGGCCAGTCTTAAGTACAAGGCCAAGGACGGTCAGATTTACGAACTCAATTTGATCGACACCCCGGGGCACGTCGACTTCTCCTATGAGGTGAGCCGCTCTCTGTCGGCCTGCGAAGGAGCTCTTTTGGTGGTCGACGCTACTCAGGGCGTGGAAGCGCAGACGGTGGCCAACTGCTATACGGCTATCGATCTGGGTGTTGAAGTCGTGCCGGTTCTCAACAAGATGGACTTGGCAAGCGCCAATCCCGACGCCGCCAAGGAAGAAATCGAGGACGTCATCGGCATTGATGCCACCGACGCGGTGGAATGCTCGGCCAAGACCGGCATGGGTATCAACGATATTCTCGAGCGCATCGTGCGCGACGTGCCGCCTCCCAAAGGCGACGAAAATGCTCCGCTGCAGGCGCTCATCATCGATAGCTGGTTTGACAACTACGTGGGCATCGTCACGCTCGTTCGAGTCGTCAATGGCGTCATCCGTCCGAAGGACAAGGTGATGCTGATGGCTTCCGGCGCCACTCACCTCGTCGAGCAGGTCGGCGTTTTTACGCCCAAGGCGCAGGTGCGCGACTGCCTCAAGCCCGGCGAAGTGGGCTTTGTGGTTTCAGGCATCAAGGAACTCAAGGAAGCGCGCGTGGGCGATACGTTTACGCACGCTCAAAATCCTGCTTCGGCGCCGCTTCCCGGTTTTAAGGAAGTCAAGCCCCAGGTGTTTGCCGGTCTGTATCCGGTGGAGTCCAATCAATACGACGCGTTGCGCGAAGCGCTTCTGAAGCTGCAGCTCAACGATGCGGCGCTTCAGTTTGAGCCTGAAGTCTCTCAGGCCCTGGGCTTCGGTTTCCGCGCGGGCTTCCTCGGGCTGTTGCACATGGACATTGTGCAGGAGCGTCTCGAGCGCGAATACGACATGGACCTCATTACGACGGCACCGAGCGTGGTTTATGAGGTGCTGATGACCAACGGCGAAGTCGTGCGCGTGGAAAACCCGAGCAAGCTGCCTCCGGTCGACAAGATTGCCGAGATTCGCGAGCCGATCGACACCGTGACGATTTTTGTGCCCAACGACTACGTGGGCGCGGTGATGAAGCTGTGTCAGGAAAAGCGCGGCGTGCAGATCAACATGGCTTACCACGGACGTCAGGTTCACCTGACCTACGAACTGCCGCTGGCTGAAATCGTGCTCGACTTCTTTGACCGTATGAAGTCAATAACCCGCGGTTACGCCTCCATGGACTACGAGTTTAAAGAGTACCGCGCAAGCGACGTCGTCAAGGTCGATATGCTCATCAACGGCGATCGCGTGGATGCGTTGAGCACCATCATTCACCGCACGAACGCACAGTTTCGCGGCCGCGAGATCGTTAGCCGCCTGCGCAGTCTCATTCCGCGCCAGATGTACGACGTGGCGATTCAGGCAGCCATCGGCGCAAACATCATTGCTCGCGAAAATGTGAAGGCCTTAAGAAAGAACGTGCTTGCCAAGTGTTACGGTGGCGACATTACGCGTAAGAAGAAGCTCTTGGAAAAGCAGAAGGCTGGTAAGAAGCGCATGAAACAGGTGGGCAGCGTGGAAATTCCGCAGGAAGCCTTCCTTGCCATTCTTCAGGTCGACGACAAATAAAAAGGTAGGCCGGCAACGGTGCGTTTACATCGTTGGCCGGCTTTTGTTCAGAATTCAAATCATTCTGCCGGGGTGCTTGACCGCTTGCGGCAGATCGCTTTCGAAAGCTCGAAAAAATGAACTTTGCACTGATTTTGTTTCTTCTGACGGTCTTTACCGGCGTGATGTGGATTGCCGAGAAGTTTTACTTCCGTCCGCGCCGCCGAGCTGAGGCCGATGCCAAGGCACGGGAATTTGAGACCGCCAACCGCGAAGCCATCGATCGCGGCGAGACAAGCGTCATCAAGGCGCGCAACGATATGTATGCGCGTGACACACGCATGCCCTGGTGGCTGGATTACACGGCAGGACTCTTCCCGGTGATTCTGATCGTGTTCCTGTTGCGTTCCTTCCTTTTTGAACCCTTCCGCATTCCATCGGGATCTATGTTGCCGACCCTTTACATCGGCGACTTCATTCTGGTGAATAAGTACACATACGGCGTTCGTCTGCCGGTTGCCAACACAAAGATCATTGACGTCGGCACCCCGCAGCGAGGCGACGTGATGGTGTTCCGCTATCCGATGGATGAATCGATGGATTACATCAAGCGTGTCGTGGGACTGCCCGGCGATACCGTGTCCTACGTCAACAAGGAACTGCGCATCAACGGCGAAGTGGTCAAGCAGACGCTTGTGGGTGATTGGGTTGATCCGTTCTCGATGGTGACTCTGCAGGAACGTACGGAAAAGCTCGGCGAACACGAACATCGTTTAGCCGTTGACAACCGCTATCCGGCGGGACTGCGCGGTCAGCCCTATCCGCGCGTGGGCAACGCTTGCCGTTACTTCAGCAACGGGTTTACCTGCAAGGTGCCGCAGGATCAGTATTTCGTGCTTGGAGACAACCGCGACAACAGTGAGGACAGCCGCTACTGGGGCTTTGTGACCGACGACATGATCGTAGGCAAAGCCGTTCTCATCTGGGCCAACTTCAGCGACATGAGCCGCGTCGGTTCGATCAAATAAGGCGAGAAGAACTATGTCAGCTCAGGTTACACGTGTGCTTCTGCCGGCCGAAGAACTCGAATCCCGCATCGGGTATCAGTTCAAAAACAAGGTGCTACTAAAGCGAGCACTCACACACCGCAGTTTTGCTTCCGAGCATAACGAACGCCTTGAATTTCTGGGCGACTCGGTTTTGAACTGCGTCATCGGTCACGCGCTTTTCCTACGCGATCGTCACTTCACCGAAGGCGTGCTATCGCGCGTGCGTTCCAATCTGGTTTGTGAAAAGGCGCTCGACGAGATCGCCGCGCAGATTCAGATCGGGCAGTTCATCTATCTCGGCGAGGGCGAACTCAAGACGGGCGGCGCCGATCGCCCCTCTATTCTTGCCGACGCCTGCGAAGCGGTTTTCGGCGCGGTGTTTCTTGACGGCGGCTTCGAAGAGGCTCAGCACGTCATTTTGCGTCTGTACGAGCCGATTCTTTCCGCGAAGGCGATGTCGGGCGAACGTCTTGCTAAGGACCACAAGACGCTGCTTCAGGAATTTCTGCAGGCGCGTCGACTTCCGGTTCCTTCCTACCGAATCATCAAGGTGACGGGCGCGGCGCACTGCCAGCATTTTGTCTGTGCCTGTTCCGTACCCAAGGCCGAACTTGAAGAAGTGGGAGAGGGTAAGAGTCGTCGAGCGGCCGAACAGGAAGCAGCAGGACGCATGCTTGAAAAGGTCAAGGCCAAATTTCCGTACGCAAAGAAAAGTAAGTCAACTACCCCGCTCTAAAGAGCGAGGCTTGATAAAAGCCTTGGTTGACTAGCCTCAGGCCGCCCCAAAGGCGGGCTACGTTGGTTGGGAATGCATAGGCACCGCGGGATGTCAATCCTAGTCCCGCGCT